>FUFK010068893.1_pt1 | contig 229038 bp, 203 predicted proteins | sample 1021851 | NCBI WGS metagenome assembly FUFK01 (sample SAMEA51879418, study PRJEB19060) | metagenome | reverse complement strand
TCGCCCAGCATGCCCCCGGCAACCCCGCCGGCGAGCCGCCCGAAGGTGCCCAGCCGCGCCGCGCGGCTGCTGGGAATCGCGCGGTGCCGCGGCTTGGGAGGGTCGCTGTCGTCCATGCTGTCCTTCTTCCAAGCCCCGGTGCGGGTGGAAGTTCCGTCCGCTGGCTCAGGCAGGCCAAAGAAAAGGGCGCCGGGATCGCTCCCGACGCCCCTCGCGTCACGGACCGGGCCGATCAGCCCTGGCGTTCGCCGGTCAGCGGCATGTCGCCGAAAGCGCCCGCATTGACGGTGCCGGTCATCTGGTCGCCATTGACGGTGGCGGTGCAGTTGAGCGTCATCGGCATGGGGACGGTCATGTCCATCTTCCACTTGAGCGTATCGCCTTCGATCGTGCCGTCGGTGATGTCCATCGAGCCCATGCCACCGGCCATCGAGCCGGTGAAGCTGTTGCCGTCGTCGCTCGGCACGACCGTCAGCGTGCCCTTCTGGTCGCCCATCGGGCTCTTCACGACGGTATCGTAGGTACCTGCTACGGACATGGAAATTCCTCTCTTCGCTTGGGGGTTCAAAGTCCCATTTCAATCGGGCCTGCTGACACGAATGTCAATTAGTCGGTTCCCGCCATTTCGATGCGTTCGACTGCCAGGCCGAGCTGTTCGAGTTGCGGTTCGACGACCGTTGCATCGCCCACCACGACCCAGACGAAACGATCGGGGTCGATCGCTGCGCGGGCTGCGGCATCGAGGCTGTCGGTGGTCTGCGCGCGGAAACGATCGGCGATCACTTCGTAGTAATCGTCGGGCCGCCCGTAGAGCGCATTGGACTGCATCGCGCCGAGGATCGCGCCCGAGGTTTCGAACTGGCCGGGCAGTTCGCCGATCTCGGCCGTGACGATCCGGGTCAGCTCCTCGTCGGTGACGCCGCGCGTATCGAGGAATTCGCCGGTTTCGCGGATCAGTTCGGCCAGCGCATCGCCGGTGCGGTCGGCCTGGACGGGCGCGCGCACGGTATAGGCGACCGCGTTCTCATTGGTCAGCGGGGCGCCGCGNACNCCNTAGCTCCAGCCCTTGGTCTCGCGCAGGTTCATGTTGAGCCGGGCGAGGAANTTGCCGCCCAGCGCATTGTTGGCGTTGAGGAAGTCGACATAGGTTTCGCCGCGCGGATCGACCGGAGTCAGCTGCCCGCCATAGATATAGCTCTGCGGCGAATTGGGCCGGTGGACCAGCACGATCCGGCTTTCGGTGGCTGCCTCGGGCGCGTCGGCGAAGCTCTTGGTGCCCTTGGCCGCGGCGGGGGCTTCCCAGTCGCCGAACACGCCGTTCAGCGCACCCACGATTTCAGCTAGCGGCCGGTCCGACACCACGAAGATTTCGCCATTGTCGGGGCGGATCCAGCGGTCCTTGAAGGCGGTNATGTCCTCGCGCGTGATCGCGGTCAGCGATGCNACGGTCCCGCTGTCGGGGCCGGCATAGGGGCTGTCGGCGCCGTAGATCAGCGGTGCCGCAGTGCGCGCGGCAATGGCCGCGGGCGTGCGCAGTTCCTGTTCGACGCTGGTGATGCGCTGCGCGCGGACCCGGTCGATTTCGGCGGGGTCGAACGCGGGATTGCGCACCATGTCGGACAGCAGTTCGAGCGAGGGGACGAGATTGGCCGACAATGCGGACAGCGTGAAGCTGGACCGGTCGGCGCCGCCACCGAGCGAGATGTTCGCGCCCAGCCGTTCGCTGGTCTCGGCGATCTCGCGCGAGCTCATGCTGGTGGTGCCTTCCTCGAACAGGCTGAGCGAGAGGCCTTCGAGCCCGCGCATGTCCGCCGGATCGGCGCTGCTGCCGGCGTCGAAGGACAGCGTGACATAGGTGGCGGGAATGGCGTCGCGCTGCGCGTAATGCAGCGTCATGCCGTTCGCCAGCGCGGTGTGCTGCACCTCGGGGAAGTCGAGCTCGGCAACCGATTCGATCGGCGGCGCNGGGCGGACTTCGGTCACGGTCAGGGCATCCGGCGCGCCAGCTTCCGCGGCGGTCTCGGTTTCGGCGACGCTCGCCGCCTCTTCGTAGGACCCGTCGCGCTCGCCCGGTTCGAGCACCAGCGTGAAGGACGGCCGCGTCAGCCAGCGCTGCATGGCCGCCTGCACTTCGGCGGGCGTCAGCGTGGCGAGGATTTCGAACTGGCGGGCGTAGAAGGCAGGATCGTCGGCCAGCACTTCGCCCGATGCCAGCGTCACGGCCTTGCCGCCGAAGCCGCCGACCTGTTCGAGCCCGCGGATCGTGTCGGCAACCGTGCTGGTCGCCGCACGGCGCACTTCGTCTTCGGTCGGGCCTTCGGCGATGAACTGGGCAACCAGTTCGTTGAGCCGGCGTTCGACCTCGGCTTCCTCGACGCCGGGACGCGCGGTCGCGGAGACGTTGAGGATGCCGACGCGCTGCCAGGCGTAGTTGCCGGCCGAAACGCTCACCGCCAGCTGCTCGTCGCGCACCAGCGTGTTGTCGAGCCGGCTCGACGACAGCCCGCCAAGGATCTGCGCGCCCACGGTCAGCGCCGTCAGTTCGCGGTCGGTGATGCCNGGTGCGGTCCAGTACTTGTCGATGCTGACCGCTGCGACCTGGTCGCGCATTACCGTGCGGACGTCTTCGGCAAGCTCGGGGATGGCGGCTTCGGCCGGGTCGTTGACCGGGCCGCGCGCGATCGGGCCGAAATATTTCTCGACCAGCGGCCGCGCTTCTTCAGCCGACACGTCGCCCGCCAGCACCACGGTGGCGTTGTTGGGACCGTATTTGTCGCGGAACCAGCTGCGGACGTCGTCCATGCTGGCGCTGTCGAGGTCGGCCATCGAGCCGATCGGCGTGTGGTCGTAGGGATGCGGCGCGGGGAACAGCGCCTTGACGATCTCGTAGAACACGAGGCCGCCGGGCTGGTTGTCACCCTGGCGTTTCTCGTTCTGCACGACGCCGCGCTGGTTATCNAGCTTCTGCTGCGTGACCGCGCCGAGCAGATAGCCCATGCGATCGCTTTCCAGCCACAGCGCGCGTTCGAGCGCGGGGCGGGGCACGGTCTGGAAATAATTGGTGCGGTCGAAATTGGTCGTGCCGTTGTAATCGGTCGCGCCCATTTCCTGCAGGTACTGGAAATAGTCCTGCGGTGCGTTCTCGCTGCCGTTGAACATCAGATGTTCGAACAGGTGCGCGAAGCCGGACTTGCCTTCGGGTTCGTCCTTCGATCCGACATTGTACCACACCGCGACGGCCACGATGGGAGCCTTGCGGTCGGTGTGGACGATGACGTCGAGCCCGTTGTCGAGCGTGAACTTCTCGAACGGGATGTCGACCTGGTCGACCAGCGCGGTCAGTTCGGCGGGCGCGGCGGTATCGGCTGCGGCAATGGGGGCATTGGCCTGCGCGGTGGCGGCAATCGCTGGGGCCGCGGTGCCCAGCGCGAGGGCGAGGGCGCTTACGGTGAGGAGGGGCTTGATTTGCATGGTACCTCGATCGGGTTTTTGAATCTCGTCAATGCGAGCAGGCTAACGGGTCAGCGGCGATTGGTCACGGTTTTCCGCGACGCCGCATTGGCCAGGACGTCCTCGCGCCAGAAGTGGACCGGCTTCAAGCGGTGCTGGACGAACAGCGTAGACTGATCGGCATAATGCGGGGAGGCAGGCCGGGTGGTGGCCGAACCGAACGGCTGGATCGAACGTGAGGCGACCCGCTCGCCGGGCATCCATTCGACCCACTGGATGAAGCTGTCGCCATGCCGCACCGAAAGGCGTCCATCGTCGTCGATGTCCCACAGCGTCGAGGCGCGCAGCGTGTCGGACCCGCCGTCGAGAGGCAGGTCGACGTCGCCCTGGCGCAGGCGCAGCAGCTCGCCCATCGGCGGGTCGATGCGGCCGAAGTGGCGCAGCAGGTGGTCCACCGAGCGCTGCAGCTCCGNTTCGGCATCGGGCCAGGGGTCGTTGCTGTAGCTCGACCCCATGAAGGGGCGGATCATCAGCAGCGCGAGGCTGTCGCCCCGGCCGATGTTNTCCGCGTTCAGGTCCCATTCGCCGAGCAGGCGCTGGGCGGCCAGCAGGTCCGGATCATCGGTCCGTATCGCCGCGACGTCGCGCAGCATTTGGGCGATATAGCCGCTGTTCTCATAGGCGGTGTCGTATTTGATCCGCTCCAGCGCGGCGCGGTCGAGCACCTCGGCCTCGGCCATCAACTTCGCCCCGCGCGTACCGCGATTGGTGTCCTTGAGCTCGATCCCGAGTTCGGGCGGGAAGTCCCCGGGCGACAGATTGCTGCCCGCTCCCGCATCGAGGAAGGGGTTGTTGTTGGCTTCCACCAACCAGCCGCTGGCGGGGTTNACATAGCGCGGCAACTGGTCGTAGCTGACCGATCCGCGGGTGATGAGGTCGCTGCGGTCGCCCGGCAGGATGCCGCGCCAGTCGATCCGTTCGCCGCCGACGGTGGCCGGGCGGGCGGGGATCGCGGCATTGTAGATATTGGCGATATTGCCCGCCTTGTCGGCATAGATGAAATTGGTCGAGGGGATGTCCATCCGCGCGAGGATGCCCTGCCATTCGTCGAGCGATGCCGCCTTGTTCAGCCGGTAATAGGCATCCAGCTGGCCGAGATTGCCCATCCCGCCGTAGCGGATGGCGAAAGCGCCCTTGTCGTTCTTGATCACCGGGCCGTGCGCGCTGCGGTAGATGTCGCGGCGGATCGGCAGCACCACGGGGCCGAGACGCACCGGCAGCGTTACCGTGCGCTGTTCCAGCTCGCGCCATTCGCCGTCGAGGCGGTAGCGCGTGCCGCTGTCGTCCAGCACCAGCTGATAGACATCGACCATGTCGGGCGTGTTGACGGTGTTGGTCCACCCGAGGTCGGCATTGTGTCCGAGGAAGGGGAAGGGGCTGCCGGGGAAGTTCGCTCCGGCGAAATGCCAGCCCTCGCCGCTTTCGACGACCAGTTCGTACCATGCGACGCCGCCGCGCCAGGGCTGGTGCGAATTGGAAATCAGCGTCGTGGGGCCGCCCGATTTCTCGGGCGTCACGGCAAAGGCGTTCGATCCCGAGAACGCGGCCTCGTCGGCGTAGGGCAGCGGGGCGGGGTTGCGGGTACGCGGCGTATGGCTGGTGCGAACGATCGGCGCGGCATCCTCGCCGGGCGCGGGCTGCCCGGCACCGGGTATCGCCGGCCCCTGTTCGCGCTTCAGCGGCGTGCCCGAAACCAGCGGTTCGATGACATTGCCGAGGCCGAAGAAGAACGGCTGGCGCAGGGCGAAGCCGGCCGCCACGTCGACGCCGTCGACGGGGAAGAGGTTGGCCAGCTTGCGCTCGCCCGGATGCGCGGCGGCGAAATCGTTGAGGCCCGCAGCATAGGCGTCGAACAGCGCGCGCGTGTCTTCGGGCAGCTGCGGGTAGTCGCGCTCGGCGAGGCCGCGCGCGTCGAGCAGGTGATAGGCATAGTCGAACGCCGCCCCGTCCTGCCCGGCGATCGCGCCATAGCGCCCGCGGCTCATCGCGATGACATCCTGCAGGGTGGAGAAATCGTCCTCCGAATGCGCGATGGCGACGCCATAGGCGACATCCGCGTCGGTATCGCCGTAGATGTGCGGAACGCCGAATTCGTCGCGGATGATTTCCGCGGTATAGGTGCGGTCGGCCAGCGCCAGGGCGTCGCGCTTGGCCCAGAAGGGCTCCCACGTCGCCAGCGCGATGAATATTGCAAGCACCAGCACGAGCAGCGCAATGCCCGTGCGCCCAAGCCATTTTTTCATAGAAATGCGTCCTCTCTTGCAACTCGGTTAGCGAGCAGGACGGGCGGACGCAATGCGATTGGGCAAAACCTTCCCGCGGCTGTTCCCCGTTCCAGATTCGGCCCGCTAACCAGCGCGCAGTGACAGCACAGATCACCATCGGACACGATTCTTCCGGCAAGCCGGCCGAATTCGATATCGAGGAACTCCTCGCCACCCGTCTGCTCGTCCAGGGCAATTCGGGCAGCGGCAAGTCGCACCTGCTGCGGCGCCTGCTCGAAGAGAGCGCGGGCATGGTGCAGCAGGTGGTGATCGACCCCGAGGGCGATTTCCCCTCGCTGGCGGANAAGTTCGGCCATGTGGTGATCGACGGGGCGGCCTATTCGCCGGGTGAGATCGAGGCGCTTGCCCGCCGNATCCGCGAACACCGCGCCAGCGTGGTGCTCGATCTCGACGGGCTCGAGGTCGAGCAGCAGATCCGCTGCGCCGCGCAATTCCTCACCGCGCTGTTCGATGCNCCGCGCGAGCATTGGTATCCCGCGCTGGTGGTGGTCGACGAAGCGCAGATGTTCGCCCCTGCCGCGGCGGGCGAGGTGGCGGAAGACACGCGGCGGATGACCATGACCGCGATGACCAACCTGATGTGCCGCGGGCGCAAGCGCGGGCTGGCCGGGATCGTCGCCACCCAGCGGCTGGCGAAGCTCGCCAAGAACGTGGCGGCCGAGGCCTCGAACTTCCTGATGGGGCGGACCTTTCTCGACATCGACATGATCCGCGCCGCCGACCTGCTGGGGATGGAACGGCGCCAGGCGGAACGTATCCGCGAGCTCGAGCGCGGACATTTCCTTGCGCTGGGGCCGGCCATCACGCGCGTTCCGCTGGCAGTGAAGATCGGTCCGGTGCAGACCGGCCAGCAGGCCCGCAGCGAAGGGCTGATGGCGCTGCCCGACACCGCGCCCGAAGACATGGCGGCGCTGCTCACCACCGACCTCGCCAGCGATGTCGCCAAGGCGCCGCCGCCACCCGCGCCGCCGCCAGCCCCGCCGGTGGACGAGATCGAAACCAGCATCGCCGCGGCGGAGGAACGCCAGGTCGCTCCGCGCGGCGAGCCGGTTGATACCACGGCGGTGGCGACGCGGATCGCCGAGATCATCGCCGAGCTGGCGCGCGAGGAAGGGATCGCCTTCCAGTCGGCCAGCGCGCAATACCAGACCTTCCTCACCCGCTGCCGCCGCGAGCGGCTGATCGGGCCGATGCCCGACATGCGCGCCTTCCGCCGCCGGTTCGCCGTGGCCGGCGCCGNGCTGGCCGAGCTNGACGAAGCGCTGCAGGCGCGCATCATGCAGCTGGCCGGNGCGGTGGAAGAAGACNTGCTCGGCCCGTTCCTCGTGATCGCCAAGGCCGCGCATGCGGGCGAGACGCAGGTCGACGAAGCGGCGCTCGCGCGTGCCTATGGCACCAGCTCGCCCGGCCGTATCCGGCGCCTGCTCGATCATCTCGAGCGGCAGGGCCTGGTGGTGGTGCGCGAGGATTTCGGCGGCGACCGCACGATCATGGTCCCCGGGCTCGAACCGCTTGCCGACGGTTGATGCCGCGCCGCGGTCTGCATAGACCGGGACGATGGACTATGCCGATTTCGCNCATTTCGCCGCGCTCGACATCCGTGCGGGCACCGTGACCCGCGCCGAACCCTTCCCCGAAGCCCGCCGCCCGGCAATCAAGCTNTGGGTCGATTGCGGCCCCGNCATCGGCGAACGCAAGAGCTCCGCGCAGATTACCGAACATTACACCCCCGAAGGCCTCGTCGGGCAGCGGGTGATGGCAGTGGTCAACTTCGCGCCGCGCCAGATCGGTCCGGTGATGTCCGAGATCCTCGTGCTGGGCTTTCCCGACGCCGACGGGGCGATCGTGCTGGCGCAGCCCGGAGCGGGCATTCCCGACGGCGCCCGGCTGGCCTGAATTTGTCGCCCGGCGGCTTCACAAGCCGCGCGGCACCCCTATATCCGACTAACACACCTCGTTTATTTGCAGCGAGGTCTTGTGTTGCATAATCGCAACACCATATTCGGACGGTAATTTGTGATTGGGGTGTTTGCATGAATCTCGAAAAGTTCACCGACCGCGCCAAGGGTTTCCTGCAGGCCGCGCAGACCGTTGCCATCCGCATGAACCACCAGCGGATTTCGCCGTCGCACCTGCTCAAGGCGCTGCTCGACGACGAACAGGGCATGGCTGCGCAGCTGATCCAGCGTGCGGGCGGCAATCCGGGCGTGGCGATTACCGAAGTCGACAACGCGCTGGCCAAGGTGCCGGCGGTTTCGGGCGGNGGGGCGCAGGCGACCCCGGGGCTCGACAATGACGCGGTGCGCGCGCTCGACAGCGCCGAACAGCTGGCGGAAAAGGCCGGCGACAGCTTCGTCCCCGTCCAGCGGTTGCTGCAGGCGCTGGCACTGGCCGACAATGACGCCGGTAAGGCGCTGAAAGCGGCGGGGATCGACGCCAAGGCGCTCGAGGCGGCGATCCAGGAAGTGACCGGNGGCCGCACCGCCGACAGCGCGGGCGCGGAAGAAAGCTACGACGCGATGAAGAAATACGCCCGCGACCTGACGCAGGCNGCNCGCGACGGCAAGCTCGACCCGGTNATCGGCCGCGACGAGGAAATCCGCCGCACCGTGCAGATTCTCGCGCGCCGGACCAAGAACAATCCCGCGCTCATCGGCGAACCCGGCACCGGCAAGACCGCGATCGCCGAAGGCCTCGCGCTGCGTATCGCCAATGGCGATGTCCCCGACAGCCTCAAGGGCCGCACGCTGATGGCGCTCGACATGGGCTCGCTCATCGCCGGCGCGAAGTACCGCGGCGAGTTCGAGGAACGGCTGAAGGCGGTGCTCGACGAAGTAAAGGGCGCCGAGGGGCAGATCATCCTGTTCATCGACGAAATGCACACGCTGATCGGTGCGGGCGCGAGCGAGGGCAGCATGGATGCGGGCAATCTGCTCAAGCCCGCGCTCAGCCGCGGCGAACTGCATTGCATCGGCGCGACCACGCTCGACGAATACCAGAAATATGTCGAGAAGGACCCCGCGCTGCAGCGGCGCTTCCAGCCGGTTTTCATCGACGAGCCCAGCGTCGAGGACACGGTATCGATCCTGCGCGGGATCAAGGACAAGTACGAACTGCACCACGGCGTGCGGATTACCGATGGCGCGATCGTCGCTGCGGCGCAGTTGTCCAACCGCTATATCCAGAACCGCTTCCTGCCCGACAAGGCGATCGACCTNATGGACGAGGCCGCCAGCCGCATCCGCATGGAAGTGGAAAGCAAGCCCGAGGAAATCGAGAACCTCGACCGCCGCATCATCCAGCTGCGGATCGAGGAACAGGCGCTGCAGAAGGAAACCGACACCGCGTCGAAGGACCGGCTCGAAAACCTGCGCAAGGAACTNTCCGAACTCGAACAGCAATCGAGCGAGCTGACCACGCGCTGGCAGAACGAACGCGACAANATCCACGCCGAAGCGCGGATCAAGGAAGACCTCGACCAGGCGCGGATCGAACTNGAACAGGCGCAGCGCGGCGGCGACCTGCAGAAGGCGGGCGAGCTGCAATACGGGCGAATCCCCGAGCTGGAGAAGAAGCTCGCGGAAGCNTCGGGCCACACCGANAATGCGCTGCTCAAGGAAGAGGTCACCGAAGACGATATCGCCGGTGTCGTCAGCCGCTGGACGGGCATNCCNGTCGANCGGATGATGGAAGGCGANCGCGANAAGNTGCTCGACATGGAGAACATCCTCGCCAAGCGGGTGATCGGCCAGAGCCAGGCGATCGACGCGGTGTCCAAGGCCGTGCGCCGCGCGCGCGCGGGCCTCCAGGATCCGGGGCGCCCGCTGGGCAGCTTCCTGTTCCTCGGGCCGACCGGCGTGGGCAAGACCGAACTGACCAAGGCGCTTGCCGGCTTCCTGTTCGACGACGACAGCGCGATGGTGCGCATCGACATGAGCGAGTTCATGGAGAAGCACGCGGTTGCCCGGCTGATCGGCGCGCCTCCAGGCTATGTCGGTTACGAGGAAGGCGGCGTGCTGACNGAAGCGGTGCGCCGGCGCCCCTACCAGGTGGTGCTGTTCGACGAAGTCGAGAAGGCGCATAGCGACGTNTTCAANGTGCTGCTGCAGGTGCTCGACGACGGGCGGCTGACCGACGGGCAGGGCCGCGTGGTCGATTTCAGCAACACGCTGATCATCCTGACCTCGAACCTCGGCAGCCAGTATCTCGCCAATATGGACGACGGCCAGAAGGTCGAGGATGTCGAACCGCAGGTGATGGACGTGGTGCGCGGGCATTTCCGCCCCGAGTTCCTCAACCGGCTGGACGAGATCATCCTGTTCCACCGCCTTGCGCATGAGCACATGGCGCCGATCGTCGATATCCAGGTCGCGCGGGTGCAGAAGCTCCTGAAGGATCGCAAGATCGTGCTCGACCTGACCGAGGCGGCGAAGAAATGGCTCGGCCGCGTGGGTTACGACCCGGTCTATGGCGCGCGCCCGCTCAAGCGCGCGGTGCAGCGCTACGTGCAGGACCCGCTGGCGGACATGATCCTCGCCGGCAAGGTGCCCGACGGCGCAAAGGTCGCGATCGACGAAGGCGACGGCGAACTGGCGATGACGATCACCTGACCGCGTCGGACCCGATGCGGAAACGAAAAAGGGCCCCGGTTTCCCGGGGCCCTTTCTTTTAGGATTCCGATCTGGATCAGAAGCCGAATGTTGCGGCTACCTTGAAGTAGCGACCCATGATCCCGTCGAAATAGGTGGTCAGGCCACCACCGGTCGGCGCCGGGTAGGGCGCGCTACGGTCGAACAGGTTCTCGACGATGAAGCGGAAGGTGAAGTCGTTTTCGGTGCGGAAGCTGATGCCAGCGTCCATGTAAACGATCTCGTCGCGCTCGAAGAACTGGTACGAGGTCGGTGCCGCATCCGGATCAACGACGTTTTCGCCGATGTACTGGATCTGCGTGAATGCGCCGAAACCGTTGTTCTCGTAAGTCACGCCGACGGTAGCCTGGTGCTTCGAATAGCCCGGGCTTCCACGGAACGTCGAGAGATCGCCCGTCCCGACCTGCTGCTCGAGCTTGTCGATGTACTGGTACGAACCACGCAGGCTGATGCGGCTGTCGGCGCCGAGGAACGGCGTTGCCTCGGTCCAGCGCAGGTCCGCAATCACACCCTGGTAGTCATAGGATGCGACATTGAGGTAGCCGGTGCGGATGAATTCGACCTGGCCCGCCCCGTCGCGATCGATGCGATCGCAAGCCGAGTTGGGGAAGTCGTTGGCATCGTAGCATGCTTCCAGCGTGCCTTCGGCGTTCACACTCTGGATCGCACCTTCGAGAGCGATATCGACCCAGTCGACCGACAGGGTCAGGCCCGGAGCGAAGGTCGGTGTGAAAACCGCACCGATAGTCCAGCTGTCGGCCGTTTCATTCTCGAGTTCGGTGTTGCCCGAAAGCGAACCGCGCGTCGTNAAGTCGACGATGTTCGAGGTGAAATTGGCCGGCAGNCCGTCCGCAGCACAGTTCGCCGCACGCTGGGCCGGGTTCGGTCCAGCGTTGATGAAACGTGCATCGCACGGATCGTCNGCNNNCGTNAAGATCGCGCTGTTCGGGTTGAACAGTTCGGTGATCGCNGGNGCGCGGATCGAACGGGTGAAGTTGCCGCGGATNGCGAAATCTTCNACCGGCTTCCAGCGACCGCCGGCCGTCCAGGTGATATCCCCGCCGGTGAGCGAGTTATCGACGTAACGAATGGCGCCCTTGGCTTCGAGCAGGTTGACGAACGGAACGTCCATCGTCGGCGAAACAAGCGGGATCTGGAGTTCGCCGAACACTTCGTCGGTGTTGTACGAACCTGAGACCGGATCGATCGGGATCGAGCGACCGAACTGGGTGCGCGGTGCATCCGGGTCGGCCGGGTCGGGCTGGCCGAAGAAGAACGCACCCGGATCGAAGTCCGCCGATTCGTCACGGTGCTCGTAACCGATCGAGAAACCGACCGGGCCGCTCCAGATATTGAACAGGTCGCCGCCGATGGTGGCGATGAAATCATACTGTTCGTTGGTCGCGGTCGGGTTGGCGATAGTCGTGACGTAATCCGCCACGGCCTGCGTGTTCTGGTTGCCGAACGGGTTGAACGGGGCGCAGATGTCGCTGATCGTCGCGATCGGCGAACTGTCTGCTCCGGCCGGGCAGCCAGCCAGGGCGTTCTCGAAGTTCTGCTGCACCAGTTCGCGGCTGCGACCCTCGGTACGCGAACGACCGTAGAGGCCCGAGACTTCCCAGTTCAGATTGCGCGAACCGAGGTAGAAATCGCCACGCAGACCGGCGACAACACGATAGACTTCGACTTCCGACGAGCCTTCACCGGCGATCAGGTCGGTGTTGGCGCGGCCGAGGTAGAAGAAGTCCTGGCCCGCGGGAAGCTGCGCGCCAATGGTTGCACGGGCTTCGTCCGACAGGAACGGGTTGCTCAACGGCACGATCAGATTGCCGTCGGGCGTGCCCGCATCGTCGAACAGCCAGGTGTTGTAAACCGGCTGCGAGCGCAGTTCGGTACCCTTCGAATTGGCGTACTGTCCTTCGAGGAAGGCCGTGATCGAATCGGTTACGTCGTAGGTAGCGGTGAGCGCGCCGAGATAGCGCTCGACCGGCGAGAGCAGGTTCGAGACCGGGAGAAGGCTGAANCCGTTGCCGCCGGCGGAGTTCACCACACCGTAGCGTTCGCCGAAGTCCAGCGGNGTNAGGTTGCCATTGGCATCGAANACNAGCGTGTTGCCGCTGCCGTCGGTGATGTCGAAGCCGAAGCCGGGNACGATATCGNNNGTCGTCGGAGCGCCGAANTCGCTGAGGATCGGGATACGGCGATCGCTGATGACGACGTTGTCGAACGGCGAGTTCGGATCATTGGGAGCGGCGTAGAACAGCCCCTGTGCCGTGCGTTCACGATCGGTGTACAGCAGGCCTTCGGTGTTGTTGTACTCGACCGCTGCAACCACGTTGCCGCGACCATCGGCGAAGCTGGTGCCAACCATTGCACCCAGACGGTATTCTTGCGCATCGCCTTCTTCGGCAATGCCCATCTGCGCGTCGAAGCGGACGCCTTCGAAGCGGTCCTTGAGGATGATGTTCACGGTGCCGGCGATGGCGTCGGCACCGTAAATCGGTGCGCCGCCGACGGCGATGGTTTCAAGACGGTCGACCATCAGCGTGGGGATCGTGTTGAGGTCGACCTGCGAACCGGCAGCCACGGGGCCGAAGATCGAAGCGGTGTTCGAGCTGACGTAGCGGCGGCTGTTGACCAGCGTCAGCGTGCGCTGCGAGCCCAGACCGAAGAAGTTGATGAAGCTCTGGCCCGAACCGAAGGAACCCGACTGGCCGCCGACCGCGCTGCTGGCGGGCGGACCGAAAGCGGGCTGTTCGTTGAGCACTTCGCCGACATTGGTCAGACCGCGTTCTTCGATCTGGTCGGCNTTGACGACGATCGAGGGCTCGAGCGTGTCGCGGTTGGGGCGGCGGATGCGCGAACCCGTCACGACGATGGCATTATCGGCCTCGGGAGCGGCTGCGGCCTGTTCGTCGACGATGGTGTCGTCGGCATCCTGCGCGAAGGCAGGTGTCGAAACGGCCAGGGCGGCGATACCCGCGCTCGTGAAGAGCGCAAGCCGCCGGCCCCGTGCGAACGGGGGGGTGGAGGTCATGTTGTGGTTCCCTGATTGCGACCGTGCATGATTGCACGCGTGCATGAGAACCAAAACTTCCGAACGTGGCAATGCTTTAGCTTCCGTAAGGGAAAACTCNCATGAGGTTTGCCCCGAACTGCAATGAAAATGACACATCATTTGCTACAGAGGCATCCATCTGCACGACAATCACCGGTCCCGACCGTGCGCCGCGGCTTGTCGGCGGGCTGCGATCTGATAGTCTCGCGGCGGTTCTGACGCCCACGCTTTCTAGGAAATCAATGCATGCTGCTTCGTCCTGATCGTCTGGCCTCATCACGCGCNGGTTCGCGCACGATGGGCAATCGCTCCTGGTACATGGNCGCGGCTTCCGNCGGGCTTGCAGCGATATGCACCCTGGCNTTCCCGGCAGTGACGTCGGCGCAGGACGCGCCCTCCGAGGCACTGCTCGACTGCCGCGCCATCGGCAGCGATGACGAGCGGCTGGCGTGCTACGACCAGGCGCTCGACACGCAGTACGGGGTGGACGAGGANTTGCAGGAAAAGCGCCGGCAATACCGGCGCGAACGGTTCGGCCTTCCGGTGGATTCCTCGGGGTCCCGGATGGCCGAACTCACCGCNACGATCNCGGCGGTGGATGCGAACCTGCGGACCGGGCAAACGACGATCGCGCTCGACAACGGACAGGTCTGGCAGGTGCTCTCGAGCGGCGGTCTGCGGGCNCGCTTCCGCGTCGGGTTGGAGGTGACGATCAGCGAAAGCGCTACCGGCGGATATCGCGTGCGAATTGCGGACAAGACGGGGTTCAAGGGCGTGACCCGCATCCGCTGAGGGCAGGCCCACCGCACCATGATCACAGATCAGGATATCCTGCAGGATGCGGAATGGCTGCCGCATCGTTATGACGAGACGAACGGCAGCTTCCGCTTTCGGCATGTCCCGCGCGACGTGCAACGCGAGGCCGCGTTCCTGACCGACGAGCATCTGCCCGATACCGGAGCGGAACGCGTGATACCGCTTGAACGGATCGACCGGCGGGCCCTGCCCGCAGCTCCGATCCACTTCGTGTTCCATTCGGCCTATTGCTGTTCGACCCTGGTGGCACGCATGTTCGATGCCCCCGGCTATTCGATGGGGCTGGTCGAGCCGGTGGTGCTCAACGACGTCGTCGGTTGGCGGCGGCGAGGGGCGCAGCCGGAAAAGATCGCCGCGGTACTCGATGTGGCGCTTGCGCTGCTCGCGCGGCCGTTCGGCGATGACCGCGCGGTCGTGGTCAAACCCTCTAATATCGTGAACTCACTCGCGCCTGCCATCATGGGTCTGCGCGCGGATGCGCATGCGATCCTGCTNTATGCGCCGATCGAAGACTTCCTCGCCTCGATCGCGGTAAAGGGTCTGTGGGGACGCCGCTGGGTGCGACAGGCATTGATCGGCCAGATGCAGGATGGCGTTCTGGCACAGCAATTCGCGCCCGATGAGATGTTCGAACTGACCGATCTGCAGGTCGCCGGCCTGGGGTGGCTTTCGCACCATTCAATTTACCGGAAAATGCAGGACCGGTTCGGCGCCGGGCGTCTCGGGATCTGCGACAGCCGCAGCCTGTTGGCGGAACCGGCCGAGACGGTTGCGAAATTCTTCGCCCGCTTCGAATTGCACCCTGACCCCGAAGATAGCGCGGCGATCGCAGCNGGACCGGCTTTCACGCGAAACTCGAAGGAATCGACGTCCTATTCCCGCAGCGACCGCGAGCGGCAAATCGCCGCGACGCGCGAGGCCAACAGCGACGAGATCGCCAAGGTCGCCGAATGGGTGAGGGTAGTGGCGGACGGCATCGGACTCGATGTCGCGCCNGTGTCCTCCGCCTTGCGCTGAGACGCAGGGCTCAGGTGGCGCCGTCGTCGCGGTCCAGGACGTCCCACTGGCCACTCGCCGCACCCCTCACGATCGAGCATGCGAGACCATTGCCCTGACGAGCTGCGGCAAGCCACTGCTTCTTCGTCATGCAAACTTCGTTCTTGATTGCACGCGAACGAACGCTGCGGACAGTCTTGCAGATCATCCTGTCGCTGGTCTTGGCTTTCTGTTCGGTAACCGCTTCCGCTTCGGGGGACTGATCCTGCGTCTCGCCTCCCTGGGCCGCGAGGCCAGCACCAAAGGGCAGTACAAGTGCTCGAGCACCATGGTCGCCTTTTGCAACGGCGGCCTTGTCAAAGACCGGAATCTGGCTTTGTATCCTGCCGGCCGAGCATGGCGTGGCCCTCATGGGACCTCGGAACCCCCGGTCGGCCTCGAACGGCGTGAACGCCGAACGTCGTCAGTTCGTAATCAGCCCGGAGGAATTCTTCTCCGCCATCGCGCTCGCAAGGCCGCGGCCTTCGCGTGCGACACGCGCCCATTCCCGATTGGTCAGGCAGACACGGCGCTTCTTGGCTCGCGAGCCGATGACAGACTCGGTCCGGCAAAGAATGTAGTCCGGATGCTTCTCATCGGTAATTTTCCCCTCCGCATCGCGCGCAGGCTCTCCAGTGCCCTGCTGAGCAGATGCCGGCACTCCNGCAAACATGAGCGCAGTACAGGCCAAAGCACAAATCTTCTTCATCTTCACCTCCTCATCTACGATGATGCATTGCACATCTTGTTCGAGCGAAGAACCGATTTTCCATGGGGGGAGCCAACGATATACGACGCGGCGTCTCGCCGTCGCCGACCGCAGCCCCGGGTGTGCCTATCCGCCCCCANTCTCCCGGGCCGGATCGTAGAGCGCGCCGTCAGGCGCGTCGCTCGGCAACTCCCGGCCTGTCCAATCCGATCAGCACACGAATTGCTGGCAGGGTGAGCTGCGCTTGTTCTGCTGGACCGCTTCCCAGTCGATCCCTGCTCGACCGCCTTCGACAATCGCGGTTGCCATGCTCCGGCCTTGTCGTGCCACTTCGGCCCATTGTTCATTCGTGAGGCAGATACGGCGCTTCTTGGCTCGTGATCCGGCTACCGATTCGGTGCGACACTTCACATAGTCAGGATGACGCCTGTCAGTGATCTTGCCTTGCTCATCGCGAGCGGGCTCGGCTCCCTCGTCGCCGGCGGAGAGAGGAGCAGGCGAAACAATGATCGNTGCACAGTACAAGACTCCAAGAAACTTTCTGCGCATTTTTTGATCCCTTCGTGTTCGCGTGTGAACCCGGTAAGTTCTCGGTCCATCTGCTAGTGCCTTCACAAAGAAGCGCNCGGCTGAATCGGGAATCCAAATGCCTTTGTTCAAGTCGTCAAAAAGGAATTTGTCCTACCCATTCTATTCCGATCCGCGTTCATGATAGCACCGATTTCAAATAAAAAAAGGGGCGGTGAAAACACCGCCCCTCTCTTGTTCAGTTGATCTGCGACTAGAAGCGAAGCTTCACCGCTGCAGCATAACGACGGCCGAGGGCGTCGTAGGTCGACGGGTAGATGTTACCCGAGTTGTACGCGGTCGAGCCGATGTCCGAACCGACGATGGTCGGCTTGTTGTCGAGCAGGTTCTGCACGGTGAAGACGAACTCGAAGTTTTCGGTCGCCAACCAACGCAGGCTCAGGTCGAAGTAGCTTTCAGCCGGAATGGTGTTGAAGTCCACTTCCTGGCCAGCCACCGGACCAGTGCCTTCCGGCAGGGTGCCGACGAAAGCGTCGCCGCTTTCCGCACGCTGGAGCGGTTCGAACTCGACGCCGTCGAGGTAGCGCCACAGCAGCGAGACATCCAGCTCGTCGTAGAACGAGAAGGTCGCGCGGGTATTGAACACGAACTCAGGCTGGATCGAGCTACAGTTCACCGAGTAGTAGCTTACGCACTCGCGGTTGACCGAAGTCGGGGTTGCCTGGAATTCGTTGCGGTTCGTCCAGGTGCCGTCGGTCGAGAAGCGGAAGCCGATATCGTCGGTCAGGCTCGTGCGATAGCGCAGGCTGACGTCGATACCATCCGTCTTGATCGTGCCGAGGTTCGACAGGCTGAGCAGCAGCCCGGGAACTTCGTTCGGCGAACCGTCGAGACCACCGGTCGCAGCACTACGAACGATCAGCGAGCAGAACGGATTGTCCGCGCTCGGTGCGTCGTAACAACCGCCGACAAGGTCGTTGACCGTCGGAGTCGTGATCGCGTCTTCAACCTTGATGTTGAAGTAGTCGACCGTGAACGAGAGGTTGTACATCGGTTCGAACACTGCACCCACCGTCCAGGTGGTNGCCGTTTCAACGCCAACATCGGGGTTGCCGCCCGTGGTGATGTTGATCTGGCCAGCNGCCGGCTGGAGGATGTTGCCGATACGGCTCTGTGCGAAGGCCTGAGTGGCGCCGCCTGCAACGATCTGCGAAACGCAGGCCGCCGTCAGGGCAGCATTGCCAACCGGGTTGGTCCCTGCACAGGGATCGACCGCAAGGTTCGACAGCTGNGTGACGACCGGCGTGAAGAGTTCACCGATGTTCGGTGCACGCGACGAACGCTGGTAGTTACCGCGATAGGTGATGCCATCGATGGGGGTCAGCGTACCGCCGACCTTCCACGTGAACTCACCGCCTGCAGTCGAGTAGTCCGAATAACGGCCACCGGCTTCGAGGGTCAGATCGCGAACGAACGAATCTTCGATGACGGGGATNGCGACTTCGGCGAAGAAGTCCTTGACGTTGTACGAACCGTTGATGTCCGGAGCGGCACCGCCGCCGCCGACAACTGCACCCGGGGTCTGCGAAGCTTCGTCCGACAGGCGGGTTGCGGTGTACTTGCGGTATTCGGCACCGAGCGCGAACGAGATCGGGCTAGCCGAAATGCCGAAGCCGAGGTCGCCNTCGATGATCGCCTGGGCCTGCGTGAGGCTGGCCTGGGTGATCACCTGCTGCGTCAGGTTGAAGACGTAGTCGATGGCTTCCTGCGAACCGAGATCGCCGAGCGGACCGAACAGGTTGATCGGAGCGCAACCGCCCGAGGGATCGGAACACTGGACGCCACCGGCACCGTCNGGAATCGCGATCAGCGACTGCTGAAGGCGATCGAAACGAGCGAAACCGCCCTGACGCTGGATGCGCTCGCTTTCACCGTATCCGCCGGAGACTTCCCAGCCGATCGAATCGGTGATGTCGCCGCGCAGGCCGCCCACGAGGTTGAACAGCGTGGTGGTGAAGTCCGAAGTACGCGAACCAGCTTCGGGCGTACGACGACGGACCGAGGTGCTGATTTCGACATAGTCGGGGTTGGCAGTGCCGTCGGCCAGCGTCGCACCGAACTGGGTGTTGCGGCCGGCAGTGCATTCTGCTGCGGTGAGCTCGAGGCCGTCACAGAAGGCCTGTGCCAGCTGGTCGGGCATGAACGGGTTGTTCAGGTTGACCTGGTAGGTGTTGAAGAACGAACCGCCCGGAGCGATGATCGTCGAAACGGTATTCTTCGAGAACGCCGCCTGCGTGAACACTTCGACAGCGTCCGACACTTCGTAGTTCGCCGAACCATAGACGTTGAAACGTTCGAACGGCGTCAGGAAGATGTTGAACGGGTTGAAGTTGAACGGACGATCGAACACGCCGTCAACGTAACCCTGGCCATCGTCGGTCAGCTGACCGAAGCCTTCCGGCGTCGGGCCGACGATAACGGCGGGAATGGCGTTCGAGGAACCGCTCGGGTTGCCCGAGAACGAACCGATGTTGAACAGCGAGAAGCCACGATCACCCTGATAGACGGCGTCCTGGTTCTGGTAGCCGATGCTCAGGACTGCGTTACCGCGGCCGTCGTCGAAGTTGGCACCAATGGTGACGTCGGCACGGAAAACGCTGCCGTCGCCTTCTTCGGTGATCTGCTGCGAAGCGGTTGCCTCGAGGCCNTCGAAGTCGGTCTTGGTGACGAAGTTNACAACACCGCCGATTGCGTCGGCACCGTAGGTGGTGCTTGCGCCGCCGGTCAGGATTTCCGTNCGCTCGATCACTGCCAGCGGAATGTTGTTGAGGTCGACGCGGCCGGTGGTGTCAGCCGGCGTGAAGCGGCGGCCGTCAAGCAGGACGAGGTTACGCGTGGAGCCGATGCCGCGCAGGTTGACGAAGCTCGAGCCGCCGTTGCCGTTGTTGACGGCCGAACCGACGCTCGGAACCGCCGANGGCAGTTCGCGCAGGAATTCTTCTGCAACGTTGGTCTGGGCGAGTTCGAGNTCGTCGCTGCTGACGACGCTGACCGGGCTGGCCAGTTCGAGGTTGGGGTTCGANATACGCGAACCGGTAACGACGATTGCTTCCGAAGGCACGACGGGAGCGGCAGTTTCTTCCGCTTCCGTTGCAACCTGTGCCATCGCCGGCTGCGCGAGAAGCGCAAGACCGAGAGCGGCGGGTGCCGCGCTGGCTTTGAAGTAGGTTTGGAGTTTCACTCTGATAATCCCTCTATTGATCGACCGACCCCTGAGGTCGGATCTCCAAGGAACCCCTGGGAGGAATAGAGAAAATGCACGAACTTAACGCCCATGCAGATGCAGGATCCCTCCAGTGGAACGTCGCATGTGCCTTTAGGGACGCGGTGAATGCAAAGCTTTTGTTACATTTTGGCCGGTTTGGCGTAGCGGGTGTGACGCCGATGTCACACCCGCCGGCCCGCCCGGTTTTCATGCGTCCGGGCAGGCGGAGCAATCGCGGAAACATTCGGTCCCGCGCTGCTTGACGTTTACGTAACCCCGGCTTACCCAATTGGTCCCATTTGAAAACCTATAATGAGGATGTCGATGCCCGAAGCCTATATCGTCGAAGCCGTCCGTACCGCCGGGGGGCGCCGCGGGGGCCGTCTGGCCGGGGTGCACCCGGTCGATCTCGCCGCCACATCGCTCGATGCGGTCATGGAGCGCAGCGGTCTCGAGGCCAAGGCTGTNGATGACGTGGTGATGGGCTGCGTCAGCCAGGGCGGCGAGCAGGCCATGCAGGTCGGTCGCAATGCCGTGCTGGCGAGCAAGCATCTGGGCGAGGGCGTCCCCGCGGTCACGATCGACCGCCAGTGCGGCTCCAGCCAGCAGGCGATTCAGTTCGCCGCGCAGGCGGTGATGAGCGGCACGCAGGACGTCGTCATCGCCGCGGGTGTCGAGAGCATGAGCCGCGTGCCCATGGGCTCGACCGCGATGTTCCACATGAAGGAAGGTCTGGGCAATTATAAGTCGCCCGGGCTGGAGGAGAAATATCCCGGCATCCAGTGGAGCCAGTTCATGGGCGCGGAAATGATCGCGCAGAAGCACGGCTTCTCGAAGGACGACCTCGACCGCTTTGCGCTGTCGAGCCACCAGAAGGCGATCGAGGCGACCAAGTCGGGNGCCTTCGAGGCCGAAATCGTCGGCGTGGAGATCGAAACCGCCGAAGGCGAGGAATGCCACACGGTTGATGAAGGCATTCGCTTCGACGCGACGCTGGAAGGTATCGCCGGCGTCAAGCTGCTCAGCCCCGAAGGCAAGATCACCGCGGCCAGCAGCAGTCAGATCTGCGACGGGTCGAGCGCGGTGCTGGTGGTCAGCGAGCAGGCGCTGAAGGACTACGGCCTCACCCCGCTGGCGCGGATTCACAATCTGACCGTCACGGCCGGGGATCCGGTAATCATGCTCGAAGAACCGCTGTTCGCCACCGAGCGTGCGCTCCAGCGCGCGGGCATGTCGATCAACGACATCGACCTGTACGAGGTGAACGAAGCCTTTGCCCCGGTCCCGCTGGCATGGCTCAAGCACCTCGATGCCGATCCCGCCAAGCTCAATGTCAATGGCGGCGCGATCGCGCTGGGCCACCCGCTCGGTGCGTCGGGCACCAAGCTGATGGCCACGCTGGTCCACGCGCTCAAGGCGCGCGGCAAGAAATACGGCCTGCAGACGATGTGCGAAGGCGGCGGCGTCGCCAACGTCACCATCGTCGAGGCGCTCTAATTCACTTGAAATCTGAGAGGACAATCCATGGAAGTAAGTAGCAAAACCCCCGCCGTCGTCACCGGCGGTGCATCGGGTCTCGGCGAAGCGACTGCGCGTGCGCTGGCCGCCAAGGGCGCCAAGGTCGCCATCTTCGACATGAACGAAGAGAAGGGCGAAGCCGTCGCCAAGGACATCGGCGGCATCTTCTGCAAGGTCAATGTGACCAGCGACGAGGACGTCGATGCCGGTTTCGCCAAGGCGCGCGAAGCGCATGGCCAGGAACGCATCCTCGTCAATTGCGCAGGCATCGGCAATGCGATCAAGACCGCCAGCCGCGACAAGCAGAGCGGCGAGATCAAGCATTTCCCGCTGTCGGCCTTCGATTTCGTCATCCAGGTCAACCTGATCGGCACCTTCCGCTGCATCGCCAAGTCGGCCGCCGGCATGATGACGCTCGACCCGCTGACCGAGGAAGGCAATCGCGGTGCGATCGTCAACACCGCCTCGGTCGCGGCCGAGGACGGCCAGATGGGCCAGGCGGCCTATTCGGCATCGAAGGGCGGCGTCGTCGGCATGACCCTGCCGATCGCGCGCGACCTGATGAAGGAAGGCATCCGCGTGAACACCATCCTGCCGGGCATTTTCGAGACCCCGCTGATGAATGCCGCGCCGCCGCAGGTGAAGGAAGCGCTCGCAGCCAGCGTGCCGTTCCCCAAGCGTCTCGGCCTGCCGGGTGAATACGCCAAGCTTGCCATGTGCATGATCGAGACCGGCTACTTCAACGGCGANGACGTGCGCCTCGACGGTGCCATCCGCATGGCGCCGCGGTGATCGCCAGACGGCTTTCCCATTGCAGGCGGGAGACCTAGNCTNGCCTGCATGATTTATTCCAGCGCCNCCGTCCGCATGCCGAAAACGGCGCGGGCGGGGGCGCTTTGCATTTGACCCTCGGGACCGCGTTCCATGCGTTCCGTCCTGACGGGATGACCGGANAGGAAAANCAACCCATGNCCTACAGCCAGATCAAGCTCGACATCGCCGACGGCATCGCNACCGTGACGCTGCACCGGCCCGACAAGATGAACGCCTTCACCCGCACGATGATGGCCGAATTCATCGATGCGATCGACACGACCGACGCCGATGACAGCGTGCGCGCGGTGGTGGTGACCGGACACGGCGACAGGGCGTTCTGCGCCGGGGCGGATCTCACGCCCGATGACGGGGGGCATGTCTTCTCCGATCCCAATCCGGTCGACGACCTGTCCGACGAGCGCGTGCGCGACGGGGGCGGACGGCTGACCCTGCGCCTGTTCGATTCCAANAAACCCTTGATNGGCGCGTGCAACGGGGTGGCGGTGGGCGTCGGCGCAACGATGCAATTGCCGTTCGACATCCGGCTGGCGAGCGACACGGCGCGCTTCGGCTTCGTCTTCGCGCGGCGGGGAATCACGCCCGAAGCCGCCTCGAGCTGGTTCCTGCCGCGGCTGGTTGGCATGCAGACCGCGCTCGAATGGTGCATGACCGGGCGCATATTCGATGCGCAGGAGGCGCTCGATCGCGGCCTCGTCCGGTCGCTCCATCCGCAGGGCGAATTGCTCGATGCCGCGATGGGGATCGCGCGCGAGATTGCCGACAACACCTCGGCCGTGTCGGTGGCGATGACCCGCGCGATGCTGTGGCGGCTGGGCGCGGGCGGACATCCGATGGATGCGCACCGGATCGACAGCCGCGCGATNTACCGGCTCAGCCGCAGCGAGGATGCCAAGGAAGGCATCGCCAGCTTCCTCGAGAAGCGCGNGCCGGCCTATCCCGACACGGTCGGCAGCGACATGCCCGATTTCTACCCCTGGTGGGACCAGCCCGAATATCGCTGAGCCGCCGCGCNGNAAGNGAAGGTTACATCGGCAACGGCCTTGCCATGNGAGGGCCGTCCTATAAACGTAGCACCATGCCGAAACACCAGCCCGCCCAACGCCTTGCAGAGTTCCTGCCNTACCAGCTGTCGATCGCNTCGAACGCGGTTTCGACGCGGATTGCGGAACAATATCGCAAGCGCTTCGCGCTGAAGACCACCGAATGGCGGATCATGGCCGTGCTGGGTGATCACGGNGCGCTGACGCAGCGCCAGCTTTCGCAGCAGACGCTGATGGACAAGGTACCCGTGAACCGGGCCTGCAAGCGGCTGGAAGACCGNGGNCTGGTNCAGCGATCGCCCAATGCCAGCGACGGGCGGTCGCACCTGCTCGAACTGACCTCGGAAGGGCGCGCGGTCCACGCGGGTATCATGCCGCTGGCGCTCAAGATCGAAGGCCAGCTGTTCTCGGTCCTGAGCGAAGAGGAACGCGCCAGCCTGNTGGACATGCTCGTCCGCGTGCGCGACCAGGCCGGAGACTTCGACGCGGAAAGCCTGGCCGACTAGGCGTCGGCCAGGCTTTCGGGTCGCATCTGCCGCGGGAGCGTGCGGTCTAGCCGATCCCGCCGCTGAAAGCGTCGGCGATCGAACAGGCCGCCGGGCCGAGAATGACGATGAACAGCACCGGCAGGATGAACAGGATGAGCGGCACGGTCATGATGGCCGGAAGCCGTGCTGCCTTCTCTTCGGCGCGCATCATGCGTTCGTTGCGGAATTCTGCCGACAGGACACGCAGCGCCGATGCCAGCGGCGTACCGTAGCGCTCGGTCTGGATCATGGTCGTGACCACGCCTTTCACCGCGTCGAGATCGACACGGTAGGCNAGGTTGTNGAANGCCTTCTTGCGNTCGTTGAGAAACGACAATTCGATCGCGGTCAGCGCGAATTCGTCACCCAGTTCGGGATAGGCGCGGCCGAGTTCCTTGGCCACGCGATTGAAGGCGGCGTCGACGGTCAGGCCGGCTTCGGCGCAGATGACCAGCAGGTCGAGCGCGTCGGGCAGCCCCTTCCGGATCGCATCCGAACGCTTCTTGGCGATGTTGCTGATATAGAGTTCGGGGCCCTTGTAGCCNATGAACAGGGCGAGGGCGAGCGCTCCGACGCGCTTCATCTGCCAGTCGGGGTAGACTTCGACCAGATACAGCATGACGAAGGCGAAACCGCCCAGGAGGATCGGCAGCACGGCGCGCAGGCCGATGATGACGATGGCCAGTTCCTTGTTGCGGAAACCGGCCTGCGCCAGCTTTTGCTGAACGACTTCGACCTGGCTTTGCTGCAGCACTTTCATGCTGCCGAGCGTGTCCTTGATCCGGTCTGTGGTGTCGGTCTTGCGGACGAGGCTCTGGCGCTTCTTNGTGCCTGCCGTGACGAGCCCCATCTTGAGCTCTTCGCGGCGGCCTTCGAGCGCCTTGACGCGCTTGCTCATCGGATCCTTGATCGTCAGCGCCGTATAAATGGCGAAAACGACGGCCAAGGCGGCNATGCCNGCCATGATCGANCCGACGATGTAAACGTCGAAACCAAGCAGTGTGGGGCCGGTTGCGGGATCCATTGCGCTTATCCTTCCCCGATCAGATTTCGAAGTTGACCATTTTGGCCATGATGAAGGCGCCGATGCTCATCCACACCAAGCCGCCGAGCCCGGTGACAATCAACCGGTCGTCTTCGAAGAACCCGCCGATGTAGGACGGATTGATCCACAGGATCATGCCGAAAACGATGAAGGGAAGCGCCCCGACGATATAGGCGGAAGCTTTGGATTCCGAGCTCATCGCCTTGATCTTGAGCTTCATCTGCGCGCGCTTGCGCAGCACGTCGGACAGGTTCGACAGCGTTTCGGCAAGATTGCCCCCCGTCTCACGCTGGATTGCCAGCGTGATGCAGAAAAAGTTGAACTCGGGAATGTCGAGCCGATCGGCGGTTTGCTGGAGTGCTTCCTCCATCGTCCGCCCGATCTTGATGCGCTCGACCACGCCCTTGAATTCCTCGCCGACCGGGCCGGGTACCTCCTGCGCCACCACGGCAAGCGTTTCGGTGACGGGAAGGCCGGAACGCAGGCCGCGCACCAGCAGTTCGATGGCATCGGGAAATTTGGCATTGAACTGGGCCGTGCGTTTCTTGATCGCACGCGAGACAATGAAATGCGGCAGGCCCGCGCCGACAAAGACACCGATGGCCAGCGCCAGACCGACAGAGCCGCTGCGCAGATACAGCAGGATGGCAGCGCCGATCCCGAGGCCGATCGAGGCGTAGGCATACTGGCTCAGCGTCCAACCCTTGCCTGTGCGGTCAAGCCGGTTGGCGAGGGCCTCGACGCGTGACGTCGATCCGGCAACCCGGTGCATCTTGGGGCGCCGGGCCGCGATGGCCTTCTTGAACTGCGATTCGACCTTGGCATCGGTGCTCTGCGAATGGCGATAGCGAAGCTGTTCGAGCCGCCGCTGGCTGGCCTTGCTCGCATTCGGTCCGGACAGCAGCATGTACCCGATCGCCAGTAGGGCAAAAACCCCGATGGTCAGCAGCGCGAGCTGGGTAATGTTCATGCTTGGTCTCCGTTTGCCTGCTGGCAGAACCGGGTTGGCCCCCGGGCGGCGTTATTGCGCGGGTTCTGCCACCGGGTCGGTCTTTTTCTTCGCGAGCAGCTGCTTGAAATCGAGTGCGCCGAGCAGCGATTTCTTCGCCCCCCCGCCATCGCTTTCGTCGAGGTCGCCTTCGGCCGCGCCGATAACCAGCGAGGCAAGCTGATTGATCGCGGCACTGGCTTTCGATCCGCCATTCGCGTCGACGAAGGTCTTGCCCAACTTGGCCGCATTGGTCGCCGCCTTCTGGTCGAACGGGATGGAGATATCGATCTTGCGTTCGATCGAGGCCTCGAAATCGGTCTTGCTGATCTCCGCCATGCCTGGCTGCACCTTGTTGGCGACNACGATGACCTGCGAATGCGGGGCGTTCGTTTTCAGCCAGGACAGGATCCGGATCGTGTCCCGNGCCGAGGCAAGCGACATCTCAGCCGCCANNACGATCGCATTCACTTCATTGAGCAGATGCGGGAAATTGATCAGCATGTTGCGCGGCATGTCGAGCACGGTCATTTCGAACTGGTGCTTGAACTCTTCCTGCAGCTGCAGGAANGCGGCGCCATCGGTCATCAGCGGCTGGTTGATCGGCGCTTCGGCCGACAGGATGGCGAGGTTCTCGTTNGCNCGNATCATCGCGCGTTCGATGAACAGCCCGTCGATGCGGCCGGGATTGTCGATCGCGTCGGTAAGACCGCGGCCCGGTTCCAGGTCGAGCGTCAGCGCGCCCGTGCCGAAATGCACATCGAGATCGAGCAGTGCGGTCGGCATACGCTTCTCGGCCGAGAACAGCCATGCGAGCGAAGTGACCAGCGTCGAAGCGCCGACTCCGCCGCGGGTGCCGATCACGGCAGTCGAAATATGGCGTTTGACGCCTTCGTCATCGCCCGCCTTGGGGGCCATGAACACTGCCTGCGCCTGGGTCAGCGAATCGCGCAGCATGTTGGCGGACAGCGGCTTGAGCAGGTAATCGTGGATCCCGCTGGCCAGCAGGTCGCGATAGAGCCGCACGTCGTTGACCTGGCCGATCGCGATGACCACCGTGCCGGGTTCGCAGACTTCGGCCAGTGCGTTGATGTCGTTGAGCGGATCGCCGCTTTCGGACAGGTCGACCATCAGGATGTTCGGGCTTGCCGAGACCGATAGCGACTGGATCGCGTTGCGCAGACCGCCCTTGTTGCATTTCTCGGGGGGCCAGCCGAGCTCGATCACGACCGGGCGCAGCACGTCGAGGGCGTTCTCGTCGCAGATATAGGCTGCAAAGGCATCGCGGTTGCCGGGCAGGCCCGATTTGAGTGAAGCGCTCATGGCTGCTTAGCCTCCTTCTGTGCTGCTGACTTCGGCAAGATCGCCAGTGCCGGTCGGTTCCTTGTCGCGGTAGGCCTTGATGGCCTTGGTCGAGGTCGTGACGATCGTCTCGCCAGTGCCCGCCTGCCCGCTGATCAGGTCTTCGGGATTGGCAACCATGGCTGCCAGATTGCCGTTCACGGCACATCCGTATCCCGGGTAGGTCGCGTTATATTCGTTGCCCTCGGCATTGGCCGACCAATTGGGGCAGTCGGGAACGCTGGCCGTCGACCGGGTGATGACGATCCGCGCCTGTCCCGGGGCGACGTAGCCGGCAGTCACTGGCGATCCATCGCTGACCAGCAAGCCGTGCCGCTCTGCCAGTACGGCGAGGTCTTCCGAAACCGCCGGGTTGGCCGTGGGGTCGTCGAGCGAAATGCGATCGCCATACCCGAGGCCCATCGCGTCGAACCATCCTGCGATCCGCTGCTGTTCAGCCACCGGCAGGCCCTGGCCGCCGGTCTGGACATCGAGCGTGAAATTGGTGCGTTCGACGACCGGCTGGCGGGCGCTGTAAAGCGACTTGTTCTCGGTCGGGAAGCCGCCGCATGCGCCCAGCGCGAGGCCGAGCGATAGTGCGAGCGAGCCGGCGAACTTGCGTTTGATTGCCTTGGCCATTCTACTCTTCCCCTTATTCGAAGCTGAAGCCGGGCTGCGCCGAAGCGCGGCGTGCCTCGCTCTCGCGCTTGGGTTGCTGTTCGNNGTCATNGGCGGGCAGGCCCTGCGATACCGACGGCGNGNCGGGCGNNNTCTCGACAGCACGCGGCTTGGGCCGCTCGGCACCAGTGACGCCATCGCTCTGCTGGAAACCCAGCAGGCGCTGGAACTCGGACGGCTTGCGGAAGCCGTCGGTCGGCAGCTTGATATCGTTGCCGTCCACCGGCTTCACCAGGTACGGCGTCACCACGATTACCAGCTCGGTCTCTCCCTTGCGGTAGGTGGTCGAGCGGAACAGGTTGCCGAGGATCGGTATGTCACCGAGGCCGGGTGCCTTGTCGATCGTGTTGGTGGCCGAGTTCGACAGCAGCCCCGCGATCATGAAGCTTTGCCCCGACCCGAGTTCGATCGTGGTTTCGGCGCGGCGAGTGGTAAGCGCGGGGACCTCGAACCCGTTGAGCGTGATCGCCCCCTGGCTCGATAGCTCCGATACTTCGGGACGGACGCGCATCGAGATGCGGCCATTGGCGAGAACCGTCGGCGTATAGGCCAGGCTCACCCCGTAGTTCTTGTATTCGATCGTGGTCGTGCCAAGGCCCTGGGCGAGGGGAATCGGAAACTCTCCGCCCGCGAGGAATTCGGCAGTCTCGCCCGACAGGGCGGTCAGATTGGGCTGCGACAGCGTGGTGACGAGCCCCTGCGTCTCCGCAAGATCCAGCGCGGCACCGATATCGAGACCGAGGAACTTGCCGAACGCCCCCAGCGTGCTGCCGGAGGAACCCTGATTGACAATGTTGTAGAGATCGCCCTCGAGGTCGCTCCCCACCGCGACCGGTCCGCCCGGCGAAACCTGCGTGAAGGGAGAGCGGCCCTGGCCGATCCCGAACTTGAAGCCGCCGGTCGCATCCACGCTGGTGAGATTGACACCCAGCGCACGCACCACGCTGCGGCTGACCTCGGCAATGCGAACCTGCAGGTTGACCTGTAGCGGTGTCGCCATGCGCAGGCGGCTGATGACATTCGCGTCCGTACCGACATAGGCCTCGACGAGGCGCTGTGCTTCGGCGGCGTCTTCGGGCGCTGCGACCGTGCCGGTCAGCAGGATGACATTTGACCCCATGGTGGCGACCGATATCTTCGCCTGCGGCATGGCCATGGCGAGCAACTGGTCGATGCTGCCGATGTTCGAGCCCACGCGGATATTGGCGGACCAGATGATGTCGCCCGCCGCATTGCTGGCGTAGATCGTGGTTTCGCCGCCGGACTTGCCCATCACGAACAGCTGGCGCTGCGACTTGATCTGCACGTCGGCGATCTCTTCGTTGGCGACGAAGACGTCGGCCATGGTGCCGGGCACATTGACCAGTTCGCCGCGGCCGATCGACAGGACGACTTCCGATGTCGGGCGCACGACCGACTGCGCCGTCGCGACGCTTGTCGGTGCAGCTGCCAGCGGCGCGATCGCCAGGCTGGCCAGCAGCAGTTTGGATGTAAGACGACGTTTCATGGCTTGGCCCCCTGAATGGCGTACCTTGTTCTTTTTTCCGCTCATCGACCGCCCACCGGTACCTGCGTGGTTTCCTTGCCGCGCGTGACGCGGACCGTGGGGCCCGAATAGGTGAGCGCTTCGGGACCGGCGGTAGGCATTGCGGCCTGCTGCGGGGCGGTCGAGCCCTGCGGCGGAACCGTCCGGCGCTGGAAGCGCGAGACGTCGCCGCCCGTGACAAAACTTGCCTTGCCGTCGATCGGGCGCGACATCGCCTGGCGCAGGATGCGTTCTTCCTCTTCGGGCGTGGCGTCATCGGGGATCGTCACATCACCCGAAGCGATCGCGCGTTCGAGTTCGGTCTGGTTGTCGGCCAGCGAGCGCAGCGACAGGCTGAGCACGCCGATGGTCTGCGCGACGGCGACCTTTTCGGCGATCACCGGAGTGACTTCGAGCGTCACCGTGCGNAACTCCTTCACCACGGTCGAGCCGTCCTCGTTCTTTTCAGACACGGTGGACTGATCGGTGGCCAAAACACGAAGGTTACGAAGGATGGTTTCCGACGCCTTCAGATTCGCACCCTCGGTGCCATCGACCTCCTGCGTCAGGACCATGTCGACGCGGTCACCCGGGAAGACGAAGCCGGCCACGCCCGACTGGGCGGTCACGGGAACGGTGATGGCGCGCATGCCCGGTGCCAGAGCGGCGGCGAGGAAGCCGCGATCGCCCGGCGCGACCAGCGTGCCCTGCGTGACGGGTTCGCCGGCCGTGATCGGGTGGCGTACCACCGTGCCCAGCAGCTTGCTCATATCGGCTTCGCCGTCGAGGAAATAGGCGTCCTGGACCAGCTCTTCGGGCCACAGCTGGAAGCCGATTGCATCGGCCGTTATGATCGTGCCGACCGGCAGCGCGCGCTGGGCAACCAGGACCTTGGGGCCCTGCGCTTCGACCCGCGCCGCGGCATCGGCCTGCGGTGCGCTTGCGCCGGCGAACATGCTGCGCGCAATCAGCGCCGTACCAACCGCGATTACCAGCGCGGCGATCAGCAGAACCAGCTTCTTCCTATCCATGGCTGTCTAGCCCCCTAATTCGGCCCGCCGGTCAAAGGTGCGGGCAAGTATGGTTTCGTGCCTTACGGGCGAATTGGTTAAGAACGGGTTCTCAACCGCCTGCGACGGGCCCCGCCTGCGCCAGCAACTGTCCGCTGGCGACGATCCAGATGCCCGCGAGCGAGATCGCCGGGCCGTAGGGGACCCACAGGTCCCGTTCGTGCCGGCGAATGATCCGGATCGATCCGAACGTGACGATCAGCAGGACTGCGAACGGTGCTGCAACGAGCGCGATGGCGGCTGATGCGCTGCTCGCCGCAGCCGCGATCAGCGCTTCGGGCACTGGCAATTGCGGCCCGCCCAGGACCGCGCTCGCGAAGAGGGCCGCGATGAGCGTTCCCACCAATAGCATTGCGGTATCGCGCGCCGGACGGGTCCTGATCGTGGTCGAATGCGCCACCCGCCACGCAGCAATCCCCATCGTCAGCACCCAGCCGAGCATCGCCATCGCGATCAGCAGCAAGGTAAATTGCGAGGGCGGGATCCACAGCGCCAGCGCGGTCAGCAGCTTGACGTCGCCGCCGCCCATCTGGCGAATGGCGAACAGCACACAGCAGGTTGCGAAGACCAGCAGGGCCAGTCCGATCTGGAAGCCGATGCCGGGCCAGAGCGGCAATCCGATCGACAGCCAGTACAGCGGCGCACCAAGCGCAACGGTCAGCGTCAGCCGGTTGCTGATCGTCCGGTGCCTGAGGTCGGTCACGATTACCCAGAGCAGTGCGATTGCCAATCCGGCAAGCAATACGTAGGTGAAAATCTGGTTTTGCATGACGCTCCGCAAGCTCTGCTTCGGACGGCAGTGATAGCGCAGCGTGCTTACCAAAAAGTAACCATAGAGGAGGCCGCGGACACCGGCATGCCAGCGCCACAGGAAACCTTCGACCGCCGNGCCATNCCCGCGTCCGCGACCGAATCGCGTTTCGTCCTGCCCGATGGACATGCGATCAGGCGGATCGACTGGCCGGGATCGGGCGGCGGCAAACGGGGATCGATCNTGTTCCTTCCCGGGCGCGGCGACTTCTACGAAAAATATCTCGAAACGCTCGANCACTGGCATGGCGAAGGCTGGCGCGTGACCGCCGCCGACTGGCGCGGCCAGGCCGGTTCGGGGCGGCTCGGCGGCGACGCGGTGACCGGCCACGTCGCGGATTTCACCGACTGGACCGCCGATCTCGCGCAGCTGTGGCGTGCGTGGAAGGAAGACACCCCCGGGCCGCATGTCCTGGCCGGCCATTCGATGGGTGGGCACCTGGTGATGCGCGCGTTGGTCGACGGCCAGGTCGATCCCGATGCGGCGGTGCTCAGCGCACCGATGATCGGCATGGCGGGGCCCCCGCTGCCGCTGGGCCTGCTGCACATGGTGGCGCGCTTGATGACGCGGATCGGCGACCCCCGGCGCCAGGCCTGGAAATGGAGCGAGAANCCGGGCGAAATGCCGGCTGACCGCAACGCCCTGCTGACCCATGACGGCGGGCGCTATGCCGACGAGCTNTGGTGGCGCGAACAGCGCCCCGAACTGGTCATGGGCCCCGGCAGNTGGGGCTGGGTCGAACGGGCCTATGCCTCGGTGCGGCACCTTGCCCGCANGGGCATGCTCGAAACGGTCCGCGTGCCGGTGCTGGTGCTGAGCACTGCAGCGGACCGGCTGGTGAGCCATGCCGCCGCGGTCCGCGCGGCCGAGCGCTTGCCGCAGGGCGAACTGATCGCCTTCGGCGACGAGGCGCNCCATGAGATNCTGCGCGAGGTTGATCNGGTGCGGGCGCGGGCGCTGGCCGGGATCGCCGAATTCCTCGACCGCGTCGCGCCGGCGGGGGCNAGGCCATGACCGCCGATTTCGCGATCGTCGGCGCCGGCATTGCGGGTGCCAGCCTGGCCGCCGAACTGGCCGAGGGCGGCGCCAGCGTGCTGGTGCTNGAGGCGGAGGATGAACCCGGCTACCACGCGACCGGACGATCCGCCGCATTCTGGGAGGAATGCTATGGCGGGCCCGAGATCGTGCCGCTGACGCTGGCATCGGGGCCGTTCCTGCGCGACGGCGGTTTCCTGCATCAGCGCGGCGCCCTCTACATCGCGCGCGAGGGCGACGAGGANCTGGTGACCGACTTCATGCAGCGTTTCGTCCCGACNGGTGCGACGATCCAGCACCTGGGACGCGCCGACCTGCAGAAGCGGCTTCCCGGAGTCCGTCACGAATGGTCCGATGCGATCTGGGAGCCGGTCTGCGCCGATATCGACGTGGCNGCACTGCACGCGCATTATCTGGCGCGCATGCGTGCCGCCGGGGCNCAGCTGGAATGCCGTGCACGGGTGTCGGGGCTCAAACGCGACGGCGGACGCTGGGAGATCGCGACCGACCGCGGCGCCGCCCACCATGCAGCGACCATCGTCAACGCCGCCGGCGCCTGGGCCGACGAGCTGGCGGCGATGGCAGGTGCGCAGCCCGCCGGGATCGAACCCTATCGGCGCACGGTGGCACAGTTGCGGATNGATCCGCCCGTGTCGAACGATCTTCCGCTGGTGCTCGACATTCGCGGCCGGTTCTATTTCAAGCCCGAATCCGGGCGTCTGTGGGTCAGCCCGCACGACGAAGTGCCGAGCGAGGCGTGCGATGCGGCGCCCGAAGAGATGGCTGTCGCCGAGGCGATCGCGCGGCTCGAGGAAGTGGTCGACTGGCGGGTGGAAGCGGTCGAGCACAAGTGGGCCGGGCTGCGCAGCTTCGCCAAGGACCGCCGACCGGTCTACGGTTACGATCCCGCAGTCGAAGGCTTCGCCTGGTTCGCGGGGCAGGGCGGCTTCGGTATCCAGACATCGCCGGCTGCCGCGCGCCTCGGCCGCCAATTGCTGCTGGGCGAGGCACGCGACGCCCTGACCGAAACGCTCGACGCCGAGCTTTATTCACCGGCGCGCTTCGCCTAGCCAAAAATGCGCCGGGCGCTAGGATGCGCCGGATCACGCCAGCTATTCAGGAAGGGAAAACATGGCTCATCACTTCGAAATCTACCGCGACAAGGCCGATGAATACCGCGTGCGGTTCAAGTACAATTCGGAGGTGATGTTCTCGACCGAAGGCTATGCTTCGAAGGCGAGCGCGCAGAACGCCATCGATTCGATCAAGAAGAACGGACCCGACGCGGAGATCGTCGACAACAGCTGATCAGGCGGTGCGCGCGATCCGTTCCGCCTCGTCGCTGGCGAGGCGGTCCACCCGCTCGTTCTCGGGATGGCCCGCGTGGCCCTTGACCCAGTGCCATGCGACGCGGTGATGCGCGGTCAGCTCGATCAGGTCGTGCCATAGATCGGCGTTGCGGACCGGCTTCTTGCTGGCATTGACCCAGCCGCGTTTCTTCCAGCCGTGGACCCACTTGGTGATCCCGTCGATCAGGTACTTGCTGTCGGTATAGAGATCGACCTCGCAGGGTTCGATCAATGCACCCAGCGCCTTGATCGCGGCGATCATCTCCATGCGGTTGTTGGTGGTGTCGGGATCGCCGCCAACCAGCTCCTTTTCATGCGGCCCCATGCGCAGCAGCGCGCCCCAGCCGCCGGGGCCGGGATTGCCCTTGCAGGCCCCGTCGGTGAATATTTCGACTTGCTTCATGCGAAGGCGCTCTGGCCGCTGGCGCGGTAGAATTCCAGCCGCCTGGCGAAATCCATCGGGTCCTTGCGGTGGACAAGCGCGTCGTCGGGCGTGTCGAGCCAGTCCTGCGCGCGGCTGGCGATGAACCGCAGGCAGGCGCCCTCGGCCAGCAGCGGCAGCGCGGCCCGTTCGTCATGGCCGAGCGGGCGCAAAGTTTCATATCCCTCGATCAGCGCCCGGCCGAGCGCGCGATCGCAGCGCGAGCCGGTCCCGTCGAAGCACCAGGCGGCATGGGTCACGGCGAGATCGTACGCCATCGACCCGGTGCAGGCGAAATAGAAATCGATCATCCCGGTTACGCGGTCGCCAAGCATCAGGACGTTGTCGGGAAACAGGTCCGAATGGATGATCGACCGGGGCAGGGCGCGGGGCCATTCGTGCACGATCGCCTCGCCCGTCTCGAGGATCGGGGGCAGATCCGGATCGATCGTGCCCAGCGCTGCCGCGCCGCATTGCTTGAGGATATCCAGAGTGTCGCCCGGCTCGAGCGTGCTGGTGCGCGATTGCGGGAAGTCGCGCGCGGCGAGATGGATCTGCGCCAGTGCGCTGCCCACCGCTCCGGCCTGCCCGGGCGTCGGGGCGCTGGGCGAAAGACCGGGAAGGAATTCGATCAATGCCACGGCCTTGCCNTCCACCATCCGCCAGGCCGCGCCGTCGCGGTCGTGAATGGTGCGCGGCACGGGGCAGCCGCTTGCCGAAAGGTGATCGAGCAGCCCGAGGAAGAAGGGCAGGTCGGCGGTCTCGATGCGCCTTTCGTACATCGTCAGGATAAACCGGCCCTGCGTGGTTTCCAGCAGCCAGTTGGAATTCGAGACGCCTTCGGCGATGCCCTTGAAGGAAACCAGCCGGCCGACGTCGTAATGCTCCATCAGCCGAGCGAGATCTTCGGCCCCGAGATGGGTATAGACCGCCACGTCAGTCGGTGAGTTGGCGCGGCAGCTTGAAGATCATGTTCTCTTCGGTGGCGGCGATCACCTCTTCCTCGACCAGCCGCCAGTCGGAGAGCCGGTCGACCACTTCGCGGACGAGCTTTTCGGGTGCCGAAGCCCCTGCCGTCAGGCCGATCGTGCCTATGCCCTCGAGCCAGGCCGGATCCATTTCGTCGGCACGCTGGATGAGATAGGCGGTGGTGCCCAGCCGTTCGGCCACTTCCACCAGCCGCAGCGAGTTGGAGGAATTGGGNGCACCGATNACCAGCACCAGGTCGCAGCTCGCCGCGATCTGCTTGACCGCCGCCTGCCGGTTGCTGGTGGCATAGCAGATGTCTTCCGCCTTGGGCGCAACGATCTGCGGGAAACGCGCTTCGAGCGCCGCGATGATGTCGCGCGTATCGTCGACCGAGAGCGTGGTCTGCGAGAGGTAGGAGAGATCGTCATCGGGACCGAAGTCGAGCTCAGCGACGTCGTCGATCGTCTCGACCAGCGTGATCCTCCCCTCGGGCACCTGGCCCATCGTGCCAATCACTTCCGGGTGACCCGCATGACCGATGAACAGGATGTGCTGGCCTTTTTCGATCTGCCTTTCGGCCTGGCGGTGAACCTTGCTCACCAATGGGCAGGTGGCGTCGACATACAGCATCTTGCGCCGTTCGGCTTCTGCCGGGATCGCTTTGGGCACTCCATGCGCGCTGAACACGACCGGNGCGTCGTCNGGCACCTCGTCGAGTTCCTCGACGAAGATNGCGCCCTTCGCCTTCAGGCTGTCGACGACATAGCGATTGTGCACGATTTCATGCCGGACATAGACCGGGGCACCGTATTTCTGCAGCGCACGCTCGACGATCTCGATGGCGCGGTCGACCCCTGCACAGAAGCCGCGCGGCGCCGCGATCAGGAGCTTGAGGGGCAGGCGCGGATCGCTTCCGCTGGTGCCGGGCGTGGATGGAAAGGGGGCATTCATGTCCCGCCCTCTAGCGCTTTCGCGCAGGCCAAGCTAGGGCGTCCCGCAGCCTGAGGGGCTACGAATTCGAATGACCGCAAAAGGGAAATTAGCCGCATGACCATCCGCACCCGTCTGCTGCCCGCACTCGCTGCCGGTCTTGCGCTTGCCGGCTGTTCTACGGAAGGCGATCTGGTTCTCAACCAGGGGGTCGGCATTTCGGCGGTCCGCTCGACCTGCCCGGCGGTCGGTATTCCCGACTACACCGGCGATATCACCACCTTCCGTGCCCCGGGTGCGACGACGCAGGCGGATCTCGATGTCACGGCGGCAATCACCAACCTGCGTTCGAACTGCAACGAAGAAGCGGGCGACCGGGTCTATACCGAAGCCAGTTTCGACGTTGTTGCCCGCCGCAGCGACACCACTGGCAGCCGCACGGTCACGCTGCCCTATTTCTCCACCGTGCTGCGCGGCGGTTCCTCGGTGGTCAGCAAGCGGGTCGGCAATGTCACCCTGCAGTTCGCCGACGGGCAGGAACGNGCGCAGGCCAGCGGCACGGCGGCCGCCTATGTCGATCGCGCTGCCGCGACGCTGCCCGAGGATATCCGCGAGCAGATCACCCGCAAGCGCGAACCGGGCGATCCCGACGCTGCGCTCGATCCGCTGGCCGATCCCGCGGTGCGGGCCGCAGTGCAGCGCGCCACCTTCGAACTGCTGGTGGGTTTCCAGCTGACCGAAGCGCAGCTGCGCTACAACGCCACCCGCTAGGGCGCTGCGGGGCACGCCTCGCATCTTGCCATTTCGCGCCGATACGCTAGGCGCGCGCCATGGCTGATTTGCACACTCTTCACGCGGCNTTCGCCGCCCGGATCGACGCGGTTTTGAACGCTCTCGAGATGGAGGGCGTGCTGCCTGCCGATACGCCCCGCGGCAANGTCGCGGTCGAGCCGCCGCGCGATCCCTCGCACGGGGACCTGGCGACGAATGCCGCGATGGTGCTGGCCAAGCCGGCCAAGACCAATCCGCGCGCGCTGGCGGAGAAGATCGTCGAGCATCTGCAGCGCGAACCCGACATCGACGCTGCCGATATTGCCGGACCCGGCTTCATCAACCTGCGNCTTTCGCCCGACGCCTGGCGCCGCGAGCTGCTGGCGATCGCCGAGCTGGGCGACGACTATGGCCGTTCCGCGCTGGGTGACGGGCAGACGGTCAATGTCGAATATGTCTCCGCCAATCCGACCGGTCCGATGCACATGGGCCACTGCCGCGGCGCGGTGGTGGGCGATGCGCTGTGCGGCCTGCTCGAATGGGCGGGCTACCGGGTCGTGCGCGAATATTACGTCAACGANGCCGGCGGGCAGGTCGACGTGCTCGCGCGCTCGGCGCATATGCGTTANCGCGAGGCGCTGGGCGAGGATATCGGCGCCATTCCCGAAGGGCTGTATCCGGGNGACTACCTCAAGCCGGTGGGCGAGCGGCTCGCGCAGGAATTCGGCGACGCCTACAAGGACGCCGACGAAAGCGAATGGCTCGAGCTGTTCCGTCACCGTTCGGTCGCCGCGATGATGGAAATGATCCGCGCCGATCTCGCGCTGCTGGGTATTCAGCACGACTTGTTCTCCTCCGAAGCCGAGCTACAGGCAGCAAAGAAGCCCGAAGCCGCCGAGGCGTGGCTGCGCGAAAAGGGCCTGGTCTACGACGGCGTGCTCGAGGCGCCCAAGGGCAAGGCACCGCCCGAGGACTGGGAGCCGGTCGAACTGCCGCTGTTCCGGTCGACCGAATTCGGCGACGACCAGGACCGTCCGATCAAGAAGTCGAACGGGGCGTGGACCTATTTCGGTGCCGATCTCGCCTACCACTTCCAGAAGGCCGAGAATGCCGATGCGCTGATCGACATCTGGGGCGCCGACCATGCCGGTACGGTCAAGCGGATCAGGGCCGCAGTCGCCGCGCTGACCAAGGGTGCCGGGCGCGATGTGCCCTTCGACGTCAAGCTGGTGCAGATGGTCAAGCTGCTGCGCGACGGCGAACCGGTTAAGATGTCCAAGCGTTCGGGGACCTTCGTGACCTTGGCCGAGGTCGTCGAAGAGGTCGGCAAGGACGTCGTGCGCTTTACCATGCTCACGCGCAAACCCGATGCGCAGATGGAATTCGACTTCGCCAAGGTGGTCGAAGCATCAAAGGACAACCCGGTCTTTTATCTTCAATATGCCCATGCGCGCATCCATTCCACGCTGCGCAAGGCGGGCGTTGNGCCCGGCAGCGACAATCTCGACCGCCTGGGCGCGGACGAGCTGGCGCTGGTCCGCGAGGCGGCCCAGTTCCCGCGCGTGGTCGAAGCGGCCGCCAAGGCGCGCGAACCGCACCGGATCGCTTTCTTCCTCGGCGACCTCGCCGCTGCCTTCCACAGTTTCTGGAACGCGGGTAACGATGATCCCGCGATGCGGATCATCCAGGAAAGCGACCCCGAGCTTACGGCGGCGCGGCTGTTCCTGGCATCGCAGGTCGCGCAGGTGATCCGCAACGGCCTCGCCATTCTTGGGGTCGAGGCAGTGGAGGAGATGTGAGCATGACGGGGGCGAGCGCTTACGGCAGTGGCGGCGAGTGGGAGAACGAGGACCAGCTCGACCTCGCCGATGACGAGAGCCTTCCCTGGCTCGAGGCGGGCGAGGACGAGGAGCAGGCCGCGGGTTTCGACACCTCGCGGTTGATCCTGCTGGGCGTACTGGCGCTGATCGTGCTGGCCCTTGTGGTCGGGGCGATCTGGTTCGTGGCCAACCAGACGTCCGACGAGCCCGAAGCCGATGGCAGCGTGATCGCCGCCCCGGACGAGCCCTACAAGAGCAAGCCCGAAGACCCGGGAGGCAAGACCTTTGCCGGCACGGGCGATACCAGTTTCGCCGTGGGTGAGGGGCAGACGCGTGAAGGCCGGCTGGCCGAACCGACCACGACGCCGGCCGCCGCGGCTGACGACAGCGATGGTTCGGACGCGGGNAATGCTGCGGCGCCGGNCACGCCTTCGGGTACGGCGGTCCAGGTCGGTGCCTATCCGCGACGCGAAGATGCCGAGGCCGCGTGGTCCAACCTGATGCGGCAGACCGAAGCGCTCAACGGCGTCCGCCACCGGGTGGTCGAGGCACAGGTCGATATCGGACAGGTCTACCGGCTGCAGGCGCTCGCGGGCGACCGGGCCTCCGCCAATCGGCTCTGTGCGGCGCTGAAGGCCGACGGCCTCGCCTGCTTCGTCAAATAGAGCGGCCTCGCATCCGGTATCCACACCTGCCGCGCGCCGCGAACTTGCGGGAACGCGCGCCGCGGCGCATTTTCAGCAGATGACACCCGCCATTTTCGGCATCGCCGGGACCGCACTGGGCGCCGACGAGCGCGCCTTCTTCAAGGACGCCGACCCGGCGGGCTACATCCTCTTTGCGCGCAATTGCGAAAGCAAGGACCAGCTGCGCGCGCTGACCGACGACCTGCGCGCGATCCACGGACGCGATCGGCTGGTCATATCGATCGATCAGGAAGGCGGACGGGTCGCCCGGATGAAACCGCCCGTGTGGCAGGCCTATCCCGCGGGTGAAGCATTCGCTGCCCTGTGGGACGTCGCCCCTGCTTCGGCGATCGAGGCCGCCCGCGCCAATGCCGAAGCCATGGGCCGCGAACTGGCCACCATGGGGGTCACCGTCGATTTCCATGCGCCATTCGATGTCCGGCGCCCCGAAACCGACGATGTCATCGGGGATCGTGCGCTGGGCAGCGACCCGTTGCAGGTCGCCGCGCTCGGCCGGGCGGTGCTCGACGGGCTGGGCCGGGCGGGGGTCGTTGGCTGTCTCAAGCATATGCCCGGCCATGGCCGCGCCACTTGCGATTCGCACAAGGAGCTGCCGCATGTCGCCGCCAGCGATGCCGAACTCGAAGTGGATATCGAGCCGTTCCGCACGCTTGCTGCGCATCCGCTGGGGATGAGCGCGCATATCGTTTTCGAAGCCTGGGATGCCACGGTGCCGGCAACGCTTTCCGAGACGGTCGTACGGGACATAATCCGCGGCCGGATCGGGTTCGACGGGCTGCTGCTGACCGACGATATCGACATGCAGGCGCTCGACGGCACCATTGCCGAACGCTCGCGCCGCGCACTCGCGGCGGGATGCGACATCGTGCTCAATTGCTGGGCCAGGATGGAGGACCAGCAGGCGATCGCCGATTTGGGGAAGACGATGTCCGACCAGTCGGCGCGCCGGCTTGAAAGGGTGCATGCGGCGATGCATCCGCCTTCCGATCGCCCCGATACGGACGAGTTGCTGGCCAAGCGCGACGCATTGCTCGCGCTGGCGGAAGAGCGCGCGGCGTGACCGACAGCGGCCTGCTGTTTCCGGAGGACGATACCGCGCCGCAGGAGGATTGGGACGGCATCGCGGCAGAGGCTGCAGTCGATGAGAATGCGCTCTATCTCGAGCTCGATGGCTGGGAGGGTCCGCTCGACCTGCTGCTCGACCTCGCGCGGCGGCAGAAGGTCGATCTGCGGTCGATCTCGATCCTCGCTCTGGTCGACCAATATCTCGACTACATCGACCATGCCGAGGCGCTGAAGCTTGAACTGGCGGCCGATTATCTCGTGATGGCCGCCTGGCTTGCCTATCTCAAATCGGCCATGCTTCTTCCGAAGGACGAGGAAGAAGCCCCCGGGCCCGAAGAACTCGCCCTCAGGCTGCAACTGCGCCTGCAGCGGCTTGGCGCGATGCGCGATGCGGCGGCCCGGCTGATGGGCGGCAACCGGATCGGCCGCGATGTATTCCTGCGCGGCGCGCCCGAAGGGCTCGAGATCGAACGCAAGACGCGTTGGCGCTGCGACCAGTTCGCGCTGATCGAGGCCTATGGGCGCGTTAAGGCGCGGACCGCCCCGGCGATCCACATGGTGCGCGAACGACCGGTGATGACGCTAGAATCGGCGCTCGACCGGGTATCCAACATGCTCGGCGTGACGCTCGACTGGATCGAATTGCGCGATTTCCTGCCCCCGCACGCGGAGCCCCGCCTGCGCAAGTCGGCGCTCGCCTCGAGCTTCGTCGCCGCGCTGGAACTGGCGCGGCTGGGCAAGGCCGAATTGCAGCAGGACGATACGTTCGGACCGCTCCGGTTGCGGCGGGTCACCGGCTGATGGACGATCTCGCCCGCGCCGTCGAAGCCGCGCTGTTTGCAGCGGAAGAGCCGATGACTGCCGAAGCGCTCGCCGGTTTCCTGGGCGATGCGGCGGTCGGCGACGTGCGCCAGGCGCTGCGCAGCGTGGCGCAGGATTACGAGCCGCGCGGCATCCATCTGGTCGAGCGAAGCAAACGCTGGCATTTCGAAACCGCGCCCGATCTCGCGCACCTCTTGCGCCGCGAGCAAGAGCAGATCAGGCGGCTGAGCCGCGCGGCCACCGAAGTGCTGGCGATCATTGCCTATCACGAACCGGTCAGCCGCGCGGAAATCGAATCGATCCGCGGGGTGCAGACCAGCGGCGGGACGCTCGACGTGCTGATGGAAGCGGGATGGGTCAGGATCGCGGGCCGCCGAGAGGTGCCGGGTAGGCCGACGATCTATGCGACGACGCCCGAATTCCTCGAGCATTTCGGCCTGTCGAGCCGCCGTGACCTGCCCGGAATCGCGGAATTGCGCGCCACCGGCCTGCTCGACCCGGTCGACGATGCCTATGACGAGTTGATGGGAGAGGCCACAGGCGAGGATGGGGCGGACGATACCGAGCGAAGCGACGATCCCGAAGAGAGCTGACTGGCGCTAAGCCCGCGCAACGCCTATATTCGCATTCAAGCAATGTGAAAGAGAAGGTCCCATGGGTCTCAGTGTCTGGCAGCTCGCCATTATCGCCGTCGTCGTGCTCGTCCTGTTCGGTCGCGGGCGGATTTCCGAAATGATGGGCGATTTCGGCAAGGGCATTAAAAGCTTCAAACAGGGCATGAACGAAGACGACGCGCCCGCCAAGCAGCTCGGCCATGAAGCCAAGCCCGCCGACGAGGCACTCAAGCCCGACCAGGTCAAACAGACCACCGACACCAAGTGATCCGCTAGCGGGCGGAGGCAGGCCATGTTCGATATCGGCGCCAGCGAATTGCTGGTGATCGTCATTGTGGCGATCCTCGTGATCGGCCCCAAGGACATGCCCAAGGCGCTGCGCCACGCGGGCCGCTGGATCGGCAAGCTGCGCCGCATGTCCAACCATTTCCGCGCCGGGCTCGACGAAGTCGTCCGCCAGGCCGAGATCGAGGAAATGGAAGACAAGTGGGCCGCGCGGAACAAGGAAATCATGGCCAAGTATCCCGACGGTTCCTCGCCGGAAGGGGGCGCGCCGGAGAACCTCCTGCCCGACCAGCCGATGGAACCGCTGGCTGCGGCAGGCGAGGTGCCCGATGCCGATGCCGCGGCGGAAGCCGCGATCAAGCGTGCCGCTCCGGTCAAGGCGGCCGAACATTCGGACGAACCCACCCTGCCGCTCGACCCTCCGCCCCCGGGCAAGGACAGCTGACATGGCAGTGATCAAGGACATCGACGAAAGCCAGGCCCCGCTGCTCGATCACCTGATCGAACTGCGCGGACGGCTGGTGCGCTGCGTGCTGGCGCTGGCGCTTGCCTTCGGCGTGTGCCTCTACTTCGCCGATCCGATTCTCGGCTTCCTCATCCAGCCGCTCAAGAATGCCTTTCCCGTGGGCGAAGGCCAGCTGATCTTCACCAAGCTCTACGAGGTCTTCTTCGTCGAGCTGAAAGTCGCCCTGTTCGCCGGCTTCTGCCTGAGCTTCCCGATCATCGCCAACCAGCTGTGGGCGTTTATCGCGCCGGGGCTCTACGCCAAGGAAAAGCGGGCCTTCCTCCCGTTCCTGCTGGCAACGCCGATCCTGTTCGGGATGGGTGCGGCGCTGGCGTATTACGTCGTCATGCCCACCGCCTTCCGCTGGTTCCTCGGCTTCGAGGGAACCGCGGGCGGGATGGAGATCCAGGCGCTGCCAACCGCCAATGAATACCTCGGCCTGGTCATGCAGTTCATCCTCGCTTTCGGGATGAGCTTCCTGCTGCCGGTGCTGTTGCTGCTGCTGCATCGTGCGGGTCTCGTCACGCGCGACCAGCTGGTGTCCGCTCGGCGCTATGTGATCGTGCTGATCGTGGCGCTTGCAGCGATCATCACGCCGCCGGACCCCGGTTCGCAACTGCTGCTCGCGGTTCCGCTGCTGCTGCTGTTCGAAGGTTCGCTGGTGCTGATGCGGCTGACCGATCGGCGCCGCCGTACCGATAACGACGGTGCCGACGAGGCTCAGTCCGCTTCGTAGACCTTGCGCCCGCCGACCCAGGTTTCCAGCACCTTGGTCGCCCGCAGTTCGGCAGGCGAGGCAAGCAGCGGATCGCGGTCGATCAACACGAAATCTGCGCGTTCACCGGGCAGCAGCCGGCCGAACCGGCCTTCGGCGAACCCGGCATAGGCCGCTGCGCTGGTAAAGCCGGCCAGCGCCTGTTCGCGATTGACGCGTTCCTCGGGTCGCCAGCCGCCGAACGGTTCGCCATTCGCATCCATCCGCGTGGTTGCTGCGGCGAGGCCGGCGAAGGGATCGGGCGATTCGACCGGCGCGTCCGAGCCGAAGGCCAGTCGCCCGCCAAGCTGCAGGATGCTGTTCCAGGCATAGGCGCCGTCGAGCCGATCCGGCCCCAGCCGCGCTTCGGCCATCGAGCGGTCGCTGGTCTGGTGAACCGGCTGCATCGAGGCGATGACGCCGTTCTGGCCGAAACCGGACAGGTCCGCAGGATCGATGATCTGCGCGTGTTCGATCCGCCAGCGCCGGTCGCCGGGAAAGCTTTCGCTCAGCTCGGCGATCGCGGCCAGCGCGTCGGCATTTGCGGCAGTCCCGATCGCGTGGATCGCGGGCTGGAAATTGCCCTGCGCGGCGCGGACCAGGATGTTGCGCAGCTTGGCCGGGCCGGTCAGCGGCAGGCCGGTGTTGCCGGGATCGTCCGCATAGGGCTGCTTGAGCCATGCGCCGCGGCTGCCCAGCGCGCCGTCGAGGTAGATCTTGATCCCGTTCATGCGCAGCTTGTCGTCATACAGCCACGGCGTGGGGCGGGCGCCGGCGATCAGTTCCATCTCGTCCGGACCGGCGGCATAGGCCATGATCCGCAGTGTCAGAGCATCCTTGTCGCCCGCGCGGCGGAAGGTCTGCCAATCCTCGATCGTCGTGCCCATGTCGGCCACGGCGGTAATGCCGTTGCGGTGAAGGACCTCCTGTGCCTTGGCGAAGGCAAGGTCGCGCTCGGTCGGACGCGGCGCGGGAATCGCGCGGATCATCAGGCTTTCGGCGGCATCGACGAAGACCCCCGACGGGGCCTGCGAACCGGGCATGCGTTCGACTCGCCCCCCGGCAGGGCTTTCCGTCGCCGCGGTGATCCCTGCGGCTTCCATTGCCATCGTATTGGCCCAGCCGGCGTGCCCGTCGACGCGCTGCAGGTACACCGGACGATCGGCGACCGCGCTGTCGAGCTCGGCCGCGGTGGGGAACCTGCCGAGGCCCCATTTTTCCTGATTCCAGCCGCGGCCGAGAATCCAGGGCCGGGCCTCGTTTTCGGCAGCGAAGCGGCGGATCTTGTCGAGCGCTTCCTCGAGCGAATTCGTATCGGACAGGTCGAGCGTGAGCGCGCCGATGCCGATGCCCATGACATGCGCGTGCGCATCGATCAGCCCGGGGATCATGACTGCACCGTCGCCGTCTTCGCGGAAGTCGGTCTGCGGCACTTCGTCCCGCGCGGTCAGGATCTGCGCGACCTTGCCCTCGTCGTCGATCACCAGCGCGGTGAACCGCTTGAGCTTGCCATCCTCGCCGATCGTAAGACCCTCGACATTGTCGACCAGCACGTCCGCCGCGGCGGGCGTGGCGAGCGCAAGAGCCAGGGTTGATACGAGGAATTTGAATGACATGTCCGGCAGTCCCGTCTCGGTTAAGCGCGCCTAGCGATAAGGCATAGCTTGGTAGAGGCAAACCCTTTCGGCGATTGCGCCGCGCCCCAGCGCGCCGTAGGGGCGCAGACCATGACCCAAGCATCCTCCGCGCATGCCGACGCCCCCAAGGCGACCGACCAGCTGACCCTCGCCGATGTCCGCGCGGCCGCCGCACGCATCGCTGGTGCGGTTGTCCGGACGCCGATGCTGCGTTCGCAGACGCTGTCGGACATCGCCGGTGCGGATATCTGGCTGAAATTCGAAAACCACCAGTTCACTGCCGCCTACAAGGAACGCGGCGCACTGAATGCGCTGCTGCAGCTGAGCGACGAACAGCGCGCGCGCGGCGTGATCGCGGCTTCGGCGGGCAACCACTCGCAGGGTCTGAGCTACCACGGACGCCGGCTGGGCGTGCCGGTGACCATCGTCATGCCGCAGACCACGCCGAGCGTTAAGGTGATGCAGACCGAAAGCGTCGGCGGCCAGGTCGAGCTGGTGGGCGAGACCTTCGATGAAGCCTATGCTCATGCGCGCGAGCTCGAGCGCGAACGCGGGCTTACCTTCGTCCATCCCTTCGATGATCCGCAGGTCGCGGCAGGGCAGGGCACCGTCGCGCTCGAGATGCTGGAGGAGAAGGACGATTTCGATTGCCTGGTCGTGCCGATCGGCGGCGGCGGGCTGATGAGCGGCATGGCCACCGTGGCCCGGGCCCTCAAACCCGAAATCGAAATGGTCGGGGTGCAGGCTGAACTTTTCCCTTCGATGTACTCGGCCGTGACCGGGGACGAGCGCCCCTGCGGGGGCGATACGCTGGCCGAAGGCATTGCCGTGAAGGCCCCGGGCCANTTCACGCGCCAGATCATTGCNGAGCTGGTCGACGAAGTGCTGCTGGTCAAGGAATCGACGCTCGAACATTCGGTCTCGCTGCTGTTGCAGATTGAGAAGACCGTGGTCGAGGGGGCAGGCGCTGCCGGGCTCGCCGCGGTGCTGTCCAATCCCGAAAGGTTCGCCGGCAAGACCGTGGGACTGGTGCTGTGCGGCGGCAATATCGACACCCGCCTGCTGGCCAACGTGNTGCTGCGNGACCTGGCGCGTTCGGGCCGCCTCGCACGGTTGCAGGTGGTGTTGCAGGACCGCCCCGGCGCGCTGTTCAAGGTCATGCGCGAATTCAACGCGCATGACGTCAACATCATCGAAATCTACCACCAGCGGATCTTTACCACGCTNCCGGCCAAGGGCCTGACCGCCGAGATCGAGTGCGAAGCCCGCGATGGCGGCCAGATCGATCGGCTGGTCGAAAACCTGCGCGCCAAGGGCTATGTCGTCGAACTGGCCGAACTGGCCTGAACCGNGGCCTNGNTGNCGCCGCCCGGCGGANGAACGGGGCCGTTTGGCGAGGGGTGGTGGCTTTTCATGGTAAAGAGGGTTTTAACAAAGGACCCGCTCTGGCATTGATAGGCGCAGCAGGTAATTGTCCCCGCCGCCAAAAGGACGTCGCCGAAAGTGACCGCACCGATACGCTTCCCCCGCTTTTTCGTGACCAGCCCCGCGCCGTGTCCGTACCTGCCGGGCAAGAGCGAGCGGAAGGTGTTCACCGAACTGCGCGGCGACAATGCCGACGAATTGAACGAAGCGCTCGGCCGGATCGGGTTTCGCCGCAGCCAGACCGTGGCCTACCGCCCCTCGTGCCTCGATTGTCATGCCTGCGTATCGGTGCGGGTCGTGGCGAAGGAATTCCGCCCGTCNTCGTCGCAGAAGCGCACGCTCAAGGCGAATGACGATCTGACCGCGACCGAATGCCGCCCCTGGGCGACGGCAGAACAGTTCGAACTGCTGCAGAAGTACCTCGCTGCNCGGCACCCCGGTGGGGGCATGACGCAGATGGAGGAAAGCGACTTTGCAGATATGGTGGAACACACCAGTGTTACCAGCTATGTGATTGAATATCGGGAGCCGGGCATCGGCACCGAACCGGGGCGTCTCGTGGGGGCGTGCCTAACTGACTATCAGGGTGACGGGCTGTCGATGATCTACAGCTTCTATGACCCTGAACATGGGGATCGCGCCGGTCTTGGGAACTACATCATTCTCGACCACATTCGCCGTGCGGCCGACAATGGNCTGCCTTTCGTCTACCTCGGCTATTGGGTCGAAGGGGCCGAGCGAATGCAGTACAAGGTCCGCTACCGCCCGCTCGAACGGCTCACCCGCGGTGGGTGGGAGCGCATGCCCGATGCGGAACAGAAGCAGCTTATCGCCGCTGCAACCGCGCCGCGAGCCAAGCGCCGCGACGATCCGCTTCCTGCGAAAGACGGGCTTGCTGCAGAGTATAAGGTCGACGACTGAGGTCGCGCGCGGCGCGCTTGCGACCTGTCTTGCCCTCGCGGCGTTTGCGGGTGCGCAGCCAGCAGTTGCGCAGGATACATCCGCGCCGGCGTCTCTTGAGGACCTGATCCCCGACAGCGCGGTCGACAATACCGAAGGCTGGGCACAGCAGGGCACCGATGAGGGTATGACCAGCGCCGAACCCGTGCTGGCGGCCGAAACGCCGATCGCCGATCTGCCCGCCATGCCCGTCGCATGGCCCGACGATGTCGAGATCGAACCGCTCGAGCCGCTCGAACCGGAAGGCGATATCCAGTTCGCGGACCTGCTCGAGGATGCGCCGCAAATCGCTTTCGAAGACGCGGAAATCGAGACGCTGTCCGATTCGCTGGTGCTCGGCTTTCCGCAGAAGGAGCCGCCTTTCACCGAGCGCGGCGACTTCGTCGACCGGTTCGAAGCGCTCTCGACGATCGAAGAACTCGACAATGGCGATGAGAACGTCGCCCAGCTGGCGGCGCGCGCGCGCGAGGACGAGGAACTGCTGGCGACGCTGCTGCGGGTCTATGGCTATTACGATGGCGAAATCGTCCGCACGATCGCTACGCGTGACGCCGGCGAGGATAGCGCCGACCAGAATCCCCGCGTCCGTTTCGATGTCATTCCCGGGCCGCGCTATACCTATGGCGCGATAGACCTGGGCGAGCTCGACACGGCGACCGATGCGGCAGAGCTGCGCGATTCCTTCGACATCCAGCCGGGCGAATATTTGCAGTCCGACACGATCCTGGCCGAACAGTTCGACCTCGACCGTGCGCTGGGCGAAACCGGCTATGCCTTCGCCGAAATCGACGAACCCGAATTGCTCATCGATCACGATCGGGTCGAGGGCGATCTGACGATGCCGGTGCGCCCGAATGGCAAATATGTCTTTGGCGGCGTCGTAAGCGACGACGAGGCGTTTCTTTCAAGCCGCCATCTCGAGCGTATCGCCCGTTTCGAACCGGGCGATGTCTACCAGCGCAGCCTCGAGTTCGACCTGCGCCGCGCGATAACCGCGACAGGGCTGGTCTCCAGCGCCAGCGTCGAAGCCCGCGAAATCGAGGCCCCGCAGGGCGACGAGCCGGGCGTGGTGGCCATGGACGTGAGCATGGAACGCGCCGAGCTGCGCACCATCGCCGGGGCGATCGGTTACGGTTCGGAAGAAGGCGTTCGCATCCAGGCGAGCTGGGAGCATCGCAACCTCTTCCCGCCCGAAGGCGCGTTGCGGCTGCGCGGCATCCTCGGCACGCGCGAACAATTGGCGGGTGTCACCTTCCGCAAGAACAATTTCGGCGGCCGCGACAAGGTGCTCACCGTCGATGCCTATGCCTCGAGCATCGACACCAGCGCCTATGATGCGCGCACGGTTGCGCTCACGGGCACGTATGAACGCACCTCGACATTGCTGTTCCAGAAGCCGCTGGCCTGGGCGCTGGGCGGCGAGATCCTCGCCACCGACGAACGCAATCGCATCGTCGATGGGGTGGCCCGCCCGCGCCAGACCTATTTCATCGCTTCGCTGTTCGGCCGAGCGACGATCGACACCAGCGACTCGCTGCTTGATCCGACCCGCGGTTTCCGTGTCACCGGGTTTCTCGCCCCCGAAACATCGCGCACCGAGGGCGAGCAGTACTATTACCTGCGGAACCGCGTCGATGCGGCCTATTACAAGTCGGTGGGCGAACGCACGGTGATCGCGGCGCGCGCGGCTTTCGCCAGCATTCAGGGCGCCGATCTCGTCGGCATCGCGCCCTCGCGGCGGCTTTATGCGGGTGGCGGCGGATCGGTGCGCGGCTATGGCTACCAGTCGATCGGTCCNAAGAACCAGTTCATGGAACCGATCGGCGGNCGCAGCCTCGTCGANGCCTCGCTCGAAGCGCGCATCGGGACNGGNTTCTTCGACGGGGCGGTNTCGGTCGTGCCGTTCTTCGACCTGGGCAGCGTGTCGACATCGACCACGCCCGATTTCGACGAGATCAAGATGGGGGCCGGTGTGGGCCTGCGCTATGCGACCGGCTTCGGCCCGATCCGCGTTGATGTAGGCGTGCCGCTCAACCCCGAACCCGAAGATTCCCCGGTCGCGGTCTACATCTCGCTGGGGCAGGCTTTCTGATGCCCGAAGAGCGCGCGACCGCCCCCGAGGCATCGGTTTCGAGCCGCAGCGCATCCGGGCGCGGGGGCCGCAAATGGCTGCTGGGCCTGGCCGCGGGCCTCGTGCTGCTGGTGGTCGGCGCGCTGGCGCTGTTGAACACACCGCTCGGCGAACGTTTCCTCGCCAACCGGATTGCCGAACGCACCTTCCCCAACGGGCTCAATATCCAGATCGGCCGGATCGAGGGCAATCTCTACGGCGCGGCAGTGTTGCACGATGTGCGTGTCTCCGATCCGCAGGGCGTGTTCCTGACGATTCCCCGCGCGGAAGTGGACTGGAACCCGGGTGCATGGCTGTCCAACCGGCTCGAGATCGACAGCTTCGCGGCGCGCAGGGGACAATTGTCGCGCCTGCCCGAGTTTCTGCCGAGCGAGGAGGAGGGGCCGATATTNCCGGGCTTCGACATTTCGGTCGANGAACTGGTGATCGACGATCTCACGCTGGCCGGCGGCATCGCCGGAGAAANCGCGCAGCGGGTCAACATCNCCGGGAGCGCTCAGGTCGATGACCGCAGGCTGTTGCTCGATCTTGACGGGCGTCTGGGCGCGCGTGACCGGGTGGCGCTGTTGGTCGACGCCGAACCCGATGGCGACGATTTCGATCTTGCGCTGGATGCCTCCGCCGCGGCNGACGGNCCGATTGCCGCGCTCGCCGGACTCGATGCTCCGCTCGACATGCGCGTGCGCGGCGATGGCACCTGGACGCAGTGGGACGGCGCATTGCTCGTCCGCAGCGAAGACGAACGGGTCGCCGCCCTGCAACTGACCAACCGCGCTGGCCGGTTCGGCTTGNTGGGAACGGTCGACCCTACCGTATTCCTGACCGGCCTGCCAGCCGAAGCACTTGGCGACAAGGTGGCGCTCAAGGGCGATATCGCNATCGACAACCGGGTGTTCGANGGGACGGCCATAGTGGCTGGCCGCAAAGTCAGCCTTTCNGCCGAAGGGCTGGTCGATCTGGCCGACAATCGGGCGGACGACCTCGAGATGGTGGTGCGGGTGCGCGATCCGGCGGTGCTGGGCGACGGTATTGCGCTGCGCGATACGCGGCTGACCGCCACGCTCGACGGATCGTTCGACGATCTCGCCATNGCCCACGAGGCGCGCGTGGGCGAACTGGACATTGGCGGAACCGTGCTCACCCGCCTGAGGCAGGAAGGTACCGCGCGCTATGACGGCACGCGCTGGACCCTGCCGCTGGACCTGACGGTCGGCCGGATTGCCAGCGGCAATACGATGGTCGATCCAAGACTTGTCGACGGCACCGGCCGCGGCACCTTGGTTCTGACGGGTTCGACATTGCTGGCGGACGATTTGCGCCTGTCTTTCCCCAGCGCGGCAGCCAACCTCGCGCTGCGCGGCGATCTCGCCNGTGGAAGCTACCGGATCCGCGGGCCGGTGCGCGCGCAGGGCCTGGCGCTGGACGATATCGGCACCGCGGGCGGCACGGCCGTGATCGATTTCGCGCTTGCCCCGGGNGCCCCNTGGCGNCTTTCGGCCGAGCTCGACGCGCGNATCGCACCGGTCACCAACGCCACCCTGGCCAATCTTGCCGGCACGCCGATCCGTGTACGCGGCGGAGTTGCGGTGGGNGGAAACGCACCGCTCGATTTCAATCGCCTGCGCGTCAACTCGAACAAGCTCGCTCTCTCGGTCGATGGCAGCATCCGCGCGGGCACCACGCAGGTCGCGGGCAGCGGCAGGCATGTCGATTACGGTCCCTTCACGGTCGAGGCGAGCGTCACCGATGCCGGGCCCAGCGCCGCGCTGGTGTTCGCCCAGCCGGTGACGGGGCTCGAGAATGTTCGCCTCGCGATAGCGCCAACCGAGGATGGGTTTGCGATCGACACCGATGGCGAATCGGTGCTGGGGCCCTTCGCCGGCCAGTTGGCACTGGTCGCCCCGGAAGCCGGCCCTACGCGGATATCCATCGAAACCATGCAGCTGTCGGATACGCAGTTGACCGGCGCGCTGACCCTGGTCGATGGCGGCGTCGATGGCACGATCGCTCTGGCAGGCGGCGGCCTCGATGGCACAGTAGCGCTCGCGCCGCGCGGCGCGGGGCAGGGCGTCGATGTCGATCTGCAGGCACGCAACGCCCGGTTCGGCGGGGACACCGTCCTGCGTGTCGCGCNCGCGGATGTCGAAGCAAGCGGATTGCTGGCCGAGGGACGGACCACTTTCACCGGTTCGGCCACGGCGGCAGGCCTGTCCTATGGCACNNTGTTNATCGGGCGNCTGGCCGCCGAGGGCGAACTGGACAATGNGGTGGGNCGGGTCGATGCCTCGCTTNCCGGGCGGAGAAGCGGGCGCTTCGTNCTCGACCTCAACGCGGCGATCCGCCCCGAACGGATCGCAGTCGCAGCGCAGGGGGAATTCGCCGGGCGGTCGATATCGATGCCGCGCCGCGCCGTGCTGACCAGCCTCGACAATGGCGGCTGGCAACTTGCACCGACGCAGCTGTCCTATGGCGACGGCGCGATGGTCGCTGCCGGCAGCTTCGGCGGCGGCAATCTCGATTTCGATTTCAAGCTGGCGCGCATGCCATTGTCGCTGATCGATGTGGTGCGCCCCGATACGGGGCTGGGCGGGACGGTTTCGGGTACGGTCGATTACCGCGCCGGTGCCAATGGCCTGCCATCGGGCGAAGCCAAGGTGAAGATCGAGCAATTGACCCGCTCGGGCCTGGTGCTGACCTCGCGGCCCGTCGATGTCGCACTGGTAGCGCAGCTGACCGATACCGAACTTGCCGCGCGGGCCCAGCTAGCGAATGCGGATATCCAGCGTGGCCGGATCCAGGCCCGGATCACGGGTTTGCCCGCTCANGGCATGCTGCTCGACCGGCTGCGCGAAGGCAGCCTGTTCGCGCAATTGCGCTACCGCGGGGCGGCAGAAAGCCTGTGGCGGCTGGCCGCGCTCGATACGTTCGATATCACCGGTCCGATCGCGATCGCCGCCGATGCCAGCGGAAGCCTGCGCGACCCGACCGTGCGCGGCTCGATNTCNGGCGAAGCGCTCCAGCTGCGCAGTTCTCTGTCGGGTACCAATATCCGCGATATTGCGCTGCGCGGACAGTTCCGCGGTTCGCGGCTGCAACTGACGCGGTTTGCCGGCACCCCGGTCAATGGCGGAAGCGTGACGGGAAGCGGGATCGTCGACCTGCGGACCCTCGGCGAGGCGGTGGAAGGCCGCATACTCGAGATTCGCGGCCCGACGATCGATCTGCGCATCGCAGCCGATAATGCCCAATTGCTTGATACGGGCGGCTTGAGTGCCACGGTCACCGGACCCTTGCGCATCGTATCCAACGGCCTGGGCGGCACCATAGCGGGCCGCGTACGCGTCAACCGCGCCAGCTGGACGCTGGGAACTGCATCGGATGATCTGCGGATTCCGCAAATCGCCACGCGCGANATCAATGCCCCNGCCAACCGNGCCCCGCAGGCAGCCCCGTCGCGCCCCTGGCGCTATCTGATCGACGCACGGGCAACCAGCCGCATCGATGTCGACGGGATGGGCCTCGACAGCGAATGGTCCGCCGATGTCATCCTGCGCGGAACCACCGATGACCCGCGGATCGGCGGCAGCGCCGAAGTCGTGCGCGGCGATTACACCTTCGCCGGAACGCGGTTCGAACTCACNCGCGGCGAAATCGAATTCGACGCAAATCTTCCGGTCGACCCGCGGCTCGACATCCGGGCCGAAACCGAGCGCGACGGACTGACTGTCGAAGCGACGGTACAGGGCAGCGCGACCCAGCCGGAAATCGCCTTCAACTCGAATCCCTCGCTGCCCGAGGAAGAACTGCTGGCCCGACTGCTGTTNGGCGGGTCGGTCACCAGCCTGTCGGCCACCGACGCGTTGCAGCTTGGCGCTGCGGTTGCCAGCCTGCGCGGCGGTGGCGGGCTCGACCCGATCAACCAGCTACGCAGCGCGATCGGCCTCGACCGGCTGCGGATCGTCAGCGCGGATCCAGCGCTGGGGCGCGGCACGGGCGTGGCGCTGGGTAAGAATTTCGGACGGCGCTTCTATGCCGAAATCATCACCGATGGCCGCGGATACAGCGCGACCGAGCTGGAATTCCGGGTGACCAGCTGGCTGTCTCTGCTTGCTGCGGTGTCCACTGTCGGACGCGAAAGCCTGGTGGCTGAAATCAGCCGCGACTATTGATCCGCGGCGTTGCGCGGATCGGGTGCCAGGATCGTGTCGATCGGAATGACGACCCCGTTGTTCACCGCGGTGGCGCTATCGACCAGCGCGGCGCGGGTGTCGCCTANCGAAANATACAGCTTCCCTTCCGATCTTGAAAAATAGACCAGCGTTCGGCCGAGCGTCGTCATCGCGACGGGCCNGCCTTCGCGGTCGATCGCNGCGTCGATGGCTTCGGGTGTGAGGTGCCCCGGCAGAAGGTGGTTGCGCAGGATCGCGATCAGGACGGGACGGTGCTCCGGTTCGAGCAATGGCATGGCGCGATCGTTCACCGCTGCGAACGCTGCGTTGGTCGGGGCGAGAAGCGTGTAGCTGGCCGGGCCGTCGAGCACGGTAGTGAGCTGCGATTTCTCGATGGCGTCCTGCGCTGCGCTGAGATCCGGGTCGGAGCCAAGTGCNGCAGCGACCGTAAGCGCNCCGGCATCCTCGGTAAGGACGGGATTGTCGTCGTCGGGCTGAGGTTCGCTGCCGCAGGAGGATAGCAGCGCCAACGCAAACAACGGCAGCACGGCATGCCCTGCGCGCCGGGCGAGGGACGAGGGGGGTGTCATACCAAGAGTTCGATCGCTGCGGTGACCCGCCGGGTCCGCGGATCGACCCGGTACACATAGCCATCGACATAGCGGTACCAGACCGTGGGCGTATCCTGGTAACGCGTGCGATAGGAATAGGGGACGTTGTAGACGTCGTAGCCAGCGGGCATTTCCTGCCCGATGACGAATTCGTCACCTGTCAGCAGCGCGGCCACTCCGGTGATCGAAGCGTCTTCCGGATCTACCCGGTAGAGAACATTTTCGGCAAAGCGATAGGACGCTGCGGAACCGAGATCGAAATAGTCGACATAATAGGCCGGAGCGGCCACACTCTCGATCCGTTCGGGCCAGGTCTTGCCTAGGGCAAGGGCGCCGCCGAGAAGGCCTGCCCTTGTGCGATAGCCGTCGAGCCACTGTTCCATCCGGGCGGTGCGATCGGTTTGCAGGCACGCAGCATTGCCCACCGCAGATCCGGACAAGCATTCCGCCCCGGATACCGCTTCGCCGGCAAAAGCGGCCATTTTGGATCCATTTGCGGCATTCGTAGCCGGTGCGGCGCGTGCGCCGATCGATACGAGCGCCATGACTGCCGCGGCTGCGACCACCCTACGCATTAAGAATACTCCTTCGTCCCTGCAACGGCGGCGCGGGCCCTACGGTTCCATGCCGTTCGACGAGTGGAATGGGAGGAGTTCTGCGGCGTTCACTGCGAGCGGTAGAGCGCAGCCTCGGCCTTGCGGCGGCGGACCAGACCCTTGAGGATGCGGCCGCCGGCGCGGTTCCACCGCGCAAATTCGGCAGCGGCTTCACCATATTTCCCTGCCTCGTGAAGGCGCAGCAAAGTCGAACGGGCAATCGCGCCCGTGTTGTAATGAAAGCTGACGAGGGCATCGAATTGCGCCTGCGTCGTTTGCGCATTGCCCAGCGCGGTCGCGACATCGNGCGCGTGACGGGCGACATCCTCCTCCAGCCGGTTGTCGCATTGCTCCTGCGTCCAGACCGTTCCGGGACCNATGCCNGGCCCGGTAGCGCCCCAGCCAATCGTCCATGGATCGGCTCCGGTGCCCGGGTCGGGATAGGCCTCGACCAGGCCATCCTGCCGGATTCGCGCGCAGCCTTCGAAATCGCGGATCAGCCGCAGCCCGCGCTCGCTGACGCCGCGCCCTTGGAACAATTCACCCAAGGGTGAGGTTGCGGCGCTGACAGCGTCGATTGCCGCGTCAAGCCGGTCGACCTCGGACTGGCGGAACCCGCGGCCCAGAATTCTGCGGATCGTATCGAAGAGCGGTTTGCGGTTCATAGTGTGGCCTCCCGGGGAAATGAGGCCGCTTTGCTAGGCACCAACCGGCAGAGTAGGAAAATGCTTTCGCGCATCGAAAAGGCCGCCCGGTTGCCCGGACGGCCCTTTCTTGCCGAACCCGAAGGTCCGGTACGGATTGGCTCAGAACTTGAACGTTGCCGAAGCGCGATAGGTCTGCGCGTTGGCATTGTCGCGGGCAATCGTCGTGTCCACACCGATACCGAACTGCGCGGGACCGCTGTTGAACTTGGCGGAAATGCCCGCTTCGGCCCAGAACTTGTCCTGGCTGCTGACCGGGAAAAGCACACCGGGGCCGGTGCCGTTGGCGAACTGTGCCGAAACGGCGAACGGTCCGTCTTCGTATTCATGCACGAAGTCGACATTGGCATCGAGCTGGAGACCGGTGGTGACCTTCTGATAGTCGAAACCGATCCGGCCCTGAAGGCTTTCGAAATCCTCGCGGTCGATGCGCAGTGCAAGCGGGCCGCCGGTTTCCTCGATCACGTCGAGCGAATGGTCGACATAGCGCACTTCGATACCGGGCGAGATCGTGCCGAACGCGCCCTCGATGTCGTAGGAAATCCCCAGCGCTGCGCCGAGGCCGCCATCGCCGCTGTCGCTGGTAAGCGTCTGCGTACCGCCGCCGAAGGCGATGGTGCGCGTCGTGTCCAGATCGACATCGGTAACCGTCAGCTGGCCATCGACCACGAAGCCGTCGACGGTCTTCACGCTGCCGTAGAGCGACAGGGCGAGGGTCGTCGACTCGGTCTCATTACCGAGCGAAACTTCGGAATCGAGATCGGAATACTGCGCCGAGATGCCGATCATCGAGTTCTCGCCGGGGAAGTACTCGATACCGCCGCCGAAGAAATAGCCATCGACGTCGGTGTCACCCCCGGTTCCGGGCATGGCCGCGCCGCTGCCCTGCATCAGGCCACCCGCGAGATAGATGGCGACATCTTCGCGAAGCCCGCTTTCACGCACACGCGTCGGTTCGTCGGCCTGGTCGAGACCCATGGCCACTGCCGAGATCGGCTGACTTCCCCGCGAGACGCTGAGCCCGGCCGTACGGATCGGGTTGCCCAGCGTCGCGATGGTGCCGCCCGAACTCGCCAGCGTCGATTCCCGCAGCCGAGAAGCGTTGAACGACTGGACCTGGTTGTAGGACTGCGCGACCATTTGCAGCGCGGCCGTCTCAGTCGTCGGTGCCCAGCTTTCGAAGGCGCTCTGGATCGCCGACTGGTCGGCGAAATCGAGCACGTTGTACAGCGCTGCCAGAGCCGCATTGCCGCGGTTCTGATCGAGCAGCTGCGCATAGCCGCGCTGGACGGCATCGTTCCGATCGACCACCGACCCATAGCTGCGAGCCAGGATTTCCATCAGCACCGCAGTGTCGGTGTAGGTGAAGTTCTGGTACAGGATCGCGGAAAGATCACCGGCGTTGAAGGTGCCGCTCAGGCCGCCATCGGCGGTCAGGATGGTGAACTCCTGCCCCAGGCCGACACCCGGTTCCAGGACACCTGCACCCACGGCCACGGCGCCGCCAAGCGACGCTTCGCCGGTGATTGCAAGCAGGTCGGACGTGTTGTCCGGCCCAACATCGATCATCAGGGTCGAGCCCGACGAAAGTACGGCCGAACCATCGATGGTCAGCGTATCGATCCCGCCGACCGTGCCGGGCGAGATGGCTCCCATGACGTTGGTGACGAACGGCGCGGTAACCGTTCCGCCGCCCTGCAGGGCGCCGCCGAAGATGGTGTAGTCACCGACCGAGTTCAGTGCGCCATCGACAGTGATGGTGCCGCCAAACTGGCTGATGTCGATCAGTGCAGTCAGGCTGCCGTCCGCGGTGATGTTCAGGCCGGCAGAACTGCGGACCGTCAGACGGTCGATCGTCACATCGCTGCTCAGCGTGGTCGTGCCGGCATTAGCCAGCGTCACATCGAAATAGCGCGGGTCGACATTGACGTCGGCGTCGCTGCTGACCACCGGATCGATGTTGTCGGGTACGAAGCCGGTCGCACCTGGCAGGCCGTTGTCCAGCGTCGGGTCGGGAAGCGCGGCGTCCGAGAATTCGGGCGTGCCGCCGTCGCTCGCGTGGGGGGCGTTTTCGGCGAACTCGGGGCCCTGGTTCTGCGCCTCGTTGGCATTGATCAGGCCGCCGCGGCCGACCGCCGAAGCATCGACGGCGTCGGGATTGGCACCCTTTGCGCCACCACCACCGAGTGCATCGAGCATGTCGGCATCGGCTTGGCCGATGCCCGACGAGATGGAACCATCGGAGTTGCGGACCGGGGGCGTATCTTCACCGGTCGCCAGATCCTGGCAGCCTTCACCCGGACCGTCGCCTTGCGGGTCGAAGCAGACTTCGCCCCACTCGGGCGAGTCGCCGGTGATGCCAGCCCCAGGCGAGGTAGGCAGGCCGTTAACGACCTCGCCATCTTCGTTGATGACGCGATAGACGGGATCCAGCGTGGTTTCCCAGTGCGAGGCGTCTTCCCAGTTGCCGTCGCCATCCTTCGCCGTGACGTAGCGGTAGGGATTGGTGGCAACGATGTAATCCCAAAACAGATACAGCGGCTGGTAAAAGCTCTCGGTGCCATAGCTGGAGAAGACCTGCGGTCCGAAGAAACGCGAACCACCGGAAAGAACACCGATGACGAGGTCTTCGTCGCTCAGCGTATTGTTGGCCGCGTCGAGAATCAGCGGACCACCCGAATCGCCGCCAGCGGTGGTGCCTTCGCGCTCGCGCGCTTCATCCTTGTAAAGGTTGAAATCGAACGGATTGGTCTTGTTCGGATCGTCGAAATCGAGACGATAGAGGTTCTGCGGCAGGTTGGAAGGGCCGCCAAACAGGAACGTGTTGCGTGAATCGAATGAGGTGAGCGCACCGATCATGTTCTCGGCCGACTTGCGTCGCCAATCGATCCCCAGGTTCGAACCGGTGGAACCCGAGCCGGTCGCGCCGTAGCCGGTGATGTTCACGTGATACCCGGTCCCGTCCGCATCGTCGATTGCCTCGGGCGTCGGCAGCGGCGAGAACAGCAGCGACCAGGTCGGCAGGTTCGCGGCTGGATCGGACAGGCTGGCGACGGCAATATCAGCCTCGAGGAAGCCGACTGCTTCGGGGCGCTGCAGCGACCGCGCATCGTAGTAGATGCGATTGACGTCGAAGACNGCGAGGTCGGGATTGCTGGCGAAGCCATTGCCAATCCANTNNCGGAAGCCNGGNANNGCATCGACNTTGAANGAGAANGCNGAGCGAANGTCGCCCTCGNGATAGCGAGTNGCATCGACCGTGTTNCNGNCGGCATCGCCGTTCACGCAGTGNGCAGCNAACAGCACGGTACGCGGATTGATAAGCGTNCCGGTGCANACGAAGCCGTCGTTGCGGAAGAACATGCCGACGCCGCTGAACTCNTCGTCGGTATCGACGATGTCGTCGGGAGTATAGTTGTCGTTCGGTACGATGGCGTGAGCGGGGGTGCTCAGCGCGACGGTCGACAAGGCAATGGTGGCGGCGCCGGCCAACAGGCGGCTGCCGTTACGATTGAACGTGGATTTCATGACGAAGGTCCCTCCAGGAATATTTCGCATAGTGGCGCGCCCCAAGTCGCGCATATGGTTACGTTTGACCCCAGTTGGACGAAAAGGAAAGACCGGNAACGTCCTCGGTTGAACCATTTTGTATGCCTGTGTTGCGCGAAGGACCCACCTTTTGATTGCNCATGAAAAAAGGGCGNCCGGATCGCTCCGGCCGCCCNTCTTCTATCCANTTGCTATCTNACGCNGATTAGGCGTCAGGCNCTGTAGTACATGTCGAATTCTGCGGGGCAGGGCGTNGTTTCCACGCGCAGGACTTCGTCCCACTTCAATTCGCAGTACGCGTCGATCTGGTCCTTGGTGAAGACATCGCCCTTGAGCAGGAATTCATGGTCCGCCTCGAGCGCTTCGAGCGCTTCGCGCAGGCTGCCGCAGACCGTGGGCACGTCCGCCAGTTCGGCGGGCGGCAGATCGTAGAGGTTCTTGTCCATGGCTTCGCCCGGATGGATCTTGTTCTGGATCCCGTCGAGNCCGGCCATGAGCAGTGCCGAATAGGCNAGGTANGGGTTNGCCATCGCATCGGGGAAGCGGAATTCCACGCGCTTGGCCTTGTCGCCCGCACCATAGGGGATGCGGCAGGCGGCCGAACGGTTGCGCGCCGAATAGGCGAGCAGGACGGGCGCCTCGAAGCCCGGTACCAGTCGCTTGTAGCTGTTGGTGGTCGGGTTGGTGAAGGCGTTCAGCGCCTTGGCGTGCTTGATGACACCGCCGATGTAGTACAGGCAGTTTTCGCTGAGGCCACCATACTGGTTGCCCGCGAAGGTCGGCTTGCCGCCGTCCCAGATCGACATGTGCGTGTGCATGCCGGACCCGTTGTCGTCCTTGATCGGNTTGGGCATGAAGGTCGCGGTCTTGCCGTANATATGGGCGACCTGCTGCACGACATACTTGTAGATTTGCAAATTGTCGGCGGTTTCGACGAGCGTTCCGAAGGTCACGCCCAGCTCGTGCTGAGCGGCGGCGACTTCGTGGTGATGCTTGTCGCAGGGCAGGCCCATCTCGATCATGGTCGAGACCATTTCGCCGCGGATATCGACTGCGCTGTCGACNGGGGCCACGGGGAAATACCCGCCCTTGGCGCGCGGACGGTGCGCCAGATTGCCGCTCTCATATTCCTTGCCGGTGTTGGTCGGCAGCTCGATGTCGTCGATGGCATAGCCCGAACCGGCATAGCCATCCTCGAACCGGACATCGTCGAACATGAAGAATTCGGCTTCCATGCCGACGTAGATCGTGTCGCCCAGGCCGGTGCTCTTGACGAAGGCTTCGGCGCGCTTGGCGGTNGACCGCGGGTCGCGTGCGTANAGCTCGCCGGTCGANGGTTCGACGATGTCGCAGAAGACGATCATCATCGGTTCGGCGCTGAAGGGGTCGGTATAGACGCGATCGAGGTCGGGCTTCAGGATCATGTCACTTTCGTTGATGACCTTCCAGCCGGCGATCGACGAACCGTCGAACATCAGACCGTCTTCGAGCTCGTCTTCGCCCAGAACGCCCGCGACCATGGTCAGGTGCTGCCATTTGCCCTTGGGGTCGGTGAAGCGCAGATCGACCCATTCGATGCCTTCGTCCTTGATCTGTTTCAGGACGTCGCTTGCACTTGCCATTGGTATTGCCTCCGATTGAACAGGATTGGGTTGATGCGGGACTGGCGCCCCCGTTTTTTCAGATCGCGTCGTCGTCTTTCTCGCCGGTGCGGATGCGCAAGGCACCCTCGATCGACGAGATGAAGATCTTGCCGTCGCCGATCCGGCCCGTCTGGGCAGCGGCGGCGATGGCTTCGACCGTGCGGTCGGCGATGCCGGCGGGCACCACGACTTCGAGTTTTACCTTGGGCAGGAAGTCGACGACATATTCCGCCCCGCGGTAGAGTTCGGTGTGGCCCTTCTGCCGGCCGAAGCCCTTCGCTTCGGTCACGGTGATGCCGGANACGCCGATTTCGTGCAGCGCCTCCTTCACCTCGTCCAGCTTGAACGGCTTGATGATCGCTTCGATCTTTTTCACCTGGTGGTGTCCCCCGAGAATTCTTTGGCCCGTAGCTCACGAGGTTTACGCGCCGCGTCCGCACGTGTTCCAAGAACCGTGCCAAACGTGCGCAACGCGTATTTGCGTGAATCGGGGCGGTGGAAGTGGCTGTCGGTGCCCGAAGCACAGACAGGCGGTGCCTGTTTTTTAGGCAAGTGTCAGGCGCAGCCCTGCCGTTTCGGGCAGGCCGCACATCAGGTTGAGATTTTGCACGGCGGCGCCGCTGGCGCCTTTACCGAGGTTGTCGAGCCGGGCGACGAGCCGCGCGTGCGATCCGTCATCATTGCCGAACACGAACAGTTCGAGCGCGTCCGACGCGGGTGCATCATTGCCGAGCAGGAGTTCCGCGACCGGTGCCTTGTCGCGGACCGTAACGACGGCCGAGCTTTCGTAAAACCGACTGAGCGAGTCACGCAGGCTGTCGGCGTGCGGATTGTCGGCCATCGCTCCGAGATGCAGCGGGACTTCCACGATCATGCCGCGATAGGTCGACGCGACCGACGGTGCGAACAGCACCGGATGCGCAAGTCCCGCGTGGGCTTTCATTTCGGGCAGGTGCTTGTGCGCCATGCCATAGCCGTAAGCCATGAAGGCGGGTGCCCCGGCGGCTTCGAAACGCTCGATCAGGGCTTTTCCACCTCCCGAATACCCGCTCACCGCATTGACGGTATAGGGCCAGTCGGCGGGCAGCAGCCCTTCGCGTACCAATGGCGCTACCANGGCGAGGAAGCCGGTGGGATAGCAGCCCGGNTTGCTCACCCGGCGCGCCTCGGAAACGCGTTCGCGTCCGACCAGCTCGGGCAGGCCGTAGCACCAGCCTTCCGCAGTGCGGTGCGCGCTGGAGGCGTCGATAACCCGCGTGGCGCTGGTACTGTCGATCAGCTCGACTGCCTCGCGGGCGGCGTCGTCGGGCAGGCAGAGGATCGCGATATCGGCCTCGTTGAGCGCCTCGCGCCGCGCCGCGCTATCCTTGCGCTTGGCATCGTCGAGCGCCAGCAGTTCGAATTCGGACCGGCCGGCAAGCCGTTCGGCGATTTCGAGCCCGGTTGTTCCGGCTGCCCCGTCGATGAAAACCTTATGCATCGATGACCGGTGCGAGCTGCCCGAGCCGGACATAGCCGCTGGGGCCTTCGGGGCCGCAGGTGATCCACGCCCAGTCGCCTGCGCAGTCGAGCAATTCTATTTCCTGTCCGGCGGGCAGGGTCGTGCCGTCTTCGGCATCGTCGCGCATGTTCAGCTTGAGCGTCGCGGGCGCCGCCCCGACAGTGCGCGGCTGCGGGATGACATAGTGTGCAGCGAGATAGGANTGCGCCAGCGCGATATGCGCCAGATCGCCGCGCAGGGGCAGCGTGCCCGGCGCAGGCTTGTCGACCGGGCCGTTCAATCCGACGACGCCTTCGGGAAGGGAATAACGGTCTGGGGCAGTCACGCTGTGTGCTAATTCCGGTTGTGAACGTTGCGGGCGCTTAGCCGCGCCCGCGCTTTCCCGCAAGCGGGCGGCCTTCAGCCTCCCCCGAAACGGGCCTGCAGCATGTGCCACGCGGCGCGCAATCCGTAGGCTTCGCCGCCCTTGGGCCGGCCCGGTTTAGCCTGCGGGCGCCAGGCGAATGTGTCGAAATGCGCCCAGTCGATCCCTTCGCCGACGAACTTGTCGAGGAACAGCCCCGCCACGCTGGCACCCGCAAAGGCATTGCCATGCGCGTTGTTGGTGTCGGCAATGTCCGAGGCGAGCCATTCGCGATAGACATCGGGCAAGGGCAGGCGCCAGGGTTCGTCGTCATGCGCCTTGCCGGCAGCGATCAGCGCCGCGGCGGTTTCGTCGCGGCGCGTCATCAGCGCCGGGTATTCGGGGCCGAGCGCGACCCGGGCTGCGCCGGTCAGCGTAGCGAAATCGAGGATCAGTTCGGGGTTCTCTTCGCTGGCCCGCTGCAAGGCGTCGCCGAGGATCAGCCGGCCTTCGGCATCGGTGTTGCCGATTTCGACAGTCAGTCCCTTGCGCGTTTGCAGCACGTCGCCGGGCCGGAAGCTGTTCGAACTGATCGCGTTTTCCACCGCAGGTACCAGCAGGTGCAGACGCACGGGCAGATGTGCGCCCATCACCAGTCCGGCCAGCGCGATCGCATGTGCGGCGCCGCCCATGTCCTTCTTCATCAACAGCATGCCGCTGCTNCTTTTGACNTCGAGCCCCCCGCTGTCGAAGCATACGCCCTTGCCGACGATCGCGAGCACAGGGTCGCTTTCCTTGCCCCAGGTCAGGTGCATGATCCGCGGCGCATGATGGCGCGCGGCGGCGCGGCCCACCGCATGCACCATGGGATATTCCTGTTCCAGCGTATCGCCCCTGGTTACCTCCAGCCTGGCCGCATGGGTCTTGGCCAGCGCTTCGCATTGCTCTTCGAGCGCGGCNGGGCCCATGTCCTCGGCGGGCGTGTTGACCAGATCGCGGATCAGGCACACCGCCTGCGCCTCGGCCAGCGCGCCGTCGATGGCCTTGACGTCCTTGGTAAGCAGCACCCGCGGACCGACGGGGCGTTCGGGTTTCTTGTAGCGATCGAACACATATTGGCCGGTCTGCCAGCCATGCAGCGCTGGGCCGGGTTCGCCCCCGGCACGGCGATAGGTTCCTTCAGGAAGGCTNTCGGCCAGTTTCGCCATGCACCAGCTCGACAACTCGTCCGGATTGGCNACGCCGCCTACTGCGAACCAGCCATCGCCATCGGGGACGATGCCGACCTGATAGCCGCCACCGTCGAATTTCTGCGCATCCAGCGCTGCGCGCTGGCTGGCGGACAGGGACTTCTTCCATTCGGGGAAACCATCGCGATTGACGAGGTGGATGGAAATAGCGTCCTGGCCCCGGTCGGGCTGGATTAGCGGTTGCTTGTCGGCCATATTGTTGGTGCCCCAGATCAATTCGTTCTTCGCATAAGGAAACCGCGATGCGTGCGCCCCTGTTCCTGATTTCGTTCGCGCTGTCGAGTGCGGCCTGTTCCGGGACCGCCGACGATTCCGGACAGGGCGCGGCGAGCCAGGACGAAAGCGNGGCTGCCGCCGAGGGTGCGGGCGGCGCTGCAGTGCCAGCCGAGGATTACGCGGAGGAAGAGGAAACCGAGCGTTATGTTTTCGAATATTCCTGGCCGGCCGCGGTTGCTGCCGAGGCAGGACTGGTCGAGGTGCTCGGGNACAGGGCACAGGGCATGAAGGCCGAAGTCGCCGCGCGCGCCGACGAGGATTGGGAGGCGGCAGGCGAGGGCGACTGGACGCCGCGCCAGCACAGCCTGTCCGAAGAATGGAAAGTGGTCGCCGACCTGCNGCGCTATCTCAGCCTGTCGGGCCATCTGGCCACCTATTCGGGCGGCGCCCATGGCATGTACGGTCTGCGTTCGCTGGTGTGGGACCGCGAAGCGAAGCAGGCGATGAAAGGCATTGCGCTGTTCAATTCCCCCGTTGCGCTGGAGCAGGGTCTCGGCCAGCGNTTGTGCGATACGCTCAACGCCGAGCGGGCGAAACGCCGCGGCAGCCCTGTCGAACCCGGCAGCGGCGACACGTTCGACGATTGCCCGGGGCTGGACGAAGCCAGCGTGTTGCTGGGATCGTCCAACGGCAAGACGTTCGACCGGTTGAGTGTCTATTTCGGTCCCTANGTCGCGGGCCCNTATGCCGAAGGCGATTACGAGCTCGATTTCCCCGTCACCGCCTCGGTGCTCGACGCGGTCAAGCCGGATTACGCCGACGCCTTCAGCGTAAAGCGCTAGTCCTCTCGCAATTCCGGCCACAACCGCCTATGTGGGCCACATGACCGAATATCAGGTAATCGAGGCGGATGAGACCGTCTATCGCGACGGCACGATCAAGNTGCACGGCGAAGCTGGCTTCGAAGGNATGCGCAAGGCCGGGCGNCTGGCCGCGGAAATCCTCGACGAGCTGACCGACTTCGTCCAGCCGGGTGTTACCACCGGTGCGATCGACGACAAGGCGCGCACCATGATGCTCGATGCGGGCGCAGTCCCGGCAACCATGGGCTATCGCGGCTATACGCACAGCTGCTGCACCTCGATCAACCATGTNATCTGNCACGGCATTCCCTCGGACAAGGCGCTGAAGGAAGGCGACATCGTCAATATCGACGTGACCCCGCTGCTCGACGGCTGGCACGGCGATACCAGCCGCATGTTCTTTGCCGGTGAACCGTCGATCAAGGCGCGGCGGCTGGTCGATGTNACCTATGAATGCCTNATGCTCGGCATCGAAGCGGCAGGACGGCCCGGCGCGCGGCTGGGCGATATCGGCGCGGCGATCGAGGCGCATGCCCGCCAGTATCGCTACGGCGTGGTGCAGGAATTCTGCGGACACGGCCTCGGCCGGCTGTTCCACGACGCGCCCGAGGTGATCCACGCGGCGCGTGCCGGAACCGGTCCGGAAATGAAGCCGGGCATGTTCTTCACCNTCGAACCGATGATCAATGGCGGCCGCCCGCATGCCAAGATCCTGCGCGATGGCTGGACGGCGGTCACGCGCGACAAGTCGCTTTCGGCGCAGTTCGAACACTCGATCGGGATCACCGAAGACGGGGTCGAAATCTTTACCGAGAGCCCCAAGGGCCTGCACAAGCCGCCGTATTAGGCCTCGCGCGCTGCGCGCAGCGCGGCGCCAGCGATGAAGGGCGTAACCGCGCACAGGCCGAGGCTGATCGCCGCGGTGAGCAACAGCGCCGCAGGGTCGGGACGGCCGAGCGCGCCGGCCCCGAAAATCAGGATCGGCACTGCCAGCGGGATCACCATCAGCCCGGCAAGCGCCGCGCCGCCGCGCAGGCTGGCGGTGAGCGCCGCCACCGCGAGGCCCACGGCGGCGAGCCCTGGCGTACCAGCGAGCAGGCCTAGCAGGACGGTCCGGGTGGTGTCCGCGTCCAAGCCGAGCAATGCGGCGGCGGGCAATGTCGCCAGCAGCAGCAGCGGGGCGAAGGCCAGCCAGTGCGCCAGCAGGCGCGAGGCCATAGCCCATTCCTCGCTGATCCCGCGCAAGTGCAATTGGTCGAACACCCCCGCTTCGAGATCGCCCGCCACCAGCTGTTCGAGCGGGAGGATTGCTGCCAGCAGCGCCGCGACCCAGATGACACCGCCGCCGGTCCGTGCAAGCAGCTGGGCGTCGGGGCCGACCGCGAAGGGATAAAGCATCGCCACGGCTAGGAAGAACAGCAGCGGCAGGATGCCCCCGCCGCCGCGGCCGCCCGGCAACAGCAATCCGAGGTCGCGTCTGAGCAGCGCCGCTATCATGCCGCATACTCGGCGAGATCGATGATCGCGGGCGCAGGCAAAGCAATCGGCTGGTGCGACGCGGCAATGGCTATCCCGCCGGCCGCGCAATGCCGGGCGATAAGCGTTTCGAAGGCCGTCTGCGCCTGACTGTCGAGCCCGTTGAGGGGTTCGTCGAGCAACCAGATCGGGCAATCGCGATTGAGCAGCCGTGCCAGCGCCGCACGTTTCTTCTGGCCGGTCGAAAGATAGCGCACCGGGACATCCATCAGCGGTTCGAGCTGCAACAGTTCGAGCGCGCGGCCNGGATCGCGGCATCCGTCGATCCGTTCCCAGAATGCNAGTGCCTGGCCCAGCGCGAGATTGGTGTCGAGTGCCAGGCGTTCGTCGACCAGACCCGCAGCGCCGGTCCGTTCGACCGCTCCTGCGAAGGGACGCAGNAGGCCTGCCAGGATACGGATCAGGCTCGATTTTCCCACACCGTTGGCNCCCACCACGTGGANNGCTTCCCCGGCTTCGCATGCGAAGGAGAGGCGCCGGAACAGCANCCGCTCGCCGCGACGGCAGGCGATATCCTTTGCGACGAGGCGAGCTTGCATGGGCGAGGGCGATAGGCAAAAGCCGCGCCAGCGACAAGCCGGAGGAGATTCGCACGCCATGACCGTCGAGCAGCTAAGCGAAGAAGAGCGCAAGACCTGGCTCAGCGCCTTGCCCGAGTGGTCGCTGTGCCGCGACGGGAACGCGATCGAGCGCACGTTCGAATTCGGCGATTTCTCCGCGGCCTTCGCCTTCATGACGCGCGTCGCGTTGATCGCGGAAAAGCGCGATCACCATCCCGAATGGTTCAATGTCTACAACCGGGTGGAAATCACCCTGACCACGCATGACGCCGGCGGTCTTTCGCTGCGCGACGTTAAGATGGCGCGCAAGATCGACGCGCTGTCTGCCTGATATTCGGGGCGCGGGCGCAGATCTTTGCGCCCGGCGGATTATTTGCCCATCGGCCGGATCGATGAACGCGTCTGCTTGCGCACCCTGCCGGGAAGCCAGCGTGCGGCAAAGGCCATGGTTTTCGCCGTCTTTCCGACCGTCGTGTGCAGCCGGTCGCCGTGCACGGCCTCCCAGGCCGCCGCGGCCACGTCCGCCACGGGGGTTATCTCGAGCCCGGCATCGGTGACGCGCTGACGAATACCCTCGTTCGCGCCGGCGTGCGGGGTATGGTCGAGCAGCGGCGTTTCGATGAAGCTGGGCATTAGCGAAGCCACCTTGATCCCATCGGCCGACCATTCGCCGTCGAGGCTTTCGGTGACCGCCCGCACCCCGAATTTCGTTGCCGAATACACGCTTGCGCCGGGCGTGCCGTAGATCCCGGCAGCGCTTGCGGTGTTGAGCAGGCAGGATCCCGGCGCGGTTTTCTTCAGATGGGGATGGGCCGCCTGAGCGCCGAACAGAACGCCTTTCAGATTGATGTCGAGACAGCGTTCGATTTCCTCGGCGCTGTTCTCGATCAGCGATCCGCCCAGCGGGATGCCGGCATTGTTGAACACCACGTCGATCCGTCCGCCGCTCGCCACCGAAAAGGCCTCGAGCGCCTCGTCCCAGGCAGCGCGGTCGCGCACGTCGAAGACATGCGAATAGACGAAGCCATTGCCGATCAATTCGGCCGTCTCGTGCAGGCCGGACTTGTCGATATCGCCGAGCCCGACGAACCACCCGCGTTCGGCGAAATGCAATGCGACCGCGCGTCCGATGCCCGAACNGCCCCCGGTAATGAAGATCGCCTTGCGATCGCCCATGCTCTGTCTCCCTCGGTGCGCGCTAGAGCGCGGCGTTGGTGTATGCGTGCCAGGTGAAGATGGCCATTGCGCCGCGATGCGGCCGCCAAGCTTCGCCGATGGTACGGGTTTCCTTTTCGCTCGGCCGCTCTGCCAGTTCGAGCATGCGTCCGACCGCTTCCTGNACNGCCAGGTCGCCGGCCGGCCAGATGTCGCCGCGCCCCTCGGCGAAAAGCAGGTAGATTTCCGCCGACCAGCGCCCGATCCCTTTGATCCGGGTGAGTTCGGCGATGGCTTCCTCGTCGTCGCGCGGAAGGTCGGCAAGGTCCAGTTCGCCGCTGGCCACCAGTTCGCACAGGCTACGCGCATAGCCCTGTTTCTGCCGCGACAGGCCGCAGGCCCGCAGCGTATCGAAATCGCGCGCCAGCAATTCGTGCGCGGGTATGGCTTCGCCCAGTTCTGCTTCGAGCTTGGCCCACACCGCATCCGCCGATGCGACGCTGACCTGCTGGCCGACGATCGTCCGCAGCAGCGTGCGGTAACCGGTGGGGCGCATGCGTTCCTCGGGATAACCGCAACGCTCCAACGCGCCGGCAACCACGGGGTCGGCCGCCGCCACCCGATCGAGGTCAGCGCGCAATCGTGCGTTGGTCAGCCCCATGGCGAGTGCGCTTGCCTTCCCCGTCGCGATTGAATAGCAGCGCGACGCATAGGGTCGACCAGTGGCCCTTTGCAACCGAGGAAACACGCAATGCCGAAACTGACCGTGACCACCCGCGAAGGCGAAACCAGCGAGATCGACGTCGCCGACGGCCTGACCGTGATGGAAGCGATCCGCGACAATGGCTTCGACGAGCTGCTGGCGCTGTGCGGCGGGTGCTGTTCCTGCGCGACCTGCCATGTGCATATCGATCCGGCGTTCACCGACAAGCTCCCCGAAATGAGCGAGGACGAGGACGATCTGCTCGAATCCACCGATCANCGCCAGCCGACCTCGCGCCTGTCGTGCCAGATTCCCTTCACCGCCGAACTCGATGGGCTGAAGGTTACTATCGCGCCTGAAGACTGATGTTGTTTGCAGCGTCGGGTCGGCAAGCCTAATTCGGGTCTCATGACTGCAATCCCCGTACGCGAGCATACGCTCGATCTTATCGGCAACACGCCGCTGGTCCGCCTCGAGGGACCGAGCGCCGAAGCCGGCTGCGACATCTTCGGCAAGTGTGAGTTTGCCAATCCGGGCGCCAGCGTGAAGGACCGCGCGGCGCTCTACATCATCCGTGATGCGGAAGAGCGCGGCGAACTCAAGCCCGGCGGTACGGTGGTCGAAGGGACTGCAGGGAATACCGGAATCGGCATCGCGCTGGTGGCGAATGCGTTGGGCTATCGNACGATTATCGTGATGCCCGACAACCAGTCGAAGGAAAAGATGGACACGCTCCGCGCGCTGGGTGCGGAACTGGTCACNGTTCCGCCGACCAAGTATGCCGACTCCAACCATTTCCAGCACGTCTCGCGCCGCATGGCGGAAGAACTCGACGGCGCGGTCTGGGCCGGCCAGTTCGACAACACCGCCAATCGCAAGGCCCATATCGAAACCACCGCCAGGGAACTGTGGGACCAGCTCGAGGGCCGGATCGACGGCTTTACCTGCGCGGCGGGCACCGGCGGCACGATCGCGGGTGTCGGAATGGGGCTGAAGGAACTGGACGAAACCGTCACCATCGCGCTGACCGACCCGCATGGCGCGGCGCTGTACAACTACTTCGCCAGTGGCGAGCTGAAGGCCGAAGGGTCTTCGGTCGCCGAAGGCATCGGGCAGGGGCGCATCACCGGCAATCTCGAAGGTGCGCCGATCGATACGCAGTTCCGCATTTCGGACGAGGAAGGTCTCACATGGGTCGCTCGCCTGCTTCGCGAAGAAGGTCTGTGCCTTGGCCTGTCCTCGGGCATCAATGTCGCCGGCGCGATTGCGCTGGGCAAGCAATTGGTGGCCGAAGGGCGCGAGAATCCGCGCGTCGCCACCATCCTGTGCGACACCGGCTTCCGCTATCTCTCGACGCTTTACAGCGCCGAATGGCTGGCCGCGAAGGGCCTGCCGGTGTTCGATTGGTTGCAAAGCGGCGATTGACTGTTGCCCGGGCGTGCCTAGGTTCGGGGCGTGCACCAATTCTTCGACATGAGCCGCAAGCCGCCAATGGGCGAGTTGCCCGACGTTCCGGGCAAGGATGCCCGGCGTGAACGGTCGATGCAGCGCCTGCAGATCGGCACGACCGGTATCGTCATGATGATCCTGCTGGTGGGCCTCGCCAGCGTCATCCAGAACCGCGCGGCCGAAACCGACGCGACGACCGTACCCGCGGCCGCGTCGACGACCGAACCGACCTCCGCCCCGGCCCGCAACGACCCGCTGGTCGAAGCCGGTGTCGTGCCGGACCTGCCCGCCCAGCCCTCGGCGACGCCCAGCGCATCACCGACACTCGACCCCCCGATGCCCAGCGATGCGCTTCCGCCGGCGAACTAGCCTGTCGGTAGCGCTGGCGCTGNTGATTGCCGCCTGCTCGGCGGGNCCGGCGGAGGAGACGGCNCCGGCNAAGCCGCGCCTCGGCCTGTTCTCGACACTGCCGATCTATTGGGGCGAAGGCGATGTCGCCGCGCTCATCGATTCCGGGGCGGAGCCGGACTGGGTGCGAGTCGAACTGGAATCGCGCTACGATCTGGTGCCGCTCGACACGCTCGAGCCCGACGCACTGGCAGGGATNGACCGGGTGATCCTGGCGCAGCCGCGCGCTCTGGCGCCGTCGGAGAACGTCTCGTTCGACCAGTGGCTGACCGCTGGCGGGGAGGCGCTGATATTCGCCGATCCCATGCTGACACGCCATTCGGAATACCCAATCGGCGATCGCCGCCGGCCGCAGGACGTGGTGCTGCTCTCGCCGCTGTTCGACCATTGGGGGCTGGAGCTGACTTTCGACGAAACNCAACCGGGNGAGGAGCGGGTGTTGCCAGTCGCTGGCCTGCCCGTACCCGTGCGGCTGCATGGCCGCTTCGTGCGNAACGATAGCGGCGCGGAAGAGCGCACATGCACCACGCATGACGAGGGCNTNGTCGCNCGCTGCGCCGTGGGGCAGGGCACGGCATTGGTGCTGGCCGATGCGGCGCTGCTCGACTGGGACGGCAGCGCACCCGTTCCCGANCGGCGGAAGGACGCGCTGCAGGCGCTGCTCNGCGGGTTCGGCGCGCGGGAATCGCTGCCGCGCGATTGAGCGGGATTTCACGGGAAAACTGCGGGGAAAGACGGGGATGATGCTCATTNTCGCCGGAAATGCGTGCGCTTACAGCGTGTTCGTTAGCGATTTGGTAACGAATTCGAGCCTTCGGGTCGGCGAAAATAGCACGATAAAACAGGTGCTTATCGTCTTATCCCGTAAAATCCCGCAAATTTCCCTTCCATCCCCGCTGCACCCGCGATAAACCGCAATCACATCGGACACCACTGTCACTGCGCGTTTCGCCGGCAGGCGATGCGTCTCGCCCATGCGTTCGGGCGGGCCGGGAAAGTTTTGTCCGATGAGGAGGTAAGCGAAACCGCAATCGAGGTTCGGGGAAAGTGTCATTCGGAGGGTATAGCGGTCAGGCTTATTCGCCCGCGGGCGACAAGGGCCGCTTTGTGCTTCCTCCCCTTTTCCGCAAGGCCGTGAAGGACAGCAGCGACGGTCGCGTCCTGTGCCTCTCCAAGCATGCCAGCTGGAATTGCCTCGTCGGCTTCGGCCTTTCGCGCAAACCCGAACTGGAAGCGCAGCTCGACCGCGAGGAAGAGCTTGCCGTCCGCCTGGGCCGTGAATTCGATCGCGATACCCGCTCGAGCCAGCTGTTCGGTTTCCNGGANCTGCCCTTCGACGACAGCGGCCGCTTNGTCATGCCCGATCACCTGCGCATCCTCGGCAAGATCGAAGACGGGCTCTATTTCCAGGGCGGCGGACGGTTCTTCACGCTGTGGAACCCCGTGGAACTGGCCCAGATGGGCGACGANTGGGCGGGCGCGAAGGCGGCCTGCGCCAGCTTCCTTGCCGANGCGAAGGCCAAGGGCAAATGACCGGTGCCCCGCACATTCCCGTCCTGCTGGACGAAGTGATCGCCGCGCTCGATCCGCAGCCCGGCGATGTCGTGATCGACGCCACCTTCGGCGCCGGCGGTTATACGCGTGCGCTGCTCGAACGNGGCGCGACGGTTCATGCTTTCGACCGCGATCCCGATGCGATCGCGGCGGGCGAGGCATGGCCCGAGACGAAGGTCGATCCGCCGCGGCTGGTGCTGCACCNGCACCGCTTTTCGGAAATGGCGGAAGTCATGACGGCTGCCGGCGTCGCTCGGATCGACGGGGTCGTGATGGATATCGGTGTTTCCTCCATGCAGCTCGACCAAGCGCATCGCGGCTTTGCCTTTTCATCCGACGGCCCGCTCGACATGCGGATGAGCCAGGATGGCGAGAGCGCGGCCGATTTCCTCAACACGGCCGACGAAAAGTCCATTGCCGATGTGCTCTACCTCTACGGCGAAGAGCGCCAGTCGCGCCGAGTGGCCCGCGCCATAGTGGCCGCGCGTCCGCTGGAGACGACCGGCGAACTCGCGCGCATCGTGCGCAAAGCGCTGGGGTACAAGCCGCACGACAAGAAGGATCCGGCCACCCGGACCTTCCAGGCGGTGCGCATTCACATCAACGGCGAGCTCGACGAACTGTCGCACGGACTGTCGGCCGCCGAACGCTTGTTGTGTGAAGGAGGCCGCCTTGCGGTGGTCAGCTTCCACAGCCTCGAAGACCGGATCGTCAAGCGCTTCCTGCGCGAGGCATCCTCAACCCCGAGCGCCTCGCGGCACGTCCCATTGGCGGCGCAGGACGATCCGGTCTTTTTGCAGGTCAGCAAGGCAATCAAGCCGGGCGAGGCCGAGATCGAGCGCAATCCCCGCGCACGCTCTTCGGTGCTGCGTCACGCCACGCGCACCGCCGTGCCCGCGAGGGAGGCCGCGTGATGGTTGGCGGTTCGCGCATTCGCCAGATCGGCTGGGCGCTGGTGCTGGCCGTGTGTTTCGCGCTGCTGCTCGCGCTGACCTTCAAGGTCAACGCGGTGAAGAGCGACGTGCGGCTTGCCGAGAGGCAGATCATCGCGGCGCAGCGCGCCAAGCTGATGCTCGAAACCGAGTTCGAAACCCGCGCCAGCCAGCAGCAATTGTCCGACTGGAATGCGGTTGAGTTCGGCTACGCTGCGCCGCGCGCGGATCAGTATCTCGAAAGCGAGCGCCAGCTTGCCGCGCTGGGTTCGCCGCGCGGGATCGATGCACCAGAGCCGGTGCGGGTGGCGCTCAACCGGCCCGCTCCCGAAAGCGACGGCCTGCTGGCCGAATGGATCACGGGTGAAGAAGGCGATGCCGCGCCCGAACGGGCGGAGCGCTCCGAACGGCATGACCTGATCGCCGCCGGCGGGCTTGCCGAACGGCTGGCGAGCCCCGTGGCCGGAATGGCCAGCGTCGCTGAGGCGGGCCAATGAACGCCTTTTCCGGCTTCGGCCCTGCAATCGCCGCGGGCAGAAGCGGATATGGTGCGGTGAGCATGGCCGTGGCCTCGGGCCGCGCGCAGCTGGTTACCATCCGGCAGGAATCGCTCTCGCTGGCACGCTGGCGCCTGTTGTGGGTCGCGCTCGGCTTCGTCTTCGTGACGCTGCTTGCGCTGGTGCGCATCGGCTATCTCGGGGCGTCGGACAATGGCGCGCGCGGCACTTCGCTCGAAGAAGCGTTGCTGCCGCCTCGCGGCGAGATATCCGATCGCAACGGCGTGCCGCTGGCGCGGGCCTTCCCCGCCTATGCGCTGTGGTTCAATCCCACTGCACTGGGCGAAGACGGTGCGCCTTTGGTCCGCGATCCGGCGGTGGTCGCGGGCAAGCTGAAGGACATTTTCCCGGATCTCGATCAAGCCGCGGTCACCGCGCAGCTGGCAGCGGGCAAGCAGGGCTATATCCGCCGGCGGGTGCTGCCCGAGGATGCCAACCGGGTGCAGGACATCGGCGAACTCGCACTCGAGATGCCGATGGAGAACGACCGTCACTATCCGCAAGGTTCGATGGCGGCGCATGTGCTCGGCTATGTCGCGGCGGATGGAACGGGCCGCGTGGGGATGGAGCAGGTGCTCGACGCGCATCTGTCCGATCCGGCGACGCGCGGCACCCCGATCGCCCTGTCGATCGATTCCCGCGTCCAGGGCGCGCTCGAGGACGAGCTGCGCCGCGGGATGAAACTGGTGCAGGCGCAGGGCGGTGCGGGCATCGTGCTCGATGTCGACACCGGCGAAGTGCTGGCGCTGGCTTCCCTGCCCGAATTCGATCCCAATAAGATCGATGCGCGCGGCCAGAAACTGATGTTCAACCGCGTGACCAACCAGGTCTACGAACTCGGTTCGACCTTCAAGCCGCTGTCGGTCGCGGCCGCGATCGATGCCGGCGTGGTGCGCAATCTCGGCCGCCGGTGGGATGCGAGCCCGGTCAAGGTCGGCCGCTTCGCGATCAAGGACAGCCACCCGATGGGGCCCGATCTCAACGTGGTCGAGGCGCTGATCCATTCGTCGAACACCGTGACCGCGCGGCTGGCGGACGAGCTTGGCCCCGAACGCATGCGCCGCACGATGATCGATCTCGGCATGAACGAGCGGCCCTATATCGAATTGCCCGCCAAGGGCTTCCCGATCTGGCCGGGCAAGAAGTGGCCGCGCCTGCGTTCGATGACGGTCGGCTATGGCCACGGTATCGCCGTTACCCCGCTGCATCTCGCAAGCGCCTATGCGGCAATGGTCAATGGCGGCATCTGGCGCCCCGCGACACTCAGGAAGCTGGGGCCGGGCGAAGCGCCCAAGGGTCGCCGCGTGTTCAAGGCGTCGACTTCCAGCCGGATGCGCCAGCTGCTGCGCGCGATCGCCGTATACGGCACGGGCAAGAACGCCGATGCGCCGGGTTACCGCGTGGGCGGCAAGACTGGCTCGGCCGAAAAGCCCGGCGGCAGNGCCGGCTATCGCAAGACCGCGCTGGTTTCGACCTTCGCCGCCGCCTTCCCGATGGANCGTCCGCGCTATGTCGTCATCGCCATGCTGGACGAGCCCCGCGGCACGCTGGCCAGCTCCTACCAGCGTACCGCCGCGTGGAATGCCGCCCCGATCGTCAAGCGNCTGGTGCCGCGCATCGGCCCGCTGATCGGCGTGCGCCCCGACGATACGCGCGATGTCGATATTTCCGATCTCAAGCCGCTCATCCCGGAGGCGAACAAGTGAAGCTTGCCAAACTCTGCGCCGCGGCGGGATTNGCCTGCGATGGCGATGCCAACGTGACCGGCTTCGCAATCGACAATCGCAAGGTCGCACCAGGCACCGTCTTCGGTGCGTTCCANGGTACGCAGGTAAACGGNGANGACTTCATTCCCGCGGCGATCGAAAGCGGAGCCATCGCGGTGGTGGCGNGGCCCGAAGCGACAGTCGAAGGCGCGGTCCATATCGCCGATCCGGANCCGCGCCGCGCTTTCGCGGCCCTCGCAGCGCAGTTCTTCACCCCCGTGCCCGACCATATCGTCGCGGTGACCGGCACCAACGGCAAGACCTCCACCGTCGAGATGACCCGTCAGATCTGGCGCATGGCGGGGGAACGCGCGGCAAGCATCGGCACGCTCGGCGTCACCACGCCCGACGAAAGCGTTTCGACCGGACTGACCACGCCCGATATCGTGACCTTCCTGTCCAACCTCAGCGGCCTGGCGCGCGAGGGCGTTACGCATGTCGCCTATGAAGCGTCGAGCCACGGACTGGCGCAATTCCGCAATGAAGGCGTGCCCGTGATGGCCGCCGGCTTCACGAACTTCAGCCGCGATCACCTCGATTACCATGCCGACATGGAAGACTATTTCGCGGCCAAGATGCGGCTGTTCGATGAAGTCGTAACCGATGGTGCAGCGGCAGTGATCTGGATGGGGTCGGGCGACAGCGGCTGGAATGCCCGCGTGGTCGAGCATGCGCGCACCCGCGGGCTCGCCGTGATGACCGTCGGCGAACAGGGCGAAGCGATCCGCCTCGTCAATCGCGAGCCGACCCAGCTNGGGCAGTCGCTGACCGTCGAACATGCCGGGCAGGAGCGGACAATCGATCTGCCGCTGATCGGGGCCTATCAGGTGTCCAATGCGCTTACGGCGGCGGGCCTTGCGCTTGCCACCGGGACCGAAGCCAGCCGGGTCTGGGATGCGGTCGCGCGGCTCCAGCCGGTTCGCGGACGGCTCGAGCGTGCGGCGATCGCGCCTTCGGGCGCACCGATCTATGTCGATTACGCGCATACGCCCGATGCGATCGCGGCCGCGGTTGCCGCGCTGCGCCCGCATGTGTCGGGCAGGCTGATTACCGTTTTTGGTGCGGGCGGCGACCGCGATCACGGCAAGCGTGCACCGATGGGTGCTGCTGCGGCCAAGGCGAGCGATGTCGTCATCGTCACCGANGANAATCCGCGCGGCGAAGATCCTGCGGATATCCGCCGGCAGGTGCTTGAGGGTGCGCCGCAAGCGCGCGAGATAGGCGGGCGTCGCGAAGCCATTCTCGCAGCCATCGCCGAAGCGGGCGCNGAGGACATCGTCCTCGTCGCCGGCAANGGACATGAAACGGGTCAGATCATCGGATCGGGAGATAACATGCGAGTGCTGCCCTTCGACGATGTCGATGTCGCGCGCGAATGCGTCGCGGAAATTGCCAGGGGTGCCGCATGAGCGCCGCCATCCTGCGCCATCCGGCCTATATCGAATGGCCCGCCGACCCGCGTGACCGGCTGCCGCTGACCCTGTGGGATGCGCGCAGCATCGCCGAAGCGGTGGGCGGCGTCGCCAGCCATGATTTCCAGGTCGCGGGCGTCGAGATGGACAGCCGCGATGTCATCAACGGCGATCTTTTCATTGCCTTGAAAGGGGAGGCGATGGACGGCCACCGTTTCCTCGACAAGGCCTTCGCCAATGGCGCAGCGGGAGCGATCGTCGACCGCGCTGTCGACTGGCCGCACATTCTCGTCGAGGATACCACTGCCGCGCTCGAAGCGCTGGCACGCGCCGCGCGCAGCCGGGTCGAGGCTACGATTATCGGGGTGACCGGTTCGGTCGGCAAGACCGGGGTCAAGGAAGCGATCTTCGCCAGCCTCGAACGTGCCAGCCGCGGCGCGGCGCATCGGTCGACGCGTAGCTACAACAACCATGTCGGGGTTCCGCTCAGCCTGGCGCGCATGCCCGCGCGCAGCCGGTTCGCCATTTTCGAAATGGGCATGAACCACGCGGGCGAGATCGCGGATCTCACCGCGCAGGTCCGACCGCATGTCGCCGTCATCACGACGATCGCACCCGCGCATATCGAGAACCTCGGCAGCATGGATGCCATTGCTGCGGCCAAGGCGGAGATCTTCGCCGGGCTCGAGCCGGGCGGNACGGCAGTCATCCCCGCCGACAGTGAACATAGCGCGGCGCTCGAACGCGCCGCCAGGGATGTCGGCGCGCGCGTGGTCAGCTTCGGCCGTGCCCGCTCTGCCGATGTCCGCTTGCTCGACGCGATCCCCAGCGCCAATGGCGGCAGCCTGGTGACCTGCGAATTTCCCGAAGGCCGGCTGTGCTACACCGTGGCCGAACCCGGCGATCACTGGGTGATCAATTCACTTGCGGTGATGGCTGCAGTCCGGGCCGCGGGCGGCGACATGGCCGCTGCCGGACTGGCGCTGGCGGAAATGGGTGGGCTCAAGGGCCGCGGCGCCCGGCACGGCATCGCGGTGCCCGGCGGCAAGGCNCTGCTGATCGACGAAAGCTACAACGCCAATCCCGCCAGCATGCGCGCGACGCTCGCCCAANTGGGGCAGACGCCCTCCGGACGCCGGATCGCCGTGCTCGGGTCGATGAAGGAACTGGGCGATTTCGGTCCGCAGTTCCATGCCGCGCTGGCCGAGCCCGTACTGGCGGCCGATGTCGACTACGCCTTGCTCGTCGGCGACGAGATGGCCGCGCTGGCGCAGGAACTGGGGAAACCGCAAAGCCCCGTTCTTGGCAAGCCGTTCGCCTGGGCGCATTGCCAGACCGCCGACGAGGCGATCGGGTTGCTCGAGGACTTCGGCGTAGTCGCGGGCGACGCCGTGCTGGTCAAGGGCTCCAACTCGGTCGGACTTGGCCGGCTCGTGGATCATTTCACCCGCGCCAGCTAGGCGCGACGAGAGGCTCGATTGCTTTATTTGCTCGCCGAATGGTTGAATTTCGAAGGCGTCTTCAACCTCGTGCGGTACCAGACATTCCGCGCCGGCGCGACGCTGATGACCGCGCTGTTCATCGGTCTCGTCATCGGTCCGCGGTTCATCGACATGCTGCGCGTGCGGCAGGGCAAGGGGCAGCCGATCCGCGAGGATGGCCCGCAGAGCCACCTCGCCAAGCGCGGCACGCCGACCATGGGCGGGCTGATGATCCTGATCAGCCTCAGCCTGGCGGTGCTGATCTGGATGGATCTGAGCAATCCGTTCATCTGGGCCTGCCTGGCGGTCACGCTGGGCTTCGGGCTGATCGGGTTTCTCGACGATTACGACAAGGTTTCCAAGGCCAGCCACAAGGGCGTTTCGGGCAAGGTCCGGTTGCTGCTGGAATTCGCGATCGCGGGCGTCGCCAGCTATCTGATCGTCGGCCAGATCAACACTTTCCTCTACGTCCCCTTCGTCAACGATTTCGGNATCGANCTGGGCTATTTCTACTTCGTNTTCGCGGCTTTCGTGATNGTNGGGGCGGGCAATGCAGTCAATCTGACCGATGGGCTCGACGGGCTTGCGACCATGCCGGTGATCATCGCGGCAGGCACCTTTGCGCTGATCGCCTATCTGGTCGGCCGCGTGGACTATTCCGAATATCTCGGCATCCCGCACGTGGCGGGCGCGGGGGAACTGGCGATCTTCTGCGCCGCGATCATGGGCGCGGGGCTCGCCTTTCTGTGGTTCAACGCGCCGCCCGCCGCAGTGTTCATGGGCGACACCGGCTCGCTCGCGCTCGGCGGCGCGCTGGGCGCGATCGCCGTCGCCACGCACCACGAGGTCGTACTGGCAATAGTGGGGGGATTGTTCGTCTTNGAGGCNTTGTCGGTCATCATTCAGGTGTTCTGGTTCAAGCGTACGGGGAAAAGGGTCTTCCGCATGGCCCCCATCCACCACCATTTCGAACAGCTCGGCTGGTCGGAGAGCAAGGTCGTGATCCGCTTCTGGATCGTCGCCATCGTGCTCGCACTCATGGGGCTCGCGACGCTCAAGCTACGATGATCACTTCGCCCGCCTGGAAGGACAAGAAATACGCCGTTCTCGGACTGGCGCGGTCCGGCCGGGCCACGGCCGAAGCGCTGCTGGCGGCGGGTGCNGACGTGCTGGTGTGGGACGACCGCGCCGAAGCGCGCGCGGCCTTCGCCGGGCGCTGCGCGGTCGCCGACCCGCTGGAAGCGGACCTTGCCGGCTATGCGGGAATGGTGGTCAGTCCCGGCGTTCCGCTCAACACCCATCCGATCAAGCCGCATGCCNACAGTTCCGGCGTGCCGGTGATCGGCGATATCGAACTNTTNGCGCAGGCGCGCGCCGCGCTGCCGCGGCACAAGGTCGTCGGCATCACCGGCACCAATGGCAAGTCGACNACCACGGCGCTGGTNCANCACATGCTNAAAGAGGCGGGCGTGCCGGCCACNATGGGCGGCAATATCGGCCTGCCGATCCTCGAGCAGGAGCCGCTGCCCGAAGGCGGGGTTTATGTGCTCGAACTGTCGAGCTACCAGATCGACCTGACCTATTCGCTCGCTTGCGACGTGGCGGTGCTGCTCAACATNACCCCCGACCATCTCGACCGCTATGACGGCGATTTCGCCAAATACGCTGCCAGCAAGTCGCGCCTGCTGGCAATGCAGACGCGCGGCCAGAANGCGATCGCCCGGTTCACCGATGCGCGGGTGCTGGGGCAGTTCGCCGAAGGTTCGATCGCAAGCATTCTCGAGGATGTCCTGCAGAACCGGGGCATCGCGCCGGGCGAGCANGCCGAGTGGCCGTCGCTGCAAGGTCCGCACAACCGCGAAAATGCCGCAGCGGCCATCGAAGCCTGCGATATCCTGGGCATCCCGACCGCGCAGATCCGCGCCGCGCTCAAGAGCTATCCCGGCCTGCCGCACCGCATGGAGCGCGTCGCGGAAATCTCCGGCGTTGCCTATGTCAACGACAGCAAGGGCACCAACACCGCCGCTTCGGCGCCCGCGCTGGCCGCGTTCGAGAACATTCACTGGATCGTCGGCGGGCTCGGCAAGGAGCCGGGACTGGGCGAGTGCGAGGCCGAACTGGGCCGCGTCAAGGCGGCCTATACCATCGGCAGGGCCGGACCCGACTTCGCCGCNCTGCTCGAAGGNCGCNTNCCGGTCGAGCAGTGCGAAACGCTCGACCGCGCGGTGGCCAGTGCCGCTGCGAAGGCCGCGGCGGGCGATACGGTCCTGCTCAGCCCCGCCTGCGCCAGCTTCGACCAATATGCCGACTTCGAGAAACGCGGCGACCATTTCCGCGCGCTGGTGGAGCGGCTGGCATGAACACGATGCAGCCCTACGTTCCCGGCAAGCGCCAGCCCGCGCATATGCCCAAGGGCAAGCTGTCGCGCTGGTCCGAGCTCAAGATCTGGTGGCGCGAGATCGACCGCGTGCTGCTGCTGCTCGTGCTGCTGNTGATGAGCTTCGGCACGATCGCGGTGGCTGCCGCCAGCCCGGCCAGCGCCGATCGTCTCTCCACTTCCAGCCAGACGCTCGATCCGCTGTATTTCTTCTACCGCCACCTTGCCTGGCAGGTGCTTGCGCTGGGCACGCTGTTCGGCGTGTCGATGCTGACCCGCGACAGCGCGCGGCGGTTCGGGCTGCTGCTGGCCGCGGGCATGACCGGGCTGCTGTTCCTCGTCCCGCTGGTGGGCGCGGAAATCAACGGCGCACGGCGGTGGATCAATCTGGGGATGCAGTTCCAGCCGTCGGAATTCCTCAAGCCCGGCTTCGCCATCGCCACGGCCTGGATCCTGTCGTGGCGGATGCGCGATCCCAACATGCCGGTGGCGGGCATCGCCACCGCCTATGTCGCGCTGATCGCCGCGCTGATGATGATGCAGCCCGATTTCGGCGGCACGATCCTGTTTGCGGGCGTGTGGTTCGTCGCGATGATCCTGTCGGGCATCGACATGAAGCGGATGGGGGCAGTGATCGGCGGCGTGATCGTTGCGCTGACCGCGACCTATTTCCTCTATGACAACGCCCGCCACCGCATCGACAGCTTCATCGGCGGGGGGACCGCCTACGACCAGGTGGATCTGGGGGCACGCACGCTGACGGCGGGCGGCTGGACGGGCGCGGGTTACGGCCTCGGCATCCGCAAGATGAGCCTGCCCGAAGCGCATACCGATTACATCTTCAGCGTCATCGGCGAGGAATTCGGCCTGATTGCCTGCGCGCTGATCGTGCTGGTCTATCTCGCCATTGTCGGGCGCGTGCTGATGCGCCTGCTCGACGAAGANGACCTGTTCGCGCTGCTGGCCGGGGCNGGCCTGATCGCGCTGCTCGGCGGACAGGCGTTCATCAATATCCTGGTCAACCTGCAGCTTTTCCCGTCGAAGGGNATGACCTTGCCGCTGGTCAGCTATGGCGGATCGTCGACCATTGCGATCTGCCTCAATGTCGGTCTGCTGCTGGCGATAACGCGGCGCAATCCGTTCCTGAAAAGCCGGACCATTGGGCTTGGCGACAGGCTCGGCTTCGGGCAGACGGCCCCGATGAAAGACACCGCGCCTTCCCCGCACCGCGAGATCCACCCATGACCGGTGCCAGCCGCCATTATGTCCTTGCCGCCGGGGGGACGGGCGGACATCTGTTGCCCGCCTTCGCGCTGGCCACCGAACTCGAACGGCGCGGCCATCACGTCGCGCTGATCACCGATACGCGCGGCGCGCAAATCCCGGGCAAACCCGATTTTCTGCCCGCCCATGTCATTCCCGCGGGCCGGTTCGGCAAGAACCCGCTGAGCTGGATCAAGGGCATCCGCGCGGTGCTGCAGGGCCGGCGCATGGCGCTGCGCCTGTTCGACAGTTTCCAGCCCAGCGCGGTGGTCGGGTTCGGCGGTTACCCGTCGCTGCCGACNGTGCTGGCGGCNAAGAGCGCGGGNGTGCCCACCGTGGTGCATGAACAGAACGCGGTNCTGGGCCGGGTGAACCGGTTGTTCGCGCGGCACGTCGATGCGATCGCCACTGCCTATCCCGAAGTCGAACGGCTCGATCCCAAACATTCCCGGAAAGTGCATCTGGTCGGCAATCCGGTACGCGCGGGCGTATTGTCGCTGCGCGACGAACCCTTCCCGCCNCTGGGCGAGGAAGGCCTGCTGCGGGTGCTGGTGACCGGCGGCAGCCAGGGCGCCCGCGTCTTGTCCGAAGTGGTGCCCGACGGGCTGTCGATGCTTCCCCCCGCGCTGCGCCAGCGGTTGCAGGTCACCCAGCAATGCCGCCCCGAAGATCTCGACGCCGTNCGCGAGCGGTATCGCAACCATGCCATACCCGCCGAACTGGCGACCTATTTCGAGGACATGTCGGCGCGGCTGGCCGATGCGCATCTGTTCATCGGCCGCGCCGGGGCATCGACCATTGCCGAACTCACTGCCGTCGGGCGGCCGGCGATCCTCATTCCGTTGCCGATCGCGACCGATGATCACCAGGCCGCCAACGCCCGCGAACTGGCGAAAGCCGGCGGCGCGCGCGTGATCCGCCAGGAACGCTTCAATGCCAAGGAACTGGCCAAGCAGATCAAGGCGCTGGCGGACAACCCGCAAGGGCTCGGCCGCGCGGCGCATGCCGCCTGGAATTGCGGCCGTCCGCGCGCGGTCGAGGATCTCGCCGATCTCGTCGAAAGCTTCGGCGGAGCAGATATGATGGATGTAATTCGNGTCGGCGGCAACAACGCNCGGGGCGCTTCGCAGGGCCTGCCGGCCGGACAGGGTGCAGTGCGGGAGAGTGCGGAATGAGAGGCGTTCCAACCGATATCGGGACCGTTCATTTCGTCGGCATCGGCGGCATCGGCATGTCCGGGATTGCCGAGGTGATGAACAATCTCGGCTACACCGTGCAGGGTTCCGACATGAAGGAAAGCGCGACCGTGGAACGGTTGCGCCAGCGCGGGATCGAAGTGGTGATCGGCCACGCCCCCGAAAACGTCGCAAGCGCGGCGGTCGTCGTGACTTCGACCGCGGTCAAGCGGACCAATCCCGAAGTCGCCTATGCGCTGGAAAACCGCATTCCCGTGGTCCGCCGCGCGGAGATGCTGGCCGAACTGATGCGGCTGAAATCCACAGTCGCGGTCGCCGGGACGCATGGCAAGACCACCACCACCAGCATGATCGCCGCGCTGCTCGATGCCGGCAAGATCGATCCCACCGTGATCAATGGCGGGATCATCGAACAGTATGGTTCGAACGCACGGCTGGGCGACAGCGAATGGATGGTGGTGGAGGCCGACGAGAGCGACGGCAGCTTCCTGCGGCTCGACGGGACCATCGCGGTGGTCACCAATATCGATCCCGAGCANCTCGACCATTACGGCGATTTCGACGGGGTGAAGGACGCCTTTGTCGAGTTCATCCACAACGTCCCGTTCTATGGCGCGGCGATCCTGTGCATCGATCACCCCGAAGTACAGGCAGTGATCGGCAAGGTGCGCGACCGCAATGTCGTGACCTACGGCTTCAACCTGCAGGCGGATATCTGCGGGGTGAACATCCGCCCCGATGCGGGCGGCAATGTGTTCGACGTGATCGTGCGCCGCCGCGGGCAGGAGGATCGCCGGATCGAAGGCGTGCGCCTGCCGATGCCGGGACGCCACAATGTCCAGAACGCGCTCGCCGCGATTGCGGTGGCGATAGAGATGGGCTGCCCCGACGAGGTCATCTGCAACGGCTTTTCGGCCTTTGGCGGTGTCCGGCGCCGCTTCACCAAGGTTGGCGAAGTGCCCAGCGGCGCGGGCGTGGCGACGATCATCGACGATTACGGCCATCACCCGGTCGAAATCCGCGCGGTGCTGGGGGCGGCGCGCGAAAGCGCCGGGACGGGGCGCGTCATCGCCGTGGTCCAGCCGCATCGCTACACTCGCCTGCGCGACCTGATGGATGAATTCCAGAGCTGCTTCAACGAGGCCGACCAGGTCTATGTGACCCCGGTCTATGCGGCGGGCGAGGATCCGATCGAGGGCGCCGATGCCGAGGCGCTGGTCGCCGGGCTCAAGGCGCGCGGCCACCGCGCGGTGCAGAGCGTTGAGGACGAGGACGATCTGGCCGCGAAGCTGGCGGACGATCTCGCGGCGGGCGATTTCGTCGTCTGCCTGGGCGCGGGCGATATCACCTATTGGGCGGCGGGGCTCGCNAACGGNATNGCCAAGGCCAGTTCGGCATGAGCGCAGGGGCTGCCCCGATCGACACGCAGGGCCTGCGCGGCAAGCTGACTCCCGATGCGCCGCTGGCGAAACTGGTGTGGTTCAAGGCCGGCGGCGCGGCCGATTGGCTGTTCGAGCCGGCCGATCGCGCGGATCTCGAGCTGTTCCTCCAGCGGCTGGGCGGGCGCCTGCCGCTGATGGCGCTNGGGCTGGGGTCCAATCTCATCGTGCGCGATGGCGGGGTCGCAGGCGTGGTGATCAAGCTGGGCAAGCCCTTTGCCGGGATCGACGTCGAGGACGGGCACGTGCTTTCCTGCGGTGCGGGCGCGCATGGCATATTGGTGGCGTCGACTGCCCGCGATGCGGGCATTGCCGGGGTCGAATTCATGCGCGGCATTCCCGGGACGGTGGGCGGCTTCGTGCGGATGAACGGCGGCGCCTACGGCCGCGAGGTTGCCGATGTGCTGATCGATTGCGATGTCGTGATGCCTGATGGCGCGCTGGTTACCCTGGCTGCGGCTGACCTGCATTACAGCTATCGCCATTCGCAGCTGCCCGAAGGCGCCGTGGTGGTCGGCGCACGTTTCCAGGGGCAGCCGGGCGACCCGGCCGAAATCGGCGCGAAGATGGACGCAATCGGCGATGCGCGCGAGAATTCGCAGCCGCTGCGCACCCGGACGGGGGGCTCGACCTTCAAGAACCCTCCCGGCCAGAAGGCGTGGGAACTGGTCGATGCCGCCGGCTGCCGCGGCTTGCGCCTGGGCGGCGCGCAGGTCAGCGAAAAACACACCAATTTCCTCATCAATGTGGATGATGCGACCAGCGCTGATATCGAAGCGCTGGGTGAAGAAGTGAAGCGCCGTGTCCACGCGCATTCGGGGGTCGAACTCGAATGGGAAATCCAGCGCGTCGGGCGGCAGCAGGACAGGTCATGACCGAACTACCCAAGCTCCATATCGCCGTGCTGATGGGCGGCTGGGCCAATGAACGCCCCGTCAGCCTGATGTCGGGCGAGGGCATCGCCAAGGCGCTCGCGGAGCGCGGCCACCGGGTCACGCGCATCGACATGGACCGGCAGGTCGCGGCACGCATTGCCGAGGCCGCGCCCGATGTCGTGTTCAACGCATTGCACGGCGTGCCCGGCGAAGACGGCACGGTGCAGGGCATGCTCGACCTGATGGGCGTACCCTATACGCATTCGGGCCTCGCCACGTCGGTGATCGCGATCGACAAGCAGCTGACCAAGCAGGCGCTGGTGCCGCAGGGGATCCCGATGCCCGGCGGGCGGATCGTCAGGAGCGCCGATCTGCACGAGCGCGATCCGCTGCCGCGGCCCTATGTGCTGAAGCCCGTCAACGAAGGCAGCTCGGTCGGGGTGGCGATCGTCACCGATGATGGCGATTACGGCAATCCCATCGCGCGCACCNCCAAGGGGCCGTGGCAGGACTTTCCGCAGCTGCTTGCCGAGCCCTTCATCAAGGGNCGCGAGATGACCAGTGCGGTCGTCGATTTCGCCGATGGTCCGCGCGCGCTCGCAGTGACCGAGCTGAAACCCAAGAGCGGGTTCTACGATTTCGACGCCAAATACACCGACGGGCGGACCGATCACATGTGCCCCGCCGATATCCCGCAGGCGNTCACCGACCTGTGCCTCGAATACGCGCTGAAGGCGCACCGGGTGCTGGGCTGCAAGGGCACCAGCCGGACCGATTTCCGCTGGGACGAGGAACAGGGCGAGGACGGGCTGTTCATCCTCGAAACCAACACCCAGCCGGGGATGACCCCGCTCAGCCTGGTGCCCGAACAGGCGCGCTTCGCGGGCATCGAATATGGCGAATTGTGCGAACTGATCGTGGCCGCCGCGCTGCGCGACCATGCCGGTACGGCGGGCGGCGGCGATGGCTAAGGTCAGGCGCAAGCCCACCGGCGTGCGCCGGTCCGCCGCGGCGCGCAATCGCAGCCAGAAGGCGCATGCCGCGCGCAAGCACACCAGCGGCCTNCTCGACCGGGTGATGGCGGCGCTGCCCTTTTCCGAAGAGCAGTGGCACAGGTTTTTCCTGACCGTCATCGTGGCGGCGGGGCTGGGCATCGCCTGGACCATTGCCAGCTTCGCGGGCGTTCCCGAACTGGCGCGGACCGAACTGGCGAAATCGGCTTCGCGGTCGGGCTTCGAGGTCAGCCGCGTGCAGGTATCGGGCGTCGAGCGGATGAACGANCANCTCGTCTACGAACGCGTGCTGGCNGAGCAGGANCGCCCGATGCCGNTGGTCGACCTCGCCCANGTACGCGAACGGCTGCTCGAACTGCCGTGGGTCGCCGATGCGCGCGTCTCGCGCCAGCTGCCCGATACGCTCAAGATCAATATCGTCGAGCGCGTCCCGCACGCGGTGCTGCGCAAGCCCGACCGGCTGATGCTGATCGACCCGCAGGGCCACGAGCTCGAACCGGTGAGCGCGAAGGAGGCCGAAGGCAAGCTGCTGATCGAAGGGCCCGGAGCCGCGCGCCAGGTCCAGGAGCTGGGCCGCCTGCTCGATGCNGCGCCCGCGCTCAAGCCGCAGATCGCCTCGGCCGAATGGGTCGGCAATCGCCGCTGGAACCTGACCTTCAATTCGGGCCAGCTCCTGGCGCTGCCCGAAGGTGACCTCGGCGCCCCCGCGCTGGTCAAGTTCGCCCAGCTCGACGGGATGCACCGGCTGATCGGCGGGAAGCCCATCGCCATCGACATGCGCGTGCCCGACCGCGCCTATCTGCGCTGCGACGACGGGCCGTGCCCGAAGCAGATGTCGCTCAATGGCAGGAGCGACTGATGGCGACCCAGCAGCCCCGCATCACCCGCGTCTTCGGCGCGGTGAACATCGGGTCCTTCCGCGTTTCCGCGATGATCATGGGGCAGGCCGAAGACGGCGCCATGATCGTGCTGGGTTCGAGCCACCGGGCGAGCGACGGGATCAAGCGCGGCTATGTCACCGACATGCGCACGGCGAGCCACGCCATCCGCACCGCGGTGGAAAAGGCCGAGGCCAATGCCAACACCTCGATCCAGAGCGTGTGGATCGGCTGCGCGGGCGCCGGGCTGTCGAGCAGGATTTCCAGCGTCGAGATCGCCATCGGCGGACGCCGGATCGAAGAGGACGATATCGAACACCTCCTCTACGCCGCGCGCGATCATCTGCACCCCGACGGGCGGATGGTGCTGCATGCGCAGCCGGCGCATTACACGCTCGACGGTGCGCACGGCGTCGCCAATCCCAAGGGGCTGCACGCCGAGGCGCTGGGCGTCGACGTCCATGTGACGCTGGCCGAAGGCGCGCCGGTGCGCAATCTGATCGAGGCGGTGCAGACCGCGCATCTCGATGTCGAAGGCGTCGTCGCAAGTCCGCTGGCCGCCGCGCATGCGTGCCTGACCGGCGAAGAACGCGACCTCGGCGTCGCGCTGGTCGAAATCGGCGCGCAGGTCACCAATGTCTCGGTGCATGCGGCGGGCATGCTGCTGGGGCTCAAGTCGATCCCCATCGGGTCGAACGACATCACCGATGCCATCGCGTCCTCGCTCGGCATTCGCCGCAGCCAGGCCGAACGGCTCAAATGCGTTTCGGGCTCGGCGATCGCCACCCCGACCGACCACCGCGAGATGATCCCGGTCAACGGCCCGGGCGAAGAACCGGGCGGACCGCTGGCGCGCGGGGCGGACGAACACAATCGCATCGCGCGCGCCGAACTGGTCGCGATCGTCACCGACCGGCTGGGCATCGCCACCGCCGAGATCGGCAAGGCGCTCAAGAGCATGGGCTTCACCGGCGCGCAGGGCGGGCAGGTCGTGCTGACCGGCGGCGGGGCCGAACTGCACGGGGTCGCCGAATTCATGCAGGGCGCGCTTGGCCGGCCGGTGCGGATCGGCAAGCCGCCCGTCCTGCAGGGCCTCCCCGAAGCGCACGCGACGCCGGGTTTTGCCACGCTCGCGGGGCTGTGCCTCTACGCCGCCGACGATCCCGTCGATATCCGTTCGGTCGGGCCGCGCTACCAGCCGACCAAGCGTTATCGGGGCATGGGTCTGGTCAACCGTGTTTTTCAAGCGGTGCGTGAGTACTTCTGAGGCTTGATGCGGAGCCGGATTCCGCCTTTAGGCCTTGTGGATAAGGCTGGCGCGGCTTCGATCTGCGATTCGCTTTGTGCCAGTGTTGTGACATAAAGCCAGCACGTGACTTTCGAATACCCAGGGGACTCTTGATGAGTATCAATATCGGACCGGCATCGGACGACGATCTTCGTCCCAAGATCATGGTCGTCGGCGTCGGCGGTGCGGGCGGCAACGCCATCGCCAACATGATGGAAGCGAAGATCGAAGGCGTCGATTTCATCGTCGCCAACACCGATGCGCAGGCGCTCAGCACGTCCCCTTCCGAAAAGCGCATCCAGCTCGGTCCGGATATCACCGGCGGGCTCGGCGCAGGCGCCCGCCCCGAAGTGGGCAAGGCCGCAGCCGAGGAAACCGTGCAGGATATCGAGGACGCGCTCGACGGGGTGAACATGGTGTTCATCGCGGCGGGCATGGGCGGCGGCACCGGCACCGGTGCGGCCCCGGTCATCGCCGAGGCGGCGCGCAAGCGCGGCGTGCTCACCGTGGGCGTGGTGACCAAGCCGTTCCTGTTCGAAGGAACGCGCCGCATGCGCGCGGCCGAAGCGGGCATCGACGAGCTGCAGAAGCATGTCGACACGCTGATCGTCATTCCCAACCAGAACCTGTTCCTGGTCGCCAAGGCGGAAACCACCTTCAAGGAAGCGTTCCAGCTCGCCGACGAAGTGCTGCAGCAGGGCGTTCGCTCGATCACCGACCTGATGGTCATGCCGGGCCTGATCAATCTCGACTTCGCCGACGTGCGTTCGGTGATGAGCGAGATGGGCAAGGCGATGATGGGCACCGGCGAAGGCGAGGGTGACAACCGCGCGCTCGAAGCGGCCGAGCACGCGATCGCCAACCCGCTGCTCGACGGCGTGAGCATGGCCGGGGCCAAGGGCGTCATCATCTCGATCATCGGCGGCGAGGACATGAAGCTGCTCGAAGTCGACGAGGCGGCCAACCATATTCGCGAACTGGTCGACGAAGACGCCAACATCATCTGGGGTTCGGCGTTCAATCCCGATCTCGAGGGCAAGATCCGTGTGTCGGTCGTCGCCACCGGGATCGAGCCCGACGGTTCGGTTGCCGCTGCCCCCATGAGCAGCTTCGCCCCGCGCGAAAGCAGCGCGCCGCGGCGTCCGGTGCTCGACCTGCCAAGCGAAAGCGAAGCCGAAGACGAGCCGTTCGAACTCAACGAAGGTCTTTCCGCCGATCCCGAACCGGAGGCACCGCGCGGTTTCGATCCGGCCCCGCAATCGCAGTCGCAGGCGTCTCCGCATGCCGATGCGGACGATGCCGATGCGCTCGACCTGACCGACGAAGCCGAAGAGGACGACGCGCCGCGCCCGTTCGGGTTGTCGCCCGCGACATCGGGTTCCTCGGCGGAGCGCGACGAAGATGGTTATGACGATGTCGACGATATCGTCGACCCGCTGGCCGGGCTGCGCAACGAACAGACCGAACGTTTCGACAGCGACGATGACACCGGCGCGCCCGCTGCAGGCGGGCAGGGTTCGGACGCCGCGCAGGGCCAGGCGGGTGAGTCCGCTGGCCGCGCTCCGCTCGACCTGTCGGGCGACATGCGCGAACCGTCGGCGTCGCAGGACGAATTCGAACTGGGCGACGAACAGGGCGCCAGCCCGCTGGCGAGCAAGCCGGTCCGCCGCCAGCCGATCGTGCCGGGTGACAGCCCGGCACCGGCCGCGCCGAGTGCTCCCGCCAGCGGCGCTGGCGCGGGGTCGGGGTCGGGATCGCTGCCCGGCAACACGCTGTTCGAGCGCATGGCCAATCTCTCGCGCGGTGCCAGCACCAGCGAAGAGGAAGACGAGGACGACGATGCCGACAGCGGCAATGGCGGCGGGTTGAACATCCCGCGTTTCCTCGGACGCCAGAACAACCAGTAAGCGGCCGTTTCAGCGCGGGTTAACGCCCGCGCTGCAAAGGATAGGACATGATTTCGACCCGGCGTCTTGCTGCTGCCACTGTACTGCTTGCCATGGCGGTGCAGGGCGCACCTGCGTCGGCCCAGCGCGAGATCGTGCAGCCCCTGCCGGGTGCGGGGGAGCAAAAACTGAGCGATGCGCTGTCGCGGCTGGCACGTAATTCGCAGGATGTGACCGCGCTGCTTGATGCCGGAGAGGCCGCGCTCGAGCTGGACGATATCGATGCGGCGATCGGCTTTTTCGGGCGTGCGAACGAATTGTCGCCCGGCAATCCGCGCACCAGCGTCGGTCTGGCGCGCGCCTATACGCGCTCGCACCGCCCGATCGAAGCGCTGCGCCTGTTTGCCGAGGCCGAGCGGGCGGGGNTGCCCGATACGCGGATGGCGCAGGATCGCGGCCTGGCCTTCGATCTCGTCGGCGATGCGGCCAGCGCGCAGCAGCTTTACCGTCTGGCACTGGACAATGGTGCGGGTGCGGAAACAGTGCGGCGGCTGGCGCTCAGCCAGGCGATCTCGGGCGACCGTGAAGCGTTCGAAGCCACGCTTTTGCCGCTGCTTCGCGACGGCGATGTCCCCGCGTTCCGCACGCGCGCTTTCGGCCTTGCGGTGCTCGGCAATGCGGAAGAGGCGAAGGATATTGCCAACACCGTGCTGCCTGCAGGGCTNGGCGCGCGGATGGCCGCCTATCTCGATTACATGCCCCGCCTGACCCGCGCGCAGCAGGCCGCCGCGGGCAATCTCGGCGTGTTCCCGCGCACCTCCAGCATCGGCACCGACGAAGCGGCGATCGCCGCCTATGCACCGCGCCCGGCGCAGCTGGCCCAGGCGGCNCCGGCGGCTGCGCCGCAGGCACNGGGTACTCCCGCAAGTGCAGGGGCCGAAACTCCGGCTCCGGCACGCGGTCAACCGGCGCGACCGGGTGCGGGCAGTATGCCTCCCGAGCCGGCCGATCGGCTGCCACAGGACACGGACGGTCGCCGCTCCTGCAGAAGCGTCCGCCGCGACCCCGGCCCCGACATCGAACCCTGTTCCGGCCCTAGGGACGCCCGCGCCGTCGCTCGCAGCGCCTCCCGCACGGGAGGCGGCCGCGCAGGAGCCGGCCGACCCGCCGGCAGGCCCCCGGATAGTCGCTGCCGTGCCGGACGACCCCGTACCCGCACGATCCGACCGGCCCGAGCCCACTGTCATCGCGCGCGTCGATCCGACGGCATCCGCGCAGCCGGTGGACACGGCAACCGCCTCAGCGTCACTGGCTTCGGGCACCGCCAGCGCGGGCGCAGCGGCGGGCACATCGATCGAGGATGCCTTCGACGGCTTCACGCTCGCGCCGCCGGCTCCGCCTCCGTCTGCCACCGGCGCGGTCGACATCACGCGCATCGCCATCCCGCGCGAAAAGGCAAGGCCCAAGCCGCCACCGCCCCCCGCGCATCCCGCGCGCCACTGGGTGCAGGTGGCCACCGGCAAGGACCGCGCCGCACTCAAGTTCGACTGGCGCCGCATAACCCGCAGCGCCGAGGGCAAGCTCGACGGCACCGGACCCTTCGTGACTCCCTGGGTCGAAGCCAACCGCCTCCTGTCCGGCCCCTACGACAGCGCCGCCGAGGCCCGGGAAATGGTCAACGAACTGAAGAAGATAGGCGTCGACTCCTTCCCCTTCACCAGCGCCGAGGGCGAAGCGGTCGAACCGCTGTGATGGCGGACAAGTTCTGACGTTAGCGCTTCACGTTAAGCGGCGTTCATTCGTTCTAGAAATATCCGTAATCGGCACAAGACGCGAAAGGTCCGATATAAAGTTCTCGCAATATCTACAATTAGTATGGCTTTGGGTAGAGGGCCGATACCCGCTCCATTATCCGACAAGCGCCGCAGAAAACCGCCACATCGGTGGCGGTTTTGCCGTATCTTTACACCTTATTGCTACCCCATAGCCTCTCATAAAGCGGTCATACGCATGTTTTGCCTTGCTCCAGTGTGAGGCTCTTTGGGCCTGCGCAAGCAGACAGACCTGATTCGGAAAGGCGCCCGCTATCATTTTCGGCGGCGCCTGCGTGAGAATGGCACTGATAACGGCGCCCTAACCCTTTCTCTCCATACTGCGGACCCTGCCGAGGCACGCCGTTTGGCGCGGCGCCTCGTTGCTCGAAGGGATGAGATTCGATGGTGAAAGGCCAGAGGATCAGTAGCGGCAATCTCACCGCCGCTGAGTTGAAAGCGAAATTCCGGACTAGGTTGGAAGATGAGCTGGCGATCGCGGTGCGAGATCTGGCGGCTCCACCTCAGTTCCGGCCAAGCGAGCTCGGCGTTGGCGAATTCTTCATTGCGGCCTACGAGGCCATTCTCCAAGTGCGGGCAGATGCCGACCTTGTCCCTCCAGAAGTTCTCAGTCAAGTTGCGGAGGGCTGGAGCCAACAGCACCATGCCACTCTCGAGACCATGCTAGAAGTCCGAATCAGTCCGAATGCCATTCAAGCAACCCGGACCATTTGCGCTTTGCAGCAAATGGGGGCGTCTGTTTGCGAGAGCGCGGTCCACGAGGTGCGCGAGTGCCTTCTTCGAGGCATGATCGAAGCACAGCGGCGTGTCGCTCTTTTCCACCATCTTCTCATACAAGCCCGTGGTGATGCGGTCGCCTGCCTTCTGGATAACGATCTCGTATTCGAAGCACGCAATTCGTAGCAGCCCAATCTTGCCCACCCAGCCGATCAGGCGATCGACGAACACTCCCCGGCGCCAGCTGGTCAGGAAGCGAACCTGTTCTTCGCACGCGTCACGAAGGTGCGTTTCAGCGAACAGATCGATGAACTCCACAATGATCTGTTCGCCGATCGGGGCTGGCAGCCCGATAGCGGCAAGACGCGGCACATGATGAGGCGTTCGCCTGGCTCGTAGGCGACGAGGCGATGTCCGAATACGAGCCTTCGGACATCGACACCTACGTCCGGCGTATGACGCTCATCCCAAGACCTTCACCTAGGGTCATCTGCACAAGTCCGGTAACATGGCTCAGTCATTCGATCCCAGCGCCTTCACGAAGCCTGCAACCAGTGACCGCCGCTCCGATCGCACCATCAACTGTCATCTGAACAAGCTGGGGGCATCGGCGGGGATCCTTAGAAGACGTAGTGGCTGGCGAAACAAGGCTTTGGAAAGGTCATGGATTATGCAGACGCCCGCAAGCGCATTTCACGCCTTAGGCCCGCGCGAACCTGCAGGTCTGATGAAGGGTCTTCGCCGATGCGAGGCTAATGTGGGTGCTTACCCTGGTTTTCCGGTACGATTGCGTCTGCGTAGCTATCTCTTCGTTGAGTTTGTTCTTGGGACTGCGCTTGATGCTAGAAGGACGGTTTCATGCGGAAACCTAGCTATGCAGGACTGGAACAATTGTAAGGTTCGACGATCTTGAAGCTGTCCTGCGATCAATGAGGCAGCTTACGCGACCTGTCCATGCGGGGCAGGGCATGCTTCTGCTGCCAAGGGAGAAGGTGACTAGCTACAGGCGCAGCTCCCAGTCGAGCTGGCATAGGAGGCGCAAGATTTCCTTCCGTAGCGTGAATCAGCGACCGATCAGGTAGGCGTTGCGAGACCGGGCTAGCCGATGCGAAAAAGTCACTCACCGCCACAGAAACTGCCGCAAAGAAGCAGTCCGAAACCCTGCCTGAGGATGAAGGAGCGGAAGTAAGTGTTGTATTGATCTCGGCGGATTTAGCAGCGCAGGTCAGCGCGACGTTCCGCTCCCATAGAACCCTATCCCGCGAGTTTTTTGCCCCTCCTGCCATCAACACGGCCCGATTAGCGTGCACGGCGACATACCCAGTTTGGGGCGCTTGTTCGCATCCACCTTCTCAAGCATCAGCAAATTTTGGCAACACCCGCTTCGTAATCGATTGGATGCCAAAGGGATTGAGGAGCATGTGCTCACTCCTCCCTCGCGATCCCGGTTGCCGCGCTTCTCGCGAGCAACTTGCCAACTGGTGCGAGTTTACGGAAACTCCCAGCAGGGTCGCATCCCCGGGCTGGTCAAGCATCTTGAACGCAGCAGTCTGATCGCAAGCCTCAAAGATTTGGGGAGCTATGGACGATCAGCATGCTTGGCCCGGAAGGTGCTTGCGCCGGTTGAGAAGCATCGTGAACCTCGACGGCCGAGTGTCGCGACAGCTAATCGGTTTGCTCGGAGATCGAAATCGACTATTCGGCTGCGCATGTACCGTAACTCTGCCGCCGGCTCGGATCGCGCATCGACTCTGTCTTTCTGGTTGCTCATCGCCTTTCTCGCGATTTTGTGGGTCGCGGGCGGCGCCTCGCGCGCCGATGTCCTCGGCCAAGTCGTAGTGCGCTTTTTTGCCTGGTCGATCATCGTGTTGGCGATCCTCGCGCTGCCGCGAATCGATTGGCGAACGGTTCGGGAACCGGCGGTCATCCTAGCTGCAGTAGGGTTGCTCGTCGCCTTACAATTGGTCCCGCTGCCGCCGTTGATTTGGCTCGAACTGTCGAATCGTGCGATCTTTGCCGAAGCGGTGGTGTTGATGGAGACGGATCAGCCTTGGCGCCCGCTATCGATCTCGCCGAGCGGCACGACCAACGCACTGGCCTCGCTGATCGTGCCGGCGGCGGTCCTGCTGCTTGCGGCGAACCTGACACGCGAGCAGCACTGGCGGATCGCGGTATTCATCCTGGTAATGGTCGGCGCAGGGGCCGTGCTCGGCGTCCTGCAGTTCTCAGGTGCGAATTTCGATAACCCGTTGATCAACACCGTAAGCAATGCTGTGGCGGGGAATTTTTCTAACCGCAACCACTTTGCGCTGTTCCTGGCAATCGGCTGCGTTTTGGCACTCATATGGGCATTCCGTGACGACACACCCCCGTGGAAGGCTGCGGCGGCTTTCGGGCTTATCGCAATATTCACGCTCACGATCCTCGCGACCGGATCACGAAGCGGCGTGATCGTCGGTGCGGCGGCTATTATATTGACCTTCCTCGCCTTCCGCAGGCGCGCAGTGAAGCAGTTCAAGGCCATGCCGCGCAAGATCGCGATTCCGGTTCTGATCGCCAGTTTCGCAGGCGTCATCGGGGCCATTTGGCTGAGCGTCGGCCTCGACCGCGCTGTCTCGGTAAACCGGGCAACGATGCTTGAGGACGAGGCGGATTTGCGCGCGCAAATATGGCCAATCGTGTTGGACATGATCCAGCGCTACTTTCCCGCCGGAACGGGCTTCGGGACATTCGACCCGCTTTTTCGTGTCGGCGAACCGGACAATCTTCTGAACCCCCAATATATCAATCTCGCCCACAACGACTGGCTGCAGATTGTAATGGAAGGCGGAGTGATTGGCTTGGCCCTGCTCGCTGCAGCCTTAGTCTGGTCGGCTGTGCGGAGCTTTCAGGCATGGACTTCGAGTCGCCGACCTGCGGGCTCCGAACTACTTGAAAAGGCCGGTTCAATTCTCGTCATTCTTGTCCTGGCTGCGAGCGTCTCGGATTATCCGGCACGTACTCCACTGGTTATGGCTTTGCTCTCTCTTGCCGCCGTCTGGCTCGTAAGGGGAAAGGCAAAGTCAGATTCAGGGAGATATCAGCATTCCGGGATCCCCTGACCAAAGCGCGCTGCGATGGGGCATGGGAATGTACGGCATCAGCCGGTATTAGCGCGCGCCAGGAATAGCACTATCTGCAAATTGCGCCTTCCGGAAGGGAGTGAATCTGTGTCGAGCAGTGTGAGGCCTCGCATCAAGCGACATGCGAGCGAACGGTTTGCTGCCCATTGTATTCAGGCACAAGGCTGCAAAGAATTTCCAGAGCCTTGCCGCGATTGCCATTATCGAGTGCAGATTTCATCACGTCGAGCTGCTCCGAGAGGTCTTGCCACGGCAAACGCTGCTCGAGCGCCCGCATGATGCGGGGGTGCGAGGTGGTTTGTGCAGTTTCCCCGATTAGGAGCTCTTCGTACAATTTTTCTCCCTTGCGCAACCCTACTTCCCGAATTTCTATGTGTCCGTCGGGGTTGTCATTGTCACGAACCGTCAGGCCGGACAGGTGGATCATGGTTCGGGCCATGTCATAGATGCGGATAGGCTTGCCCATATCCAGCAGAAACACGTCGCCGCCTTCGGCCATGGCGCCCGCCTGGATCACCAGCTGCGCCGCTTCGGGAATTGTCATGAAATAGCGGGTGACGTCCCGATGGGTAAGGGTGACAGGCCCGCCATCCTTAATCTGTCGTTGGAAGCGCGGAACGACCGAACCGCTTGAGCCGAGAACGTTGCCGAACCGAACCATGGCGAAACGCGTCTTGCCCCCTTCGGCCGCAAGCCCTTGGAGGACGAGCTCGCATACTCGCTTGCTGGCGCCCATTACGTTGGTCGGGCGAACCGCCTTGTCTGTGCTTACTAGGATGAAGTACTTCACGCCTGTCTGCTTTGCCTGAACTGCGCATCGTAGCGTACCGAAAATATTGTTCAGTAGGCCGGCGATCACATTTTCTTCGACCAACGGTACATGTTTGTAAGCGGCAGCGTGGAACACCGTATCGGGCTTCCACCGCTCAAACAGCCGCTGGACCGTCGGACGGTCGGCAATGTTTGCGAGTTCGGCGTGGATCATTGTCGACGGATTGACGTCGCCCACCTGCTGAGCTTCCCGCAACTCGCTCTCGATCGAATAAAGCGCATGCTCCGTCATTTCGACCAGAATGATCGCGCTGGGTTTCAACGCGGAAATCTGGCGACACAGCTCGCTTCCGATCGACCCCCCCGCTCCAGTCACCAACACGATATGCTCCGATATCGTACGATGGAGAAGCAGGTGATTGGGAGGCACCGGGTCGCGCCCAAGAAGATCGGTAATCTCGATCTCGCGGAGATTGTCGGTGGAAATCGAGCCTTCCACCAGATCTACGACGGCTGGTAGGGTGAGCACATGAACCGGGATATCTGCGAACTGACGGACGATCCGCATACGTTGCTGCCGCGAAACGCCGGGCACCGCGAGCAGGACGGTGTCTATCTCGAGCATCTCAACTAACCTGTCGAGTTGCTGGTTCTTATAAATTTTAACCCCGTCCAAATGCTGCCCGGCCAGCCGAGCGTCTTCATCGATATAGCCTCGCAGAACCATGCCCGGTTCGTGTGCAAGAGAAAGCGCCAGTTGGCGCCCTGCCGATCCTGCTCCAAAGATTAGGACCCGGCTCGGCGATCCGTCGAAACTGCGCTGATTGAGGATGTCGAAAAGGAAATAGCGTGCGAAAAGGCGGTTTGTCACCAGCAGTGCAGCAAAAGTCATCGGCTGAAGTACACCGACGGTACGCGGGACACCCGGGACGGGATAGATAACAAAAAATGCGGAGAGCACAAGAGCCATAAGGAAGCATGAAACCGCGATATTGATCAAGGTGCGAGACCCGACGAACCGCATAACGGAGCGGTAAACGCCGCGGATTGCGAAAACTGGAAGCCACGTGCCCAGACTTACGCCGAGCGCCTTAGCAACCGCCGAGTTCCAGAGGTCCCATACGCCGAGCCTGAGCGAGAACGCTATCCAGACTGCAACGGCACATAGTATTCCATCCATTATAACGAGCAGAATGATTTTATTTGCGCGCCTAAGTTCGACCATTCGCTCGAGCATCTCGAGCAGAACATCGTGCGCTCGTTGCCAGATTTTAACCATTCCGATCGCCTTCGCCACTGCCTAGGACCCAAAAAACAGGTAGGCAAAGCCTAGAATCAGGCATACCTACTCATTTACAGAGGTCGAACTTGAATTAATTCGGTTTGATAAAGGGACAATCCCAAATTGCCGATCGCAAACAGGAGTACCGCTCCTAACCCCATAATGCGGGTCCGGAAAGCGTAGAGCAACATCGGTATGATAACGATTTCGACTACGCCGAACAATTCCGAAATGCGCATCGCAAAGGTTGTGTTGAACGAAAACGCGAGATAGCAGAACATAGAGACAGCATAAACCTGTAGAAGTATAGGAAAAAACTTTGCCTCTTTCGAAATGTTGTCGCTAAATGCCAAGAAGATATATAAGGTTGCGTATTTCATTAGGTACACTGAATTGAATACGTTTAACTCTGATAAGGTGTAAACGCCCACAGTTGTGTAAGTTTCAATCTTGGACTTAACAATATCGATTGGCAAAACTAATAGAATGTCGATGCCAGTCTGCCGTATGATCAAGCCCGCTGGAATGGCTAGTGCAACGACGACCTTAACGGCTAAAGTAAGATTCTTTCTAAGAAAATAGATCGGTAACGCGACGAGAGCCGAAAAGTGGAAAATTGAAGCTAAGGCTATCAGTCCTAAAAAGACCTTTAGGTTGCGCTCATAGGCATAATATACCGAAATAAGCACTAAGCCGCTCGCAACGCCCGCTCTTATTTGAGTGAATTCATGAAGCAAAAAATAGTAGGAAAAGTAGGTTATTACGCAAAGCCAAACCTGGTCGCTCAATTTACGAATGGCCAGATACTTAGTGGTTATGCCGAGAATAGCATAAGCTATTAGGAGTAATCGAAAGCCGTTGTTAGCCGATAGTGTTCTCGAAATGCCAGCAAGCGTTACGAATGTCGGTTCTGCCGCGAGTGACATCCGGCCATCATCAAGATTATAGTACACCAGATAGCCAAAGGAATCTTGATCTATACCAATCTCGCGGAATCCCGCAAAGACAGCGAGCGCAGTCAAGGCGATTGCTAGGAGAGCTTTGCTTATGTATCGGTCCTTCAAATAGGACGAAATAAGCGCGGCGCTACATAAGCTCACGAAGAGAGCCAAAGTCAGATTTATCATCTGCTCTCAACTCCTTCAAGTTCATTTTGGCCAACGACGATTTTTGACTGAGCTATGATTTCTCTTACCACCGAGCGCAGAGAGAATCTTGTTTCATACAGATGAAGCGCGCGGGTGCCCATCCGCTGTAGCTCAATTTCTGCAATATTCGATAGGGCGACAAAAGACTTGGCCAGTTCTCTCGGCGATCCGGGGGGCGATACGATTCCCGTTCGCGAATGATCAATGATCGCCGCACCCTCGCCAGCGAGATTTGCTAGTATAGGTTTGCCGCATGCCAGATAAGCCTGGACTTTGCTTGGCACTGTCAGCGCGAAGATCGCTTGGTCTTTCAAACTGACCAGCATAGCGTCCGCGCAAGCAAAGAATGCAGGCATGTCGGCCTCGGAATGTCGCCCGAGGAATTTAAACCGCTCGTTGAGGCCCTCTCTGGCTACCTTTTCTCTAACCCGATCCTCATCACGCCCACTACCGATCACAACTATCAAGAGGTCGTTCTCGGGCGGCAGCAGTCGAGCCGCAGCAATGATCGTATCGAAATCCTGGCTTTCACCGATATTTCCCGCAAACATAAGAACGCGGGGGCCCTCTGGGACAAGTGCGCGGACATGCTCCGGTATGGCATCTTTACTTACGGGTTTGAAAAAATCGGGAGCAGGGTTTGGAATCGTTACGATCCGATCGGGATCGACCCCGAACTCTGAAATTTTTCCATGAAAACCATCGCTCTGGACCATGACGATGTCAGCTTGGCGGTAAATCCACCCGCAAATCGAATTTAGAACTCGAAGAACGAACCGATTTTTGAGCTTTAGAGTGATGATTGCGCTATCGGGCCAGATGTCTTGAACCCAGTAGATCGTCGGCACACCAAAAGTACGTTTGGCGAAGATCCCGGCCAGTGCTTGGAACAGTGGTGAAGGCATCGAGATAAAGCTCATGTCGGGCCGCCGCGTCTTCATCAATCGACTAATTCTCCAACTCGCGGCGACTGGATATGCCAAGTAATTCGCTACCAGTTGCCAGGGCGAGCGGCCCCGTGGAATTGTGAATACACGGTGAATCTCTACCCCTTCCCACCGCTCCTTCTTGCGGGAACTGTTCGAATAACCTTCGAAAAAACTGCCAACTGGATAATTGGGCACGCAAGTGACGACATCGACATGATGGCCAGCCGTGACAAGAGCCTTCGCAACGTGGTTGTTAAGGAACTGCTCGGGATAAAAATATTGCGACAAATAGAGGATTTTGAATCTTCGCATGTCGGAGGTTTCCACATTGGGACAGAGCCTAGCCATGATCTTTGACGCGCACCCGATCCCCAGAGCCGCCGCCAAGCACAGTCCTTAGCAGGATTGCACCATCGCCGATCACCGTCCTAAAGGCGCGATAGCGATCATCCAGCGCAGCCAAGCGAGCGGGGTCGCTCATGTCCACATTCTTGATCTGGGCTAGACCCGTGATACCTGGCTTCAGCGTAAGCACGGTGCGTTCGGCGCGCCGCTTTATCAGTTCCTTTTGAACTGGAAGACAGGGACGGGGTCCGACCAAGCTCATCTCATTTCGCAGCACATTGGCTACTTGCGGCAATTCGTCCAGCTTGGTTTTGCGGAGAAAGCGCCCCGCTTTGGTGACCGAAGACTCCGAGACATCGTGCGTCGCTACGTCCGCGGTTCCGGTAGCCATGGTTCTAAACTTATAGCAGGTAAAAACCCTCGCATGTTTACCGATCCGCTTCTGTGCAAATATCGCTGGACCCTTACTGTCGAGGCGAACATATAGGGCGATTAGAACCATTGCCCAGCCTGCCAGAACGATGACCGCGAGGGCCGCGCACAGGTCGATAGCTCGACTGATCCCCGCGTAAAGGCCTAAAGCCGGAGTCGGATCGGCCAAGTACATTTCACTCCGATAGATATCATTCGCTCGATCCATTGTAAGCTCCGAAAGCCCCGTCAAAGCCTTCCGTAGATGATCGACCGAGAGAGTCGGTTTGGCTAAACGCAACAGCGAAAGCGTCCCCGATCTCACGAACGAAGGGAGGCGATTTAGAGCGCTCAGGCGCCCACCGAATGCTGCGCCGTAAACTGCCGGCACGTAAAGATTGATCGTCCCTTGAGGCCAGAAGGCTCGCAATCGCCTTGCGCCGTCCTGCTTGCTCTGACCATATAGATCGCGCCCGTCTGGATCGAGTGCATGTGTCGAACACATATTCACAAAACGCGTCGCCCCGCCGTCCTTCGCAATTGCTGCGACTTCGAGCAAAAACTCGACATTGGCTCTATTAAAATCTTCAGCCGTTCCTGGACGATCGTTGTTCCGAACTGCGAGATGGATAAAGGTCGACCCGGAAAGGTCCCGATGGGCCAAGTCATCGTACCCACAAATTTGGGCATTTGGAAATCGGTGCGCCGCTGCGACTGGATCGCGCGAAACCAGCAGGAGTTCGCCGCATTTATCGAGCCGCGGCACCAATTGAGAGCCGATAAAGCCTGTCGCTCCCGTGACAACGAATAAGTTTTTCTGATCCATTTTATGGTGCTGAGGTCACGTTGTCTCGCCAAATTACGTTGTTCACGTAATCGACGTAGCTCAGAATTACACGCAGCACTTTTTGGCTGACGTTTGGCACATTGTAGTCGGCTGGCAGGCACATTGTCCGCGTTTCGCCGCGGGCCTGATCTTGCAAGATGTTGAGTGCCTGGCGTACCCGCGCTGCGTTGAGCCCGACCATCATGACCACAGCTTCCTCCATGCCCTCGTGGCGTTCGTGAGTTTCCCTCAGGTTGAGCGCCGGGAAATTTAGGATCGACGCCTCCTCGGTGATCGTCCCGCTGTCTGATAGGACGGCGCGTGATGCCGACTGCAAGGCGATGTAGTCCGTAAAGCCGAAGGGTTTGGCAATGCGAACAAGAGGATGAAATTCGACCTGACAATCGTCGATTCGCTTCTGGGTGCGCGGGTGCGTCGACAGAATGACCGGCAATCCATATGTTTTGGAAAGATCGTCGAGAATTTCAGCAATCTTCGCTAAATTCTCGCGCCGGTCGACATTCTCTTCTCGGTGGGTGCTGACGACGAAATATTTTCCCGCTTCAAGACCCAGCTTCTGGACGATATCGCTCTGTTCAATCTTGTTGGAGTAATGCTCCAGCACTTCGAGCATCGGACTTCCAGTCTTGATGACCATATCGGGAGCAAGGCCCTCACGCAGCAGATTCTGGCGCGCTATGGCACTGTAGGTCAAATTAATATCCGCGGTATGATCGACGATCTTGCGGTTGATTTCTTCTGGGACCCGCATGTCGAAGCAGCGGTTCCCGGCCTCCATGTGGAAGACCGGAATGCGAAGACGCTTGGCCGAAATCGCCGCTAGACAGCTGTTGGTGTCGCCCAGTATCAACACGGCCTGCGGCATTTCCTCGCGGAGCAACTGGTCGGCGCGCGCAATCACGTTGCCGATCGTCTCGGCGCTGGTTGCGCCCGCTGCCTCAAGGAATCGGTCCGGCCTGCGAATGGAGAGATCGGTAAAGAATATCTCGTTCAGTTCGTAATCATAATTTTGGCCGGTGTGCGCCAGCACATGATCGGAATATTGGTCGAGCAAGGGAATGACCCGCGAGAGGCGAATGATTTCGGGCCGGGTTCCCACGAAGGTGACGACCTTAAGCTTATCGGGCTTGGTGACCTCCCCTGTTACGCTCATGCGCCAAACACCGCAGGCTTTCCAGCGACGAGCGCGCGAATGGTCGGTAGCTTCAGCAGGAGCTGCTCCATTCCCTGCACGTCAAGACGCTCGGTATTGTGCGAGTGGTATTCCACCGCCTCAGTGATCTCGACGTCGCCCTTTTCGAAATAGACCGCATAGTTGAGGTCGCGCATGTCGGGAGGAACGCGATAATAGTCGCCCAGATCCTCGGCGGCAGCCATCTCTTCGCGGCTTAGTAGGGCTTCGAATAGCTTTTCGCCATGTCTTGTTCCGATGGTCCTGACCGGAACGTCGCTAGCCGACATGATGTTCTTCAACGCCTCGGTCAGCGTCGCGATGGTAGCGGCAGGGGCCTTCTGGACGAAGATTTCGCCAGGTCTGCCGTTCTCGAACGCATAGAGCACTAGATCCACCGCATCATCGAGGGTCATCATGAACCGCGTCATGTTCGGATCGGTGACGGTCATGGGCTGGCCGTTGAGTATCTGCTCGACAAACAACGGAATGACCGAGCCACGCGAGGCCATGACATTGCCATAGCGGGTAGTGCAGATCACGGTCCTGTCAGAAGCCCGTGCCTTGGCGGTGGCGACCTTCTCCATCATCGCTTTTGAAATACCCATCGCGTTAATCGGGTAAACCGCCTTGTCAGTGCTCAGGCAAATCACTCTTTCAACTCCGGCGCGGATCGCCATCTCCAGAACGTTCTCGGTCCCGAGCACATTGGTCTTCACTGCTTCCATCGGGTGAAATTCGCACGATGGAACCTGCTTGAGCGCGGCGGCATGGAACACGTAATCGACGCCGCGCATTGCATCACCGATCGACTGGCGATCTCGGACGTCGCCGATGTAAAACTTGAGTTTGTCATGCGCATAGAGCTTGCGCATATCGTCCTGCTTCTTTTCGTCGCGGCTGAAGATTCGGATCTCGGCGACTTCGGAATCGAGAAACCGCCGCAGCACGGCATTTCCGAACGAACCCGTCCCGCCCGTGATCAGCAGGGTTTTGTTTTTGAACATTCTCGATTTCCCTTCTTCGCATCAGCGAAATTCATGCATGCGCCGAACAAGGGCCGGCCAAGGCTCCGGCCGATACCCGGTCGCGTTTCTGAAGCGAGTCGAATCTAGCGACCGATCGATGACAATCGCCCCATCGTCGGTGATTGCGGTCTCCTTGTCATATGTCTTTGCAACGAGTTGCAACAAGCGGAATTTGTCGATCGGCTCTGCCGATAGGTGATAAAGACCACGCAGCTCAGGCCGATCCAGCACATACTTGTCGATCACCCGGGCGATCTCGACCGTCGGAAGGCCCGAAAAAATTGCCTGTGAATATCCGCGCACAGGACCGTGCTGCGAAAGGAACCAGCACACGAGACTGTGATGACTGGCAAGTTCATGACCGATAATGGAGGTTCGTAGCGTCAGAGCGTGGGGATAGTCTACTTCGCCAAGCAGCTTGGTGCGACCGTAGACATCCTGCGCATCAGGGAGATCGTCTTCGCGGTACATTCCCTTGTCACCGGCGAATACGCAATCGGTGCTCAGATGAATCAGCCGTGCGCCGGCGAGCGCGCACAAGCGCGCCAGGCGATGCGGCAGAACGGCGTTCACGGGGATCGCCGCGAGCGGATCTTTCGCATTGCCCAGCTGCTTCACTATGCCCACGCAGTTGACGACCACGGTCGGACGGTGACGATCAAACATGCGGACCAGGCCGTCGACATCGTCGACATCTCCGCCCAGCGAAATATGATCCTGTACGCTCTCCGGGAACAGTCGCGCGGATCCGGTGGAACGGACGATCCCCACGACCTCATGTTCAGTCCGGGTGGCGAAATAGCGCAGTACCGCATTACCCAACATTCCGCTCGCCCCGAGAACTAATATCTTTTCCACGATTTTCAAGCCTTTGGTCTAAACTTACATGACGAGCATCATATGCCCTTATTCTACGTTTAAGCTAATGCTTCGAGCTGTTCTGGATCAGCGCTATGAAACCTGATGCTGTCGGAATTTCCCGCGATTGTTTGTCTTGGCCTAGGAATCGTCGAACGGAGCGTGCGATTGATACAGCAGAATGCGGATCAAAAGTAACCGCTGGATCGCAAATGTCTCGGACAAAGTCTAACTCAGCTGCGAGAATTGGAACCCCCGCGGCCTGGGCTTCGACGAGCGGAATTCCAAATGACTCCGCATAACTTGGGAACAGGAGGGCTTTCGTCTTTCCGTAAAGAGACAGAACACGTTCATGCGGCATTTGTCCAAGATCAAAAATCTTCAGTCCCATTTTAGAAGAACACGTTTCGATCTCAGCTTTCAGTTCGGCATCGCGAATTGGATGCAAAGTCAATGCGAGGGTGGGATACAGGCCCTCTTTTGCAAGTAGCACCCACGCCGCCAATAGCTTTGCATGGTTTTTGTGAGTTGCGCCGTCACTTATATAAACAAAATCATAATTATAAGAGTCAGCCACGCCTTGAGTTTCTGATGACGGCACAACTGGGATTGGCCGATTGGGCATCCGCTCATGGTCTACAAAGGGGGCGATGTGAATCGGCTTTTTACTCGAACGAAGAGTGCGTCGAAGGGCGCGTGCCATACTCGCTGTCTGCACGATGTATTCTTGAATTCGAAATCCAAACCAAGCGGCGATTCGCCGTTCAATGAAATATCTTATTGCTACCCAGCCGTGCAGACTCGATGTTGGAACAATACCTACCAGGTTCTGATTGTGGACATAACAAAGTATTCGGCCTTTTACTGGAAAGACCGGCGGAAGATTGTGAAAGCACAAAACTATGTCATCATTTTTGGCGATGCGCGATAACAGCATCTCGGCTCGAAGCCTTCCCGTCACGCTCGACTCAACCCAATATTCTAGAACGTTGTGCGCTCCGGAGGATTGGCTGGCAAAGCCTCTCTTGTCGCGGATGACGACGCAAGACTGATCGATAGGTAGCGCCGCAAGTAAGGCGCGCAACAATATTAGCCCCCCCCCAACGCCAACGTTCGGAGCATAGATAATCAACCGCCTTTTCATTTTGGCGGCCCTCGATAAAGATCAACTTTGCCAACACCGCTAGGGCGCACTTTGCGAACGAGGTTCCGAACACCATTGTCCGCGCGGCTCCAAAGTCGCAAGAAAGGCCGATCCGGTGGAGCGTTGAATGCGGTTACGTTAAAGTATGCCTCCCCAGTAGGTGACCGATCAGAAAAATAGTAGTTTGAAACGCACTTTCTCAGTCCATCTACTTTGACCGGGTTAACGGAATGCCACGATGTTGGCGTAGTTTCCATAAGGACGAGACGGTTGAAACGCGAATGTATTATGACGTTCTCCCTAACAACATTGTCCCACAACTGAAGATTTCCGCCAAATTCTTCACGCCAATCTGGGGTTACATAATAAAGTAGATTAAGAGTCCGATAGCATGACCGCGAAAAGTCATGCGAATTATCAATGTGCGGGCTTAAATAATGACCCTTGCCCATCGCGCTCAATCCGCCGGCATACAGATGCGAATCCGGGGACTGATCTAGTATGCCGGTTATTTCTTCAACAAGTGAAATAACGTCTGAAGATTGGAATGCGAAGGTTATATCACGCAAAAGTGGATCAAACTCATCAAATGCCTTCGATGTGTACTTCCTCTCGCGAAAGCTTTTCATCAAACGCATTTCTTTAGGCTTAGGAAACGCAAGTGCAATTGCAGTTGCCCACTCGGTCGGCAGGAGTTCGTCGATGGCGACATACCGAACCCCCACTTCGTCTATAGAATTGAAAAATGTTTTGCGCAGGATATCTTTTCGTTGATGAAGCACCTTGGCGATATGCCTTTCTAGGCCTTCTTTAGTCGGCTCAAGCAGGGGGGCATCACGGGTCATTTGGCTTCGTTCTCCAATATCGATGTTGCCTGGGCAATGTGGAAGCCTGCTTCTTCCGCATAAGCTTCGTAACGGGTCGCAGCGTCTGAAATGGTTTCTATTCCACCAAAGTAGCGTCGGCCTCCTGCGGCGGTAGGCATCATCGCCCGGCGGACTAGATAAAGGAAACGTTTTAGTCTTTCACGTCGTATTTCCCTTGACGTTTTTCCTGTCTGCCGGGCCCCTAAAATACTTACCAATTCCTTTTCGGCTTGGTCTATTGCGGCTTTAAACTCCGGATGGCGAATTCGACATAAGGCGTGCAATCTCGCAAAATTAAACTTAGAAACATCCTGCGGCCTTAGGCGCTGCAAGGTTTCAATCCCCGCGTGAGCCCAAACTGTTTCCACTGCGAAGAAGCGAGGCACACCGGATGACCAGGCTCCTTCTGTTAAACTTTTGGTTTGGCTCTCTGATGATAGCTCGCCTTTATGAGTATTCATCGCGCTCCGCCCAGAATTGCTCCCACTGGATATACCAGAGATCGAAAGAGGCAAATCCACCTCGCAATATCGGTCGATTAGACAAGCCATCGCGACCGCGCCTGCCATATCCGGGCTTGACCCATTGAAATAGGACCCTGTTTCCTTGCGGACTTGCTCAAAAAGGTCACGCCGCACAATTCCGTGATAACATCGCGGCATTTCTTCAGTGGACTGAAATGCCCGCGCGAGTGCGGCTTCGAGGTCAGCGTTCGCATCGCGCCATCGGGCACGGCCGATCCGACGTGGAACATAAAGCCGTGAGGCATGGCCCTTACGGGCAAGAAGAGAACGAAAATCAGGCCAAGCATAAATCGAAGTCTGTGTTTGCGAAACCACCGAAACGTTGTTGGCCGAGGCCCACCTAGCGGCATCAATCGCAGCCGATGTCAGGCAGTCATCGTCGCCAATGATGCAGACATACTCTCCCTGCGCGAGAGCGACCGCGTCATTGTGATTCTTCGTAAGGTTCGACGGTGTTTTGATCCGGCGATAGAGGAAACGGGGATCATTAAGAAAAGCGCATCCCGGCTGGTTGAGGAGTTCACGAAGCCGGCCATCCGTGCTAGTATCCGTCATAACGAGTTGTAGCTCGGCGCAATCGAGCGCCAACACCGCTTCTATACACGAAATAGCATAGGCGCTACGATTGTGGGTGGGAACTACCACCGACAGCAATGGGGACATCATCTCAAACCTCTTTGTTTCCGACGCAAACCACCGGATCTCGCGAACCCGCGACTAGTGGTCCACAGGAGGCAGTCCGGCTTCCGCGACAAGCCCATCCGGTTTTTCGGAGGGATCTCCACGAAATGCGAATTTGCAAAGAAGGTACATGCCAATCATGTCGATCGCAATGCGGATAAGCCAAGCGACTGCCGCACCCACAACGCCGAAGTTTATGAGCAGGACATACAGCAGGATCAGGTAAGCTGGAAGCTCGACCAGATGAAGTTTGGCGGTCAAGTCCGCGCGTGCCCGCCCCTGCAGCATGGTGTAAGGTACCTGAGCTAGGCCGCTGAACAACGCAGCGATCGTCATGATCTGTAGAGGCAGACTCGCCCTGTCGGCGAAATCCGGCGAAATCCATGCAGCGAGCAGAGAGTGGGCGAGGGGGACGAGAATGACGGTAAAAGGCAGCATCACCGCCAGCACTACGAGCGAATAGCGCTTGATATAGGAAAATAGCGACACCCCGGTTCCGGTGTTGTGGGCGGCAAACAGGGGGAACAATACCGATGCCAAAGCAGTCGGGATGATCCCGACGCGCATCACGAGTTCTTGAGGAGTTGCGTAATAGGCGACCGCCGAGGCCGAAATGGCGAAGGCGATCAGGAACCGATCAACATAATTCATCAGCGGCGACACAACATTGCTCACCGAGAGCCAGCCCCCCATTCGGAGAAGTGGGGATACCAGAGAGCGGTCGATATGGCGGGGCCCCATGGCGGGAGGCAGGGCGCGCTTTGCGTAAACGGCGTGCACCAGGCACGCAAAAATGCGGCCGCCGCACAAGACCGCAGCAATCGGCGCCAGCCCCTCGGCGCCCGACCACACGACCAACAAGGGGCCGCCGTAGGTAAAGATTCCCATCGGCAGGCGGATGGCGTTGACGATCCCAAACTGGCCCATGGCTTCGAGGATCCCGCGATAGCCAGAGGTCAGGATGATTGCTGGCATCGCCAGCGCCATCCAGCGAAAGGCCCATGTAATCGACTCGCGATCGTCTGAGCTGCCGAGTTCGCGCGCGATCAAGGGCGCTGACAGAAGCAGCAAGATGCTGCCGACAAGTCCGAGTATTGCCATCAACAGATTGGAGGTTCCGACAACGCGACCCAGCTTTTCGAATGCTCCCTCTGAAACCGTTGCGGCAACCTGTTGCGTCATGGCCCGCCCGAGGCCAAGATCGAAGAGGCCGAAATAACCAACAATTGCCCATACGATGGTCAAGATGCCAAATTGCTCAACCCCTAAGCTTTCGATGAGTTCTGATATCGCCACTATTGCTACCAAAAGAGGCAATCCCAGCCCGAGTAAGTTATAAAGGGAATTTCGAAAAACCATCTTTAACCTTAATTTCAATATTCGGAGCTCGAGGAGTGCGGCAGCCTGCTATACGTAGCTAAATTGCTTACTTCTACGGATCACTCAACCGTCACCGATTTGGCGAGCTTGCGCGGTTAATCGACATCGGTGTCTTTGACGCATGCGAAGTGGTAAGCGAGCAATTGCACCGGGATCGCATAGCCCAGCGGCGCTATCAGCGGGTGCACCTTGGGCATCTCGATGGTGGCGATGCAGCTTTCGCCCGCTTCTGCGAGGCCCTCGGCGTCGGAGATCAGCACCTCCTTGCCGCCGCGCGCGCCCTTCCTCCATGTTCGAGACGGTCTTCTCGAACAGCGGACCCGAGGGTGCGAGCACCACCACCGGAACCTTATCGCCGTTCAGCGCGATCGGGCCGTGCTTCATCTCACCTGCGGCATAGCCATCGGCGTGGATGTAGCTGATTTCCTTCAGTTTGAACGCGCCTTCCAGCGCCAGCGGGTAATCGGGCCCCCGGCGCAGATAAAGCACGTCGCACGCAGGAGCGATTAGATGGGCCATTGCCGCAATATCCTTGTCGTGATCGAGCGCGGCGTTAAGCGAAGCCGGAGCCTCGAGCAGGTGCGCGATCACATCGGCCTCCTGCTCGCGGTCCATAAGCCTCTTTTTGACCGCCATACGCGCGGCCAGCGCGGCAAGCACTGCGAGCTGGCATGTAAAGACCTTGGTCGAAGCGACGCCAATCTCGGGGCCGGCGTGGGTCGGGAACAGGAGATTTGCCTCGCGCGCCATACTGCTGGTCGGCACGCTGACCACAACCGCGTTGGACTGGCCGTTCTCCTTGCAATGGCGCAGCGCGGCGAGCGTATCGGCGGTCTCGCCGCTCTGACTAATGAACAGCGCGATGCCGCCTTCATCTAGCACCGGCTCGCGGTAGCGGAACCCGCTTGCGACACCGATATCGACCGGCACGCGGGCGAAATGTTCGAACCAGTACTTTGCCACTATCCCGGCGTAATAGTAGGTGCCGCAGGTGACGATAGTCACCCGGCGGATCTTGGTGGTGTCGAAGTCGACCTGCGGCAGCGCGATCGAATTGTCGGCCTGGCGTAGATAGGAGTCCACTGCCTGCGCGACCACGGTCGGCTGCTCGAAAATCTCCTGCATGAAGTGGCAGAACCCGCCCTTTTCGACCGATGCGGCGGACGCGCCCGAAGCGGTAATCTCGCGCTCGCCGGCTGCGTTCTTGGCATCGAAAATTTCGACGTGATCGCGGCGCACCACGACCCAGTCGCCTTCCTCAAGATAGGCGATCCGCTGCGTCAGCGGCGCCAAAGCTAGCGCGTCGGAACCCAGGAACATCTCGTCCTCACCATAGCCCAACACCAGCGGCGAGCCGCGGCGCGCGCTGATCAGCATGTCGGGAAGGCTGCGAAACGCGAACGCCAGCGCGAATGCGCCGCGAAGCCGCACGGTCTTGACCACATCCTCTTGGCTTGCGCCGCCCTGAACCACGCGCGAGACCAGATGCGCGACCGCTTCGGAAGCGGTCTCGCTGATGAAGTGGCGAACCGCAGCGCGCAATTCGTCGCGCAATTCCTTGAAGTTATCGATGATGCCGTTGTGGACCAACGCGACATGATCGGTGGCTTGGGGGTGAGCGTTGTCCTTGGTCGGCGCGCCATGGGTGGCCCAACGCGTGTGAGCGATGCCGATCTCGCCGGGCGCTGGGCGCCGGCCGAGTTCCGCAACCAGATTGGCAAGCTTGTACTGCGCGGGGCGGCGGACCAGATCGCCGTCGTGGATCGTGCAACGGGCGGCGCTATCATAGCCGCGGTATTCCATCCGCCGCAGCCCATCGACCAGCCGGTCCGAAACCATTCCCTCGCCCACGATGCTGATAATGCCGAACATAATTTGATCCGCCTCAAATGGTAATTGGCGAGCGGCCTCTAGCGGCTATTGCGTGACATGCAATCGCTCATGCGCAGCGATGCGCAGTGTGTTGGAACTCCATCGCTGGCGAGCCGAAACCGGCTTGATACCTTTTCAGCGTCTCAAATCGGCAAAGGTCCGGGAAACCAGCATAGATCCAAGGGAGCTTCACACTTGTCAATTAAGAACATCTCGCGGTGCACCGTAAAACCAAGGGATAATCCCTGACACGATCGACAAAAAGGTCATGAGAGAACTTGAACGGATCTTAGAATAAATCACTCTCCTAAAAACCGCCAGTATAAATAACTACTTTAAAGTTTTTCGATTGGCGTACGTAATTGTGATTAGTTAACTACAGGTGACGCACTGATAGACCTAAATCTTCAAAGGGGTCTTGGGGAATTTTATCGAAGATATTTCTGTAGAAGTAGTTAATCTGAGGCAGTCAATGTTCCGAATTTCGCCAAACCCAGCCTTTGCAGAATGGCTTCCAACCATGATTTCTAAGTATTAAATCGAGAATATTTAAAGCGCCTGTTCTCAATCACCCCTAACTATGATTGCGAGTCGTACCATTTACTCTCGGCAATATTTAAGACGTCACGATACCGTGTCCCGGTACCAACATCGACTATTTTTCCGTTGCCGGTACGGTTGTATCCCATGCCTGAAAAAAGGACATTCGCGGCACCTGACGAAATAGTTAAATTTTCGATTCGACCTCCGAAAACTCGGGCACCAGTGCTGCCATTCTCAAAGGTTCCCTTGGTGTTTATATCACATCCATAAAAGCAAAGTCGGCGCGAAGCATCGCGAAAATCGAGGTCATTATTTTCGAAGTCAATACCCCAGAGTTTGTTGTCCCAAGCCATGCGGGTCGCATTCATACCGACCCCGCAATTTTGGATAGAACCACTGCGAATGTTATTGCCGAGAGCGCCGTTCAGAATAAGCCCAGTATCCATTCCAGAGATCTTGAGTTCCACAATGTTATAACTGGATTCCTCTGCATGATTGCGCATCCCTAATTCCATGCCGCGCTTAGGGACACTAAACAAACCGCCCTCGTTCGAACTCATGATAAAACTAATTTTGTTATCTACGAGCCATTCTCCGTAGAACCCGGCACTCGCAGCCCCTGCACCCCTGCAGTTCAACTCTATCTCCGAATTGTGGATAGATCTCGCATAAATGCCATGTGACGATTTGGGCGGTCCGTAAATTTGAGGCCAGCCAGTTATTCTCAGTCCGTACGCTCCGGCGCCTTCCGCTCCGCCATCGATAATAAATGAGTGCCCGGTTCCAGTGTTAATAAGCCAAACTTCGCCTTCAAATTCGATGTGCAGCCGATTGATTGCTAGATTTGGAATACTTGTCGACACGTAACGCCCGGCGGGCACTCGTATTTTTGGCGTGTTGCCAGCGAAGCCTCGGTGTGAAGCCCACGCCGCAATTTTCCGCCACGGTTCTGCGTTATCAGTAGAGCCATCTCCGACGCCGCCAAAATCCGCAAAAGTTGCAAAATCCTTGCTCGCCAGAACCATCGACGAACGGGGTGAAATTGAAGCGTACACATTAGGGATAGGCTTGCCTTGACCTGCTAGGTTCGACAATGATTGGGTTGCCGAATATGATCCTATGAATTTGGCACCTACCCCCAACATATTCCGGCGAGAGAATGCTGTCATATGCTCGTGTCCTTCAATTCTTAGAGGCAAAAATTCATAGGTAAAAGCGAAGCCGCTTTAATCGACCCTGCCAGACCGATCACCAGGCTGCGCGGCCCTTTAACTACTTAGGCACCGAAGAATGCAACGGGATTCTCATCATCAAGCAAGAGCCAAAAGACAGACTAGGTAATGCGGTAAGATGAGAAAAACGAAAACGTTTTTGATCGAACCAATACTGGCTCTTGTTGGATCGGCGGCCTTAACTGCTCCATCAGCGGGCGAGTGCCGATCGGCTCGATAATCTACGGCAAGAACCATTCGGTCAACATGCCGTCGCAGCCAGAGCCTAACCGCAGCGGATGGGCGTTAGATTTCCCATCTCAACCGCTCTGCCGGGCATGTTCACTATATCTCGTTTGACCTAAGCTCCCTAGCGGGCAAGTCGACAACCGTAGTCAACTATCGCGTCAACGCCAACCGCCAGACCCGATTCTTTCCTCAAGAGCAATCTCAGTTGGCTGGAACGGTCTCGCTCGTGTTTCAACGACAGGGCGACAACTGGAACGCGAGGGGCCATTACGAGCACTATCACTGTACTCGCTTGCCAAGTATACGCACGTAGTCGTCTCTCGCTCGCGCGGCATAGTAATTGATCTGGAGAATCTTGGCTGCACCTCGGTTTTGGGCAAGCGGGAAGGCGACTGCCCGAAAGCGTTCAGAGATTCGCTGGTGCAAGCGAGGCAAGTGGGCTTTGTCTTTGGCTCGTGGGCCGCCCGGGGGCATAGTGTGTTTGCCACCGCACCGGCCAGCTTTGAGCTGTTGAGGCTCGACGAGAATAGCTCTGGTTTCGTTCGACACGACCCTCACATGTGGGCTGCGGCTAACGCGATGCTCGCAAAAATCGTGGGGATGTAGATCCCTCACATGCAAAGGGCGTACAGAAAAAATTCTCTCGCTATCGTGGCTGATTGTATTGCCCCGCAAGGGTTCGAGATATCCTGACTGCCATGCCCAAGGGCTGGTGAGATGAAGCTCGATGGGCACCATCATCGGCCGCGGATGGGTTTGTGTTGCGGCATTTTAAAAAGCACCTCCCGGGTGACGCAAAAAAAATGCCTGCAGAAATTCCAAAGGACTCGCGAAATGCTGAGCTAGCGCAATATTAACCTTCCTATGCAGTAGGCAAGACACGTTATCATGCAGTTGTAAAAACACGATTTTCTGCGGTGCTTGGCGAATGCGTCAAGCGGATTAGAATCTCGCTATCAACCTTACTAGACACTAAGCGGTAAACTCAAATATTGGGAGTGTGGAGTGTGGAGTGTGGAGCTTGGAGCGGCAGCGGCAAGGTTCGAAAAAGAGCCTTGTACAGTGTTCGTTGTTTTGATCTGATAGGTTTAGATTGGTCGGTGATCGAGCGACTGCTTTCACGCGAGTTTTTGCGGTGTCCCCCGGGTGAAGGATCGCCGGGTGATCGACGGTATTCTCTGGCGTTTCTGTGCTGGCTCCATGGCGTACAATCCCGAGGGTTACGCCTTAATACTAGCTGCTACAATCGGTTTGTCCGTGAAGGACGGCCGGTATCTGGAATCGGCTTTCGACGGCGGTTTCGTAGGCATCTGACAGTGAGCTGGTATTGATCGGCAGCTCTCCCATCCGTGTATACCAGCACGGTGCGACCTAAAAAGAAGAGCCCAAATCGATACATTCGACGTTCTCACGGCGGCTTGACGACAAAGGTTCATGCTCTCGGGGATTGCCGATCCGATTACACCTGTTCGAGGTAAGGGCGGGCGATTGCAAACAAGCCGAAACACTGCTCGGTATTAAACGAATTAAAGCACCCTCCTTGCCGACAAGGCCTACGACAGCGATGCAACCTGTCGGCAGATCACATCGCAGGGCGGGTCGACAAAATACCAGCCAAGCGCAATCGCAAGTGAAGCTTCACCTACAGCCAGTTATTTTACCGCTATCGCAACCTCATCGACCGACTTTTTGAAAACACAAGTATTCCCCAGTCTTGGTTACCCTCTGCGATCCACGAATCCACGACCCTTCGGATGCTATAATCTTTCTCGGCACGTGCTAGGATCGACGTCTATGTGTCTACTGCATAGGCGGCGTAGAGAAATATTAGTTAGAATCTGGTGATCGTGAGATGGGCCAATCCCAGGAGGCTGTCAGCCAGCTGATCGTATCGGGTGGCGATGGCGCGGTTTATTTTGAGCTGACCCAAAATGCGCTCGATGCGATTGCAGCGCTCGTTGAGCGCCCCGGTCATGCTCAATTCTCACGCGCCGGTTTGACTGGCCCGAAATTACGGCTTCGATATTCCGTTTGGCGGGGTCGGCACAGATTGCTTCGGCGAAAAAGCCCTTGTCGGCGAGCAAGTGGTCAGGTGTGCGGTTGGGTAAATTGATGAGGGCGTCATAGGTCTTGCAATCTGCCGCCTCGCCGACAGTCAAACGAAAGGCGAAGGGGGCGCCCAACAGCCTCAGCTAGGCAGTAGCTTATCGGTAAATCCGCCCCGCGGGCGCCAAGCGCGTCGATGAGTTCCCCTTTTCCGGCCACTGCCGATACGTGGGCGTGGACTTTTGTTCTGTCGCTGCTCTAGTGGCCACTGTTTGCCCTGAACTTGGCCAGCGTCACAGCGACGGTTTCCCGACCCGGCTTTACTTCATCGTCGGAACGGGCAATAAATGGTGTTCCATCTGCCATATTTTGACGGGACATCGCACCACGGGGCAGCCAGAGTATGCTATTGATAATCGAACGGTTGTGCTTGGACCGACGTTCTTAACCGCGGTTTTAGCCTTGATGAGCAGCAAGGCCTTTAGAACGCGCCATTCAGTCTTGGTCAGATCGCCTTGGCTCACATCTGCCTCCAATAGCAGCTTTGAACCAATTATGCTGTTCGGCGGCAACTTCAGCGTCAACCAATACTCGTTTGGCTGTTGAGGTCAGATGCAGCTACGGTCCACGGCAATATGGCCAGGAGAGCGAGCAACGACGACAATGATCTCTACTTGGAAGGGGGTACTGGCCGCCAGTTCCCTTACATTCGTCTGCGCTCATATCGTTGGCCACTTATCACCGGACACAGCCGGGTTTGTTTTTTGTTCGCCAGAGGATGAGGGTGACCCAGGGGATACATGGTGAGAGGCTTGCGACGCCTATATACTAAGCTACGGGGACGAGTGAATCGAGATACTGTGGGGGTGCCTAATGGCATCACGATCATGTGTGCCGAGTGTTATCCTAAGCGTGAAGCGGATGCCCGTTTAGCGGGACGAAAGACGATCCTGCACAACTGAATTTGTCCATTCCGCCTAGATTGATCGGTGTTGCTAAGTCGGTGGGCGTTTGAGGTGGCTTAGATGCCTTTACGGTGCGTTTCTCCCCATCTATAGCCCATCAGGAAACATTCTACGGAACCCCTATCATATGCGTCATTATTTCGTCCTTTTGGCGGCTGCGCTTGCGCTCGTTGGATGCGTGGGCCGAGCACCGATACAATCTACATCTGAGCTAACTGTGTTTGTGGGGCAGACGGAGATGCCTACTCCTGGTCGTGGTGATCTTGTAGCTGAGGACCGTTTGGCATTGGTGGGGCCTCTCGACACTATATCAGTGAGTGTTTACGGTGTTCCTGAGCTTAGCCGGGAAATGCAGGTCGATGCGGGCGGCCGTATCGCGATGCCGTTGATCGGCGTCATAGATGCAGGCGGTAAAACCGCCGCGGAGCTGGCTTACGATATCGAAGAGCAGCTGTCGGGTCGCTATGTGCGTGATCCGAACGTCACAGTGAACATTGTCAGTTCGGTTAGTCAGGTCGTAACCATTGATGGGCAAGTGGTCGAGCCAGGACTCTACCCCGTGACCAACCAGATGACCTTGTTGCGAGCGGTGGCGTCTGCTCGCGGCTTGTCCGAATTCGCCGATGAGGATGATGTTGTCGTCTTGCGCACGGTGCAAGGTCAGCGGATCGCAGGACTATATAATATCGAAGCGATCCGCCGGGGCCTCTACGATGATCCGCCCATTTATGCCAACGATCTTGTGGTGGTTGGTGACAGCCCTCAGCGGCGTCTGTTCCGCGATTTCATCAGCTTGGCGCCGCTCTTGGCCGCGCCGATAGTCGCTGTTCTGCAAAGATAGATCGGACCAATGAATATTCTTTCTTCCTATCCCGACCGCAGGCAGCAGGTCGATGAATCTCGTGAATCTAACTTTGGGGGTGCGGTCAATAACGGGCCTTCAATCTTGGAGCTATATCTTCGTATCGCTCGGCGATGGCGCTGGGTGATCATCGGTGCGGTTTTGGGTTCTATCCTGTTGGGTGTAGTTGTTACACTGCTCATGACGCCGCAATATACGGCTGTGTCGACTATCGAGATTTCGCGCGAAGCCGATCGAGTTACCAACATTGAGGGGGTTGAGCGCGAGACAAGTGTAGCCGATCAGGAATTTTACCAAACGCAATATGGGTTGTTGCGCGCGCGTTCGCTGGCAGAGCGCGTGGCGACTAAATTGGGGTTGGTTGACCGCCCGGAATTTTTTGAAATGTTTCGATTTGATGGAGCGGACGATCCGGCGTTCGAAATTGTCAACGACCGATATCCTGCGGAAGGTCGTGCACAGCGGCAGCGTGAAGCGGCTGAAATTCTGCTAGACAAAGTCAGCATTGAGCCCACTCGGCTGTCTCGCCTCGTCGATATTAGCTTCACGAGCCCCGACGCTCAATTCTCCGCTCAAGTTGCGAACGCGTGGGCAGAGAATTTCATCGAGATTAACCTTGAGCGCAAAGTTCAGTCGACATCATACGGTCGCACTGCGCTTCAGCGCCAGTTGGCGGAGTACAAGGACAGGCTCGACGAATCCCAGCGCCAGCTCGTCACATATGCGTCCAATCAAGAGATTATTAATCTGCCATCGCAGGCCGTGGGGGATGGTTCGACCACTCAGGAACGCTCGATCGTGGTCGACAACTTGGCTGCACTTAATTCAGCATTGAACGAGGCTACCGCAGATCGAATTGCCGCGGAGGCCCGCTTCCGCCAGGCTGGGGGAAGCGGCAGCTCTGCTGAAGCATTGAGTAACTACGCCATTAACAATTTGCGACAGAAGCGAGCCGAACTCGAGGCTGAATATCAGGAACTGATGGTACGGTTTGAACCTGGCTACCCTCAAGCTCAGTCGCTTCAGTCGCGCATAGCCGAGCTTAGCCGTGCAATTGAGCGCGAAGAATCTCGCGTTTCGGCTTCAGTGCAGGCAGAGTATCGTCAGGCCCTAGCTAGGGAAGAGGCGCTCAAGCAGCGTGTCAGCGCACTTAAGGGTGACTACCTCGATCTGCGCCGGCGTTCTATCCAGTATAACATTTTCCAGCAGGAGGTCGACACGAACCGAGCGCTGTATGATGGCTTGTTGCAGCGGTTTAAAGAAATTGGCGTTGCGGCCGGGGTTGGCGTGAACAATGTCGCCATCGTCGATACCGCTGCCGTCCCCGAACTTCCGTCCAGTCCGCAATTGCTCCTCAATCTCGCAATTTCGATCGTGGCAGGCTTCGGTCTAGGCGCTGCCCTGGCTTTAGCTCTGGAACAGCTCGACGAAGCAATCGCGGATCCCTCCGAGGTCGAGCACCGATTGGGTCTCCCACTGCTCGGCTCAGTACCCAGAGTCGAAGATGGTGGAACGCCCCGCGATGCTCTGCTTGATCGCAAATCGGAACTGGTCGACGCATATATTGCTGTCCAGACCAATTTGGCTTTTACGACCGAGCGCGGAGTTCCCCGCTCGTTCTCGGTGACTTCGACGCGACCGGCCGAAGGCAAATCGACCACCTCGTTGGCGCTCGCTACGATGTTGGCGCGGTCCGGGAAGCGTGTCATCCTGATCGATGGGGATATGCGCTCGCCTTCGGTCCACCATTTGGGCAACGTCGGCCACGATCATGGGGTGAGCAACTTCCTGGCAGGCGACGACAACTACGAGTCATCCATTTTCCACATGGATGACCTTAATTTGGATGCGATGAGCGCTGGCCCTATCCCGCCGAATGCAGCAGAGTTGTTGACCGGCACCCGGATGCGCCAGTTGATCGATCGGCTCCATGAAAACTACGATCATGTGATTGTCGATTCCCCGCCTGTGATGGGGCTGGCGGACGCACCGCTCATCGCTGGCCATGTTGACGGCGTCATCTATGCGGTGGAATCGCACGGGATTCGTTCAAGCCAGGTGAAAACTGCTCTCAGCCGCCTCGCTGCGGTGCGGACACGGATTTGCGGTGCTGTGCTGACGAAGTTCGAGGCTCGCAAGGCTCACTATGGTTATGGCTATGAGTATGGGTATGGCTACGGGCGCGACGTGGAGACCGAGACAGCCTGATGGGCCGGCGAAGGCGGAAGCGGGGGCTGAAGTCCGAAATTGCTCGGCGTTCGAGACGCGAATGGTCGATTCGCATTGGCTTGGCGTTCGGTGCTCTTGTCTTGGGCTATTTCAGTACAGCGCATAGTCTGGCCAATGTCATCGCCAAAGTGGACCCAGCGACCGCCTATGCGATAGCGCCCGGTAACGGAGTTATTGCTGCCAAATACGCGCAGGAAGCTTTCACGATCGCCCCCACTATGGAGGCAAACTCAAAGCCTGCTGACCTTGCACGCCGCGCTCTGCTAGCCGATCCGACCGCGGTAGAAGCATTAACAGTGTTGGGGTTTCAGGCACAACTGCGTGGCGAAGTCGCACGCGCGGATCGCATATTTTCGTATTCTACCGCACTATCCCGNCGCGAACTGCGGCCNCGCATATGGGCGATCGAAAAGGCTGTTGATCGAGGCGACGTGGCCGATGCACTTCGCAATTACGACATCGCATTACGTACATCGAACAGCGCGGCAGGAGATTTGTACCCCACGCTTGCAGCGGCGTTGTCCGAGCCCCGAATTCGCGCGGACCTGCTGACGATCTTGGCAGATGACCCGGTCTGGGGTGACAGCTTCCTCGCCTATGCGGCGACCAGTGGAGTTGAGCCGGAAGGTGCCGTTGCTTTGTTCCGCGAAGGACGGAAGGTTGGTTTAGAAGTGGGTGANGACCTGGGCTCCGCTCTTGTCAATGTCTTGGTGTCGCAGAATAAATTCGAGAATGCTTGGGCATATTACAAAAGCTTTCGTCCTCGGGCGCAACGCAANCGGTCTCGCGATCCCGGCTTTGCCATGCAAGCAAATGATAGAGCGGCGTTTGACTGGAGAGTGGGTCACGACGCCCGGCTTGGGGCTGCAATCTTGCGCNACGGGAAGGGCGGCCTCCTCGATTTTNCGGTTCCACCTAGCACGGGCGGCCAGCTGGTAAGTCAAACTCAGTTGTTGCCCGCCGGTAAATATCGTCTGGTGGGCCGCAGCAGNGGTTTGGACCAACCCCGAACGTCACGGCCCTACTGGGTGCTTACCTGTTCCGACGGCCGCGAGATGGGGCGTTTCTCAATGCCCAACTCGGACGAGCGGGGAGGGCGTTTTGCTGGGCAGTTCACAGTTGCGCAAGACTGTGACGCCCAAACCTTGTCTTTGGTTGCCCGTGCGTCAGACGACATCATGGGTGTGACCGGACAAATCTTACAGGCGCAACTGTTGCCGGTGCAGTTGCCGGAAGGGAGCCAACCGTGAACCCCTTGACTTCCGCCAAGCAGATCATGGCATTCACGATTTCGGCGCTGAGCGTACCCTTAGCGGCACAAAATGTGCCGATCGATCCGAATGTGCGTCAAACCGAGGAACCCGCGCAGAACCAAAACGATGGTCTTGGCGACACCGGTCGGACAGCGGATACTGGTGTAGGTGAGGTGGGCCAGCGGCAAATCCAGCGTGGTACGCCGGAGGCAGTTTCTCCTCTGGGGCGTATCAACAATCGCGTCGAAAACCGCGTGCAGAACCGTATTCGGAACCGGATCGATCGCAACTACGATCCCACGGCCAATGCCACAGCTCCGTTCGAGCGTGCGGAGCGCCGCGCACAGACGGTAAAGCAGCGACCAACAGCAGGGCCTCAATAGGCTGCTTCGCTAGATCCGTTCGTCGCCGTTACGATCAGAATCGAGGTCATTCACACAAGATCTCGCAGACATCCCATCGCGAACCGTGCGCGGTCTTTTGNTTCGGGATAGGCTGCTTCGACGTCGCTCCGTGTCTTTTCGCGCTCTTCGGTCGTCAGGCCCACACCAGCACGATTCTGGTAAATGGCTTTTGCCTTTTCGAAGACCTCGATTTGCTCTGACGTTAACAGATCGGTGTTCTCCAACCGCTCACCAATTGCTTCCAGTGCGAGGTTGCAGAGCATGGCTTCGTATTGGGGCGTCGCGTCAGCGCGCTCGACGTTGCGACCGATCGATAGCGCTTGGGCCACTCGTTTGTCCTCGGCACTAAACTCGGCCTGCGAAGCCTGCTGCTCCTCCACATCGGTCGCAGCAGAGCAAGCGGTAAGCATCAAAGTCGCAGCGGAAGCCAAGCTGGCACGTAAGACGGATTGGATCATGCGGCTTCCATACGAAGAATCTGGGGTCCCGCCAAGCGACCTAACCGGTCCGAGCCCATTGCCAGAAAAAACTTGCGTGACCTCGGCGCCGCCATGGCAACTTGTGAAGCAGTCCAGAGCTTCGCTGTGACAAACCCGCGCGGTTAACGCGCCTTGCCGGCTTGTTCACAGGCTTTGCACAGGCGTTAACGGTTCTCCCCAGCGTGGATCGCCGCGCGGATTGCCAAGCCGGGTCCCGGTTCTGCATTCCGTACCCATGACGGCCACGGGACAGCTTCGATGAGGGCAGCGGAAGAGCGCTACGANACGGATCAGGACGCAGCGCCGCTCGANATGCTGGCTGCGCTGTTCCGGGCGCGCGGCTGGCCNTGCGANACGACGGCGAACGAGCTGTGCGGCGAGATCCAGGGAAGCTGGACCAATTACCAGCTGCGCGGCATCTGGCGCCCCGAGGACCTCGTCCTCCAAATCCTCTGCCTGCCCGACATCCGCATCGGCAAGGACAAGCGCACGCAGGCGCAGGAGCTGGTCAGCCTGGTGAACGAGCAGATGTGGCTCGGCCATTTCGACATCTGGTCGAATGGCGGCGTGCTNCTCTACCGCAATGGCACNATGNTGGGCGACGACGGCATGCTCAGTCTCGACCAGGCGCAGGCGCTGGTCGAGATCGCGGTCGAGGAATGCGACCGGTTNTACCCGGCGTTCCAGTTCGTGCTGTGGGGCGGGCGCACGCCGGCAGAAGCGCTCGAAGCGGCAATGGTGGATGCCGCCGGGGAGGCGTAAGGCGCTGGGTTTCAGGGTTAATCCGAATTAGCCGTGCGAATTCCGGTTTCGCTTGAAATCGCGCGCCAAAGTGCCGATATTCCTCCCAGGAGCAGCGCGTATCACCGCGCCGCCAAAAGGAGTTGCAGACACATGGCCAATTGGAACGACACCGACCAGAGGCAGGGCTTCGGCTCGGTGCCACGCGCTGGCGACGCCGTTGCCAGGCAGGAAACCTTCGATGCGGGCCTGCGCGCCCACATGCTCAAGATTTACAATTACATGGCTTCGGGCGTGTTGCTGACCGGACTGGTCGCCATGCTGACCGCGCGCAGCGGCTTGGCGCTGACCTTCGCCAGCGGTCCGCTGATGTGGATCGTCGCGCTGGCGCCGCTGGGCTTCGTCTTCGCGATGAGCTTCGGCGTGAACAAGTTCAGCCAGGCTACGCTGCAGCTGATGTTCTGGGCCTTCGCCACGGTGATGGGCCTGTCGCTGTCGACGATCTTCCTCGTCTATACGGGCGAAAGCATCGCCGCGACCTTCTTCGCCACGGCAGGGGCCTTCGCCGGTCTCAGCCTGTTCGGCTACACCACCAAGAAGAACCTGCAGGGCATGGGTACATTCCTGGTCATGGGCGTGATCGGCCTGATCATCGCCAGCGTGATCAACATCTTCCTGCAGTCGAGCACGCTGACGCTCGCCGTGAGCTTCATCGGCGTGCTTATCTTCGCCGGCCTTACCGCCTACGACACGCAGCGCCTGAAGCGCGAATATCAGTACCTGCGCGGTACCGAATTTGCCGGCAAGGCCGTGATCATGGGCGCGCTGAGCCTGTATCTCGACTTCATCAACATGTTCCTGTTCCTGCTGCGCTTCATGGGCAGCCGCGAATAAACCATTCGTCGCAAACAGGAATCGTTTGAACGTGCCCGGGGCGTAACCAGCGCCCCGGGCATTTTCTTTGCCATTGCCAAACGCTAGGCAGTTTTTCTTCATCCCCCGTCAACCGATGACGAGGCAGGATGATCGCCTTATTTTCCGAGGAGGGTCACGCGTCATGAACCGCGGTTCGAACATCACCATTCGCATGGCGGCCGTGGCTGCCGGCATCGCCGTCCTGGGCGCCTGCGCCACCCCGCCGCCGCCGCCGCCCCCGCCGCCGCCGGTGGTNGAAGCGGTCCCGATCCGTCCGCAGCCCCCGGGNCAGGCGTCCTATGTGATGACCATCCCCCGCGTGAACTCGCTCGGNCAGCGCGAGACTGTGCACCTGGGAATTTCGGACGACGAGAAGGTGTGGCACTTCCGTTCGGCCTGGAATGTCGCGGCGCTCAACTGTCTCGATCCGCAGTACCAGCCGATCCTCGACGCCTACAGCAGCTATATCTCGGACCATGCGCGCCCGCTCAAGCGCGTGAACGATCGGATCGATGCCGAATACCGGCAGGAACACGGCGCCCGCCGCGCCGGTATCCAGGCGCGCGAAAGCCAGATGACGATGGTCTACAACTATTTCGCGCTGCCGCCCGCACGGGCGGATTTCTGCCGCACCGCACTGGGCGTGTCGCAACAGTATCTGGCGGCCGAACAGATCGATCCGATCGCCTTTGCGCTGGCCAACTTCCAGACGTTCGAAGGCCCGTTCGAGCGGTTCTTCGTGGCCTATGAGGAATACCAGCGGGAATCGGCGGCATGGGATGCGCGCTACGGCGATCGCTATGGCTCTTCCCAGCCGGGATACGTCGCGGTCAAGAACGCCTATGGCTACCAGGCGCCGCAGCCGGGTTCGGATCCCGCGACGCTGACCGCCACGCCGTTGCAGGAAACCAAGGTCGTCGATCCCGATACAGGGGCGCAGATCCCCGTAGCGCCGGTCGACGAAACGCGTTCGTCGCTGCCGGTCGTGCAACCCATTCCCAGCGACGACAATTCGAACTAGTTTCNGCTAAGATGATCCCGCGAGGCGCGCCGTTCCCCGGGGAACGGCGCGCCTTCGTTCGTATTGGCANGCACCGCCTTGCGCTCGCGCCTGCGCCCATCACCGCCAGCAATGTTTGCCCCTNGCGCCGGCCGCGCCTATCGGCACCGCGATGGACCTGCAGACAATCGTTACCGAGACATGGAATGCGCTGGCCGATGATCGCGGCAGCGGCAATCCTGCGCGCTATATCCCCGCGCTGGCGGCGGTCGACCCGCGCAAGTTCGGCATAGCCATCGCCACGCCCGACGGGCGCGTGGCTGCCGCAGGCGATGTCGACGAAGCCTTTTCCATCCAGTCGATTTCAAAGGTCTTCGCACTGGCGCTCGCGCTCGAGCGCGAGGGATCGGCGCTATGGGACGCGGTCGGCCGCGAACCGTCGGGCGATGCCTTCAATTCGATCGTCCAGCTCGAGAAGGAAAAGGGCATTCCGCGCAACCCCTTCATCAATTCGGGCGCCATCGTGACGACGGACCGGTTCATCGGCAACCGCGGCGTCGACGCAGCGGTGCGCGACCTGCTCGATCGGCTGCGCCGCATGGGCCGCAACCCGGCGATCACGTTNGANGAGGACGTGGCGCGCAGCGAGAGCGAGGCGGGCGAACGCAATCGCGCGCTGGCGTGGTTCCTCGCCGATTTCGGACGCCTGCTGAACCCGGTGGAAGAGGTGCTGTCGGTCTATTTCCGCCAATGCGCCCTGTCGATGAGCTGCCGNCAGCTGGCCGAAAGCGCNNTNTTTCTCGCCTTCGATGGCAGCGACCCGGTGACCGGCCAGCGGATGTGTTCGGCCAGCCGGGCGCGCCGCATCAATGCGCTGATGCTGCTGTGCGGCCATTACGACAATTCGGGGCAATTCGCTTTCGAGGTCGGCTTCCCGGGCAAATCGGGGGTNGGCGGCGGGATTCTCGCCAGCGTNCCGGGCCGCGCCGCGATTGCCGTGTGGTCGCCCGGGCTGAACCGCGCGGGCACCAGCCTGCTGGGCGCGCGGGCGCTTGCAGAGATTGCCCAGCGGACCGGCTGGTCGGTCTTCAGCGGACCGCTTCCCGANGNCTAGAGCGCGCCGAAGGTCCAGCCTTCGGTGCGGGCGATATCCCGCGTCAGCCCCGCCGGCGCCCAGCGCGCCCGATCGCTTGCGACGCGGCGAAGCCACGCGGCGGTGAGCAGTGCGTCGGACGAATGGTCCTCGATCGCGCCCNGTCCGGCCACGGGCGGGCTGCCGAGNCCGGCCAGCGCGGAATTGAGGTCTTCGAAGCTGCGCATCTTGGCCTTTGCCGCGCTGCGCCCGGATTCCAACGCGGCGAGGCTGGTGTAGATTTCGACGACCAGCGAGCCGTGTCCCGGATCCGGATCGACCGGCCAGACGGGCAGGTGCCCGCGCAGCCGGTGCAGCACGCGCATTCCCGTCAGGCTGGACTTGCCCACCTGCGCCGCACCGACGAGGTTGAAATTCGAATAGGGCTTGCAGCCCATCTCCGCCTGAGCCTGTTCGGTGACCCGGAACCGCCCGCGTCCATGCGCGGCACCGTCGCAACCGAAATGCACGCCCGTATCCCGGCCATTGCGAAAATAGGGCGCGAACTCGGGATGGTCGACAAAGCTTTGCGCGCCCAGATTGGGATCGCCGGCGCAGATATCGTCGATCAGCGCCCATAGCGACGGGGCATCGGGCAACAGCACGTCGCGGCGGGGGAAATAGGCCCCGCAATCGGCGAAGGGCAGCGCAATCCCCAGATCCATCCCGACCAGCGTATCGTCAGGCAGGTCCTCGCGCAGCAGCGCCAGCACGTCGCCGCGCGACCAGCCGCGGCCCCGNTCGACCAACACGGGCGGGCCCCCACCGGCATCGGCCAGCGCCAGCGCGATGCCCTTCTGTACCGGCCCTTTTGCGCCCGACCAGTCGATCGCCAGGAAGTGCCTAAAGCTGCGCACGGTCGCGCCGCAGCTTGTCCCAGTAATCGAGCCGCTTCTTCACCTCGCGTTCGAAACCGCGTTCGACCGGTTGGTAATAGCTTTGCGGCTCCATTTCCTCGGGCCAGTAATCGTCGCCCGAGAAGCCTTCGTCGGCATCGTGATCATAGGTGTAGCCCGAACCATAGCCGATGTCCTTCATCAGCTTGGTGGGCGCGTTGAGGATGTTTTGCGGGGGCATCAGGCTGCCCGTTTCCTTCGCCGATCTGAAGGATGCCTTCTGCGCCTTGTAGGCGGCGTTCGACTTGGGCGCGGTTGCGAGATAGATGCAGGATTGGACCAGCGCCAGTTCGCCTTCGGGACTGCCGAGAAATTCGTAGGCGTCCTTGGCGGCCATGCATTGCACCAGCGCCTGCGGGTCGGCCATGCCGATGTCCTCCACCGCCATGCGGACCAGCCGCCGTGCGAGGAACCGCGGTTCCTCCCCCGCNGTCAGCATGCGCGCGAGGTAATAGAGCGAGGCCTGCACATCGGACCCGCGCACCGCCTTGTGCAGCGCCGAAATGAGATTGTAATGGCCTTCCCGGTCCTTGTCGTAGACCGCGACGCGGCGCTGGAGAAATGCCCCCAGTGCCGCGGGATCGAGCGGTTCGGGGAGCTGGGCGTTATACAGCGTTTCGGCCTGGTTGAGCAGGAACCGGCCATCGCCATCGGCGCTGGCGACCAGCGCATCGCGCGCCTCGGGGGTCAGCGGCAAGGGCCCCTCGAGCGTTTCGCCGCGGTCGAGCAACAGGCCCAGCGCTTCCCGGTCGAGCCGCTGCAGGATGAGCACCTGCGTCCGGCTGAGCAGAGCGGCGTTGAGGGCGAAGCTGGGATTCTCGGTCGTCGCGCCCACCAGCGTCACCGTCCCGCGTTCGACGAACGGCAGGAAGCCATCCTGCTGCGCACGGTTGAAGCGGTGAATCTCGTCCACGAACAACAGCGTGCGCTGGCCGGCCTGCGCAGCCTTGTCGGCAGCCGCGAAGGCTTTCTTGAGATCGGCCACGCCGCTGAACACGGCGCTGACGCTTTCGAAGCGCATGCCCACGCTGTCGGCCAGCAGCCGTGCGATGGTGGTCTTGCCCGTACCCGGCGGGCCCCACAGGATCATGCTCGACAGGCGCCCGGCGGCGACCATCCGGCCGATCGCGCCCTCGGGACCGGTGAGGTGATCCTGTCCGATCACTTCGCCGAGCGTGGCGGGACGCAGGCGATCGGCCAGCGGTGCATCTTCGCGCGGCGCATCCGGCGCTGCGCTGTGCGGGAGGTCTTCGGGAAAGAGATCGGCCATTGGTCGGCTGACATAGGGTGTTCGCCGGAAAATTGCAGGGGCGACTTGCATGGCGNCTTTAAAGATATATCNTAGAGCTATCGAAGATAAGGCAAGGATAGCGATATGCACAAGGCACACAGGCGCCACGGCGCGCGCAGGCGCGGTTGGCCGTTCATCGCGGCGATGATGGCCGGGGCGGAAGCGCAAAGCGGGTTCGGTGCATCGGCGCGCTTCGGCGGCTCCGACTGGGGATTCGATTTCGGCCCGCGCAAGGGCGGACGCCGCCGGCGCATGTTCGGACCGGGCGAACTCAGGCTGGTGCTGCTCAAGCTCGTCGCCGACGAGCCGCGCCATGGCTATGAGCTGATCAAGGCGATCGAGGAACTGACCGAAGGGGCGTATGCCCCGAGCCCGGGGACGATCTATCCGACGCTGTCGCTGCTCGAGGACGAGGGCGCGATCGCGCCGGCTCCCGGAGACGAGACCCGCAAGGCCTACCAGGCCACCGATGCGGGGCGGTCCGAACTGGCGGAACGCGCGGATGAAGTGACGGCGCTGTTCGAGCGGCTGTCGGGTCATGGCACTCATCGCCGCGCCTATGCCACGCCCGAAATGTTCCGCGCGGTCGGCAATCTCGCCAGCGTGCTCAAGAACCGGGCGCGTTCGGGAAAGCTGGACGAGGACACGGTGCACGAGATCGTCGATCTGGTCGACGANNTGGCCAAGAAGATCGAGCGGCTCTGACCCCTGCCATTTGGCGATCCGCGGGNNNCGGGCTAGGCTGCGCCCGCGGGTCGCGATGGGGGAGGGTTCGGACATGACGGACACCACACACACGCCCTGGCACCTCTGGGTGGTGGGCATAGCGACGCTGCTGTTCAATGCGATCGGCTGTTACAGCTACCTGATGACGCAAACGGGTAGCCTGGCCGAACTGGGCATGACGCCCGAACAGATCGNATATTTCGATACCTTCCCGGCCTGGGCCGATGCGGCCTGGGCGCTGGGCGTGTGGGGCGCGCTGCTCGGGTCGATCCTTCTGCTGCTGCGCCGCAAGCTGGCCTTCGCCGCGTTCGCCGTGGCGACCGTGGGGCTGATCGCGACGACCTATTTCGAACTGCTGGTCTCGCAGATCCCCGACAGCCTGCAGAACCCGCTGCTGATGGCGNCGATCTGGATCTCGACGCTGTTTTCGCTGTGGTATTCGCGCTGGATGAGCGCAGCAGGCGTGCTGCGCTAGCGGGCGGCGGCGCGTGTTTCGATCAGCCGCAGATAGGTGTCGACCACCGCCTGGTTGATCGCGTCCCACGTATAGGCGCGCGCGACCTGTTCGCCATTGGCACCATGCAGCAGGCGCAGGTCGTCATCGGTGCAATAGGGCGCCAGCGCCTCGGCGCAGGCGGGGGCGAAGACATCGGGNTTGCCCGGCGCGACCAGGCGGCCCGTGCGCCCGTCGTCGACCAGGCTCGCCGCACCGGTGGCCCCGGCGGCCACCACCGGCAATCCGCAGGCCATTGCCTCCAGCGTGACATTGCCGAAAGTCTCGGTGATCGACGGATTGAAGAAGATATCGCCGCTCGCCAGCGCCTTGCCCAGATCCCTGCCGGTCTGGAAGCCGGCGAAAATGCCGCCGGGCAACGCCTTTTCGAACCATTCGCGCGCGGGCCCGTCGCCGATTACCAGAACCTTGTGCGGGACCTGGCGCTTNCGCAATTGCACGATCGTTTCGGCAAAGACGTCGAGCCCCTTTTCCATCACCAGGCGGCCGAGGAACACGATTGCCACATCGTCATCGGCCAGGCCATGCGCGCGGCGCCATGCATGATCGCGCTTGGACGGATCGAAGACCGTGCGGTCGACCCCGCGCGACCAGATCGAAATGTCGTCATGCATTGCCTGCGCGGTGAGTTCGGCGATCTGGCTTTGCGATGGCGCCACCAGCGCATCGCAGCGCCGGTAGAAGCGGCGCAGCATGCCTTCGACCAGCGGTTCGAGGAAACCGAGACCGTAATAGCGCGGGTAGGTTTCGAACCGCGTATGGACCGACGCCAGCACCGGGATATCCTTCTCGCGCGCCCATTTGAGCGCACCGTGCGCGGCCGGGTCGGGCGATGACAGATGCACCACATTGGGNGCGAATTCGGCCAGATCGGCGCGCACGCGGTCGTCGATGCGCAGCGGCAGGCGGTATTCGCCGCGACCCTTCACCGGCATNCGGACGTTGGGAATGTCGACCAGGTCGCCGGTCGCGGGGAAATCGGGTTCGGCCACGACCGGGGCATAGACGCGCAGCGCCGCGCCCTGCCTGAGCAGGAAGCCCGCCAGGCGGTTGAGCGCNTGGTTCGCGCCATCGCGAGTGTAATTGTAGTTCCCGCTGAACAGCGCGATGCGAAGATCGGTCACATCCATTGCGCGGCGCTTTAGGGAAGATGGCCGATGCCGTCCATCGGCTTGCAGCGTGATTGTAACCGCAGGGATTTTTCGCATTCCACGATCATGCCTTCGCGNCTGTCGCCTGTCGTGTCGTAGCTACGCTTTATCGCACTNCCGGTATTTCACATTGACTCGCTGCGNCGCAACATTAGTGCGGGCGGCGGGCCACGCGGTCCCAACGCCGCGCGAGCTCTCTGCAAGGAGAGAATACATGACTGCCGAACCTNCGCTCAAACCCGAGCGCCCTTTCTTTTCGTCCGGACCGACCGTCAAACACAAGGGCTGGTCTGCCGCCAATCTCAAAACCGAATCGCTCGGCCGCTCGCATCGCAGCGCGCTCGGCAAGTCGCGGCTGAAATATGCCATCGACCTGTCGAAGGAAATGCTCGGCGTGCCCGAGGATTACCTCGTCGGCATCATGCCGGCATCGGATACCGGCGCGCTCGAATGCGCGATGTGGACCATGCTGCGCCCCGATCGCCCGGCGACCGTCGCGGCATGGGAAAGCTTCGGCAATGTCTGGATCCAGGACGCGGTCAAGCAGCTCAAGCTGCCGCAACTTACGGTCATGGACGCCGATTACGGCGAAATCCCCGATCTGGCGAGCATCCCGCAGGACAACGACGTCGTCTTCACCTGGAACGGCACCACTTCGGGCGCCAAGATCCCGAACACCGACTGGCTGGCCCCGGGCCGCGAAGGCGTGACGATCAACGATGCCACCAGCGCCGTTTTCGCGATGGAGATGGACTGGGCCAAGCTCGATGCCACGACCTACAGCTGGCAAAAGGTGATGGGCAGCGAAGCGCAGCACGGCATGCTCATCCTCAGCCCCAAGGCGGTACAGCGGATCGAGGAATACGACCCCGAATGGCCGCTGCCCAAGCTCTTCCGCCTCAAGAAGGGCGGCAAGATCAACACCGGCATTTTCGAGGGCGCGACGATCAACACACCCTCGCTGCTGGCGACCGAAGACTATATCGACGCGCTCGAATGGGCGCAGGCGATGGGCGGGCGCAAGGCGATGTTCGAACGCGCCGATGCCAATGCCAAGATCGTGCTCGACTGGATCGAGGCGACCCCCTGGCTGCGCAACATGGTCGCCGACCCGGCTAAGCGGACCAACACCGGCGTGTGCTTCGTCTTCCAGGGCGAGTGGTACGATCAGCCTNCCCGATGACGAGAAGGCGGCGGTGCCGAAGAAGATCGTCAAGCTGCTCGAGGACCGCGATGTCGGTTACGACTTCAACGGCTATCGCGACGCCCCGCCGAGCCTGCGCATCTGGTGCGGCGGCACGGTCGAGCAGGAAGACCTCAAGCGTCTCCTGCCGTGGATCGAGTGGGCCTACGAACAGGTGAAAGCGGCATAATCGGCGTCGTCCCAGCGAAAGCTGGGACCGCTATCCGCTCGCTCCGACCAAATCGAAAGCGATCCCAGCTTTCGCTGGGATGACGAGAGAAAAATCATGAACAAACCCAAAGTCCTTATTTCGGANAAGATGGACCCGAACGCCGCGCGCATTTTCGAAGAGCGCGGCTGCGATGTCGANGTGAANCCGGGCATGACGCCCGATGAACTCAAGGCGGTGATCGGCCAGTACGATGGCCTCGCCATCCGCAGCGCGACCAAGGTCACGCCCGAAATCCTCGATGCGGCGACCAATCTCAAGGTCATTGGCCGCGCCGGGATCGGCGTCGACAATGTCGATATCCCCTACGCCAGCGGCAAGGGCGTGGTGGTGATGAACACGCCGTTCGGCAATTCGATCACCACGGCCGAACACGCCATCGCGATGATGTTCGCGCTGGCGCGGCAGATCCCCGCCGCCAATGTCCGCACGCAGGCGGGCGAATGGCCCAAGAACGACTTCATGGGCGTCGAAGTGACCGGCAANACGCTGGGCNTGATCGGNGCGGGCAATATCGGCAGCATCGTCGCCAGCCGNGCGCTGGGCCTGCGGATGAAGGTCGTCGCCTACGATCCCTTCCTGACCGAGGAACGCGCGGTCGAAATCGGGGTCGAGAAAGCCGATCTCGACACGCTGCTGGCCAAGGCCGATTTCATCACGCTCCACACGCCGCTGACCGACGAGACGCGCAATATCCTGTCGGCGGAAAACCTCGCCAAGGCCAAGCAGGGCGTGCGGATCGTCAACTGTGCGCGCGGCGGCCTGATCGACGAGGCGGCGCTGGCCGATGCGCTCGACAGCGGGCAGGTTGCCGGGGCCGCGCTCGACGTGTTCCAGAGCGAACCGGCCAAGGACAGCCCNCTGTTCGGCAAGCCCAACTTCGTGTGTACGCCGCACCTCGGTGCCAGCACCACCGAAGCGCAGGTCAATGTCGCGCTGCAGGTGGCCGAACAGATGGCGGATTANCTCGTCAGCGGCGGNGTCACCAATGCGCTCAACATGCCCAGCCTCAGCGCCGAGGAAGCNCCCAAGCTGCGCCCCTATATGGGTCTGGCCGAAGACCTCGGCAGCCTGGTGGGCCAGCTGGCGCATGGCAATCTGACCAAGATTTCGATCGAGCGCGAAGGCGCGGCAGCCGAACTGTCGGGCAAGCCGATCGAAGGCGCGGTGCTGGCCGGGCTGATGCGCCAGTATTCGGACACGGTGAACATGGTCAACGCGCCCTATCTGGCGAAGGAACGCGGGCTCGACATCCGNTCGATCCGNCACGAGAAGGAAGGCGTCTACAACACGCTGATCCGCGTGACGGTGGGCACCGACCAGGGCGATCGGTCGGTGGCGGGTACGCTGTTCGGGGCCGATGCCCCGCGGCTGGTCGAGCTGTTCGGCGTGCGGATCGAGGCCGAACTCGACGGCCACATGCTCTATATCGTCAACGAAGACGCGCCCGGTTTCATCGGCCGGATCGGTTCGTTGCTCGGGCAGTCGGGCATCAATATCGGCACCTTCCACCTCGGACGGCGGCAGGCCGGGGGCGAAGCCACCGTGCTGCTCAGCGTCGATGCGCCGATCCCGCCCGAAGTGGTCGAGCAGGCCTGCGCGCTGGAAGGCGTCAAGGTCGTGATGCCGCTGGCATTCTGACAAACGATAGGGCAGGGGGCGCGTCATCATGACTACCCAAGACGACCTCCTGCCCGTCGGCCTCGAAGACGCGCTGCCCGAGCGGGCGCGCACGATGACCACCTCCATGCGCGCCGTGCTCGACGCGATGGATGCGCATGGCTACGACCGTGTGCGGCCCCCGCTCGTCGAGTTCGAGCACTCGCTGGCCGGGCGGATGGACGGCGTCGCCACGCGGCGGATGATCCGCTTNACCGATCCCGACAGCCTGCGCACGCTGGCGNTGCGGAGCGACATCACGGTNCAGGTGGGCCGNATNGCNGCNACCGTNATGGCGGCTGCCCCGCGTCCGCTGCGGCTGTGCTATGCCGGCGATGTCGCGNTGCTCAGCGCCGACCAGCTCGANCCCGCGCGCCAGCGCCTNCAGATGGGCGCCGAACTCATCGGCACCGACAGCGTGGCTGCCGCCAGCGAAGCGGTTTCNGTGGCGATCGACGCGCTCAGCGCCGCGGGCGTGACCAATATCTCGATCGATTTCACGCTCCCCGACCTCGTCGATACGCTGGCGCANGAAGCCATGCCGCTCGGTGCGGAGCAGCGCGACGCGGTCCGGCGCGAGCTCGACACCAAGGATGCCGGCGGCCTGCGCGATGCGGGCGGGGAAGCCTATCTCCCGCTGCTCTACGCCACCGGGCCTTTCGACACGGCGATTGCCAANCTGGCCGCGATCGATGCGGGNGGCGCGCTGGCCAGCCGGATTGCCGGCTTGCGCGAAATCGCCGCGACGATCGGCGACCGCGCGCGGGTTACGCTCGACCCGACCGAACGCCACGGGTTCGAATACCAGAGCTGGTTCGGCTTTACGCTGTACGGCGAAGGCGCGCGGCGCGCGCTGGGCCGCGGCGGGACCTATACGATCAAGGGCAGCGACGAGGCCGCCACCGGCTTCTCGCTCTACATGGACCCGCTGCTCGATGCGCTTGGCGCGGCGGATGCCGANCGGCGCGAGACGCTGTTCCTGCCGCTGGGCCATGACCGCGCCAATGCANNGCGGCTGCGCGCCATCGGCTGGCGCACGGTGGCGGCAGTGTCGGCCAGCGACGATCCGCGCGCGCTNGGTTGNTCGCACNTCCTCGACGAAAGCGACGTCAAACCGCTCTAGGCGGCCTTCCATTGGGCGTGCTTGGNCATGATGCCCGTAAACAGTTCGGATCCGACGAGCCCGGCCAGCCAAGCCTGGAGGTGGGGCAGCGCCTGACCGTCGAACCAGTCGCGGTCGGTGTTGGCGAACTGGCGGATGAAGGGAAAGATCGCGATGTCGGCAAAGCCGCGCGTCTCGCCCCGTAGATAGGCTGACTGCGAAAGCCGCTCGTCCAGCCTGCGCAGGATGTCCAGCGCGGCGGCGCGATGCTGCGCCGGATCGACATCGTCGTACCGGGTGGCGTATTTGTAGCGGTCGAGATGGTGCTTGAACGGCCCGTCATTGGTTTCGANCAACTCCGGATCGTCGCGCTCGAGCCAGCCTTCGGGATCGCTGCGCACCAGCGCCCAGCGCATGATGTCGCGGCTTTCCTCGATCACCTCGNCCGGTCCGGCAACCAGCACCGGCACCGTGCCCTTGGGCGACACCTCGAGCATTTCCGCGGGCTTGTCGCGCAGGACGACCTCGCGGTGTTCGTAGGATGCCCCGCCGATCCGCAGCGCCATGCGCGCGCGCATTGCATANGGGCAGCGGCGAAAGCTGTAGAGGACCGGTTCAGNCATCGCGCTCTGCTTCGNCGCGCCGGCCGATGTGTTCTTCGCCGCGTTCGCGTGCGAGCCGCGCCTGACGGTTGCGCTCGGCATAACGCGCNCGCTGCTCGTCGCTGCGCTCGTCATAACAACGCGGGCAGGACACGCCCTCGCTGAAATGGTCATGCGCCATGTCGGCNTCGCTCAGCGGCCTGCGGCAGGCGCGGCACAGGCCGTGGGTGCCCGCCGCCAGTCCGTGGCCGACGCTGACCCGTTCGTCGAAGACGAAGCATTCGCCGCGCCACAGGCTGTCCTGCTCGGGCACGTGTTCGAGNTAATTGAGGATNCCGCCCTTGAGNTGATAGACCTCGTCCACCCCCTCGGCGCGCGCGAAGGCGGTCGATTTCTCGCAGCGAATCCCGCCGGTGCAGAACATGGCGATCCTGGGTTTGCGCCCCTCGGCCTCCAGTTCGGCGCGCTTGGCGCGAAACCACTCGGGAAATTCGCCGAAGCTGGCGGTTTGCGGNTCGATCGCGCCTTCGAAGGTGCCGATCTGCACTTCGTAATCGTTGCGCGTGTCGATCACGATCGTCTCCGGATCCGAAATCAGCGCGTTCCAGTCCTCGGGCGCGACATAGGTGCCAACCCCGGCAAGCGGATCGAGATCGGGCTGGCCCATGGTCACGATCTCTTTCTTCAGCCGCACCTTGGTGCGGTGGAAGGGCATGATCGCGGCGCGCGATTCCTTGATCTCGATCTCGGCGCAGCCGGGCAGCGCACGGATATGGTCGAGCGCCGCTTCGACACCCTTATCACTTCCGGCGATCGTGCCGTTGATGCCTTCCTTTGCCAGCAGCAGAGTTCCGCGCACGGCATTCGCTTCGCATACCGCAAGCAGCGGCGCGCGCAGTGCACGCGGATCGTCGAAACGCGCAAACTGGTACAGCGCGGCAATGCGGATGGGGTCGTCGGTCATGGTCACGGGTGCGCCATTAGCAGCCTTGCCGCCGTGGCGCACCCCGCCGATATTACCCTTCGAAATCGCTCGGATCGGGCCCGATCCGGCCTTCGGGATCGTCAAGCGCGTCGATGCGCGACATCTGGTTGTCCGTGAGGGTNAACTTGAGCGCNGCNAAATTGGCTTCGATNTGATCGCGGCTCGATGCCTTGGGGATCGGGCACAGNCCNTGCTGCATGTGCCAGCGCAGGATCACGGCGCTGGCGGGCTGGCCGGTTTCCTCGGCGATGGCGGCGATGGTCTCGTTCTCGATCCCCGCGCCCTGGCCCAGCGGCGACCAGCACTGCGTGACGATGCCCAGTTCGTCGTGCAGCTTGCGCAGTTCGCGCTGCTGGAAGGTGGGGTGCAGTTCGATCTGGTTGAGCGCGGGCGTGACGCCGGTTTCGTCGATGATGCGGCGCAGGTCCTGCTCGCGGAAGTTCGATACGCCGATCGACTTCGCCTTGCCTTCGTCGCGCAGTTCGATGAACGCTTTCCACGTTTCCACGAACAGGTTCTTTTCGGGGCAGGGCCAGTGGATCAGCAGCATGTCGACATGGTCGCGGCCGAGCCGTTCGAGGCATTTGTCGGCGGCCTTCTTGGTCCGCTCGTAGCCCTGGCTTTCNTTCCAGATCTTGGTCTGCAGGAAGATGTCGGACCAGTCGCCAACACCTTTGCCGACGCCGCGTTCGTTCTGGTAGATGGCCGCGGTGTCGACCAGCCAGTAGCCGACATCGAGCGCGNTCTTGACCGCTTCGGGTGCATCGTCCTCGTCGATCTTGTAGGTGCCGAAGCCGAGCTGCGGGATCTGGCGGTCGTCATTCAGCGAAAGCGTGGGGTAATCGGTCATGAAATCTCCTTTGCCCATACAATGGTGCAGACGGCGCATGTTTCCGGCAATTCGCCTTGCCCCGTGCCATAGATCAGCCTAACGCCCGCGGCGTTTGATTTCCTTACATTTGCGAGAACTATCGAATGGCCAACGTCACCGTGATCGGCGCCCAATGGGGCGATGAGGGCAAGGGCAAGATNGTCGACTGGCTGGCCAGCCGCGCCGATGCCGTGGTGCGCTTCCAGGGCGGCCACAATGCGGGCCACACGCTGGTCATCGACGGGACCACCTACAAGCTCTCGCTGCTGCCCAGCGGCATCGTATCGGGCACGCTCAGCGTGATCGGCAATGGCGTGGTGCTCGACCCGTGGGCGCTCAAGGCCGAGATCGAGAAGCTCGAAGCGCAGGGCGTCACCATCAATGACGACAACCTCGCCGTGGCNGACAATTGNCCGCTGATCCTGCCGATCCACCGCGATCTCGACGGGCTGCGCGAAGCCGCCGCCGGATCGGGCAAGATCGGCACCACCGGGCGCGGCATCGGTCCGGCTTACGAGGACAAGGTCGGCCGCCGCGCGATCCGCGTATGCGACCTGGCGCATCTCGACGCGCTCGAACCGCAGCTCGACCGGCTGTGCGCGCATCACGATGCCCTGCGTGCCGGGTTCGAGCAGGAGCCGGTCGACCGCGAGCAATTGCTCGCCGAANTGCGCGANATCGCGCCCTTCGTGCTCAAATATGCGCAGCCGGTGTGGAAACGGCTGAAGAAGGTTCGCAAGGCGGGCGCCAAGATCCTGTTCGAAGGCGCGCAGGGCGTCCTGCTCGACATCGACCACGGGACCTATCCCTTCGTCACCAGCTCGAACACGGTCAGTGGCACGGCCGCGGCAGGCAGCGGGCTGGGCCCCAACGCCACCGGCTTCGTGCTGGGCATCGTCAAGGCCTACACCACCCGCGTCGGCAGCGGTCCCTTCCCGACCGAGCTGGATGACGAGGTGGGCAAGGGCATCGGCGAGCGCGGCCATGAATTCGGTACGGTTACCGGGCGCCAGCGCCGGGTCGGCTGGTTCGATGCCGTGCTGGTGCGCCAGACCTGCGCGATCAGCGGCGTGACCGGGATCGCGCTGACCAAGATCGATGTGCTCGACGGNCTNGACGAGGTGAAGATCTGCACCGGCTACCGGTTGCGGAACAATGTCTACGACTATTTCCCCAGCCACGCCGCCGACCAGGCNGCGGTCGAGCCGATNTACGAAAGCATGGAAGGCTGGCANGAATCGACCGCNGGNGCGCGCAGCTATGCTGACCTGCCCGCCAATGCGGTCAAATACATCCAGCGCGTGCAGGAACTGATCGAAACGCCGGTGGCGCTGGTTTCCACCAGNCCCGAGCGCGACGATACGATCCTGATGCGCGATCCGTTCATGGACTGATGCGGAATGCGCGCTAGGATGCTTGNGTGATGCGCGCTTTCCTCGCCTTTTTCGCAGCGCTCGGTGCNCTGTGCGCCGCGCCGCTGCAGGCGCAGCAGGCCCGGGACGGGGAACGGGCGGATTTCATCCTGATCGACAAGTCCGAGCGCACGCTGCTGGTCTATCAGGACGACCGCGTNATCCGCCGCTATACGGGCCTGCAATATGGCGATGCGCCGGTCGGCCACAAGCGTTTCCAGGGCGACGAGCGCACGCCCGAGGGGCGCTACACCATCACCTATGGCAACCCCCAGTCGAGCTATTACCTCAGCCTGCACATCGATTATCCCAATGCGCAGGACCGCGCCTATGCGCGTAGCCGCGGCCGGTCGCCGGGCGGGCTGATCTTCATTCACGGACAGCCCAACGGGCTTCCTTACGATGCGCGCGTACCGGGTGACTGGACCGACGGCTGCATCGCGCTGTCGAATGCCGAGATCGCNGAACTGTGGAGCCTGGTGCCCGACGGTACGCCAATCGAGATCCGGCCCTAGCCGCGATCTTCCTGCAGCATGGCGACCTGCAATTGCAGCCGTTTGACCTCGGTCAGCACGGCCAGCATGTTCATCCGCGCGAACATCCATTCCTTGAGGAAACCCTGCATCACCAGCAGCGCGAGGCCGGCAAGGCCCCAGCCGATCAGCGCTTCGAGGCTGTCGAAGGTCAGCGCGCGGTACAGGCAATAGGCCAGCGCCAGCCCGATCACGATGGCCAGCGCGAAGCTGAATTTCATCCATCCACCGAGCGGACCATGCATGCTGTCGCCGATCTGGCGGAACATGCCGCGATCGGGCCCGAGGCTGGCGAGGAATTCCCTGTCGTCCGCGTCGAGCGCGCTGCGAATACGGGCATCTGTGTCGGTCATGGGTCGTCTCCGGATAGAGCCGCCTTCAGCTTGCGGCGGGCATGGAACAGGCGGGTCTTGGCNGTACCCAGCGGTACGGCCTGGACCTCGGCGATTTCGGCGAGCGTCAGCCCCTCGCCGAAGAACAATTGCGCGGCGAGCCGCTGGTCCGCCGGCAGCGCGGCAAAGGCNTGGCGAATGGCCATGCCCTCCGAAGCCGCGGCGGCGATTGCCACCGGCGCGGCATCGCCTGTGCCTTGATGGCGGCGCTCGCGCTGCGCCGATCGCACCCGGTCCGCGCAGCGCCGCCGGAGGATCCCGAAGGCCCAGGGNGCGAAGCGGGCGGGGTCGCGCAGGCCGCCGATCCCGCGCAGGATCGCGATCCAGCTGTCCTGCACCGCAACCAGCGCGCTGTCGGTGTCGCCGAGCAGGCGCCGCGCGGTGCGCAGCAGCCGCGGGTGCCAGCGCCGGGCCAGCCGTTCCCCGGCGTCGCGGTCACCCGCTTGCACCAGCGTGACGAGCCATTCGTCATAGCGCCGACCGGCTTCCGATTGGGTCGGTGGGGGAGGGGCGGTCTTGCTGCCAGTCACATGGGGATAGTCGCAGCAGCCGCGCGAATGGTTCAGTCGTGCGCGCGATTTGTACCCCGCTTCTTGACCTGATCCGCTTTTGTTCTCACCATGTTCTGCATTTGCAGTGAGGGAGCGCGAGTCGATGCAAGCCAATTTCGATTACGAGCCGGTGCGCGATGCTGCCGGATGCCAGCTGTCGGTTACGGTCCTGGCCGACCGCGACCATATCCGCGCGGAAATGCGCGAAGATGCGCTCGCGGCGGGTTTCCGGGTGCGCGAATGCTGCAGCCTCGAAGAATATGCGCAGGGGCCGCTCGCGGCGCTGGGCGATCTCGTGATGGTCGATTGCGCGGTAGCGAGCGCGGATGCGCTGGCGCTGCTCTCGCGGCTCGACATGCGCGGGGGAAAGGCCGGCGCGCAGTTGGTGGTATCGACCACCATGGCCGCGCTCGATAGCGTGTTCGGCTGCTTTTCGCTCTCGGCCCCGCAGATCCTGGTCGANCCGGGCCGCGCCGAACGGATCATCGCGATCGGCCGCGTGCTGGCGCGCGTGCCCAACCTGCGGCTGCGCGAAATGGGCGAAGAGGACCGGCTGATGCTGTTGCGACTGACCGAACAGGTCGGCCGGATCGCCGAACGGCTGGAGAAACTTTCGCCCGGGCAGCGCGAGGGCGGGGGCGCCTTCCGCTTCGAATCCCCCGCGCAAGCATGGCGGGCGCAGGGCGAAGACCAGCGGTCCGCGCGCGAAGAGGAACAGCGGCCGCGTCTGCCCGAAGCGGCCGTGCTGCGGCGGATCATCAAGGCCCGCCAAGCGCGCATGCGCCATTTCGATGCCGACCTGTTCGCCGATCCGGCGTGGGATATTCTGCTCGATCTCGCCGCAGCACGCGCCGAACGCCAGCANGTTTCGGTTACGTCGCTCTGTATCGCCGCCGGGGTCCCGGCGACCACGGCATTGCGTTGGATCGGGCAGATGGTCGATGCCGACCTGCTGGTCCGCGTGTCCGACCCGCACGACCGCCGCCGCGCCTATATCGCGCTGTCCGACAACACGGCCGACGCGCTGGCCCGTTATTTCAGTGAAATCGGCGTCACCGACCTGGCGGTGGTCTAGCTGCGTCGCAGGATGACCGTGAGGCCGCTTGCGGGTGTCTCTGCGGGAAGGGGCGCGCGGGCGGCGTCGGCGCGGGCGCGGATCAGGATGGTCTCGGGAACCTGCGGGTCGTGCAGCACGGTGTCGGCGCGGCCCAGCGCGCGCGCCTGGCGGATCGTCAGGTCCTCCGGATCGTCGCTGGCAAGCGTGACGTCGACGACCTGCGCCCCATCGTCAGCGCGGGTCCGATCGAGCCAGCCGTCGACCCCCTCGGCACTCGCGGGTTCGAACGGGTCGAGCCGGCCGCCTTCCTGCAGCGCGGCGTCGATCGCTCGGCGGCGGGTATCGCCATCGGGATAGCGCGCNCGGATCCGGTCGCGCGCGGCGCTCAGCCCGCTCGCCAGCGCGCCCAGCGATTGCGGCAGGATGGCNTCGAGCCGCAGCCGCAGGTGTTTCGCCAATCCGGCCGATGCGCCGCCGGTGCTTACCGCGACCAGCACAGGGTCGCGGTCGAGCACGCTGGGGAGCGTGAAATCGCACAGTTCGGGACGGTCCGCCACNTTGACCAGCAAGCCCATGCGCTTGAGGCGCAGNGCGGCGNTCTGGGCGGCATGTCCGTCTTCCAGCGCCACGAATGCCAGCCTGGCGTAATGCGCTTCTGTCTCGGGGCAGGGGATGCCCCCTGCGCGTTCCACCAGCCGCGCCTTGGCCGCCGCCATTTCGCCTTCGCCGACAACGACGACGCGCGCGCCGGCGATCCGGTGGAAGAGCGGCAGGCTATGCATCGCGCCGCTGCATCAGGTGAGCCATTCGGGAACGCGTTCGGCATCCATGATCGCCGCTGCCGCGATTCTGTCGGCAACCACGGCATAGCGGTCGCCGTCGACCAGCGCTTCAGCGACGAAGCCGCGCGAGTTGTAGGATGAGGCCATCGTCGCGCCATAGGCGCCGGCGGTGCGAAATACGGCGAGGTCGCCCGCCACCAGCGCATCGCATTCGCGGTCCATCGCGAAGGTATCGCCCGTCTCGCAGATCGGTCCGACGATATGCGCGGTCATGCGGTCGCCGGTCGGCGCGACCGCNTCGAAATCGTGCCATGCGCCATACATCGCCGGGCGGGCAAGGTCGTTCATCGCCGCATCGACGACGACGAACGGGGGGCCGTTNCCGCTGCGCTTGGCACGGATCACCCGCGTCAGCAGCACGCCGGCATTGCCCGCGATCACGCGCCCGGGTTCGAACATCAGCTGCACCCCCCAGTCGCGCGTCACCCGCGCGACCATTGCGCCGTATTCGGCGGGGGAGGGCAGGCTTTCACCTGCCTTGTAGGGCACCCCCAGTCCGCCGCCGAGATCGGCATGCGTCACCGTGCATCCCGCCGCGCGCAATTCCGCAATCAGCGCGCCGACCTTGCCGAAGGCTGTCTCCAGCGGCTCGAGCGTCGAAAGCTGGCTGCCGATGTGCACTGCCACGCCGCGCAAATCGAGGCCGTCCTCCTGCGCCAGCCGGCCATAGATATCTGCCGCCCGGTCGAGCGGGACGCCGAACTTGTTCTCGCGCTTGCCGGTCGAGATTTTCTCATGCGTGCGCGCATCGACATCGGGGTTGACCCGCAGCGCGCAGGCGGCGCGCTTGCCGTGNCGNGCGGCAATCGCGGCCAACTCGTAGCCTTCCTCTTCGCTCTCGATGTTGAACTGGCCGATGTCCGCCTCGAGACCCTGCACCAGTTCGGCATGCGTCTTGCCGACGCCCGAGAAAACGATATCCGCGGGTTTCATGCCCGCTGCCAGCGCCCGGGCCAGTTCCCCGCCCGAAACGACATCGGCNCCATAGCCCTCGCTGGCGAGGATCTTGAGCACCGCCAGGTTGGGATTGGCCTTCACCGCAAAGGCGATGTGCGGGTTGTCGACCCCTGCCAGCGCTTCGCGAAACACGCGTGCGTGCCGCGCGAGCGTCGCGCGCGAATAGATGTAGACGGGCGTCCCGACTTCTTCCGCAATGCGCGGCAGCGGAACGTCCTCGGCGTGAAGCACGCCGTCTTTCAGCTCGAAATGGTCCATGGCAGGCCCCTGCCCAAAGGCATTCTCTTTGTCGANCAAGCCTTGCTTGCCCGATTGAAATTCACTCGGGCGGCAGATCGAAAGGATCGTCCTCGCGCTCTTCCGAACGGGTCCGCAGCTCGACGCTGCGCGCGGGGGCGGCCTCGGGATCGAGCACCAGCAGTTCATCGGCGGTGGGCTGCACATCCGCGCCATAGGGGGCGGGCGGCAGCGCTGCGCCTTCTACCGGTTCGAGCGCGGATTTCTGCCCGCAGGCAGCAAGCATCAGCAGCGCGGCAAGGGCGATCCGGTGGCGCATCAATCCTCCATGCCGAGACGCTGTTTCGCCGCGGCCACCTGCTGCCTTACGCGCTGCGGCGCNGTCCCGCCATAGGAAGCGCGCGCCGCGACCGAGGCATCGACCGACAGCGCATCGAACACGCGCTCGTCGATGCGTTCGTCGATAGCCTTCAGATCGCCGATCGACAGCCCATCGAGCGCGACGCCCTGCTCGTCGGCCAGCTTCACGGCCGCCCCGGTAATGTGGTGCGCTTCGCGGAACGGAATATCCGCCTGCCGCACCAGCCAGTCGGCCAGGTCGGTCGCGGTGGCGTGGCCGGCTTCGGCCGCACGGCGCATGCGCGCGGTGTCGAAGCCGCTGTCGGCCACCATCCCCGCCATGGCGGCAAGGCTGAGATCGATCAGGCCCGCAGCCTCGAACACCGGCGGCTTGTCGTCCTGCATGTCCTTCGAATAGGCGAGCGGCAGGCCCTTCATCGTGATCATCAGCGATGTCGCGCAGCCGATCACGCGGCCGGCATGCCCGCGCACCAGCTCGGCGGCATCGGGATTGCGCTTCTGCGGCATGATCGAACTGCCCGTCGACAGCGTGTCGGGCAGCTTGACGAAACCAAAGGGCTGGCTGGCCCAGATGATGAATTCCTCCGCCAGCCGCGACAGGTGCAGCGAACACTGGCTCGCCGCGGTCAGGTAATCGAGCGCGAAATCGCGATCGGATACGGCGTCGAGGCTGTTGCGCGTGGGCTGTGCGAAGCCAAGCGCCTCGGCGGTCATGTCGCGGTCGAGGTCGAAGCCGGTGCCCGCCAGCGCCGCCGAGCCCAGCGGGCATTCGTCCATCCGCGCCAGTGCATCGGCGAAGCGCGAACGATCCCGCATCAGCATTTCGAAATAGGCCAGCAGGTGATGGCCCAGCGTCACCGGCTGCGCGGTCTGCAAATGCGTGAAGCCGGGCATGATCGTGCCGGCATGCTCCTCGGCGCGGGCGACCAGCGCNGCCAGCACCGCTTCGATGCCCGCGATGGCGCGCCGGTTGGCGGTGCGCACCCACATGCGGAAGTCGGTCGCCACTTGGTCGTTGCGGCTGCGCGCGGTGTGCAGCCGCCCCGCTACCGGGCCGACGATTTCGGTCAGGCGGGCCTCCACGGTCATGTGGATGTCTTCCAGGTCCCAATCCTCGGGGACCCCGTCGCGCTCGTACTCCGCGGCGATCTGCTGCAATCCTCGATCGATGGTGCCCGCATCTTCGGCCGAGACGATACCNTGCCGNGCGAGCATGGCGACATGCGCCCGGCTGCCTTCGATATCCTCGCGCCACAGGATCTTGTCGAACGGAATGGAGGCGTTGATTTCGCGCATGATCGCGCTAGGTCCTTCGGCGAACCTGCCGCCCCACATGCTGTTGGAGCCCTGAGTGTCCCGCTTGTCGTTCACGCTTGCCATCATCCTCGGTCTTGCAGTCGCGGGCTGCGATAGGGGNGCACCCGATGCGGCGCAAGAAAGCAGCGCTTCGTCCGCCCTAACCGGACAGATCGACGACAGCGCGGCGGGCGAACTGATGCCGNCGCTGAATGTGACCGATCCGGCAGGGCGCACGCTCAATCTCGGTGCGCTGCAGGGCACGCCCGTCCTGCTCAATCTCTGGGCAACCTGGTGTGCGCCGTGTGTCGAGGAGATGCCGCTGCTCGATACGCTTGCCGGCGAATACGAAGGTCGCTTGCGGGTGCTGACCGTGAGCCAGGACATGCAGGGCGCCGAAGTGGTCGGCCCGTTCTTCGCTCAGGGCGGCTATGCGAGACTCGAACCCTGGATGGATCCCGAAAGTGCAATCGGCTTCGCGGTTGGCGGGGGGAGCATGCCCACCACCGTGCTCTACGATGCCGCGGGGCAGGAGNTCTGGCGGGTGCAGGGCGGTTACGACTGGACCAGCAAGGAAGCGCGCGCCGCGATCGACCGCGCTATCGCGGAGTAGGGCGGCAAGCGGCGCCTCGCGGGTGCCACAATCGCGGCACCGGCGGAAATGGTGGGCGATGACGGGCTCGAACCGCCGACCCTCTCGGTGTAAACGAGATGCTCTACCAACTGAGCTAATCGCCCGCTCCGTTTCAGCGGTGCGCTGCACATAGCGCCCAATTCGGCAAAATCAATTGCCGAGATCGCGCGTAGCCCGCTAGGCGGCGGGCATGACCACCAAGCTTACCGTCCTCGCCACCGGCGGCACGATTGCCGGGATCGCCGGTTCCGCGATTACTCCGGGATACCGTTCGGGCGAGATCGGGATCGAGGACTATCTCGAAAAGGTCGGCGGGCTGGGGCTCGAGGCCGAGCTTTCGGGCAAGCAGATCGCCAATATCGATTCGGCCGACATCGGACCGATGGTGTGGACCCCGCTCCACCAGGCTGCGCAGGCGGCGCTGGCGGACCCGGCGTGTCAGGGTGTNATCGTCACCCACGGCACCGATACGCTGGAAGAAACCGCGTTCCTGCTCGACCAGACGCTGCCGGCGGACAAGCCCGTGGTGGTGGTCGGCGCGATGCGGCCCGCCGATGCGGTGGGCTATGACGGGCTGCGCAATTTCGCCAATGCCGTACGCGTGGCGAGCGATCCCGATGCTGCGGGGCGCGGGGTGCTGGTGGTGATGGGCGACCGGATCTTTGCCGCGCGCGACGTCTACAAGGTCCGCACGCGCGGGACCGAGGCCTTTCGCGGGTTCCCGCGCGAATCAGTCGGACTGGTAACACCCGCTTCGCTCGAATGGTTCGGCGCACCCTGGCGGACCGGGGCCGGGGCGGCCTTCGGCTGGCCCGAGAGTTTCCCCGGGGTGGCCATCGTCTACGCCTATGCCGGTCTCGATGCGGCCGACCTGAACCGGCAGGTGAGCGCTGCCACGCGCGGCATCGTGCTGGCCGGTGTTGGCGAAGGGAACATGCCAGATGGCGTCCGTCAGGAACTGGCGAGGCTTGCTTCGCGCGGGGTTTGCGTCATCCGCGCCAGCCGGGCTGACGAGGGACTGGTCGACCGCGAGGACGAGGACGATGCCAACGGTTTCGTCGCGGCCCGCGCGCTCAATCCGCAAAAGGCGCGGATTCTCCTGCAATTGCTGCTGGCCGCGGGTGAAAGCGATCCCGCCACGATCCAGCGGGCTTTCGACATGAGGTAGGCAGGGACGCTGTCCCCGCCCGCATCGCTGTGCGGACGGGGAAGCATCCGGGTCATGCCTAACCGTGCGGCATCACGAGATATTTCTCGCCGGTCTTCATCTGGCGATAATCGAGGATCGCATCCTTGGTCAGCATGCCCTCGAGATCTACCTTGGTCTTGTAACCGCTGGCGAAGGTGGTGGTGAGGTTGTCGAGCACGCGCTTGCGCATGCGCATCACCGTTTCCATTCCCGCGGTTTGCAGGAACGGCGTCAGCAGCCAGCCCGAGAGCGTCCAGCCGAAGCCGTAGCTGGGCGTCAGCGTGGTCGGTCCGAAGTCGAGGCGGCCATAGATGAACATCCGCTTCTGCTGGTTCGAGCCATAGCGCGAATATTCGGTCATCTTGCCGACCGCGACCTGTTCCATCGCCTTGAAACAGGTGTCGACCATCTTTCCGCCGCCGATCGGATCGAAGCCGTAGAAGGCGTCGGTATCGTCGATCGCCGCCTTGAGCTGGTCGAGGAAATCGTCGTCGGAGGAATTCACGACATGCGTCGCGCCCTGGTCCTTGAGCAGCTTGGCCTGCTCGTCCTTGCGAACGATATTGACGAGGCCCATGCCGTCCTCGAGGCAGATGCGGTTGAGCATCTGGCCGAGATTTGATGCGCCGACGGTGTGCAGGATCGCCTTGTGACCATCCATCCGGGCGTTCTCGACGAAGCCGAGTGCGGTCATCGGATTGACGAAGCTCGACGCGCCGGCTTCGGCGCTGTGATCACCCAGCGGCAGGCACATGGCGGCATCGGCAATCGCGTATTCGCTGTAGGCGGTGCCCGGCACGCAGGCGACCCGCTGGCCCATCAGCGCCTTGGCCATGTCGCTGTCGCCGGTCGCGATGACCGTGCCTGCGCCTTCGTTGCCTGCGGGCAGGCGCTGGCCATGGCGTGCTTTCTGACCCGAGTTGAACGGCTCGGGCATCTTGGCGACGACCTTGCCGGGCGAATAGTCGGCATTCTCGAAATCGGCCGCGCCGGTCAGGATCGCGAGGTCCGACGGGTTGATCGGCGCCGCTTCCATCTTGACCAGCACCTGATTGCCGGTGGGATCGGGAAATTCGCTCTGCGCGATCTCGACGGTCAGCGTACCGTCGCTTTCAAGAGTGGTGAAAAGCTGCTTTCCGGTGGTGGTCATCTGCATTCTCCCAATTCAATTCTGGACCTAACCGGCCTATCGCTAGGCGCGCTCGTGGCGCTTGGCTAGGGTGACGTTGGGTCAACTATCCGCGGGGTAGCTCGCCGATACGAAATACAGGCCGTGCGGCGGCGCGTTCAATCCCAATTCTTGTCGGTCGCGCGCCGCCAGCGCTTCGGCCATGCGTTCTTCGGGCCAGCGGCCCATCCCGACCAGCGCGAGGCAGCCGACCATCGAGCGGACCTGGTGATGGAGGAAGCTGCGCGCTTCAGCGTGCACGCGGACTTCCGCGCCCATCGGCGTCGCCACCTGCTCGACATCAAGCCGGTCGAGCGTCTTCACCGGGCTGTCGGACTGACAATGGACCGAGCGGAAGGTGGTGAAATCATGCAGCCCGACCAGCGCCTGCGCCGCGCGGTGCATGGCCTGCGCATCGAGTTCCTGCGGCACCTGCCACAGCCGGCCGCGTTCCAGCGTCAGCGGCGCGCGGCGGTTGGCAATCCGATAGACATAGGACCGCCCGGTGCAGGAAAAGCGCGCGTGCCAGTCGTCGGGGACGATGGCGCAATGCGTCACCGCGACGGGATCGGGGCGGAGGTGCGCATTGAGCGCCTCCATCAGCCGGTAAGGCTTGATGTCCTTCTCGGCATCCAGATGGCTGCGCATCGCGATAGCGTGCACGCCCGCATCGGTCCGGCCGGCGCTGTGCAGCCGCACCTCCTCGCCCAGCACGCGAAACGCCGCTTCCTCGACCGCCTGCTGGACGCTCGGCCCGTCCTTCTGCCGCTGGAGGCCGAAGAAGGGTGTCCCGTCGAATTCGAGAGTAAGCGCGAAGCGGGTCATCGGCGGACTATACTCCTCGTACCGGTCATTCCCGCGGAGGCGGGAATCCAGCTGACGATCGCGGCAGGCGAGAGGGTATCTGGACCCCCGCCGTCGCGGGGGTGACGTGCTGAGGTTACGGTCATTCGAGTATCGTACCCGGCACCACCGCATTGCCGCGCAGGACCGTCGAATTCGAAAGTGAGCGTGAAGCGGGTCATTCTGGCATTACGCTCCCGTCCCGTCATTCCCGCGGAGGCGGGAATCCAGCCGACTTTGCGCACTGGCGAGAGGGTATCTGGGCCCCCGCCTTCGCGGGGGTGACGGATAAAGTCAGCAGTCATTCGAGAATGACACCCTTGGCCACCGCATTGCCGCGCAGGAAAGTGTCCAGGTCCATCTTCGGCTTGCCCGCGCGTTGCAGTTCGAGCGGACGAATCGCTCCCTCGCTGCACGCGATCGCCAGCCGCTCGTCGAGCACTTCGCCGGGCGCGCCCGCCCCCTCGACCACCTCGGCGCGCAGCAGTTTCACCCGCTGGCCATCGAGTTCGAACCAGGCTCCGGGAAAGGGCGACAGGCCATGTGCGTGGCGCACTACCTCCACCGCCGGACGGCCCCAGTCGATCCGCGCCTCGGCCTTGTCGATCTTGGCGGCGTAAGTCGCATCGGCATCGACCTGCGCGATCGGCACATGGATCTTGAGGTCGCGCAAGGTGCCAACCATTAGTTGCGCGCCGAGTTCGGCCAGTTCCTCGGTAAGCTCGCCGGTGGTCTTGCCCTCAATCGGGGTGCGCGCCATCGCCAGCATCGGGCCGGTATCGAGCCCGGCCTCCATCTGCATGATCGTGACGCCAGTCACATTATCGCCCGCCATCACCGAGCGGTGGATCGGCGCCGCACCGCGCCAGCGCGGCAGGATCGAGGCATGCACGTTGAGGCAGCCATGCTCCGGCGCATCGAGCACCGCCTGCGGCAGGATGAGCCCATAGGCAGCGACCACTGCGACGTCGGCATTAAGTGCGGCGAAGGCCTCCTGCTCTTCGGCCGATTTCAGCGATTTGGGATGGCGGACCTCGATCCCCAGATCGCTGGCGCGCTGGTGCACCGGGGTGGGGGTCAGTTCCTTCCCCCGGCGGCCACCCGGACGCGGCGGCTGGGTATAGACGCAGACGACCTCATGCGCCGCATCGACCAGCGCCTGCAGCGTCGGCACTGCGAAATCGGGCGTTCCCATGAAGATTATGCGCATGATTGGACGGTTGGCCTTTCTCTGTTTGGCTGCGGCCCCTATCTGTCGCCCCATGGCATCGCAAGAGATCGAAACCCTCGCCGCCGCACTGGCGCGCCTGCCCGGGCTCGGACCGCGCAGCGCCCGGCGCGCGGTGCTGTGGCTGGTCAAGCGCCGCGAAAGCGCGCTGCCCGCCATGCTCGAAGCGCTGGCCACGGTGGGCGAAGCGCTGGTCGAATGCGACACCTGCGGCAATGTCGACACCACTAACCCGTGCGGGATCTGCCGTGATCCGCGGCGCGACCTGAAATCGCTCTGCGTGGTCGAGGATGTCGCCGACCTGTGGGCGCTCGACCGCGCGAAGCTGTTCACCGGGAAATACCACGTGCTCGGCGGCAAGCTGTCCGCGCTCGACGGGGTGCGGCCCGAAGACCTCAATATCGCGCAATTGCTGGCGCGCGTGGAGGCGGGCGGGGTGGACGAAGTCGTGCTGGCGATGAACGCCACGCTGGAAGGGCAGACGACCGCGCATTACCTCGCCGAACGGCTCGAGGAGCACCCCGTGCGCATCACGCAGCTCGCCCACGGCCTGCCGGTCGGCGGCGAACTCGACTATCTCGACGAAGGCACGCTCGCCCAGGCGCTACGCGCGCGGCGGCCGCTGGGGTAGGTTTTTGATGCGTGCGGGAAGCGCCTCCGCGCTTCCCTTGCGGCTGTGCCATCCCACGCCCCCTCCCGGCCACCCACGGCACGGTATTCTATGGGGGGCCGGGAGGGGGCGTGGGATGGCACAGCAAGAGCCGGACGGATGTCCGGCGCGCACGCAACGAACAATTGAAGAATCCGTATTCCGCGACTATCTGGCAACCCATGGCTATCCGTGAAATCCTCGAAGTGCCGGATCCCCGGCTCAAGACCGTGTCCGAACCCGTCACCGAATTCGGTGACGAGCTGAACGAACTCGTCTCCGACATGTTCGAAACCATGTATGCCGCGCCCGGTATCGGCCTAGCCGCGATCCAGGTCGGCGTCCCCAAGCGCGTGCTGGTGATCGACCTCCAGCCCGAGGATGAGGATGCCGAGCCCGAACCGTGCAATCACGACGGGCACGAACACGTCCACTATCCGACGAAGAAGGAACCGCGGGTCTTCATCAACCCCGAAATCCTCGATCCCGCGGAAGACCTCGCCAGCTACCAGGAAGGCTGCCTCTCGGTCCCCGACATCTTCGCCGATGTTGACCGCCCGGCGACCTGCCGCGTGCGCTATCAGGACCTCGAGGGCGAAACGCATGAAGAGGACATGGAAGGCCTGATGGCCACCTGCATCCAGCACGAGATGGACCATCTCGAAGGCATCCTGTTCATCGACCACCTCAGCCGCCTCAAGCGCAACATGGCGCTCAAGAAGCTGAAGAAGCTGCGCGAAGCGGCGTAATCCTCACTTTCCACATCCGTTTCCATACGAGCGGATTGGCTTGTTGGTGATTCTATGGCACGTTCCTAATTCGTTCTACGGATTGGGAGGTGCCTTACGAGTCGTTGAAACGCTGAAGAGCGAAAACTTCCAATAGAGTTGGCAAGCAATACGCATACGCGAGGACGAACCGACGACAGTAGGGCCATGCCTGCCGAACGCCCGATAGAAGGCGGAGTTCGCTGGTCTGAAATTGTAGATCTTCGTTCCAAAGCTTCCCTGCAAGCTTCCACTCTAAAACCGAACGCACACATAGGGAGTGACAGCATGTTCTGTCCGCCACATGTGCTGCGCTGGATTGATGGTCTTTGCTACTGGGTCTTGCTGTCACGTGATGGCAGGGCATGTACGCACCAGTCTTCTGTAGGATTTCTAACGGAAGAAGAAGCAGAGGCCGATTTCAGGTGGTGGAACTCCAACTGACAAACAGACGCAGCGTGGCGGGGTGCGTACCCCGCCACTTCCTGCGATCCTAAGGAATGAAACGATGGATCCCACGGTTCTCGCCCTTATCACCATCGTCCTCGGCCTCGCGCTGGGATATTTCCTCGGTCACCGCTTCGGCTCCGCGCCGGTCAAGGACTGGCAGGCCCGCCATGGCGAGCGTGATGCGGAGGCGAAGGAACTCGACGCGAAGTTCCGCAAGGCGATCGTCGACCTGGAAAATGCCACGGTCCGCGCCGAGCGGGCCGACGCGCTCGACGGCGAATTGCGCGAGACGCGCCGCCAGCACGAGGCGGTGCTCGAGGAAATGCGCCGCAATAACGGGGCGCTCAGCGCCGAGCTTGCGACGCTGAAGGAAAAGACCGCCAATTTCGACGAGCAGAAACGCCTGCTGATCGAAGCGCGCGAGGAAATGCTCAAGGAATTCCAGAACACCGGTTCGGCGGTGCTGACCAAGGCGCAGGATGCCTTTCTCGAACGCGCGACCGAGCGGCTGGGGCATTCGGAAAAGACCTCCGAAGCGAAGATCCGCGAATTGCTGCAACCGGTGGGCGACCGGCTCAAGAAATACGAGGACCAGGTCGCTGCGCTGGAGGAAAAGCGCACCAATGCGTTCTCCTCGCTTGCGGCGCAGATCGAGCAGATGCGGCTGGGCCAGGAAGAGGTCCGGCGCGAGGCGCAGCGGCTCGGCAACAGCCTGACCAATGCGCCCAAGGCGCGCGGCCGCTGGGGCGAGCGCGCGCTGCAGAACGTGCTCGAACAATGCGGCCTGTCCGAACACACCGATTTCATTCTCGAACATTCGATCGAGACCGACGAAGGGCGCCTGCGCCCCGATGCGGTGGTCCATGTGCCGGGCCAGAAGAAGCTGGTGATCGACGCCAAGGTTTCCTTGAACGCCTACCAGGCCGCGTTCGAGGCCGATGACGAGGGTGAACGCGTCCGGCATCTCGACCTGCATGCAAAATCGATGCGCGGGCATGTCCAGACGCTGGGTTCGAAAAGCTACCAGAGCCAGTTCGACGACACGCCCGACTATGTCGTCATGTTCGTCCCCGGCGAGCATTTCGTCGCCGCCGCGCTCGAACACGATCCCGAACTGTGGGACTTCGCCTTCCGCAACAAGGTGCTGCTCGCGACGCCCACCAATCTCGTCGCGATCGCGCGCACCGTCGCGCAGGTCTGGCGGCAGGACAAGATGGCGGACGAGGCGCGCGCGATCGGTGCGATGGGGGCCGAGCTTTACGATCGCCTGCGCGCCGCTTCGGAACATCTCAAGCGGGTCGGCGGCGGGCTCGAAAGCGCGGTGAACAATTACAACAAGTTCGTCGGCAGCTTCGAGCGCAACGTGCTGTCCTCGGGGCGCCGGATGGCCGAGAAGGGGGTCGAGATCGGCAAGGCCGAAATCCCCGATGTCCCGCTGGTCGAGGCGACCCCGCGCTACAATGCCGAGGATGCCGCACAGATCGGAAGCGCGGGAACGCCGGAGTCCACGGCGGCCGATTAGGGCGGAAACCTTCGTCCGGCATCGACGTTGGTCGCAAAACGGGTTCGTCTGCAGGACGTGTTTCGCCCGTAGAAGCAGATCGAGGACTTTCTCATGCAACGCGGTGATGGTGGAGGCGAACGTGCCACCTTCGACCAGTCCCAGCAGGCTGGCCGGACCTTCAGCCCCGATTCGGACAATTTCGCCGGCGCCACCGGGCTGCTGTTCGAGCAGGCCATGGCACAGACGCGGATGGCGGTGTGCCTGACCGATCCGCACCAGCAAGACCAGCCCATCGTATTCTGTAACAAGGCGTTCGAGAAACTGACCGGGTACCGGCAGGATGAGATCATCGGCCGCAACTGCCGTTTCCTCCAGGGCCCGAAGACCAGTTCCGAGCAGATCGCCAAGCTTCGGCATGCGGTGGACAATGAAGACGTGCTGGTGGTCGAGCTGCTCAACTATCGCAAGGACGGATCGACCTTCTGGAACGCGCTCCACCTCGGCCCGATTTACGATGAAGATGGCGAACTGCGCTATTTCTTCGGCAGCCAGTGGGATGTCAGCGATATCCATCTGGCGCGCGCCGAGGAAAAGCACGCCAAGGTCATGGCGCGCGAAGTGTCGCACCGGCTCAAAAACGTCTTTGCGGTCATCGGCGGTATCGTGAACATCACCGGCCGCGCGATGAATGCGCGCGAACTGGCGAGCAAGATCAACGAACGGATCAAGGCGCTCGGCCGCGCATACGAGCCCACTCTCGACGAAGCCTCGTTCGGCACGATCGAGGTGGGGCAGGCGATCCGCTCGGTGCTGGCCCCCTACGATCCCGAGGGCGACCGGATCGTCTTCGACGGGGACAGCGCGCGGACCGAACCCAATGCAGTGTCGGCGCTGGGGCTGACGCTGCACGAATTCGCGACCAATGCATCGAAATACGGGGCGCTGTCGAACGGTGGCGGGACTATCACCGTATCGTGGCGCCACGATGAAGACCGCCATGGCCGNCANTCGCTNGTGATCGAATGGGTGGAACGNGGCGGNCCGCCGATCCNCNGCAAACCCGAGGAAACCGGGACCGGTTTCGATATTGCCGAGCGGCTGCTGTCCTATTCGCGCGGCACGCTCGACCGAGCCTGGGAGGAAGACGGCTTGCACGCGACCATTTCATTGCCGCTGACATCATGAAATCCATCCTGATCCTGGAAGACGAGCCCTTCATCGCGCTCGACCTGCAACTCGCCTTCGAAGATGATGGTGCGCGCGCGGTCGTGGCGGTCAATTGCGACGAAGCTTTCGAGCTGCTGCGGACCACCGAGATCGATGGCGCGGTACTCGACGTGAACCTGGGCCGCAACGAAACCTGTGAACCCGTGGCGGTCGAGTTGAAGAAACGCGGCGTACCCTTCCTGCTGCATACGGGCGACCTCGACCGTACGGGCGAAGCGCTGCGCGAACTCAATGCGCCGATCATGGCCAAGCCCAGCGGGGCCGAGGAAGTGGTGGCGAAGCTGTTCGGGTTGCACGGTTCCTGCGAGCCGGCCTGAGCGCCGCGACCCCGGCAGACACGAAGTCAGCCCTCGAGTCTGGCGAGAACCTCGTATCCCAGAACCGCCGCGGCTACGGCAGCATTGAGGCTGTCGGCGCGGCCCTTCATCGGCATGGTCACGCGCAAGTCGCANGCCATTTCGTACGGTTCCGGCAATCCGCGCGATTCGTTGCCCACCATGACGAAGCAGGGCGCGGCATAAGGCGCCCCGCGATACGGCTGCGCATCGCGCAGGCTGGCCGCGACCAGCTGGCCGCGCGCGCCGCGCAACCAGGGTTCGAATTCGTCCCACCGCGCCTGCGCGACCGGCTGCGTGAAGATCGCGCCCATGCTGGCACGGACCGCTTCGACGCTGAAGGGATCGGCGCAATCATCGATCAGGATCAACCCGCCGGCGCCGATCGCATCGCCGGTGCGCAGCATGGTGCCCAGATTGCCGGGATCGCGCAGCGCCTGCGCCACCAGCCAGATCTCTGCCGTCTCCCGCTCGATCGCTTCCAGCGCAGTGCCGAATTCGGCAAACACCCCGGCCACGGCCTGCGGGTTGTCCTTGCCGGTGATCTTGGCGAGGATGTCGGGCGTGGTCTCGATGATCTCGCCGCCCGCTGCGGCGACCGATGCCTCGAGTGCGGCGAGCAGCGGGTGCGGTTCGCGGCGGTCGGCCAGCACCAGCACTTCGGGTACATGGCCGCATTCGCGGGCATCGGTCAGCAACCGCAGCCCTTCGGCGAGGAACCGGCCCGCGGCCTTGCGATGCTTCTTCTCGCGCAGTGCGCGCAAAGCCTTGACGGTGGGATTGGAAAAGCCGGTGATGTGGCGACGCTCTACCGTCACGTCACAATTCCCCGAAACCATCCTCGACCATGGCGGCGAGGTTCTCGATCACCGGTTCGGCATCCTCGCCGGTCANGATGATCTCGATCATATCGCCCTTGGCGGCGCCCAGCATCATCAAGCCGAGGATCGATCCGCCGGCAGCCTCGTGGTCGCCCTTGGCGACACGGACCGAACAGCCCTCGGGCAGCTCGGCGACCGCATTGACGAACTTCGCGCTCGCGCGGGCGTGCAGCCCGCGCTGGTTGACCACCTCGACGCTGCGGCGCTGCTCGCTCAACAGGCTTTCCGCGCGCTGGCGAGGTCCTGGCCGAGGAACTCGCTGGCCACCGTGATGTAATTGCGCCCGGCGGTCTGCGCGGCGTTGACCGCATCGACAACATTCATGCTCTTGCGCGCGCCGGCGAGGCGGATGAGCATCGGCAGGTTGATCCCCGCAATCACTTCGACACGCCCCGTGTCGAGCAGCGAAATCGCGAGGTTGGACGGGGTGCCGCCGAACAGGTCGGTCAGGATGATCGCGCCCTGGCCCTGGTCGACCGTGCGAATGGCATCGGCGATATCGGCGCGGCGTTGCTCCATATCGTCATTGGGACCGATACAGATCGTGGCGACGCCTTCCTGCTTGCCCACCACATGCTCCATCGCATCGATGAAATGGTCGGCCAGGCGGCCGTGGGTGACGAGGATCATGCCGATCATGCAGCTTCAGTTCCGTTTGCGATGCCCGAAATTGTATCTGCGAGGCGCTTAACCATTCCTTGGCCCCCGGTCTATCCGCGTTCGAGCGGGTCGGCCGGGCGTGAACCAAGATTGCGGTGTATAACCGTGGGCGAAAATCCCGCTTCGCGCAAGACCGCGGCCGCGCGTTCCGCACTGAAGACGGACCGGTGTCTCCCCCCGGTACAGCCGAAGGCGATGTTGAGGTAGCTGCGCCCCTGGCTCGCATAATGCGGCAGCGCTTCGAGCAGCAGGTCGATGATCCGGCTGAAAACNGGTTCGAAGGCAGGATCGGCNAGGATGTGTTCGCCCACNNGGGCATCGAGCCCGGTCTGTTCGCGCAGCCCCGGGGCCCAGTGGGGATTGTCGAGGAACCGCATGTCGAACAGCAGGTCGGCCAGCGGCGGGATCCCGCGCGAGAAGCCGAAGCTGGTCACGGTCACGGCCATCGTCTGATCCGCCCGGTCGGCGAACCGTTCGCGCACGACCTGCTGCAGGTGGTTGGTCGAATAGTCGGTGGTGTCGATCACCATATCGGCCCAGCGGCGCAGCGGTTCGAGCAGTTCGCGTTCGGCCTTGATGCCGTCCATCGCGGTGCGGCCGCGCGCCATCGGGTGCGGGCGGCGTGTCTCGTTGTAGCGCCGTTCGAGTTCGCCGCTGCCGCAGTCGACGAACATGGTGGTCACTTCGACGTCGNCGNNCTNNTCGAANTTNTTNAACTGTTCGATGACCTTCGACGGCACGAAACCGCGGGTCCGCGAATCGACACCGATCGCGAGGCGNGAATTGTCCGCCTTGGCGCCGACCAGCCGGCCGAGCAGCCGGATGGGAAAATTGTCGATCGTTTCCCATCCGAGATCCTCGAGCACCTGCAGCGCGGTCGATTTCCCCGCGCCCGAAACGCCGGTGACGAGGAGGATGTGCTGCACGGGAAGCGATTCGTCGGCCATGGGCGCCGTGCCTATGCGCTTTCGCCGGGTTTGGGGAGGGGGAGACCGTGTTCGCGCAGCGCGTGTTCGGCGCGCAGGGCCTGCGNCGCATCGCCCGGCGCGAAGGGCAGCACGGGGATTGCGACGCCTGCGATCGTGCGCGTGGCGATTTCGAGCGGGAACCTCGCGGCCCCCGGATCGAGGCTGAGCAGCAGCGCGACCGGGCCTTCGCCCACCGGCAGTTCGATCACGCCGACATTGCGCACTTCGACCAGCCCGGCGGTGTTGGGCGGAGGCGATCCGTGCAGCCGGTCGTCGCGGCGCGCGATGGTGACGGCATCGTCGCCCACCAGCACCGCGCCGCGATCGATCAGCGCCAGCGCCAGCGCGGACTTGCCGGCGCCCGGCGGGCCTTCGATCAGCAGGACCTGTCCGTCCACGACCACTGCGCTCACATTGGCAAGGACCTGCGCGCTCATCGCTTTTTGGGNAGGCCGAGTTCGAGGCACGCGCCGCTCTGGCCGTCTCTCCGCGACGTCGCCAGCAGCGTGCCGTCATGCGCTTCGGCGATGGTCCGCGCGATGGCGAGGCCCAGGCCCGAATGGTTGCCGAAGTCTTCTTCTGCCGGGCGATCCGAATGGAAGCGCTGGAACACTTTCTCGCGCTTTTCCTCGGGGATGCCCGGTCCCTCGTCGCAGATGGTCAGCGTGATCCAGTCCTCGCGCTGCACGATGTCGGCCCAGATCCGCCCGCCCGGCGGCGAAAAGGACACGGCATTGTCGAGCAGGTTCTGGATCACCCGCTCGAGCCGGACGGGGACGCCCATGACCCTCGCCGGGCGGTCGGCGCCGGATATCTCGAGCTGNCGCCCTTCGTTCTCGTCCCGCGCGGCGCGNTTTTCGGCGATGGTGCACAGCAGCTGCGCGAGGTCGACCGGTTCGAACTCGGTGCGAGACATTTCCGCGTCGATCCGGCTGGCATCGGAAATCTCGGTGACCAGCCGGTCGATCCGGCGGACGTCATGCGTCGCGATCTCGAGCAATTGCGCGCGCAGCGCCGGGTCTTCGACCTTGCCCAGCGATTCGGTGGCGCTGCGTAGCGATGCCAGCGGGTTCTTGATTTCATGCGCGACGTCGGCGGCGAAATGTTCGACCGCGTCGATCCGCTGGCGCAGGGCGGCGGTCATGTCGGAGATCGAGCGCGCGAGCATGCCGATTTCGTCGCGTCGCTGCGGCAGTCGCGGCACTTCGACCTGCCGGTCGCGGCCCTGCCGCACGCGCACCGCGGCCTGCACCAGTTCGCGCAGGGGCCGCACGATCGTCTGCGCGAGGAACAGCGACAGCAGGGTCGAGATAACCAGCGCCAGCAGCACGATCAGCGCNACNGTCGAACGCGCCTGCCGCACGCTTTCGGTGATATCGACCGGATTGCGCGTGAGCAGCAGCGTGTCTCCCTCCAGCCCCACCGGCGCGGCGGCATTGATCACATGCGTCCCGTCGGGGGCATCGCGCAGCACGATCTGCGTGAGGCTGTCTTCGCGCGCGCGCGTAAGTTCTGGCCAGTCGGCGGCGTCATCGGTTTCGGGCTCGACGTAATCGGGCAGCGAGGGCGCACCGACCACGCGGTCGAACCAGCGGTCGAGCTGCAAGGCGAAGGCATCCTGGTCGACCTCCTTGGCCTGCGGCAGCGTGAAGCTGGGCGGGGCGAGCCTGAAACTGTCGGCTTCGAGCTTCCCGTCGGGGCCGTAGACGCGCAGGCGCAGCCGCTGTTCCTTGCCGATCTGGATCAGCAGCGCTTCCTGCCGCTGCGGGGTCGCCCCGGCCAGCGCTTCGGCAGTGATTTGCGCTTCGACGAGGGCCAGCTTGAAGCGTTCGTCGAGCAATTGCTTGCGATAGGCGTCGACATAGATGACCCCGCCGCCAAGCAGCACCAGCGGCAGGACATTGACGAANAGGATNCGGCTGGTGAGCGACAGGCGGCGCGACCAGCGCAGCTTCTCGATCCGCGGATCGCCTTTGAGGACACTGCCGGTTTCGGACATGGCGGGCGTCCGGATCAACCTTCGTTGAAACTGTAGCCTGCGCCGTACAGCGTCTCGATCGCGGAAAAGTCCGGGTCGACGCTGCGGAACTTGCGGCGCATGCGCTTGATNTGGCTGTCGACCGTGCGGTCGTCGACGAAGACATCGTCGGGATAGGCGGCATCCATCAGCTGGTTGCGGCTCTTGATCACGCCGGGGCGCGCCGCGAGCGCTTCGAGCAGGAGGAATTCGGTCACCGTCAGCGACACCGGTTCGCCGTCCCATGTGGCATGGTGGCGGGCAGGGTCCATGAACAGCCGCCCGCGTTCNAGCACTTCGCCGGGCTTGTCGTCGAACTGTTCCGACAACAGCAGCGGGTGATCGCCGCCGCTGCGGCGCAGGATCGCGCGAATGCGGGCCAGCAGCAGGCGCAGGCTGAACGGCTTGGCGATGTAATCGTCCGCGCCCATTTCGAAACCGGCCTGCTCGTCGGTCTCGTCATCCTTGCTGGTCAGGAAGATGACCGGCAGCGGCGATTGTTCGCGCAGCCGGCGCAGCAATTCCATCCCGTCCATCTTGGGCATCTTGATATCGAAGATCGCCAGATCGGGCGGGTTCGACAGCAGCGCGCCCAGCGCGGCTTCGCCATCCGAATAGACGCGCGTGTCGAAGCCTTCGGCCTGCAGCGCGATCGAGACGGTGGTGAGGATGTTGCGATCATCGTCGACCAGCGCGATGACGGTGCGGTTTTCGTCGCCCCTGGGGGCCGTTTCTGCGCCGGTGACTTCCATCGTTCGGACCTAGCCGCAATGCCCGGGCAAGACAACGCGGCGCGAATTCTTCGCCGCTACTCGCGGTGCGGGCACCGGTTTGACGTCGAGGCCGGGGATGACTATTGCCTGCCGGGAACCTCACGCATTCGTATGCGCGAGCGATTCCCGGACGAACCCGCATCCCGCGCTGGAGAATTCAGTGACCTTTTCGCTTTCCCATTCGCTTGCCGACCAGGGCATCGAGACTTCCGCCACCATCCATCCCAACCTGACTTCGGAAGAGCTGACCGCCGCCGCGCTGGAGCGCAGCGAGGGCCGCCGTGCCAAGGACGGTCCGCTGGTGGTCGAAACGGGCAAGCACACGGGCCGCAGCGCGAAGGACAAGTTCATNGTCCGCAACGCCGAAACCGAAGACACGGTATGGTGGGACAACAACGCTTCGATGACGCCGGCGCATTTCGCCGCGCTCAAGGAAGATTTCCTCAGGGCGGTGGCGGACAAGGGCGAGCTTTTCGTCGCCGACCTGTTCGGCGGCTCGCAGCCCGAGCACCGGGTCAATGTCCGGGTGATCAACGAGCTGGCGTGGCATAACCAGTTCATCCGTACGCTGCTGGTGCGTCCGACCGAAGCCGAGCTCGANGGTTTCGTGCCCGAATACACCATCATCGACCTGCCCAGCTTCCAGGCCGACCCCGAACGCCACGGGACGCGCAGCGAGACCGTGATCGCGGTCAATCTCGAAGAGAAGCTGATCCTGATCGGCGGCACCAAATATGCCGGCGAGATGAAGAAGAGCGTCTTCGGCATTCTCAACTACCTGCTGCCCGCCAAGGGGGTGATGCCGATGCACTGCAGCGCCAACATCGGCCCCGACGGCAAGACCGCGGTGTTCTTCGGCCTGTCGGGCACCGGCAAGACCACGCTGTCGGCCGATGCCAGCCGGACGCTGATCGGCGATGACGAGCATGGCTGGTCGGATACGGCGGTCTTCAACTTCGAAGGCGGTTGCTACGCCAAGATGATCCGCCTCAATCCCGAGGCCGAGCCGGAAATCTACGCCACCACCAAGATGGAAGGCACCGTGCTCGAAAACGTCGTGATGAACGATGCGGGCGAAATCGATCTCGACGACAACAGCCTCGCCGAGAACACCCGCGGCGCCTATCCGCTGTCGTCGATACCGAACACTAGCGAAAAGAACCTCGGCCCGGTCCCGTCGAACGTAATCATGCTGACCGCCGATGCTTTCGGCGTGCTGCCTCCGATCGCGCGGCTCACGCCCGACCAGGCGATGTATTATTTCCTGTCGGGTTATACCGCCAAGGTCGCGGGCACCGAAATCGGCGTGACCGAACCGGAAGCGACTTTCAGCACCTGCTTCGGCGCNCCCTTCATGCCGCGCCACCCCAGCGTTTACGGCAACCTGCTCAAAGAACGCATCGCCAAGGGCGGGGTGCAGTGCTGGCTGGTCAACACCGGCTGGACCGGTGGCAAGTACGGTACCGGCAGCCGGATGCCGATCAAGGCCACCCGTGCGCTGCTCAATGCGGCGCTCGACGGGTCGCTCAACGACGCCGAATTCCGCAAGGACCCCAACTTCGGTTTCGAAGTGCCGGTTGCGGTCGCGGGCGTCGATACGGGCATTCTCGACCCGCGGTCGACATGGACCGACAAGGACGAATACGATCGCACCGCGACCAAGCTGGTGCAGCTTTTCGTCGACAANTTCGAACCCTTCGCAGCGCATGTCGACCAGGGCGTGCGCGATGCAGCGCCGAGCAAATCGGTCGCTGCCTGATCCGGATACACCCCGCTTGGGGGTGAACGAGTTGGAGAGGAGACCCCCGGCCGCGGCGACGCGGACCGGGGGCTTTAATTTGCGGCGGCGCAGGCGCGCGCAAGAACGCGAGCGCCTGGACGGGTTGGTGCCTTGCCCAGTGCAGCTTGGCGCGGATGCCGCGCGAACGCCTCCGCCGGCGCATTACTCTGGCCGATCCGCCTCGTCGCCATCCTCTGCNTGCTGCGCTTCCTTCTCGGCCACGGACCTGGCGGTGGAGCTCAGGGCCCGGGTCAGATCGACAATCGGCCGCCGCCGCCACGGCGTGCCTTCTTCGGCGTTCTCCAGCTGGTCGAGCAGCACCTGCGCCTGCCGAGCAGCGCTGCCACCATGCGGGTTGGCTGCGACCGGTGTGAGATACTGGCGCGCGGCCGCGATATTGCCGATCTTCGCATGCATCAGCGCCGCATTNACTGCCAGNCCGTGATCGAACGGCGCAAGCTGCGCCGCGCGGTCGAGCGCGTGCNTGGCGGTCTCGCTGGGCTCCACTCCGCGCTCGGCGAAGCTGCGATAGTAATGGATCAGCGGTAGCGGGTGGTCATTCTCCAGCCGGTTGAGCGCCGNGAAGGGCTTCATCGCTTCCTTGTAGGCCGCAGTTTCGTCNTCGGCGTCCGCGGCCTGGGCGAACAATGCGTAGCCCTTCTGGACATAAGCGTTCTTGCGCGCCGGATCGATCGCGATCGCCGCATCGGCCGCTGCGATGGCGGCATCAAGATTGCCCGCGTCGTACTCGGCTTCCGCCAAGGCCGCCAGCACACCCGCGTCTCGCGGATAGGCGGCGGCGACGGCACGCGCATCGACNAGCACTNCCGCTGCAGCTTCACGATCTACGCCGCGTTTCGAACGGATCATGACGGGAAGCATCTCGCTCATGCCTTCGCTCAGTCGGCGAACGCTGATTTCGCCGATCGGCAGTATTTCAGGCTGCAGCACAAACCCCTTAATCTTGCGCTGCATGAGGTATCGATCGAGATCCTTGCGCAACTGCCCGAGGTCACCAAAGGCCGCCCGCGCCGCATCGATCGATGAGGCCCCGGCGGCGATCTCGCGCGCATAGGCCAGCAACTGGCCTTTTCGGGCCGGGTCGAAGGTCAGGTAGTGATACAGCGCCCAACTGCGGCCGTAGAAGTTATCGCGTCTCAGTTCCTCTCCGGCACGATGGCGACCGCGCTCGAACAGGTCTTCCAACGGGACCTCGGGCGCAAAAGCCAGTTCGGCGGATCGGTGATAGGCCGGGCGCCCGATATGGACTTCTCCGTCGCGGGGAAACCGGGCGGAGGCAAAGAATTCCGCGCTGCCTTCATCCATCCAGCGCGGCATTGCATAGCGCGAGCTCGAGATCAGGAAATGGTGCGCGTATTCGTGCAGCAGGATGGTCATCGACCATTCGAGCTCGCCGGTGCTGGGGCGCACGTCAGGCACGAAAGCCATCGATCCTCCCGCACGCGGGATGTAGAAACCGCCGACATTCTTCGATCCGGCCAGTTCGCGGATCTGTCTTTTCCCACCGACAGCATAAACGGTGACACGATTGGACGGACTGGGCGTCTCCGCTTCCCGTCCGGTTACGAATTCCATTGCCGCATGGTAGCGCTCGAGCATCTCGGAGAAGCGCCACACGTCTTTCTCGCTGTCNTCGGCATAAACGACGAAATGATCCGATTCGGCGACATGCCAGTCGGCCTGTGCAGGCATGGCGAAAGATAGCGCTGCGATGGCAGCGACAAGTCTGAACATGGTTGCGACCCCCTGTCGTGTTNTTGCTGCCGTTAGCCTAGCGGCAGGGGGCCGCATTTCCATGACAAATGCGTCAGCTGCGTGCTGCCGCGATATAGCGGTCGACGTTCTTTTCGAGCACATCCATCGGNACGTTGCCGCCGAGCACGACCGCGTCGTTGAACGCCTTGAANTCATAGGCCTGGCCCAGNTCGCGCTGCGCCCGTGCGCGCTGGTCGACGATACGGCTGTGTCCCAGCTTGTAGCCGGTCGCCTGCCCCGGCCAGCTGCAATAGCGATCGACCTCGCTCTCGACCTCCGCGGGCTTGCTGCCGTTGCGCGTGACGAAGAAATCGACCGCCTTCGCGCGGCTCCAGCCCTTGGCGTGCAGCCCGGTGTCCACCACCATGCGGCAGGCGCGGAAGGCGAGGCTTTGCAGATAGCCCAGCCGGCCGACCTCGAACCCGTCATAGGCGCCCAGTTCGTCGGCGATCTGCTCGCCATAGAGCGCCCAGCCTTCGCTGAACGGGTTGAAGGCGAGAATCGAGCGGATCAGCGGCAGCCGGTTGGAGTATTCGCCTTCCCAGACGTGGCCCGGGATTGTCTCGTGATAGGTGAGATCGGCGAGGTCGTATTTGCGGTGCAGATCGGTGGTGCGCAAATTGATCCAGAACCGCCCGGGGATGCTGCCGTCCTTGCTGCCCGCGCCGCCATAGGCGCCCGGCGCGCCGACTTCTTCGGCCGGCGGGATGCGGCGCACTTCCATGTTCGGATCGACCAGCGTGTTGAAGGCGCGCGGCATCTGCGCCTTGATCCACTCGACCCGCTCGGCGATGAAATCCATGATCTCGGTGCGGCCCGGATCGCCCTCGGCGAACTTGTAACGTGGATCCTGCGACAGCGCCTGCATGCGCTCGCCCACCGAACCGCTGGTATAGCCGATGCTGCGCAGGATCGGGTCCATGCGCGCGTGGAGCGCGGCGAGTTCGTCCAGCCCCTGCTCGTGCACCTCGTCGGGCGTCAGCCGCGTGGTGGTGCTCGAACGCAGGGCCCAGGCGTAAAATTCGTCGCCGCGCGGACGCGCGGACATGCCCGGCGCATCGCTGGCGACCGCGCGTTCGGCGCGCAATTCCTCGAGCTGCCGCGTCAGCGCTTCGGCAATCGGTCCGGCTTCGAGGATCGCCGCGCGATTGGCGTGGCTTTCGGGCATGCCCGCGGCCTGCAGCTTGCTGCGCAGATCGGCGGCGAACAGTTCGCCCTTGCCCGCGCTGGCGATGGTCTGCTGGATCTGCCCGATCGCCTTGTCGAGCAGGAAGGCAGGCGGCACCACGCCCATGGCGCGCGCCGCGCTGATGCGCGCCAGTTCGCCGTCGAAGGTGGCGGGCATCTGCTCCATCCGTTCGATATAGGCGTCGGCATCGTCGCCGTTCTCGACCTTGTGGTTCGACTGCATGAAGCGCGGCAGCGCCAGATATTCGCCGACGTTCTGGATCACGACATAGGGCGCGGTGCGCCAGTTGCCGACGGGCGTATCGCCATAGGGCAGGGCAAAGCCGTCGAGCGCGAGATCATAGGCGCTTTCGACCACGTCGAGGCTGGTCAGAGTTTCGCTGTCTAGCCCCTCGCGCGGGAAGGAGCGGACATGCGCCAGGTCCTGCCGCAGCGTTGCGGCATAGGCCTGCTGGCCGGCGGGCGACTGGTCTTCGAGCCGGCCGCGCAGATAGGCATGGCGGCCCGTGTCGACGCCCAGTGCGGTCGCCCGCTCGGGTTCGTGTTCGAGCAGGTTGTACCCCACGACTTCGAGCAGGCGCTGCGCCCCGATGACACGCGCCTGCGCAATCGCTTCGGGACGCGCGCTGGCGGCGCATCCTGAAAGCGCCAGGGCGGAAGTGGCGCCAAGCCCTGCGAGGGCCTGGCGACGGGTGATGGAAAGGCTGGTCTGGGTCATGCGCGAAGGTGTGCTGCCCGCGCGCAAGCCTGTCAAATCAATCGCGGAATTCGGCAGGTACCTGGCCGCCATTGGCGCCGAGTTCGTTCATCACGCGGCGGTGCAGCCAGACATTGTCTTCGGCGCTGCCGGTGTAATCCACGCGGCCCAGCTCGCCGGCCAGCGCCTTGCGGCTCTCGTAATCGGAATCCACCCCGATCAGTTTCATCAGGTCGACGATCGACGTGCGCCAGTTGAGGCGGTCGGCCCCGGGCATGTTGTCGAGATTGCTCTCGATATCGACCATCGGGCGGGCCTTCGGCTCGACCACCGACGCGTCGGCCCAGGCATTTCCGGTCGGCTTGGGCCGGGGCGTTTCCTGCGCCTCGGCATCGCTGCCGAAAATCGCGTCCTTGATCCTGCCGAAAATGCTCATCGTGCCGTCTCCTTTGCTATTGCGAACGGGCCAGTCCCCGGCCTGTTCCGCGGAGACGGCGTGCAGTGGCGGCTTGCAGTAGAGTGGGGGCCGGGTATGGAACCGCCATGCTCGATGCCGTCCTCTCGATTACCGTCCTCGCTGCCATCCTGCTGGTGATCGGCGCGATCTTCCTGTGGCGGCGGACGGGGGCAACGAGGAACGCGCTGCTGATGGTGCTCCTCGCCGTGGTCGCGCTGGCGAATGTAGCGATCTGGGTGCTGCCCGATGCGGGAGGCGACGCCCCGCTCGACAAGCTCGAGCAGGGCTCCCGCTAAACAGTCGCGGCTACTCGGGCAGCTGCCACAGGACCGCGCCGTCGTAACTGCCGGCGACAGCCTCGCCGCCGGGACCGCGCGCGGGTTCGAACCGGGCGCGCTTTGCCACCAACTGGCAGGTCGCCGTATCGAGTTGCGCATGACCGGTCGACCCGGTCACGGTGCATCCGGTCACGCGCCCGTTCGCGGCAATCTCCAGCCTGAAGCGCGCCAGCCCGGTCATTTCGCGCCGCATCCATGCGGGGCGATAATCGGCAGACGAAAGCCAGGCGGCAGGATCGTTGCGCGGCTTGGCGGCGACGGGATCGAAGCCGGGGACCGCGCCGGGTTTGGGCAAGTCGAGCCCGAGGCCCGGACGCGGGCTCGGCAGCGGGGGGATGATCAGCGGGGCGGTTTGGAAGCGCGGCTCGGCAATCACCAGATCGCGCGCGGGCTTGGGCGCATGGATCACGGTATCGTTCTGCTGTGCGGGCCTGGGTTCGGCCGGCTCGGGCGGTTTCGGGGGCGGCGGCGCGACCGGAATGTTGGTCGCCCCGATCCTGGTGACGATATCGGGCACCGTGCCGGTAACCGTCAGTCCCGCGACGAGGATCGCGCCGATCGCGGCATGAACCCCGATCACCGCGGCCATGCTGGCAGGCGAGGGCCGGTGGCTGTGGTCGACATAGGACATGATGTTGCTCCTCTTCCATTGCGGAAGGCTTGACCGCCTTCTCATGAAGAGAATGTTACAACATAACGACCGTGCGCCAAGCGATTTCGCGTTGCATTACGCAACCTTAGCCGTTTCGAAGGCAAGGTGCGGCCCATCTCGAGGCCGCCGGGATCACTTGATCGGACAGCTCGGATCGAGGCGGAAGTCGAGGTAGTTGTCGACCGACTTCATCAACTCTTCCTGCTCGTTTTCGAAGAAGTGGTTTGCGCGCGGGATTTCTTCGTGATGCACGGTGATGTGCTTCTGCGTGCGCAGTTTCTCGACCAGCTTGGTGACCGCCTGCGGCTGCACGACCGTGTCCTGCGCGCCGTGAATGAAGATGCCGCTCGCGGGGCAGGGCGCGAGGAAGGAGAAGTCGTACATGCTCGCCGGTGCGCCGATCGACAGCCAGCCGCGAATTTCGGGGCGCCGCATCAGCAGTTGCATGCCGATCAGCGCGCCGAAGCTGACCCCGGCAACCCAGGTGACCTGTGCTTCGGGGTGAACCTGCTGGACCCAGTCGAGCGCGCTTGCCGCGTCGGACAGTTCGCCCACGCCATTGTCGAAGCTGCCCTGGCTGCGCCCGACGCCGCGAAAGTTGAAGCGCAGCGTGGCGAAGCCGCGGTTGACGAAGGTCTTGTACAGACGCTGCGTGATCTGTTCGTTCATCGTCCCGCCGCCCTGCGGGTGCGGGTGCAGGATCATTGCCACTGGCGCGCGCGGGCGCGGGGCGGGAGAGAAACGGCCTTCGAGGCGGCCTTCGGGGCCGGGAAAGATCACGGTCGGCATGGGAGGTGTACCCTAAGCAAATGTCGAAGCGCTTGCGCCGGATAAGGCTTTGCGCGAGGTCGCGCGCTATATAGGGTTTGTCCATCAAATCGCAATCATTTCGAGCACGTACCATCGCGAACCGTATCTATCTCGATCACGCCGCCACCACCCCGCTGCACCCGGCGGCGCATGCGGCGATGGAGGAGGGGCTGGCGCACTGGGCCAATCCCTCGAGCCCGCACGCCGAAGGGCGCAAGGCACGCCGCTTGCTGGAAGATGCGCGCGAGCGCGTGCAGAAGGCGCTGGGCTGGGACGGCGAGGTCATCTTCACTTCGGGCGCAAGCGAGGCGGCAGCGCTGGCGCTGGGCCATGCCAAGGCGGGCGCGCGGCTCGTCAGCACGGTCGAACACGATTGCATCCTCCAGGCCGCACCGCAGGCGGAGCAATTGCCCGTCCTGGGCAACGGCGCCGTCGACCACGAAAACCTCGCCGAAGCGGTGCGGCGCGAACGACCGCTGGTGGCGGTCCAGCACGTCAATTCGGAAACCGGCAACCGTCAGGACCTCGCTGCCATCGCCGCGATCACCCATAGCGAGGGCGGTTTGCTGCTGGCCGATTGCGCGCAAAGNGCGGGCAAGTTCGATCTGCCGCCGTGCGACATGGCGATCGTCTCGGCGCACAAGTTCGGCGGGCCGATCGGCAGCGGGGCACTGCTGGTGAAGGATTANGCCATGCTCGAACCCTNGGGCGGGCAGGAACGCGGCTACCGGCGCGGGACCGAGAACATGCCTGCCTCGCTGGGCATGGCTGCAGCGCTCGAAGCCTGCGCCGATGGCTATCTCGCACCCGACGTGCTCGAACCGCTCGATGCGCTGGCCGGAGAATGCCGCCGCATCGGCGGAACATGGCTGTCCGATCGGCTGGCGGATCCGACCCGCTACGTCCGCGCGATTGCCATGCCCGCGATGAGCGCCACTGCGCAGGTCATGCGGTTCGACATGGCAGGCATCGCGGTCAGCCAGGGATCGGCCTGTTCGAGCGGGACGATGAAGACCAGCCGCGTGCTCGAGGCGATGGCGCTCGATCCGGCGATCGCCGCCAACACCATCCGCGTGTCCTTCGGCTGGAACACCACCCGCGCCGAGGTGGAACGCTTTTGCGCGGTCTGGCTTGAACTGGCGGATGCCTAGCCCGGGCCGTCCTTGCAGCGAAACGCAGGCCCGGCGGGGCCTGCGCAAGGACATCCGGGCTCGCTTCGCTTTGTCCGCAATCACTGTATGAGACCGCAATGATCTACCTCGATTACCAGGCCACCACCCCGCTTGCGCCCGAAGCGCGCGACGCGATGATGCGCTGGCTGGACGGGCCGGGCGGGACCGGTTTCGGCAATCCGCACAGCCCGCATCGCATGGGACGGCAGGCCAAGGCCGCGGTCGAAATGGCGCGCGACCAGGTTGCCGCGCTGTTCCCCGCGGGCGGGAAGGTGATCTTCACCAGCGGCGCGACCGAGGCGATCAACCTGGCAATCCGCGGCAGCGGAACGCAAGGCACGGTATCGGTGTCGGCGATCGAACACGCAGCGGTGCTCGACACCGCGCGCGATGCCGGGCCCTACCATGTCCTCAATGTCGCCAGGGACGGGCAGTGCAACACCCGGCAGGACCTGCCCGCAGATACGCGGCTGGTCTGCCTGATGCAGGTCAACAACGAGATCGGGACCATCCAGCCAACGGTCGAATGGCACCGCAAGGCGAAGGAGAACAACGCGCTGTATTTCTGTGATGCGGTGCAGGCCTATGGCAAGATCGAAGTGACCGGCGCCGACATGATCGCGGTTTCGGCGCACAAGTTCCACGGCCCCAAGGGGGTTGGCGCGCTGTGGGTGCGCGACGGGGTCGACCTGCACGAAGTCCAGACCGGGGGCGGTCAGGAATTCGGGCTGCGTTCGGGCACGGTGTCCCCCGCGCTGGTCGCCGGTATGGGCGCTGCCGCCGCCGAAGCGCGCGACCGGATGGCGCAGGATGCCGACCATGTCGAGGCGCTGTGGCACCGCGCGTGCGAACTGTTCGNCGGCTGGGAGTTCAACGGCAGCGAGGACGCGCGCTGGCACGGCAATCTCAACATCCGCCGCGACGGGCTCGATGTGAACCGGCTGATGAGCGACGTGCGCGACGTGATGTTTTCCGCCGGGTCCGCCTGCGCCAGCGGATCGGGCCGTACCAGCCATGTGCTNGAGGCGATCGGCTGTTCGAAGGCGCAGGCCAAGTCNTCGATCCGGCTCGGCTTCGGGCGCTACACCACCCTGGAAGAGATCGAGGAAGCGGCCGGCAAGATCAACGCCGCGGCAAAGGAGCAGGGACTGTGAAGGTCGAGTTCGAAACCGCCCGCGGCGAAACGGTGACAGCCGAGGCGCAGCCGGGCGACAATCTGNTGCGCGTTGCGCAGGCGGCAGGCCTGCCGCTGGAAGGGACCTGCGAAGGCCAGATGGCNTGTTCGACCTGCCATGTGATCGTCGCGGACGAATGGTTCGCGCGGCTGGACGNGGCCAGCGAGGAAGAAGAGGACATGCTCGACCTGGCCGCGGGCGTTGCGCGGACNAGCNGGCTGTCNTGCCAGATCGATCTCGCGCCCGATCTCGACGGCCTGAAAGTAAGGTTGCCTGCCGAAAGCTACGACATGAGCCGCTGACCCAAGCGCGCGCTTGGGCCTGCGCCTCCTTGTGCAGGGGGTTCTAGCCCTGCGCTTCGTCTGCGCGCGTCAGGTCCATCCGCACTTCGCGTTCGCGCAGGAAATAGGCGGGGGCCGGTTCGCGGTCCGCCCCTGCATCGAGTTCGGAGGCCACCTGCAGCATCCGTTCGCGCAGGCGGCAGTGCATCGCCCAGCCGCACTTCGGATCGGCCGCGCGGGCCATGAAGCGCACCGTCATTGCGCGCGCATTCTGCGCCACGACTTCGCACTGGGCATCGCCCGGATCGACCACGTCCTCGTCATTCTCCACGAAGTCGCGAAACGGCTGGCGCAAGGCGTCGACATCGGCCCGGTTGTCGAGTTCGAGTTCGACATGCATCATCAGGCTGGCGTCTTCCTTGGTCCAGTTTTCGAAGCTGTCATTGGTGAAATCGCTGACCGGTGCGATCAGGCGGCGTTCGTCCCAGGTGCGCAGGCGCAGGTGGGTGAAACCGATCTTCTCGACATAGCACCATTGCCCGTCATAACGGATTGCATCGCCGATGCGGGCGGTCTGGGCAAAGGCGATCTGGACGCTCGCCATGATGTCACCCAGCACCTTGCGCGCGGCAAAGGCCAGCACGAGGCCCAGGATGCCCGCCGATGCCATGATGGAAAAGCCCAGCGTGCTCGACAGATTGCTCGCGACGAGCAGGAAGCCGATACCCGCGAGCAGGATCATCACCGTGATGATNCGGCGGATCGCGCTCATCTTGGTGTAGAAATTGCGATCGGCGTTGTTGTCCGGCGCTTCGAGTTCGTCGGTACGCTGCGAAGTGGCGAAATCGAACAGCGCTTCGATGACCGATAGCGCGATCCCGATGATCGCGGCGATGATCAGCACCAGCTGCAGCGGGTCGAGCAGGTCCTTCACCGGCCCCGACAGGCGGAAGAANGACANGCGGACGAGCGCGAAAGTCCCCGCGAANGCCAGCAGGGTCGCGGGCAGGTGGATCGCCTGGAGCACGCCGTANAGCTTGGAATCCTCATCCTGCCGGCGGCGCAGCCGGCTGATCGCGAGATAGGTCAGCGCAGCNGCCAGCGCGCCCGCGAACAGGATCAGCGGCAGCGCNATCACTTCCCACCAGGCGAGCGTCCAGAACGCCTGCTCGCGCAGCGCCGGCGGCAGGCTCTTCTCGAACTTGCTGGGGCCGTAGACCGCATAGAGCGCGGGAACATTCTCCACTGTCTGGCGGCTGAATACCCATACCGGTTCGCCGCCCGGGGCCTGCACCCGCGCCAGCCGGATCGGGACCGTGCGGTTGGACAGTTCCAGCTGGCCGATGGTGAGCGAACGCCGCGCGACCCCGGACATCGGGTCCTTCGAAGTCGTGGTGGTGTCGACNGCATCGGGGCGGTCGGGCAGGCTGGCCCAGTCGAACGCGACCGAGCGGTGCATCAGGTCGTAAAGCTGCGCGGTCAGCTGTTCGGGCTGCCGCTCNGCCGGGTCGACATTGGCCAGNTCNAGCGCNGCGCCNGCGCGGGCCCAGTCTTCCTTNTCGCCCGCGCGCATGAAGCTTTCCATCAGCCCCATCGGCGTATCGAGATCGAGCGGGGTCTGTGCGGACCCGGCCGCGTTCTGCAGCTGCTCGACCTGGTAGACGAAGGGTTCGGAATCGGACGCGACCGTGCGACCCGACTGCGCGGCGGCCTGGACGGCAAACAGCGCGCAGATCAGCNTGNCGAGGGCGCGAGTGAAGCTGATGTGATGTTTCCCCATGCGGCCCCAATGCATCACGCGCGCGATCGGTCCCGGCAAACAAAACCCCGCTGCGCGAACGCGGCGGGGCCATGCTGTTGATATCGGATGGTTTTAGGCGGCTTCGAGCTGCCCGTCGGCGACGCTTTCGCCCAGCATCTCGATCAGTGCCTTGCTGAAGGCGGGAATGTCGCCNGGGTTGCGGCTGGTGATNAGCTTGCCGTCCTGCGCAACTTCCTGGTCGACCACATTGGCACCGGCATTCGTGAGGTCGGTGCGGATCGAAGGCCAGCTGGTGACGGTCTTGCCCTTCACCACATCGGCTTCGGCCAGCAGCCAGGGCGCATGGCAGATCGCGGCGATCGGCTTATCGGCCATTGCGAACTCGCGCACGATTGCCACGGCGCGTTCGTTCATCCGCAGGATGTCGGGGTTGATCTGGCCNCCGGGNAGCANCAGCGCGTCATAGCCTTCGCAATTGGCGACATTGTCGACCGTCTTGTCGACCGCGACGCTTTCGCCCCAGTCCTTGTCGTCCCAGCCGCGGATCGAACCTTCCTCGAGGCTGACGACCTCGGTTTCGATACCGGCCTTCTCGAGATTGGCNTTCGGCTTCATCAGTTCCGACTGTTCGAAGCCATCGGTGGCGAGGATCATTACGCGCTTTGTCATAGGTAAACTCCGTGATTTGNTGTTGCCCATGCAACGCGTGGGGAAAGCGCACCGTTCCGTGCTTCTAGGCGGGCCGTGGCGGTGNTAGGGCAGATCGCATGGCCGCCAACGACACCACTCTCGACANCGAGAAAGACCCCTTCGACGCGATCGTCGATGCGCCCTTCGACAGTGCGCTTTCGGAACGCTATCTCGTCTATGCGCTCTCCACCATCACTGCCCGGTCGCTGCCCGACCTGCGCGACGGGCTGAAGCCGGTCCACCGCCGGCTGCTGTGGACCATGCGCCAGCTCAAGCTCGATCCTTCCAGCGGCTTCAAGAAATCGGCCCGCGTGGTGGGCGAGGTGATCGGCAAGTACCACCCGCATGGCGACACCGCGGCCTATGACGCGATGGTCCGCCTCGCGCAGGATTTCTCGCTGCGCTACCCGCTGGTCGAAGGGCAGGGCAATTTCGGCAATATCGACGGCGATAACGCCGCTGCCTACCGCTATACCGAAGCGCGCCTGACGAAGACCGCGATGCGGCTGATGGAAGGCCTCGACGCGGGCACGGTCGATTTCATCCCGACCTACAACAACGAGGAAGAAGAGCCGGAGATCATGCCCGGCCTGTTCCCCAACCTGCTGGCCAATGGCGCCAGCGGCATNGCAGTGGGCATGGCGACCAATATCCCGAGCCACAANGTCGCCGAGATCGTCGATGCCACGCTCGAGGTGATCGACAATCCGCATGTCGAACACGCGCGGCTGATGGAACTGTTCAAGGGCCCCGATTTTGCCACCGGCGGGATCGTCGCCGAAAGCGCGGCTACAGTCGCCAATGCCTATGAAACCGGGCGCGGCAGCTTCCGCGTCCGCGGGCGCTTCCATGCCGCCGAAGCCGAGAAGGCCGAGGATCGCGAAGCGGGTATCGAACGCACCGGCGGTGGCCAGTGGCAGCTGGTGATCAGCGAGATCCCCTACCAGGTGCCCAAGGGCAAGCTGATCGAGCAAATCGCCGCTGCGATTGGCGACAGGAAGCTGCCGATCCTCGAGGATGTGCGCGACGAAAGCGACGAGCAGATCCGCATCGTGCTGGTCCCGCGCAGCCGCAATGTCGATCCCGACCTGCTCAAGGAAAGCCTCTACAAGCTGACCGATATGGAAACGCGGTTTGGGCTCAACCTCAACGTTCTCGACGCCAGCCGCACGCCGATGGTGATGGGGCTGAAGGAACTGCTGACCAACTGGATCGGCAGCCAGATCGACATCCTGCAGCGGCGCAGCCAGCACCGGCTCGACCAGATCGCGCGGCGGCTGGAACTGGTCGAAGGCTATATCACCGCCTTTCTCAACCTCGACCGGGTGATCGAGATCATCCGCTACGAGGATGAGCCCAAGGCGGTGATGATCGAAGAGTTCAGCCTCACCGACCGGCAGGCGGAAGCCATCCTCAACATGCGGCTGCGGTCCCTGCGCAAGCTGGAGGAGATGGAACTGCGCGGCGAGAAGGACGAATTGCTCAAGGAACAGGACGGGCTCGAGAAACTGCTTTCCAGCCCCGCGCGCCAGCGTACGCGGCTGAAGCGCGAGCTGGGCGCCCTGCGCAAGGAATACGGCCCCGATACCGCGCTGGGCCGCCGCCGGACGTCGATCGAGGAAGCCGCCCCCGCAGTCGAATTCAGCATGGACGCGATGATCGAGAAGGAACCGGTCACGGTGATCCTGTCGCAGAAGGGCTGGGTGCGCGGCGCCAAGGGGCACCTGCCGCTGGACCAGGAATTCAAATACAAGGAAGGCGACGGCCCCGNCTATGTGCTGCACGCGCAGACCACCGACAAGCTGCTGCTGGCGACCGACAAGGGCCGGTTCTTCACGCTGGGGGCGGACAAGCTGCCCGGCGCGCGCGGTTTCGGCGAACCGGTGCGCAACACGCTGGATATCGATGCCAGCGCCCAGATCGTCGCGGTGATCGTCCACCGGCCCGGCCAGCGACTGCTGTTGGCCGCCGATACCGGCAAGGGCTTCGGCGCGACGACCGACGACCTGCTGGCCGAAACCCGCAAGGGCCGGCAAGTGGTCAATCTGAAGGGCGATGCCCGGCTGGCGGTGGCGCGGGTGATCGACGCGGCGCACGATCACGTCGCCGTGGTCGGCGACAATCGCAAGCTGGTGGTCTTCAANCTCGAGGAGCTGCCGCAATTGTCGCGCGGGCAGGGCGTGACGCTGCAACGGTACCGCGATGGCGGCTTGTCCGACGCGATCACCTTCACGCTCGACGAAGGGCTGAGCTGGACGATGGGCGGCAAGGAAGGCCGCACCCGCACCGAAGGCGAGATGTGGCAGTGGAAGGTCGCGCGCGGCGGGGCGGGGCGGATGCCGCCGCAAGGCTTCCCGCGGGACAATACGTTCGATTGAGGTTGGTCGAGTGCCGCAAGCTGGCGGCGCACGCCGCTAGCGCACGCAGAACAGACCTACCCAACAAAAAGCCGGAGACGATCGCTCGTCCCCGGCCTTGTTGCGACCCGGTAAAGGGCTACGGAATTATTCGCCGGTGCTTTCGGCAGCCGGAGCCGATGCGGCCATGGCGGCATCGATCTGTTCGTTGGTCAGCAGCGCCATCAGGCTGCCGTCGGGGGCCGCAGCGAAATGTTCGCGCAGCAGCGTGATCTTGTTGGCTTCGTCACCACCGCGGGCGATGATGACATTGTCGCCTTCGATCTCGAGCACGGTGCCGAGCGGGGCGTTCTTGGCAGTCACGGCTTCGGCGCCGACAACCAGCGCGGCGTCGCGCTTGGCCATGGCTTGCTGCTGCGCAGCCTGCAGCATGCCGACGATCTGCGCCTTGGTGGCGTTCAGCGTCGCGCCGTTTTCACCGGTGCCGAAAGCGGCAGCGGGAACCGGGGCCTTCATGCCGTCGACCACGAGGATGGCGGTTTCGCCGTCCACGGTTTCGACCGTGCCGATTTCTGCGCCGTCATTGCCGTAAACGGTGGTGCCGGCAGCGACGCTGGCTGCAGCTTCCTGAGCGACGGCCACGCCGGGGGCGACCGCGGCGGTGGTGGTGAGGGCGGCAGCGGCAAGGGCCAGCTTCGCGATTTTCATACTGCAACTCCAAGGCTTGTTTTGTGGATTACGCGGTTCTCCCACACGCGAGACGCGCGATCGAACCGATCAAACTGGAAAGAGCTGGCGAGAACGGGGTCCTGCGCCATCGGTAATTCCCCGCGGGGGAACCGGGACTCTATTTCACGGTCGGCTTTTTTTTGCAACCGCGTGGCCCTTATGCTGCAATGCACCTTAAGCCAGGCTGAAGTCGCCGCGGGGCCCGCGTTCAGCTGCCCGCCAGTGCCCGGTCGAGCAGCTCTTCCACCCGCGCGCGCGGCGGGAAGCGTTCTTCCACCCACAGCGCCTCGACCTCCTGCAGGATCCGCGCGACCTCGGGGCCCTTGGCGACCCCGCGCGCGACGATCTCGCCGCCCTTGAGCGGGAAGGCGGGCGTCTGCCAGCCAAGCATGGGTGCCGGATCGGCGCCCGTTATCAGCAGCCGGTCGAGCGCGCAGTCGGCGCCCACGCGGTAGGCGAGGCCGCGCGGATGTGCGCCATCCTGCGCGCTGCGACGAGCGACGCAGACCAGCCGGTCGCGCTGCTTGCGCGACAGGCGCAGTCGGGCGGCAACGGCTTCGGCGACGGGAACGATCGGCGGCAGCAGCGCGGCGAGGCGGCGCATCGGGTCGGCCGGGATGCCAGCGCTATCTTCGGCTGCGATCAGCCGGACGAGCTGGTCGATCTCGCGCGTGCCGCATTCGGGGAGCACTTCGGGCAGGACACCCAGTTCGCGCATGCGCGCCGCAGTGGGTGCCGGGTCGGGCAGCGCCAGCAGGTTCTGCAGCTCCCACCCTACGCGTTCGCGGCTCAGCCCCTTCAGCGTCGGGGCGAGCGCGGCGCAGGCGGCACTGGCTTCGGCGTCCCAGTCGTCGCCGAAGCGTGTGGCGAAGCGGAAATAGCGCAGGATCCGCAGGTGGTCCTCGCGGATGCGGGTTTCGGCATCGCCGATAAAGCGCACGCGGCGTGCAGCCAGATCACCCAGCCCGCCGAAATAGTCGTCGATCGCCAGCGTTGCGGGATGCGCGTAGAGCGCATTGATGGTGAAGTCGCGCCTTGCGGCATCATCCTTCCATTCACCGCTGAAGGCGATCGTCGCGCGCCGGCCATCGGTCTCGACATCGCGCCTCAGCGTGGTGATCTCGACATTGCCGTCATCGAATATGGCGGTCACCGTGCCGTGGTCGATCCCGGTCGGGATCGTGCGGATGCCGGCAGCCTTGCAGCGGTCGATCACGGCGGCGGGCAAGTGGCGCGTCGCGGCATCGATATCGTTGCTGGCGTGGCCCAGCAGCGTATCGCGCACGCAGCCGCCCACCCAGCGGATATCCTCCGCGCCCAGCGCCGCCACCAGCCGGGCGAGGCTGTCGCGCCGGGTCCATTCGGCTTGGGGCAGGTGCGTGGTGGTCACTTACGTATCCGTTCGGGGCTGGCCGGCTCGCGGCGTGGTGTGCGCGCCGATTAGGTCATGCACGGCGCGGCGACAAGCGCGCGGCGCGACGCGGCAGACGGGCGCTCAATCGAACCAGGCCACGCGGCGCGACAGGTTCCAGCAGATCGCCGCGGTGACGCCCCAGATCCGGTAGCCGTCATGGTCCATTTCCAGATAGTCGCGCTGCGCGCCCTGCCAGAACACCGAATTGCGCTGCCACAGCTGCGCGTCCATCAGCTTGTCGAGCGGGCATTCGAACCAGCTTTCGACCTCGCGCGGGTCGGGGCGGATGGGCAGGTCGTGCGGCACGGTGGCCAGCACCGGGGTGATATCGAAGCCCGTGCCGGTCTGGTAACGGTCGGTGGTCCCGATCAAACGCACCTGTTCGGGTGCGATCGCCAGCTCTTCCCACGCCTCTCGCAGCGCGGCCTCGACCGCCGTTTCGCCGTGGTCCAGCTTACCGCCGGGAAAGGCGACCTGCCCGGGGTGGTCGCGCATGGTGCGCGGGCGCTGGGTCAGCAGGACGGTGGGGCGGGGCTGCTCGGTCACCGCGATCAGCACCGCGGCATCCGCGGTGCGATCGGCATCGGCAAAGCGGCTGTCGGTCAGCAGGTCATCGAGGTCGCGCGTGTGGCCGTCTTCGAACAGCCGGGTCAGCCGGTCGAAGATCGCGCTCATGCGGGTCGGAGCGAGAAGGTTTCGCCGCCGCTGGTCACCGTCCAGTCGTCACCGCGCTCCAACGCGATACGGGCCAGCTGTTCATAGGTCGAGCGGTTGAGCCGCGCCTCGCAGCCGCGGCGGACATGCAGGTACAACGCGGGGCTGTCGGGATCGCCCGATGCGCGGATGCGGTTGTCGGGGCCCGCGACCACCAGTTCGTCGGTGTTGAGCCGGAAGGCCAGATCGCCTTCCGCCTGGCTGACATCGGTGGCGATGAAGCAGGCATCCTCCACCTCGATCGAGAGCTTCTGATAAGGGACCACGAGCCAGTAGCGGCCATCCTCTTCGCGGTTGAGCAGGCCGGCGAAGGCGCGGACCATCGCGGGGCGTTTGATCGGCGAGCCATCGTGATACCAGGTGCCGTCCGCGGCGATCCGCATGTGGCTGTCGTCGGCCGCTTCGGGCGACCATTCCTCGACCGGGGGCAATTTGCGATCGGCCACCGCCTGCGCGATCTGCGCGAGCGACATTCCGGCGAGCTCGGGGGGCGGGGTGTAGGGCACGGTGCGAGCGATGGCAGAACACTCCCGCTCACTCAATACCCCGTGGCCCCCGCGCAGGCAGGAGCCCAGAGGGCTTCATGTCAGCTCATCCGGGGCGGCTATCTGCATCCCTGCCTGCGCAGGGATGACGGCGCAAAGATGGCGTCTGTTCGCNGCTGACTGCGTCAGACGCTGCGCAGCCGAGGGAAGCGCGGNTGCGCTTCACGCCCGCNTCAGGAANNCCACGGCCCCAGCATGCCTTCATCGGGCAGGATCGCCGGATTGCCCGAGCGCGCCAGCAGGCGGTGCTTTTCATACGGGCCGGGGCAGTGCCAGCCCTGCGTATGGTCGGCGATGAAGCCCCAGCGGTCGTAATAGTCGGGATCGCCGATCATCACCTGCGGNAGCGGGGCCGCGCCNTCTTCGAACCCTGCGTCGATCGCGCCTAGGCTGGCGGCCATCAGCGCCTTACCGAAGCCTTCGCCCTGCCGGCCGGGCATGACCGCGACGGGGCCGACCATGATCATCGGGTGCGCGCGCCCTTTGGGGTCGGTCAGCGCCACCGGCCACAGCTGGATGGTGCCGACGAGGTAATCCTCGTCGTCGAGCGCGGCGAAGCTCAGCGCCTCGAGCCAGTCGGCACCTTCGCGGATGCGATAGGCGGTACGCGCATGGCGCCCCTCACCGAAAGCGGTGTCGAGCAATTGGTCGACCAGCGCGGGATCGATCGCGGCAAGGGGGACGAGCGTCGCCATGGGGCGCGCCGATTAGGGGCGCTGGCCGGCCAAGTCGATATAATTCGCCTTAGCCGGGGCGAAGTTCGAGCAGTCGGCCGCCGTCGCCATCCTCGAGCACCCACAGCGCGCCATCGGGTCCTTCGACGATCTGGCGGATGCGTTCACCCATGTCGTAACGCGCCACTTCGCGGGCGCTGTCGCCATCGGTCGNCACGCGGACGATCGCCTCGCTCTTGAGCCCGGCGATCAGCAGGTCCCCGGCCAGTCCGTCGAACAGCGTGCCCGAATAGAAGATCATGTTGCCGGGCGCGATCACCGGGGTCCAGTTGACCGCGGGCTTGGCAAAGCCGTCGTCCGCCGAATGGTCGGTGATCGGATCGCCGTCGTAATGNACGCCNTTCGACCGCTGCGGCCAGCCGTAATTGGCGCCCTTGCGGACCACGTTGAGCTCGTCGCCGCCCTTGGGGCCGTGTTCGATTTCCCACAATCGGCCCTGCGCGTCGAAATCCATGCCCAAGATGTTGCGGTGGCCCATCGACCAGACATCGTCGAGCGCCCCGTCGATCGCGCCGTCGCCCGCGGGTGTCCCGTCGAGCTCGAGCCGGACGATCTTGCCCAGATGGCTCTGCCGGTCCTGCGCGGGTTCCATCTTCTGGCGGTCGCCGCTGGCAAGGAAGATGTGCTGCCCATCGGGGCTGAAGGCGATGCGGTGCGAATAATGCCCGCGCCCGGTCACCTTGGGGCTCTGGCGCCAGATCACGGCGAGATCGTCGATCCGGCAGCTGTCGGCCAGCGGGCATGACAGTGTGCCGCGCCCGAGCGCCGCGCCGCGCGTATCGCCTTCGCCGGCTTCCGCCCAGGTCAGGTAGATCGTNCGCGTGCCGACGGCATTCGCGCTTTCGCCGGGCAGGAAGGCGACCTCGCCCAGACCGCCCTGGCCGCCATAGTCGACCTGCGGCAGGCCGCTGACAGTCATCAGCCGGTCCTGCGCCGTATCGTAGACCTTGGCCGTTCCCGGCTTNTCGGTGANGAACAGCATCGNNGTGCCGGGAATGAAGGCCGAGGCCCAGGGTTCGGAGAAGCTGCCATGCTCGGCAATCGCGAAATCGCCGTCCCATGCGCCCGCCGGGTCGCCCGCGGCAGCGCCCTGCGCAGGCGGGCTATCCCCTGATCCGGCGTAGCCGCAACTTGCGGCAAGCAGCAGGGGCGATAGGGTGAGGGCCCAGAAAGGTTTTGGGATAGAGGTCCGTTTCATGTTCAGTGCAACTCCCCAGAATGGACTTGGTGCCGCGCCGTTGGTGGTGGGCGTCGACGAGGCCGGGCGCGGCCCGCTGGCAGGCCCCGTTGTCGCAGCCGCGGTCGTGCTGTGCAAGCCATGTCCGGGCGGGCTGGACGATTCCAAGAAACTGTCGGCCAAGCGCCGCGGCGCGCTGGAACCGCAGATCCGCGCGCGCTGCGCCTGGGGGCTGGCCGTGGTGGAACCGGCGGAAATCGACCGGCTCAACATCTTCCACGCGACCATGCAGGCAATGACGCTGGCGGTGACGCGGCTGGTCGATGCGCTGGCGTGCGAACCCGATGCGGTGCTGATCGATGGGAACATGACCCCGCACGGCCGCAACCCCGCATGGCGCTGGGCGCAGGCCCGGCCGATCGTCGGCGGCGACGGGAAGGAACGCTGCATCGGGGCGGCCAGCATCCTGGCCAAGGAATATCGCGACCGGCTGATGCGCGANGCGGCNCGGCAGCACCCGCATTACGGGTGGGAACGCAATGCCGGCTACGGCACGGCAGAGCATCTCGAAGCGCTGCGCACGCGCGGACCCACGCCGCTGCATCGGCGCAGTTTCGCGCCGGTGGCACAGGTCGATCTGTTTGCGGAAAGCGCGGCCTCGGCGGCCTAGGCGCTCGCTTCGGCTTCGGCTTCGGCGGCCTTGGTCGCGGCAATCTTGCGGCGCTGTTCGGCCACTGCGCGGGCCTGGTCGGCAAGCGCCTGCCAGGTCGCTTCCGAGCGCAGCGCACGGTCGCGCACATTGCTCAGCGTCGCCGCCTCCGCATCGGAGGCAGCCTCTGCCGCACGCGCGGCATAGAATTCGTAAGTCTGGCTGGCCATTGGCGTCTCCGAAGGGGGTGCGGCGGGAAGGGGGCGTAAGGTGGTGCGCGCGCCGCGGCCCGTTGCGGGGCCGGCGGCGCGCGAACCGGAATGGAATCAGTCGGCAGCCGAGAGATTCACGGCGCTGGCCTTGCCATTGCGGCCGGTTTCAACTTCGTAGTTGAGGCGCTGCTCTTTATCGAGCGAGTGCATGCCGGCGGCCTGGACGGCGCTGATGTGGACGAAGCTGTCGTCCGAACCGTCGTCGGGCTGGATGAAGCCATAGCCCTTGTCGGTGTTGAAGAACTTTACGGTTCCGGTCTTGCTCATGATGGTTCCTTTCGAGAACGCGAGAGGTTGCCGCGCCGCGACATGCGGTGCGGTCGTGCGTCAAATCGTCCGATGAAAGGAAGTCGTCGTCTGGTTTGCGCCGGGGCCACTGAAGGCAAGCGGCGGTCGTCAAAATCCGAAGTCCGTCGCAAATTTCGACGTCAGCGGCATCCTTGTAGCAGACATGTGCGGCATTCCCTAATCATTTAATCCGCTGCCCGATTGAGTCCTGCGCGCCACACCGCACCATCTAGAGTCCTGCGAATCCACGGGGACTCAATATCTTGTGACGGGCACCTTCTGTTCTTTCTGCAAAGCCGGCGAACCCGCTTCGCGCCGTCCAATTTGGCGCTTGACCGCGACTCCGTTTGGACTCACCCTGTGGATAAGTCAGGACAGGGAAGCATATCATGGGGGTCATCGAGACCACGAAGAGTCGCGTCAAAGCGGCTGTAAAACCGGCGCAAACGCCGAAGGAACTGCTCCCGCTGGGGCAGATCCTCGATGGCGATTGCGTGGCCGCCATGCGCCGGCTTCCCGATGCGAGCGTGGACCTCGTCTTCGCCGACCCGCCCTACAANCTCCAGCTCGGCGGCGATCTCAACCGGCCCGACGGCAGCCATGTCGATGCAGTGACCGATCACTGGGACCAGTTCGACAGCTTCAAGATCTACGACGATTTCACCCGCGAATGGCTGACCGAAGCCAAGCGCGTGCTCAAGCCCGATGGCGGGCTGTGGGTGATCGGNAGCTATCACAACATCTACCGCGTCGGCGCGATCCTGCAGGANCTGGGCTTCTGGATCCTCAACGACATCGTCTGGCGCAAGTCCAACCCGATGCCCAATTTCCGCGGCACGCGCTTCACCAATGCGCATGAAACGCTGCTGTGGTGCAGCCAGGGCGAAAAGGCCAAGTACCATTTCAACTACCGCGCGATGAAGACGCTGAACGACGAATTGCAGATGCGCAGCGACTGGGTCCTGCCGATCTGCAACGGCGCCGAACGGCTGAAGGAGGGCGGCCACAAGGTCCACTCGACGCAGAAGCCCGAAAGCCTGCTCTACCGCGTGCTGCTCTCCACCACCGAGCGCGGCGATGTGGTGCTCGATCCCTTCTTCGGCACCGGTACCACCGGCGCGGTGGCCAAGCGGCTGGGGCGCGAATGGATCGGCTGCGAGCGCGAAGGCAATTACCGTGACGCGGCGATCAAGCGGATCGAGAAGGAGCTCCCGCTCGACGAAAGCGCGCTCACCACGATGCAGGCGGGCCGCAGCGCGCCCAAGGTGGCCTTCGGTGCGCTGGTCGAAAACGGCTTCATCAAGCCCGGCACCAAGGTGTTCGACAAGAAACGCCGCTGGACCGCCACCGTCCGCGCCGACGGTTCGCTCGCGCATGAGAAACAGACCGGCAGCATCCACGGCCTCGGCAAGGAGCTGCAAGGCGCGCCCAGCTGCAACGGCTGGACCTTCTGGCACTACGAAGTCGAAGGAGAAGCCAAGCCGATCGACGCCGCGCGGCAGCTGTATCTGCTGGCGGTGGAGGACTGAGAAGTTCCGGGCAGGGTCGGCAAGCGGCTGGGCGGCGAATTCGAACTGCCAGCCCGGGTAGATCGAGAAGATCCGGCTGCTCGTGGGCAAACAATCCAGCTGTTCGTCGCTCCGGGACCCCGCTTTCTTGCGGGCGGGCGCGATGTCTGCATGGAGCGGGACCCCGGATCAAGTCCGGGGCGACGGCGGTTGGAGGGCAGTGGATCAGCCGGCGCATCAGACCAGCGTTTCGAATAGGTCCTCCCATTCAGGATTGGTCTTTTCGATCAACTCGAATTTCCACTGGCGGCGCCACCGCTTGATGCGCTTCTCGAAGGTTATGGCTTCGTCGATGGTATCGAAGCGCTCTGCCCAGACGAGGCGGTGCAGCCCGTAGCGCTTGCAGAAGTCCGATCCGATGTCTTCGCGGTGCTGCGACACTCGAGTGGCGATGTCCGAGGTGACCCCGACATACAGCGTGCCCCGGTAGCGGTCCGTCATTATGTAGACCCAGCCGCCGAATGTTCCGCTATCCATATGTAAGAGTTGAATGAAGATGCGTCGGGAGGTCAAGGCAGACCGATCAATTGATCGTCGCCCCGGCCTACGAGCCGCGGTCCCGCTTTCTTGCTTTTTGGTCGGAGCTGGGAAACGGAGCGGGATCCCGGATCAAGTCCGGGGCGACGACAAATTGCGGCGTGACGTCTGTCCTACTCCTTTCCAACCCGCTACCACCTTGCGCATGATCCAGCGCTTCAAAGCTTCCGAGCCGCTTCGTCTCCCGGCGCACAACCACTCCGCGCCTTTTTTCGCACTGGACCGTGTAACACCCGGTCCATGTCGCGGTGCTTGCTTTGGGGAAGTCCAACAATGAGCGGGCAGGTCTACATTCGCCCCATCGGCTTCATCCCCGGTCCGCAGTCCGAGCACGGCAATGCCATCCGGCTGGCAGGCACAATGGTCTATGCCAGCCGCTTCGCGGTGATCCTGCGGCGAGATGGCGAAGTGGTCGAGCGCTGGCTTGCCGCGCCGGACACCATGGCCGAGGCGCTCGGCCGCCTGCCCGACGAGCTTGGCGCCGAGGGCGAGGCGCAATGGGCCAATCTGACGTTCGCGCATCCGCCGTTGCAATTGGGGGCGCGGACCGTGCCGCTCGACCAGCCGCAGGTGATGGGCATCCTCAACGTCACGCCCGACAGCTTCAGCGACGGTGGGCGCTTCCTCGACGATGCCGAGGCCGGCCGTGACCACGCCGCCGCCATGGTCGAAGCGGGGGCGGCGATCATCGACGTGGGCGGCGAAAGCACGCGCCCGGGTGCCAAGCCGCTGTGGGAAGGCGACGAGATCAAACGCGTCGTCCCCGCGATCGAGGCCTGCGCCGGCATGGGCGCGGCGGTCAGCGTGGACACGCGCAAGGCAGCGGTGATGGAGGCTGCGCTGGAAGCGGGCGCGCATCTGGTCAACGACGTCTCGGGCCTCGCGCATGATCCGCGCAGCGCCGAAGTGGTCGCATGCGCCGGCTGCCCGGTGGTGCTGATGCATGCGCCCGGCGCGGCGGGCGAGGACCTGCATGCTGGCGGCGACTATGCCAGCGTGGTGTTCGACGTGTTCGACGCGCTGCGCGCCCGGCGCGATGCCGCGCTCGAAGCGGGGATCGCGGCGCAGCACATCCTGCTCGATCCGGGCATCGGCTTCGGCAAGAGCCTGGCGGAAAACCTCGCGCTGATGAACGCGCTGCCGCTGTTCCATGCGCTGGGCCATCCGCTGCTGCTGGGGGCCAGCCGCAAGCGGATGATCGGCGCGCTGTCGAAGGAAGCGCCGGTCGAGCAGCGGCTGGGCGGCAGCGTAGCGCTGGCGCTCGAGGGGCTGCGCGCGGGCGTGCAAATGGTGCGGGTCCACGATGTCGCCGAGACGGTGCAGGCGCGCAATGTCTGGCGCGGCCTGCGCGATGCCGCGCTGACCGACTTCGCCGACCTGCCCGCCTAGCTGCGAGCCTAGCTTCCGGGCGAAGCGGCGCTGCCCGCCAGCAGCCCGCCGTCGAGCGTGAGTTCGGCGCCGGTCATATAGCCGCTGTCGGCGCTGGCGAGGTAGACGCATGCCGCGGCGACCTCTTCGGCCGTGCCGAAGCGCTTCAGCGGCGTATCGGCGACCAGCGCGGCCATCTTCGCGTCGCGGTCGGGTCCGTCGCCCAGCATCGGCTCCCAGATGTCGGTGAGGATCGCGGCGGGGTGGACCGAGTTGCAGCGGATCGCCCAGCCCTGCTGCGCGGCGTAGAGCGCGACCGACTTGCTGTGGTTGCGCATCGCCGCCTTGCTCGCGGCATAGGCCGCCGCGCCGGGAATGCCGACGAGGCCGGAGCGCGAGGACATGTTGATGATCGAGCCGGTACCCTTGGCCTTCATCGCGCGCAGGGCATAGCGGCAGCCGAGGAAGCAGCCGTCGGTATTGACGCTGTGCACGCGGTGCCATTCGGCAAGGCTGGCGTTCTCGGGGTCATGCGGCGCGGGGCCGTCCTCGAACCCGGTGATCCCGGCGTTGTTGACCAACACGTCGATCGCGGGGAAGGCCGCGGCCAGCGCGTCCCATTCGGTCTCGCTGGCGACGTCGAGGCGGTGGAAGCTGCAACCGAGCCCGGCGGCAGCTTTCCTACCTTCGTCTTCGTCGATATCGGTCAGCACGACGCGCGCGCCTTCGGCAAGGAAGGCGGTGCAGATCGCCCTGCCGATCCCGCGTGCGCCGCCGGTGACCACGCACAGCATGTCGTCGAGTTTGCCCATGGCTACGGGCTAGTCCGCTCAGGCGGCGCTGTCGATGCCGAGTTCGCTGAGCTTGCGGTAGAGCGTCGAGCGGCCGATGCCGAGCCGGCGCGCGACTTCGGTCATCCGCCCGCGGTAATGGCCGATGGCGAGGCGGATGATGTCGGCCTCGATCTCTTCCAGCGGGCGGACGTTGCCGTCGTCGGTATAGAGCAGCAGGCCAAGGCCGCGTGCCCGGCTTTCGCCGCGGTCGACCTCGTCACCCAGCATCTCGGCCAGCTGCGGGAAGCTGTGCGCGGTCAGTGCCTCGCGCTGTTCGAACACGCAGGCACGGAACAGCGCGGCCTGCAGCTGGCGGACATTGCCGGGCCAGTCGTAGCCTTCGAGCAGGCTCAGCGCGCTGTCGGCGATCGAATGGTGCTTGAGTCCGGGCTGTTCGCCGAACTTGGCGAGGAAATAGCGGGTCAGCGCGGGGATGTCGCCCAGCCGCTCGCGCAGGGGCGGCATGCTGATCCGCGTGGCGGACAGCTGGTCGAACAGCGCCTGCGAGAACTGGCCCGCCGCCACGCGGTCCTCGAGCACGTGATCGCTGGTGGCAAAGACGCGCAGGTCGATCTTGAAGCCATGCGCGGCGCCGGTCGGGCGGACGATCCCGGTGGCCAGCACTTCGGCTAGACGGTTCTGCTGCTCTTCGGGAATGCGGTCGACATCGTCGAGGATCAGCGTGCCGCCGTCGCATTGTTCGATCAGTCCGCTCTGGCGGTCGAAAGCGCCCGCGAAAGCGCCCTGCTCGTGGCCGAACAGCAGCGATTCGAGCGATGCTGCCGGCAGGCCGCCGCAGCGCACCACGCGCAGCTCCGCCTTCGCGCGGGTGCTGGCGGCGAGCATCGCGCGGGCGACCATGTCCTTGCCGGTACCGTTTTCGCCTTCGACCAGCACATGGGCATGGCCGCGCGCCGCAGTCGCCGCCTTGGCCAGCGCGGTCCGGAACGGGGCGGCGGTGCCGACCATGCCGTCGAAATCGACCGGGTGGGGCAGCTTCTCGGCCAGCGGCTGCAACTCGGCGTTGGGCCGCGCGCCATAGGTGGCATCGGTTAGCGCAGCGAGCAGGCGGTCGGGATCGACCGGCTTGATGAGATAGTCGGTCGCGCCCGCGCGCATGGCTTCGACTGCCAGCAGCGGCGAGGTGTTGGCCGTGAGCATCAGGAGGGGGACATCGGGGCGCGCCGCGCGCAGTTCGCGGATCAGTTCGCACGCCTGGTCGCCCGGCACCCACTGGTCGAGCAGGATGGCGGTAACTTCGCCGCCGCCCGGCGATGCCAGCATTTCGAGCGCGTCTTCGCCTGTCGCCACGGTCAGCGTACGCCATCCTTCGCGCGCGGCAAGCGCCGACACCAGCCGGCCCTGGGCCGGCTCGTCGTCGATCAGCATCAAGAGGCGCGATCGCTGTGTCGCCATATCTCTCGCCATTCTCCCCAGGGACATGCGGACCTGAAGCACGTCCGCGTGAAAGCCCATTACCCCGATAGCGTAAAGAGGCGATTAAGCCTGTCCCGCCGGGGACGCGCAAACAGCGGGGCTTGAGCAGCGCGCACCTCCGCGATAGACCCGCCGCGATATCAATTCCACACAGGGAAATCGCATCATGGAATCCGCCAACGACCACAAGGCGCACAACCGGACCTACGGTTCGTTTATCAGCATGCTCAAATGGTCCGTCCCGCTGATTGCTGTCATCACGCTGATCGTCGTCATCCTGATCGCCGAATAACCGGATGGCGCTACGCATCGCGGTGCTGAGAGAGCGTGCGCCGGGCGAGAGCCGGGTCGCGCTGACACCCGAAACGGCGAAGAAGTTCGTCGCTCTCGGGGCTGTGGTCGCAGTCGAGGAAGGCGCCGGTCTGGGCGCCGCCCTCACCGATGGCGCCTTTGCCGAAGCGGGCGCCGAAGTCGGCCCCGCCGCTGCAGTGGTGAAGGATGCGGATATCGTGCTGGGCGTCCAGGCGCCCGAAACGGCCGCGCTTGCCGGAGCAAGTCCGGGGGCTTGGGTGGCGGCGACATTCGATCCGTTTCGCGAAAGCGCGCGGGTCGCGGCCTATGCCGAGGCGGGCTATGAGGCGCTGAGCATGGAATTCATGCCGCGCATCACCCGCGCGCAGAGCATGGATGTCCTCTCCAGCCAGTCGAATCTCGCCGGCTACAAGGCAGTGCTGACTGCGGCCAATGTGTATGGCCGTGCCTTTCCGATGATGATGACCGCCGCCGGCACCGTGCAGGCGGCCAAGGTGTTCGTGATGGGCGTGGGCGTGGCGGGCCTGCAGGCGATCGCGACAGCCAAGCGGCTGGGAGCGCAGGTCTCCGCCACCGATGTCAGGTCGGCGACGAAAGAGCAGATCCAGTCGCTCGGCGCCAAGCCGATCTTCGTCGAGAATGTCGCGGGCATCGAAGGCGAGGGCTCGGGCGGCTATGCCACCGAGATGAGCGACGAGTACAAGGCCGCGCAGGCAGAGCTGGTCTCCAGCCATATTGCCAAGCAGGATATCGTCATAACCACTGCGCTGATCCCGGGCAGGCCCGCGCCACGGCTGATCTCGGATGCGCAGGTCGCGAGCATGAAGCCCGGCAGCGTCATTTTCGACCTCGCTGTGGCGCAGGGCGGCAATGTCGAAGGCTCACGTCCCGACGAGGTGGTCGAGAAGCACGGCGTCAAGATCGTCGGCTATTCGAACACTGCCGGACACCTGGCAGCCGATGCCTCGGCGCTGTTCGCGCGCAATCTCTACAACTTCCTGTCCGCCTTCTGGGACGAGGAGGCCGGCAAGCCCGTGCTCGACGAAGAAATCGGTGATGCCGTACGGCTGACGCAGGGCGGCAAGGTCGTGAACGAGAGACTCACCCCCGCGTAATCCGGGCCCGGGGAGGGGCCGCACATGGACTTCATTTCGATCCTGTCGATCTTCGTGCTGGCGTGTTTCGTCGGCTATTACGTGGTCTGGTCGGTCACGCCCGCGCTGCACACGCCGCTGATGGCGGTGACCAATGCGATCTCCTCGGTGATCATTGTCGGCGCGCTGATCGCGGCGGCGGCGGCGGACGTGCCGGGGGCGAAGTGGCTGGGGCTGCTCGGCATCGTGCTTGCATCCGTGAACATCTTCGGCGGCTTTGCAGTGACGGCGCGCATGCTGGCGATGTACAAGAAGAAGGAGAAGAAGTGATGTTTGTTCTTCTCTCGGCGGGGTGGGCGACAAAACCGGAATCCTGTCCTCCTGTCGCGAATGTGGCACTCGATGGGGTTAATCCGTTGGTGGCACTAGCGTACCTAGCATCGGGTATTTTCTTCATTCTCGCGTTGCGTGGCCTATCGTCCCCAGCAACAAGTCGGACCGGTAACCGCTTCGGAATGATCGGGATGGTCATTGCTGTCGTGACAACGCTGATCACTCATTTTCCGGGAGATTCCGTTCCGAATGACGTGATGGGCACCTGTCCGCCGCACTATTTTTTCCCCGATTGGGCCAGCGCAGGCGAAATACTGATTGCCATTACCATCGGCGCGATCATCGGCATTACCATCGCCCGCCGTATCGCAATGACCGCTATGCCCGAGCTGGTTGCGGCCTTCCACTCGCTCGTCGGCCTGGCCGCAGTGCTGGTGGGCTGGGCGGCCTATCTCAATCCGGGCGCGTTCGGCTTGCTTGTCGACGGCGGCATCGGCGCGGTTTCCAAGGTCGAGATGGGTCTCGGCATCGCCATCGGCGCAATCACGTTCAGCGGTTCGGTCATCGCCTTCCTCAAGCTCAGCGGCAAGATGAGCGGTTCGCCGATCTTGCTACCTATGCGCCACGCCATCAATCTAGGGGTGCTTGCCGGAATCGTCATCCTCACCGCATGGTTCGCGATGGCCAGCGGTCCGGAAGAAACGCTGCCGCTGATCGTCGCGCTGACCATCGCCGCCTTCCTGATCGGCTTCCTGCTGATCATCCCCATCGGCGGGGCGGACATGCCGGTCGTGGTGTCGATGCTGAACAGCTATTCGGGCTGGGCCGCGGCGGCGATGGGCTTCACGCTCGGCAACAGCGCGATGATCATCACCGGCGCGCTGGTGGGCTCTTCGGGCGCGATCCTCAGTTACATCATGTGCCGCGCGATGAACCGCAGCTTCCTCAGCGTGATCGCGGGCGGCTTCGGCGCGGAGGACGGCGGAGCGGCAGGCGGCGAACCGCGCGAACAGCGCCCCTACAAGCAGGGCAGCGCGGCGGATGCGGCCTTCATGCTCGAACAGGCGGAGAAGGTCATCATCATCCCCGGCTACGGCATGGCTGTGGCGCAGGCGCAGCACGCGCTGCGCGAGATGACCGATATCCTCGAGGAAAAGGGTGTCGAGGTGAAGTTCGCGATCCACCCGGTTGCGGGCCGCATGCCCGGTCACATGAACGTGCTGCTCGCCGAAGCATCGGTCGATTACGACAAGGTGTTCGAGCTGGAGGACATCAACAGCGAGTTCGCGCAGGCCGATGTCGCCTTCATCATCGGTGCCAACGACGTGGTCAATCCGGCGGCGAAGACAGACAAGTCTTCGCCCATCTACGGCATGCCCGTGTTCGACGTCGACAAGGCCCGGCAGGTCTTCTTCATCAAGCGCAGCATGGGCGGCGTCGGTTATGCCGGGGTCGATAACGACGTCTTCTACATGGATCAAACGATGATGCTGCTGTCCGATGCGAAGAAGATGGTCGAGGAAATCGTGAAGGCGCTCGACTGAGGTGAAACGCATCCTGATCGTTCTCGCGCTGCTGGCCGTCGGCGGGGTCGCCCTGTGGGCGACCATCGGCGGCGGATTGCAGGATACCGCGGAGGGCCGGCTGGAGGATGAATTCGTCGCACGCGGCCTGCCGCAGCCGATGGCCGGGTGCATGGCCGAGCGCATGGCGCAGCGGCTGTCGGTGCTCCAGCTGCGCAAGCTGGAAAACCTGCGGGCGCAGGAAGGCGAACGCGCCATACCGCTGAGCATTGCCGAATTCCTCGAACGCGTCCGGCGCGTGGACGATGGCGAAGTGCTCGAGGTTGCCGCGAGTTCCGCCGCGGTCTGCGCCTTCGCGCGGGGTTGAACCGCACCCGCTTGCAATCGCCGTCCCTTGCGGCACAATGGGTTGCAAGGGAGAGACTCATGACCATCAGACTGTCGATCGCCGCCGCGCTGCTTGCAGGCGCGGCGCCGGCCATTGCCGCCACGCATTCTATCGTGCCGGGGGACGGCGCGCAGGAAGCCCTGCAGGAAGCGCTGATCCTTGCCGAACCGGGTGACGAGATCGTGCTCGCTGCGGGCCGCTATACGCTGACCGACGGTCTCAGCCTCGATGTCGACGATGTGACCGTACGCGGCGCGGGAATGGACGGCACCGTGCTCGATTTCACTACGCAGCAGGGCGCGGGCGAAGGGCTGCTGGTGACCAGCGACGGCGTGACGCTGCGCGATTTCGCGCTCGAGAACCCGAAGGGCGACGGAGTGAAATCCAAGGGTGCGGACAATATCGTCTATCACCGCATCCGCGTGACCTGGACGCGCGGTCCGCATCCCGAGAACGGCGCCTATGGCGTCTATCCGGTCGAAAGCGACGGCGTGCTGGTCGATGGCGTCAAGGTCACCGGCGCATCGGATGCGGGCATCTATGTCGGCCAGTCGCACAACATCACCGTGCGCAATTCGATTGCCGAGGCCAATGTCGCCGGGATCGAGATCGAGAACAGCCGCAACGCGCTGGTCGAACACAATGTCGCCACGCGCAACACCGGCGGGATCCTGGTGTTCGACCTGCCCAATCTGCCGGTGATGGGCGGCGGCAATGTAATCGTCGCCAACAATCTGGTGATCGCCAACGACACGCCCAATTTCGCGCCGCCGGGCAATATCGTCGCGGGCGTGCGGCGCGGCACCGGGATCATGGTGATGGCCAACGACAAGGTGCTGATCGAAGACAATATCCTGTCGCGCAATCCGACCGCACCGATCATGGTCATCGCCTACACGCAGGAGTTCGAGGACGAGCGGTACAATCCCTTGCCGCGCGACGTGGTGGTGGGCGAAAACCGTTATGACGGCGGCGGCTACGATCCGCAGCTCGAAGGTGCGGACATGCTGCTGGCAGCCTTCGGCGGCGAACTGCCGCCGGTGCTGTGGGATGGCCTCGGTTCGCTTTCGGCGGTCGAGGGGACCGCGGGGTGGAACCTCAACCTGACCGAAGCGGGCAAGGGCCTCGGCGCGGCGCAGCCCGGTCCGCTGGCCGTGGGCACGCCCGGCCAGCCATTCGACCGGAGCGGCATCGGTGCGCCCGCAGCGCTCGAACAAAGGCTTGGCGGATGAAATCCTTCGGATGGCTTGCCTGTGCGGTCGCAGCGCTCTCGGGCGCGATGATCGCGCGGGCGGCCCCGCCGCAGCAGGCAGCCGTCAACGATGCCGCGATCATGGGCGATGGCATGCCGCGGCTGCTGTCGGACTACGGGTTCTTCGACGACGCAGGCGCGCAGTTGCCCGTGGCCGGGGTCCATCCATATCGCCTGAACACGCCGCTCTATTCCGATGGCGCCGAGAAACTGCGGTTTGTCTACCGCGCAGCGGGCACGCAGTTCGGCGCGCAGGGTGAAGGCCTGCTCGACCTGCCGGTGGGTACGGCGCTGATCAAGACCTTTTCCTTCGGCGAGGGCAGCGAACGGCGGCTGATCGAAACACGCGTGCTGCTGCACCGCGCCGACGGCTGGCTGGCGTTGCCCTATCTGTGGAATGACGAACAGACCGATGCGCAGCTGGCGGTGGTCGGCGCGCGGATCGATCTGACCACCCCGGCGGGGCAGGCGATCAGTTACCGCGTCCCCAACAAGAACCAGTGCAAGGAATGTCACGGGCTGAGCGGCGAAGTGGTGCCCATAGGCCCCAAGGCGCGCAATCTGTCGCACGCTTGGTTGAGCCGGATGGTCGCGGACGGGCATCTCGATACCATGCCGCAGGACGCCGACCAGTTGCCGCTGTGGGAGGCGCGTGAAAGCGCGCCGCTGACCGCCGCAGCGCGCGCCTATCTCGACGTGAACTGCGCGCATTGCCACCAGCCCGGCGCGACCGCCTCGAACAGCGGGCTCGACCTGAGGTGGGAGCAGCAGGCACCCGAGGCGCTGGGGATCGGCAAGCGCCCCGTCGCGGCCGGGCGCGGGGCGGGTGGCCATCTGTTCGATATCGTGCCCGGTTCGCCCGACGCGTCGATCCTCACCTACCGCATGGCCAGCCCCGAACCCGGCGTGGCGATGCCTGAACTGGGCAAGGCGACGGTCGATGAAGAAGGGCTCACCATCGTGCGCCGCTGGATCGAGGAGATGGCACCGTGAAATGGTCCTGGCGCATTCTGGGCGCTCTGGCGCTCGTCCTCGTCGCCGCGTTCTTCGTCCTGCGCGTGCCCGACACCGACCCGGCCGAAATGCAGGCGAAATACGGGGCCGCCCCGTCGCGCATGCTTGCGGTCGGGGATGGCCGGCAGGTCCATGTCCGCGACGAAGGACCGCGCGATGCACCCGCCATCGTACTGCTGCACGGATCCAACGCCGATCTGCATACGTGGCAGGCATGGACCGATGCGCTGAGCGCGGATTACCGCGTGGTCCGGTTCGACCAGCGCGGTCACGGGCTGACCGGCCCCGCTGCCGATGCCGACTACAGCATCGAAGCCTTTGCCGGCGATATCGATGCGGTCGTCGATGCGCTGGGGGTCGAGCGGTTCGTGCTTGCGGGCAATTCGATGGGCGGTGCGATCGCCATGCAATATGCCATCGCCAGTCCGGAGCGGCTCGACGGGCTCGTCCTCGTCGATGCCAGCGGGGCCCCGATCGAGCGCAATGCCGATGGCAATATCGCCTTCAAGCTGGCTGCAATGCCCGGCGTGGGCAGCGTGATGAGCCAGGTCCTGCCGCGCTCGCTGGTCGAACGCAGCCTGTCGCAAAGCGTCTCCAACCAGAAGATCGTCACCGGTGAAGCGGTTGACCGCTACTGGGAACTGGCGCGCTACCCCGGCAACCGCGATGCCACGCGCGCGCGTTTCTCGACCCCGCGCAGCGCCTTCTCGGCCAAGCAGGTCGCGCAAACCGATGTGCCGACGCTGGTCATGTGGGGCGAAGAGGACAAGCTGATCCCCTACGAAGCGGCGGGCTGGTACATGGATCACCTTCCCGATGCGACGCTGGCCGCCTATCCCGGGATCGGCCACCTGCCGATGGAAGAAGCCCCCGAGCGTAGCGCTGCCGATCTGCAACAATGGCTTGCCCGGACGCTGTCTTCGCGAGATACGCCGCAAGACGGAACCGGCGTATGACCCGCCCGTTGTAAGCCCTCGATACGCGGGCCAACCGCGGTCGCTGGTTATCAGGGTGAAAAAGGGACAGACGCTTGCGCAAGCTCGGCATTATCGGGGGTATGAGCTGGATCTCGACCCGCGCCTATTACGAACGCATCAACAAGTTCGTGCAGAAGCGGTCGGCGCCGATGGCCAGTCCGCCGCTGCTGATCGAAAGCCTTGATTACGCACCCATTGCGGCGGCGAAAAATGCCGACGACTGGGATGCGATCGCGGCGACTCTGATCGAATCCGGACGCCGGCTGGAAAGCGCCGGGGCCGAAGCGCTCGTCGTCGCGGCCAATGCCATGCACAAGGTGTACGACCGGCTGACCGAAGGCGTGTCGATCCCGGTGCTGCATATCGCCGATGCGGTGGGGCAGGCGATGGAAGACGCCGACTGCAAGAGCGCGGCGCTGCTCGGCACGCGCTTCGTGATGACCGAAAGCTTCTATCGCCAGCGGCTCGTCGGGCACGGGGTCGACCTGCTGCCCCCCGATCCGGGCGATGTCGAACTGGTCGACGGGATCATCTACAAGGAATTGATGCTGGGCCGCGTCACTCGCGATGCCGAACGCGCGCTCAAGACGGTCATCACCATGAAGGAAAAGCAGGGCGCCCAGGCGATCGTGCTGGCCTGTACCGAGCTGGAACTGGTGGTCGATACCGATGCCAATGTCCTGCCGGTGTACGATTCCACCGATATCCACTGCCGCGCCGCGGCCGACTGGATCCTCGGCTGACAGCGCCCGCGCGGGGCCCCGGCTCCGCGCGCGCACATTCTGCCGAAAACCCGGCGGGTTCGCATTTCGTTCACGTTGTCGCCCCGCGGGCGAACACCTAAGCCTCTGCGCGCATGCACAGAGCTCCCTACGCTTCCGATCCCGCCGCCAGCCGCGGCCGTGAATTCCCCGAGGAACGCGAAGGGACGCGCGGACCGCGCAGCGAATTCCAGCGCGACCGCGACCGGATCGTTCATTCGATCGCCTTCCGCCGCCTGCGCTCGAAGACGCAGGTGTTCATCGCGCCCGATGGCGACCACTACCGCACGCGGCTGACTCACAGCATCGAGGTTGCCCAGATCGGCCGCGTGCTGGCGCGCGAGCTGGGCCTGGACGAAGACCTCACCGAGGCGATCTGCCTGGGGCACGACATCGGGCACCCGCCCTTCGGCCATGCCGGAGAGACCGCGCTCGAGGAAGCGATGGTCGGCGCGGGCGGTTACGATCACAATGCGCACGGCCTGCGCACGCTGGCGCGGCTGGAAAGCCCCTATTGCGACCATGACGGGCTCAATCTGACCTGGGAAACGCTCGAGGGTCTGGCCAAGCACAATGGGCCCGTGTCCGCGCCGGGCTGGGCCCTGGAAGAAATCGACCGGGCTTTCCCGCTCGAGCTGTCGACCTGGCCCTCGCTCGAGGCGCAGGTCGCTGCGCTTGCCGACGATATCGCCTATGACAATCACGATATCGACGATGGCCTGCGCGCGGGCTTCCTCGATCTCGACGACCTGCTCGCGCTCGACTGGCTGGCCGACCAGTGGCGCGCGGTCGAGAAACGCTTTCCCCATGCCCCGCGCGACCGGCAGCTGCGCGAACTGGTGCGCACGCAGATCGGGCTGATGGTCACCGACCTGCTGACGCATACGCGCGAGCAGGTGAAGGGCGTCGGCAGCGCCGCCGAAGTTCGCGCGGCAGGGCGCCAGCTGGCGGCTTTCTCGCCCGCGATGCGCGAGCATGAACGCGTGCTCAAGCGCTTCATGTACGACCGGCTGTATTACCACGAGGAACAGATGGAAACGGCCAGGCGCGCGCATGACGTCATCTCGCGCCTGTTCGCCGCCTACCACCGGGATCCGGCCACCATGCCCGAGGAATGGCGTGTGAGCCTGCCCGAAAGCGAACCGCAGCGCAGCCGCCATATCGCCGATTTCATCGCCGGGATGACCGATCGCTTCGCCATCACCCAATGCGCCCGCATCTATGGCAGCATGCCCGAAGGGCTCAGCAATGTCTGACGCGGTGCGGATCGGCCTCATCGGGGCCACCGGCCTGATCGGGGCGGGGGTGATGGCGCAATGCGTGGGGCGCGAGGATGTGCGCCTGACCGGGATTGCCCGGCGCGAGGCGCAATTGCCGCGCGGTATCCGGATGGAACTGTTCGTCGCCGATCCTGCCAATTGGGGCGACGTGATCGAAGCGGTCAGGCCGACCGCGATCATTTGCGCGCTGGGCACGACGTGGAAGAAGGCCGGTGCCGACGAGGCCGCGTTTCGCGCGGTCGATCGCGATCTGGTGATGGACACCGCGCGGACCGCGCAGCGCCTCGGGGTCGAACGTTTCGTCCATGTCAGTTCGGTCGGCGCCGATCCGCACGCCCGGGCCTTCTACCTCCGCGTGAAGGGCGAGACCGAGCGCGAACTGGCGAAGGTCGGTTTCGCGCGGCTCGATATCCTGCGCCCCGGCCTGCTGCGCGGCACGCGTGCCGAGGAAGACCGGCGGCCCGCCGAACGGTTGGGGATCGCTGCTGCGCCCTTGGCAAATCTGCTATTGCACGGCAGGCTGCGGCAGTATCGCGGGATCAAGGCCGATATCGTCGCGCAGGCTGCGCTGGCGCTGGCCAAACGCGCGGCGCGCGGCCGGTTCGTGCATGACAATGACGCGATCCGGGCTGCCGCCCGGACGCTGCCGCAACTGGGACGTGAGGCACTGTGATGACATGGGAAACGGTATTCGGTACGGCAAACCTGCTCGCCATGGTGATGTGGGCGGGGCTTATCCTCTTGCCGCGCTGGCCCGCATTGCTCGCAGCGGTGCTCTATGCCGGCGTGGGTCTGCTGTGCTTGGCCTATAGCGCCGGACTGATCGGTATCCTGACCGGCGCACTCGCTGCGGGCGGCGGCGATGCGCCCGCCGATTTTATCAGCATCGAAGGCGTCCGCGGCATCTTCGCCAGCGACGGCGGGGCGACGATCGGATGGATCCACTATCTCGCTTTCGACATGTTCGCCGGATTGTGGATCGCGCGCGATGCGGATGCGAAAGGCTTTTCGCGCTGGATCCAGGCGCCGATTCTGTTCGCCACCTTCATGGCGGGGCCGCTGGGACTGTTGCTGTGGCTGGCCATCCGCGAGCGGCGGGCGCGGGCCGGCGGGCGCTGGCAATAGGGCGCGGCGAATCGGGTTGCGCAACGCAACCCATCTGCCATGGTGATCCCAACTGCTGAAAACAGCGGAGAGGATCTATGGCAGAACACGAAAAGCTCACCTTCGATGAGCTCATCAGGCACTGGGCGAAGGAAAAACCCGATCAGGTCGCGCTCGAGCAGGAAGGCAGCGCGCTGACCTTTGCCGAGCTCGAGGATCGTTCGCGCAAGATCGTGGCTATGCTCCGCGCGCGCGGACTGGAAAAAGGCGACCGGATCGCCTGGCTGGGCAAGAACGCGCGCCACTATTTCGAACTGTTCTATTCGGCCGCGCGGCTGGGGATCGTCATGGTGCCGATCGGCTGGCGCCTCGCCGCTCCCGAAATCGCCTATATCCTCGGCGACACCGGCGCGAAGCTGCTGTTCATCGACGAGGGGTTCGGCGAACTGGCGGACAAGGCTTGCGGCCAGATGGATGCCGCGCCGCCGATCGTCGACACGCCGACCGCCAGGGCCGAGATCGCCGCTGCCCAGCCGGGCGATTTCGCCGCTGCCGGCGCCGACGATGCCGTGCTGCAGCTCTACACCTCGGGCACGACGGGCAATCCCAAGGGCGCGGTGCTGACCAACGCCAATCTGTTCTCGCTGCGCCTGCCCGCCGAGGAAGCGGCGCAGCCGTGGTCGAGCTGGGACGAGGACGAGGCGATCCTCATCTGCATGCCCTGCGCGCATATCGGCGGGACCGGGCTGGGGATCATGGCGATCGCTGCCGGCATCCGCGCCATCGTGCAGGCCGAGTTTACTCCCGACGGGGTGCTCGATGCGTTCGAACAGGGCATCACGCGGCTGTTCATCGTGCCCGCCGCGCTGCAAATGGTGGTGCAGCATCCGCGAGCGAAAGACACCGACATGTCGGCGGTCAAATACGTTATGTATGGCGCCGCACCGATCCCGCTCGACCTGCTGCGCGAGGCGGTCCAGACCATTCCCGGCGCAGGCTTCCTGCAATGCTACGGCATGACCGAGACGACCGGCACCATTGCCATGCTCCCGCCCGAGGATCACGCGCTCGACGGCAACCAGCGCATGCGCAGTGCGGGCAAGGCGGTGCCCGGGGCCGAGCTCAAGGTGATCGGCGAAGACGGCGGCGAACTGCCCTGCGGCGAAGTGGGCGAACTGATCTGCAAGAGCCCGTCGAATATGATCGGGTACTGGAACCTGCCCGATGCCACGCACGGCGCGCTGAAGGACGGCTGGATGCACACCGGCGATGCCGCCTATATGGACGAGGACGGCTACGTCTATATCCAGGACCGGATCAAGGACATGATCATCTCGGGCGGCGAGAACGTCTATCCCGCCCAAGTTGAAAGCGCGATCTACGGTCATCCGGCCGTGAGCGAGGTGGCGGTGATCGGCGTGCCCGACGACACCTGGGGCGAAGCGGTCAAGGCCTGCGTGGTGCCCAAGCCGGGGACCACGGTCGACCCCGATGACATCATCGCCTTCACGCGCGAGCGGCTGGCCGGGTTCAAGGTCCCCAAGACGGTCGAGGTGATCGATGCGATGCCGCGCAACCCCAGCGGCAAGATCCTGCGCCGCGAATTGCGTGCGCCGTTCTGGGAAGGGCGCGACAGGCAGGTCAATTGAAACGCCACGCGCCCGCTACCGCGCGCAATTCGCAGCCGCTGGCCGAAGTGCTGGCGCGCGAGCTGCCCGCCAGCGGGACCGTGCTCGAGATCGCCAGCGGCAGCGGCGAGCACGCGGTGTTCATGGCACGCCGCTTTCCCGCGCTCGACTGGCAGCCGAGCGATCGCGATGCCGAGGCGCTGGCCTCGGTCGATGCCTGGGCAGCGGAAGCGCGGCTGGCCAACCTGCGCCCGGCGATCGCGCTCGACGCTGCAGCGCCCGATTGGCCGAACGTGAGTGCTGATGCGCTGCTGTGCGTGAACATGGTGCATATCAGCCCGTGGGACGCGGCGGTCGGGCTGTTTGCGGGGGCGGGGCGGGTGCTGGGATCCGGCGCGCCGCTCGTGCTCTACGGCCCCTTTGTCGAGCCGGATGTCGAGACCGCGGCTTCCAACCATGCCTTCGACCAGTCGCTGCGCCAGCGCGACCCGGCCTGGGGCCTGCGCTCGACCGCCGATCTCGACCGGCTCGCTGCCGGTCACGGCATGACCCGCACGGCGCGCTGTGCCATGCCCGCGAACAATCTGGTGCTGGTCTATCGCCGCGACTGAGCGCGGGGGGAAGATGGCGCTGGAGAGCCGAGCGCGCGTCAGGCGAGCCTTCCCGCCTCTTTCCGGATCAAGCCCGCCAGCTTTTCAATTCGTGCGGAGCGGCGCCTTCGNTTCAATTCCACCAGATGCAGTTCGAGGAAGCTGGGCTGCGCAAACTGCGCGGTCGCCAGTTTTTCCCGCGCCGGGTAAGCGAGAACCCCGCTGCGAGGCAGGATCGCATAACCGAGGCCCCTGGCAACCGGTTNGGGGATCTGCCCGATCTGGTTGACGAAGCTGCGCACCTGCAGCCGGTCCGTACCGCGATAGTCCTTGGCNAAGTTCGCCCCCAGCACCGCATCGGCATAGGCCGCGGCATCCGGGTGCCGGATAAAGCCGAGCGACTGCAACTGGTCGAAACCGGGCAGGCGCCCGGCCCATTCACGCGGCAGGATCAGATCGAGCGGTTCGGCGCCCAGATATTCCGCGGCCAGCCGGGGATGGCGCGGGGCCCCCGCTATCACGCCGACATCGTAGCTGCCCGACAGCACGCCTGCGACAATGCTGTCCTCCGGCGCTGCCGTGAGGCGGGCGGAAATGCCGGGCGCCTGAGCCATCCAGTCCATCAGTGCGGGATAGAGCAGCATTGCGAAACTGCCCGAACTCGCCACGCTGATCGTGCCGCGATCTTCATCGTCACCNTCGAGACTGTCGAGGAAGTCGCGTTCCTCGCGCCACCGCATGCGCGCCATGGCGAGCGTTTTCTCGCCGGCATCGGTAAGTGCGAAACCCGGCGCATCGCGTTCGACAAGCGGCACGCCCAATTGCTGCTCGAGCTTGGCGATATGCTGCGACATGCCCGGCTGGGTCATGTTGAGCCGCTCGGCCGCGCGCGTGAAATGACGTTCCTCGCACAACACGGTGAAGGACTTCAGCCATAGCGAATTGAGTTCTCTCATAATTCTGTATTATCATATCTATGAGAGATAATAATTTCTAATTTTGGGGCGCTGGGGCGATATCGGTCGGGCCAACGATCGAAAGGATCCCCCATGAACGTATCCCCCAAGGCCTTCTCGCATATCGGTCTGTCGGTCCCCGACCTGGACGCCGCGGTCGCATTCTACACCGAAGTTCTCGGTCTCTATACCATCATGGAACCGACCGAGGTGTTCGAGGATGACAGTCCGATCGGCGTCATGTGCACCGATGTGTTCGGCCCCGATTGGAAGTCGCTCAAGATCGCGCATCTGGCCACGGCCGACCGCGTGGGCATCGAGATATTCGAATTTCCCGAAAACTACGCCCCNGACGACAATCTGGACCACAAGCGCCACGGGACGTTCCACTTCTGCGTGCAGGATCCCGATGTCGAAGGACTGGTCGAAAAGATCGTCGCCGCCGGCGGCAAGCAGCGCATGCCGGTCCGCGAATATTACCCGGGCGAGAAGCCCTATCGCATGTGCTATGTCGAAGACCCCTTCGGCATCGTCTTCGAAGTCTACAGCCACAGCTACGAACTGACCTATTCGGAAGGCGCCTATTCCTGAGTAGGATAGCGGGCGGGGCGGTCACACCGCCCCGCCTCTGCCGGCTCCGGTCCCACCCGCCGCTGCGGCTGGATATGAAAACGCCCGCCGGTGGGGCGGGCGTTTTCGTGTGGGGTTTTGCTTGCGCCTCAGGTGGCGTCGTCGACCGTGTTGGCGGCGGATTGCAGGTCGTCGCCCGCACCGCGCACGGTGTTGCAGGCGGCGGCGGTCAGCGTCATCGTGGTGATGCCGAGGGCAAGCAGAATTTTCTTGGTCATCGTCGTTCCTTCCCAAAGGGCTCCCAACGCGGGGTGCGACAGGTTCAACGGGTCATGCTTCCTTCGGTTCCGCCAGCGCCCGGCGCGCAAGGCCCAGCCGGTGTTCGCGCCAGGCGATCAGCAGTCCGGCCCCGACCACCAGCGGCGCGCCGATCCAGAACGAGGCGGGCGGCAGATTGCTGAAGACCAGCCAGCCGAACAGCGTAGCCCAGACGAGGCCCGAATAATCCATGACGATGACATTCGCGACCATGCCGTAGCGCAGCGCCGCAGTCAGCAGGACCTGTCCCAGCAGGCCGATGACGCCGCAGGCGAGCAGGAGCAGCCAGTCCTCCAGCGGATGCGCCTGGCCGACGAACGGCATCGCCAGCGCGAGCACGGGCACCGAGAAGAGCGAGAAGTAGAAGACGATGGTGAAGGGGTGTTCGGTGCGCCCGAGATCGCGCAGCTGGACCGAAATCAGCGCGATCATCAGCGCGGCACCGAGCGCGATCGCGGCCCCCAGCAANGGCAGTTCGCCGCCCCATGGCTGTGCGATCACGACGACGCCGGTGAAGCCCAGCGCCACCGCGCTCCAGCGCCAGACCCCGGTCGGTTCGCGCAGCACCAGCGCCGACAGCACGACGGCAAAGATCGCCGAGCTGTAGTTGAGCGTGGTGGCAACCGCGAGCGGCAGCAGCGTNGCCGCGCCGAAGTTCATCGTCATGCCGACCATGCCGAAACCCGAACGGCGCAGGTGCGATCCCATCCGCGCGGTCTTGAGCGTGCCGAGTTGCCGCCGCAGCGCGAACCATCCCAGCAGGATCGGAATGGTCGGCAATTGCCGCCAGAACATGATCTCCGCGAGGTGGATGCCGCGTTCGCTGGCGAGCTTTACGCAAGCGAGCAGTCCGGCCAGCACCAGCGCCGCCGCCAGGCGCAGTCCCAGCGCGAGCAGCGGGCGGTTATGGGGATGGTCGCTTTCGGGCTGCATCGCCTGTGGCGGGTAGAGCAGCCATGGCTCAGTGCAAGCGGGAGATTGAAGCCGCCGCCCGGCCGGCCCATATGCCCGCACTGTGAAAGAACCCGAATTCCTGCTGTTCGCAAGCGATGCCGAACTGGCCGCCTACTGGGGCGCGGCCTGCATAGCCGCAGCACTTGCTTGCCTGCTGATGGAACGGCGGCGGATGAAGCGGGCCGAACTCAACCGCGTCGGCTGGATGCCGTGGACCGGACTGTTCCTCGCCCTNGCGGTCATCGGTGGCGGATTGCTGGCGGCCGCAGTGCCGGCGATCCTGCAGGGCTAGTCGCAGGCGTCACCTTCGCGGCCGAAGGCGCTCGGCGATTCCCGAAGTTCCCTAGAGGCACGCCTCGAGATAGGCCTGGTCGAAGCCGAACTGGCGCGCTTTTTCGAGCGTATAGGGACGCAGGCCCGACGAGCGGTATTCGCCCATGATCTTGCCGTCTTCGCCCTCGTCCAGATATTCGAACTTGAACAGTTCCTGCGTCACGATCACGTCGCCTTCCATCCCGATGACCTCGGTGATGTTGGTGGTGCGGCGCGAACCGTCGCGCAGGCGCTTGACCTGGACGATGATATCGACGCTTTCGGCGATCTGGCGGCTGATGGCTTCCTTGGGGATCTTGATGTCGCCCATCAGGATCATGTTTTCCATACGGCCAAGGCATTCGCGCGGGCTGTTGGCGTGCAGCGTACACATCGAACCGTCGTGGCCCGTGTTCATCGCGGCGAGCAGATCGAAACATTCCGCGCCGCGAATTTCGCCCAGGATGATGCGGTCGGGCCGCATGCGCAGCGCGTTCTTGACGAGGTCGCCGATGGTGATCGCGCCCTGGCCTTCGAGGTTGGGGGGGCGCGTTTCGAGCGGCAGCCAGTGCGGCTGTTGCAGGCGGAGTTCGGCGGCGTCTTCGATAGTCAGCACGCGCTCGCCCGGGTCGATCATCTTCGACAGCGCGTTGAGCATGGTCGTCTTACCCGAACCGGTACCGCCCGAGATGACGATGTTCATCCGGCATGCGCCCGCGATCTTCAGCGCGGTGCACATCTTTTCCGACATCGAACCGAATTCCTTGAGCATGTCGAGGGTGATCGGTTTCTCGGAGAACTTACGAATGGAGATCGCAGTGCCGCGCAGTGACAACGGCGGAACGATCACGTTCACACGCGAACCGTCTTTGAGGCGGGCGTCGGCAAGCGGCGTGGTCTGGTCGACGCGGCGGCCGACCTGGTTGACGATGCGCTGCGCGATCTGGAACAGATGCGTCTCGTCGCGGAACTTGATTGGCGCGATGACGAGCTTGCCGTTCTTCTCGATATAGGTCTGGTCGGGGCCGTTGACCATGATGTCCGAGACATCGGGATCGTTGAGCAATTCCTCCAGCGGGCCGAAACCGAGCAATTCGTCGACCAGCACCTTCTCGAGCGCGAACTGCTCGCGCCGGTTCAGCGTGACCTTCAATTCGGCCAGCACTTCCATGATGATCGGGCGGAATTCCTCCGACAGTTCATCCTTGGTCAGCGTGGCGGCCGCTTCGGGATCCACCCGTTCGAGCAAGCGCGGGAGCACCTGCTCCTTGATCTTGTGGACGCTGGCTTCGAAACCGCCGACTTCGCTCTGGCCCGAATGGGTCGTGTTCATCCGCTCCGCGAGGCGCGACATCGCATCGCCGTTCGCGGAGGGGGGTGCCGCGGCATCGGGCGCGTCGGTCGGCAGCGGCGGAAACTGTTCGCCGCCATCGTCGGGTTCGGGCGATTTCGGGGACGGCGTCGGAGTGCCGCCGCGCATGGGCTTGGCGACTCCGAATTGCGGACGTGCACCGGCATTGATCCCTGCCGGCCCGTTTTTCCGTCCGAATGCGCTCATTGCCGAAAACCCCCGAGGAAATACTTGATTGGTTGGGTGAACCTTGTCCGGATATGACAAAGCTCGTCTCTCGAAACAGGGTAAATAGGCTGGAAACCTTGATTAAACGCTAATGCCCGGCGGCACATGCGCGCCTTGCCCCAAGCGCCGCGAAACCGCACGTTTCGCCCGGTTGCGCGTGGCCGGACGCGGAAAGATTGATTGCTGGACAAGAACCGCTAAGTCTCGCCGCAAGCAATTGCGGAGAATTGAGCTAATGTGCGGAATTATCGGTATCGTCAGTTCGGAGCCGGTTGCCGACCGGCTGGTCGACGGCCTGCGCCGCATGGAATACCGCGGCTATGACAGCGCCGGCGTGTGTACGCTCGACGATGGCAAGCTGATCCGCCGCCGCGCGGAAGGCAAGCTAAACAACCTCGTCGCCGAACTCGCTGCCAATCCCGCCCCCGGCGACATGGGGATCGCGCATACGCGTTGGGCCACGCATGGCGCTCCGACCGCGCAGAACGCCCACCCGCATGCGACCGATCGCGTCGCGTTGGTGCACAACGGGATCATCGAGAACTTCAAGGAACTGCGCGCCGAATTGCAGGCAGACGGCCGGACGCTGGAAAGCGACACCGACAGCGAGGTGGTGGTCCATCTCGTCTCGCGCGAAATCGAGAACGGCAGCAGCCCGCGCGAGGCCGTGGCGCAGATCATGCCGCGCCTGCGCGGTGCCTTCGCGCTGGCGATTGCTTTTCGCGACCATCCCGGCATGCTGATCGGCGCTCGCCGCGGGTCACCGCTGGTGGTCGGCTATGGCGACGGCGAAACCTATATCGGTTCCGACGCGCTGGCGCTGGCGCCGCTGACGCAGCAGATCAGCTATCTCGAGGAAGGCGACTGGGTGGTCGTCACCCGCGAAGCCGCTGAAATCCACGATGCCGAAAACCAGCCGGTCGAACGCGAGATCCAGACCTCGGGCGCCTCGGCCGCAGCAGTCGAGAAGGGNAATTACCGCCACTTCATGCAGAAGGAGATCTTCGAGCAGCCGACCGTGGTCGCGCAGACGCTCGGATCCTACCTGCGCCAGTCGGACAATTCGGTCGCTCTGCCACAGTTCGATTTCGACCTGTCGCAGATCAAGCGCGTCACCATCGTNGCCTGCGGCACGTCCTTCTATGCCGGAATGGTCGCNAAATACTGGTTCGAGCAATTCGCGCGTGTCCCNGTGGACATCGATGTCGCCTCCGAATTCCGCTATCGCGAACCGGTCCTCGAAGAAGGCGGTCTGGCGCTGTTCATCTCGCAAAGCGGCGAAACCGCCGANACGCTGGCGGCGCTGCGGCACTGCAAGGAGAACGGCCAGACCATCGCGGTNATCGTCAACGTACCCACCAGTTCGATGGCGCGCGAGGCGGACCTGCTNCTGCCNACGCACGCCGGGCCCGAAATCGGCGTTGCCTCGACCAAGGCCTTCAGCTGCCAGCTGGCCGTGCTTGCCGCCCTGGCGGCGCATATGGCGGTCACCAAGGGGCTGATGAGCCGCGAGGAAGAGCAGGAGGTGGTCGGCCACCTGCTCGAAGCCCCGGCCGCGCTCAACGCCGCGCTCGATCACGATGANGATATCGCCAGCATGGCGCATCTGATCGCGCCAGCCCGCGACGTGCTCTATCTGGGGCGCGGACCCGACTATGCNCTTGCTTTGGAAGGTGCGCTGAAGCTCAAGGAAATCAGCTATATCCATGCCGAAGGCTATGCCAGTGGCGAGATGAAGCACGGGCCGATCGCGCTGATCGACGACAAGGTGCCGGTAATCGTTCTGGCACCGTCCGGACCCCTGTTCGAAAAGACCGTTTCGAACATGGAAGAAGTGCGCGCGCGCGGCGGGCAGGTGGTGCTGATTTCCGACGCCGATGGGCTCGAGCAGGCGGGCGAGGGATGCCTCGCCACGATCGAGATGCCCAAGGTCCATCCGCTGATCGCGCCGCTGGTCTATACGATCCCGGTGCAATTGCTTGCCTATCACGTCGCCTGCGTCAAAGGTACGGATGTCGATCAGCCGCGCAATCTGGCGAAGTCGGTAACCGTCGAATAGGCCCGGCAATTCGCTGTCTGCGCGGATTTCGCTAGAGGCCTTTACCGGGAGCTAAGACTTTCCCGTTAACCGTGCTGCGGTGACCGACCAGGCAACAACACAGAAAGCAAAAGCGGCGTCGCTGTCGATCAGGCAAGCCATCGGGTTCGAAACGCCCGAGGGCACCAACTGGTCGCTGGTTCACGGCCAGCAATATGCCGTCCTCAAGGACCGCGTTGTCGCGCGGGTGCTGCTGCACCTGGTCAGCTTCGCGCTCGTCGTGTTTACCGTTTATCAGACCGTCCCGGTTGCCGCGCTGGCAGCTTGGGGTCTGGGCCTGATCTCGGCGGTGCTCTATTCGGCGCGGGCCGATATTCGGCTGGGCGATGCCGACAGCCGTTCGATCTCGGTCACCGAAATGGAATCGCATGCGTTAACGACTGCCGCGAAGGGCGCGATGTGGTCGGTCGGTCTCATCCTGTGCGCGGTCTATGGCCAGCTCGGCGATACCCTGCTGGCCTGGACGATCGCGGCAATGCTGGTTCTGGCCAGCAGCGCCAGCCGCTATGGCGCGCCGCTCAGTTCGATAACCTTCGCGCTTGCGGCAGGTGTCGGCGGCCTCATCGCCAGCCTGATCGATTTCCACCCGATCCTTGCGACCGTGGTTGTCCTGTCCACGCTGCTCGCCGTGTTCGGCGTGATCGAAAGCGCGCGCGTATCGGTAGCGGTGCGGCTGGCAGAAGCGGCGATGCAGGAAAAGAGCGAAGTGGTCTCGATGCTGCTGCGCGAATTCGAGGAAGGTCAGGCTGACTGGCTGTGGCAGGTCGATACCGGCCGCCGGCTCAGGTCCGTCTCGCCGCGTTTTGCCTTTGCCCTCGGACGCGAACCGGCGGAAATCGAAGGGGGGTCGTTCCTCCAGCTGATTTCGGGCGATTGCTGGCAGACCGGACGCTTTCCGCAAAGCCTGCACGACCTGGCCGACAAGCTCAAACGGCGCCAGAATTTCTCAAATCTCGAAGTCAAGGTCACGATCGGCGGGCAGCAGCGCTGGTGGGAGCTTTCGGGCACGCCGATCGTCGATGACCGCGGCCGCTACCAGGGTTTCCGCGGTGTCGGGTCGGATATCACCGAACAGCGCGAATCGTCGGAAAAGATCGCCTACCTCGCGCGCTACGACACGCTGACGCACCTGCCCAATCGGCGGATGCTGAACGAGGCGCTCGGCGAAGCGCTCGAGCATGCGGCGGCATGGCGCTCGCGCTGCGCGCTGCTGATGATCGACCTCGACCGCTTCAAGGGCATCAACGATTCGCTCGGCCATCTGGTCGGCGACCGGATGCTGGCGGAAGTCGCGTCGCGGCTGAAAGCGCTGGTCCGCGACGGCGAAACCTGCGGCCGGCTAGGCGGCGATGAATTCGCCGTNGTCCTGCGCGAAACGAGCGACCGCAGCCGGATCGACACGCTGGCGCGCGAAATCATCCAGCGCCTGTCCGAACCCTACCAGATCGAAAACCACACGCTCTACGTCGGCGCCAGCGTCGGATCGGCGATCGGCCCGCGCGATGGCCGGACGGTGGAGGAATTGCTGCGCAACGCCGATCTCGCGCTGTACCGCGCAAAGGACGAAGGCGGCGGGGCTCACCGCGAATTCGAACCCGCGCTGCATGCGAATGCCGAAGAGCGACGCCTGCTCGAAAACTCGCTCCGCCATGCACTCGCACGCGACGAATTCATGCTGCATTACCAGCCGGTGGTCGATGCGACGACCGAGGAAGTGGTCAGCTTCGAAGCGCTCATCCGCTGGAACAGCCCCGAACACGGTTTCGTCAGCCCGGCCAAGTTCATTCCGCTGGCCGAAGATACCCGCCTGATCGTTCCGATCGGCAATTGGGTGATGGAACGCGCCTGCCTCGAAGCGGCCGAGAACTGGCCCGAACACATGCGGGTCAATGTCAATGTTTCACCCGAGCAATTGCTCGAAACCGATTTCGTCGGCTCGGTAGTACGCGCGCTGTCGCAAAGCGGGCTCAACGCCAAGCGGCTCGAGATCGAAGTCACCGAAAGCATCTTCCTGCGCGATGCCAGCATTGCGCGCGAGGCGCTGGAACGGTGCATGGCGCTGGGATGCTCGATCGCGCTCGACGATTTCGGCACCGGCTATTCCTCGCTCGGCTATCTGCGCCGGCTCAAGTTCTCGACCATCAAGGTCGACCGCTCGTTCGTGCAGGGGGCCGCGCANCAAAGCCCCGAATCGCTGGCGATCATCCGCGCGGTCGTCGCCATGGCGGACAGCCTCGGCATGACCACGACGGCGGAGGGCGTCGAGAACGACGAAGAAGCGCAGATGATCCGCGAACTGGGCTGCACCAAGATCCAGGGCTACCACTTCGGACGCCCGATGCCGGCCGGGGACGTGCTGGACGTTATGGCCCGCCAGACAGGAAGCCCGCGCGCCGAAAGCGCCTGATCAGGCGTCCGCGAGCGAGCGGAGCGCGTTTTCGAACAGCGCCAGCCCGTCGGTTCCGCCATGTGCCGGATCGACGGCGCGTTCGGGGTGCGGCATCATTCCCAGGACATTCCCCGCAGCATTGAGCACGCCGGCAATGTCGCGCCGCGAGCCGTTGCAGTTCTCGACATAGCGGAAGGCGACGCGACCTTCGCCTTCGAGCCGGTCGAGCGTATCCTCGTCAGCAAAGTAATTGCCGTCGTGATGCGCCACGGGAATGTCGATGGTCTGGCCGCTGGCAAAGCCCGCGGTGAACAGGGAAGTGCTGTTCTCGACCTTCAGCGGGACGGTCCGGCAGATGAAGTTCTGGCTGGCATTGCGCATCAGCGCGCCGGGCAGCAGGCCGGCTTCGGTGAGCACCTGGAAGCCGTTGCAGACGCCCAGCACGGGCACACCGCGTTCGGCCTGTTGCTTGACCCCGCGCATGACCGGGCTGTTCGCCGCCATCGCGCCCGAACGCAGGTAGTCGCCATAGGAGAAGCCGCCGGGCAAGGCGATGAAATCGAGCCGCTCGGGCAGTTCGGCATCGGCGTGCCAGACCCGCAGCGGCGCGGTGCCCGTCACACGCTCGATCGCCACCGCCATGTCGCGGTCGCAATTGGAACCGGGGAAAGTGATGACGGCGGCGCGCAGGGCCATCAGCCGACCTTCTCGATGCGGTAATTTTCGATCACCGTATTGGCGAGCAGCTTCTCGCACATATCAGTCAGCGCCGCGTCACTGGTATCGTCGGCCACGTCGAGTTCGATCGACCGCCCCACGCGGACATCTTCAACGCCCTCGAAACCAAGCCCTTCGAGGGCNTGGTGGACGGCGCGACCCTGCGGATCGAGAACGCCGGGCTTGAGCGAGACATGGACGCGGATNTTCATCGAGCAGGCCTTTCGTGTTGGCGCGCCTATGGCGCAGGCTTTGCCGGCATTCAAGTAGGCTGCGGGGTGCCGGGTCATGGCCGGCGCAGTGGCTAATCGGTGACGGTTGTAGCGCAATTGCAACAACGGTAATGATTCTGCCGTATTGGCGTCGGTGATGCCCCCGGACGCCGCGCGATCTGCTATGGCGCGGCCACGGCGACGATGCCGCTCCCCTCCAAATGCGTGCCCGACTCTGGACGCGCTCAAGCAGGAATCCCCCACGACATGACCATTCGTTCCACCGCCGCCCGCTTCATCGGGGCGAGCACTCTCGCTGTGGCAGCCTTCGCCGCGCAGCCGGCCCTGGCGCAGGAGGCCGATGCCTCCGATGCCGAAGAAGCTGCCGACGGCCAGCTCAACACCATCATCGTGACCGCCAACCGGCGCGAGGAAAACCTGCAGGACGTCGCGGTCTCGGCCGCCACGCTCGATGCCGACACCGTGCGCACGATCTTCGATGCCGGTGCCGAAATCACCGCGCTCGCTGCGCGCGTGCCGGGCCTGTTCGTCGAAAGCTCGAACGGCCGCGCCGCACCGCGCTTCTACATCCGCGGGCTCGGCAACACCGATTTCGATCTCGCCGCATCGCAGCCGGTCTCCGTGGTGATGGACAATGTCGTGATGGAGAACGTCACGCTCAAGTCCTTCCCGATCTTCGATGTCGAGCGCATCGAAGTGCTGCGCGGCCCGCAGGGCACGCTGTTTGGCCGCAACACGCCCGCCGGCATCGTCAAGATCGACACGGTCAAGCCGGGCGATGAGTTCGCGGTCGACGGTTCGGTCAGCTACGGCAGCTTCAACAGCGTTTCGGCCGATGGCGGCGTGACGCTGCCGCTCGCACCGGGCGTGGTGTCGCTGCGCCTTTCGGGCCTGTGGCAACAGCGCGACAACTGGGTCGACAACGGCTTCACCGGCGAGGAAGACGTCTACGGCGCCTACAGCGAAGTGGCGGGCCGTGCGCAGCTGCTGATCACCCCCGGCGACCGTCTGTCGGTCCTCGGCAGCTACTCGGTTCGCGACCTCGATGGCCAGTCGACGCTGTTCCGCGCCAACATCCTTGGCCCCGGCGACAACGAGCTGAACGACAATTACGACCGCGACACGGTGTTCTACGATGCCGGCGGGCGCAACGATGCCGCCTACAAGGCCGAGATCGCGACTGCCAAGGTCGATTACGAAGCCGATTTCGCGACTTTCACCAGCATTACCAGCTGGGCCAACAGCGAAGGCCGCAGCCGCGGCGATATCGACGGGGGCAACCTCGTCACCGGTCCGGGCTTCATCCCGTTTCCCAGCGACACGCAGGATTCGATCGATCTCGAGCAGTTCACGCAGGAAGTCCGCATCGCGTCGGCTTCGAATGGCCCGGTGCAATGGCAGGTCGGCGGCTTCTATTTCGACAGCGAATTCGATGTCACCACGATCGGCTTCGACTTCCCGCCGCCCGTGACCGTCAACCACACCAACGAGAGCTGGGCGGTATTCGGCCAGGTGACGGGCGAAATCACCCCCGCGCTCAAGCTGACGGGCGGCCTGCGCTATACCGAGGACGAGAAGGCGTTCGCAGTGACGCAGACCTCATTCATCTCGGGCCCGGGTGCGCAGGAACGCAGCGTCAAGGACGAGCGCATCAGCTGGGATCTCGCGGCATTCTACGATGTCGGCGCCGACGCCAGCGTCTACGCGCGCGTGGCGAGCGGTTTCCGCGCGCCGACCATCCAGGGCCGCGACGTGGCCTTCGGNTCGGCACCGTCGATCGCGACCTCGGAAAAGATCATGAGCTACGAAGCCGGGTTCAAGTCCGAATTNGCGGGNCGCAGCGTGCGTCTNAACGGCGCGGTCTATTACTACACCATCGACGATCCGCAGTTCACTGCGGTCGGCGGTGCGGGCAACCTCGTGCAGCTGGTCAATGCCGACCAGGGCCGCGGCTACGGCTTCGAACTGGACAGCGCCTTCCAGATCACGCCCGATTTCCTCGTCACTGCAGGCGTCAGCTGGAACAACACCGAGATCCAGGACGATACGCTCGCCGTGGGCATCTGTTTCCAGTGCACCGTGACCGACCCGACCGTGGTCCTGTCGGGCAACACTCGCGCGCTGGTGGACGGCAACCCGTTCCCCAATGCGCCCGAATGGATCGCCGACGTGACCGCGCGCTACGGCGTTCCGGTGGGCAATGCGGGCGAGATCTTCGCCTTCACCGACTGGGCCTACCAGGGCAAGACGAACATCTTCATCTACGAAAGCGCCGAGTTCAACACCAACAACCAGATCGAGGGTGGGCTGCGCGTCGGCTATGCCAGGCTCGACGGGACCTTCGAAGTCGCCGCCTTCGTGCGCAACATTCTCGATGCCGACAATGTGAAGGGCGGCATCGACTTCAACAACAACACCGCCTTCGTCAACGATCCGCGCGTGTTCGGTATCTCGGCCCGCGTCAGCTACTGAGCGGCGACGGACGACCGACAGAAAAGGGCCGGGGGGAGCGATCCCTCCGGCCCTTTTTCTATGCCAACGCCGCGCCGCCCGGCTTGCGCCGGGTGCGGCTGACCGCGTTACTTCTTGGGCTTGGACGGCGTCCGCAGCCGGCCGCGATGCGCGCTCATGTCGAGCACTTCGCCCGGGCCGCTGTCNTCGTTCTGCAGCAGGCCGAGACGCCGCGCGACTTCCTGATAGGCTTCGCTTTCGCCGCCCATGTCGCGCCGGAAGCGGTCCTTGTCGAGCTTTTCGCCGGTGTTGATATCCCACAGGCGGCAGCCGTCGGGGCTGATCTCGTCGGCCAGGATGACGCGGCTGTAGTCCCCGTCCCAGATACGGCCGAATTCCAGCTTGAAATCCACGAGGCGGATATCGATCGCGCTGAACATGCCCGACAGGAAATCGTTGATGCGGATCGCCATGCTCGACATGTCCTGCAGCTCTTCATGGCTGCACCAGTTGAAGCAGGCGATTTCCTCTTCGGAGACCTTGGGATCGCCCAGCGAATCGTCCTTGAGGCAATATTCGATCAGCGTGTGCGGCAGCAGCTCGCCTTCCTCGATCCCGAGGCGCTTGCTCAGCGTTCCGGCAGCCACGTTGCGGACCACCACTTCCAGGGGGATGATCTCCACCTGGCGCACCAGCTGCTCGCGCATGTTGAGGCGGCGCATGAAATGCGTGGGGATGCCGATGTGCGACAGCCGCGTGAATACATATTCGCTGATGCGATTGTTAATCACGCCCTTGCCGTTGATNGTGCCCTTCTTCTCGGCGTTGAACGCAGTCGCGTCATCCTTGAAATACTGGATGATCGTGCCCGGTTCGGGGCCTTCGTAGAGGATCTTGGCCTTGCCTTCGTAGATCTGGCGCCGACGAGCCATGAATATGCGTTCCTTCACGCTGGAAAAGTCAGCGCCCCGGCGACGGAATCGACTGGCGATTGCGACTGCCGGGGCGTGTAGCGAGCCATACAGAAGCCGATTGACGAAAGCAATTGCAGGCACGCGGCGGGGTGGTTAGCGCGCGCGGCATGGCTATGGGTCGCACCACCAACACCCCCCTTGCCGCGCAGGTCGACGATCTGGCGGGTCTGGCGCGCGCGGCGCGGCTGCGCAGCCTGTCGCTTCCCGGCGGCACCGATTTCTCCTCGAACGATTACCTCGCGCTGGCGGGCAGCGAAAGGCTCAAGAACGCCGTGATGGACGCGCTCGAGCGCGGCGTTCCCGTCGGTTCGGGCGGTTCGCGCCTGCTGCGCGGCAATCATCCCGAACACGAGGCGCTGGAGGCGGAGGCCGCCAGCTTCTTCGGCTGCGAAAGCGCGTTGTTCCTTGCCAATGGCTACGGCGCCAACAGCGCGTTGCTGTCGGCACTGCCCCAGCGCGGCGATGCGATCTTCTACGACGCGCTGGTCCATGCCAGCGCGCACGAAGGGATGCGCCTGTCGCGGGCCGAATGTATTGCGGTACCGCACAATGATGTCGGCGCCTTCGCCGAAGCGCTTGCGCACTGGCGGGCGGGCAATGCCGCGGGCCAGGCGTGGATCGCGGTCGAAACGCTCTACAGCATGGACGGCGATCGCGCACCGATTGCCGAACTGGCCGATCTGGCGGATCGCCATGGCGCGGTGCTGCTGGCGGACGATGCGCATGCCACCGGCGTGTTCGGCACTGGCGGCCGGGGGCTGGCAGCGCATATCGACGGGCGCGACAATGCGATCGTGCTGCGCACCTGCGGGAAGGCCCTGGGCAGCGAAGGCGCGCTGCTGTGCGGGCCGCGCGTAATGCGCGACCATGTGATCAATCGCGGGCGGGGCTTCATTTTCTCCACCGCACCATCGCCGCTGATGGCCGCTTGCGTGCGCGAGGCGCTGAGGATCGTGGAGGAGGAGCCGGATCGGCGCGAAGCGCTGCACGATCTGATCGGCTATGCGGCCCGCAAACTCGCGCCCTTCGGCGTCAGCGCCAGCGGATCGCAGATCATCCCGCTGGTGCTGGGTGACGAAGCACGGACTATGCATATTGCCGGGGCTCTGCGCAGCGCGGGCTTCGATATCCGCGGCATTCGCCCGCCCACCGTGCCTGCGGGCAGCAGCCGCCTGCGCATCTCGCTCACTCTCAATATCGGCCGGGCGCAGATCGATGCGCTGGCCGACATGCTTTCGGAGATTCTCGCATGAGTGCTTTCACTGTCACGGGGACCGATACCGACGTCGGCAAGACCGTCTTCGCCGCCGCGCTCACCGGCGCGCTTGATGCGCATTACTGGAAGCCGGTGCAGGCGGGGCTGGAAGAAGGCGGCGACCGGGCGCAGGTGGCGAAGCTTGCGGGATTGCCCGAAACCCGCGTGCTGCCAGAAGCCTATCGCCTGGCGACGCCCTGTTCGCCGCACCGCGCAGCCGAGATCGACGGGGTCGCCATCGATCCCGAGCGGCTGGCACTCCCCGCGCAGCGTCCGCTGGTGGTCGAGGGGGCGGGCGGCGCACTGGTGCCGCTTGGCGGGGACTTGCTCTACGCCGACATGTTCGCGCGCTGGGGATTGCCTGCGATCGTCGTTGCGCGCACCGCGCTGGGCACGATCAACCATTCGCTGCTGACGATCGAAGCGCTGCGCGCGCGCGGGGTAGCGATCCACGGCGTGGCCTTTGTCGGCGACGCGGTGGAGGATAGCGAGGCGACGATCTGCCGGCTCGGCGCGGTAAAGCGGCTTGGCCGCCTGCCGCTGCTCGGGACGCTCGACGCGGCGACGCTTGGCCGGGCCTTTACCGACAATTTTGACCTGGCGGATTTCATATGACCCACTCCCCCGTATGGCATCCTTTCACGCAGCACGGGCTGGGCGATCCGGTTCCGCTGGTCACGCATGCCGAAGGCGCGGTGCTGCATACCGAGGACGGCCGCCGCGTGGTGGACGCGATCTCGAGCTGGTGGGTGACCACGCATGGCCACTGTCACCCGCGGATCATGGCGGCAATCGCCGACCAGGCGCAGCGGCTCGACCAGATGATCTTCGCCGGCTGGACGCACCAACCGGCAGAGGATCTCGCGCGTGAATTGTGCCGGATCCTGCCCGAAGAACTGACCCGCGTGTTCTTTTCCGACAGCGGTTCGACTGCAGTCGAGGTCGCGCTGAAGATGGCGCTCGGCTTCTGGACTCACCGCGGCGAGGGCCGCAGCCGGATCGTGGTGATGGAGCACTCCTATCACGGCGATACGATCGGCGCGATGTCGGTGGGCGCGCGCGGGGTGTTCAACGCGGCCTATGCGCCGATGCTGTTCGATGTCGGGCGCGTGCCTTTTCCCGGCGGTGATCCGCAGCCCACCTACGATGCGCTCGAAGCCGAATGCGCGGGCGGGGCGGCGGCGTTCATCGTCGAACCGCTGGTGCTGGGGGCGGGCGGCATGCTGATGTATCCGCCTGCGGTACTGGCCGAGATGCGCGCGATCTGCGCCCGCCACGGCACGCTGTTCATCGCCGACGAGGTCATGACCGCCTGGGGTCGCACCGGCACGCTGACCGCCTGCGAACAGGCCGACGTGGCGCCCGATATCATGTGCCTGTCCAAAGGGCTGACCGGCGGGGCGATGCCGCTGGCGGTGACCATGGCGAGCGAGCCGATCTGGGACGCGCATTATTCCACCGACCGCACACGCACGTTCTACCATTCATCGAGCTATACCGCGAACCCGGTGGCCTGCGCGGCGGCCAATGCCAATCTCGCGATCTGGCGCGAGGAACCGGTGCCTGAGCGGATCGCGGCGCTGGCAGCGAAGCAGCAGGCGCATCTCGATGCGCTGGCAGAGCACGCCATGGTGCGCAACGCGCGGCGCTGCGGCACGATTGCCGCGCTGGAACTGGGCGATCCGGGCGGCAGCTATCTGTCCGACCTCGGGCCGAAGCTGCTGCGTCGGTTCCGCGAGGCGGACCTGCTGCTGCGCCCGCTTGGCAACACCGTCTACGTCATGCCGCCCTATTGCATCGAGGACGATGACTTGGCGCGCATCTGGGCCGAGATCGGCACCGCAGCGGACGCCATCGCCGCCGACTAACGAACAGTCGGTTCGCGTGCGGGGGCAGCGTCTTCGACCGCGGGGGCGTGGTCGCGTTTCAGCTTCTCGATCAGCCGGCCCAGCGTGGCGCGCTGGACGAGGACGCTGAACAGCACCGCGGCGAAGGTCGCGGCAAGAATCAGGTCGCGCGTCTCGCCCGCGGGTAGCGACAGCGCCAGCGCGATCGAAATCCCGCCGCGCAGCCCGCCCCACCACAGCACGCGGCCCGCGCCCTTGTCCTGCAGCCGTGCAGCGGGGATCGCCTTGGTCGAGACAAAGATACCGACCCCGCGCGCGGCCAGCGTCAGCGGGATTGCGGCCAGCGCCAGCACCAGCTCGTCAAAGCCCGCGACCAGCACGATCATTTCCAGCCCGATCAGCAGGAACAGCACCGAATTGAGCAATTCGTCGACCAGCTCCCAGAACTTGACGAGGTAGTCGCGCGTCACGTCGCTCATCGCATAGGTAACGCCGTGGTTGCCGATCAGCAGGCCGGCCACCGCCATCGCCAGCGGGCCCGAGAGCGTCAAGTAGTTGCACAGCGCATAGCCGCCCATGACCACCGCCAGCGTGACCAGCACCTCGAGCGTGTATTCGTCCATCCCCGCCAGCGCGCGGTAGCCGACATAGCCCGCGACGAGCCCGATCAGGATGCCGCCGCCCGCCTCGATCGCGAACAGCCGCGCGCCCTCGGCAAAGGAAAAGTCGTTCCCGCTCACCGCCGCGCCGAGCAGGATGATGAACACGACGATGCCGACACCGTCGTTGAACAGGCTCTCGCCCGCCACCGCGCTCTGCAGCGATTGCGGGACCTTTTCCTCGCGCAGCACGCCGAGCACCGAAACCGGGTCGGTCGGGGCGATCAGCGCGCCGAAGACGAAATACCAGATCGGCGCGATCCCCAGCGCCAGCAGCATGCCNACNCCCCACATGGCGAGCCCGACGAGCACGGTCGAAATCATCACGCCNACGGTNGAGAGCAGCAGNACNGGCAGCCANGCGACCTTNAGGCGGTCGAGNTCGACATGCAGCGCGCCGGCNAACAGCAGGAAGCTGAGCATGCCCTGCAGCAGCGTCTCGGTGAAGTTGAGCTGCTGCAGCGTGTCGGCGACCCAGTCGTCGAGCGTCACGCCGGGAATGAAGGCATCGGCCACCGTCAGCCCGATTGCCCCCAGCGCGCCCATCACGGTCAGCCCGATGACATGCGGCAGCTTGAGGAAATGATGGTTGAACCAGCCGAGCAGCGCGGAGGCGACCACGAGGATCGCGGCGATGTCGAAGGCGGAAAGCGCGGTGCTGGTGGTGTCATGCATCCCGGCTGACTAGCGCGGGCGGGGAAGCAGGGGAAGCTATCGGGGCGAAGTGGTGCCCAGGGGCGGAGTCGAACCACCGACACGACGATTTTCAGTCGTCTGCTCTACCACTGAGCTACCCGGGCACACTGCTTCGGCGGAGGGGCCTGAACAGCCCCGCGAGCAATGAGAGCGCGCCTATGGCGAAGCTGGCACGCCTTGGCAAGGGGGGAATTTCAGTCTTCCGAACCTTGCGTCACTGCAACCGCGATTTCTTCGGGCAGTGCGGGGCGGCCGGGCACGGAATATCCGTCGCCGAACCACTGCGACAGGTCGCGATCGCGGCAGCGCGCGGAACAGAACGGCGTGTGCTCCTCGCTGCGCGGTTTCTTGCAGATGGGGCAGGGGCGGGGTTTAGTCGTCATGCGCCACGATCTGGGCGGTGGCCGCCTCGATCGCAAGGCCCGGATCGATCTCTATCCGCACCCGGCGCGCGGTCCGCCGTTCTAGCTCCGCCAGCCACTCGGCCTTAAGCTTCGCTTTTACCGCGGGATGGACGGTGAGCAGCGTCGCGCCCGGCCCGTCGACCAGTTCGGCGCGTCGCAACGCCATGCGCGCCGCCGCCCCGATTCGCGCGGTGGCAAAGCGGTGCAGCAGCGAGGGCCCGTCGAGCCGCGCCACGATATGGACGAAACCGAAGCCGTTCATCGCGGTCCGCTCGTGCGGCCAGCCGCCCAGCGCGGCATCGAGCGCGGCATCCACGGCCTTGCGATCGGCCTTGGTCGCCAGCGTGGGAAAGTCGATCCCGATCGAACCGCCGAGGTCGAACAGGCGCAGCCAGCGCGCGATTTCGGGCACCGCCGCCAGGGCCAGTTCGCGCGGCGGGCGGTCGCCGTCGATATCGATCAGCGTCATAGCGGGCGTCACGCTGAACAGCAGCGCGCCGCCGGCGAACGCGACCTCGCCCGCAGACGCAGTGTGCCATACCTCTTCCCACGCGCCAGCAGGCAGCCGGCGGACCGTATCGCCCATCGCGAACACATCGTCCGCCTGTTGCGACGGGCTGTTGTCCGTGTCCTCGACCACCCGCGCCTGCGCCCGCTTGAACCGTCCGCGTTCGGCGATCGCCGCGCGCGTGACGACCAGCGGCACCGCCGCGCCTTCGTTGCAATGGGCGGGAATGCGGTCGACCATGAGCTCGGTACCATTGGCCAGCCGCGCGAGGCCGCGGCTGCGGCCGGCGGGCTTGGATACCAGCACTGCCTGTGCCCGGCTGCCGACTGGCAAATCGCCCGGCCAGCGCAGCCTGGCGGCGAGGATGTCATCGCCTTCGACCAGCAGGGCACGGCTTTCGCCGATGCCATGCTCGACCAGCCAGTCAGGCAAGGTCGAACCCGGCGGATTTGAGCAGCGTGCGCGTTTCGTAGAGCGGCAGGCCGACCACGCCCGAATGGCTGCCCTGGATCCGGCGGATCAGCCCTTCGGCGATCCCCTGGATGGCATAGCCGCCCGCCTTGCCTTCCCACTCGCCGCTGGCGAGATAGGCGTCGATCTCGTCGGTCGAGAGGCGCTTGAAGATCACCACCGTCTCGCTCAGCCGTTCGCGCAGCCTGCCGTCGGGGGCGCGCAGCGCGATCGCGGACAGCACGCGGTGGCGGCGGCCCGACAGCAGTTCGAGACAGCGCCGCGCGGTCGCTTCGTCCTCGGCCTTGGGCAGGATCCGCCGACCGGCGCAGACCACCGTATCCCCGGCCAGGACATGGCCATCGTCCGAGGCCGCGGCTGCGGCCTTTTCGCGGGCCATGCGGGTGGCATAGTCGCGCGGCAGTTCGCCAGCGAGCGGGGTTTCATCGATATCGGCAGGATTGATCGCAGCCGGCTCCACGCCGAGGCGCGCGATGAGTTCGCGCCTGCGGGGACTGGCCGATGCGAGGATGAGTGTGGGCTGGCCCACGTGCCGTTACTGCGGGCCGGGGCCGCCGCGACCGGGCATGAAGCGGTAGGTGATGCGCGCCTTGGTCAGGTCGTAGGGCGTGAGTTCGCAGAGCACTTCGTCGCCCACCAGCACGCGGATACGGTTCTTGCGCATCTTGCCGGCCGTATGGCCGAGCACTTCATGGCCGTTCTCGAGCTCGACGCGGAACATCGCATTGGGCAGCAGTTCAACCACCTTGCCGCGCATTTCGAGAAGTTCTTCTTTCGCCATGTATTTCCTTGGATCGTGTCGTTGGACGATTTGTATCGCGCGCCCATAGCCTCAGTGGGTGAGAAAGGGAAGTGGCAGACGTTAATCGCGGTGCAAGTCTGCTGCGACACTTTGTTACGCAAGGATTGTTGCTCGCCCGCCTGAGCTGCTTCAGGACCGGGGTGAGGGGGCGGACACGAGACCACGATTGAGGACCGCGAAACCTGCCATGCAATTTCTCACCCGCATATCCGCACTTGCGCTGACCATCGCCCTTGCCGCGCCGGGCCATGCCCAGGACGCGGCGCCCGACACCGGCCAGGGCGGCACCGGGGGCGAGGCGCTGCCCGAGAACGCGATCATCGTGACCGGCGAACGCATCCGCGGCGAAGTCGANACCGAGGTTCCGCCGGTGGTCGAACTCGATGAAGACGATATCGCCGCTTATGGCGCGGATTCGCTGGCCGATCTGGTCGAACAGCTGGCGCCGCAGACCGGTTCGGCCAGCGGCCGTGGCAGCGGGCGTCCCGTGTTCCTCGTCAACGGTCGCCGTGTCTCGGGCTTTCGCGAATTCCGCCGCTATCCTCCCGAGGCGATCGTGAAGGTGCAGGTCTTCCCCGAGGAGGTCGCGCTGCAATATGGCTATCCNGCCGACCAGCGTGTGATCAACTTCATCCTCAAGGACAATTTTTCCAGCCGCGAGGTCGAACTCGAATACGGCCAGCCGACGCGGGGAGGCCGGTCGAACGGCGAGGTCGAATATTCGCAGCTGACCATCAATGGCGGAGACCGCCTGTTGTTCGGTGCCGAATTCAACAGCTCGTCGCTGCTGTCCGAGGCCGAGCGCGATATCATCCAGACCACAAGCAACACGCCCACCGTAGCGAGCGATCCCGATCCGGCCGAGTTCCGCAGCCTCGCCTCCGACAGCGAGGGCATCGAACTCGAAACCACCTGGAACACCACCTTCGGCGAGGGCGCACGCGTGCCAAGCCTGTCGGTCAACGCCAATCTCGACCGCAGTTTCTCGCGCTCGCTCTCGGGTCTCGATACGGTCCTGCTGACCGATCCGGACGGGAATTCGCAGCTGCGCGCGATCGACGACGACCCGATCACGCGGCGGACCAGGTCGACCACCGCCTCGCTCGGCAGTTCGTTCAACGCCCCGATCGACGATTGGGATCTCGCGCTTACGGTGGATGCGACCCGCGGGTGGAACACCACGTGGACCGATCAGCGACGCGATACCGCCGCGCTCGTTGCGGCTGCCGCCGCGGGTGAAATCGACATTGCGGGCGATCTCGGTCCGCTGGCGGNCGGCGGTATCGAGCAGGCCGACAGCAGGACCTACACGCTCGACAGCCTCCTGACACTGACCGGGCGACCGATCCTCCTGCCCAGCGGCGAGGTGAACGTCACTGCGAAAACAGGTTTCAATCTCGACGGGATCGACAGCGAGGACACGCGCAATCCCGGCGTCGAAACCTCGCTCGATCGCCGCGAATTGCTGGCCGGCCTCAATCTCGCAATCCCGCTCGCCAGCGCGCGCGAGGGCTTTCTCGCGCCGCTGGGCGAGCTGACGCTCGATCTCGGCGGCGGGGTCGAGGACCTGTCGGACTTCGGGCTGCTGACCAATTGGAACGCGGGGCTCAACTGGCGCCCATCCGACAGCCTCTCGCTGCAGGCCAGCTACAGCGTGCGCGAACAGGCCCCGGGGATCGCGCAGCTAGGCAACCCGCAGATCGTCGACCTGAACGTCCCGGTCTACGATTTTACGACCGGTGACACCGTGCTCGCCAATGTGGTCACGGGGGGCAATCCCGATCTGCTGGCGGAGACCCAGCGCGACATCAAGCTGGCGGCCTCCTACGATTTCGANCTGTTCGACCGGTCGAACTTCCGCGTCGAATATGTCCGCAACCGGTCGGACGACGTGACCGAAAGCTTCCCGCTGCTCGCCCCCGCAATCGAGGCGGCATTCCCCGATCGGGTCACGCGCGAGAACGGCCAGCTGGTCGAGCTTGACCGGCGCGCAGTGACCTTTGCCCAGCGCGGCTCGTCGCGCATCCGGTATGGCTTCAATTTCTTCGGCCGCGTCGGCTCGGAATCGGAAGGCGGCTCGCGCAGTGGACGCGGCGGGATGATGGCGCGGATCGCGTCTGCAGCCGCAGGTTCGGGCGCGCAAAGTCAGGGGCAGGGACAAGGGCCGGGAGGCGGGACCAGCGATCGCGCGCGCTTCCAGCAACTGCGCGAACAGTTCTGCTCATCCGAGGGCCAGCCCGATATCTCGCAACTGCCCGAACGGATGCAGCAGCGTCTGCGCGGCGAGAATGGCGAGGTCGACCCGGAGCGTGTCGCACAGGCGCGCGAGCGGATTTGCAGCGCCGACGGGATGCAGGCCCGCGAAGAGATGGAGGCCGCGCGCATACGGCTGTGCACCGGCTGGAATCCGGCCGATCCCGCCGCCTCGACTCCGGTCGACCTCGCGGCTCTGCCGGANCGCGTGCGCGAGCGGCTCGCGGGCCCTGACGGCCAGGTCGATCCCGAGCGGCTCAACCAGCTTCGTGCGCGCGTCTGTGCAGCCCCCGGCGGCGAACGCGGTCCCGGCGGTGAGGGCAGCGACGCGGGCGAATCGCCGGCTGCGGGCGGTGAAACGCGCGGCGGCGGCGGGCGCGGTCGTGGTGGTGGCGGTGGTTCTGGTGGCCCCGGTGGCGGACAGGGACGCTGGAACCTTTCGGTCTATCACACGATCGAGCTGGAGAATTACGCGGTCATCGCCAACGGCATCCCGCAGCTCGACCTGCTGGGCGGCGATGCGCTCAGCGGCAGCGGTGTGAACCGGCACAATGTCACGATGGAAGGCGGGCTGTTCCACAACGGCCTCGGCGCGCGCCTGTCGGCCAACTACGCCAGCGGATCGCAGGTCGACAACCTCAGCTTCCACGACCTTGCGACCTTCGACTTGCGGTTGTTCATGAACCTCGAACAGCAGCAGTGGCTGGCGGGCAACAATCCCGGCTTCCTCAAAGGCGCANGGCTCTCGCTGCGAGTGGACAATCTGTTCGACGCGCAGCAGCGCGTGACCGACGAAACCGGCACGGTCCCGCTGAGCTACCAGCCGTGGCTGGTCGACCCGCTCGGCCGGACGTTCGAGATCGAGTTCCGGAAGGTTTTCTGATTGCCCGCGACGGGGGGCGGGCAATCCGGCTAGAGCGCTTCGCCCGCCGCCACGCCGCTGGCCCAGGCCCACTGGAAATTGTAGCCGCCCAGCCAGCCGGTGACATCGACGGCCTCCCCGATCGCGTAAAGGCCGGGCACGCGCTTGGCTTCCATCGTCTTGGAGGAGAGCTCGGCGGTGGCGATCCCGCCGACGGTGACCTCGGCCTTGGCGAAGCCCTCGGTCCCGTTGGGCTGGAACGTCCAGCGCTTCAGCCGTTCGCCCGCCCCGCGCAACGCCTTGTCGGGCGCGTTGCCGAACTCGACTTCCAGCCCCAGCCGCTCGGCGAGGATATCGGCCAGCCGCGCGGGCAGGCGCTCGCGCAGCCATGCGCGCAGCGTCGATCTGGGCGCGGCGCGCTTGGCGTCGAGCAGGAAATCGCCGCTTTCGTCGGGCAGGAAATCGACGAACAGCGGCTCGCCCGGACGCCAGTAGGAACTCGCCTGCAGGATCGCGGGTCCCGACAGTCCGCGGTGCGTGAACAGCGCCGCCTCGGCAAAGCGCGCCTTGCCCGCGCTGGTCACCACCGGCGCGGAAACCCCGGAGATGTCGCGGAACAGCACTTCCTCGCCGCCCAGCGTCAGCGGCACCAGCGCCGGGCGCGGCTCGACCACCTTGAGACCGAACTGCCGCGCGAGGTCATAGGCATAGCCGCTTGCGCCCATCTTGGGGATCGAGGGTCCGCCGGTGGCTATCACCAGCGAAGGCGCGCGAAACCTGCCCGATTGCGTGGTGACGGTGAACCCGCCGGCCTGTTCGACCGAGGCGATTTCCTCGCCGCAGCGCAGGTCTACCTCGCCCTTCGCGCATTCCTCCAGCAGCATGGCAACGATCTGCTTGGCCGACCCGTCGCAGAACAGCTGGCCGAGGGTCTTCTCGTGCCAGGCGATGCCATGGCTTTCGACCANTGCGAGGAAATCGCGCGCGGTGTAGCGCGCCAGCGCCGACTTGGCGAAATGCGGATTGGCCGACAGGTAATTGGCCGGACCCGCACCGATATTGGTGAAATTGCAGCGCCCGCCGCCCGAGATCAGGATCTTCTTGCCCGGTGTCGCCGCGCGTTCGAGCAGCAGCACGCGGTGCCCGCGCTGCCCCGCACGCGCCGCACACATCAGCCCCGCCGCGCCTGCGCCCAGGACGATCGCATCGAAATCCTCGGCCATCTATGCCTCGTCGAGCGGGTACTCGGGCTTCTGCCGCGCCGCGATGAAATAGAGCAGCGTGCCCGCTATCAGCAGCCCACCGAAAACCAGCCACGACTGCGCTTGCGCCTGCGCAGCGATGAACAGCGAGCTGGCCACCGCGAAGATTACGCAGAACAGGTGCAGCGGGTCGATCCGCCCCTCGCGGTGTTCGAGCACCGGCAGCGCGCAGCTGGTCACGACATAGGTCACCAGCCGCACCAGAGTGCCCGCGATCGCCAGCACTTCGAAGCCTTCCCACAGGCCGAACAGCATTGCCGCCACGCCGTAGAACAGGATCGCGTTGAACGGGGTAAGGAAGCGCGGGTGGACATATTCGAACCACCGCGGGAGCATGCCGCGCTCGGCCATGCCGTACATCAGCCGCGGCTGCGCCACGCCGCTGGCGAAATTGTTCGCCCCGATGCTGAAGCTGGCCGCGACGACGATCGCGAGCGACCCGATCTGCCCCATCGAGGCACCGGCCACGCCCGCCAGCGCATTGTCCTCGCCCGCGAACTGGGGGCCGATCGCGATGAAGGCCCAGATGATCGCCATGTAGAGCAGCGTTACCCCGCTCACCATGGTCACGATCGACAGCGGGACGTCGCGCTTGGGATGCTTGAACTCGCCCGCCGCCTCGACCACGCCCTCGAAGCCGATGAAGGCATAGAAGGTCAGCAGGATGACCGTCTCGACCTGGCTGAACTGCGGCAGCGTCACCGCCCCCATCTCGCTGCCCGCGAAGAAGGCCGACAAGATCAGCGCGCCCAGCGGCAGCAGCTTGATCGCGGTCATCACGCCCAGCGCGCCGACCGAGGCGCGCATGCCGTAGAGATTGATCGCGGTAATCAGCGCCAGCCCCACCGCCACCGCGACGGGCGAGGCGACCGGCCCCGCCAGCCCGGGGAAGAGCGCGGCGAGATAGGCGACCATCACATGCATGTTGGCCGCCGCGGTCACGATCGCGCTGGCATAGCGCGCCCAGCCGGCCTGGAAGCCGACGAAGCGCCCGAAGGCGGCCTCGCCATAAAGCACCGATCCGCCGCTATGCTCGAACCGCGTGGCCATCCAGGCATAGCACAGCGCCAGCGGCAGGAAGAGGATCCCGCCGACCAGCATCATCCACGGGGCGAAGTTGCCCACCGCCGCCACCAGCACTGCGGGCAGCGCGAAAATCCCCGCGCCGATCATCCCGTTGAGCGGGAACAGCGAGGTGCCCCAGAAGCCGACCGTGCGCGGCGGTGCAATTTTGGTTGGGTCCATCGCCCGGGGGATGGCGGCAAAACCGGCTTTGCACAAGCCGATGCGGCGCACTATCTCCCCTTGCATGTCGCGCACGAAAGCCGGTTCCCCGCATGATCCGAGAGGCAAGGAGCGGTTCCACGAGGACCGCGCCACCAAGACCGTGGCCGGTGCGCAGCCCGATCTCGAAGCGGGCATCACCGCGATCCGCGAGACGGTAAAGACGCTCAAGCCGCGCCCGGGCGTCTACCGGATGCTCGATGCGCGCGGCGACGTGCTCTATGTCGGCAAGGCGCGCAGCCTCAAGGCGCGGGTCGCCAATTACACGCAGATCAAGGGCCTCACCAACCGCATCCAGCGGATGATCAGCCAGTGCCGCGCGATGGAAATCGTGGTCACCAATTCGGAGGCCGAGGCGCTGCTGCTCGAAGCGCAGCTGATCAAGCGCTACCGCCCGCCGTTCAACGTGCTGCTGCGCGACGACAAGAGCTTTCCCTTCATCCTGCTGCGCGCCGACCATGCCTTCCCGCGGATCACCAAGCATCGCGGCGCGCGCAAGGCCAAGGGCAATTACTACGGCCCCTTCGCCAGCGCGGGCAGCGTCAACAAGACGCTCAACGCGCTGCAGAAACTGTTCCTCCTGCGCAGCTGCACCGACAGCTTCTTCAACAATCGCGACCGGCCCTGCCTGCTCTACCAGATCAAGCGCTGCAGCGCGCCCTGCGTCGGGCGGATCGACGAGCCGGGGTATGAGAAACTGGTGCGCGAGGCGAAGGACTTCCTCGGCGGCAAGTCGAGCGCGGTGCAGCAGGATCTCGAAAAACAGATGGCGAAGGCGGCGGAGGAGCTCGATTTCGAGACCGCCGCGATCCTGCGCGACCGGCTGCGCGCGGCGACCTTCATCCAGGGCAGCCAGGCGATCAACGCGCAGGGCGTGGGCGATGCCGATGTCTTCGCGCTGGCCGCCAAGGGCGGGCAGGTCGGGGTGCAGGCCTTCTTCATCCGCGGCGGGCAGAACTGGGGCCACCGCACCTTCTACCCGCGCAACACGGGCGAGCTCGAGAAGGAAGAGGTGCTCTCCGACGTATTGCTGCAATTCTACGAGGAAGTGCCGCCGCCGCGCACCATCCTCGTCGATCGCGCGCTGCCCGAACAGGACCTTGTCGCCGAAGCGCTGTGCGAGAAGGCCGGGCACGGCGTCGCGATCTCGATCCCGCAGCGCGGTACGCGGCGCAAGCTGATGCAGCAGGCGAGCCGCAATGCGGTCGAGGCGCTCGAGCGGCGGCTGGCCGAAACCGGGACCAAGGCGAAAGTGCTGCGCGAACTTACCGAATTCCTCGAACTGGAAGAGGTCCCGCAGCGGATCGAGGTCTACGACAACAGCCATATCCAGGGCGACAAGGCGCTGGGCGCGATGGTCGTCGCCAGCCCCGAAGGCTTCGAGAAGGGCCAGTACCGCAAGTTCAACATCAAGACCGCGCAGACCAATGACGATTTCGCCATGATGCGTGAAGTGATGGAACGCCGCTTCCGCAAGCTGGCCGAAGCGGGCCGCGATCTCGACGCGCGCACCGAGGGCAAGGGGCACGAGGCGATCTGGCCCGACCTGGTGCTGATCGATGGCGGGAAGGGGCAGATGTCGAGCGTGCGCGACACGCTGGAGGAAATGGGGATCGAGGACGTCCCGCTGATCGCCATCGCCAAGGGCCCGCATCACGGGCGCGAGGGGCGCGAGGTGTTCCATTTCCCCGACGGGCGCGAAAAGACGCTGCCGATCAATTCGCCGCTGCTGTTCTATCTCCAGACGCTGCGCGACGAAGTCCACCGCTACGCCATCGGCGCCCACCGCGCCAAACGCAGCCGCGCGATCACCGCCTCACCGCTCGACGAGATCCCCGGTATCGGCCCCTCGCGCAAACGCGCGCTGCTGCTGCATTTCGGCACCGCGGGGAAGGTGAGGGCCGCGGCGCTGGACGACCTCAAACGCGCGCCCGGTATCAGCGCGGGCGTGGCCCAGCAGGTGTATGATTTCTACCACGCGGGCGGGTGAGGGCGGGGTGGCCGCTGACCGTCCGAAGGCGGAAATCTCCTTATTGCCTATCGCGCAGTGGGATGAAGGACATCCAAATTTTGTCCCAAGCATCTTGGACGCCGGCTGCGATCATCGCATTGCCCAGTGCTGCACGGATGGGAAACGGCGTTTCGCAAGGACCGATGATGACCCGATTGATGAGAGTTTGTGGCGCTGCCCCCTTAACACTAGCCTCAAGGTCGTCTTTGAGTGCCACCTTCACCACGTGCTGTGGAATGCCCCCCACCGTCTCGGTTGATAAGCCGATCCAAGGCGAGGCACCGTCGATTGAAGGTGAGTGGAACACCCGCCATTCCCGTTCCTCTTTGAAACCGGGGTGCTTCGTAGCAAGCACGAATGACCTGAAGGCGTAGAAAAAATGATTAAGAATCAACTGCCGGTCGATCTTGGTTATCGCTTCACCTACGTCCATAATGGAAGCGGACCAAGTCTGGAACCACGCTACGAATTGATCCTGATCTCGATACACGACGGGCATTGAGTAAACTGCCATCGCGTCCGTTTCTGAGAGAAAGGTTGTGGTGTTCAGAACTAAGGCCACACCTGCGCGCCCGCCATAGGCTCGCCACATGGACAGTCGCCCATATTTATCCTCATCGTCATCATGTTCAGAAAGGCAAATCATATAAGTATCGTCTGTCATGCTTGTGGCATGGTCGTTGAACGTGTTTTCGATTTCGATCCTGATCCCCTGCCAATTCGCCTCAAGCCATTCTTGCAGGGCGACCCCAGCCGGGGAGTTCCAAGCTGATCGCAAACATTCCAGCCCATGACGCATTTCAGAGTAATCATTCATCAATTGCGTATTTCTGAGCCAGACTTGCTGCCCCGAGATAATTTTGAAGGCGTTCTCTGCTGATGTGTAGTGGACAAGCCGTGAGCCGTTTTTTAGACGTTCGACACTTTCGCTCAGGTGCGAGCTAAAAAGGTTTATCAAAGCTTGGTCATCCATATCAGTGACATGGATGCAAAGTTTACATTCTTCAATAAAGTAAATTGTGTCGTGCTAGTGCGCACGTCCTAGTGCGGGGGAGAATACTACTAAAACCCGGTCATCCCAGCGAAAGCTGGGATCGCTCGCCGCGCGCTGCTAGCTGTCGGGGCGCATGAGCGCGTGGGTCTACATCATGAGCAACCGCAAGGATGGCGTGCTGTATATCGGTGTGACCGCCGACCTCTCTCGGCGGATCGTTCAGCATCGGGAAGGGAAGGGCTCGGCCTTCTGCCGCCGGTACGGGCTTAAGCGGCTCGTTTATGCAGAAGAGCATGACAGCATCGAGGATGCGATCGCGCGCGAGAAAGCGATGAAGGCGTGGAAGCGTGCGTGGAAGATCGAATTGGTCGAGGGCGTGAACCCAGAGTGGGACGATCTGTTCGGCGTGGTGCTTTGATTGCGGGCGATCCCAGCTTTCGCTGGGATGACGAAGTGGGCTGGGATGACGAAGTGGGCTGGGCTGACGCCGTGGCGGCAGGGCTTTCCTACACACCCTGTCCCATGCCTTATCCTCTCGGATGAAGCACTACCCACCGCGCTCCGCGCGTCCGCGCAGGCCCTCCATTACTATCCCGCCGTTCCACGCCGTCCCGCTGCGTCATCGCGCCGATGGATGGACGCCCGTGCGGCAGGCGGAGTTCATCGGGCATCTCGCCGCGACGCGCTCGGTCGCGGCGGCAGCGCGCGGCGTTTCGATGGCGCGCGAGACCGCCTATCGCCTGCGTGCGCGGCCCGGGGCGCAAGGCTTTGCGGCGGCGTGGGACGTGGCGCTGGGGGCGGTGCGTTCGGAGGCGGGGC
>FUFK010038834.1_pt1 | contig 234774 bp, 224 predicted proteins | sample 1021851 | NCBI WGS metagenome assembly FUFK01 (sample SAMEA51879418, study PRJEB19060) | metagenome | reverse complement strand
CGTCCGTTCGAGCTTTCGATGAACAGGCCCGGGACGCGGGCCGAAAGCGCGGTGATTTCGGCGCCTGCATCGAAGATCGTGCGGACCGTGCTCGCATCCAGGGTCGCGGCCGATACCGGCACGTCCTGGAGATTCTCCTCACGGCGGTTCGCGGTCACGATAATCGTGTTGAGCTGCCCATCGGCGTCTTCTTCCGCGCCCGCCTGATCGGCGGTCTGCGCCATGGCGGGCTGCGCAGCGAAGGCTGCAAAAGCGATAGTGCTCGCCCCGAAGAGATGGGCGGCGGTGGTCCGGATCGTCATTTTAAGGAGGTGTCCTGCTTGAGCGCGCAACTGGGAAAGGCGGGCATTTGGAGGGGTACGGCAATCTTCGCCGCACATGCACAATAGCAGGTTGCGAGATGAAATGGAGTTCCTCTCCATCCCATAAGGCAGAATCGTGACAATTGTTGCAGTGGCGCTACAGCCGTCGCGGATATGTCACGCCCAACGCCATCACCATGCGATCGTTGCGAGGTGCTTGAACGCTCGGCGACGGTGCGCCATAGGCGCGCCAACACGAAAGGCTTGCTCGATGAAAATCCGCGTCCATGTCTCGCTAAAGCCCGGCGTTCTCGATCCGCAGGGTCGCGCCGTCCACCATGCGCTCGAGGGGCTCGGCTTTGCCGGGGTCGAAGATGTGCGTATCGGCAGGCTGATCGAACTCGATGTGGCCGACGGCACCGATGATACGGCGCTCGCCGACATGTGCGAAAAGCTGCTCGCCAACACGGTGATCGAAAACTACCGCATCGAGAAGGTCGACTGATGGCTTTCCGCGCCGCCGTCATCACCTTCCCCGGGTCGAATTGCGATCGCGACATGGCTGTCGCCATCGAACGGATTTCGGGCACTGCGCCGATCCGCGTGTGGCATGGCGATGCCCATTTGCCCGANGATCTCGATTTCATCGCTCTGCCCGGCGGTTTCTCCTACGGCGACTATCTGCGCTCGGGCGCGATGGCGGCGAACAGCCCGATCATGCAAAGCGTGAAGCGCCGGGCCGAACGCGGCGTGCCGGTCCTCGGTGTCTGCAACGGCTTTCAGGTCCTCACCGAAGCCGGACTCCTGCCGGGCGCACTNATGCGCAACGCCAGCCAGAATTTCATCTGCCGCACCGTTGCGCTCAAGGTGGAAAACGACCGCTCGCTGTTCACCAGCGGTTACGAAGCGGGCCAGATCATCGATATTCCCGTCGCCCACCATGACGGCAATTATTTCGCCGACGACGAAACGCTCGACATGCTCGAAGGCGAAGGGCGTGTCGCCTTCCGCTACGTCGAAAACTGCAACGGCTCGCAGCGCGACATCGCCGGTGTTCTGAATGCCGAAGGCAATGTGCTCGGCATGATGCCGCACCCCGAACGCGCCGTCGAACAAGCGCATGGCGGAACCGACGGTCTCGCCCTGTTCGAAAATGCCATCAAGACACTTGTTTCGGCCTGATCATACGTATGATTGACATGCGTATCGTCTGATTANGCGCTGATGAGGCGCTCGCCGCCTTGCCGGTCGAACAGGCGNTGGACATCCTCGGCGGGCATCGGNCGGCCGAANTAATANCCCTGTATCTTGCTGCAACCCAGNTGCTGGATNAGCGCCGCTTCCTCAGCGTTTTCAACGCCTTCTGCGGTCGTCGTCATGCCCAGGCTATCCGCCATGGCTACCACCGCGCGGATGATCGCCAGCGATTCCGGGCTCTTCTGCGCGGCCCCCTGCACGAAGCTGCGGTCGACCTTGATCGTCGAGAACTTGAGCTTCCGCAAATACCCCAGCGACGAATATCCGGTCCCGAAATCGTCCAGTGCAATCGAGCATCCAAGCGCCATGCACTGCTCCAGCGCCTTGCGCGCCACGCCCCCGTCGCGCATGAAAATGCTTTCCGTAACCTCGATTTCCAACCGGTGCGGCTCGAGCCCGCTATGCGACAGCGCACGCACGACCGTGGCGGCAAAGTCCGGTTCGAGCAGTTGCTCGGGCGACACGTTGACGTTGACCTTCACGTCCTTGGGCCATTCCGCCGCCGCTTCCCTGCACGCCTCCTGCAAGACCCACGTACCGATCGGCACGATCAGGCGCGTGTCTTCGGCGAGCGGGATGAATTTTACTGGGCTGACAAAGCCGTGCTCCGCGCTGTTCCAGCGGATCAGGGCCTCGAAGCTGACTATCGCCTCCGAATTGGCATCGACCACGGGCTGGTAATGCAACTGCATCTCGTTGCGTTCGAGCGCGTGGCGTAGCGAATGTTCGAGCTGCCGCTTCTCCTCCGCATTCGCATGCAGCGAAGGTTCGTACTCGCAGTGGATCCCGCCACCTTCGTCCTTGGCGCGGTATAGCGCCAGATCGGCATTGCGCAGCAGTTCTTCCACGGTGCGCCCATCGCGGGGACCACAGGCCGAACCGACGCTTGCGCCGACATAAAGAACCTGGTTCTCGATCTTGTACGGTTCGGACAGCCGTTCGATAATCGCACGGGCCAGCCATTCGATACGGCTCCTGTCGGACGCATCCCGGATCACGACTGCAAATTCGTCTCCGCCCAATCGGCCGCAAACCTCGCCTTCTCTAGTCAGAGGCTTCAAGCGTGCCGCAACCTCCGCCAGCATCTGATCGCCGACCAGATGTCCGAGCGAATCGTTGATGGCCTTGAAGCGGTCCAGGTCGATCATCAAGCAGGCACAGCGGGACCGCCAGTCCGCCGAATACTTCAGCGCATCGCCCAAGGCTTCGTTGAGCATGCGTCGATTGGGCAGCTGCGTGAGCGTGTCGTAGCGGGCGAGATAGGCGATCTTCTCCGACGATTCCCGCTGTTCGGTCACATCGGACCCGACACCGCGGAACCCCTGGTAATTGCCGACATCATCCACGATCGGCGTACCTGACAATTCCCACCAGCGGTCCTGCCCTTCGATCGACACACGGATGGTGAAGTTCGAGAAGTTTTCCCGCCGCTTAAGCTTCTCGGCAAGCTCGTGAAGACTCTCCGGAAATGATCCCGTCTTCCAGCCACTGCCGGAAATGAGTTGCAGAAAGGATTGCCCCTCAACGTCGCGAGGTTCCTTGCCGAGCGCAAAGGCAAAGCGTGGTGATACAGCCTTGAGCCGCCGGCGCGTGTCGATCTGCCAAAGCCAGTCTGCCTGGCCTTCCNCGAATTCGCGCAGCAGCATGGACACCACTTCGCTCTTTTCCTGCATCGCCGTTTCCGCAATTCGAGCAGCAACTGCGACACGGGCGCTCTCGATCNCCCCGAAGGTCGCCAGTAACGTCGAAATGAGGACGATGGCAGCCAGACTGAACTGGAACGTCACGATACTCGCAATGAAACCGCCGACGCCGGCTGCAAGGGCAAAGGCGATTGCACTGAGCGGAACGCTGAAGCGGCTTACCGTTGTGCCAAGGATCAGCATCGCGACCACGGCCCACACGATTTCCGTTTGAACCGGATCCGCAATGAAAGCACATGTGATCATACCCAATGACCACACCGCCCCCTTCGCCGCCGCCGCAAAAGCATGAGACTTCATTTCAGCGACGGCCACGTACCGACTCTCCGCATCAGCCAGCCGCATGTCTGCGCGAGCGGAGAAAACGACGGCTGCTAGCAAGGCACCAGCCCAGGCAACGATCACAAGAGCATTGACCGAGCTGAATAGCCCGGCTGCGATCAGGATAAATCCCGTGATGTGAAGTATAGCCCGCGCTCGTACACGCTCTCTGAGCAGGGCGTATTGCCGCCCATGAATGAGCGCCCAATCGCTGCCTTCGGGCGATTCGAGCCCGATGGCTTGGCGGATAGAGAGTGCAGTAGCACTCGNGTCCTGTCTGTTGGGCNGCTCGCTCACACGAGCACGGTTAGCCGCAAAACCTTATTACCCGGTAAAAACGCAAGCAGTACGATCAAATGTCGATAAGTCACTCCACCGTCACGGATTTTGCAAGGTTGCGTGGTTGATCGACATCCGTGCCTTTGACGCAAGCGACATGGTAGGCGAGCAACTGGACCGGGATGGCATATACCAGCGGTGCGATCAGGGGGTGAACCTGCGGCATTTCGATCGTCGCAAGGCACCCCTCCCCGGCTTCTTCCAAACCCTTGGCATCTGAAATCAGAACGATTTGCCCTCCCCGCGCGCGAACCTCTTCCATATTCGATACTGTCTTTTCAAACAGGGGTCCCGACGGCGCAAGGACGATGACAGGCACTTCGCTGTCGATCAGCGCGATGGGTCCATGCTTCATCTCGCCACTGGCATAGCCTTCAGCGTGAATGTAACTGATTTCCTTAAGCTTTAAGGCGCCTTCCATCGCGAGCGGAAAGTCCGGGCCACGTCCGAGATAAAGTACATCGCGTGCCGGCGCGATCAGGTGAGCCATGCTGGCGATATCATCATCGTGATCGAGNGCGGCATTAAGCGCAGCAGGNGCNTCCAGCAGATGACCNACGACTGCCTGNTCNTCNTCNCGGCTCATCAAGCCNTTCTTGACNGCCATATGTGCNGCCAGAGCTGCCAGGACAGCCAATTGACAACTGAANGCCTTNGTCGATGCNACNCCNATTNCNGGNCCNGCATGGGTCGGCAAAAGGAGATCGGCCTCGCGCGCCATAGAACTTGTCGGCACATTCACGATCACGCCGATTGTCTGACCGTTTTCCTTGCAATGCCGCAGAGCCGCAAGCGTATCGGCCGTTTCTCCGCTCTGGGAAATGAACAGCGCGAGGCCGCCTTCCTCAAGNACCGGTTCGCGATAGCGGAACTCGGAAGCCACATCNATGTCGACCGGAACCCGCGCGAACTGCTCGAACCAGTATTTCGCAACCATNCCTGCNTAATAGGATGTTCCGCAGGCAACGATGGTGATGCGCTTGATGCGCGAAATATCGAAATCGAATTGTGGCAGGGCGACCGAATTATCCGATTGGCGTAGATAGGAACCNAGCGTCTGNGCCACCACCGTCGGCTGTTCGAAGATCTCTTTCTGCATGAAATGGCGATAATTGCCTTTTTCCACGGCTGCGGCCGANGCACCCGAGTTGCNAATTTCACGNGTCACCGCNGTATTTTCCGCATCGTAAATCGACGCGCCATCACGCGTGACCACAACCCAGTCGCCTTCTTCGAGATAGCTGATTTCCTGCGTGAGCGGCGCAAGCGCCAGCGCGTCGGANCCGATGTAGGTNTCGTTTACGCCATACCCNACGACNAGCGGGGATCCTCTNCGGGCACCNATCAGAATGTCTGGATGATCGCGGAANGCTATCGCNAGCGCAAAGGCTCCACGCAGACGGGGCAGNACATCTGCAACAGCNTCCTGNGGGCTGNGGCCGTTTTCAACGAGNNNNGAAACAAGNTGCGCNACNACCTCNCTNTCNGTGTCGCTNTCCAGNGTACGACCTGCATCGCGCAGTTCGGCGCGCANTTCCTTGAAGTTNTCGATGATCCCGTTGTGAACGAGCGCTACGTGCTCNGTAGCNTGTGGATGGGCGTTCTTCGCGGTCGGCGCCCCGTGCGTTGCCCAGCGCGTATGAGCAATNCCGATCTCGCCCGGGGCCGGATTGTCCGCCAATTCCGCAATGAGGTTGTTGAGCTTGCCTTCGGCTCTNCGNCGAACGAGCGCGCCCTCATGTATCGTNCATATCCCGGCGCTATCGTATCCGCGGTATTCCATCCTGCGCAAACCATCGACGAGGCGNTCCGCCACNGGTTTGTTGCCGACAATACCGATAATTCCNCACATGGATNGCATNCTCCGATNAGCGCTGCGCGGNGCAGNCTTAGCGGTTCTNACTGTGCAATCAATNGGCNCNNTNNATGTTTNGCCNNCNNGNCNCTTTCGCTGCAGNCCGANGTCATCGCGTTCCGACCACCAGNCATTAGGGAAAAATCAAGGTTTCCATTTTATTCACCAAGCTTCGAGACACGGGCTNTGCCGCGAATGGGCAGGGTTGCGCCAGGCGAATCAAGAGATACCTCGGGGGTTACCGACAATGAGCGCATTCGGACGGAAAAACGGACCGGCAGGAATGGGTGCCGGTGCGCGTCCGCAATTTGGCGTAGCGAAACCCATGCGTGGAGGTACAGNCACGCCTGAGCAGTCGAAGGATNCCGGATCNTCGGGCGGCGAACAATTCCCGCCCCTTCCTGCAAACGCGCNAACGGCAACTGGCATGTCAGCCGGCAGTAGNGACGCGATGTCCCGCCTGGACGAGCGCATGAACACCACCCACTCTGGCGAGAGNCAGGTCGGGGGNTTCGAAGCNAGCGTTCACAANATNAAAGAGCAGGTCCTCCCGCGCCTGCTCGAACGNGTGGACCCGGAAGCCGCCGCCACCTTGTCCAAGGATGAACTGTCGGAAGAATTTCGTCCGATCATCATGGANGTGCTGGCCGAGCTGAAGGTNACGCTAAACCGCCGCGAACAATTTGCGCTCGAAAANGTGCTGGTCGACGAGCTGCTGGGATTTGGCCCGCTCGAAGAGTTGCTGAATGATCCCGACGTGTCGGACATCATGGTGAACGGACCCGACCAGACATATATNGAGAANAAGGGCAAANTNATCATCGCGCCGATCAAGTTCCGCGATGAAACCCACCTCTTCCAGATTGCCCAGCGTATNGTGAACCAGGTCGGCCGCCGCGTCGATCAGACCACGCCTCTGGCCGACGCGCGCCTCAAGGATGGATCGCGCGTCAACGTCATNGTGCCGCCGCTCAGTCTGCGCGGCACNGCCATTTCCATTCGTAAATTCTCCGAAAAGCCGATCACGCTCGACATGCTCAAGGACTTCGGTTCGATGAGCGAAAAGATGTGTACCGCANTGAAGATCGCGGGCGCATGCCGGATGAACATCGTCATTTCGGGCGGNACCGGTTCGGGTAAGACGACCATGCTCAANGCCCTGTCGAAGATGATCGANCCAGGCGAGCGCGTTCTCACTATCGAGGACGCGGCCGAGTTGCGCCTGCAGCAGCCGCACTGGCTGCCACTNGAAACCCGCCCCCCGAACCTTGAGGGCCAAGGCGCCATCACCATCGGCGATCTCGTNAAGAACGCCCTGCGTATGCGTCCGGACCGTATCATTCTCGGCGAAATCCGTGGCGCGGAATGTTTCGACCTCCTCGCCGCCATGAACACCGGCCACGATGGCTCGATGTGTACACTTCACGCGAACAGTCCACGCGAATGTCTCGGCCGTATGGAAAACATGATCCTGATGGGTGACATCAAGATTCCGAAAGAAGCCATCTCGCGCCAGATTGCGGAATCTGTCGACCTCATCGTGCAGGTGAAGCGCCTTCGTGATGGTTCGCGCCGCACCACTAACATCACCGAGGTGATCGGGATGGAAGGCGATGTCATCGTTACTCAGGAACTGTTCAAATTCGAATATNTNGACGAGAGCGAAGATGGCAAGATCNTGGGNGAATTNCGCTCGTCNGGCCTGCGCCCCTATACGCTCGAAAANGCNCGGCAATTCGGCTTCGACCAGGCTTATCTCGAAGCCTGTCTTTAACGGTTACTGATCACTATCCACGCAAGATTACCGGCACGGATAGTGCCAGCAGACCACCTCCGAACACGGCAAAAACCAGGAAAAGCCCGGTCCATGGCATCCAGCCGACGCGGTTGATTTCGCGGCGCTTGGACCTGCGCCGTTCCATCAACATGCAGATCAATGCGATGAGCAGGAATACACCGCCCCAGAACGCGGCGAGTTCCGCATCGCTGGCAAAAAGAAGAAAGTCGGGCTCGGCCATGGCGCGAGCATATGGACATGCTGCGGCTCAGGTTCAATTGCACCGGGAACCGGTTGCATCATCTCCCGTTCTGTACCCGGAACCCAATCAGGGCGCCTTTTCGGGAAGGAAGAACCATGATCAAGAAAATCCTGCTTGCACTCGGCATCACTTCGATGACGCTGACCGCCGCAGCCTGCAACACCGTTCGCGGTGCCGGTGACGATCTCGAATCCGCCGCAAACACGGTGGACGACGAAATCTGAAGGTCTGACCACCTCACATCGAGAGCNCCCGCCACTGGCGGGCGTTTTCATTTGGGGTGGTGAGCGGGCCTGTAGACCAACATCAGGTTGTTCGCGGGCATTGGGTGCCGCGCGGTACGGTGAAGGCGTTTGGCGCGTGCCAAATCATCCATATCTGAGATCTGCCGGAGGCCCCATTCGGGGTTACGGGCTTTGAGGCTGGCGTCGAATTCGAGGTTCGAGTGCGACGTGTCGATATCGCTCTCGATATAGGGGCCGTAGAGGATCAGGGGGGCGTTGCCGGTCAGGATACGCCTTGCTCCGGCAAAGAGGCCTTCGGTCGCCCTCCATGGGCTGATGTGAACCATATTCACGCATAGGATGGCGTCTGCATTTCCAACAGGCCAGGGGGGCTGGGATGCGTCGAGTTGGATTGCGGGCCGCAGGTTGGCGAGCTTTGCTTCGCTGGCCCACGCGTCGATCGACTCCACCGCTTCCTGTTCGAAATCGCTCGGCTGCCAGGTCAGTTCGGGAAAGCGGCTGGCCATGAACAGGGCGTGTTCGCCCGTGCCGCTGGCGATTTCGAGCACCAGTCCGCTGGCGGGCAGTTCCTGCGCCAGCACGTCGGCAATCGGTCCCGAGTTGCGGGCCGTAGCGGGTGCATGACGTTTCAATTGACCTGCCTGTCCCGCCCTTGCCAGAAAGGGGCCCGCAGCTCGCGCCGCAGGATCTTGCCGCTGGCGTTGCGCGGCATTTCCGGAATGAGATCCACGGTCTTGGGCACCTTGAAACCGGCCAGCCGCTCGCGCGTGAAGGCAATGACGTCGTCGGGATCCAGCACCTGGCCCGGCTTCGGCACCACACAGGCCTTGACCGCTTCGCCCCAGGTTTCGTCGGGTACGCCGATCACCGCAACCTCTCCCACCGCCGGATGACCGTAGATCGCGCTTTCCACCTGCGCCGGATAGACGTTCTCGCCGCCCGATATGATCATGTCCTTCATGCGGTCCTGGATGTACACATAGCCATCCCGGTCCATATAGGCGGCATCCCCTGTATGCATCCAGCCGTCCTTGAGCGCCGCCGTCGTCGCGTCCGGAAGGTTCCAGTAGCCAGCCATGTTCGAGGGGCTTTTGCAGATCAGCTCGCCCACCTCGCCGATGGGTAGTTCCTCGCCGTCGTCACCCACGACCTTGAGCTCTGCTCCCGGGACCGCCCTGCCCGCCGATTTCATGCGCTCGTTGCCTTCGAGACAATGGTCCTCCGGTGGCAGCATCGCGATCGTGCCGGTTGTTTCCGTCATGCCATAGCATTGCANAAAGCCCGCATCCGGNATGGTCTGGACGGCTTCGCGNANCAGATCGAGGGGGATCGGTGCNGCGCCATACATGACGTATTTGACCCCCGACATATCGGTNTTNCTGGCGCGCGGATGGTGAACGACCATCTGCANCGCGGCCGGGACNATGAAGAGCCNGGTGATNCCCTGTTCNAACCCNTCCAGCACGCCATCGGGTGTGAATTCGGCCTGCACAATTCCGCGTATGCCGGCAGCCAGCGCCATGATCCCCAAACCGGTTCCGCCGATGTGCGCGCATGGCATGCAGATGAGGATCGCTTCATCATCATCCCAGCTCGACCATGGNTGGGCCGCCTCTTCCGCNGGCTGGCGTAGCGAAAAGAGATTGGCATTCGTCAGGACCGCGCCCTTGGGATTCCCTGTGGTGCCAGANGTGTAGAGCTGGAGGACTGCGTCCTGAGGCCCGGCNCCTNTAAAATCGTCGGCGGGTGCAGAAGCAATTTCGGCCTGCGCGCCGACCGTATCGATTACCTGGGGTGGGCTTTCGATCTTGCTGCAAGCCAGGGCAGCAAGATCTTCGAACCCTTCACCGGTGAACAGCAGCCGCGCCCCGGTGTCTTCGATGATATAGGCGATCTCCGGTGCAGCCAGTCGCCAGCCGATCGGGACCATGACCACGCCCATGCGCGCAGCCGAATAGAACAGTTCGAAATAATGGCGCGCATTCTTGCCCAGCCAGGCAATCCTGTCGCCCTTGGCCAGTCCGTGCGTTCGCAGCATGGAAACAATTCTGCGCGACCGCTCCTCGAGCTGAGAAAAGGTCAGCGCATCGCCATCCTGTTCGAGCGCAACCTGATCCGGTTTTTCAAGCGCCCAGTGGTGGATGAGCTCATCGAATGTGAGCTTTTGCGTTTCAGTCATGAAGCCTCTCCGCTTTTGACAGCTTTTGCAGCATCATGCCATCTCGGTTGCTTCGTGCAACCTGTTTCGCGTCACTTCCAGCGACCGGCCGACCGGGCGCGTTTTTCCCGAATTACGAGCCATAGAAACAGTCCCACCGGCCCGGCCATGAAGGTGGCCACCAGGATCGGTGCCTGGACAAGCCGGGAGAAGTTCTTCGCGTCGGCATCGCGCGCGATCCACAAGCCGGCGAAGAGGTCGAAAGCGAGATAATGTATCCACCCGATGGTTACGCCTCCATCGCTGGCGAAAATCGCGCGTACACCGTCGATCGTCGAAAAGCCGGCCGAGCCGCTTGAGCCACCCGGATCGAACGTTCCAGTAAGGATGCCCACGAGGCCGACGAGATACGCAAAGCTCAACAGGCCGACCCCTGCGTAAAGGACAGCAGCCAGCAATGCCAGCCAGCGCGGAAGCAGTATCAATCCCGCCCACATGGCCATGGCGAGCAGGTTTGCAGTGCTGAAAACCGTATCCCACATGCCGGATCTCCTCAGGGTCTAAGTCGCGTCGTGTTCGATCTGCGGTAACGTCTTCGCCGCGCGCAGTATGCCGTCATTGTCATGGACGAACCGGCCCCTCGCCGCCCGTTTGGCAAGNGCAAGCGCAGCCTGGGCGACACTGTCGGCCCTGATTGCGCGGAACCGGCGGTAGCTGCCGTGCAGCANGAGGTTGCCCAAAGGCGCCGCCGCGATACCAAACCGTTCCGCTNGACGGCGATCGCCTTCACGCTTTCCGATCAGAAGGCCGGGCCGCAGTATGTCCAAGCGGCCGAAACGCATCTTGGTCAGTTCCCGTTCGACCTCACCCTTCACTTTCAGATAGAACTTGCCCGACATTGGATCTGCGCCTGCAGAGCTGACATGGACGAAACGTTCTACATTCAGTTTCCTGGCAGCCTGCGCGGTTTCCAGAACCAGATCATGATCGACGGCGCGGAACGCCGCTNCTTCCTCGCCAGCTTTCTTCCACGTCGTACCCAGCGCACAAATCAGAGCCGTGGGCCGTATCGCCTCGATCACTTCGCCCCACTTGGCAGGTTCAGCGACGAAAAGTTCCATCCGAATACCGCGAGGCAACTTCATTTCGCGCCGCGCAATGCCCGTCAGGCGAACATCCTCGCGCCCGATGCATTGACCGATAACCGTCGTGCCGATCAGCCCCGTTGCGCCGATCAACGCGATGCGGATCGTATCAGACATTGCTCAGTCCCTCAGGGGCACGACCGTAAATGCGCCGACACTGATCGATGGCGTAGCGATCGGTCATACCGGCGATGAAATCGGCGATATGGCGGCTGCGCTCCGGTTCCTGTTTCGGCAGCGATGCAAGCCACGGTGAAGGCAGATTGGTNTCATCCTGATGGTAGGCTGCNAACAGGCGNGCAATNACGTCCCGNGCATGTTCAGCCGTCGCGATCTGTTCATCGTGATAATACAGCCGATCGTACATGAACCGCTTGAGCCTNCGCTCGTGCTCGCGCATCGCCGGAGTGAAAGTGGCCAGTTGGCGCCCTGCTGNGCGCACTTCGTCGACGCTCATGATCCCGCTGGTCTGCGCGCGGGTNTGCGTGATCACGTCGTTTACCATCAACCCGATCTGCGTCCTGACGAGCTCGCGCTGCTGGCGATCNCGCGGGGCGTGGGGAAACCGCCGTTCGACTTCGCGCCATTGATCGGCAAGCCAGTCGAGTGAGAGCAGATCGTCGAGCGCGAGGAAACCTGCGCGCAGACCATCGTCTATGTCGTGATTGTCATAGGCGATATCGTCCGCAACAGCCGCCACCTGCGCTTCGAGCGAGGGCCAGGTCGACAGTTCGAGGGAAAACGCCTGATCGATTTCAGCAAGCGCCCAGCTGGGAGCCGCCACTGGGCCGTTGTGCTTGGCCAGACCTTCAAGCGTTTCCCATGTCAGGTTCAAGCCGTCATGGTCGCAATAGGGACCTTCGAGCCGGGCCAGGGTGCGCAGGCCCTGAGCATTGTGATCATAACCGCCCGCATGGACCATCGCCTGTTCGAGCGCCTTTTCGCCTGCATGTCCGAACGGCGGATGTCNGATATCATGCCCGAGACAAAGCGCCTCCGTCAGATCTTCGTTAAGGCCCAGTTCGCGTGCGATTACCCGACCGACCTGGGCCACTTCCAGACTGTGTGTCAGGCGGGTGCGGTAGTGGTCACCATCCGGTGCGATGAAGACCTGCGTCTTCGATCGCAGGCGCCGGAATGCGATGGAATGGACAATCCGGTCGCGGTCACGCTGGAATTCGCTGCGGGGGCCGCGCGAACCTGCTCGTTCCTCGGGAAACTCGCGCCCGCGACTTGCGGCGGGATCGGATGCGTAGGGTGCTGTGTGCATGCGCGGCGACGCTTAGGTCAGCGGCAGGGGGGCGACAACGTGAACGAAAAGCGAACCCGGCGGATTTTCGGCAGGTTGTGCGGCGCAGAGGCCGGGTTCGTCGTCCGGATCAAGTCAGGACAGAATCCAATCCGCCGCAGCCCGGCAGTGGATATCGGTGGAGTTGTAGACCGGGAGCACGTTGGCGTCGGTATCGACGACGAGTTCGAGTTCGGTGCAGGCGAGCACGATGGCTTCCGCCCCTTCTTTTTCCTTCATCGTAATGATGGTCTTGAGCGCGCGTTCGGCATCGCGTGTGACCCGGCCGAGCATGAGTTCCTTGTAAATGATCCCGTCGACGAGTTCGACATCACCCTGATCGGGCGCGAGCAGGTCCACGCCATGCGAAACGAGACGCTGGCGATAGAAGCTTTCCGTCATCACGAAACGGGTACCCAGAAGCGCGGCGTTCTTGCAGTCGTCTTCCTCCATCGCCTTGCCAACGCAATCGGCGATGTGGAGCACCGGAATGGAGACGGCTTCGGTCAGGCGATCATAGACCTTGTGCATCGTATTGGCTGCCATGACGAGCCCTTGGGCTCCGCCAGCTTCCAGCCGCCGGGCGGATTCGACCAGCGTCGAAGCGATGCTGTCCCAATCGTCGGCGTTCTTGGCCGCCGCGATTGGCGCATAGTCCAGACTTTCGATCAGCATCGGAGGGCTCGCCATTGGCGGCGCCTTCTTCTGCACGATTTTATTGATCCGTTCGTAATATGCCCGAGTGGAAATCCAACTCATGCCCCCGATAATGCCGAGTTTCCGCAACCGTCCGTCCTTTTCCGCCCTGAAATCAACCTGATCGCAGTTTGCCCACGTATCAGGGGGTTAGAACGGGTTGCGCCAGAGGCGGTTCCATCGCTTTTCCATGCTTCTGCGCCAGTGTGTCCAAGAAGACCCGAAACGAGGTATTCCCGCCCGCAGACAAGCGTGCACGCATCACGGTCTCATCTGTGCGATCCATCGTCGTACTATATCCAGCCCGTCGTCATCGACTGTGGATTTGCCAAGCTCAGGCATTGCAACACCGGGCTCGGCGCTGGCCATGCGATAGGTCAGGATGGATGTGTCGGGCGAACCCGGCACGATATCGAACATGTGGCCGCCAGCCCCGCGACCGGCGGCAACCGGGCGTTTGCCGATCCCGATCGCATCCGGTGACTTCTGTTCCCAACGCAAGTCGAGCCCGCTGTTGGAAGCTGTCGCATCGGGCTGATGGCAATGCGCGCAATTGACGTCCAGATAGCCACGCGCGGCATCGGCCAGATCCGCGCTCTGCCGCATTTCCCAGATCGGCAACTGGTCCGATCCATCCGGGACCGCATCGAGATGGGCCGAGGCGACCATTTTGCCGAGCCATTCGCGCGACAGGTTTCGCGCCTTGGGTCCGATCGGCGTAACCGCACCACCGAGGCCATGGCATTCCTTGCACTGGTTCTTGTTCGGAACGCGGTAGCTGATAGCCTCCCCGCCCGGTGTCGTGACATGGACACGCGCGCCTGCAATGGCCAGCCGCGCCTCGGTCTGTTCGTCATTCCAGACGTAAGGCAGTGCCAGCCAGCCATCCGCGCGATGCAGCAGNACACGCGTTTCGATCAGGCGGCGCNCGCCATCCTGATCGAATGCGAAAGTCTTGATCAGCGCCCCTCCTACCGGAATNTCGAGCAGCCCTTCGCCTTGCGCCTTCATCGCCGCGCCACCGGGCACATAGACGAAACGCAATTTCTCGGCGCCGTCCGAATAAAGGGGTGTATTGAGCCGGTAAGGCGTGACCCCCTGCCCCGGTTGCTGTTCAGTCTGGTTTTCGAAGAAGCCGAAGTCGGACAAGTTCTGCGGCAAACCNTGCAGCACCGCCGCATCGTTCACCTGTGCGCGCGAGTTTCCCGGCTGGAGAAGTTCCGCCCGCACCGCAACGGACCCGGCCAGCGCCAAGCATGCGCTCGCAAGCAGGGCGACAGGCGGTTTCATGCCCCCAGCCGGTCGTCCAGTTCGGCGGGCGCGCCAATGCCGTTTCTGTCGAATTCGCCAGTCGGCGCTGNAACGGTCAACGGCNCGGGCTTCGCCGCATCGAGCCCCTTGCCCACTTCGGTGANATTGAGGCTCCAGCCGGAGGTATCCTCGACCGCNGTCACGGAGCCAAGCCCATCCCACAGCACCGGCGGCAACTCGCCNCCGAAGGCGCCGAGCAACATCTCCGCCCCGTCGAGCTGNGGGTCGTAACCGCCGCCGTCATANAGGTTTTCGCCGATCACGACATCGCGCGGAAGCGGNTTGTACCGCTCGTCGTCGAANCTCTGGGTNTAAGCGATGACCATGATCGGAGCNGTCGGATTTCTCGAAAGGNTGTTGTTCTCGATAAGGACCTTGTCATTGGCCATGATCAGGATGCCGGTGCCNCGGCGCACGCTCGCGACGATGTTGCCGGGAGGGGCNAAATTGGGCGTGTCGTTCGCGACCACGAGATTGTTNGCCACGATCACATTGCCGCCGCCCATGACCGGTAGCGCCGGCAGATCGAACACCAGAATGCCGCCGGTGTTGCGCGTCGCGACGTTATGTTCGACCAGGGCATTGCGGCTGTTCTCGATCTCGATCCCGGCCACATTCGCCTCGGCGATCGAATTGCGCACCGTGATGCCGTTCGATTGGCCCACATAGATGCCGGCATCGGATGCCCCGGTGACCTTCACGCCGTCGATCANGACCCCGGTGCTTTCGACGGGATAAATCCCGTAGGCCCCGTTTTCCGCGTGCGGGCCGCGCGTCCATGTCACGCGGATGCGGTGGTAGACGATGTTGTCGGCGCCCTTGGACTTGACGCCGTCGCCCTTGGGGTTTTCCAGCGCGAAATCGCGCAGGGTTACGTTGTCGCTGGTGACCAGCAGCCCTTCGCCCGAACCCTGCTGGCCNGTGAAATCGAGAACCGTACCATCCATTCCCGCACCGCGGACGGTGACATTGTCGACATCGAGGCTGAGGCCATCGGTGACGGTATAGCGGCCCGCCGCAAGGACGATCTCGTCGCCCGGCTCGGCAAGGATCAGCGCCTCCTGCAAGGCCTTCTGAGCGTCTTCCCCCGGGGCGACATTATGCGTCGCGGCGAATGCGGGCATTGCACAGGCGAGCAATGCAACGGCAAGCGGCAGTCTGATGGTCATGAGTCTCTCCCTTGCAACGCATTGTGGCGCAAGGTCGAACGATTGCAAGCGTCTCAGCCGGCCCCGAAGGCGCATATGGCAGCAGACGTGGCGGAAACTTCCAGCACTTCGGGGTCGTCCACGCGGCGTACCCGCTCGAGAAATTCGGCGATNTTCAGCGGAATATCCGCTTCGCCTTCCTCGGGCCGGAGGCTTTCGAGCTTGCGCAGCTGGNCGATCGAAAGCCGGTCNGCCATGCGGCCTGCCATGCACTCGGCCATGGGCTGGGGCAGTCCGGCAGCGACCATTTCNTCCTCGAGCCTNTCTTCCACCGAGCCCTGGAANCCGCCGCCAACGGTGGCCCACAGGATCAGCCCGGCGATAACCAGAACNGCAAGAATAATCGCGACCCGTTTCATGTCAGTCGAGCGCCTTCACGATTTCTTCGACCATCTTCTTGGCATCGGACAGCAGCATCATNGTCTGNTCCATGTAGAACACATCNTTATCGACCCCGGCATAGCCGACGCCGCCCATCGACCGCTTGATNAAGAAGACCTGCTTGGCCTTGTCCACGTCGAANACGGGCATGCCATAGATGGGCGAAGANTTGTCGGTCTTGGCCGCCGGATTGACCACNTCGTTNGCNCCGATGATGAANGCNACNTCGGCCTGNGNNAATTCGCTGTTGATGTCCTCCAGCTCGAACACCTTGTCGTAATCCACNCTGGCTTCGGCCAGCAGCACGTTCATNTGNCCCGGCATGCGGCCGGCGACGGGATGGATGGCGAACCTCACCTCGACGCCCTTTTCTTCCAGCACGTCAGTCATTTCGCGCAGCGCGTGCTGCGCCTGCGCCACCGCCATGCCGTAACCCGGAATGATAATGACCTTTTCCGCCTGTTCCAGCATGAAGGCGGCGTCGGCCGCACTGCCCTGCTTGTACGGGCGCTGTTCGCGCGGCTCGCCGGAAGCGCCGCCGCCGTCATCCGCGCCGAACCCGCCTGCAATCACGCTGATGAAGCTGCGGTTCATCGCGCGGCACATGATGTAGCTGAGGATCGCGCCCGACGATCCGACCAGCGCGCCGGTGATGATCATTGCCGTATTGCCGAGCGTAAAGCCCATCGCCGCTGCCGCCCAGCCCGAATAGCTGTTCAGCATCGACACCACGACCGGCATGTCCGCCCCGCCAATGGGGATTATAAGTAGGAAGCCGATGACGAAAGCGAGCACGGTCAGCGCAATGATCAGCGGCAAGGTCTCGTCGGGCCCTGCCATAGCGAAGAGCGCAGTAAGCACGATGATTGCGGCGAGCGTGCCGAGATTGATGACATGCCTTGCGGGAAGGAGAATGGGCGAACCGCTCATTTTGCCCGAGAGCTTGAGGAAGGCGATGACTGAGCCGGAGAATGTGATCGCCCCGATAGCGATGCCGAGGCCCATCTCGACCTTGGAAACCGAAGAAATGCCCATCATGATGTTCTCAACATCGAGATCGACGATCCGGTCTATCTCTACGAACAGCCCGAAGGCGTCGGGATTGAGATAGGCCGCCCAGCCCACCAGCACTGCGGCAAGACCGACGAGGCTGTGGAACCCCGCCACCAGTTCGGGCATCGCCGTCATGGCGATACGGCGGGCGATGGTGATGCCGATCAGCGCGCCGATGGCAATCGCGGCGAGGATTTCGCCGAAGGATGCCCAGTCGATGACGAAAATTTCGGTGCAGAAACCAAACGTGGCCCCCTCACTGAGTTTTAAATTATCGCAGTTTCCACTCGATTGCATCGGCCAATGCGTCATCAGCGTCGTCACGACGGCGATCAGCATTCCGACCATGCCGAAGCGGTTGCCCGTCCGGCTCGTCGCAGGGCTGGATAAGCCGCGCAGCGCCAGGATGAAGAACACGCCCGCGACGAGATAGGCGAGCGCGACCCAAGGGCTGACGGTCTCTCCTGTGGCGGCATGGGCGGGCACGGCCAAGACCGCGAATGGCGCGGCAAGCAGAAGGCGAAGCATCACTTCTTCTCCTTCTTTTTGTACATCGCGAGCATTCGCGCCGTTACCGCGAAGCCGCCGAAGATATTGACACTGGCGAGCACGATGCCGAGCAGCCCCAGCCATTTCGCGCCCGGCACGTCCGCCGCCGCCGCCGCGATCAACGCGCCGACGATAATGACCGAAGAGATCGCATTGGTCACCGCCATCAGCGGCGTGTGCAGCGCAGGCGTGACCGACCAGACGACGTAATAGCCGACGAAGCATGCCAGCACGAAGATCGACAGGATGCTTATGAAATCCAAGGCGACGTCCCCTTCCCTCTTTGTCCCTGCCTTATTGCAAGCAGGGCATGGCAAGTCGAGCGCCAAACGAAATGGGCCGCGAATGCTCGATGCATCCGCGGCCCCGCTGTTCGATACAGGTCAAATTACATCGAGGGCGTCAGCACGCCATTGATGACATGGATCACGCCGTTCGACTGCATGACGTCGGCTTGCGTTACCGTAGCCGAACTGTTGTTCATGCCTTTGATCATCACATTTCCGCCCTGCATGGTGAAGGTGAGCGGCTCCCCTTCGACCGTGGTCAGCGTTGCCGTGCCGTTACCAGCGCGGATCCGCTGCATGAGATCGGCAGCCGTGATGCGTCCGGGTATGACATGATAGGTCAGCACCTTCTGCAAGGCAGCACGGTTGCTGTCCATCATGAGCGAATTGAGCATGGATTGAGGAACGCGCGAGAAGGCTTCGTCGGTGGGTGCGAATACGGTGAACGGTCCGGGCCCGGAAAGCGTATCGACCAACTGCGCCTGCTTTACTGCAGCGACCAATGTCGTGTGAATTGGCGAATTTACCGCGTTTTCGATGATGTTCATCGTGGGGTACATTGCCGCACCGTCCACGTAAGCCACCTGTTCGTCCGTCGCCATGTTATCGCCCATGCTCATGCAGCCGGCCGTGGCGACGCTCATCGTTGCGAGAGCGGCGAAGGCGAATTTCTTAGGATAGTTCATAGTGGGATGCTCCTGTTTCTACAGGAACAGTTACGCGGCCATGTGCTGATCGGATGCACTTTTATTTTGAAGGAATCGCGGGAAGCTCAGCCTGCCAGTCTGGAGTTCACGACCTTGTTGTCTTTTGTCAGCCGAACGGCATCGCCGATTTCTTCGTCCAGCACAGGACGTCCCGTCTCCTTGTCCCAGAAAGCGGAGAGGAAGTTGTAGAGGTTGCGCGCGAATAACGCCGAGGCATCAGCAGCGAGATGATTGGCGGTGTTCGCATAGCCAACAATTTTCACGCCGTGCTTCTCTACCGTCTGGTCAGGCACCGAACCTTCCACATTCCCGCCCTGCGCCACGGCGAGATCGAAGATCACGCTGCCTGGTTTCATGGTGGCGATCTGCCCGTCCGAGATCAATCGCGGTGCAGGCCTGCCCGGGATAAGGGCAGTCGTAATGACGATGTCCTGCTTCGCGATGTGTGCAGAAACCAGTTCGGCCTGAGCTTTCTGGTATTCTTCGCTCATCTCGGTGGCATAACCGCCCGAACCTTCGCCCTCGATACCGGCGACATTTTCGACGAAGATCGGTTTCGCCCCCAGCGATTGAATCTGCTCCCTGGTCGCGGAGCGTACGTCGGTTGCACTTACCTGTGCGCCGAGCCGCTTCGCCGTGGCGATTGCCTGCAAACCGGCCACCCCCACACCCATTACGAAAACCTTCGCCGCCTGAACGGTACCGGCGGCGGTCATCATCATCGGAAAGGCACGGCCATAGGTATTCGCGGCAGTAAGCACTGCCTTGTATCCGGCGAGGTTCGACTGGCTCGACAATACGTCCATGCTCTGCGCACGCGTGATGCGCGGCATGAATTCCATGCTCAAGGCTTCCAGCCCCGCCGCCGCATAGGCCGCAACCAGCTCGCCATTACGGAACGGATCGAACGTCGCTGCAACCCACGCGCCGGGTTTCACACCCGTTAGCTGCGTCGGATCGGGGGCCTGAACGCCGAGGACGATATCGGCCCCGCTGATAACATCGGCCGAGGTGCCGACTTCGGCCCCCGCCTCGCGATACGCATCGTCGGTGATCGAGGCGCCTAGCCCGGCACCTTGTTCGATTGCGACCGTGGCCCCGAGCGCAGCGAACTTCTTCGCCGTTTCGGGTGTCAGCGCCACCCGGCTTTCACCGGGAGCGCGTTCTTTCATCACCGCGATGCGTAGCGCCATGCGCCTAGTCTGAAATCAGGATGACGACGAACAGGGCAATCAGGGCAATCAGCGGCACGGACCATTTGAGCGTACCGATAAAGGAGCCGTAAGTCCTGCTGTGCGCCTTCATGTCGTTGGCGGAGTCCATCTTTCGTATTCCCATCATGGAGTTTGATATTGAAGTCGATCTATCGCGGTGGTGCGCGCTGCTCAACCCCGCTGTTGCCAAATACCGCTTGGAACAGCCTTAATTGGCAATTAACCCGCCGCGCGTAAGACATNAGCGAACGGATATGTANCATGTCCGGGGACCGAGGGAGCATTGCGAACCAAGATGGCAACACAGGAACCACGCCTGCTGATGCTGATCAACGACGAACCGGCGCAGAACCGGCTCGTCGCAACCCTTGCCGCACGCGCAGGCTGGCGCGTCGTCAGTTTCACGAGTGGCGAAGAAGCGCTCGAGATGCTGGCGTCTCCGGAATCTGATCAGGTCCACGCAATACTGTTCGACAAATGGACCGACGGAAATGCGCCGCGCGACTTGATCCGCGAATTGCGCGATGCGCGGCCAGATACGCCGCTTCTGGCGCTGACGGCCGACAATTCACCGCTGTTCGCGGTCGAGGCCATGCGGGCGGGCGCGACCGATTTTCTGGTCAAACCGCTCGGTCCCAATCGCCTGCTGCAGGCGCTCGACAGGGCGGATCATTCCGAACTACCCGACGCCGAGCTTCAACCCCTGGCAGAGAAACTGCCGCACCCGGTCGATTTCGATGCCATGGTCGGTTCGGCGGCTCCGTTCCGTACCGCGCTGGCCAAGGCAGCCACTGCTTCACGCGGCCACGCCCATGTGCTGGTCGAGGGCGAGCGCGGCACCGGCAAGGACATGCTGACACGGGCAATGCACGCGGCCAGTACCCGGGCCAAGGCGATCATGCGCGTGGTCCATTGCGGAGGAATGCCTCCCGCATCGCTCGAATCGCTGCTGTTCGGNCACGANNAGGGNGCNTTNGCGGGCGCNTTCGACCGCCAGANCGGNCTNATCGAANANTGCGANGGCGGNACACTGATCCTGGTCGATGTCGATCGCCTCCCCGCAGACCAGCAACAACGGCTTGCCGGNGTGCTTGCCAGCGGCATCGTTCGCCCNACGGGCGCCTCCCATGGNTTCAAGATCGATCTGCGTATCTTTGCCACCTCNACGCTTCCNCTCGACAAGCTGACGGCGAATGGCGANTTTTCCAAGGANCTGTTCGAACAGCTTTCCGCCACGCGCATCCGCCTGCCGGCNCTGCGCGAACGGCTGGGCGACATACCGGCGCTGACCCGNTACTTCCTCAGCCTCATCGGTGAGCGGCCCGGCCTCAAACATCATTCTATCGCAGACAGCGCGCTCAGCCTGCTCGAAGCCTATGACTGGCCGGGAAACATCCGCCAGTTTCAGGCTGTGCTGTTCCGGGCCTGCGTGTTCGAACAGCGCGAAGCCCTGACCGCGCACAGTTTCCAGAAGCTGGCCGCCCTGATCGGCGACAAGGCCGACCGCGGCGAGAGCCGGGCCCGGGGATTGGGTGTCCTGCTGTACACCGAAGACGGGCATGTCAGGCCGCTGGAAGAGATCGAGGCCGATATCATCCGTCTCGCCATCGGCCATTATCGCGGGCGCATGACCGAGGTGGCTCGCAGGCTCGGCATCGGCCGCTCGACATTGTATCGCAAACTCGCCGAACTCGGGATCGACGACGCCGCCTGATCGCCGCGTAAGAGAAGCGATCAGCCGGGCAGGTCGGCGAAATCGGTCAGCGCCGCATCGCGCAGGCCCCGCCACACATTGCGCGCCTGAACCGTTTCGGCGACGTCGTGCACGCGTATGATCTGAACGCCTGCATCCATGCCTTTCACCGCCAGCGCGACGCTGCCGCCAAGTCGATCGCCAGCCTCTGCCTCGTTCGAAAGTGCACCGATCATTCGCTTGCGGCTGACTCCGAGCAGGAGCGGGTGCCCGAGCGCGTGGAACAGGGGCAATGCGTTCATCAGGGCGAGATTGTCCGCCAGGCTCTTGCCGAAGCCAATGCCCGGATCGAGCAGGATATTGTGAGCCTCGATCCCCGCGGACAGCGCCGCATCGCGTCGCTCGCGCAAGGCGTCGAACACGTCGAAGACGACGTTGGAATACTCCCCGCCGTGATGGAGATCGTCCCCGTCCGCACCCGGCGCGTGCATAANGACGACNGGACAACCNGCCNGAGCCACGACCTCCGCGCTGCGCGGATCATACGCNAGGCCGGATACNTCGTTGACCAGATGCGCGCCCGCCNCCANCGCNGCCTCCATCACGNCAGCCTTGCGCGTNTCGATGCTGACCGCNGCGCCCATGCCGACACAGGCTTCGATGGCCGGCACNATGCGGTCAATCTCGTCCCCTTCCCAAAGNGCCTTTGCACCCGGGCGGGTACTTTCGCCGCCGATATCGATGATCGCAGCGCCCGCCTCGACCATAGTGGCCGCGTGATCGCGCCCCGCCTCGCGGTCATCGAGGAACCGGCCCCCGTCGCTGAAGCTGTCGGGTGTCGCGTTGAGGATGCCCATAATTTGCGGCTGGTCGAGCCGGATCGTTCGTGCGCCAAGCTCCAGGGGCGGCTGCGCAAGCGCGAGATTGGACCACTGCGTTTCGGCCTCCGCCGCGCACTCGTCTGGCAACCGACCCAGAATTTCGGCCATGCTATCGGGAGCTGCCAGCCAGCGCTCCACCACAACGCCATCGCGGCGCAGAACGACGGCAAAGCGACTGGCATACACCATGCTGCCCGCAAGCCGGATCGCATTGCCATGCTCGCTCTGCGGACCCGACACGAGGCCGACGGGCCGAATATAAACACTGTCACTCATTCAGCTTTGTCCCTCAAAACCTGAGACATGGACCGGGTGTTACACCGTACAGAAGCTAAAAAAGATCTTCGAATTGGGTGGGTGCGAAATACGCCATGCGGAATGCCGAAGAGGTTCATTCCGCAAGGTCTAGCCTGCAATGCGTGAGTAGGACAGACCCGGAAGCAATAGCGCGTTGTGGCAAATTTCCAGTCTCAGGCGAAAAGCCAACCCTTCACGGGAATGTCGAGCAAGCCACAGAAGACAGCACGATTAGGTAAAAATCAGCGTGCGAACCCGAACCGCTCCATCAGTTCTTCGCGTGTGGCTGTTTTGCGTTCAGCACCGGTCTTGTTCGTAACGTATTCGTACACGCCCGGTTGAACTTCACGCCACCATGGCAGATCGACCGCGCCACCTTCCTGGAGGTGAGCGAGATATTCATCGAGCGATGTGAAGGTCTTACCCCTCGAGAACGGGAGGTCTGCAACGCCTTGGTCATCTTCCCCTGAATCCACCGCCCCGATGTCCGCGCCCTTCTGCCCGGCACTGGCCGCCATTGCCGCTTTAACTTTTTCTGTCTTGCTTTTTTCCATGTCCCGTCCCGCGTCTGTTTTTGCCATTTGCTGCGGCGTTGGTTGTGCGCAAGCCGACGACGCGACTGATGCGAATAAAAGCACGGTCCATCGTGTCTCAAGAAAAATATTATTAAGAATCTGTTGCCATCCTTGAATGATAGTGGATGCTGACCCTTCGCAGAAATAGCGCGAATCGTGCTTGGATTCAATATTATCAGCGGAAAAAGGGGAGTATCATATGCGTATTGGCCTCGAGAATTTATTCGGGCGGCAAGCCTTCGATCACGACTACCTTGGATTTAATACCGTCCGATCAGGCTACACTCCTTCTTCACATTCCGCGCAGACGTCCGCTCAGCTTTCATCGACATCGCCTTCCGCCATTTCCGCGCATTTCCGTCCGCTGATCCTGGATATCGCGAGTAGCAATGGCGCAAACGCCGGGGGCGGCAGTTCAAATGGCGCGATTGGTAATACTGTCGCTGCCGCTTCCATGTTCTCACCGTCCATGTCGTCTTCGGACTTGCTCGATAAATACTATTATCTGAGCGAGCATTTTCATCCCCTCGAAGGGGGATCGCATGAGCATGAGAGCAAGCCGGGTNCGGACCTGTTCGCCGATTTTTCGGAAGCNCGCTCTGCTCCNTCGATCGCTTCCGGATCGNGCGCCGCCGCGAGTGGCGCCAATCCCATCGCCGCTGAAATAGTCAGTTCCACCGATGGAGACATCGCCGTCGAAGGAGAGGTCGACTTCATCTCCATCGATGTTGTCGCAGGCCAGACCTACATGATCAGCCTGTACGGAGCGGGCGACAACCCGCTTCCCGANACGTTCCTGGCGNTNTTGGANAANGAAGGCATCCTCGTNAATTCGGACGATGATGGCGGCGCNGGCGTCAATTCCCTGCTGACCTTCACCGCCGAATATACGGGCCAATACACGATAGGNGTGGCAGGCTTTGCCAATCCCGGNCAGACNGCTACCGGCAGCTATACTGTCGATGTCGTTCAGCAGGCCGCGACTGACGAAGTGCCCGACACCTTTGACGGCGCGGTCNCCATCTCGACCGATGGCATTACCTATGGCTTCATCGATTCGGGGACGGGTCCGGTAGCCGGCTTCGGCGAGATCGACACATACACGTTCGAAGCCCAGGCAGGTCAGATCTACAGCTTCGAGCTGACAGGCGGTGCAGATTACAACACCAGCTATCTGAATGTGCCAGCGGGCGAACTGGACACGATCATCACCATTTACGATGCCGATGGCAATGTGGTCGCGTCCAATGATGACATCAACTTCCCCAACGATATCAGTTCGAGGGCCAGCTTCCTCGCGCAAGAAGGTGGCACCTACTACATCGATGTGGTGGCTTACGGCGGGCAGACCGGCGGGTATTCGATCACGGCACAGCAAACTGCCCTTGCAGATCTGGATCCGCTCGATTCCCTCAATTGGGTCAATGCCGAGAATATCACTCCGAATGAAGACGGGGTAGTCTACGTCTACTTCGGCGATTCCGACGAAAACTTCAATCAGACCGGTGACGACGGTGGCCCCATGGTGACCATCGACTGGAACGATTACGAAGTCGATCAGGTCATGTCGGCGCTCGGCGAATATGAGAATATCTTGGGATACGAATACCGGATTACCGAAGACGCCGACGAAGCGACGTTCCGTCTGCTCAAAACTGAATCTGCGGAATACGGGGCCTATTTCTTCCCGCAGGATCCGGCTTATGGCGATGCCCAGGGNGTCGGCGTATTCAATGTCCTGAGCGGCGGCTGGAACCTTCCCGGCCAAGAGGCCCTGCAACAGGGTGGCTATGCCTTCGCAGTGGTGCTGCATGAATTCGGCCACGCTCATGGTGTTGCTCATCCCCACGATACCGGCGGCGGATCGGACGTTATGGTCGGCGTGACCGGACCGTCTGGATCTTACGGCATCTTCGACCTCAACCAGGGCGTTTATACGGTGATGTCGTATAACGACGCGTTCGATACCGGACCGAACGGCCCATCTCCCTTCACCCTGGACGGGATCGGACACGGCTGGTCGGGTACACTCAGTGCATTCGATATAGCCGTTCTTCAGGAACGCTATGGCATCATCAATCCGCATGCGACGGGCGATGACGTATATGTCCTCGAAGACGAAAACGTCGAAGGCACATATTACGAGACCATCTGGGACACCGGCGGCAACGATACGATCAAGTATAGCGGTCAGCGCAATGCCCAGATCGATCTGCTGGCGGCAACGATCGACTACACCCCGACCGGCGGCGGCGTCGTCTCCTATGTCGATGGCGTTTTCGGGGGCATCACTATCGCCCGTGGTGTCGAAATCGAGAACGCTGAAGGCGGTAGCGGCAACGACACCCTGCTGGGCAACGGTCTTAACAACGAACTGTATGGCAACGGCGGCGATGACGTGCTCATCGGACGTGGCGGCTCCGATCTGCTCGACGGCGGAAGGGGTACGGACATTGCGAGTTATATCCAGTCCGAAACCGGCGTAACCGCCTCGCTCTTGAATGGTACAAATTCGGAAGGCGACACCTATCGCAGCATCGAAGGCCTTCAGGGCAGCCAGTTCAACGATGTGCTGGTGGGTGACAACAACAGCAACATCCTAGACGGTCTTGGTGGCGACGATGTCATCATCACCGGTCAGGGGGACAATATCGTCTACGGCGGCGCAGGCGATGATCTCATCGAAGCCAGGAACGGCAACGACACCATCGATGGTGGCGATGGCGACGATGTCATCAATGGCAACGGCGGTGACGATATCATCTCCGGCGGTGCGGGCGATGACACCATCGAAGGCGGTGCCGGTGCCGATACCCTTGACGGCGGCGAAGGCAACGACCGGCTGGACGGCGGACAAGGTCGCGACATCCTGACCGGTGGCAACGGGAACGATATCCTCTTTGGCCGTGGAGGCGACGACCAGTTGTTCGGGGGTGCCGGAAACGACGAACTGCGCGGCAATGCCGGCAATGACTACCTCTACGGGGGCGCAGGATCCAACACCCTCTTCGGGGGCAATGGTGACGATGTTTTCGCCTTCAACGGCGACGATGTCGGCAACGGGTTCAACCTGGTTCGCGATTACGAAGCGGGCGATACGGTCGAACTGTTCAACACTGTGGATGCCGACGTGGTGTTCGAACAAGTCGGTAACAGCACGCTTCTTTCGGTCGATGGAAACTTCGTGGCCCTGTTCGAGAACACGGATGCGAACGACATCGTCTGGTCGACTGTCGCTCCGGCAGGGTAAATCCGGCCGAACCTACAAAAAAGCCCCGGTCCAGTGGACCGGGGCTTTTTTCTTGCCCGTCATCTGGACGACAAGGCTGCACTNGAGGCGTTCAACTGGATCATGCTGCACGTCGTAGCGCGCGGAAGCGCTCGAACNCAGCGGGTCAGTCTGGTCGNTCTTCGNGCGGTTGCTGCGGCAGGAAGCCGCGNGCNAGNACNATGTAGAGTTTTTCGCGGCACACCATGCTGCCGGCCCAGTCTCCGATCANNGCAGTGGCAAAGAGTGGCANGATGACGTGGCTGCTGCCGGTCGCTTCGCCAAGAATGATNACCGCCGTCAGNGGTGCGCGGACCACNCCGGTGAAATATCCCGCCATGCCGAGCAGCACGATCAGCCCCGCCTGTTCGCTTGGGAAAAGCGGGGTCAGCCACTGTCCGAACCCGGCACCCGCCGCCAGCGAGGGCGCGAAAATCCCGCCCGGAATTCCGCTCGCGCTGGTCGCCAGCGCAGCGAAGAATTTGGCCGGGCCGAACCAGAAGTCGCCATCCCGCCCCTCGAGCAGAGCGGTCGTCGGCTCATAGCCTGTTCCGGCTGCATCACCATCGGTGACGAAGATCAGCAGTCCTACTACGATGCCACAGACCAGCGCCGTGATCATCGGCTTGCGGTCGAGCAAGGCAGCCCAGCGCCCATCCGGGCCGCGCAGCATCAGGAAAAGACGAGAGAACAATCCTCCCAAGAGCCCACCCAGCAGGCCCGCCAGCGGCGCAGCGACCAGCACTGTGGTGATGGGAAGGCTGCCCTCCAGTTCGCCGAAGTAGATGTAGTCGCCCGCCAGCCCCTGTGCCGTGAGCCCGGCGATCATGACCGCGCCCATGACCAGGATCGCGACGCGTTGTTCGTAGGCGACGGCCAGTTCCTCGATCGCGAAGGCGATTCCGGCCAGCGGGGTATTGAACGCGGCCGCAACGCCGGCAGCACCGCCCGCAATCACCACGCCGGGCGTCACGCGCAGGCGAAACAGCCGATGGACCTGTACCATTATCGCGCCGGCCAGCTGCACCGTCGGCCCCTCGCGCCCCACCGATGCGCCGCCCAGCAATGCAACGACTGTCAGGACGATCTTCGCCAATGCAGCGCGCAAGGAAAGCAATGCGCGGGCGATGCGCCCCATCGGTTGGCGACTGGCGGCCATGACCTGCGGTATGCCGGAACCGCGCGCCTCACGGGCGAAACGACGGGTCAGCACAGACACGAGCAGGAACGTCAGCGGGGTCAGGACCAGCGGAAGATAGACGTAATCATGGCGCAGCGAGGCGAACATCGCCTGCGCCCCATCGCCCAGTTTGGCAAAGAGCAGCGCGGCCAGGCCGATCAGTATCGCCGAAACCAGCATGGCGATACGCCTGTGCCAGTCGTCCGCACCGACCAGTTCCTGCGGCATCTTGCCTGTCAGAAACCGGGGTCTGCGGGGAATGAGCGCCATCGAAGCGCTCTCTATGGGCGGCGGCGGAATTAGTCCAGCGGGCCCCGCGCTGTGCTTCAACGCCATCGATGTGCAGTTGCGATCTAGCCAGTTATCGAGGGATGCCGAAAGTCTTGTTCCCGAACCACCGTCAAGCGTCTCCTACGCGTCCTGTCTCCGGCGCGATCAGTACTGTGTTGCGGCCGCTTTGCTTGGCTTTGTACAGCGCATTGTCGGCACGCCGCAGGGTTTGCTCGCTGGTGCTCGAGCAGCCCGCCACGCCGGCAGAGAAGGTGATCGGATTCATCGGCTCGTCGGTTTCGCGCAGCCTCAGTTTGCGAAAGGCCAGGTCATCCTTGGCAGCCTGCACCTTTTCGACCATCCTCGCAGGGTCGGGGATTTCGGCGATCACCAGGAATTCCTCCCCGCCCCAGCGAGCCACCGGCCAGGGCGCGAGCGATTCCTCCAGCGCGGTCGCGACCAGTTTCAGGGCCCGGTCGCCGACCGTATGGCCATAGGTGTCGTTGATCGACTTGAAATGATCGACATCGATGATCGCGATGCAATAGCGAACCTTGCGCGTTTCGAGATCCTGGATCGTCGTGCGGGCGGCGCGGCGGTTGGCGATGCCGGTCAGTTCATCGACCAGCGCCTTGTTGCGCGCTTCTTCGAGGTCGCGCTGCAGCCTGTCGATCCGGTTGGATGAATTGGCCAATTCGCGTTCCGCCTGGGCCGCCCGATCGACGATGCGACCGATTGCGCTGGTCAGATCTTCGCCTTCTGCCCCTTCGCGGATCACCTGGCTTTCCTCGGCAATGTCGCGGCCCACGTCGCCCGCCTGACGCTGCGTTTCACGCGCCAGTTCACCTGCGGCGTCGAGAAATAAGTCGAGCGCCTCGTCACGTGCGGCAATCCGTTCTGCCGGATCTTCCGAAGCCTGGGCGAATTTCTGCATGATTTCGGCAACAGCTTCCTGCGTCATGCGCATGCCGCTATCGATATAGGTGTCGGTTTCCTCGACGATCACCTTGCTGGTCCGGTTGAGATAAAGATACCCGAAGCGATAGTTGAACGGAGTGGGATCGAGCAGATTGCCGGCGAGAAACGCCAGGACTTTGCTGCCGATAGTGTCCTGTTTCATCTGCCTGCCATTACAGTTTGCCTGCCCGGCCTGCGTGAGGCCGGGTGCGGCAATACAGTCGATTGGTAAATTCTTGCAAAAAACCGCGCGGATCGTGCGTCAGTCTTCCACAGCCAGCAGATACAGCTGACGGGCCGCATCGATGGGCTTTACCTCGCCGCCATTTTCATAATGCCAGAAGGTCCACCCGTTGCAGCTGGGTGCGCCTTGCAGGTCTTTGCCCAGCCCGTGGATGCTACCGGTCTGCTTTTCATAAGCCAGCGAGCCGTCGGCGCGGACCTTTGCGACCCAGCGGCGTTTCTTGTCGAACACCTGCGTGCCCGGTTTGATGAAGCCGTTTTCGACCAGTGCCCCGAAAGCGACCTTCGGCGCGGCTTTCGCGCTCTGCATCGTGGTCAGCGCGCTTTCGTCTAGTGGGAGTTCCTTCTCGATACGCTTGAGCGCCGCATCGCGATAATTGCCTTCGCGTTCGCAGCCGATCCATTCACGCCCCAGCCGCTTGGCCACGGCGCCGGTAGTGCCGGTGCCGAAGAACGGGTCGAGCACCACGTCGCCGCGTTCGGTCGTCGACAGCAGCACACGATAGAGCAATGCCTCGGGTTTCTGCGTCGGGTGGACCTTGTGGCCGCCTTCCTTCAACCGCTCCCCGCCATTGCAGATCGGCAGAACCCAGTCGCTGCGCATCTGCAATTCATCGTTCAGCGTCTTCATGGCGCGATAGTTGAANTGGTATTTGGCCTTTTCGCCCTGGCTGCACCACAGCAGCGTTTCATGCGCATTGGTGAACCGGGTGCCCTTGAAATTGGGCATGGGGTTCGACTTGCGCCAGACGATGTCGTTGAGGATCCAGAAGCCAAGATCCTGCAGGATCGCGCCGACCCGATAAATGTTGTGATAGCTGCCGATGACCCACAGCGCCCCATCGGGCTTGAGCACGCGCTTGGCTTCCGTCAGCCATTCGCGGGTGAAATCGTCATAGATCTTGAAGCTGTCGAACTGGTCCCAGTGATCGGTCACCGCATCGACATGGCTGCCATCGGGCCGGTTCAGATCGCCGCCCAGCTGGAGATTGTAAGGCGGATCGGCAAAAACGAGGTCCACGGACGCATCGGGCAGCGAACGCATCGCTTCCACGCAGTCACCGTTCAAGATGCGCCCCAAGGGCAGCAATTCCTTCGGTACATCCGCAATTTTAACCGCCGCTTTTACGCGACTCTTCGTGGTCTCGATGACCCCCATGATATTCGTCCCTGTCCTTAGTTATCCACAGGGTGAGTCCAAGCGGACTCCGCGTCAAGCACGAAAAACCTAAGNCACGATGGTTAAGGTTGGGTTTCTTANAGAGAACAGAAGGTGTCCGTCACAAGATATTGAGTCCATGCGAAATATGCGGACTCAATATTGTGGGGTGTGGCACTCAGGACTCAATCTGGCCCGATACGGCAGATGTCAGAGCAGCGCCATCTGCGACACCGGCGCGAAGCTGCGCCGGTGCAGCGGCGTGGGCCCNTGCATGCGCAGCGCTTCCATATGTTCGGCGGTGCCATATCCGGCATTGCGGTCCCAGCCGTAATGCGGGTGGGTTTCGGCGGCTTCGCGCATCAGACGGTCGCGATGTTCCTTGGCGAGGATGCTGGCGGCACCGATGCATTTNTCCTTGCCATCCCCGCCCACGATGGGCCGCGCNCCTGCCCAGCGCCATTCGNGATGGCGACCGTGCGGCGTCATGTTGCCATCGATCAGAACCTCTTCCGGCTCGCAGCCCATGGCGTCGACCAGCCGGCTTACCGCCAGCGTCATCGCCAGCATGGTGGCCTGAAAAATGTTGATCCGGTCGATCTCTTCAGGCTCGACCACGGCAAGCCCCCAGACGCATCGTGTACGAATTTGCGGCTCGAGCAGGGAACGGCGCTTGGCCGAAAGCTTTTTAGAATCGTCGAGACCCGGAGGTGCCGGGTTGCACAATACCACCGCGGCCGCCACCACCGGCCCTGCCAGCGGCCCGCGGCCCGCCTCGTCCACACCGACGATCAGCGGCGCAGCACCAAGGCCACNATCGGGAGTTGAATGATACATGCGCCAGTTCGTCCTTGCTGCCACCCTATCGCCTATGGCTATGCTCGCAAGTTGCGGCAACGCTGCTTCCGGGGATAGCGCGCAGACCCAATCAACGCCCATGCCATCGGAAACCATCTCCGTATCCAGCGGCCAGGATCTGAACGCGCAGGACTACGGCACCTTTGACGAGCCGTGGGCGGCTGAATTTGCGCCAGGCACCGATACGCTGTTTATTACGGAACGGGGAGGCACGATCAAATTCGTAGATACGGCGAACGGTACGCAGGGGACCGTAACAGGCGCGCCCGAGGTCGATTATGGCGGCCAGGGCGGGCTTGGCGACATAGCTTTCCTGCCGTCCGAATCCTCGAGCAGCCTGGATCGCCGCACGATCTATCTGAGCTGGGCCGAAGCGGGCGAAGGCGATACGCGCGGGGCTGTGGTCGGCCGTGGAACTCTGGAATGCGCGCAGACGAATGCCTGTGCAATCGAGGGGCTGGAGGTAATCTGGCGGCAGGCGCCGAAGGTAACGGGCCGCGGGCACTATTCGCACCGCCTCGCCTTCAGCCCGGACGAACGCTACCTCTTCGTAGCCAGCGGCGACCGCCAGAAAATGCAGCCTGCACAGGATACGTCGAATAATCTCGGCTCCATCGTTCGCCTCAACCTCGACGGATCGACTGCAGCAGGCAATCCGCTTGCTGGCGAAGGCGGTATCAGCGCACAGCTATGGTCGTGGGGACACCGCAACATCCTCGGCCTGCAGTTCGATGGCCAGGGTCGCCTGTGGGATCTGGAGCACGGCCCCGCTGGCGGTGACGAATTGAACCTCGTGCAATCTGGCGGGAATTACGGCTGGCCCGAGGTCTCTGGCGGCGATCACTACGATGGCAAACCGATACCCCGCAATTCCACAAGAGACGATTTCATCAAGCCGGCAGTCAACTGGACTCCGGTAATCGCGCCGGGCGATTTCATCTTCTATTCCGGTGATCAATTCGCAGGTTGGAAGGGCGCGGCGGTGATCGCGGCCATGAAGCCTTCCGCTCTCGTCGTCGTGACGATCGACGGTGAAAGCGCGCGCGAAACGCAGCGCATACCGTTTGAAAAACGTCTGCGTGAAATCGTACAGGGTCCAGACGGCGCGATCTGGGTGCTCGAAGACAAGGAAGGCGGGCGGCTGCTCAAACTAACACCAGGCTAAGGCGAATTTGATCGACTTGGCCTGCGGCGCGCCCTAATCGGCGCGCCCTTATGGCGACGCTCGTTCCCCTTTCCGCTATCGACCCGCAAATGGTCGAAGAATTGCTCGATGCCTCCTTCGGCGAGGGGCGGCATGCCCGCACGGCCTATCGCATCCGCGAAGGGACCGACTGGCTTGACGCGCTGAGCTTTGCCGCGCTCGACGATGACGATTATCTGGCCGGCACGATCCAGCTCTGGCCGGTCGCGCTGACGGACCCGCGCGGACGCGCGCACCCGATGATCATGGTGGGTCCGGTTGCAGTCATGCCGGGACGGCAGGGCGAAGGTTTCGGAAAGGCGCTGATGGCCGCAAGCCTTGGCGCGATCGACGCCGGTTTCGAAGACGGCGCCTCGCCCCTGCCTCAGGTGATGATCGGCGATCCCGACTATTACGATCGCTGGCAGTTCACCGCTGCGCACACGCAGGGCTGGCACTGCCCGGGTCCGTTCGAAAAACACCGCTTGCTGGCGCGCAGCGGCAATCCGGCAATCCTGCCCGCAGAAGGAATGCTGGGCCCGTGGAGCTTGGCGAACTAGTCGCTATCTGGCATCGGCAGTTCCACGATGCCCTATACCCCGCCCCCAGAACTCGCCGGCATGTCGCTGGCACAGATTGCCGAGGCCGTTGCGGAGCGAAAGCTTCCGCCGGTCGAACAATGGTCGCCCGACAATATCGATGACAGTCACATGCGCATTGGTGCCGACGGAACCTGGTATCACGAGGGTTCGGCGATCAAGCGCCCCGGCATGGTGCGCGCCTTTGCGGGCCTCCTGAACCGGCAAGAAGACGGCAGCTACTGGCTCGTCGTGCCTTATCAGAAACTATCGATAGAGGTGGAAGATGCCTGCTTCATCGCAACCGATGTCAGCGAGACCGAAGGCGACCTCGCCTTTCGGCTGAACACCGACGAACTGGTGGTCGCCGGGCCGGATCATCCGATACGCGCGGCTGGCGATGCCGACAGTCCATCGCTCTACATTCATGTCCGTCGCGGTTGCGAGGCGCGGCTAAACCGTTCGACCTATGAACAGCTCGCCCGCATCGCACTCGATCGCGGTGACGACTGGACCGTGAAGAGCGGCGGCGAGACTTTTTCGCTTCTGCCTGCATGAGCGAGATATTCGACCGTCTTACCCAGTTGTTCGAACAGGGCCATGCGCGTGATGTCGGCGAGCTCATGTCGGACAGCCGCTTCGCCGACCTTGATCGCACCGCCGACGCAGCCGTCCTGATCGCGGTGACCGAGCGACCCGATCCCACAGTCATCCTGACGCAAAGACCGCGGACCATGCGCGACCATCCCGGACAGGTCGCGTTCCCCGGGGGCAAGGTCGAAGACGGCGAAAGCGCGGTGGACGCGGCGCTACGCGAAGCGTGGGAAGAACTGGCGATCGAGCCAGAGAACGTCCGACTGATCGGCACGACCGACCGGTATCAAACCGGTACAGGGTTCGATATCACCCCGGTCCTTGCCACAGTGCCGCGCGATCTTTCCATCCGCCCGGACCCGCGTGAAGTCGAAAGCTGGTTCGAATGCCCACTCGAAAAGCTCATGGACGCTTCGCAATGGAACCGCGATTCGGTCTTCTGGAAAGGGGCTACGCGCGAATATCTGGAAATGAATCATGATGGTTACCGGATCTGGGGTGTGACGGCAGCCATCTGCTGGAACCTGTCCCGCCGGATAGCGTGGCTGGAGGCGCATTGATGACGGCACATCTGCCAAAGGCCGAATGGACGCAGCGCGCGAGCCTGGCCAAGCTCGTCGAAACGCTGGGCGCTGACGATATTCGCTGGGTCGGCGGCTGCGTACGCGACACGATGCTGGACTATCGCGCGCATGATATCGACGCGGCGACGCGGCATCTGCCNGCCACCGTCATCGATCGCTGCAAGGATGCCGGTATCCGCACTATTCCCACCGGTATCGACCACGGCACCGTGACCGCGATCTTNGACGACGGAAATGTGGAGATCACCACGCTGCGGCGCGATGTNGCGACCGANGGCAGGCGCGCCACGATCGCCTTNTCCCACGAATGGAAAGACGATGCGGCGCGGCGCGATTTCACCATCAATGCGCTGTATGCCCANCCGNANACCCTCGANATCTCNGANTATTTCGGCGGTCTTGCCGATCTTTCCGCCAAGCGTGTGCGCTTCATCGGCGATGCCGAGACGCGCATACAGGAAGATCACCTGCGCATATTGCGCTATTTCCGCTTCGCCACGCGCTTCGGCGATGGCTGGGATGAAGAGGCCACGGCCGCATGCAGCGCCCTCGCCCCGACCCTGAAGGGCCTGAGCCGCGAACGCGTGGGCTGGGAAATGCAGAACCTTCTCGCCCTTCCCGATCCGTCCGCGACAATTGCGAAGATGCGCNCCCTNGGGGTNTTGCAGGAAGTGCTGCCCGAATGCGGCAGGCGCGAAGTGGATCAGCTGGGCCGCCTGATCGAGGCGGAANGGGCCNCCGACATAGAACCCGATGCCATGCGGCGGATGGCTGCGCTTTTGCCCGCNGTGCCGCCGGTTGCNGAGGCTGTATCGGCCCGCCTGCGTCTGTCCCGCAGCCAGCGCGATCGCCTGATGTGCGTGGCCCGCCGCGATNCCCGCGACGGTGATCGTCCTCGCGGNCTGGCTTATGANGNTGGCAAGGATTGCGCGCTTGATCGCCTGTTNATCGCAGGAAAAGACCCGTCGTCGATCNTCGGNTGGGAAGCGCCNCGCTTTCCGCTGAAAGGNGGCGAGATCGTTGCACGCGGCGTNGGCAAGGGGCCNGAAGTCGCGCGCATANTGCAGCGGATCGAAAAGCGCTGGGTGGATGAACAATTCCCGCCGCGCACGAGGGTTGAAGAATTGCTCGACGAGGAACTCGCCGCTCGCTGAACATCCACCCTTTGCGCGCTTCAGCGTCGCTTAAGGTGCACTGCAGCATAAAGGCCTCGCGGTTGCAAAAAAATGCAGTCCGTGACATACAGTACCCGTTCTCCCGTGGGGGGACTTGCGGGTGTCGGGAACCACACTCTCGCCCGCTCTTTCCATTCTTGATCGGCTCGATCGCGCGTTTCGCGTGTGGGGGAGCCGCGTATTTCGAATAACAAGCCTTGGAGTTTTATATGAAAATCGCGAAGCTGGCGCTTGCCGCCGTCGCCCTCACCACCACCGCAGCCGTTGCCCCAGGCGTTGCCGTCGCGCAGGAAGCCACCGCTTCCGTCGCAGCTGGCGCAACCGTCTATGGCAATGACGGCGCCGAAATCGGAACCATCGAAGCCGTTCAGGGCGACACCGTGATCCTCGTGGTCGACGACATGCGCGCTCCGGTTCCGGCCAATGCCTTCGGCACGAACGACAATGGAACCTCGCTCAACGCCACCAAGGCGCAGATCGTCAGCATGCTGCAGGCGGCCCATCAGGAAGCCGTTGCCAAGCGTGACGCTGCCCTGGTCGTCGGTGCCAATGCCGTCACTGCCAAGAACGCGCCGCTCGGCACCGTTCTCGAAATCGACGGTGACAATGTGATCATCGCCCGTGGCGGTGACGAGACCAAGAAGGTCACCCTGCTGCGCGAACATTTCGCTGCCAGCCCGACCGGCACCCTGATGGCGCTGCTCACCAATGCGCAGATCGATGCGGCCATGGGCGCCTCGGCACCCGCAGCCGAAAGCGCCGGCGAGTAATCGTCTAGCGAATAATCCCTGAGCCTGTTTCAGGGTCGCGAAAGGCCGGGAGTGCGCAAGCGCTTCCGGCCTTTTCTCATGCGGTCAATTCACCTCTGCCGCGGCAGTCATCGGAACCGCTGCGTCAGGTNAACTTGTTNTCGCGCGGGAAACCCTGCGGCGGCATNCGCCCTGCCCCNCCGCGGGCCACCTTCCATTGCCACATCTCGCCTTCCGTGCGTGTGCGGCCTTCCTTGCCGCCCATCGTCCAGCTCAACCCCTCNGCCAGAGTGAAGGTGNTCGCATCGGAAAGGCCNCCNTCGCGATAACGCTGCAAGGTCACGCCCTGGCCGCGGGCAAGTTCGGGCAGTTCCTCNAGATTGAAGACCACCAGCTTGCGATTGTCCCCCACGCAGGCGACGTGGTCGTGACCTTCTTCTATNGTCCGCGCCACAACCATCTTCGCATCNCCCTTGAGGTTGACGACCTGCCGCCCCTTGCGTGTTTCGGCGAGCAGNTCGTCGGTGGTCGTACCGAAGCCCTTGCCCGTGTCCGCCACCAGCAGCAGGCGCTGCTTCGGCTTGTGGACGATCAGCGCCACGATATGCGCGCTGGNATCGATATCCAGCGTATTGCGCACCGGTTCGCCAAAGCCGCGCGCGCCGGGCAGCTTGTCCGCGCCGATCGTGAAGAACCGCCCCTTGTCGGTCGCCAGCAGCAGCTTGTCGGTAGTCTGCGCATGGATCACGAAGGCCGGACCATCGCCTTCCTTGTATTTGAAATCCTGATCCAGCGGCAGATGTCCCTTTGCACCGCGGATCCAGCCCTTCTGCGACAGGATCACCGTTACCGGCTCCTTCTCGATCATCGCGTCCATGCTGAATTCGACCGCGGGCGCCGCTTCCCGAATGCTGGTGCGGCGGGCCCCCAATGCAGTGTCTTCGCCATATTCCTTGCGCAGCGCATTGAGATCGCGCTTCAGGCGCGTGCGCTGGCGTGCTGGCGAGCCGAGCAGCTTTTCCAGTTCATCCTGTTCCTTGAGCAGATCGTCCTTTTCCTGGCGAAGCTGCATTTCCTCAAGCTTGCGCAAACTGCGCAGCCGCATGTTCAGGATCGCTTCGGCCTGCCGGTCGGTCAGGCTGAACTCCTCCATCATCACCGCCTTGGGCTCATCCTCGTGACGGATGATCTCGATCACCCGGTCGAGGTTGAGGAAGGCGATGATATACCCTTCGACCAGCTCCAGCCGCCGCGCGATCTGGTCCAGCCGGTGCTGGCTACGGCGCTGCAGAATGTCGATCTGGCTGGCGATCCAGTTGTTCAGCAGTTCCTTCAGCCCCATCACCATCGGCGTGCGGCTGGCGTCGAGCACATTGAGGTTGAGCCCGAACCGCGTTTCCATATCGGTCAGCTTGTACAGGCTTTCCTTGAGCAGCTCGGGGTCGACATTGCGGCTGCGCGGGACCAGAACGATGCGGATCTTTTCATCGCTCTCGTCGCGCACGTCTTCCAGGATCGGCAGCTTCCGGTCGGCGATTGCCTGCGCGATCTGTTCGATCAGCTTGCCCTTGGCCACCTGATACGGGATCTCGCTGATCACGAGCTGCCATTGCCCGCCACCCATCCGCTCGATCCCCGCTTCGCGATCCTCCGCACTGGCTGCTTCTGCCGCGTGAAAACGCCCGCGCACACGGAATGACCCGCGGCCGGTCTCATACGCCGCAGCAACAAGCTCCGCGCTTTCGGCCACGATGCCTCCGGTGGCGAAGTCCGGGCCCTTGAACAGCTCCATCAGCCGCGCATGTTCGACATGCGGGTTGTCTATTACTTCAAGCGTCGCATCGACGATCTCTGCCACATTGTGGCTGGGTATGTTGGTTGCCATGCCCACCGCGATGCCGCTCGCACCGTTGGCAAGCAGATTGGGGAACAGGCCGGGGAATATCTCCGGCTCCTGCTCTTCCCCATTGTAGGTAGGAATGAACTCGACCGTGCCTTCGTCGAGCCCCTCCATCAGCCGCAGCGCGGTCTTCGTCAGCCGCGCTTCGGTGTACCGATAGGCGGCGGCGTTATCGCCATCGATATTGCCGAAGTTGCCCTGCCCTTCGACCAGTGGATATCGCAGCGCGAAATCCTGCGCGAGGCGGACCATCGCATCGTAGACGCTGGCATCGCCGTGGGGGTGATACTTGCCGATCACATCCCCCACTACGCGTGCGGATTTCTTGAACGCGCTGGAAGGGTCGAGCTTCAGCTGGCGCATCGCCCACAGCAGGCGGCGATGCACGGGCTTCAACCCGTCGCGAAGGTCCGGCAGCGATCGTGCGGTGATCGTGCTCAGTGCATAGACCAGATACCTTTCGGACAGAGCGCTGTCGAACGGGGCGTCGACGATCGCGTCGAACGGGTCTTTGTCACTGTCGAGCGTGGTTTCATTGGCGGCCATGACACTCGCCCTACCACCGCCACGCCCCGCCTAGAAGAACGGAACAACCCGCTTTCCCCACGCATTGCATGAGTAACAGCAAATCAAGGAGTTTCCCATGAGCAAGCGCGTAATGATCCTCGCCACCGATGGCTTCGAACAGTCCGAACTGGAAAAGCCGAAAGCGAACCTCGAAAAGGCAGGCATCGAAACCGTCGTCGTCAGCCTCGAAAGCGGTGAAATCAAAGGCTGGGACCAGGATGACTGGGGCAACAGCGTCAAGGTCGACAAGGTTATCGATGATGTGTCCGATTGTTCCGATTTCGATGGACTGCTGATCCCCGGGGGCCAGATCAATCCCGACCTTCTCCGCGTGAACGACCGCGCAGTCGCGATCGTGCGTGAATTCAACGATGCGGGTAAGCCGATTGCAGCTATCTGCCATGCCCCCTGGATGCTGATCGAAGCCGGCATCGTCGAAGGCAAGACGGCAACCTGCTACAAATCGATCCGCACCGATCTGAAGAATGCCGGCGCCAACGTGGTCGATCAGGAAGTTGCCCAGGACGGCAACCTGATCACCAGCCGCAACCCGGACGATATTCCGGCCTTCAGTAAGGCACTGATCGAAATGCTCGGCGAAACGGTCGACAAGGCAGAGCTCGAAGCCGCCTGAACCTAAACACCCTGTAACAACGAGAGCCCCGCCGCATCACTGCGGCGGGGCTTTTCGTTTGGGACTACGTTCTTCTGCCGAAAGTCCCAGACAGCGTATGTTCGTCAGCTCGTCTGTTGCTCGGCGATCCAGGCATCGACGCGGCGTTCCAGCAACGAAAGCGGCAGAGCGCCGTCGCCCAGCACCACATCGTGGAACCCGCGAATGTCGAATTTGTCGCCGAGTTCGGTTTCCGCTTTGGCACGCAGATCGAGGATCTTGTTCATCCCGATCTTATAGCTTGTCGCCTGCCCGGGCATGACCAGATAGCGTCGCACCTCGTTGCGGATCGTTTCCGCATTCTGGGGCGAATTCTCGGTGAAATAGGCAATGGCCTGATCTTCGGTCCAGCCCTTGGAATGCAGCCCTGTGTCCACGACCAGCCTGATCGCGCGCCACAGTTCCGAACTCAGCCGCCCGAAGTCCGAATAAGGGTCCTGATACGTCCCCGGAATTTCCTTGGCAAAACGCTCCGAATACAGACCCCACCCTTCCGTGTAGGCACCGTAGAATTGCTGGGTCTGGAACTTCGGTACGCCGGTCAGTTCCTGCGCGATGGAGATTTGCATGTGATGGCCTGGCAGGCCTTCGTGATAGGCGATCACCTCCAGCATGTTCTTCGGCATCGCGCTCATGTCGGACAGGTGGGCGTAATAGATCCCCGGCCGCGATCCGTCGGGCGTGCCCGAATTGTAATGCTGCGCCCCGCCGTCCTGCTCGCGGAACGGCTCCACCCTCCGCACTTCGAGCCCGGCCTTGGGCAGCAGACCGAAATACTGGGGCAGCTTGGATTCGATGTTGTCCAGCGCCGCCGTCGCAGCGTCGATGTACATCTGTGCGCCTTCGTCGCCCTGCGGGAAGTAATTGTCCTTGTCTTCCTTGATGTAGGCGAAGAACGACTGGAGATCGCCGTCGAAGCCCACCTGGTTCTTGATCGCTTCCATCTCGGCATGGATGCGCTTCACATCGTCCAGACCGATCTGGTGCACCTGCTCCGCGGTGAGATCGGTGGTCGTGCTGTTCGCCAGACGATGGGCGTAATACCCGTCCCCATTGGGCAGCACCCCGACGCCGACACCGATTTCTGGGGCATTGGGGCGGTCGGCGGTCATGAACATGATCAGCCTGTCGTAGCCTGCCTTGTACCCGCCCTTCAGCGCAGCTTCGAGCTCGCCCTGCATCGTTTCGCCATCGGCAGCGGTGATCGTGCCAGCTTCGACCAGAGCGGCGATCTTCTTCTTGCCGTCCTCCCACAATGCGTTGTCGGCAGTATCATCGAACGGCGCACCGGAAATCAGCTTCTTCGATTCGTCGATCACGAAGTCATACGCGAAATAGGGCGGACGTACGCCAGCGGCTGCACGGGGTTCCGCGATGTCGACCAGCTGGCCCAGAGCACGCCCGATTTCCGACACGCGCGAAATATAATCGCGCATGTCCTGCGCCGTATCCACGCGGTGCTGCGAAATCAGTAGCGTCGGGAGATAGGTATGCGCCCCGTGCATCTGGGTAAAGACATAGCCATCGTCGCGCCATTTGGCCGATTCTGCCGCCTGTTCGTACTCGTATTTCCAGAGGTCGTAGGACAGCTTGTCGGCACTGCTCAGGCTATCGTAATCGAAGGTACGCTCCATCTCCTCGACGGTAGCCTTCTTCCACGCCAGATCCTTGTCCTGCGCGGCGAGCGAAAAATCATCGATTTCGCCATAACGTTCCTTGCGACCCAGCGAAGTGAGCCACAGGGGGCTGTCCATCACCTGCTCTTCGTATTTCGCATCGAACCAGGCGCGCAATTCGGCATTGTGATTTTCGCTGGACGCTTCGCTCGTCTCGGCTGGGGCGGTTTGCGCAAAGGCCGGCGCGGTGACCGCGAACAGTGCGACAGGTGCTGCGGCGAGCAGCAGAGTATTCTGGAAACGCATGACAATCCCTCAAAAGTCCCGGTGTTTGGTGGCGACATCGCTACATGGCAGCGGGACCGGGGCAAAGGCCAATCGACCAAGGGCAATCGAAAAGGGACCGGCGGTCAGCGCCGCATGTCATAACTTTCAGCCGGAATGGTAACAGTAAGGCCGTCCATTTCTTCGGTCAGGTCGATCTGGCACGACAGGCGGCTGGTGCGCGCAACACCTGCTGCAAGGTCCAGCATGTCCTCTTCCTCTTCGCTNGCTTCTTCGAGGCGGTCGAACCATTCGCCNGCAACGATGACATGACATGTGGAACAGGCCATCTGCCCTTCACAGGTCCCTTCCAGCGGCAGGCCCGCCGCCTGCGCCACACGCAGGAGGTTGTCGCCCGCTTNGGCNTGTGCGCTGACGGTGTCCCCGTTCGACGTGACGAATTCGATTTTCACAATCCTTGCGCCTCCGCAGCAGCATTGATCTTGGCAGCGGCCTCCTCGATCTCGTCGAGCGTGGTGTAGCGCCCGAAGCCNAGCCGGATCGAGGATTTCGCCTGCTTGTCCGATAGGCCGATGGCCTTCAGCACGTGACTTGGGCGACCCGATCCGCTGGCACAGGCGCTGCCNGCGGAAAACATCACATCGCGCACATCGCTCATCAACCTCCCCACATCCAGTCCTTCTCGGCGGATGCTGAGATTGCCGTGCCAGCGCGCTTCGGCGCTGCCGTTGAGCGTCCAGTCATCAAACAGTTCGCGGGCACTGTTCCACAGTGTTCGGACGTGTTCGGCGTCCTGATCAAACGTCTCATTCGCACGTTGTGCCGCCGCCCCCATGCCGGCGATCAACGCCGGCGACAGCGTTCCCGACCGCAGACCGAACTCCTGCCCGCCGCCGGTTTGCACCTCTTCGAGGTCCAGCCCGTCGCGCACCCACAGTGCGCCAACGCCTTTGGGTCCGTGGAACTTGTGGGCCGAAATGGCGATCATGTCTGCGCCGGTCAGCTCGATCCGCCCATAGGCCTGAACCGCATCGCACAGGAACAACGCATTGTTTTCCTTGGCCTTGCGATACCATTCGATGGTCGGCTGGATCGTGCCGATCTCGTTATTGACCTGCATTACACAGATCAGCCGCGTATCGTCTGGCACGTCCTGCCGCGTGTTGCACTGGCCATCCTTTGCGACGTTCAAGACATGGCTCGGCCCCGCTGCCTGTGCAGTATCGCCCACAGCAGAATGCTCGATTGCCGAATAGGACACGGTGCCGCCACGCCCCGACCCGCGGATCGCCAGATTGAGCGCCTCGGTCGCGCCACTCGTGAACACGGTCTTGCCGCCGGCCGGAAACAGCGCGGCCACCTGATCTCGAGCCAGTTCCACTGCGGCTTTCGCCTGCCGTCCCATGCGGTGCGCGCTGTGCGGATTACCGAAGCCGGTACCGCCGGGCCCGTCGAGCCACCGCAGCATCGCGTCCCGCGCCTCGGGCGCGAGCGGGGTAGTCGCCTGATAGTCGAGATAGATCACATCACTCTCATACAGTCATTACCAGCGAAGCGAAGGGTGCATGGCGAAGTTCCACCCCACGCCCCCCTTTGGCCGTAAAAAAGGAAAGCTAAGCGCCTGCCAGATCAAGCCAGACTTCGCAGAAGCGTTCAACTTCCTCGCGGGAGGTATTCCAGCCGATCGAGACCCGGATGGTGTTTGCCGCAATCTCGGACTGGACCTGCATCGCCTCGAGCACGCGGCTGGTCTTCATCGTCCCGCTGGAACAGGCCGATCCCTGCGATACTGCGATACCTGCCATGTCGAAACGCATGACCTGTGCTGTCGCGCTCATTCTGGGCATCGCGATGGCCCGGATAAATGGCGTTGGCTCCGCGAGACTATCGGACAGCCATGTGCCGCCGATCCCGCGACATTCATGTGCCAGCGCATCGAGCGGTTCGAGAACGTCCGGGGTGAGGTACGGATCACCACAGGCTTCGAGGGCTGCTGCCATGCCGAGCACGCCAGGCAGGTTTTCAGTCCCGCGCCGATAACCACGCTCCTGCCCACCCAATGGTTCGATAAGGGCGTAATCAGTTACCAGCAGCGCGCCGACTCCGATCGGGCCGCCGAATTTGTGCGCCGACACGATCGCCATATCGCAGGGCGGCAGAATCATTTTGCCGGCGCTTTGCGCGCAGTCGGCTAACAGCAGTCCGCCGGCGTTTCGGACGATGTCGGCAACGGCGGACAGGTCCTGGCGGTTGCCCGTCTCCGAATTGACATGCTGCACAGCGACCAGTGGGCGTTCGCGCTCCACCGCTTCGATCAGCACGTCGAGATCGAGCGCACCATCGCTGCGAACCGGCAGCCTTTCTGCCTCCGGCGCGGCTTGCAACAGGCCATCGTGCTCCACTGTCGATACCAGGCGCGCACCTGCCTGTGCATGGCGAAGCGCCATGATCGCAGCCTCGCTCGCGCCGCTGGTGAAGATTACTTCGCCACTCCAATCCAGCCGAGCCTTCACCCGCTCACGAGCGTCCTCGAGGAGGCTGCGCGCCTTGCGTCCCTCGGCATGGGGACTGGATGGATTGGCCCACAGCGCGAAGCCCTCATCCATCGCCGCACGCGCTTCGGGGCGCAGCGGTGTCGTGGCGGCATGGTCGAGATAGATGCGTTTCGGGATGATACGTGCTCGAAATGATTGCGATTTGGACGACAAACCCTATATAGCGCGCCACTTCGCGCAAAGCCCTGTCCGGTGCAAGCGCTTCGACTTTTGCTTAGGGTACCCCTCCCATGCCGACCGTGATCTTTCCCGGCCCCGAAGGCCGCCTCGAAGGCCGTTTCTCACCCGCCCCGCGTCCCCGGGCGCCTGTGGCCATGATCCTGCACCCGCATCCGCAGGGCGGCGGCACCATGAACGAGCAGATGACGCAGCGTCTTTACAAGACCTTCGTCAACCGCGGTTTCGCGACGCTTCGCTTCAATTTCCGCGGCGTCGGTCGCAGCCAGGGCAGCTTCGACAACGGCGTCGGCGAATTGTCCGACGCTGCAAGCGCGCTCGACTGGGTGCAGCAGATCCATCCGGAAGCGCAGGTGACCTGGGTCGCAGGGGTCAGCTTCGGTGCCCTGATCGGCATGCAGCTCCTGATGCGTCGCCCCGAAATCCGCGGCTGGATCAGCATCGGCGCACCGGCGAGCATGTACGACTTCTCCTTCCTCGCTCCGTGCCCCGCTAGCGGCATTTTCATCCACGGTGCGCAGGATACGGTGGTGCAGCCGCAGGCGGTTACCAAGCTGGTCGAAAAGCTACGTACGCAGAAGCATATCACCGTGCATCACGAAGAAATCCCGCGCGCCAATCACTTCTTCGAAAACGAGCAGGAAGAACTGATGAAGTCGGTCGACAATTACCTCGACTTCCGCCTCGATCCGAGCTGCCCGATCAAGTGATCTGATCGGGCCGACAGCCCGCTCCTCAAATACACATCCAGTCGGCAGCCAGATGCCGAACGATACCGCTTGCCTCTTTTTTGTTACGTTGTAACATTGCCAGTCGAAGACTCGCAAAAGCGACTTCGATTTGGAAGAGGAGCAACACTCATGTCCTTCGTTGACCAGTCCCGCCGCCCCTCCCCCGCCAGTATGGCAGCGGTGATCGGGGTTCATGCAGCTATCGGTGCCGCGCTTATCGCCGGCCTGACCGTTAGCGGCGCAATGCCGGAAATCGTGAACAAGATCGGGGCGACCAACATACCGATCCCGCCGCCACCCCCGCCGGCCGATCCGGTCGAACCAAGCACCAGCGAATCCACGCCAACCATTGTTCAGGCGCCGCCGACCCAGATCGACATCAATCCCATCGACACGCCATTCGATACCACGCCGATCCCTGTTCCGAACCTGCCAACCGTCCCGTCCGGAACAACCTTTGAATTACCGACCCCGACGCCGCAGCCAAGTTTCGACCCCGTAAGCGCAAAGCCGCGCAACGATCCGGCGCGCTGGCTGACCGATAACGATTACCGCCCAAGCTGGGCCCGGCGCGAATTGACCGGCACGGCCCGGTTCAGGCTGGAAATTGCGGCTACCGGCAAGGTCACCAGTTGCACCGTAACCGGGTCGACAGGCCATTCGGAGCTCGACGCTGCGACCTGTGCGCTTGTTACGAAAAGAGCGCGGTTCGAACCTGCACGCGGATCGAACGGCGAGCCGGTTGCCGGAACCTTCTCCAGCGCGGTGAAGTGGGAATTGCCCAACTAGGCTTATCGGGTGCCCTGCTCGAGCTTGTCGAGCGGGGCACTACCCCCTGCGTCGGGAACGGTCCAAATCGCCACATTCATCAGCGCGATGGCGGCCAGCACGACCATCAGCAAAGCGTTTTTCACGTTCCCGGTTCGGCGCCACATGAAATAGGCGCCCGCAACCAGCAGGATTGCAGCGAGAATGGTGATGGAGAGCACGGCGTCGAGCATGGCTTTGCCATAGCTTCCCCCATTTTCATCGCAAGCCATCAATGCGGAACGCGCCCACCCCTTGCCCGTTCGAAGATGCAAGGAGACGACCATGAGCATATTCGGAAAGATCAAGGATTCGATTTTCGGCAAGAAGCCGAAACCGCAGGAAACACCTGCGACCGCACCGGCCACCAAGGCAGCGCCGCAACCCACCGGTAACGCCTGGGCCGATGCTCCGGTCGTGGAACAGCAGGCCAGACCCGTCATCGATATCGAGAACAATCTCGACAACATGCCCGGCGCCGACCGGCTGAACTGGCGCACATCGATCGTCGACCTGATGAAGCTGATCGGCGTCGACAGCGATTACGACAGCCGCAAGGCGCTCGCGGTAGAGTTAGGGCGCGAGGATTATTCGGGCAGTGCGGAAGACAATATGTGGCTGCACCGGCGTGTCATGAAGGAACTGGCCGCAAGCGGCGGCAGGGTTCCAGCCGAATTCCTCGACTGATTTGACAGACTTGCACGCGGGCCGCACACCCGCGTGCATGAACCAGACACGCTTCGACATCACCCGCCGACAGGCTCTTTCAGGCCTCGGCGCAACCTCTGCCCTGGCTTTGACCGGATGTGCCACCACCGGNCGCACCNGAGCGGTTACCCAGGCCCAGTCCATGGGCGTGGANCGGCTGCTCGAGATCGTCGGGTATAATCTNCTNGAACACGAGCCGGAGCGGGCGACATCGCTGGGTGTCGATACGGGCCNNCATTACGNCTTGCGCAGCAANCTCGAAGATCAGTCGATTGCCGGACAGNAAGCCTATGCCGCAACCCTTCGCAGAGACCTCGAACTGGTCCGGNCCGTNCCGCGGGACGGNCTNGACAGCGAAAATCTGACCAATCTGGAAGTCGTCGAAAGCGCTTACGAANTGGCGCTCGATGGATTTGCCCTGCCCTATGGCGATACGCCGGTCGGCAACTGGCGCACGGCGCCCTACGTCGTGATCCAGAATGTCGGCCAGTACCTCGCCCTGCCGCGCTTCATGCAATCGGATCACAAGGTCGAAGATGGCAATGATGCCGACGCCTATATCGAACGCATGGAACAGATGCCTGCCGTCTTCGATGGCGAGCTGGAACGGATCAAGGCTGCCCGAGGCATGGGCGTGGTTCCGCCCGATTTCCTGCTCGACAAGGCAATCGGTCAGATGGAACAGACCATCGCCAGTGCAGGCAAGGGCGAACTGTTTGCCGACGATCTGCGCGCCAAACTCACCGCCATGGGCATGCCTGAAAGTCACGCGAACCGGGCAAAAATTCTCGAAACCGGGCCGATCGCAGAAGCACTCGATCGCCAGCTTCGGGAACTGCGCGCGGAACGGGCCGTGGCGACGGCGGAGCCCGGCATTTCCGCCCGGCCGCAGGGCGATGCATTNTACAATTGGGCGTTACGATCCAGCACGACGACCCGNCTTACACCCGAANAGGTCCACCAGCAGGGTCTCGAAGANCTNGAAGAACTGCATGCCCGCATGGATCCGATCCTTCGCGAGATCGGCTATACCTCCGGNTCGGTTGGNGATCGGATGCAGGCATTGTCGCAAGATCCGCGGTACAAATTTGCCGAAGGNGATCCTGGCCGCAAGCAGATCATGGACTTCATCGCAGAGCGGCTGGACTGGATNCGCGGCCAGATGCCGCGCGCNTTCCACACGCTTGTCGATCCCAANATGGAAGTACGCCGCATCCCNCCGGCGGAAGAGGTCGGGGCACCCGGCGCCTATGGCGGGGCNGGCAGCAAGGATGGCACGATCCCGGGCCGTTTCTGGATCAACCTNAGGACTACCGANCTCCATCGCAAATACGATCTCGCCGACCTGACCTATCACGAAGCCATCCCTGGCCATGTNTGGGAAGGCGAATACTCCAACCGCCTGCCGCTGATCCGCTCGGTGCTGGCCTTCAATCCCTTCAGCGAAGGCTGGGCTCTTTACGGCGAACAGCTGGCCGACGAACTGGGGGCCTATGACGAATTTGTCGTTGGCCGCCTCGGCTATCTCCAGAGCCTCGCGTTCCGGGCCTGCCGCATGGTGGTCGACACCGGCCTCCACGCCAAGGGCTGGAGCCGCGCNCAGGCGGTCAANTTCTTTGTCGAACGCAATGGCAGCAANCCGGCAGAAGTCGAAAGCGAAGTGGATCGATACTGCAGCTGGCCCGGACAGGCCACCGGCTACAAGCTCGGCCACAGTCGCATCGTCGACCAACGTACCAGGGCGGAAACAACCATGGGCNCCGCTTACGATTTCAAGGCNTTCAACGACGCGGTCGTGCTCGGCGGCAACGTACCGATGGATGTGCTGGAAAAGAACGTGGGCCGGTACATCGCATCTGGATCCAGGTAACGGCTTTTCCTTTTCCATCTCCTTACTTTCCCATGTAGTACTATGAACTGCTGAATACACGGGGGTCGTTTCATGCGTTTCATTCTTGGCTTGTTCGTCATTGCTTTTTCCGTACCTGCCCATGCCGACTGGCATGTTGCCGAATCCGACAATTTCGTCATCTATGCCGATGATCAGGCCAAGGATTTGCAAGCATTCGGCGAAGCGCTCGAGAGCTACAATGCCGCCCTCAATCTACTGAGCAAGCGCGAAGCGACCAAGCCTAGCCCATCGAACCGGCTAACCATATTCGTCGTCGGCAGTCAGAACGAAATCGGGAAGCTTGCGGACGACAAGTCAAAGACGATCGCAGGATTCTATATTCCGCGCGCAGGTTCATCCGTCGCGTTCGTGCCGGACATTCGCATGCGCGGACGCGAAACCGATTGGTCGATGACCGTCCTGCTGCATGAATATGCTCACCACTATTTCATCTCGAATACGACGATCGCGATGCCGCGGTGGGTGGACGAAGGCGCAGCAGAATTCTTCGCCTCTNCCAAGTTTGAAAGGGATGGAGGCCTTTCCATAGGACGTCCAGCCCGTCACCGCGCAGCAGAACTGGCCTATGCGCGGGATGTGAGCGTAGAAGAGTTGGTCGACCCAAAGCTTTACGAAGAGAAGAAAGGCAAGCGCTACGACGCCTTTTATGGTCGGGCATGGGCGCTTTACCACTATCTGTATTTTTCCGAGAGTCGAACTGGGCAGCTTCACAAGTATCTGGAGGGCATGTCCAACGGGGTCGACCAGGTCGAAGCGGCCGAGCAAGCTTTCGGCGACCTTGGCGACCTTCAGAAGGACCTTGATCGCTACCTCGATCAGCGCCGTATCAAAGTTTGGAATCTAGGCGCGGACGTCCTGACCAGCAACCCTGTCCGCGTTAGCAAACTGTCGCAGGGTGAGGCAGATGTCATGCCATTGCGCATTCGATCGCAGCGGGGCGTTTCGCGCGAACAGGCGCTTGAATTGCTGCCACAAGTTCAGAAGGTTGCTGCCGAATTTCCGCGTGACGCGGCCGTGCTCGCGGCGCTCGCCGAAGCGGAACACGATGCTGGCAACTTTGACCAGGCAATCGCCGCTGCGGATGCAGCTCTGGCAATCGACCCGACCGCCAAGAATGCACTTGTCCAGAAAGGCTTTGCGCTTTTCGCCAAGGCAGCGGAGGCCGATGACGAAGACGCTGCCTACAGCGCAGCCATGAAGCCTTTCTCAGCACTAAACCGGCTTGAGAATGATCATCCTCTCCCGCTGATATACTACTACCTCAGCTTCGAGCAGCGAGGCGTCGAGCCGGACGAGACGGCTCGCCATGCACTGGAACGAGCTGCACAGCTTTCACCCTTCGATCGCAGCCTTGCGATGAGGGCGGGGCTTTTGCAGGCGCGCGAGGGAAAAATCGAACTTGCCCGTCATACATTGGGTCCTGTCGCTACCAATCCGCATGGCGGCAACATGGCTAGCGAGGCCCAGCGTTTCATCGACCAGATGGAAGGTGTGCCCGAAGGAACAGAATGGTCACCGCGGCCCGTGCTCGATCTGGCCGAGGCAATCGTAGCCAGCACGAGCGATGACAATGCTGAAGACGATTTCTAGGGCCGCACTAACTTTGAATATTCGATGTGCTCTAGCGGACCTGCGCTTCGGTTTCGACCAGGTTGATTTCGAATAGGCTCGGCCATCGTTTTCCGGTCACGAAAAGACGTCGCTTCTTCGGGTCCCAGGCGATGCCGTTGAGCACCGTGTCGCGGTCCGTCATTGGGATGCTATCGACGATCGCTCGCAANTCGANGAGGCGCTTGATCACGCCATCGGCCGGGTCGATGGCNACGATGAAGGGNGATTGCCANACATTGGCGTAGACCAGACCGTCNATCATCTCGAGTTCGTTGAGGTTTGGCAGGGGCTGGCCATTCANCGTGACCGGGATCATNCGCAGAACCTCGAAGCTNTCTGGGTCCAGAACGCGCAAGGTNGCAGTGCCATCGGAGTGAATGAGACCTTCATCCGACGTNGTAAGNCCCCACCCTTCGAAGGGGACTCCNTCTTTCGAGCCTGCGGGCTTGAGGGTTTTTGCATTCCAGCGGTGGATCACACCGTTTCGCCAGGTCAGGCTGATGAATTCCCGCCCCGACAGGGCCAGCCCCTCTCCGAACTGGTCTGCGGGGATAGCACTTCTGTTAAGGACCTTGCCCGTTTCGAGATCGACCTTGCGGACTTCGGACTGCCCTTCCTGTCCGGTGCTCTCGAACAGATGCCCGTCGTGCCAGACGAGGCCTTGCGTGAACGCTGCGGTATCGTGCGGATATGTCGCGACGATTTCTGCGCGANAGACTGCCGGCCCGCTATAAACCTCAGGGGCTGGCGTTCTCTCTGCTGACGGGGCAGCGTCCTGAGCTATCGCCACGGGAACCACAGCCGGGGTTAGCCACGTGAAAGCGGCGGCAATGAACAGGATGGCACGGTGCGTCATGATCTCTCCCATCCGTTTCCGGGGCTTAGCCTTGCATGAATTGATCGGCGCCCGGAATCAACGGCCCCCGGTCCGCTTTTCAGCGGCCGGGGGTCTCCTCTCCAACGCTCGGGCTCCGCTGGACAGCGGAACCGATCTCATCAGGCGGCGACAGCCGTGTTCGGCGCGGCATCGCGCACGCCTTGGTCGACATGGGCCGCGAAGGGCTCGAAATTGTCGACGAACAGCTGCACCAGCTTGCGCGCGGTACGGTCGTATTCGTCTTTGTCGGTCCAGGTCGAACGGGGGTCGAGGATGCCATCATCTACGCCCGCGACGCTGACCGGCACTTCGAAACCGAAATTGGGATCCTTGCGGAATTCCACATTGTTAAGGCTGCCGTCGAGCGCGGCGTTGAGCAGTGCACGCGTGGCCTTGATCGGCATGCGGCTACCGGTGCCGTATTTGCCGCCAGTCCAGCCGGTGTTTACCAGCCAGCAGGCGACTTCGCCCTTCGCGATCCGCTCTTTCAAGAGATTGCCGTAGACGCTGGGATGCCGAGGCATGAAGGGCGCGCCGAAGCAGGTACTGAAAGTCGCTTCGGGTTCCGTCACGCCTATTTCGGTACCGGCAACCTTGGCCGTATAGCCCGACAGGAAGTGATACATGGCCTGATCGGGGGTCAACCGCGCGATCGGGGGGAGAACGCCGAACGCATCGGCGGTCAACATGATCACGTTGCTGGGCGGAGGTCCCATGTTCTCGGCGGAGGTATTGGGAATTGACGACAGCGGATAGGCACCGCGGGTGTTTTCCGCGAGGCTGTTGTCGTCGAGGTCGATTTCACCCGCATCGTTCATCACGACGTTTTCGAGCACGGTGCCTTCCATCTTGGTGGTGGCGTAGATTTCGGGCTCTGCCTCCGGGTTCAGGCGGATCATCTTTGCATAACAGCCGCCTTCGAAATTGAAGACTGCAGTATCCGACCAGCCATGCTCGTCATCGCCGATCAGCGTGCGGCTTGCATCGGCGGAAAGCGTGGTCTTTCCGGTGCCCGACAGACCGAAGAACACGGCGCTCTTACCGTCCTGTCCGATATTCGCCGAACAATGCATCGGCATGACGCCCTTCACCGGCAGCAGGTAATTCAGAATGCCGAAGACGCTCTTCTTCATTTCACCGGCATAGCGCGTGCCGCCAATGAGGATCAGCTTTTCGCTGAGATTGACCGCGATCACGGTTTCGCTGCGCGTGCCATGGCGTTCCGGATCAGCGCGGAAGCTCGGCAGGTCGATGATCGTATATTCGGGCACGAACCCGTCCAGTTCAGCTTCGGTAGGACGCACCAGTAGCGTGCGAATGAACTGGTTGTGCCAGGCAAGTTCGTTGATGACGCGCACGTTGACGCGATATTCCGGCTGCGAGCCGCCGAACAGGTCGGCAACGTAGAGGTCGCCCTTCTCGGCAACGGCCTTGAGAAAATCTTCCTTGAGTGCCGCGAAATGGTCCGGCGACATCGAAGCGTTGTTGTCCCACCATACGGTATCTTCGGTTTCGCCATCGCGAACGATGAACTTGTCCTTNGCGCTGCGGCCTGTGTGCTTGCCCGTTTCCACGACCAGCGGGCCATGCTTGGCTTTGCGGCCTTCATCATTTTCCAGTGCAGCGGCGGTCAGCTCTTCCGACGTGAGGTTCGGGTGAATGGTTGCGGAAGTCTCGATGCCCTGCGCGGCAAGCGAGTGGGAAAGCGAAAAGGTCACTGAATTCTCCGACGCGTGTGCGGGTTCGTTCTGGAATCGCCGGCGCATACGAATGCGTGGCTTTCTCAGACGCCAATAGTCCTGCCGTAACGCGGCGTCAAATCGCCATCGAACAATATGTTGTGGCGTATGCGCGGGCCACGTTGTTTTGCCCTTTCAATGTCGCTAGTCACTCTCCTTATGGAGAGCATGACAGCAGATGCCGCGCCGCAGGGCGAAAGCAACCGGACGGTCATCGCGCTGGTCGATGACGATCGCAATATTCTGACCACCGTCTCGATCGCGCTGCAGGGCGAAGGCTTTGCCACGCGCGTCTATTCAGACGGCGAGGCTGCTCTTGGCGCGTTGTTGTCCAATCCGCCCGACCTAGCCATCTTCGACATCAAGATGCCCAAGATGGACGGGATGGAACTTTTGCGCCGCCTGCGCGAAAAATCGCCGCTCCCGGTCATTTTCCTGACCAGCAAGGATGACGAAACCGACGAGGAAGCCGGCTTCGAAATGGGCGCGGATGATTACATCGCCAAGCCTTTCAGCCTGCGCCTGCTGCTGGCCCGCATCCGCGCCATTCTCCGGCGTAGCGGGAGCGACCATCCGCTGATCCTGTCCGAACAGTTCGACGAAAAGCCGGGCGAAGTGCTCGAACGTGGTCGCCTGTACATGGACCCTGCCCGGCACCACGTCACGTGGGAGGGGGAAGCCGTTTCGCTGACGGTGACCGAATTCCTCCTGCTCGAGGCGCTGGCCACGCGCCCCGGCGTAATCAAGAGCCGCAACCAGTTGATGGATGCCGCCTATCCCGACGATGTCTTCGTCGACGATCGAACGGTTGACAGCCACATCAAGCGCATGCGGCGCAAGTTCCGCGCCGTCGACAAGACCTTTTCCGCCATCGAAACGCTTTACGGCGCAGGCTACAGTTTCAACGAAGGCTGATGTCGGAAATTGGTAGCGTATTGAAAGGCGATCCGCGGCTGGAAAAGCTGCGCTGGTCGCGGCGGCTCTCGCTCACCAGCCGCATCCTGTTCGTGAACATCCTGCCGCTGGTCCTGCTGGGCGGCGGCGTCATCTATGTCGACGCCTATCGCAAGCAGCTCCTCGACGAACGCTTCAAGCTCGCCCTCGTCGAAGCGCAGATCACGGCAGAAGCGCTGGCCGGCGCTTCGCCCAAGCGCCAGGAAGCCCTGCTGATCCAGATCGGCAAGGAACAGCGCCTGCGCCTGCGGGTCTACAGCCCCGACGGTTCGCTCGAAGCCGACAGNTTCAAGCTCGCCCCGCCCAGCTTCGCACTGGCGCGCAAGGAAGATGTCGATCCCAACGCCTTNGCGCTGCGGATGGACCGCTGGTTCGACCGGGTGGTCGGCGCGCCGGCCGTCCCCGACTACCGCGAGCCGGAGACGGACGACATCAACGACTGGCCCGAACTGCTGCGGGCCCGCGGCGAAAGCCTGACCCAGATCGTCCTGCGCGATGCGCCCGACGGCACGCATGTCATCAACGCCGCGGCCCCTGTCGGGCTCGATGGCGACACGCTCCTGCTNACCCGCAATCCGGTCGACATCACNGCCCGGGTGCGGACGGCACGCTCCACNGTCGCGCTGGTGGTNTTCCTCGCGCTCGTCATTTCCACGCTGCTGTCGCTGTTTCTGGCGCAGACCATCGTGCGCCCCTTGCGCGAGCTGGTCCAGGCNGCCGTGCGCGTGCGGCAGGGGCGCGACCGTCAGGTGGAGGTTCCNCGCCTGCCCCAGCGCCGCGACGAGATCGGCATGCTCGCCCGCTCGATCTCCGACATGACCGCGGCACTGCGCCAGCGTATCGACGCGGTCGAACATTTCGCGGCGGATGTCGCGCACGAGATAAAGAACCCGCTCGCTTCCCTGCGCAGTGCGACCGAATCGCTCGCCAAGGTGGAAGACCCCAAGCTGCGCGGGCAACTGATCGATATCGCCATCCACGACGTGCGCCGGATCGATCGTCTCGTGACCGAGATTTCCGACGCCAGCCGGATCGATGCGGAAATGTCGCGGACCGAATTCGAACCGGTGGACCTCGCGCAGCTGCTCCGCACCATCGTCGACAATCGCGAGACGCGCGACGAGAACGAGGGCCGCATGGTCGTCATCACCGGTGACGACCGGTCCGTGCCGATCATGGGGGTCCCCGCCCGGCTGGAACGCGTCATACAGAACCTGCTCGACAACGCCGTCTCCTTCTCGCCGCCGGCCGGCAGGATCGTGGCCGAAATCACTCGCAGCGACAATCGCATCACCCTCTCCATTTCCGACGAAGGGCCGGGCATTCCGGAAGAAAAGCGCGAACGGGTGTTCCAGCGCTTCCACTCCGACCGTCCCGAGGAAGAGGATTTCGGCAACCATTCCGGGCTCGGCCTCGCCATCGCCCGCACCATTGCCGAAGCGCATGATGGCACGCTGGTCGCGACATCGCGCGCCGACGGCGAAGAAGGCGCCTGCCTCCAGCTCAGCCTCCCGGCCAAGCGGTGACGGTCCTTGCCAATGTCACGGCCGTTGCGATCGGTGGCCGTGCCTTGCTGATCGAAGGTCCGCCGGGATCGGGCAAGTCCTCCCTCGCCCTCGCCCTGATCGATCGCGGCGCCCTGCTGATCGGCGACGATGCGGTGCATCTGGCGCATGACGGCGCGGCGCTGATCGCCTCCCCGCCNCCCAATACCTGCGGCCTCATCGANATCCGCAACGTCGGTATCGTCGAATTGCCCGTGTCGAGCGCTCCATTGGCCCTCGTTCTTACCCTCGATCCCGATGCGCCCCGCTTCCCGCTCGANCCGGCAATGCGAACGATTGGCGGGGGTCGATATTCCGTCCCTNCCCTTCGCGCCGGGCGATGCCGTGCAGGCNCTGCGCGCGGAATATGCACTGGCGCATCACGGTCTCCCCTTCCCCAATTCGGGTNCAACACAATAGAGATGCCGCACATGCCCGACGAATCGCCCTCTCCGCAGCGTATCCTGCTCGTCACCGGCCTTTCGGGCGCGGGCAANTCGACCGCGCTTCAGGTGCTCGAGGATCTCGGCTGGGAAGCGCTCGACAATTTNCCGATCCGCATGCTCGGCAGCCTCGTCGATAGCGGGGACAACACCTTGCCCGTGGCCATCGGTTTCGATTCGCGGACACGCGGTTTCGTCCCGGCGGAAATCATCGCGCTGTGCAAACAACTCGAGGCGCGCGACGATGTCGAACTGACCACCCTGTTCATCGATTGCGGCAGTACGGAACTCGAACGGCGCTACAATGAAACGCGCCGGCTCCACCCCATGGCTCGCGGCCGCCCCGTGCTGGACGGCATAAAGGCCGAACGCGAACTGCTCGAACCGCTACGGCGCTGGGCCGATATCGTCGTCGACACCACCACCTATGCAACCAATCAGTTGCAGCAGGTCGTGCGCGAACGCTTTGCCGACGACACCGAACGCCACATGACGATCACGATTTCCAGTTTCGGCTTTGCCCGCGGCATGCCGCCTCTGGCCGATCTGCTGTTCGATATGCGGTTTCTCGACAATCCGCACTGGGTCCCCGGCCTGCGCGAGCTGACCGGCCTCGATGCGCCGGTGGCCGAACATATCGCCGCCGACCCCGCCTTTACCCCCGCATTCGACCGCATCATCGATCTGCTGCGCGAAGTCATGCCGCGCTATGCCGCCCAGGGGCGCAGCTATCTCAATATCGCTTTCGGGTGTACCGGAGGGAGACACCGCTCGGTTTACAGTGCGGAACGGGCGGCAGAGGTCTTGCGCGAAGATGGATTTTCGCCCACGGTTCTGCATCGCAACCTTGGGTCGCGTCCCGCCGACCGGCTGGAGCGCCGCTAGACCCAAGGGCAAGGAATGGTTAAGGGCCACGCAGGCACACTCTTCGGGCATCGCAACGGAACTGAAGCTGCATGATCGGCATGATCCTCGTCACCCACGGCAAATTGGCCGAACATTTCATCGACGCTATGGAGCATGTCGTTGGCAAGCAGGAGCATGTGGCCACCATATGCATCGGCCCGAACGATGACATGGAACAGCGTCGCGCCGATATCGCCAATGCGATCAAAGAGGTCGACAGCGGCAAGGGCGCCATCATTCTGACCGATCTGTTCGGCGGTACCCCGTCCAATCTGGCAATCTCGCTGCTCGATACGGGGCGGGTGGAAGTCATCGCCGGGATCAACCTGCCCATGCTGATCCGCCTGGCTGGCGCTCGCAAAAGCATGGATGTGGTCGATGCAGTGCACGCGGCGCAGACCGCCGGGCGCAATTACATCACCGTGGCCAGCGAATTTCTGGGCCAGGACATCCAGAGCGCGCGGAAAGCCTCTTGAGCGAGCTGCGCCGGTCAATCGAGGTCGTCAACCAGCGGGGCCTGCATGCACGGGCCAGCGCCAAATTCGTCAACGCGGTTGCCGAACTTCCGGACACGTGCACCGTTCGCGTTGCCAAGGGCGACAACGAAGCGGCCGGCGGCTCGATATTGGGCCTGATGATGCTTGGTGCGGCCAAGGGCGACACGATCGAAATCATCGTGGCAGGCGATAATGCCGAAGCGGTGATGGCCGAACTGTCCGCCATGGTCGAGGATGGCTTCGGAGAGCCGTAGGATCATGGCTTCAAGCGAAATGAACCGCCGTCACATCACCGGTTTTTCCAATCCCACCGTCAAGGCTCTGCGCGCCTTGCGGGAAAAGAAACACCGCAAGGCTTCGGGCAGGTTCCTGGCCGAAGGGCTGCGATTGCTGACCGATGCGCGCGAATGCGGGCATGTGCCCGAAACACTCGTTCTCGCCGATCGCCGTGATCCGCACCCCTTGCTCAGCGCACTGGAAGCCGCAGTTGAATCAGGTGGCGGCGAGGTGATCGAAACCACGCCGGACATCCTTTCCAAGATTACGGGCAAGGACAATCCGCAGGCGGTAGCCGGTGTATTTGCAGAATTCGATACCTCGCTCGGCGCTCTCGACCGGTCACGGAGCGATATCTGGCTCGTCGCGCAGGCCCTTCGCGATCCCGGCAATCTGGGCACGATGTTGCGGACCGGCGATGCCATTGGCGCAGGCGGGGTCATCCTGATCGACGATTGCGCCGACCCTTTCAGTGTTGAGGCGGTGCGCGCCAGCATGGGCGCGGTGTTTACGCAATCCATCGCGCTCGCGCGCTGGGATGAATTCGAAAGCTGGCTGCGGGCAGGCACGGGTCAGCTGGTTGCGGCCAGCCTTCGTGATGCCCAACCCTATCGCAGCGCACCTTACGCCGCGCCCTGCTTCGTCATGGTCGGGAATGAAAGTCGCGGCCTTCCCGAAGAATACGAAATGGCCTGCGATCTGCGAGTGACCATGCCGATGAAAGGGCGCGCAGACAGCCTCAATGCTGCGGTAGCCGCGGCTGTTCTGGGATACGAAGTTCTGGCAGCGCTCGACGCCTGAGGCGCCCGCGCAATCAGGCTGGCTGAAGCTGGCCGTTCAGGCCGAACAGACGCGACACGACATCGTCGGCACCGCTGGGCTTGGCCAGTATCGGTGCATCCAGATCGCGCAATGCTTCTCCGGCCCGGTCGAGGTCGCCGGTATGCAGCAGGAACGGCACGCCGCGTGCGCGTAGCTCGACCGCCACCGGCTCGCAGGTTTCCCCCTTGCCCAGATTGACGTCGAGCACCGCGCCGTCGAACTCCGCTCCGTCCATGGCTTCGAAGGCTTCATCGCAGGATACCGTCACGACTGCCTCGGCCCCTGCATCTTCGAATGCAAGTTGCAGGTCCATCGCGATCAATGGCTCATCTTCAAGTATCAGAATGCACTTCATGATTTCAGCGGCAGCGAGATTTTGGCCCGCAACCCGTCTTCCTCCCATGTCCGGTCGAGCGTTCCGCGCGAGTAGGCCAGTAATCTTTCTGCGATGTCGAACCCCGTACCGGTGATTTCCGGCTCGCCCGAAATGCGGGGACCGCCGGTTTCCTTCCAGTCGATCACCAGCGCCTGGCGTTCGTGCCGGTCCTCCGTGTGATGCCAGGATACGGTGATCTTGCCGTCCTCATTGGACAGCGCGCCATATTTCGACGCATTGGTCGCAAGTTCGTGCAGTGTCAGCCCCATGGCGGAAACCGCATTCGGCTCGGTCCGGGCGCCATTGCCTTCGAACAGGATGCGATCGCCTTCGGGATCGTAGGGATTCAATACCGACCGGATCGCCTGCCCGACCTCAATCGTGCCCAGNGCNGCATCGTCCAGCGTCGGCTCATANGCGCGGCCCAGTGCCTGGACGCGTTCGTTGATCTTGCTCGATACGTTGCGCGCATTCATCGCGCGCCCGGTTATGTTCACGATNCCGCCGATTACNGCAAAGACGTTTTTCAGCCGGTGNGAAACTTCGCGGGCCATCGCCTTGGCGTGNTTTTCTTCCGCACGGGCCAGATGGATGTCGGTNACGTCCCACTGGCTGCCGAAGAAATACCGCAGCTTGCCCTCTTCGTCGTAAATCGGACCGAGATGGAGAGCATTCCAGAATGTCGANCCATCCTTGCGGTAATTCAGCANCTCGACGACCAGCACTTCTTCCGTGCGTATGGCATCGCGGATTTTCGCGACCTGCGACTGGTCGGTCTTGGGGCCCTGCAGGAAACGGCAGTTTCTGCCGACGATCTCGTCCTGCTTGTAACCGGTAAGTTTTTCGAACGCCTTGTTACAGAAGACGATGGGGTCGTCTTCCAGGCGCGGGTCGGTCAGGCAAACCGCCATGCGGGTCTGCGCCATTGCCTGTTCGAAAAGCAGGCCTGACGAGCCGGGGAAGTTGTCCTCCTCGGCATTGAAAGGCCGCCCGGTATGTTGGGCCTGTTCGAAAGTTTTGCGCGACCCATCGCCGTTGCCGCGATGCATGTAAGGGTTTCCTGCTACTTCAACCTGTCTGTTAACCCGGCATATGCCGGTAACTATTGCAGTAGCAACGCCAAAAACGCCGGTGGGGTCCCGGTTTTTTCCCCTTGGCTATTCCGCAGCTTCGCGATCCGGCTGTCCGTCATTGCCGATCAGGGCGGCATCTTCGGCGTTATAGCGCGGTGTCGCCTCGACTATCGGCACCTCGTCGATCTCGCGCTTGCCGATTTCGATGCCCTTGTCGTGCAGCCGGCGTCCGGCGGACAGCACATTGCGCTCGAAACTGCCGACGAACTTGTTGTAATTGTTGACGGCTGTCTCCAGCCCGCCACCCACGCGCTTCATATGTTCGGCAGCCACTGCCAGGCGATCGTACAGTTCCGCCCCCGCCTTGCCGATCTCCACCGCTTCACGCGCGATGGTGTCCTGCCGCCAGACCTGCGCAACGGTGCGCGCGATCGCGACGAGGTTGGTCGGCGTCGCCAGCAACACCTTGTTGCGGAACGCGAAATCCCACAATTCGGGATCGTGCTCGAGCGCGGCGGCCACGAAATGCTCGCCCGGGACGAACATGACCACGTAATCCGGCGTATCGTCGAACTGGCTCTGATAGCTTTTGGAACCCAGCGTCTGGACGTGATTGCGCATGGACTTCGCATGCAGATCGAGGTTTCTGATACGCTCGTTCTCGTCATCGGCCTCGAATGCGGCCTGATAGGCGTTCAGCGATACCTTGGCATCGATCACCAGCTTCTTCTGGCCCGGAACGTGGACCACCGCGTCGGGACGCAGGCGGCCTTCGTCGGTTTCGATCGAATGCTCCAGATTGAAATCGGTATGTTCCGACAGGCCGCATTGCTCCAGCACGTTCTGCAATGCCCGCTCACCCCAGCGCCCCCGCGCCTTGGGGGCATTGGTCAGGGAATTGCCGAGCCGCTGCGCCTCGCGCCGCACTTCCTCTTGCCCGCGCTGCATTTCGGTGATCTGCTGGTAAAGCCGTCCGAATGCATCGGTGCGCTTTTCCTCCAGCGCCGCGACCTGTTTCTCATAGGCTTCCAGCCGCTTGCCCACCGGGTCGAGCAATGCGCGCAGNTTTTCCTCGCTGGTCTTTTCCGAATGGCCAAGCCGNTCGTTCGCCCGCTCGAGGAAGGCTTCCTGNGCCTTCGACAGCACNGCCGAGCCGGTGTTCTGGAATTCCTTGAGCAATTCTTCGCGNGCTTCGATCAGCAGCCGTTTCTGCTCGTCGAAATTGGCNGTCTTNTCCTTCAGCGTCGCGAGNTCGGCGCCCAGTTCGCCATTGCTGCGCCGNAGATTGTCGAGCGCCGCCTCATGGTTCNTGCGCNNATCGCGCAATTCGGCGTCGAGCGCATCGGCCCGCCCTGCNCGCACGGTCGCATTNTCNAGATCGACGATCGCCTTGCGAAACTTCTCTTCGGTCTCGCGCGCTTCCGCGTCGCGCTCCCCATGGCGCGCCTTCCATTCGGCCACGGGCCGCGATCCCAAAAACCATCCCAGGCCCGCTCCTGCGAGCAGCGCCACGATTGCAATGACTGCCATTTCCATGGGTGCAGGCTAGGCGGAACACATGCGGAACACCAGCCCTTTCCTACAGCAATCCCCGACGCTATGTTCGCATCGGGTCCCTCTATTCCAAAGGCACGTCCACGCGACCGTTTTTCTCGAACAAAGCGGTGCCAGCGAATGTACTTCATCAACCAGCCCAGCAAAAAGGCGACCCGCTACCGCGAATCGCCCCTTCGAAATTCGTGATTGTGTAGGACGCCTACGCCGCNTCGCGCAGCTTCTTCAGCTTCTTGAGNGCCATGTTCCGCTTCAACCGCGAAAGATGGTCGATGAANANNATACCTTCGAGATGGTCCATCTCATGCTGAATGCAGGTCGCCATGAGGCCTTCAAGATCCTCTTCATGCGTTTCGCCTTCGAGGTCCTGGTACCGCACACGGCAGGTGGCCGGACGATCGACATCCGCGAAGATGTCGGGCACCGACAGGCACCCTTCCTGATAGCTCGCCAGCTCTTCCGCCGGGTCGAGAATTTCCGGATTGATGAAGACCCGCGGCTCTTTGACGGTCGGGTAATGCACATGTTCGTGGCCGCCGTGATTGCAGACCTCGCCCTCGGCTTCCTCGTCTTCCGGCTGAAGGTCGATCACCAGTACACGCTTGGGAACGCCGACCTGGATCGCCGCCAGCCCGATGCCGGGTGCCGCATACATCGTTTCGAACATGTCCGCGACGAGCTCGTTCAGCTCGTCGTTGAATTCGGTAACCGGTTCGGACACGGTTTTGAGCCGGGGATCCGGCACTTCGAGAATCTGTCTTATCGCCATGGCCNCAAGATATGCGCGTCGCGCCGTTTATTCAATCTGAATAGGGCGCATACTGTGATCGGTCAGCCCATCGGTCTGCGCGCCCGCAGCGCCTGAGCAAGCGTGCCTTCATCCAGATAATCGAGTTCGCCGCCGACCGGCAATCCATGGGCCAACTGCGTGATGCGCACGGGAAAAGCGTCCAGCCTTTCCGCAAGATAATGAGCGGTTGTCTGGCCTTCCAGAGTGGCGTTCATGGCAAGGACGATTTCGTCCACCCCGCCTTCTTCCACACGCGCCAGTAGCGATGCGATGTTGAGATCTTCGGGTCGCACCCCGTCGAGCGCGGACAGCTTGCCGCCGAGTACGTGATACTTGCCAGTAAACAGCTTTGCCCGGTCGAGAGCCCACAAATCGGCCACATCTTCGACCACACAAAGCGATTTCACATCACGCCGCGGATCGGCGCAAATCGCGCACGGATTGGTCGTATCGACATTGCCGCAGGTGTCGCATTCGACGAGCGCCTCCCCAACGGTCGCGAGCGCTTCGAGCAGTGCCGGCAGCGCGCTTTCCCTGCGTTTGACCAGCCACAACACCGCCCGGCGTGCACTACGTGGGCCAAGGCCGGGCAGCCGTGCCAGCACGGAAGCCAGCGTCTCGATCTCTTGCGATGCCATNGNTGCACAGATAGGGGCGCGATAAGAACAGAGAAAGACCACAAGAGCCGTTCATGCGCACAATCTTTATGGGANCGCCGGAATTCGCAGTGCCNACGCTTCAGGCGCTGGTCGATGCCGCGCATGAGGTGGTCTGCGTCTATACCCAGCCGCCGCGTCCGGGCGGTCGGCGGGGAAAAGAACTGACNAAAACACCCGTGCACCAGCGCGNNAGCGATCTCGGGATCGAGGTGCGCCATCCCAAATCGCTCAAGTCTGCAGAGGAGCAGGAGGCCTTTGCCGCNCTGAAGGCCGACGTGGCAATCGTCGCAGCCTACGGCCTGATCCTNCCCCAGCCNATACTCGATGCGCCCNCACANGGCTGTCTCAACGTCCATGCGTCTATCCTGCCGCGCTGGCGCGGTGCCGCGCCGATTCACCGGGCGGTCATGGCGGGCGATCCGGTGACGGGGGTCACGATCATGCAGATGGAAGCGGGCCTCGATACCGGCCCGATGATTACATTTGCGCGAACCCCTATCGAAGACAAGACAACCGGCGAACTCACTGACGAACTTGCCGAGATCGGGGCGCAACTGATGGTCGGCACGTTGATCGATCTGACCGCGCTGCATCCGCTGGAGCAGGACGACAAGGACGCGAGCTACGCCGACAAGATCGACAAGGCAGAGGCGCGGATCGACTGGAACCGTCCCGCCGGGGATGTAATCCGGCACATCCATGGTCTGTCACCTTTCCCCGGCGCATGGTTCGAGCTCGACGAAACCCGTGTCAAAGTGCTGCGTGCCGAATGTGTCGAAGCCGCCGGTTCGCCCGGCGAAGTGACCGACGATCGCCTGACGATCGCTTGCAGCGAAGGCGCTATTCGTCCGGTCGAACTACAGCGTGCTGGCAAACCGAAGATGAATCTCGACACCTTTCTGCGCGGCAAATCGGTTGCCAAAGGAACCCGCCTCGCTTGACCCGTTTTGCTCTGACCCTCGAATTCGACGGAACCCCGTTCTTCGGCCTCCAGCGGCAGAAGGACGGGCCGAGCGTGCAGCAGGCAGTAGAGGAAGCGGCATATCGCGTTCTTGGTGAAGAAGTCCGGCTGCACAGCGCTGGCCGCACGGACACCGGTGTTCATGCACTCGCCATGCGCAGTCATTTCGACATCGAGAAGCATATAGAGCCTTTCCGACTGATGGAGGCGCTCAACGCTCATTTACGCCCCGATCCCATAGCGGTGACGCATTGCGAAGTGGTGGCGGACGATTGGCATTCACGCTTTTCCTGCTCTGGCCGCGCATATGTCTATCGCATTGCAAATCGCCGCGCGCCGCTGACCTTGGAGAAAGATCGCCTTTGGCAGGTGCCGCAGGATCTGGACCACGAAGCCATGCACCGGGCGGCGCAAACGCTGGTTGGCTTACATGATTTCACCACGTTCCGTTCCGTGCACTGTCAGGCGGAAAGCCCGATAAAAACTCTCGACCGGCTAGACGTTGAGCGGGATGGTGATGAAGTTCGCATTCATGCAGCAGCGCGCAGTTTCCTTCATCATCAGGTACGATCNATGGTCGGCTGTCTGGCGCTTGTGGGAATGGGCCGGTGGCGCGAAACACGATTGGCCGAAGCGCTGCAAGCGCGCGATCGACAAGCGCTTGGGCTCAATGCTCCTCCGCACGGCCTTTATTTCGTTCGGGCCGTCTATCCCGACGATACTTGACCTAACGTCACCCTAGCCAAGGCCGATTTCGCGGCGTAGCGACACGCCCAATACGTTTCGTATCGCAACGAAAGGGCACGAGGATGACGACTACAGGCAAACAACTTTTCACCACTCTGACGAGCGATGGCACCCTCACCGTCGAGATCGCAAATAGCGAGTTTCCCGATCCCACCGGCAATCAGGTGCTGGTAAAAATGGAGGCCGCGCCGATCAATCCGAGCGACCTCGCAATTCTGACCGGCGCTGCAGATTTCGAAAATGCCGAATATTCGCCGGGTAAGGTCGTCGCAAAGATGCCCGAGCCGTTCAACAGCGGGCAGAAAGCGCGCCATGGCCAGCGCCTGCCAGCCGGTAACGAAGGTGCGGGCACGGTGGTCGCCACGGGCGATTCCGACATGGCCAAGGCGTTNATGGGCCAGCGCGTCGCCTGCGTGCCGGGCACGGCCTACAGCCAGTATGCAATCGCCGACGCTTCGATGTGCCTGCCGCTGGGCGATCACAGTGCAGAGGACGGCGCATCGAGCTTCGTTAACCCCATGACCGCTCTCGGTTTTGCGGAAAACGCGAAGATGGATGGTCAGGAAGCAATCCTTCACACTGTCGGCGCCTCCAATCTGGGTCAGATGCTCGTGAAAATCTGCCNGGAAGATGGCCTTGGTTTGGTCAATATCGTGCGGAAGAGCGATCAGGTCGACTTGCTGAANGATCTCGGCGCGAAGCACATCGTCAATTCTGCGGATGGCGATTTCATGGATCAGCTAAAATCCGCGATCGACGAAACCAACGCCTTCTACGGCTTCGACCCTATCGGTGGCGGCAAGATGGTCGACAGCTGCTTCAAGGCGATGGAGCAGGTCGCTTCGAAAAAGATGAGCGANTATTCGCGCTATGGTTCGAACCAGCAGAAGCGGATGTTCATTTANGGCCGGCTGGACATGGGNCCCACCACCCTCACCCCNTCCTATGGTTTCGGGTGGACCCTNTCGGGATGGCTNCTGACGCCGTTCCTGCAGATGGCCGGGGGCGAGACTGTCGCCCGAATGCGCAAGCGCGTGCTGGACAATCTGACCACCACCTTTGCCAGCAGCTACAAGTCGAAGGTCGACCTTGAAGGCATGCTGACAAAGGAAGCGATTCTGGATTACCGCCAGATGAAAACCGGCGAGAAATATCTGGTTATGCCCAACGGCTGACTTAGCGTCCGTCGAAAGCGCGCTGGATGGCGGCGGGCTCGGTCTCGCCGCCCGCCAGCAGCAATTGCAGCAGAATGCGTGCCTTCTGCGGGTTCAGCGCACGAGCAGCAACAAAAGCGTTCGTATCGTCGTCGGGTTCGCGATCGACCATGCCCTCGTCCGCGCGACTGGCGCGCACGACCAGTGTGCCCTCTCTTGCGAGCTTGACCAGTTCCTGGCGCACACATTCCGGCAAATTTCCTTCACCCACGCCCGCCACCACCACGCCGCGCGTTGTGCTGCCTAGCTGGCGGGATACGCTTTGCGCATCCAGCCCGGCGTAAACATACAGGATCGCAACTTCCGGCAGATCTTTCGGCAGGCCGCACCGAGCCGGCGTATCGCTGCGCCAAGGCGCTCCGAACCACTCAAGCGAGGCGGGTGTCACCATGCCTACCGATTCGCGAGGGAAGCCGCGAAACGCTTCGGTGCCGCGTGTGCGGACCTTGTAGACATCTCGCGCTGCGAAGATGCGATCGCCCATGACTACCAGCACCCCTCGCCCCGCAGCCTGCGCATCACTGGCCACGCGCACGGCATTGGCGAAGTTTCGCAAACCGTCGTAGCCNACAGCATCGGCAGGCCGCATCGCACCCACCACCACGACCGGTTTGTTCGCCGGCAAAGTCAGATCGAGCAGGAAAGCGGTTTCTTCCAGCGTATCGGTACCGTGCGTAANGATAAGCCCGTCNCATTCCTCNTCAGCAAGGGCTTCCATNGCGCGCGCATGCAGCGGGTGCCACACGGCNGGTCCGACATCGGCCGAATCGATATTCGCGATCTGCGTTCCTGAAAGCTCAGCTTCAAGACCGAGCCCCCCGACCCGCTCGAGGTAATCCTCGATTCCGATCTCTCCCGCGCGATAATCCTTCGCGATGGCACTGCCAGCTATCCCGGCAATCGTGCCACCGGTAGCCAATACGGTGAGCTTGCTCTTCATATGCAGCCGCCTAGCGGCGCCCATGCAATCTCGGCAATTGATTTTGAAGATTTGGACGCTATTAGCAGCACCTCCGCACATGGAGCGGGCGCTTAGCTCAGTTGGTAGAGCATCTCGTTTACACCGAGAGGGTCGGCGGTTCGAGCCCGTCAGCGCCCACCATCCCCCGACAGGGGCCACACAGGCGGTAGCGCGGGAGAGGGTATCCGCCAGACCTATGACATCGCGATCATTGGATGTGGTCCGGCAGGCCTTGCCGCGGCCATCCTGTTGCATGGCGATGGTCACCAGGTGACGCTGTTCGAGCGATTCGATCAGGCACAACCTCTGGGTTCCGGCCTGATGCTGCAACCTTCGGGTATGGCCGTTCTCGACCGGATGGGCCTGTCGAATGAAATCGCTGCCCGCGGCGCGCGGATCGACGCACTGTTCGGTCTCGACGAACACGGTCGAACGGCATTGGACGCCCCCTATTCCAAGCTCGGGTCAGGTGAGGCGTTCGGAATCGGTATCCACCGGGCAAGCCTGTTCGCGGTGCTGTATGCGCGGGCAATCGCAGCGGGCATATCCATTCGCACCGGGTCGGAAATCCACAACAGCGTATTGGAAGGGCGAAGACGTCACATNATCGCGCGTGACGGCACCCGTGCGGGACCCTTCGATCTGGTCGTAGACGCAAGCGGATGGGCGTCACGTATCGAGTTCGGCGAGCAGCGGGGCCTGCTCCCGTTCGGCGCACTATGGGCGGCAATTCCTGTCGAGCCGAGTGATCCGCACGCGAAAAACTTCCTCGAACAGCGCTATCGCCGCGCCTCCCAGATGATCGGCATACTGCCAATCGGCTCGCGCGGCCCGGGCTTGCCTGACGAGGTGGCTCTGTTCTGGTCGTTGAAGCGCGACGAGTATTCTCAGTGGCGGTCCTCACCGCTCGCTGTATGGAAAAGCCAGGTCCGCACTCTGTGGCCCGAGGCCGATTTCCTCCTGGACAGAATTTCCTGTCACGACGACCTTACCTTTGCACGTTACGCCCATCGCAGCTCGCATCGCCCGTATCGTGAACGCCTCGTACGAATCGGGGATGCCTGGCATTCAGCAAGTCCGCAACTCGGCCAGGGAGCGAACATGGCCTTGCTCGATGCGTGGGGGCTCGCAGCAGGTCTGCGCGAAGGACGCACTCTAACCGAAGGATTACGACTGTCCGCCAGCTGGCGGCGCGATCATGTCGCGCTGTATCAGGCGGTGACGGCCGCGTTCACGCCCCTGTTTCAATCGAGCGATGACTTATGGCCGTGGATCCGCGACCGCATCGTCGCGCCGCTATCCCGTTTTGGCCCGGTGGCGCGGATACAGGCACAGCTGGTGAGCGGATTGTTCGGATTTCCGCTCCCCATGCTCGGCCTGGAAGTGCCCGACTATTCGGCGATCGCCGCGTCGATGGCCGCTCGCGCGTCCTCGCTGGACCAATCGTAATCGCCCTGTACGCGCCAGATTTCCTGACCGGCACCATCGTACAGGACGGTCGTCGGCATGACCCCGCCCCCAATCGCAAAGCTGAGTTCGTTTTCCGGGTCCATCCAAGGTTCGAGCCGGGCGTAACCCTTTTCTGCGAAGAATGGCGCGACTTTCTCGGCGCCNTGCATGTCCTGGCTNGCCGTCACCACCCTGAGCCGGCCGTCGTACTCGCTCGCCAGATCGTCCAGCAGCGGCATTTCCTTCACACACGGGGCACACCAGGTTGCCCAGAGGTTGAGCAGNACCGGCGTGCCCTGCAACGCCCCGAGATTGAGCGTGCGCCCATCCGGGTTGCTCAGGTTGACCGCGGGCATCAGCGCGCCGGCCTCACTGGTATCGATTTCTCCGGTAGGCACGGATGAAGCGCTGCTTTCTTGCGCGTCTTCCGACGTGCCCCTATCGCAGGCCGCGACAGCAAGACCGAGGACGATGGCTAGCGTGAACGACGTACGGGACACGAAAAACTCCAACAGCATGTGGGGAGGCAGGTTCGCNGAAGGNCCTAGCGCGATCATGCGCGAAATCAATGCCTCAATCCCTTTCGACAAGGCGCTCTGGCGCGAGGATATCGCGGGAAGCCGGGCGCATGTGGCCATGCTGGCCCAGCAAGGCATTGTGAGCGAGGCTGACGCGAAGGCGATCGATGAAGGCTTGCAGCAAGTCGCGGCCGAATATGAACGCGACGGCGTACCCGAGGATTGGGACCTCGAGGACATCCACATGACCGCCGAAGCCCGCCTGACCGAGATCGTGGGCCCCGCTGCCGGGCGCTTGCACACGGCCCGCAGCCGCAACGATCAGGTGGCGACCGATTTCCGCATGTGGGTGCGCAGCGCCATGCAGCGCTCCATTGCGGGTATCGATGCTCTGCTTTCCGCGCTGGTCGGCAGGGCCGAGGAGCATGCCGATAGCATCATGCCCGGGTTCACCCATTTGCAGACGGCGCAACCGGTGACCCTAGGACATCATCTGCTCGCCTATTTCGAAATGCTGATCCGTGATCGCTCGCGCTTTGCCGATGCCCTGGTACGGATGGATGAATGTCCGCTCGGCTCGGCAGCACTGGCCGGAACGGGGTTCGATATCGATCGCGACATGACGGCAAGCGCCCTCGGTTTCGCGCAGCCGACCCGTAATAGTCTCGATGCCGTGTCCGACCGTGATTTCGCGCTCGACTACTTGATGGCTGCGAGCCAGTGCTCGCTTCACCTCAGCCGCCTGGCGGAAGAATTCATCATCTGGGCCAGCCAGCCCTTCGGTTTCGTCAAGCTGCCGGATACGCTTTCGACCGGCAGTTCGATCATGCCGCAGAAGCGTAATCCCGATGCAGCCGAACTGGTGCGCGGGCACGCAGGCCGGGTCATCGGGTGCGCGACCAGTCTGATGATCACCATGAAGGGCCTCCCTCTCGCCTATTCGAAAGACATGCAGGACGACAAGCCGCCGGTNTTCGAAGCTGCCGGTCTGCTCGATCTCAGCCTGGCGGCAATGGCGGGGATGGTGGCNGACAGCCGCTTCGAAACGGCTCGCATGCGCCAGGCGGCCGAAGCGGGACATGCGACCGCCACCGATCTTGCCGACTGGCTGGTCCGGCAGGCCGACATCCCGTTTCGCGAGGCCCATCATATCACGGGCGCGGCGGTAAAGCTGGCCGACGAAAAAGGCGTGGCGCTGGACGGTCTGTCCATCGGCGATCTTAAGGCGATCGATGCCCGGATCGACGAGCGTGTGTTCGATGCGCTGTCGGTCGATGCTTCTGTCGCGGCACGCGCGTCCTATGGCGGCACCGCCCCTGTTCGCGTAAGGGAACAGGTAGCCGCGGCGAAAAAGCGCCTCGGGCTGGAGGATTGATGCGTAACTGGGTTGTACTTGCCGCTTTGCTCATGCTCGGTGCTTGCGGGCAGAAATCCGCACTGGAACCGGTTGAAGGATCGTCGCTTCCGCCCGCACCCTATGGCGCGCAGGTCCAGCCGACTGCGGACGAACTCCTTGAACTGGATCCGGAAGCGGCGCCCGATCGCAACGTGGAACTGCGCACTCGCTCGGAGGAACGCGAGGACGATCCGTTCGACCTCCCTCCCCAGTAATTTCAGCGCCCGAAGCAAGGCTTGCTCGACAGTGACGCGCGCTTTCGGCACAGGCGGCAGCCATGGACTATTTCCAGCTTAAAGACGGCGTCCTCCACGCCGAAGACGTTGCCCTGTCCCGTATCGCGGAAGAGGTGGGCACACCGGTTTACGTCTATTCGCGCGCTACTCTCGAACGCCATGCTCGGGTCTTCCGGGATGCGCTTTCCGGCCTCCATGATCCGCATATCGCCTTCGCGGTTAAGGCGAATCCGAACCTTGCAGTTCTCAAGGTCTTGGCCAACGAAGGCTATGGCGCGGACGTAGTTTCCAGCGGCGAACTCGCGCGCGCGTTGGCAGCCGGCATGAAACCTGCGGACATCGTTTTTTCGGGTGTCGGCAAAACCCATTCGGAACTCCTGCATGGACTGGAAGCAGGCATCGGCCAGTTCAATATCGAGAGCGAGGAAGAGGGATACGAACTGGCTGCAATCGCTGAACGGCATGGCAGCCGCGCAGCCTGCGCCCTTCGCGTCAATCCCGATGTCGATGCCCGCACCCATGAAAAAATCTCGACTGGCAAGCGGGAGAACAAGTTCGGTGTCCCGCTGGATCGAGCTGCCGAAATCTATACCCGGCTTGCGCAGGAAGACGGCNTGGATATGCGGGGCGTGGCCGTCCACATCGGCAGCCAGCTTTCAACTCTCGAACCCTTGGAAACCGCCTTCGAGAAAGTCGGCACGCTCATTGCGGAACTGCGGGATAAGGGCTGCGCCGTCACGCATGCCGACCTCGGTGGCGGTCTGGGTGTTCCTTACAAGGCGGGAGAAAAAATGCCCTCGCCCGAAGAATACGGCGCGATGGTCGCCCGGGTGACTGCGAAATGGGATGTCCGCCTCATGTTCGAACCGGGCCGCGTCATCGCGGGCAATGCCGGCGTCCTGCTAACGCGGGTCATCCGATCCAAGCGCAGCGGGAACGGGCCGCCTTTCGTAGTGGTCGATGCTGCAATGAACGATCTTGCGCGACCGGCCATGTATGGTGCCTGGCATGATTTCGATGCAGTCGCGCCGACCGGTGATCGCATGACCGCACATATCGTGGGTCCGATCTGCGAGACCGGCGACACCTTCGCGATGGACCGCGAATGCGACGCGCTGGTGGCGGGCGATCTCGCCGTCTTCCGAACGGCGGGCGCCTACGGCGCGACCATGGCGTCTTCGTATAATTCCCGCGGTTTCGTGGCCGAAGTGCTGGTAGACGGCGATCGCTTTGCCGTGGTGGCGGACCGCATTGCGGCGGCGGCCATAATGGATGCCGAACGCGTACCGGACTGGCTCGGCTGATGCATTCGCTCCCGCTTTTCCATCGCATTTCGGGGAAGCGCGTCGTCGTGGTNGGCGTNGGTGACATGGCCGANGCNAAAGCCCGNCTAGTCGAACGGGCGGGCGGCATTCCATGCGCTGAAACCGAAGCGCATCATGCGCAGCTTGCCTTCGTTGCGCTGGAGGACAAGCGGACTGCCGAGAGCGCGGCCCGCCGGCTTAAGCAGGCCGGTTTGCTGGTGAATGTCGCCGACCAGCCCGACCTTTGCGATTTTACCTTGCCCAGCGTGCTTGACCGCGATCCGGTACTGGTGGCGGTAAGTACGGGCGGAGCGTCGGCTGGCCTGGCCAAGCACCTTCGCCTCCGTCTCGAAGCCATACTGCCCCAGACCCTCGGTACACTGGCTACGGNTTTGTTCACNGCCCGTGACAGGATCCGCACCCGCTTTCCCGAAAGCAATGCGCGCAGGCGAGCGATCGATGCAGCACTCCAGGAACATAGCGTGCTCGATCCGTTCGAAGAGGCGAGCGCCGCTTCAGTTGAAAACTGGCTGGATGGCGCACAAGAAAACGCGAGTTTACAGGTCGTTGAATTTACTATTGCGAGCGATGACCCCGAAGATTTGACGCTGCGTCAGGCACGCGTTCTGGGAAAGGCCGACATCATTCTGCATGATGCACACATTCCGGATACCATTCTGGCGCGCGCTCGCGCCGACGCTGTTAGGAAAGCACTGCCCGCCGACCCGTTGGCCGAGGGATTCACTGTAATTCTACGCCGTAAGGGCTAGACGCCCGCCAGTTCCGCAGCGCCGACTTCCGCAAGATAGCTGGCCATCGCGTCGGCCGTTGTATCTGCAAGAGCGATATAAGCGCGGCGGCGATCGTGGGGATCGGAAACGCGCATCAGTAGATCGGCATCGACCATCTGGCCAATCCAGCGCAGGGCCGTGGTCGCTGGCACGCCCGCTGCGATACAAAGCGAAGTGACGCTAACCCGTCGCCGCTCTGATCGAGCAGCCGCCAGGTCGAGCAGAATATCCCAGGCGGGGTCGGCAAACAAACCGGCATCGAAATACTGCGCGCGCAATTGCCGGGCCTTTATCAGCCTGCGGATAATGGAAGAGTCAGGCAACTGGACCCGCTCGGTCCGTTTTNGAGAGCCCGANTGATCGTCTTCCNCACCTCGCCATCCGGGAGACGGAGATTCAAATCGAAACGCGCCGCCCCCGGCTCGCTGTCCCGGNGACATTNATTCCAGCCTTTNGGCAATNCGNCCCACCTGTTCAGTGAGACGGAGCAGCATCAAGCGGTCGTCTTCCCCCATTTCCCGCAAACGCAGATTTGGAAGAAGCGCAAGCACGCGGCCAATGGCAATCACGCGTTCTGCACGGGCCGGATCAACGAGAATCTGTACTGCGGACATCGAAAGACATCCAAAGACGCTGTCGAGCGCCCCCATCGTTGTGGAAATGACCAGATGGGCACCGGCCTTGCCGCCGCGCATATCCAGCCGGGATAAGAGCGCCATCGCATCCGCAGTGGCTTCAGAACAATCGACGAGCACCAGATCCCCCANCGCCGTCAGNGGCCCTTGTGCGTATTCTTCCAGACTGCAGCTATCGAGCACGCGNAAACCGGCAGAAGATGCATCCGCACACATTTCTTCCCGCAGATAATCGCGATCNGCCAGCACCGTTACGGTCAGCTGGCATCCNGCAGCATTGCATATCGGCTCGTACAGAAAATCCTGCTGCATCGAATCGCGCTCCATNCNTCTTTCTCGAACAAAATGAGAACAAAGNAGGGTTGAGTCAAGAATNCTGNCTATGCTATCTGCAGTCCAGCAGCGACATGGNTCNNAGGAGTGGCCGGATTGCTTTGTCGAACTACGGCCGGATTTCGATCGGTGTGCCATCAGGNACGAGGCTCCANACCTCCGCTATTTCCGCGTTGGACATTGCGATGCAACCATCGGTCCAGTCACCTGGTACGCGCGCATCGAACGGCATGCCGTTGGGTTGTCCGTGAATAAAGATAAGCCCGCCCGGAGACCGCCCGCGCGCATTTGCGAATGCCCTGTCCTGCGCATTGGGATAATCGATATACAGGCTGAGATAATAGCTCGACTGTTCGTTACCGTAGCTGATCGTATAAAGCCCTTCCGGCGTTCGCTCGTCACCTTCGAACTGTTTGTGACCCACCGGCGCATCGCCATATTGCAGACCTGAATAAGCGCGGATGACCTTGCCGTCCTGATAGAGCCATAACTTGCGGTCGGACTTGTCGATCAAAACGAAATCGGCTCGCTCCCCCGCTCGGGCCTNCTGGGCTTGAGCAGGCGGTGCGGNAAGCAGCAGGGCCGCGNCTAGCAGGCAAAACGAGATGGCGGCGAAGCGCATGGCTTCGCCACCATAGCGCANTTTCGGCCTNAATCNATGAATGGATCGCGCATCAGTATGGTATCGTCGCGCTCCGGACTGGTCGACACCAGCGAGACGGGGGTNTCGATCAATTCCTGNATGCGTTGNATATACTTCACGGCNTTGGCCGGGAGATCGGCAAAGCTACGCGCGCCAGCAGTGGACTCCGTCCAGCCATCCATGGTTTCATAGATCGGCTCGAGTGCCGCCTGGTCGGCCGAATGACTTGGGAAGTAATCGTATACCTGGCCGCGAAGGCGATAACCCGTACAGATTTTCACCTCGTCCAGCCCATCCAGCACGTCGATTTTAGTCAAGGCGATNCCAGTGACNCCNCTGATCGCACAGCTCTGACGNACAAGCACCGCATCGAACCAACCCACACGGCGCTGGCGCCCGGTAACNGTGCCGAACTCGTGACCACGCTCCCCGATACCCTGGCCAATTTCGTCTTCCAGCTCGGTTGGAAACGGCCCACCACCCACGCGAGTGGTATAAGCCTTGACGATACCGAGCACATAACCGGTTGCATTGGGCCCGAGGCCGCTNCCCGCTGCCGCAGTGCCGCTGACAGTATTTGAGCTGGTAACGAACGGATAGGTTCCGTGATCGATATCGAGCAGTACGCCCTGCGCACCNTCGAACAGAATTTTGGCTCCTGCCTTGCGAACCTTCTTGAGCCGCTTCCACACCGGTTGGGCGAACTGGAGCACAAACGGAGCGATTTCGCGCAATTGCGAAAGCAGTTCCTCCCGATCGATGGGTGGTTGGTCGAAACCCGCACGAAGCGCATCGTGATGGGCGCAGAGACGGTCCAGTTGAGGGTCGAGNTCGTCGAGATGCGCAAGGTCGCATACCCGAATGGCTCGGCGGCCAACCTTGTCCTCGTAAGCCGGCCCGATCCCGCGACCGGTTGTCCCGATCTTGCCCGATCCGGCAGCCGTCTCCCGCAATCCGTCAAGGTCGCGGTGAAACGGCAGGATCAGCGGGCAGTTGTCTGCGACAGCGAAGTTGTCGGGATTGATCTCGACGCCCTGCCCCTCGAGCTTTTCCACCTCGGCCTTGAGATGCCAGGGNTCCAGCACCACGCCATTGCCGACAATNCTCAANGTNCCGGTGACGATACCGCTCGGCAATAACGAGAGCTTGTACGTCGTATCGCCAACCACGAGCGTGTGGCCCGCGTTGTGGCCACCCTGAAAACGCACGACGGCATCGGCCCGACTGGCAAGCCAATCGACGATTTTGCCTTTGCCCTCATCGCCCCACTGGGCACCGATTACGGTCACATTTGCCATGATTACGCCTTTTCCCCTGCCAGGGGATCCACGAGGTCCTTCGACAGGACTCGACCAAGGGATGGAATGGAGAAGCGGAAACCCGCTTCAAATGCGGTGCGCGACCTAGGGGGCCATGGGTTTCCCGTCAAGCCGCGGAAACTTTGCTGCGCTCTACCATTGACTGAACACAAGGAGATTTCATGACAGACTATCCCATGCTCACCCTGAACGATGGCCGCCAGCTTCCGCAGATCGGCTTCGGTACGTACCAGATCGATAATGACAAAGCCGCAGAAGCTGTGCGGACGGCCGTCGATGTTGGTTACAAAATGGTCGATACGGCAGCCGTTTATCAGAATGAAGACGGCGTCGGTGACGGCCTGACCGAAACTCCGGACATCTTCCTGCAGACGAAAATCTGGAACGCGAGCCAAGGGTACGACAGGACTCTGAAAGCGGCAGAGAAGTGCCTTGCGCGCTTGGGGCGTGATCACGTCGACATGCTGCTCATTCACTGGCCCTGTCCGGAGAAAGGGTTGTTCGTCGANACGTGGAAAGCACTGATCGAGCTTCGCGATCAGGGAAAAGCCAAATCCATCGGCGTGTCAAACTTTAGGACGGAAGATCTGAAGCGGATCGCGGATGAAACTGGGGTAACGCCCGCTCTCAATCAAATTGAACTGCATCCGTCCTTTCAGCAACGCGAACTGCGCAAGCAGCATAGCGATATGGGTATCGTCACGCAAAGCTGGTCCCCCCTTGGACAAGGCGCGGGCATGGAAAATTCAACGATTGCGAGCATTGCCGAAGAGACTGGGCATTCAGCCAGTGCNGTGATCTTGCGGTGGCATCTGCAGCACGGGCTTTGCCCNATNCCNAAGGCTTCCAGCCGTGACCATATCGAAGCAAACTTCTCAGCGATCTCTTTCACCCTGTCGGATNAACAGATGAAACGGATCGACGCATTGGACGATGCTGATGGCCGGATAGGTCCAGAGCCGAGCAAACTGAACGAGTAAGATTGGAGAAAGCCGGGGATGCAGCCTGCTAAAGAGACTGCTAAAGGCGGCGCCGTGAAAACCGAACCCGCCCCTCGACCGATCCGCATTGCCGCGCTCTACCAGTTCGCGAGATTTGACGATCCCGCGTCCATCAAGCCCGATTTGTCGGCGTGTATGGAAAAGNCTGGCGTGCGCGGCACTCTGCTTCTGGCCCGTGAAGGGATCAATGGCACCATCGCAGGNTCGGACGAGAGTATCGACGCCGTTCTCGCTCATGTCCGCGCCTTGCCCGGCTGCTCCAACATCGAGGTCAAGGAATCGCGTTCCGACACGATGCCCTTCCATCGCACCAAAGTGCGGCTGAAGAAGGAGATCGTGACAATGGGCCAGCCCGATCTCGATCCGTTGTCCGGAGTGGGTACCTATGTCGATCCCCAAGACTGGAACGCGCTGATCGCCGATCCCGACGTGATTGTGATCGATACTCGCAACNATTACGAAGTGCAGATTGGNACCTTCGAAGGGGCGATCGACCCTGAAACGAAAAGCTTCGGAGAGTTCCCCGATTGGTTCCGAGCCAAGCGGGCAGAGATCGAAGACACGGGTCGCTCACCAAAGATCGCCATGTTCTGCACAGGCGGCATCCGCTGCGAAAAGTCGACCGCCTTCGCTCGTTCCGAAGGGGTGGAGGAAGTCTACCACCTCAAAGGCGGCATTCTGAACTACCTCGAACATGTTCCGGAACAGGAAAGCCTGTGGCGCGGTGAATGCTTCGTCTTCGATGAACGGGTCAGCGTGGGCCATGGTCTCAAGCTTGGCNATCATTCACTATGTCGTGCGTGCAGGCGGCCCTTNAGCNGGGAAGATATGGCGCACGAGCATTTCGTNNAAGGCGTATCGTGCCACCGCTGCCATGNCGAACGCAGCGAAGAACAGCGAGCTCGTTATAGCGAGCGGCACCGACAGGCGGCGTTGGCCGACGCGCGCGGACAGGATCATATCGGTCGCAAGGATGATATCGAAACGGATGACTGAGGTGATCCTCTACAGTTTCCGTCGTTGTCCCTATGCGATGCGCGCTCGCATGGCGTTGAGTGTGAGCGGTGCCAGTTACGAACACCGCGAAGTGGTGTTGCGCGACAAGCCGCCCGAGATGCTGGAGGTGTCACCCAAGGGAACGGTCCCTGTTCTGGTCGTGCCGGGTGCCCCGCCTTTGGAAGAAAGCCTGGAAATCATGCACTGGGCCTTGGGACAAAACGATCCGGAAGGCTGGCTCGATCGAAGTGATCCGCACTTGATCGAGACCAATGACGGCCCCTTCAAGCACCATCTGGATCGCTACAAATACGCGACCCGCTATGATGACGTGGACCCTCAAGAGCACCGGGCGGCAGCGTTCGATATTCTCGAGCAACTCGACGAGCGGCTGGCCGGTACCGCCTATTTATGCGGAGCTCGGCGCGGCTTGGCAGACATCGCGATTTTTCCCTTCATCCGTCAGTTTGCCAATGCCGACCGTGCTTGGTTCGACGTGTTGGACCTGCCCGCTCTCCAAAAGTGGCTGGAAGGACTCCTCGCCTCGGACCTTTTCGCCGGGGTGATGCAGAAACATCCGCAATGGAAGTCAGCGGATTAGAGCGTCCGGGGGGCGTCCCCATTCAGAACATGCGAACATCCCAGCTGCTGCGGGTCGTCGGTCGGTTCAACCGCCGCCACCGTACGCCAGCCNATCGCTCGCAGCCGGGCTGCCGTCCCACGATCATGGCCGAGCGGGAGAAAAAGCTTCTTCCCNTCATCGCCATTCGTGGCACCTAGCGCATCNAGCANCGGGTCCATGTAGAGCGAAAAACCTGTCGCAGCTTCTTCGCTCCCGCGAATAGTATAAGTCCCACCTCGCCCAAGCGCGCCGCGCGCTCCGTCGCCATAAAGCGTGAAGCCGAACCAGCTCTGGTATTCGAAACCATGCCGTTCCGTGGGATCNAGCGTTACCCGTGCTCGCTCACCGATCGTCGCCGCAATCGTCCTCAAACCCTNGATCCTGCTGGCCAGCGCNCCGCCNGCATCAAGCGCGGCGAGCTTGNCGATGGCCGTCGCAAAGTCACCNGTGGCATAGAGTAGCGGAAGGTAGGCATCGCCGCCCGCTTCGCGCAGACCGCCNGCATCCTTCGTGTCGAGTTCGCGCCGCACCGCTTCGCGCTGGTCCGGTGCCAGGGGCATGGCATCCTGCGCCAGAGCGTCGACTAGATCTGGCAAGGTAAAATCGACCGAGATATTGGTAACGCCTGCAGCCGTGAGCGCGTCGATCGCGACCGAGACGATTTCGNTNGCCGCTGCCACGCTGTCCGTTCCGATCAACTCCGCGCCCATTTGCAACCGCTGGCGTGCCGGATCCAGCTGGCTCGCGCTGAGGAAGGCGACGTCACCTGCATAACAAAGGCGCAAGGGGCGCGGCGCATGTGCCATACCCGTCGCCGCGATACGCCCGATCTGCACCGTGATGTCGCTGCGAAGCGCGAGTGTTCGCAAACTGTCAGGATCGGTAAAACGCACCATCCGGCGCGTCGCCACGCCATCCATGCGGCCGGCCAGCGATTGTTCGAACTCGACCAGTGGAGGGCGGACGCGGTCATAGCCGTGGCCATCCATCGCATCGAGTACTGCGCGCATCGCAGAAGTGATCTTGCGGGCGCGATCCGGCAGAGCGTCTTCGAGACCGACAGGCAGGAGGTCGTCAGCTGTTGTCATAATGACGCGCCCCCTGCCCTATCGTTTGTCAGAACGCCAGCGGCATCACGGTCTTCACGCCTTCCAGCGCGCAGGCCGCCTTTACGACGTCGTCCGGGATCGGCTGGTCGACACTCAGCAGAAGCACCGCTTCCCCTCCGGCCGCGCGGCGGCCAAGGTTGAACGTGCCGATGTTGATGCCGTTCTCGCCCAGAAGAGAGCCGATCCGGCCGATGAAACCGGGCGCGTCCTCATTCACGATATAGAGCATATGGCCATCGAGTTCGGCTTCGATCCGGACGCCGAAGATTTCCGTCAGACGCGGCGCATCGGCACCGAACAGCGTACCGGCGACCGAACGGTCGCCAGCCTCGGTGCCCACCGTGACACGCAGCAGGGTGTTATAGGCGCCTTCCTTCTCGTGGCGAATGGACCGGATGTCCAGGCCACGTTCCTTGGCCAGAAAAGGCGCATTGACCATGTTCACCGTGTCCGAATACTGCCGCATCAGGCCGGCCAGAACCGCGCCCTCGATCGGCTTGCCGGAAAGCTCTGCAGCGGCACCCTCGCGCTCGATGCTGATCTTGGTCAGATTTCCATGTGCAAGCTGACCCACGAGACTGCCGAGGTTTTCCGCCAGCTTCATATAGGGTTTTAGCTTGGGCGCTTCTTCGGCGCTCAGCGATGGCATGTTGAGGGCATTGGTAACGCCGCCGCTGACCAGATAATCAGCCATCTGTTCCGCCACCTGCAGCGCGACGTTGACCTGCGCTTCGGTCGTGCTGGCACCAAGATGCGGGGTGCAGATGAAATTGGGTTTGCCGAACAGCGGGCTGTCCTTGGCCGGCTCCGTCTGGAACACGTCCAGGGCCGCCCCGGCGACCTGCCCACTGTCGAGAGCTTCTGCGAGCGCTGTTTCGTCGATCAACCCACCTCGTGCGCAATTGACGATCCGGACACCGGGCTTCGTTTTCGCAAGATTTTCCTTCGACAGGATATTGCGTGTTTCGTCGGTCAGCGGCGTGTGCAGCGTAATGAAATCCGCCTTGCCGAGCAGCGTATCGAGGTCTGCTTTCTCCACGCCGATTTCTACTGCACGCTCTTCGGTGAGGAAGGGATCGTAAGCCACGACCTTCATCCGCAGTCCCAAAGCGCGCGCAGCGACGATCGATCCGATATTGCCCGCGCCGATAAGGCCAAGCGTCTTACCGGTAACCTCGACGCCCATGAAGTCGTTCTTGGGCCATTCNCCGGCCTGCGTCCGCGCGTTNGCGGCCGGNATCTGGCGCGCAAGNGCGAACATCATGGCGATGGCNTGCTCGGCCGTGGTGATCGAATTGCCGAAAGGCGTGTTCATCACCACCACNCCCTTGGCGCTGGCGGCNGGAATATCGACNTTGTCGACCCCGATGCCTGCNCGCCCGACAACCTTCAGATTGTCCGCGGCATCGATGATATCCTTGGTAACCTTGGTNGCCGAACGGATGGCGAGGCCATCATACTGGCCNATGACCGCCTTCAGTTCATCGGGCGTCATGCCCGGCTTCACATCGACGTCGCAGCCNCGTTCTTCGAAAATGCGGGCGGCGTTCGGGTCCATCTTGTCCGAAATGAGGACTTTGGGCTTGCTCATGACAGATACTCCTGTCGTTGCCCCCGGCCATGAGGCCGGGTCATGAATTGGAAATAGGGCTGGTGGCGGCAGGGGGCCCCTGCCGCCAACCGGATCAACCGTTCTTGACCTGCTCGTAGGCCCACTCGATCCACGGCAGCAGACGCTTGAGGTCTTCCTGCTCGACCGTGCCGCCGCACCAGATGCGCAGGGACGGCGGGGCATCGCGATAGCCGTTGAAGTCGTACCCGACGTCGCGGTCTTCCAGCAGTTTGACGATCTTNTTCGGAACGCCAGCCTTATCCTCTTCGGAGAGACTGTCGTACCAGTCGCCCTGGAAGACGAAGCAAACGCCGGTATTGGTCTGCTTGGCCGGATCGGCNACCATNTTGCGCAGCCACGGCGTCGCCTCGATCCAGTCCTTGACCAGCTTCGCATTGGCATCGGCCCGCTCGAACATTGCCTTGCGGCCGCCGATCGACTGCGCCCATTCGAGTGCGTCGATGTAATCCTCGGTCGCGAGCATCGATGGCGTATTGATCGTCGCGCCTTCGAAGATGCCGGTGTTGATCTTTCCGCCCTTCTTGAGACGGAAGAGCTTGGGGAGCGGCCATTCGGGATCGTATTCCTCGATCCGAGCCACGGCCTTGGGGCTGAGGATCAGCATGCCGTGCTGGGCTTCCGAGCCCATCACCTTCTGCCAGCTGTACGTGGTGGCATCGAGCTTCGCCCAGTCCATCTCCATGGCGAAGATGGCACTGGTGGCATCGTTGATCGTCACGCCTTCGCGATCCTTCGCGAGCCAGTCCGTGTCCGGTATCTTCGCACCCGAAGTGGTCCCGTTCCAGGTAAAGACGACGTCGTTATCCTGCGGGATGGATGCCAGGTCCGGGATCTCGCCGTAATCGGCATCCAGCGTGGTCAGCTTGGGCAGCTTGAGCTGCTTGACCGCGTCNTGGATCCAGACGTTGCCGAAGCTTTCCCATGCCGCGACAGTCGCCGGGCGATCGGGCTNCAGCATCGTCCACATNGCGCATTCCAGCGCCCCNGTGTCCGAGGCAGGCATGATGCCGACCAGATAGTCTTCGGGAACGCCCAGCATTTCCTTGGACAGGTCGATGGCATGTTTCAGCCGTGACTTGCCAAGCGCGCTGCGATGCGAGCGGCCGAGCGATTCGGTTTTGAGATTGGCGGCAGACCAGCCNTTGNGCTTGGCGGTCGGNCCGGACGAAAAGAAAGGGCGCTCGGGTTTGAGCGTCGGTTCGGCAGTCATGTATTCTCTCCTTGCAGAGAGCTCGCGCGGCGTTGGGACCGCGTGGCCCGTCGGCGGCAATATAGTTGCGCGTGAGCAAGTCAATGCGAAATGCTGGACAAGCGGCAAACCGGGTCTGTGTATCGACAAGCGACCACTCGCCAAAACCCTCGTGCCGGACTATGGCCGCCCGCAATGGACGTGACCGATCTTCGCATCGCGCTGTTTAGCGGAAACTACAATTATACCCGCGACGGCTGCAATCAGGCGCTCAATCGCCTCGCCGACTACCTGCTGCGGCAGGGAGCGGCCTTGCGAGTGTATTCGCCGGTAGTTGAAAAGCCGGATTTCCCGCCGACGGGCGATCTGGTGGACGTGCCGAATATGCGGATGCCGGTGCCCCGTCGGGGGGAATACCGCCTTGGCCTGCCTCTCGATTCAAAAGCGCGAGCGGACTTGGCGGCCTTCGCTCCCAATATGGTGCATCTTTCCGCTCCCGATTTTACCGGCCATTCGGCGTTGAAATGGTCGCGAAAGCGGGACATTCCCGTTCTCGCATCGGTGCATACCCGGTTCGAAACCTATCCGCGTTATTACAACGTCGGGTTCCTGGAGCCAGTGGTCGAATCCTTCCTTCGTCGCTTCTACCACCGTTGCGATGCTCTGGTTGCGCCTTCGCAGAGCCAGATCGAAGAGCTCAAGGCGCAGGACATGCACGACGACATTTCCCTTTGGTCGCGCGGCGTGGACCGGACCGTATTCGATCCGTCGAAGCGCGATCTGGAATGGAGAAGAGCAAATGGCCTCGCCGACGACGATGTGGCCATCGTGTTCCTTGGCCGACTTGTGATGGAAAAAGGTCTCGACGTTTTCGCCGAGACCATTGTCCAGCTACGCAGGCGCCAGATACCTCACAAGGTATTGGTCATTGGCGATGGTCCCGCTCGCAGCTGGTTCGAAAAGGCTTTACCTGGGGGAACCTTCGTCGGTTTCAGAACCGGCGCCGATCTCAGCCAGGCGCTCGCCAGCGGAGACATTTTCTTCAACCCTTCGATTACCGAGACCTTCGGCAATGTCACTCTGGAAGCCATGGCCAGCGGTCTGCCGGTCGTTGCGGCTGGGGCGACAGGCGCGGCCAGTCTCGTGAACGATGGCGAAACCGGACGGCTCGTTGAACCCGACAAGCCCGATGCCTTCGCGCAAGCCTGTGCGGAAGCACTTGCCCCCTACTGCATGGACGACGCCTTGCGCCTCGAACACGGCGCGAATGGCGAAAAAGCCTCACGCGCCTACTCCTGGGACGCCATCAATCAATCTGTCGTCGACACATACCTTCGCCTGCAAAGGCAGCGCGGACGCTGATCTAGCTGAGGACGCCCTGCGCGCGCATCCTGATCGCGTACCACAAGGTGAAAAACGTGATGATCCAGATTGCCGCGTCGAGCGCCGGATTGTTCATGTCTTCCGGCAGATCGATTGCGACGCGCTGAAAATACGTCGTCCCAACTAGGCCGACAATCGAAATTGCCAGCGAATGGATCGCAAATCTCGACCGGGCCAGAAGCAGGATCGAACCTAGAAACGCCCCCCAGACGCCCAATGCCCAGAAGCCGGTCGCCCAAGCCGGAAAAGTATCGAAATAGGCGATCTGGCTGGACGACATTCCCAATGCGTCAAGCTGCCCCAGTTCGGTCATCAGGTAACTTGTGATCCCAAGCCCGTTCCAAAGTAGCGTGACTATGCCGACTGCCCACAATTGCCACGGCGTCGTGATGGATGTATTCATGACTGAACCCTCCCCTCGCGACCCGGTGCAGCAGAATATCACGTGCGGCACCGGGAGCAAAGAGAGACGCCGGTCAGAGGCGTTCGATCTTCTTGGCGAGGTCGTCGACCAGATCGACGATTTCGCGCATCGTCTTTTCATCTAACTTGCCCGACCGTGCACGATTTTTCAGTACGGTCGCCAGATTCCCGATCGCGCGGAACATTTCCGGCGTCGCAAAGGCCTTCCCCGATTTGGCGCGCCGCTCCCGCTGCCCCTCGATGCGCTCGATCAGTCCATCGGTCTCGTTTTTCCTGTCGGTCAACTCGCCGCGGCCCTTTTCTGTGGCGCGGTAGGCCTTGCGCGGTTCGTCGCCTTCGACCTCGCGGATAAGTCCCTCGTCTTCGAGCAGCGACAGGGTGGGATAGACCGTGCCGGGGCTCGGCGAATAGCTGCCGCCNGTCATATCTTCGACCGCCTTGATCAGCTCGTAACCATGGCGCGGCTCCTGTGCGATCAGGTGTAGAAGCAGCAACCGCAACTCTCCGGGAGCAAACATGCGCCGCCCGCGTGTACGCTGCTTCTTGTCCCGGCGGTGGCCGGTTGAGAATGGGCCACCCGCGCCGAACGGCCCACCGGGTCCAAACGGTCCGTCGGGCCCGAAGGGACCTTTCGGACCGAAGATGCCATCGGGCCCGAAAAAGCTGTTCGTACTGAACGACTTCCTGAACCTTCCATCCCGATCATCGTCGGCATCAATGTCTATTTCGACATCCACATCGAAGTCACGGCCCTCGGGATATTCGGGAATATGTCCTTCATCGGGTTCATCTCTGCGCTTGTCATTAGTCATATCGAGTCTCCTGTAAGATATGCCTACGATATATCTTATGAAGGTCCCGTAAGAGAGTCATGCAAAACCCGGATGAAGACACTATGTCAGTCGACCAATGGCCGACCTGTTTCCCGATAGCNTTCCCGCCCCCACACCGGACGATGCTCCGCGCGAAGATGCGCCGCTGGCCGATCGCCTGCGCCCGCGCTCGCTNNANGAGGTAGTCGGTCAACACCATCTGACTGGTCCCGAAGGCGCGATCGGNCGGATGGTCGCGGCAGGGCGNCTTTCCAGTATGATCCTGTGGGGCCCGCCCGGNACGGGCAAGACNACTATTGCCCGGCTACTCGCGGACAGCGTCGGTATGCGCTTNGAAAGCGTCAGTGCGGTCTTTAGCGGTGTCGCCGATCTGAAGAAGGCTTTCGCCGCCGCAGACAAGGCCGCCGAGGCGGGCCAACGCACGCTGCTGTTTGTTGACGAGATTCACCGTTTCAACCGCGCACAGCAGGACGGCTTCCTGCCATTCGTCGAACGCGGCACCGTTACATTGGTCGGCGCGACCACCGAAAATCCCAGCTTCGCGCTCAACGCCGCATTGCTCAGCCGCGCGCAGGTACTGATACTGCAACGGCTCGACCACGAAGCGCTCGGCACGCTGCTCGACAAGGCTGAAGAGCTCGAAGGCCCCCTTCCCCTCACCGCCGAGGCACGCGACGCTCTCGTCGCCAGCGCCGACGGTGACGGCCGCTTTCTGCTCAACCAAGCGGAAACGCTATACAATGCGAAGATCGAAGAACCGCTAGACCCCGCGGCGCTCGGCCAGTTTCTGCAGCGGCGCGTTGCGGTTTACGACAAGGATCGCGAAGGTCACTACAACCTCATTTCCGCGCTTCACAAGGCGGTGCGCGGTAGCGACGTCCAGGCAAGCCTCTACTACCTCGCCCGGATGCTGACTGCCGGGGAAGAGCCGCGCTTTCTCGCGCGCCGCCTCATCCGGATGGCGGTCGAGGATATCGGCATGGCCGATCCGCAGGCGCTGGTCCAGTGCATGGCAGCCAAGGACGCGTTTGAATTTCTCGGCAGTCCGGAAGGCGAGCTCGCACTGGTTCAGGCCTGCACCTATCTTGCCACGGCGCCAAAATCGAACGCGGTCTACAAGGCTCAGAAGGCCTCCTTCAAATCCGCGCGAGAGACGGGCAGCCTGATGCCGCCGCAGAACATCCTCAATGCCCCTACCAAGCTGATGAAGGACATCGGCTATGGTTCAGGCTACACCTACGATCACGACGCGCAGGAAGGCTTCTCGGGTGACAATTACTGGCCCGACGAAATGGAACCCCAGCACTATTATCAACCCGTCGAACGCGGGTTCGAGCGCGAGGTGAAGAAGCGGCTCGATTATTGGGAGAAGCTACGGCGCGATCGTGGGGAGGTTTAATCATTTTCTCGCCATCGACTGGTCCGGCGCCAGGGGGTCTGTTCAGAAAGGCATAGCGCTCGCGCTNTCGCANGCCGANGGCGGGCCGCCGGTTCTGGTTGAACCCGGCCGNGGNTGGTCGCGCGAAGACGTCCTNGCCCTTCTTCGCAACGATTTGCCGGACGATACGCTGGTCGGCCTGGANCTNGGCATNGCGCTGCCCTTCACCGATTGCGGCGCNTATTTNCCCGGCAGCGGTTCGGNCCTGCCCGATGCACCGTCGCTNTGGGCGCTGATCGACGACATCTGTGCAGGCGATCCCAATCTNGGAGCCCAGACCTTCGTNGACCATCCCGAATTCAAACCGTACTTTCGCGACGGCGTTCATACCGGAATGCATTTCGGGTGCGATGGGGCCGCGCATGGCCGCGGGCGCTTNCGCGTCACCGAACATGCGCAGGCGGCTATGGGATGCAAACCCTATTCAAACTTCAACCTCGTCGGCGCTGCACAGGTCGGCAAGTCGAGCCTCACCGGTATGCGCATGCTGCACAGACTTCGCGGCCAACTTCCGGTGTGGCCGATAGATAGCCTGCCTTCGAACGGCTCGGTTGTCGCGGAAATCTACACCAGCCTTGCCGCGCTGGAGGCCGGGCGCAGCGCTTCAAAGGCCAAGATGCGCAGTTTCGAGGCTCTGAATGAAGCATTGGCATCGCTGGGCAGCGCACAGGTCGCGGGCACCGGCCCGATCGACGATCACTCNTCAGACGCTCTGTTGACGGCCGCATGGCTGCGCACGGCAGGCAACGACAGCGCACGATGGAAGCCCGCCAGTATTACCCGGGACCTTGCCCGAACCGAAGGCTGGACCTTCGGCGCGATCTGACACTCTGGCGGATTTCCTGGTGGAGCCGAGCGGGATCGAACCGCTGACCTCGTCATTGCGAACGACGCGCTCTCCCAACTGAGCTACGGCCCCGTTCCAGGTTTGCGGCACCGCGACATGAAGCGATGCTAGACGCGCCGTCTAGCGGATGACGGCGCGCCTGAAAAGCATCGTTGAGATCAGTTCTGCGGCGTGTCGTCGTCNCCCGCATCATTGGGAATGGGCTGCACGATCGGCACGGAAGACCGCGTTTCGTCAACCGGTGCCACCGGTATCTGCGCTCCGGTATCCGGATCGATGACCTTGGTTTCGGCCACAGGGGCCGCGCTCAGCGTAGAAGGATCTGCCCCCGGCTGCGGCCGGTCGAACGCCCGTGCGTTCTTGACCGCGACATAACCGGGCTGCGAGGCACCGTAACGCTCGCCATATTTCGCATCCCAGGCAGCAGCGTCTTTCTCATACTGCTCGTACGCGACGAAGAAGCGTTCGAATGGCCCCTCGAGCGNTGCGAAATTCGCCAGGGCAAAGGCCTGCGCATCCAGATCTTCGGCTGCCGCATATTGCTGNGAAATGCCCAGCGCCGTGCGACAGAGATCCGCGCGTGCCGGCGGCAGGGCGAAATAGTTATAGACCATCGTCATCTGGCCTTCGCGAGCCTGAATGGCGGGACGGCCCTTGCCATATTCCTTGCGGTACTGGGCATCGATGCGGTCGTTGACCTGCTTCAGCGTCCGCGCGTGATCCTTTATATAGCTGCTGTAGCTATCGAGCACGGTTTGATACTGCGGATCGAGGCAGTTCAGCGCCGCAACGTTCCATGCCGACCGGAAATGCCAGACCTTCTCGTCGTCCGAAATGCCGAGATTGACCGTCTCGCGCATGCCCAGCGCGTTCACCTGCGGAATATCCATGACATAGGACGCCTGGCTCGGCGGCAGCGGCCTGATGGGCACTNCTTCGACCGGCGGCGGAGGCGGCGGTGGGGGCGGTGGAGGAGGNGGCGTGGCGCAGGCAGCCAGAGCGGATATTCCGACAGCCACGGCTGCCATACGAATGGTGATATTTGAACCGCGGCTCATGGCGCGCTGACCCTCCTCGATAAAGCTGACATTCACCCTGCGCCGTCACGCCTTGACGGGGGATGAAGCGGTTCTTTCCGTAGACGGTTGTTCGGACAAAGAAAATGCCCGGAGTGTCGATTACACCCCGGGCACGTTCAAGCGATTCCTGTGTGCGACGAGTAGGTTAACTCTATTCGCGATTGCCCATGAACTGCAGCAGGAACATGAACATGTTGATGAAATCGAGGTACAGGCTCAGCGCGCCCATGATGATCGCCTTGCCGGCGAATTCGGTACCGCGCAGATACTGATATTCCATCTTCAGGCGCTGCGTATCGTAAGCCGTAAGACCCGCGAAGATCAGCACGCCGATGAAGCTGATTGCCATCGCCATCGTGTTCGACTGCAGGAAGATATTGATCACCATCGCAATCAGCAAGCCGATCACACCCATCACGAGGAAGGTGCCAAAGCCCTGAAGGTTCTTCTTCGTGGTATAGCCGTACAGGCTGAGACCGGCGAAGGCACCCGCGGTCGCAAAGAAGGTGGCGGCGATCGATTCACCCGTAAAGCGCAGGAAAATCGTGGACATGGACAGACCCATGACGATCGCGAACGACCAGAACAGAATCTGCAGCGTTCCCTTGCTCATCTTGTTCAGGCCNAAGCTCATGGCCAGAACGAAGCCGAGCGGTGCGAGTGCGACGATCCACATCAGCGGCCCGCTGGCGAAGGACACTGCCAGCCCGCTTTGCGCGGCCAGCAAGGCCACNACGCCGGTCAGCAAAACGCCCGAAGTCATGTAGTTGTAGATCGACAGCATGTGCTTGCGCAGCCCAGCGTCGAAGGTCTCCTGCCTGGCAACGGCGTCGCCAGCGCGCGGCACCGAGCCGAAGCCCTGCCTCTGGTCGGTGTCGTTCCAATTGGCCATCTGTTTAAAACTCCTTCTGGCAGAGCGGAAATACGCCCTACTCCTCAACGGGAATATCGACATTTAGCTCCCCGATTTCAAGCGAAACCGGACATTCCAGNCTTAATACCGGTTAACGGTCACGAGGAATATTCTCAGGCTTCGCCTGCCGCATCCACCATGGCATCTTCCAGCGCCTCTTCCGGCGTCCGCCCGCCCCATAGNATGAACTGGAACGCGGGGTAGAACCGGTCACATTCGTCGACCGCAATTTCCACCAGCGCCTGCGCCTGGCCCAGGCTCAGCAGTCCGTCATCTCCCAGCATGGTGCCGTTCCGATACAGCAGCACCCCGCCGTTGGACCAGATGTCGAAATGTCCCAGCCACATCTGTTCGTTGACCAGCGACACCAGTTCATGCGCCGACGCCATCTTGTCCTTGGAAATGCGAATGTCCGGCAGACACAGGATCTGCAGGACCATGTCGTCCGGTCGCCAGATTCCGCGCAGCTGATATTTGGTCCAGCTTCCCTGGATTTCGCCGCTCATTTCGGTTTGCGTCGATTCGCAGGGCCAGCCCCGGGCCTCGAACAAGGCGATGAGCATTTCGAGAGGNGCCGCGCCCTGGTCTACCTCGTAGCGTTCTTCCGACGGTCTCATCGAAACTGTTCCATCCAAGTCATGACGGCTGGATGCAGAAGCGATGGGCACCTTGGCAATGGAACCGGGCGTCGACGCTGGGGAGAACCATTAAGGCCTGTGCAAAGCCTGTGAACAAATCTTCGCGCGGCCTCTGCCGCGCCCGTGTCACAGCTTTTCGATCGCTTCGCCGGCCGCGCTGGTAAACGTAAAGGAATCGACCCCCAACTCCTTGAGTTCCTTTACCATTTCACGGGCCTTGGCAGCACTGTCATAGGGACCGGATAAGAGGCGGTTCGCTTCGCCCCATGGGGTCACGAACGGCCCTTTGCCCTCGAGCTTGCCTTCCGCCTTGCGTGAAATGCGCCGCCAGTCGAACCCCAGGGCATCGGTNTCCTTGCCNGTGGCAACCTGAACCCAATGTCGCGAAGGATGCGCNGGCGGGGGTGGTGGCTTGGGTTCGTCCCGCTCACGCGGGATCTTGATCTTNGTGATGTCGACCGCACCGTTTGCCGCAGGCACCCTGCTTTCGGGCGCCAGCGAAAAGCTGCTGAAAGCCTCTTCGACCGAAGCGAGATCGGGCTCCTCCTGCGCGGATGGCAAGGGCGAAGCGGATTGCGAATTGGGGAATGCCCCGGCCTCGCCTGCACGCGCCAAACCAGCTGCCTCTCCCATCGCGCGCGGCAGTTCACGTTCGGTTACCGTCGTCGCCAGCGAAGGCCGCTGTCCGCTCAGCGTTGCTGTTGCCGGTTGCGGCGAAAGTGCAGGAGGCAATTCACCCGACGGCGTTGAGGTGGGCGGAGGACCTGGCGTCGGTGTGGGTGCCGGTGAAGGCACGAACCTTGGCGTCGGTGTCGGCGTGGGCGTGGGCGTGGGCGCAGGCGCCGTAAGTGATGCTGTCGCCGGACGCATATCGGCCTGCGCCACTCTGGCCGGTTGCGGCGCAGGCTGCGCCGTTTGTGCCGATGTACCGGAATAGTTCGCGATACGCCTGTCGTCCGTGCCGATGGCAGCAGCGCGCGGGAATATGCCGAGATTGCCCGCCGCAGCCTGCTGGGCTTTGGTAAGGCGCGGCATATACTCGAAATAGGCCGCCATTCGCGCCCCCATGCCGGATGACAGCATGGTGTTCGCGATTTCCTTCGCTTCGCGCGCCTTGCCCATGATCGCCAGGCCGAAAGCACGTGTGCGATATGCGGATACGTCGCGTTTTTGGAGCAGCGGCAGCAAGGTCGCCTCGAATCCCTCGCGATCGCCGGAAATTGCCTGGCTCAAGGCAAGGCGCCGAGTGATCTCGTCGCCTGAACCATTGGCNAGCGCGACGCGATAAAGCTGCTGCGCACTGGCTGCGTCGCCCACAAGATCGAAAGCGAGTCCACGGTCTTCGGCCATCTGCGCCGTCGTCACGCCCGCTTGTTCGGCTTCTGCGAAGAGCCGCAAGGCTTCGACCGGCCTGCGCGAGCGGGTATAGGCTTTCGCCAGTCCCAGCTTCATTCGCGCATTGTTGGGCGACAGATCGTTGGCACGGCCGAAGAAGCCGATTGCGGCTTCTATGTCCCCCAACTCCAGAGACGCCTCGCCCGCATCGAGCAGGGCGGACACGTCCGTGGCGTCCTGCGCCAGGCGGGACAGCGCATCACCCAGCCGACCTTCGGCAGGCGCCGGAAGCGGCTGGACGATCTCGCGCTGAGCGGACACGCGCTCTGACTGCGCTGCCAATGCCAGCAGCGCCACAGCAGCACCGAATTGCCCTTTCGAAATCATGTCCTGTCCTTGGCAGCCCGGGCGTTAACCAGCGCTGACGCGGTCGCAATTACTGATTGTTCTGGCGACCGAGAAAACGCGGGATGTTGAGGCCCGAACCATTGCCATCGTCGTCATCGTCGTCGCTATCGTCTTCCGGACGCGTTGCTCCGCGCGACAGATTGGCCATTCGTTCGAACAGCGTATTGCCCGGCAGCGAGCCGCCGCCACGTTCGCCGGAGCCGGAACCGCCGCCCGAACCGCCTTCTTCGCTCCCGCCGGATTCGCCGGGCACCAGCGGACGACGGCGTCCCGGTTTGGTTGCCAACGGGCTTTCGCCCGCGACATGTTCGTCACCGAGTTCGAATTCGTCCTGCGAATTGCCTGCCGGGTCGGAAAGGTTGAGCGGTTCGCGCTCGTCGCCCCAGCCATCGTCGGTCGGCGCACCGCCGAAGCCGCTGTCGTCTGCCGGTGCAGGGACGGAATCCTCGTCGTCGAAACGCTCGGTCCGTTCGTTACGCAGCCCGGCGAGAGGATCGACGATATCGTCGACATCGTCATATTCGTCTTCGGCGTCGTCGTTCAGCGAGCGCGACGTGGCGGGCGACAGGCCGAATGGATGTGCGCTATCGTCATCGGCCTCGTCCGTGAGGTCGAAAGCATCGGCTTCGGCCGGCTCCGGATCGGCGGACAGGCCTTCGTTCAGTTCGAATGGTTCGTCTTCCGGTTCGCTGCGGTTCGGCAGGTCGAGCACGGGGCGCTTCGGCGCACTGCTTTCGCGCATCGAGAACGAACGCGACGGGGCTGCCGCGATCGAACCGTCATGTTCGATACCTGTCGCAACGACCGATACGCGGATCTTGCCATCGAGATCGGGATTGAACGCCGAGCCCCAGATGATGTTCGCATCTTCGTCGACCAGTTCACGGATGTGATTGGCCGCCTCGTCGACTTCGAGCAGCTTCATGTCCTCGCCGCCGATGATCGAGATGATGACGCCCTTGGCGCCGGTCATCGANACGCCGTCGAGCAGCGGATTGGCGATGGCGCGCTCGGCAGCTTCGAGAGCGCGGTTGTCGCCTTCGCCTTCGCCGGTGCCCATCATCGCCTTGCCCATTTCGCTCATCACCGAACGCACGTCGGCGAAGTCGAGGTTGATGAGCCCCGGCATGACCATGAGGTCGGTAATCGACCGCACGCCCTGCTGCAGCACCTCGTCGGCAAGCATGAATGCTTCCTTGAAGGTCGTTTCGGCCTTGGCCACCAGGAACAGGTTCTGGTTGGGGATGACGATCAGCGTATCGACGTGCTTCTGCAGCTCGTCGATGCCCGCTTCGGCCGCGCGCATGCGGCGCGTGCCTTCGAACAGGAACGGCTTGGTCACGACGCCGACGGTCAGCACGCCCTTCTTGCGCGCCGCTTCTGCGATGACGGGTGCGGCGCCGGTCCCGGTGCCGCCGCCCATGCCGGCTGCGATGAAGACCATGTTGACGCCGTCCATTGCGTCTTCGATCTCTTCGACCGTTTCTTCAGCCGCGGCCTTGCCCACTTCGGGGCGCGCGCCCGCACCNAGGCCGCCCGTGATGTCGGGGCCGAGCTGGATCCGCTTGTCGGAAGGCGAGGTACTCAGAGCCTGCGCGTCGGTATTGGCGACGATGAACTCGACGCCTTCGATCTGTGCCTGCATCATGTTGGCGATCGCGTTGCCGCCGGCACCACCGACGCCCACGACCATGATCTTNGGACGAAGGTCGTCGTCCGATGCCGGTCCGATATTGATGCTCATTCAAGAGTCCCCGTAGAATTCAAAAGTCGCCCGTGGGCGTTATGTCACAACTCTGGCATAAAGCTAATCGCAGGTCGAAGCGATACTTGCCTTATCCACAAGGGCTAATGGCGCAGTAACGCTGTGATACAACCTTAAAAATACTCACGCACCGCTTGAAACACACGGTTGACCAGACCGATGCCGCGATAGCGGTTGGTCGGCTGATAGCGCGGGCCGACCGATCGGATGTCGACCGGGTCGTCCGCGGCATAAAGACATAAGCCCGCCAGCGTCGCGAATCCGGGCGTTGCATGCGCTTCGGGCAGGCCCTGCAATGCCGGCGGCTTGCCGATCCGGACCGGGCGCCCCAGCGCGCCCTGCATGAATTCGGCGACGCCGTGCAATTCCGCGCCCCCGCCGGTCAGCACCACCTGTCCGCCTTGCGCGCCGGTAAAGCCCATCGACTTGAGCGCCTTGCCGATTTCCGTCGTGATGATGCCCAGCCTGTCGGTGACGATCGACACCAGNTCCGCCCNGGCGATNCGGTTGTGTTCGTCCGCNCCGCGNGCCAGCCGNCCGCCGGGGTCCTCGCCGGGGCCGTTCACNGGGATCATCTCGCGGTGATCGGTCGGNGTNGCGATGGCCGANCCCGATACGCATTTCAGCCGTTCCGCCTGNCTGCGCCGGATGCCCAGCGACGATGCGATCGCATCGGTGATGTCGTTCGAACCGATCGGAATGGATTTCAGCCCCAGCAGCATGCCTGCCGCATGCACCGATACATTTGTGACCTGCGCACCGATCTCGACCAGCGCCACGCCCAGGTCGCGCTCTTCGCGGGTCAGGCAGGCATAGGCCGCGGCAAGCGGGCTCGCCACCACGCCCTCGACATCGAGATGCGCGGTCTGCACCGCCTCGATCAGATTGCGCACCGGCGCGCCTTCGGCCAGCGTCACATGGACATCGACGCCCAGCGCTTCGGCGTGCAGGCCCTTGGGGTTTGCCACGCCATGCGCCCCGTCCAGCGTATAATGCGCCGGCTGCGCGTGCAGCACCATGCGCCCGTCGGGGTGCAGATGGTCGCGCGCGGCATACAGCAGNTGCTCGATATCGTCTTCTTCGATGCGCCGCCCNCCGATGGCGATCTCGACGCTNGATATCTTGCTCGACAGNCCCGCGCCCGCACANCCGATCCACACGCTCTGGACCGATGTGTTGGCATTGGCTTCCGCCTTCTCGACCGCGGTGCGGATNGCATGGCTTGCCGCGCGCATGTCGGCGACATAGCCGCGCTTGATGCCTTCGCTGGCCCGGTGGCTGGAGCCGAGCACGACCATCTCGCCGCCCTCCGCCTGCCCCATGATCATGGCCGAAACCCTGAACGAACCGATATTCACCGCCCCGAAGACCCGGGTAATGCGCGGCTGNTGGGTTGCCACTATTGAGCCCTTCCGTTCAACGCCATCTGCTTNGGGCACGGCCCGTCNGCACAGCGCAGATAGGCCCGGTCGGGAACGCGCATGTCGATCGCGATCGGCTTGCCNCCGATCAGGCGGTGCATCCCGTCGAGCTGGGCGAATTTCACCAGCGCCGGTGCGCCGAGATCGCCTTCGGGAAGCGCGAGCAGCTGCCCGGTCTTGAACGTNAGGTTCCAGCGCCGGTTNCCGACCCATTGGGCAGACGCGATCTGCGGCTTCAGCGCGGGCGCTGCATCNANCANCCGGCCCAGNTCCTGCACCTGCCGCGCCGCGCCCGGCCCTTCGATCAGCAGNTTGCCTTCGGCTGCCTTCGCGCTGATCGGCTCGAGCTCGTGGCCCTCNGCATCGATCAGCACCAGCCGGTCGGGCTTGCGCAGCACCGCATGCGGNACCCGCTCGACGATATCCACCTTCAGCGTATCGGGCAGCTGGCGCGAAACCCGCGCGTCCTCGACCCAGGGAAGCTCCAGCAGGCGCGCGCGCACATCTTCCAGATCGACCAGCGGCATCGGGCGGTCCTGTTCCGCCAGTACCCGCTCGTAGACCAGCTGCTCGTTCATGCGCTCCACGCCCGAAACCCGCACCCGGCTGACCTCGAAACCGGATCGCGCGGCCGATTTGGACAGTTCCGCCTTGGCCAGTTCCGGCACGCCGGCATAGCTCGCGATGGTCCAGGCGATTGCCAGTCCGGCGGCGATGATCGCGCCCAGAAAGAACCTGTGCCACTGCTCTTCGGTAAACGGCAGCGCGGCCATGGCGCGATCGAACAGCCCGCTGGTGTGGCTGCGTGCAGCGCGGGCTTTCTGGCTGCGGTTGCGCGCCGCTGCGGAACGGCGCACCCCGGTGGGTTTGCGCGTGACCTTAGCCATCGCCGCCCCCGGGCTTCACCGCGTGATCGCGCAATGCAGCGGCAACCACCAGTTCGCACAATTCGCCATATTCGATGCCGGCAAAGCGCGCCTGCTCGGGCACCAGGCTTAGCGGCGTCATGCCGGGCTGGGTATTGGTTTCCAGGACGAAAAGGCCCTCTTCGCCCTGCTCCTCGTCCCAGCGGAAATCGGTCCGGCTGGTCCCCCGGCACCCCAGCGCCTTGTGCGCCTTCAGCGCATATTCGAGGCACAGATCGGTAATGTGCTGGGGGATTTCCGCCGGGCAGATGTGATCGGTCATCCCATCGGTATATTTGGCTTCGAAATCGTAGAACCCGCTCTTGGGTTTCAGCTCGGTCACGCCCAGCGCGCGCGGCCCGCCCTCGAAATCGACCACGGCCGATGTCAGCTCGCGGCCCTTGATATAGGGTTCGGCCAGCAGTTCGGCGAANTCCTGCCACGGGCCCTTGGCATCGGGCATGATCGGATTGCCGTAATTGCCTTCATCNGTGACGATGGCGACACCCACCGAACTGCCTTCGTTGACGGGNTTCAGNACATAGGGGCGNGGCATGGGGTCGCGCTCGTGCAGTTCCGCACTTTTCACGATCCGNCCGCCGGGCATGGGGATGCCATGCGGCACCAGTGCCTGCTTGGTCAGCTGCTTGTCGATCGCGATGACCGATGTCGCCANGCCCGAATGCGTATAGGGCACGCCCATCAGGTCGAGCATGCCCTGCACCGTCCCGTCTTCNCCCGGCACGCCGTGCAGCGCGTTGAAGACGACGTCCGGCGCCACCTCGGCGATGCGCGCGGCNACCTTGCGATCCATNTCGATGCGCGTGACCGTGTGGCCGCGCTCTTCCAGTGCCTTGGCCACGCCTTCGCCCGACATCAGGCTGACCGGCCGTTCATTGGCCCAGCCACCCATCAGAACCGCAATATGAAGTTTGGGGAGATCGCTCATGTCTATTCCTTACGGTCGCCCCACTCGTTGAATTTCCCATTCCAGCAGCACGCCCGAATGTTCGTAGACGCGGCGCTTCACCAGTTCGCCCAGCCCTTCGATGTCGGCGCTGGTGGCATTGTCGACATTGAGCAGGAAGTTGGTGTGCTTCTCGCTCACCTGNGCNCCGCCCAGCCTCAGCCCGCGGCACCCGGCTGCATCNACCAGCTCCCACGCCTTCTTTCCCGGCGGGTTCTTGAAAGTGGATCCGCCGGTCTTGGTGCGCAGCGGCTGCGAATTTTCGCGTGCTTCGCCGATCTCGTCCATCCTCGCGCCGATTGTCGCAGGATCGCCCGGCTCGCCCTGGAACCGCGCGCGGACGACCACAGCCGCGTCGGGCAAGGCCGAATGACGATAGGTATAGCGCAGGTCGGCTGCGGGAAGCGTCACCAGCCGGCCGCCCGGCAGGATCACGTCGCAATCGATCAGCACGTCGCTGACTTCGCGGCCATAGGCGCCGCCATTCATGCGCACGAAGCCGCCAACGGTGCCGGGAATACCGCGCATGAACTCGACGCCTGCAATCCCTGCATCGCGGGCGGTGGAAGCGACGAGTATGCCGTGCGCGCCAGCNCCGCAGGTCANCGTATGGTCNTCGCCCACTTCGATACTGGCAAANGGCTTGCCCAGCTTTACCACCACGCCCGGCACGCCGCCGTCGCGCACGATCAGGTTCGANCCCAGCCCCAGCGCCATCACCGGAAGATCGCCGTCCAGCCGTTCCAGGAATAGCTTCAGATCGTCCGTATCGGCCGGCTCGAACAGCCAGTCGGCGTGGCCACCCGCCTTGAACCAGACCAGCTTGGCCAGCGGCGCATCGGGCGTCAGCTTGCCGCGCAGACCGTAGGTGTCGATGGGCGCGATGACGCTGCCTTCGACTTCGCAGTCGGGCGCCATGCCGCTATCCCAGTTCCACACATCGTCGGGCTGCTCCATCTCGCTCACGATGTCGTCNCNTTCGCGATGCCATTGGCAAGTCCGGCNGCCCACTGNGTGATATCGCCTGCACCAAGGCAGACCACGAAATCGCCGGCACGCAGATCCTCGACCAGATTTTCCGCCAGATCGGTCTCGTCCGTCACCGTGCGGGCCGCCCGGTGGCCGCGTGCCTTCAACCCTGCGACAAGTGCGTCGGCATCGACGCCGTCGATCGGGTCCTCGCCCGCGGCATAGACCGGGGTGACATAGACTTCGTCCGCCGCATTGAAGCAGCTCTGGAAGTCATCCATCAGATCGCGCAGGCGGGTGTAACGGTGCGGCTGGACCACCGCGATGACGCGGCCTTCGCCTGCGCTCTCGCGTGCGGCGGCCAGCACGGCCTTGATCTCCACCGGGTGGTGGCCGTAATCGTCGATGATCGTCGCAACGCCGCCGCCGCTGGGAACTTCGCCCACCTTGGTGAACCGCCGACGGACACCGCCGAATGCGGAAAAGCCATTGCAGATGATCTCGTCGGGGCAGCCCATTTCGATCGACACGGCAATCGCGGCCAGTGCATTCTGGACATTGTGGCGCCCGGGCATCGGCAGTCGCACGCCTTCGATCCGGCGGTCTTCCTTGCCGCGCCGGCGCACGATGACGTCGAACACATTGCCTCCGGCATCCGGGCGCACGTTCACGCCGCAGATATCGGCCTGCAGATTGAAGCCATAGGTCACGACATTACGGTCGCGGACCTTGCCGATCACGGCCTGCACTTCCTCGTGATCGATGCATAGGATCGCCGCGCCATAGAAGGGGACATTGTGGATGAACTCCACGAACGCGTCCTTTACCCCGTCGAAATCGCCGTAATGGTCCAGATGCTCGGGATCGATATTGGTGACTACCGCGATGGTGCCGTCCAGCCGCAGGAAGCTGCCGTCGCTCTCATCGGCCTCGACCACCATCCATTCGCTGTCGCCCAGCCGTGCATTCGAACCATATTGTTCGATGATCCCGCCATTGATGACGGTCGGGTCGATGTTCCCTGCATCCAGCAGGGCCGCGATCATGCTGGTCGTGGTCGTCTTGCCATGCGTACCGGCCACGGCCACGGTCGATTTCAGCCGCATCAGTTCGGCCAGCATTTCCGCACGGCGCACCACGGGAATACGGTTTTCCAGCGCAAAGGCGACTTCGGGGTTGGTACGCTTCACCGCGGTAGATGTTACGACGACCGCAGCGCCTTCGACGTTTTCGGGGGCATGGCCGATGGCGATCTTTACGCCGCGCTGGCGCAGCCGCTCGACGGTCGCGCTCTCCTTCATGTCGGAACCCTGCACCGTATAGCCCAGGTTCGCCATCACCTCGGCGATGCCGGACATGCCGATGCCGCCGATGCCGACGAAGTGGATCGTGCCGATATCTGTCGGGACGCCTCTCATTCCGACATCTCCCGTGCCGCACGCTTGCCATGGGCCTGCCTCATCGCCTGACCGGCAGCGATGCCTTGCGATGCGCCGCGCGCATTGTTTCCGCCCACGCGGATGACATCCATCATCTCTGCCCCGCCGAAGCTTTCGACCAGATCGGCCAGGTCTTCGACGGCCTTTGGTCGCCCGCAATTCCAGGCCGCATGCGCGGCATTGGCCAGCCCCTGCGGATTTTCGGCCAGCGCCTTGATCTGCTTGGCCAGTTCCTTGCCCGTAAAGCGTTCCTGGCGGATCATCCGTGCCCCGCCCGATTTGGACAGTTCGCGCGCATTGGCCGCCTGATGATCGTCGGTCGCAATCGGCAGTGGCACCAGTATGGCAGGCCGTCCCACAGCGGTCAGTTCCGCGATGGTCGATGCCCCGGCCCGGCCGATAAACAGATGNGTATCGGCAAGCCGCGCGGCCATGTCCTCGAAATANGTCGCCAGTTCGGCCGGTATGCCATGATTGCGATAGCGTTCGCGTACGGCATCNAGATCTTCCGGGCGGCACTGCTGCGTCACCTGCAACCGCTGGCGCAGCGCGGGCGGAAGCATGGACAGCCCATCGGGCACCACTTCGGACAGCACNCGCGCCCCNTGGCTTCCNCCGGTCACCAGTACGCGCAGCAGGCCGTCTTCACCGAATGCCGGAAANGGTTCTTCGCGCAGCGACAGTACGCCNGCGCGCACNGGNTTGCCCACCAGATGCACTTTCTCGGCGTGCTTGGCNTCCAGCCGCTGCACTTCGGGATAGGCCGTGGCGATCGCATTGACCCGCCGGGCAAACAGGCGGTTCACNCTGCCCAGAACGGCATTCTGTTCATGCACCACGATGGGCACGTCCGCACTGCTCGCGGCAAGGATGGTCGGCAGCGANGGATAACCGCCGAAGCCNACGACGGCGCTCGGCNCGAAGCTTTCGAACAGGCGCAGCGCCATGCGCCGCCCTTCCAGTACCGCCTTGATCCCTTTGATCCAGGTCAGCGGGTTCTTGCCGAACCGGCCGGCCGGGATGACATGGGCGGGCAGGAAATCGGGCTTGCCNGGAATNTCCGCCCCGCGCGTATCGGTGATCAGCGCGACGTGGTGGCCGCGCCGTTCCAGTTCGGTGGCAAGTGCGAAGGCGGGCAGCAGATGCCCGCCGGTCCCGCCCGCGGCAAGGACGTAATGGCGATTGGCGCCGGTCATGGGTGGATCTCCCGGCGAACACTGCCCGTCTGGCTTCTGATCGGGTTCGTCTGGTCTTTCATCGGGGCCGTCTGCCCCATGCCGAACAAATCGCCAAGCCCCTTGGTCCGGCTTTTCAGGAACGGATTTCGCCGCGTGATTGCCAGAAGCAATCCGATGTTGAGACAGATGGCGATCGTGGAAGACCCGCCATAGCTCACCAACGGCAGCGTCATCCCCTTCGACGGGAACAGCTGCAGATTGACCAGTATGTTGATGAACGCCTGCCCGCCCAGCAGGGCGGTCAGACCCGCTCCGGCCAGAAGCGCGAACAGGTCTTCCTCGTCGATCAGGCGCAGCAGCACCCGCGCGACGATTGCCAGATACAGCAGGACGATCAGTCCGCAGGCGATCAGGCCGAATTCTTCGCCGATGACGCTGAAGATATAGTCGGTATGCGCCTCGGGCAGGCTCATCTTGCGAATGCCCAGACCGTAACCCGCGCCCAGCCAGCCGCCCGCCACGATCGTGCGTGCACCCAAATCCACCTGATCGTATGCGGTTCCGCCGCCGATGAAGCTGTCGATACGGTGGCGCGCATTGTCATAGAGGAAATAGGTCGCCGTCAGCACGGCCAGCACGCCGCCGATGACCGCGCCCAACCGCTTCACGTCGATCCCGGCGAGGATCATGGCGACGAACCAGACCCCGCCGAACAGGATCGTGCCGCCGAAATCGGGCTGCATCATCATCAGCGCCGCGATCAGCGCCACATATCCCGTCGCGATGCCGGCCACCGGCATGTTCGGATCGCGCATCCGCCATGACAGAATCCAGGCGGTCGCAATGGCGAAGCCGGGCTTGAGGAACTCGGACGGCTGGAACTGCATGCCCAGGCTTATCCAGCGCCGCGCGCCATTTATCTCGACCCCGACGAAAGGGACGATGAACAGCAGCGCCGTCATCCCCGCGGCCAGCAGCAGGCCGAAGCGCCGCGCATTCTCCCGCGTCAGCATCGATATGCCCAGCATGGTCCCGATGGCCAGCACCTGCCAGGCCAGATGGCGATAGAAGAAATACAGCGGGTTCAGCGTCTCGCTGCTGGTCGACAGCCGGTTGGCGCTCGCCGGGCTCGCCGCGGCAACGGCCACNGTGCCCAGCCCCATCAGCAGCAGCACNAGCAGCAGCAGCACGCGATCGATCTCGCGCCACCAGATCTTCAGTTCGGACCAGCGCGACAACTTGCCTTTCGGCATATGCGCCGGCTGACGCTTGCCGGGAACATAGGGCTGCATGGTGCTCATCTGAGCGCCTCCACCAGTTCGCGGAAATGGTCGCCGCGCGCTTCGAAGTCGCGATACTGGTCGAAACTGGCGCACGCGGGCGACAGCAGGACGGTGTCGCCCGACACGGCTGCGTTCGACGCGTCGAACAACGCTTGTTCGAGCGTAACTGAACGTTTGATCGACACCCTTTTTTCCAACAGTCGGGCGAACTCGTCGCCCGATNTGCCGATGGTATAGGCGGCCTTCACATGGCNNAGTTCGGCCTCGCACTCGCCNAGGCCCGNCTCTTTCGCCAGCCCGCCAACGATCCAGTGAATGTTCTCGAAAGCCGCCAGCGCCGGGGCCGAAGCGGCCGTATTCGTGCCCTTGCTGTCGTTGACATACGCCACCCCGCCGATCTCCGCGACCCGCTCCATACGGTGCGGAAGGCCCGGATATGTGCGCAGGCCTTCGCGGATCTGATCGATCGGAATGCCAAGGATGTCGCACGCCTCGATCGCAGCCGCNGCNTTCTCGCGGTTGTGGGATCCTGNCANGGATTTCCAACCATTCTGCTCGTCCNGCGCAATCCCTCTNTGCTGGAAGACGTCCTCCAGAATGCTGGCGATCGACCCTTCCGCGAACTGNCCGAGCGAGCGCGCATCGGTAAAGCGCGCGATGGAATGCTGGCCCCGCCNCTGCATCGCAAACAGCCGTGACTTGCTCGCCGCATAGGCGTCGAAACCGTCATACCGGTCCAGATGGTCCGGCGTGATATTCAGCAGGATCGCCACATCGCAAGCGAGCGAAAAGGTCAGGTCNATCTGATAGCTCGACAGCTCCAGNACATAGACCCCGCCTTCCGGCAACGGCTCCTGCTCGAGGATCGGCAGACCGATATTCCCACCCATCGTCGTNGGCACGCCCGCCGCNTTCAGNATGTGATGAACCAGCGCGGTGGTGGTCGATTTNCCGTTNGTACCGGTTATGCCGACAACCTTGTGCGACGGCAATTCCGACCGCGCCTGCGCGAAGAGTTCGATGTCGCCGATGACCGGCACGCCATAACCGTCCGCATGCGGCTTGATCGGGTGCGTGTTGAGCGGAACGCCGGGACTGACGACGACGCCCGCAAAGCCGGTTAGGTCCGCCTCCAGCGGATCGCCGATGGCGCAGCGCCCGGCAAAAGGCTCGCGCGCCTCTACGCGGTCGTCCCATACCAGCACCTCGGCTCCGGCAGCCAGCAGCGCCTCGACCGTGGCCCGGCCGGAACGCGCCAGTCCGAGAACGGCGTACTTCTTGTCCTTCCAGGCGGATGAAGTGATCATCGCAGCTTGAGCGTCGCCAGCCCCATGAGTGCAAGCACGATCGCCACGATCCAGAACCGGATCACGACCTTGCTCTCCGACCAGCCAAGCTGTTCGAAATGGTGGTGGATCGGCGCCATGCGGAAGACCCGCTTGCCGGTCCGCTTGAACCAGAAGACCTGGATGATGACGCTCAGCGCCTCGAACACGAACAGCCCGCCGACCACCGCGAGAACGATCTCGTGGTGTGTGGAGACCGCAACTGCGCCGAGTGCGCCGCCAAGCGCCAGAGACCCAGTATCACCCATGAAAACGGCAGCCGGAGGCGCATTGAACCAGAGAAACGCAAGCCCTGCCCCCATGATAGCGGCACAGAAGATCGCCAACTCACCCGCACCGGGAACATGCGGGATGCCGAGATAGCTCGAAAAATCCACGCGGCCTACGAGATAGGAGATAAGGGCGAATGTGCCTGCCGCGATGATAACCGGCATCGTCGCCAACCCGTCCAGCCCGTCAGTCAGATTGACCGCATTGCCCGCCCCTACGATCACGATGGCCGCGAAAACATAGTAGAACAGGCCCATTTCCAGGCCGAGATTATTGAAGAACGGGACGTACAGAAACGTGTTGATCTGGCTGACGGCGAGATAACTCGCCACGCCCGCAACNGCGAATTCCATCAATAGCCGGACCCGGGCCGAAACCCCCTTGTGGCTCGNCTTCGTAACCTTGTCGTAATCGTCCAGGAATCCGATCAGGCCGAAGCCGAGCGTCACCGCNAGCACGGCCCAGATGAANGGATTGCGCAGATCCATCCATATCAGAACGGCCANCGACAGGCTGATCAGGATCATCAAGCCGCCCATTGTCGGCGTACCGCGCTTGGCCAGATGGCTCTGCGGGCCATCTTCGCGGATCGGCTGCCCTTTGCCCTGCCGCACCCGAAGCATGTCGATGAAGCGCGGGCCGATGACGAGCCCGATCACGAGCGCGGTCATCAGCGTCGCCCCGGCGCGGAACGTTTGGTAACGCACGAGGTTGAAGATGCCTTCGAAATTCAACCATTCGGCGAGGAGGTATANCAAATCGGCCTCTCGTCGCGCCTAGCGGGCGCGGATGAAATGATCCACGAGCCGGCCAAGACCGACCGAGTTGGAGCCCTTGACCAGCACGGCATCGCCTGCGACGACACCGAAGTCTTCGAGCAGCTCGATCGCCTCGTCGGCAGTTCGGCAATGCGCCCACGCAATGGGCTTGCCAAGGACGGAACTCTCCGGTTTCCCCAGTTCGCGTGCGAGGGCGGACATCTCTTCGCCAACCAGAATTGCATAATCGACATCGGCAGCCAGCACCGGCTCGGACAGAGCGGCGTGAAACTGGGGACCGAAATCGCCCAGTTCCTTCATCGCACCAAGCACGGCAATGCGGCGCCCCGACGGCGTCTGGCCNAGCTGCGCCAAAGTGGCGCGCATACTGGCCGGGTTGGCNTTGTAACTTTCGTCAATCAGCAGCGCTTTGCCGCCGGGCACATCGATGCCGTGACGCGCNCCCCGCCCCTTNAGCCCACCCATCTCGGCAAGCGCCAGNCCGGCNGCCGCCATATCGCCGCCCGCAGCGCGTACAGCAGCCATCACGGCCAGCGAGTTCACGACCCAGTGATCGCCAGGTTCGGCAACGGTGTAACACAGCCGTCCTTCGGGGAATTCGCACGTCACGAGGCTGCCGCCGTTGGCGCTNGGAATGGCATCCAGCAAGCGAACGTCGGCAAAACGTGCCCTTCCGAAGCTGACGACCTTNGCGCCCGCGCGCAGGGCGGCCAGCTTGAGTTGTTCGTAATGCTCGGTGTCGGCCGGGATGACGGCCGTGCCGCCTGGCTCCAGACCGGCAAAGATCTCGGCCTTGGCTGCAGCGATCGCCTCCATGCTGCCGAGATTTTCGATATGTGCCGGGGCTATCGTGGTGATAACCGCTACATGCGGGCGAACCTGGGTAGTCAGCCCTTCGATCTCGCCAGCATGGTTCATGCCCATTTCGAAAATGCCGAACCGGCTGCGCGCAGGCATACGGGTCAGGCTCAGCGGCACACCGACGTGGTTGTTGTAGCTGCGGGTAGAACGATGGGCTGCACCGCGGCTCGCGCGTTCGAGACTGGCAAAGATGGCTTCCTTCACGCCGGTCTTGCCGACCGATCCGGTCACCCCGATAATCTTCGCTTCCACACGGCTGCGCGCTGCACGGGCAAGCGCCTTCAGCGCTTCAGTCGTGTCATCGACCAGGATGTGGGGCCAGTCGATCGGGCGATCGACGATCGCGCCCGCAGCGCCGTTGGCGAAGGCTTTCTCAACGAAGCGATGGCCATCCATCGCTTCGCCCCTGAGCGCGACGAACAGATCGCCATTGACCACGTCCCGGCTGTCCATTTCGACCCCGGCAACCTGAAAGTCATGGCTGGCCGTACCACCTACAGCGTCGGCAATATCCTTTGCCGTCCACAGCGTCAGCGGTAGGCGGTCGCGCGGATCGGCAGGCCACTCAATATAGGCGGGATGTCGCAGGATTGCCGCGCTCATGCATCACCTCTGGCGATCTGCGCAGCGCACTCGCGCGCAACCTCGACATCGTCGAAAGGCAGGACCCGCATATTTTCTCCCGATCCGATGATCTGACCCGTTTCATGTCCCTTGCCGGCGATGAGGACGATATCGTCCGCACCTGCTTCGGCGATGGCTGCAAGGATGGCTTCGCGACGGTCGCCTATTTCGCGTGCCTGCGGCGCTCCCTCAAGCACCTGGCGGCGGATATCCGCAGGATCCTCACCGCGGGGGTTGTCGTCGGTCACGATTACGACGTGGCTTGCCTTGGCCGCCGCTTCACCCATGGGTGCCCGCTTTCCGTGATCCCGATCCCCGCCGGCGCCGAACACAGTGATGAGGCGGCCCGAAACATGCGGCTCAAGCGCTTGGATCGCCGCTTCGAGCGCATCGGCCGTATGAGCGTAATCGACATACACCGGCGCGCCCGACGGCGCGATGACCGCGCGTTCGAGCCTGCCGCGCACGGGTTGCAGACGGGCAACGGCATCCCAAACCAACCCCGCATCGAGACCGGACGCAAGTGCAAGTCCTGCTGCGGTGAGCGCGTTGGAAACCTGATAGGCGCCGATCAGCGGCAGATTGATCGTCCGGCTCTTGCCCTCATGCTCAACGCTCAGCGACTGCCCAAGCTGGGTCGGCTCTCTTTTCGTTAGGCGGATGGTTTCGCCCTGCTCGCCGACAGTCATGATCTTCAAGTCGCGCGCCTTGGCATGCTGGACTACGCGGGCATTCCAGCCGCTATCGCCAGATCCCATCCACACGACTGCGGTCGCATCGTCCGCCACAACCTCGTCGAAGAGCCGCATCTTGGCGGCGAAATAGTCTTCCATATCCGCATGGTAATCAAGATGATCGCGGCTGAAATTGGTGAAGCCTGCTGCTTCGACGGACACGCCCTCGTTGCGGAATTGCGAGAGACCATGGCTCGACGCTTCAAAAGCCACGTGTGTCACACCTTCACGCGCCAGGCCGCTCAAGTTCGACAGAAAGGTGACAATATCCGGGGTGGTCAGACCAGTGGAGACACTACCGTCGGGGGTGGTGACGCCCAGCGTACCAATGCTCGCGGCCCGTTCACCTGCCATACGCCAGATCTGGCGTGTCATTTCGACAGTCGAGGTTTTGCCGTTCGTACCTGTTACCGCGACGATATGCTGCGGCACCGGGGTGAAGTACCGGGCCGCCAGCGCTGCAAAGGCACGGCGGGGGGTGTCGTCGGCNATGTGGATGGCACCATTCACGACAGCTTCGGGCCGNGCCACAATGGCNACCGCGCCGCTTTCTATCGCTGCGGGAATGAAATCNTCGCCATTGACCTGCGCGCCTTGAAACGCACCGAAAACCGTTCCCGGGGCAANCTTGCGNTTGTCGATCGCGAANCCCGTCACATTGACGTCGGCNTCGCACGCGATCCCCGCAGCAGCACAGAGCTTGGACAGCTTCACCGGTTGGCCNCCGGGATNAGCGGCTTGATNTCGGAGATGTCGACATCGCGCGTATCGTCGGGGCGCACGCCGATGAGAGGTCCGATGCGCGGCACCAGNCGGCCCACGATCGGNGCGGCGTTCCATGCGGCGGTGCGCTGNTAGGAGCTAGCGACCGTCCCNCGCGGTTCGTCGAGCATGGCGATGACNACGTAGCGCGGACGATCCATCGGGAACGCGGCCGCAAAGGTCGAAACCAGTGCAGTGCGACGATANCCAGCCGAACCGCCCGGCTTTTCNGCCGAACCCGTTTTGCCGCCGACGCGGTAGCCGGGTGCNTCCGCATTGCGTCCCGTGCCATAGATCGAGATCGCACGCAGCAACTGGCGCATGCGGCTGGACGTGGACGCCTTGAACACGCGGCGGCCCTTCGGCGCCTCGCCCGGGCCCAGTTTCTTCAGCGTGGCCGGGCGCCAGATGCCGCCGTTGACCATTGCCGCATANGCACTNGCCAGATGAAGGGGGGTCACAGCGATGCCATGCCCATATCCCACGGTCATCGACCGCAGACGTGGCCATTTCTCACCGGGCCAGATCGGGAAGCCTTTTGCCGGCAGTTCGATATAGGGCCGTTCGTTCATGCCCAGATCCATCATGTAACGACGCATCCGCTCTGGACCGAGCTCGTCGACGACGCGGGCCGTTACGGTATTGGACGAATGGATCAGCGTTTCCACGACATTCAGGGTCGCGCCCATGTCGTGGCTGTCCTTGATGCGGAATCGTCCCGCTTTGACCGGGGTTGCATCCCACCGTCGGCCAAGGTCTCGGACCACGCCAGCGTCGATCGCCGCGGCGACCGACAACGGCTTGAATGTCGATCCGAGTTCGTAGACCTGGTTGGTGACGCGGTTGAACATCAGCTTTTCGCCCCGCGCGTCGATCTTGTTGGGATCGAATTCGGGCAGCGATGCGAGTGCCAGCACCTCGCCGGTGTTCACATCCAGAACGATGCCGGCCCCGCCTTGCGCCTGCACGAGCTTCATTCCGCGNCGNAGTTCATCTTCGAGTGCGCCCTGAACACGGGAATCGATCGACAGGGCGATGGGCGTGCCGCGCGTAGCNGGATCGGACAGATGTTTGTTGAAGACCTGTTCCATCCCCACGCGCCCGTCGCCGTCGGCGGCAACATAGCCGAGGACGTGAGCCGCCATCGATCCTTGCGGGTAATGGCGATCGGTTTCCGTCGGCATTTCGAGCGCCAGCTCGCCGATTTCCTGAACCCGGTTCGCCTCTTCGGGCANCACGCGACGGCGAATGTAGCCCTGCTTGCCGGCTGCAAATTGCGCNGCGACGGCCTTTTCGTTNAGATCCGGGAAAATCGCNTTGAGTTTCGCAGCAACGACCGCCGGNTCGCGCACCAGCGGCGTACCGCCCTCGCCNAGCGCTTCGGGATTGAACCACAAAGCGTAAGCCGGAAATGCACGCGCCAGCGGAATACCGTTGCGATCCGTAATCTCGCCCCGNGGCGGAAGGAGCGCTTCTTCAAGCGATGTCCCCCTGAGGCCTTCGTCCGACATGCCGAGATAAGCGATGCGGACCAGCGCCAGCATCGCGATGAAGGCAAACCCCAGAACCACCCACAANACCCGCCANCGNGCGAGTGTGAGCGATTGCTGGCGAATGGTGACAAGCTGGACCCGGCCGGAGGCCACCGCCATGCTGACTGCACCATGCCCGCTTTTNCCCGCGGCAATNGCGGGGCCAAAGCCGGAAAANGCGTTCACTGGCTGACCTCCGCCACGGCGGCGATGCCNACCGCCGGGCTGGACAGGCGCTCGGCGAGCCCCCCGGCTGTTACNGCTGCCAGTTCGCGCCGGTCCGGACGATGNGCGGCGCTTTCCTCGTCATCGTCGATCCAGTCGGCGAAGAGGCTTTCCGATTCAGGTTCCGGTCGGTTCAAGGCCACGCGCACCGGAGATGGCGCGTTGATACCGCGCGGAGTGCCCAAAGCCGCAAGCTGGCGTTCACTCTCGAGATATTGGTCGGCACGTGGAGCGGAATAACCGAACTCGACCGCGTTCCAATCCGACAACTGCTGCTGGCTGGCGCGNGTTTCGAATTCGGTTTCGAGCATGAGCTTGGCCTGCTGTGCGGCGATGATCTGGCGTTCGGCGAGGCGCACGTCGCTCTTCACGGCGTTCACCTTGAACGTCAACGCCAGNAGCAGGGCGAAACAAACGGCNAGAACAAGCGCCCAGCCGATCTGACGAATACGCGATCCACCGACCATNACGCGGCCTCCCGTGCGGGCGTCGCGGTCCGNGTCGCAGCGCGCAGGACAGAGGAACGGGCGCGCGGATTGCGTTCGATCTCGGCCTCACCCGGCTTGATGGCNTTGCTGACTTTCGAAAAAACCGGATCGTCCTGCGCTGCCAAAGGGACATGACGCGAGGCGCTCGGGGTTGAGGACGCCTCGCGCAGGAAACGCTTGACGATCCGGTCTTCGAGGCTGTGGAAGCTGACCACCACAAGGCGGCCCCCTTCACGCAGCACGTGCTCGGCGGCGGACAGTGCTTGGGACAGTTCGTCCAGCTCGCCGTTCACGTGAATTCTGATGGCTTGAAAAGTGCGGGTGGCCGGGTCTTTCTTATCGTGCGGTTTGTGGCCCAGCGCCTTGCGTACGACACGCGCCAGTTCGCCGGTCGTTTCGAGCGGACGTGCTGCTACGATGGCGCGGGCAACCCGGCGGGACTGGCGTTCTTCTCCATAGGTATAGAGAACATCGGCGATCGCCTTCTCGTCGGCACCGTTGAGAAAATCCGCCGCGCTCGCCCCTTCCTGGCTCATGCGCATGTCCAGCGGACCATCCGACGAGAAGGCAAATCCGCGATGCGCCTGGTCGAGCTGCATCGATGATACGCCGATATCCATCACCACGCCGTCGACCCGCGCGATACCCGCCGCCGCCATGACGTCGACCATTTCGGAAAAGCGATGGGGATGCAGAACCAGACGGGGTGGATTTTCTTCCGCTTCGCTCCAGCTGCGGCCTGCGGCGATTGCGTCGGGATCCCGGTCGAATGCATGGACGATGGCACCGCGTTCCAGCAGCGCGCGCGTATAACCGCCCGCCCCGAAGGTCGCGTCGATCACGACGTCGCCCGGCTGCGGGTCAAGCGCTTCGATTACTTCGTCGAGAAGGACGGGGATGTGCGGCGCCCCGGTCACTTGCCAGCACCCCTGGCATCGCCCTTACCCTTCGCATCGGACAGAAAGCTTTCGCATGCCGCCTTGGCGCCGGCCCAGTCGTCGCCCATCTGGGCAAGCTCTTCCGGGTTCCACAATGTGAAGAAGCGCCCCCCACCCTGGAAATAGAGGCCATCGTCGATGTTGCCGAGCGTGCGCAGGTGATCGGGCATGACGAAGCGACCGCTGTCGTCGAACGGCATTTCGATGAAGCCGAAGAGCTGGCTGGACCGGGTATCGCGATCGAATTCCTTGCCAAGCCGAACCGCAAGTTCTTCTTCGCGATCGAGCTGGGCCTCGAGCTCGGGCTTGCGCGACAGGCCGAAGCCGACGAGGCAGTTCCATGACGGATGCTTCATCAGGCACAGGACGCGCCCGTCGCTCGATTCCTTAACAGCCTTACGGAAAAGGGGGGGAAGCACGAAGCGGCCCTTGTCGCCCGCGGGCGAATAGGCCTGTCCGCTATACCCTCCGAAAGACACTGTCCCCAAACCCCAAATACGGTTTCGATTACCTCCCCATCAGGCAACACTTCCCCGTTCGCCCACACAGGTGGGCGAGGCGCCCGCCCCGTTGACCGAGCGCGAATAGACAGTGCTTGTCCGATGTGTGTTTGGTTTATCGCGGGCAGAGCCGGGATGGAAGGGAAAATTGCGGGATTTTACGGGATAAGCTCATAAGACATTGAATTATTTATATATAATTCGTTCGGGCAGAATTGATCTCATTACCGAGCGTCCCATTGGATATCAGCAAAAACACGGATTTGCGCGAGTCCATCGATGGACTCGCGTCATGATCCCGAATCTTTCCCGTAAAATCCCGTGGGATCAGTTCAGTGCATCGCCGATCAGGGTCGCCAGCAAGACTTGCCTTGGCGCTGATGCCGTCGCCGTCTCTTCACTATCCAATATCGCCGCATCCGCCATCAATGTGACGCGCCCGTTCCCGACACTGCACCACGCGAAAAGCCCCGCTTCCGAAATTGTGCATTTGCCATCTCCCGTCGCGACGAACTGGCCCGCAAGATTGACGGGATACTGATTGCCGGAAGCAGATATCAGGCGCTCCTCGCTTGGCTGGGCATCGTCGAAGCGCAGTTCGAGTCCCCAGCGGGTGAGGATGGGAGAAAGGAGCACAACATCTTGCGGACGGCGACGATCGCCGAGCGCAAAATCGCTATGACGTGTCAGAAGTGGATCGGCGAAAATCAGCAGTTGACCTCCCGCACGCACCCAATTGTCCAGTGCCACATTTTCGGACGGAGCAAGCGGTCGCGGTTGCGCCATAATTATGCGATCGAGCCCGTCGATCGCATCGGGCTCCACAGTGTCGAGCGGCTCGATGTCAAATCGCTGTTCGATAAGGCCGCGGACCCAGTCACTTCGATTTGAGCCATCGAGTATTGCCGCCATGTCGCCCTCGCCCCAGTAAATCGGCAGGGTCGAGAACAGACCGACAGGGTGTTTGTGAGCGACCTCATCGCTGACGTTGCCCGTGGAACAAGCTGCAAGCAGCACCATCAGCAATGTAAGAACGCCTTTAATTCTCGGCAGGCGAAGCATTGCTCTCAACCCGTGGCGGCGGCGTCAAAACGGTATCTGGAACGGCCGTCGGCTCGACTGCGAGATCGGGAACCACACCGGCCTCTACCAACGGATCGTTCCGCGGAGCTGTCTGCGTCGGCTCGGTAGTAGGGGCAGCCTCGGGCACCGTCGTCGCATCTGTTTCGGCAGCACGGTCTTGGATGATGCTAGCCAGACCGACGAGCAGGATCATCATGACGATCCCGGTCGCGCCGATCTGCAGACGTTGCACCGTCCGCTCGCGGCGCGCGTCTACGCCACCGTTGACGTCGGGCAGCTCGCGCACCGATGGCTTGCGGCTCATGTCGAAAAATTGCGGCACGCGCATTAGCCTAGGCACCCCTGCCTGCCAGTCAATCGCCGGATTGCAACCAATCGAAAACCGGCAACTTTTTGGACGCCAGCCATTCGGCATTGTAGAGCGTGGAGAGGTAGCGGAAGCCGGTATCGCACAATATCGTGGCCACCCGCGGATTTTCGCGCCCCTCTTCGACCAGTTGTTTGCCCAGGGCGATGGCACCGGCAACGTTGATACCGCTCGACAGACCGAGGCACAGCCCTTCTTCGCGCAGCAGGCGGGCCACCCATTCTAGGCCTTCTTCATCCGAAACGCGGAACTGCGTATCGATCGGCGCGCCTTCCAGATTTCCGGTTATACGCCCCTGCCCGATCCCTTCGGCGACAGAGGACCCTTCAGCCTTNAGCTCGCCATTGGCGAAATAGTTGTACAGAGCTGCGCCGTGNGGGTCGGTCAGCGCAATGACGATGTTTTCGTCGAACTCTTTNAGGCCCATACCGACGCCGGCGATGGTCCCGCCGGTTCCTGCGGCACAGGTAAAGCCGTCGATCCGGCCTTCGAGTTGCTCCCACAGTTCCTTNGCCGTNGTTTCGATGTGCGCCTTGCGATTGGCGGTGTTGTCGAACTGGCCTGCCCAGATCGCACCNTCGATTTCCTCCGCCATCCGGCGCGANACGTGCTGGAAATGGTTGCAGTCGGCATATTTNGTCGGCGGCACGGTGACCAGTTCCGCCCCAAGCGCGCGGATCGTGTCCATCTTCTCGTGGCTCTGGTTGTCGGGCATCACGATGATGGTCCGATAGCCCAGCGCATTGGCCACCAGCGCGATACCGATGCCGGTATTGCCCGCGGTTCCTTCGACCACAGTGCCGCCGGGCTTNAGGTCTCCACGCGCTTCCGCATCGCGAATGATATANAGGGCAGCCCGGTCCTTCACGCTTGCGCCTGGATTGGCGAATTCGCATTTCCCGAAGATGTCGCAGCCGGCTTCCGCGCTCGGCCCTTCGAGGCGNACGAGCGGCGTGTTGCCGATGAGATCGAGCGTGTGCTCGCGTACTGGAATTGAAGTCATGTCTGGCGNGGTAGGCGCAGCCACCTTAACNCGCAAACAACATCAATCTTCAGGCGCGATAGTAACCTTCAATCCGTCGAGTTCCGGCGTGAANGGTATCTGGCAGGAAAGGCGCGATGTCGGGCTGCGATGATCGGTCGATTCCAGCAGATCGTCTTCGTCCTCGCTCATTTCCGGCAATTTGCCGGCGAAGGATTCGTCGACGTGAACATGGCAGGTTGCGCAGGAACAACAGCCACCACACAAGGCCAGGAGTTCGTCGAAACCGTTATCGCGGATCGCTTCCATCACGGTCAGGCCGTCGGATACGTCGATTTCGCTGGTCTCGCCTTCGCGTGTGGTGACGATCAGTTTCGGCATTTTACGTCTTTCCTCGGTTGCAAAGGGCCNCTGGCCCGACCTATGCGTCGCGCTGCTATTCAATCGGGAAAGGGAAGGCAAGCACACTCGCCATGGGCCTGACCAACGCACAATTGCGCGAACATCTCGACGCTGTAGCCGCAGATGACGCCATCGTCGCCGCCGCAATCGAGCGGTGCGGCTATCCCGANGAGCGCATTCGCTCNACGGGTNACCGCACGCTCCTGCGCACNATCGTAGGTCAGCAGGTGAGCGTCGCGTCCGCTGCAGCAGTCTGGAACAAGCTNGAGGCGGAANTTGGNGANGACATGCTTCCACAGGATCTGCTGGCCCGCGACTTCGATACATTGCGCGCCTGCGGACTGTCCCGTCAGAAACAGGGCTACGCCCGCAGCCTGTGCGAATTGGTGGCGAGTGGAGAACTGGCCTTCGACAACCTGCCCGAAGACGATGAAGCGGCCATTGCCGAACTCACCAGGATCAAGGGCATTGGCCGCTGGTCGGCGGAGATATATTTGCTGTTTGCAGAGGGGCGTCAGGACATCTGGCCTGCGGGCGACCTGGCGGTGCAGGAGGCCGTCGGTCGCATGCTCGAATTGTCGGCAAGACCGGGCGAAAAGGAAACGCGTGAGTTGGGGGAAAGATGGCGGCCCCATCGCGGCGCAATGGCCATCTTCACCTGGCACACATATAATAACGCCGCGCTTTAGACGCGCGTGAGGGAGAGACAGTATGGGCGATCGCAGGGCCATTTTCATCACTGGCGGTGGATCCGGAATCGGACGCGCAGTTGCCGTTTATTTCGGCCAGCGCGGCTGGTTTGTCGGCATTGGCGACATCGACAAGGCGGGCATGCGCGAAACCGAAGATGTAATCGGAAACGGCTTTGTCTATTCGCACCCCCTCGATGTGCGTGACCGCTCCGCTTGGGACGAAGCGCTCGATGCGTTTTTCGTGGCTGCCGGCGGGCGCATCGATGTGCTGTTCAACAACGCAGGCGTACCGCTGGGCGGATCGCTGACCGAAAACAGCGCCGAGGAAATCGAACGCACGCTCGACATCAATCTCAAGGGCGTACTATTCGGCGCACAGGCGGCCTACCCCTACCTCAAGCAGACGGCCCCCGGCTCGTGCCTGCTTAATACCGCGAGTGCAGCGGGCTTGTACGGGACACCCGGAGCAAGCGTTTATTCGGCGACCAAGTTCGGGGTTCGTGCCGTGACGGAAAGCCTGGATGGGGAATGGGCTGTGGATGGGATCAATGTCCGCTCTCTCATGCCCAGTTTCATCGACACCCCCCTGCTCGATCACAATCCAAATGCGCGATCGAACGAGGATATTCGCCAGCGGGTGACGGGTGCAGGGCTCGAAATCACACCGGTCGCGGATGTCGCTGCTGCGGCATGGGCCGCCATCCACGGCGACAAGTTGCATACCGTCGTNGGCAAGACCGCTAANACACTGGCGTTCGGCGCACGCTGGCTGCCTGGCCGGGTTCGCAAGCAGACGCGCGCGCTGACCAGGCCGATGGGCGAATAACGAAGGTCAGGCCAGCAGCGCGTCGATCTTNCGCGCCATTTTCACATCGCGCAGGCTCAACCCGCCTGCNTCATGCGTNGTCAGTGTGATTTCGACCCGATTATAGACATTGAACCATTCGGGGTGGTGATCGCGCGTTTCGGCAATCATGGCCACACGCGTCATGAACGAAAACGCTTCGGAGAAATCGGAGAATTCGAACTTGCGCTCGATCGCAGCGCCATCGCGGCACGACGACCACTTCGGCAGCGCCCTCAGCCAGCTATCGCGTTCTTCCTCGCTCAACTGTTCTACTGCCATAACGCACGAATCTCCTCTCGCTTGTCGCGTGGGCGCCTTTTGCCTATCGCTCCCGCCCATGCAAGCTCGCCTCGCCGCAAAGGACATTGNCTGCCGTCGNGGCGAAAGACTGCTTTTNCGCAAGCTGTCGATAGACTGCGTCGCCGGCGATGCCGTGCANGTTACGGGGCCNAACGGCNTCGGCAAATCCAGCTTGATCCGTATTCTTGCCGGCTTGCTCCGTCCCTATGCNGGGGATGTNCAGCATNANGGCGGANGGGGCCTGGTCGATGAACGGTTGGCACTNGACGCCAATCTGCCGNTGNGCAAGGCCCTGGCCTTTTGGGAACGACTGGATGGNAATGCCGATATGGGACGCGCGGGCGACCTNCTCCAGCTCGCGCCGTTNCTGGACATTCCGGTTCGATATCTCTCGACCGGGCAGAAAAAGCGCGCNGCCCTTGCCCGCCTGATCAACTCCAATTGCCCGATCTGGCTGCTGGACGAACCGCTGAACGGGNTNGACCATCATGCGCAAACGGTTTTCGAAGCGCTGATAGATCAGCATTGCCGTGCCGGTGGGATCGCNATTGCCGCATCGCACCAGCCAATCGCGCTACCCGCGCCGCAAGCCNTCGCTCTGGCGGACTTTGCCGCATGATNGCNGCNCTGCTCAGACGGGATCTGGCCACCTTGNTGCCGGGNGGACGCGGCGGCAGCGGGCTGNTGCCGCTGCTGTTCTTTCTTGCCGTCGCCATGCTGTATCCCTTTGCCGTCGGCCCCGACGCGCAATTGCTCGCACGGACCGGCGGAGGNGTNATCTGGATCGCAGCNCTCCTCGCCGCGATNCTGCCGCTGGAAAAGCTGGTGAGCGGCGATCTCGACGCCGGGATATTCGATCAGCTGCGTCTGCGCGGTATCAGCGAAGAAACGGCGATGGCCGTCAGATTGCTCGCACACTGGCTGGCCTTTGCGCCGTTCCTTCTGCTCGCAACCTTACCGGCAGCCGCTTTGCTTGGCCTNGATGGCAAGACCACGCAGACAGTGCTCCTCGGACTNGTGGCAGGCACTCCGGGACTNGCGGCGGTTGGCCTTATCGTCGCCGCGCTTACCGCAAGCATGCGCGGCGGCGCGGCACTGGCAGGATTGATGGTCATCCCCCTGGCGGTGCCGATCCTCATTTTCGGCGCTGGCGCCCTCGCGCGTCCCGATCCCGGTGGTCTATTGCTCGCCGGAGCAATCAGTCTGGGGTTGTGCGCTGTCGCACCCTTCGGCGCCGGAGCTGCGCTGAAGGCAGCCCGCGAAACCTAATATGGCGGCTTGTGCAGCCCCTTGGGACTTTCGGTAAAGATTTCCACACCATCGTCGGTGACTGCGATGGAATGTTCGAACTGCGCCGATAGCGACTTGTCGCGCGTCACTGCAGTCCAGCCGTCGCGCAGTATCTTGGCGTGTGGGCGGCCCGCGTTAATCATCGGTTCGATGGTGAAGAACATGCCGGGTTTCAGTTCCGGGCCCGTTCCGGCGCGCGCCGCGTGGATCACTTCCGGCGCATCATGGAACAANCGGCCNAGGCCGTGACCGCAGAACTCCTGNACGACGCCATAACGGAACTGGCGCGCATGTTCNTCGATNGCCGCCCCGATATCGCCAAGGCGTGCGCCCGGTTTCGACGCAGCATCGATCCCCAACATCAGGCATTCATAGGTCACATCGACCAGCTTGCGCGCCTTGAGCGAAGGTTCGCCGGCAAAATACATCCGGCTTGTATCGCCATGCCAGCCATCCAGCAGNGGCGTGACGTCGATNTTGACGATGTCGCCGTCCTTGAGAGCCTTGTCGGACGGTATGCCATGACAGATCACATGATTGATCGACGTGCAGCAGCTATGCGCATAACCGCGATANCCCATGGTTGCAGGCACAGCACCTGCATCNAGCATCATNGTGCGCGCCTTGTCGTCTATCTCGCCGGTCGTCACACCTGGCTGGACGAANGTGGTCAGCTCNTCGAGGATTTCCGNCGCAAGACGCCCTGCCTTGCGCATGCCTTCATACCCGTCCGGGCCATGCAGCTTGATTGTCCCATCGCGATAGACGGTCTCGTCCGCCTCGATTACCTGATATTCCGTCATGCCGTGCACATAGTNACTTTAGGCCGCAATTGCGAGATGCCTATCGGCGAACGCTGAANGCACCCGCATATGCAGGCTTCACCGCATCGATCACGCTGGCTGTCACATCGAAATCCAGNTCATAGGCGCCTTCTGCATAGGGTCCGGCAACATACGGGCCNAAATANATCCCGATCCGATCGAAGGTGTTGCCATTTGACGATCCGACCAGCACCGTGGCTTCGTCGAGCCCGGGGCAATTATCGAACATGCTGTCGCTATCGGGTTGGACCGCCGTGCCTCGCCGCTTTTCCCGCTCCTTGTTGAGCGCATCGCAAAGCCGCGCGCCAAGCCCCTGCTCCAGGGCAACCGGCGAATTGAACATTTCGACCCCGGCAAGAGACGCCCTGGCCTGCTTGTCCCATACCAGCGACTGCTTGCCATACATTCCGTGCGCGCCGCCGGTATAATCGGAATAGTCGGCCGACAGACTGAGGAAATCGGGCAGGCTGGCGACGACCTTCCATTCCTTGGCGAAGCTGCGGCTACGGCAACCACCGCAATCGCCGCCACCGGCGAGTTCGGTCAGCGTTGCATCCCATTCGGCGCGGTCTTCCTTCTCGCGCTGATCACGCTCTGCCCCCAACTGCTTTGCGAGTTCTGGAATGGCGCTTACTGCAGCGGGCCATTTGTAGGAAAACTCCCAGGTTCCGCCATCTTTCTCGGCGGTTTTCGCGATGTTGACCGCTTCCGCCTTGGTGCTTGAACTGGCCGAAGCACTCGCCTGCGCGAACGGATTGGACGTCCCCGTCTTGTCGGCGTACTCGGCTCCGTCGGAGCAGGCTGCACTCGACAGGGCGAGCGAAATCAGGAACAGGGGCGCGCGCATCACGGTTTCCTTTGCGACAACGATAGTCAGGGGTACGTCTTGAATATGGCCGACAAGCAAACGCTTATCCAGCCCGACCAGGGACAGGAAGCGATTTCCATTCATCTCGTCAACCGCGACGGATACTCGGACTGGCGCAAAAAACTTTCGACCAGCCAACGCGCGGCTCTGGAAGGCCAGAAATTCGACGGGAGCGGCTATCAGGTCGGCATCGTACCGGATGGTGACGGNTGGTTCGCCGTCGGCGGGGTNGCTGANCCGAAGGAACTNTCCAGCTGGTGCATGGCCAAGCTCGCGGAAAACCTTCCCGAAGGTACNTATCGCAGGGCTGANGGCGAACCGGGCCCCGCCCTGCATGGATGGCAGACAGCGCAGCATATATTCGATCGTTACAAGAAACCCGAACGGCCGACGGGCCCCCGAGTGATCCTGACCAAGGACGTGAAAGCGATCGATAGCGCCGTCGCAGAAGCGCAGGCGGTGTGCCTGGTGCGCGATCTGGTCAATACGCCGGCAGAAGACATGGGGCCGGCAGCGCTTGAAGAGCANTGCGAAAAGCTCGCGAAGCAGCATTCCGCCAAATTGAGCGTCACAAAGGGCGATGCACTCGAACAGGAGTATCCCATGGTCCATGCCGTGGGACGCGCCGCCGCGCGCCATCATGCACCGCGTATCATGCATCTTACATGGGGCAAGGAAAGCGATCCGGTCCTGGCCATCGTCGGTAAGGGCGTGTGTTTCGACAGCGGCGGCCTGGATGTAAAAAGCTCCANCGGCATGCTGCTCATGAAAAAGGATATGGGCGGCGCCGCGCACGCCATCGCGNTGGCAGGCCTTGTTATGAATGCAGGTCTTCCTGTNCGNTTGCACCTGCTTGTNCCGGCAGTNGAAAATGCCATNAGTTCCAACAGCTTNCGCCCNGGCGATGTCCTCAAGAGCCGCAAGGGACTGACTGTCGAAATNGGCAATACNGANGCCGAAGGNCGGCTCATCCTGGGCGACGCGNTGCAGCGGGCNAGCGANGAGAAGCCNGACCTNATNATNGATTTCGCTACGCTCACCGGCGCTGCGCGGGTGGCGCTCGGGCCTGAATATCCAGCGCTTATGACGCGCAGGGATGCAACCGCGGAGGCGCTGATCGCTGCAGGTAAGGCTCATGACGACGAATCCTGGCGCCTGCCCCTTCCCGATGCCTATCGTGAATGGCTGGTCTCGGAAATTGCCGACACCAACAATGCCCACGGCAATGCCTTTGCGGGGGCGAGCGTCGCGGGACTGTTCCTCGACAAGTTCGTCGGCGAAGGGATCGACTGGGCGCATTTCGATACCTTTGCCTGGCGCCCGCAGGCAAAACCGGGACGTCCCAAGGGCGGCGATGCCTATGGGCTGAGGGCCGCATGGCACATGCTGCAGGCGCGTTTCGGTGGAGGCTGAGGCTCGCCGCCTTGCCTGAAGTGAGCCGCGGCGTTAAGCGCGCGCAACGTTCATTTCCGGATTCTGCCCTCAGCGTGACTGCTCAAGCCAGCTACTCTCTTCCCGAAGGTATCGTCGGACTTACCGGTCCGGTGGAAAAGCCCGCGCCCGGCACTCTGCCGTTGCGCGGCGATCTCGCGCACATTGCCTTAGCGAAACATTATCTGGCCGCCCATTATGTCATCCCCCAGCTCCGCAATATCGGCGATGCGCCTGCAACGCTGATGCTCGCCATGCGCGACGATGCCGAAGTGGGCGCTACACTGGATGCCGGGCAGGAAGTCGAGGTGCTGGACTGCGCGGGCGACTGGGCGTGGGTGGCGTGCGGGCCGGAAGGGCCGAGCGGATATATCCGGCTGGGCATGCTGGCTGCNAGCGAGTGACNCATAAAATCTTCATCGACGGNGCTGCAGGCACGACCGGCCTCGAGATTGCCGACCGGCTGGCCGAGCGCAGCGAGTTCGAGNTGCTGAGGCTGGACGATGCGAAGCGCAAGGACCCTGCNGCGCGGCGCGAAGCGCTGAACGAAGCGGATATCGCNATCCTGTGCCTGCCCGACGATGCGGCGCGCGAAGCNGTTGAAATGATTGACACTTCCGGCGGCACGAGAGTGATCGANGCNTCCAGCGCGCACCGCACGAGCGAGGGCTGGTGCTATGGTTTTCCCGAGCTGATCGGCAGCGAGCGGGTGGCCGATGCGCGGCGGGTGAGCAACCCCGGATGCTACCCCACAGGCTTCCTCGCGCTGGTCGCGCCGCTGGTGCGTGCGGGGCTGTTGCCGGCCGACTGGCCGTACACGGTCAACGCCGTGAGCGGATATTCCGGCGGCGGAAGCATGCTAATCAAACGTATGATCGAGGAGCCGAACATAGCGTTTCGGACATATGCGCTCGATCTGGCGCACAAACACCTGCCGGAAATGCAGGCGCATGCCGAACTGGAACACCCCGTGCTGTTCGCACCGTCGGTCGTCNCNGCCTATCGCGGCATGATCGTCGAGGTNCCGCTGCANCTCGGNGCCATGGACGGCGAGCGGCATNCGGACGACCTNCGAANGGCCCTGGCCGAATTCTANNCGGGATCGGACGTCGTCNCGGTTCANGATGCCACCCCGGTGAGCGAGCTCCTGCTCGACACCGATGCCGCACCGTCCGACGGGCTGGAACTGTTCGTGTTCGGAAACGAAGGCGGATGGAATGCGCGACTGATCGCCCGGCTCGACAATCTGGGCAAAGGCGCGAGCGGTGCAGCCGTGCAGAACCTCAACTTGATGTGCGGCCTGCCCGAGACCGCCGGCCTCATTCTGCCCAAAAATTAGGCAAGTCGTGACCGCCGTGTAAGCAGCACTCGGCGCTCGTATCGAGGCAGTTGCGCTGATTGCGCACCAATCATCGCAAAAATTGCGCCAACTCAGTTTGGCGCGCATCGATTCTTCGGTTAGGCCCCTCCGCCAAGGCCTTGGCACGATTCTTGGAAAGAAACGCGCGAAGGGTGGAGCGACACCATTCCTCAGGGGTTCGGAGACGACGTGAAAAAGATCGAAGCGATCATCAAGCCATTCAAGCTCGACGAGGTGAAGGAAGCCCTGCACGAAATCGGCGTGTCGGGAATCACCGTGACCGAGGCTAAAGGCTTCGGGCGGCAGAAAGGCCATACCGAACTGTATCGCGGCGCCGAATACGTCGTCGATTTCCTACCCAAGGTGAAGCTGGAGGTCGTGGTGGCAGACGGCATCGCGGACCGCACGGTGGAAGCCATCGCCGCCGCCGCCCAGACGGGCCGCATCGGGGACGGCAAGATTTTCATTTCGTCGATCGAAGGCGCCCTGCGCATCCGCACAGGCGAGCGCGACGACGACGCAATCTGAGTTAGCGCGGGAAAACCCGCAGGAATTTTCAGTTCAAACGGAGGCAATACCAATGGCAAGTGCAAGCGACGTCCTGAAACAGATCAAGGACGAAAGCATCGAGTGGGTCGATCTGCGCTTCACCGATCCGAAGGGCAAGTGGCAGCACCTGACGATGGTGGCCGGGATCCTGACCGAAGACGAACTCGATGACGGCCTGATGTTCGACGGATCGTCGATCGCCGGCTGGAAAGTCATCAACGAAAGCGACATGATCCTGAAGCCCGACCTGGAACGGGTCTATATCGATCCGTTCAGCGCCGAGCCGATGATGATCCTGTTCTGCGACATCGTCGAACCTTCGACGGGCGAATGGTATGCGCGCGACCCGCGCACNACCGCCAAGCGCGCCGAAGCCTTCCTGAAGTCGACGGGCATCGGCGACACGATCTATGTCGGTCCNGAAGCCGAATTCTTCATGTTCGACGATGTGCGTTTCGAAGACGGCTATGCCGGTTCGGGATACGCGATCGACGACATCGAACTGCCGACCAACAGCGGCAAGGAATACGAAAGCGGCAACATGGCGCACCGCCCCCGCGCCAAGGGCGGATATTTCCCCGTTGCCCCGGTCGACAGCGCCGTCGACATCCGCGGCGAAATGGTTTCGACCATGATCGAAATGGGATTGAACTGCGACAAGCACCACCACGAAGTGGCAGCGGCGCAGCACGAACTGGGCCTGACCTTCGGCACGCTGGTCGAAACCGCCGACAACATGCAGATCTACAAGTATGTCGTGCATCAGGTGGCCCACATCTACGGCAAGACCGCGACCTTCATGCCCAAGCCGATCAAGGCGGATAACGGCAGCGGCATGCACACGCATATGTCGATCTGGGACGACGGCAAGCCGACCTTCGCGGGCAACCAGTACGGCGGCCTGAGCGAAAACTGCCTTTATTACATCGGCGGCGTCATCAAGCATGCCAAGGCCCTGAACGCCTTCACCAACCCGACGACCAACAGCTACAAGCGGCTGGTCCCCGGCTTCGAAGCACCGGTTCTGCTGGCCTATTCGGCGCGCAACCGTTCCGCTTCGTGCCGCATCCCCTACGGTGCGGGCGACAAGGCGAAGCGCGTGGAATTCCGTTTCCCCGACGCCATGGCCAACCCCTACCTTGCCTATGCTGCCTTGCTGATGGCCGGTCTCGACGGGATCCAGAACAAGATCCACCCGGGCGAAGCAATGGACAAGAACCTGTACGACCTGCCGCCGGCAGAGCTGGCCGAGGTCCCGACGGTTTGCGGATCGCTGCGCGAAGCACTGGAAGCACTGGAGGCCGATCACGAGTTCCTGCTGAAGGGTGACGTCTTCACCAAGGACCAGATCGAGGCCTATACCGAACTGAAGTGGGAAGAAGTCCTGCGCGTCGACACGACGCCCTGCCCCGCCGAATTCGACATGTATTACAGCGCCTGATCGGNCCTGTTATTTCACCGAGGAAAGGCCGTCCGGGCGACCGGGCGGCCTTTTTCNNGCGNCCGGTGAAAAACCATTTTCCTACNCGCCCATTCGATGCCTAATCAGGTTGCCTCGTTTTCATGGAGGCCCTGATGAACCGCAAACCCCTGTTCGACATCGTGAGAAACCTGCTTGGCCGAGGCCTGCGCCAATCGGAGGTCGACACGCTGGACAAGGCGATCGACACGATGACCGGCGTGGCCGGGGCATCGCGTGAGGTCAGCCCGGCAGGCNTACGCCTGATTCAGGAGTTCGAAGGCTGTGCGCGCGTGCGGGGCGACGGCATGGTCGAGGCCTATCCCGATCCCGGCAGCGGCGGCGATCCGTGGACGATCGGATGGGGGGCAACGGGATCCGATATCGGCCCCGGCACGGTGTGGACCCGGGAGGAATGCGACCGGCGCCTTGCTGCCGATATCGAGCGCCATGCCCGCGATGTGGTGCAGGCCATCGGCGATGCGCCGACCAGCCAGGCGCAATTCGATGCGCTGGTGAGCTTCCATTACAACACCGGCGCGATTGCCCGTTCGACACTGCTCAAACGGCACCTGGCGGGCGATCATGCAGGCGCGGCCAAAGAATTCCACCGTTGGGTTTACGCGGCTGGACGAGTGCTGAAAGGCCTGATCCGCCGCCGGCGCGCCGAGGCTGCGCTTTATGGTGCAGCTTGAAAACCGCAGAGTTCTGCCAATTCTTGCGCGTAGGTTAACCGGAACCGGAAGCCTCCATCCCCCGTTAGCCCGGCAAAGGAGTTCTAATGATGCGTATCCTGCTAGCAGGAGCAGCCGCGATCGCCTTGGCAGCAAGTGGCGCCTATGCCCAACCGGGCAAGAACGGAGACAACGGCAACGGCCCGGGTAATGGCAAGCACAATAATGCCGCCAAGGTCGANCGTGGTCCGCCGGATCGCGGNCCNCAGCGTCCNGGNAACGGCAACAGGGATGCCAGGCCTGACAAACGCATGGCCCAGCAGCCCGACAGACGAGATGCCCGCCAGAATGTCTCTCGTGAAATCGAACGCCGGGTCAGTCAGCGACCTCAAGAGCGCGCTGTCGAACGGCGGGTGGACCGGCGCGATGACCGCAGGGATCTGTCCCAGCGGGCCGAGCGTCGCATCGAACGATCCGTCGAACGACGCGTGGACCGAAGGGACGGACGCCGCGATGTCCGGCGGGGCGATCGAAACCTTATCAATTATGTCGACCGCGTGCGGTACGACCAGGACCGGACCTTCCTCGTGCGCGACAGGGACCGGCGGGCGATCGCCGGCTGTCCGCCGGGTCTGGCGAAGAAGTACAATGGCTGCATGCCGCCGGGACAGGCCAAGAAGCGGTACGACAATTACCGCACCTGAAACGGGTACGATTATCGACCCCGCCTGTTCGGCCTGAAGAATTACAGTTCGGGCCGGTATTATTACGACGACGGCTATCTTCTGCGTCCGGCGAGCGATGGCGGAATAGCGGGATATATCCCCCTGCTGGGAGGAGCGCTGGCAATCGGCAATCAGTGGCCGTCGAGCTATTCGAGCCATTCGGTGCCCGACTATTACGTCGATTATTACGATCTGGGACCGAGAGATTCCTACCGTTATGCCGATAATGTCATTTACCGGGTGAACCCGAGCGATTCAGCGATCCAGTCGGTGGTTGCCCTGCTGACCGGTGACGATTTCACCATCGGTGAGCCGATGCCGTCAGGCTATGACGTCTATAATGTGCCCTACCCGTATCGGGACCGGTACAACGACAGTGACGACGCGTGGTATCGATATTCGGATGGCTATGTCTATCAGATCGACCCCCAGACCCAGTTGATTTCCGCCGCCATCGACCTGCTGGTCTGAAGGGACAGAACATGACCGACGCATGGAAACGCGGCCTTGCCGCAATCGCTCTCGTCTCCCTTCCCCTGGTTGCAGCATGCAGCGATACGGAAGAACATACTGCGCAAGGCGCCACGCGGGACGATGGAACCCTTACGCTGGCAGCCGCCCTGGGGGCCGAGAAGGATCTCGATATCGTGCGCGAGGCGATGGACGAATCCGAACTGTCCGGCGTTCTCGACGGCCCGGCCAGCTACACAATTCTGGCGCCCGACGACGCGGCATTCGAAGCCCTGGGCAAGGAAGGCGAAACGCTGCTCGAAGATGAGCAACGCCCGGTTCTGGTGGCGCTATTGCGCGACCATCTGTTGCCCGGCCATCTGACGCCGGAATCGATTGGGGAAGCCATCGACCGCAAGGGCGGCCCGGTAACGATGGCCACGCTCGGCGAGACGGATGTCATCTTCTCCCGGGAAGGCGACGGCATCAAGGCGGAGCTGGAAGATGGCGGCAGCGCCAGTTTCGCCGGGACGGCGACCGCCACCAATAACGGTGTCGTCATACCGATCAGCCAGGTGCTGATGCCGCCGAAGGACTGACCGCGCGGGTCAGTAATCGCGGCTGATTTCGGCGACGACGCTTTCGCGCCCGACCGTCGACACGGCAGCGAGCAGCGACAGCCAGCTGGTCACACGGAATTCCACTTCCGTAGCGCTGTAGCCGCGTCCGTCCGTGATGATTTCCGCGTAGAAGCGGCGTCCGAAATTCTTCCCCAATGCGACGCCCGTGCCGCGGCCCAGTGCGGGATCGGCGCTGACGATACGCAGGCGATCGAGCCCGATTGCGGAGCGCAACTGGTTGATCGGGTCCATGCCGCCCCCGCCGCGCAGACTGGCCACGGCCGCGCCAAGCTGCAGAGCGTCGGTCGCCGAGAGGCTGGTGACCGAACCGCCGAAGAGCAGGCGGGCCAGCAGTTCCTCTTCCGGCAGGGAGGGGTTGGACGTGAAGGTGATTTCTGGCTGCGTCGCGCTGCCTCTGACGTTCGCTTCGACGTTGAGGCCATCCCGGTCCGTTTCCGCACGAATGTCGAGCAGGGGATCGATGGGCGCATCCACATCGAATTCGATCTCGCCGCGGGTCAGTTCGAAGCGGGTTCCGGCAAAGGTGTAATTGCCGCGAACCACTTCCGCACGCCCGCCGATGCGCGGATCGGACGTATTGCCGCGCAGGACGATGTCCGCAGCCCATTCGCTGTCCAGCCCCATGCCATCGACATCGATGCGGCTGCTCGCCTTGGCATTGATGAGATATTGCCAGGGCCGGCCGGCCGCCACCTGCGGATCGCGGTTGGCGGGCGTATTGATTTCGCGCGTGGCGATTTGCGGGACACGCAGATCGTCGGCCGCCGTGCCCAGCGTCCAGCTGGCCCGGTTGACGCGGACCTTGCCCGCTATGGTACCGCCGAGCCCGTCCGAGACGATCCGCAGCGGTCCGGTCACCGTGGCGCTGAGGCCGCCCGTATCGAGCAGGCGCGCATTCTTGGCCGAGGCGCGCAGATCGATGATCGGCCCGCGGATTTCCAGTACCCTGCCCTGAACCGTTTCGCCCAGGGTCCGCAGATCGACGATGCCGCTGCCGCTGACGCTGCCGCCGTTGACCGCCGTACCGGCAAAGCGCGTAAGCTGAAGGCGCGACCCCTGGAACCGGCCGCGCATGGCAATATCGCGAATGTCGGTGCCCGACAGCGAACTGCGCAATTGCAGGCTGTCGCCCGAGATGGAGCCGCGCACCGTGGGATCGCGCAACGTGCCGGTTGCATTTGCGGCGATGGCGATGGGGCCGGTTATGTCGAACGTGTCGAGAGCGGCGAGCCGCCACAGGCTTTCCGCCGCACCGCGATAGCGTAGCTGGCCCGACAGGCGGCCTGCCCGCAGCCGTTCGATAAGGATGCCCTGCTGCGGCAGGCCGGTGATCCGCGCCTGCACACGCCCGCGCTGGATATCCTCGTTCTGCAACAGGGCACGCGCCTGAAGATCGCTCTCGGTCAGTTCCGCCACCAGCGAGACGTTCACCGGGCGCGACGTCAGCACGAGGCCGGAGCGCGTCAGCCCTTCGATCTTCACCTTGGCTTCGCCCACCGGCACCATGTCGGCACCGGTGCGATAATGGACCGTGCCCGAAATCGTCCCGCCAAGGCCGGTATCGGCTTTCGCGACATCGATGAGGGAGAGCGGCATGCGGGCGAGCTTGAAATCGAAATCGAGATCCCTGCCGCCGAAATCGCCGGACACGATCATCCCGCCATCGCCATAGGAGAATTGCGTTGGTGAGAGGCGCCAGCCCCCGCCGTCCAGACTTGTGAGCACGGCGCGGCGCGGCATGGAAATGCGGCGACCGGCAAACCGCCCCTGTGCGGCAAGCGCGATGCGATCGGGCCGGATGGTCGCATTCGCATCCAGCACGAAGCGCCCGCTGCGCCTGCCCGAGAGCGAGGCATCCACCCGCCCGACGCCGTTCTCGACCTCGCCGCGGGCTGCAAGCTGGGAAATGAACAGCGTNCCGTAAGACAATCCGGCTGCCGTNCCNGAGCCGGANAAGCTCGTNTTGCCATCGCGAATNAGNCCCGTCGCATCGATATCNGCGCGGGTGATGCGCAAGGGCGTATCGCCGCCNAAGCGCGCATTGCGGGCTNGCAGGTCGACCTGNAGGCCCTGTCCGCCGCCGCGCGGCGNCAGCGCCACGGTNCCGTCGAGACCGCCACCGGNGAAAGCGAGCGTGCCGTCCGCGCCGCCNTCNACCAGCGCGATGGCGCCGGTGACNCTGGTNTCGGACACGCGCATGGTCTCGATCGCGATGCGGGTCGGACCGCCGGACGGTGCGACAAGACCCAGTTGGCCGGCAAAGGGTCCGAGCACCGAATTGCCTTCGGTATCGATGGCAAAACCCTCGTCTGACGGAGCGATCGCCACGCGGACATTGTCGAGCCCGGTCGCAGGCCGTGCGAAAACAAGCGCAGCGCTCGGCCCGGCGTCGGTGAGGCTGGCTTCTACGGTGAAGGGGCCGAAATCGGTATGCGTGCCCTCCCCTGCAAGCTGGGTCGTCCCGTCCCGAACGCTGCCATCGAGCGCCATCTGCACCTTGCTTGCATCGATACGCAGACGGTTGAAATCGAGCGGGGCATTGCCGCCCACCGCCACCCCGCCACGCACTCGGATGGGTGTGCCGGCGAGGTTGGCCAGCGTCGCGTTGGTAACAGGGGCAATGCGCGCATCGAGATCGGCCGAGAGCCGCCACGGCGCTTGCGGTGCGAGGGCGAGCTGGATGACCGCGGCCCCGTTCAACGTGCCGACATTGTCGAGGGCCAGCCGTTCTGCGCGGATCGGCCCGCGGATCTGGTATCGTCCCGCGGACAGGTCGCCGCGAAGAGCCAGGTTGGCCGAGGTGCCGGGGAAGGCGAGGCGCAGATCATCCGACAGAAGGGTCGACCCGCTCAGCACAAGAGTGCCGCGCCCGGTGCCATTCACCAGGCGCGGATCGAGCAAGGCATTGCCGCTCGTCACCCGCGAGACCGCAAGCCCCAGGGGCAGCGTCCACCGTGTGCCATCGTACCGGGCAGTGCCCTGCTGCCGGAGGCCAGCCAACTTCGTACCGCCGATGTCGACTTCGCCCACCGTCAGATCGTGGCGGATCGCGAGATCCGCAAAGGCCCCGTCGACCGTCGCATCGATCCGCCCGTTGCGCAGGGCGATACCTTCGCCGAGCAGGGCCGGGTCGCGCACGGAAGCGGCGAGTTCGATATTTTCCGCCCTGTTGTCCGCAAGGTCGAGCAGGCCGTTGGCATCCAGTATCAATCCGCGCCCGGCCATCATCACACGGCCATTAAAGCGGCGCTGGTCTATCGCGATGTCCGCTTTAAGCGCGACATCATCGCCCAGCGCACGCGCGGGGATGCCGCTGAGGAAATCCGACGGATCGAACTTTCCAAGGAGGCCCAAACGTCCCGATGCATTGGTAATGCGCATCGCCGCGATGCGAGCGTCCTCGCTACGGACCAGCAGGCTGCCGGACCATTGCGACCATGTGCCATCCCCGCGAATGCGTGCGGTGTAGGGGGCGTCGAGACCGGCCATGGCTGTGATCGGACCATCTGCCGATGCATCGACATCCAGAGACAGTTCGAAGGCATCGCCGTCCGGTTCGGCATCCAGCAGCAGCGCGAGCCGGTCCCGTTCGCCCAGACGGCCATCGATATCGACCATGAGGCGACTGTCGGTGACATCGGCACTGCCGGTGATATCGACGCGCTGCGGACGGTTGCCGGCGATACCGGGAGCAAGGGTCAGATTGTCTATTTCGAGCCGGTCGATCGAGATATCGAACCCGGGGAGTACGGGATTGTCTTGTTCGCTTGGCAAGAATTCCGGAGTGCGCGCGAGAGTAGCCCGGCGAGCGGCGAAGCTGTCGATTTCCAGCCGGTTGGAAAGCCAGCCCCCCGGATTCCAGTCGATTTCGGCGCGAGGTATGGTGAGAAAGACGCCCTTGGGATCGGACAGGCGCACATCGTGAAGGACTGCTGCCCCATAGAGATTACCCTCTATTCGTCCGATCCGGATGTTGAGGCCGTTGGGGAAAGTGCGTTCCGCAATGCGGCTGGCGATGAAGCGTTCACCAAGCGGCGTGTTGAGAACGACAAGCGCCCCAACGATCAGAAGTACGAAAGCNNCCGCAATGCCGAGNANCCACTTGCCAACGCGCCCAACGCNAAGGCGCCGCCGGNCAGGACGCTCCTCNATNTCTGCGGCCGGTTGATCGGNGGCCATCAGAANGCNTGNCCCAGCGAAATGTAGACCCCGACGGGCGAATCTTCTGGTTCGGGGTTTAGCGGAATGCCCACATCGAGCCGGATCGGGCCGAAACCGGTGGTGTATCGTACACCTACACCGGCGCCGAACTTGATGAAGCGGAAGTCGGGCACTGTGTCGATCGAGACGCTACCGGCATCGATGAAGGGCACAACGGAGAGCGCGCCGTCGAACAGACCGGTGCCGACACGCGCTTCCAAGGATGCTTCGACGAGGCTGCGCCCGCCTGTCGGTTCAAGCAGATCGTTCTTCGGTCCGATCGCCTGGAAACCATAGCCACGGACAGAACCGCCGCCACCTGCGTAAAGCCTGCGTGACGGTGCGATGCCAGCCAGTTCGGCACCCTGAATGCTGGCAAATCGTGCGCGAGCGGCGATCACCGTCCTCTGGCCTACGGACTGNTAGAAGGACGCGTCCGCCTGNTTCCTCAGATAATAATATTGCTGGCCGCCCGTGCGGGAGGTTTCCGGACCGAGGAACCCGGTCANGCGAAAGCCNCGCGTNGGATCGAGGAGTGAATCGCTGGTGTCGATGGTGGCCCTGCCAAAAAGCGAGGCGATGAAATAGGTCTGACGGGGGCGCGGAATGCCGCCAATCACCCGGTTGCGTTCATCGGTCGCGAGGATTTCCATGCCGATGCCCCAAGCCAGCGGCTTCTGGAACAACAGGGTGGATGTNCGTTCGTATGTGCCGGTNAGCGCCACCGTGTCGGCATCGTAAGCAATGGTGTCGATACTGGATGCATAGACNTCCGCGGTAAGAACCTTGTCCCTGCCACCCAGATTGTTCCTGCGGAAGGTTACACCGGCGAGCTGTTCGCGCGTTCCGATAATCCCGCGCAATCGCAGAGAACCTTCAGGCGGNAACAGGTTGCGATGTTCCCANCTTGCCTGAAGCCGGATACCTTCTTCCGAACCGTAGCCGACNGCGCCCGATATGGTGCGCAGTTTGGCCCGCTCCATCGTGACATCCATNGCGACCACACCGGGCTCGTCNCCACGGGGAGGCACGACTTCGCGNGCCTGCACATCGACGGTGGANACNAGGCTGGTAGCCGTAATTGCNCGGCGCAGNTCGAGCTCGATACTGCGCTTGTACACATCCCCCGGGTCGAAACGGGCGATCGTGGCAAGGTGGCGGCCGGAAAGAAATTCCTCGTCGTTGCTGACCACATCCCCGAACACGTACTTGCCCTTGGGCCGCACATGCATGGTGAGGTCGCCCTGCACCCGTTCGTGATCGATCAGCAGTTCGGGTTCGTCGATTTCGGCAAAGGCGTATCCGGTTTCGCCCAATGCCCGATCGAGGTTGAAACGCTGCGTGACNATCGTGTCCGACTGNAGATAGTCGCCAACCTTGATATCGAAAGACTGACGCAGAGTTCCGGCATCTACTGCCGTGTCGAGATCGCCGAGATCGATCGCACCATATGTATATCGTGCACCCGGAATGACATCGAACCGCACCCGAGGGCGCCGATCCGCCGAATCCTCTCCGGCCCGGCGGGTACCGATCGTGCGGATGACCTCGCCTTCGTAGTAGCCATANACCCGNAGCAGCGTTTCNAGGAGTTCNTCNTCCTTTCGGGCACGGGCGGCAAGCTGCGCGACATTTTCGTCGCCATCGCCCAGTTCCTCGATGGTTGAAAGCGCTTCGAACCTGTCGACGAAATCCTCGCGCTCGCTGAAGGGCGGCTCCTTCTGCGGGAATCCCAGCACCAGCGAGCCCGACAGTTCCTCGACATCGGTTTCGTCGAATGCCAGCCGCGGTGCATCGTCGAGCAACTGAACGAATTCGATATCCTCTTCCGGCTCGAGCGGAACCAGCGGATCGAGATCGACATCTTCCGGCCAGGCGATCGACATGTCGGGCGCTTCGGAAATCGGAGTTTCCGCATCGAGCTGCGACCCTGCCTCGGCTTGCGAGATGACCTGTTCGTCCGTGCCCTGCTGCGCCCAGTCATCGGGGCTTTCGACGGCGCTGTCCGGTATGAGTTCGTCGAGCGAAGAGGTGGCAGGACCATCCTGCGCAGCCAAGGGGGTGGCGCCAGCCAGCGCGATCGCTGCCAGACAGGTTCCGATAACGGAACGCGCGATGTCAGTCGGTAATGCGGTATTCCGCTGCGAGCCCGTCCTTTGCGGGGAGAGCTTCTTCGCGCCGCCGGCCCCGTGGAGCGGTTGCATTGGCGATGAGACGCTTCTGCTCCCTTTCGGGCATGCGTTCCCATCCACCGCGGGTAAGGCGTTCGAGTGGCCGATAACGGACCTTGTACTGCATCCGCTCTGCCCCTTCGACCCAATAGCCGAGATAGACATAGGGCAGGTCTCGTTCCGCCGCTCTGCGGATGTGGTCGAGAATGATGTAGTTCCCAAGCCCGGCGCGTCCCTCGTGGTCAGGATCGTAGAAGCTGTAGATCATCGACAGCCCGTCACCCTGATAATCCGTGAGGCAAGCTCCGACCAAGCGCCCCTGCTCGGCACCGATCCCCGGCTCACGATATTCGATCACATAGCTAGATACGCTGGTGTGTTCCACCATATCTGCGAAATCGGTTTCTTCCATCTGCGTCATCCCGCCACCGGGGTGACGTGCAGCGAGATATTTCTGCAGCANTTCGAACTGTTCCGCGGTGGCCCATGGGCGGCATTCCGTGGCGATCAGATCGTCATGGGCTTTCAGCGTGCGNTTCTGTGTCGACGATGGCTGGAATTCATCCGCCACGACACGCACCGAGACGCAAGCCTGGCAATCGAGACAGGATGGGCGATAGGCAACCGTCTGACTGCGGCGAAAACCGATGCGGCCNAGCGCTTCGTTCAGNTCGTCGGCATTGTCGCCGCGCAGTTCGGTGAACACCTTGCGTTCGCTCTTGCCCGGCAGATACGGACACGGCGCAGGGCTGGTCACGAAAAAGCGCGGGAAGCGAATCGGTGCGGTCACTTTCGGCTGCATCCTTTCAGAGGTTAAGAAATCCTTACCTGTTAGACGCATCAATGCCAGACGCGATCCAGCGTTAAAACCCTCTTAACCATGAAAAGCGCAGGCCATCCGTCGAATTACTCGAAACGGAGGGAAAAATGGTAGGCTCGGATGGGCGGCATGCCGCCCGCCAGTCAGGCCAGTTCGGCCATTTCGACTACATATCCCTTGTCGCGCAGCGAGTTCACGAGCCGATCGATCTGTTCACCGTCGCGCGCTTCGCATTCGATTTCTGCCGTCAGGCCTTTGGCCGGCAGTGTTGTGAAAATGCGCTGGTGATAGATTTCGATGATGTTGACGTTGTGTTCGTTGAACTCGCGCATGACCTTGAACAATGCGCCCGGTCGNTCCTGCAACACNATCTGCAAGCGAGCNAGACGCCCGGATCGCGCAAGGTCGCGCAGGAGCACNTTGGCGAGCAGGCGCGTGTCGATATTGCCGCCGCAAAGGACGAGACCGACGGTCTTCCCCCTGAACTTGTCCGGGTTCGACAGGATCGCTGCAAGGCCCGCCGCCCCCGCACCTTCGACAACGGTCTTTTCGATCTGCAGCAGGAGCGCGACCGCATGTTCGAGGGCCGCTTCTGGTACCAGAAGCACATCATCGACCAATTCGGCGATGATCTGGCGGGTGAACTGCCCAGGCGCCTTCACGGCAATGCCTTCCGCCAGCGTATCGCCGCCACAGGGACGCTCGTCACCCGTTACTGCCGAATACATCGATGGGTAGAGTTCGGCCTGAACACCGACCATTTCGATATCGGGCTTGAGCGCTCTGGCCACGGTGGCCATCCCGCTCATCAATCCGCCGCCCCCGATCGGTACGACAAGACAATCGAAATCGTCCTTGTCCTCGATCATCTCCAGCGCGACCGTGCCCTGCCCGGCCGCAACNAGAGGATCATCGAACGGGTGGACAAAGGTTAGGCCGCGTTCCTTTTCCANTTCGCGCGCNTGGGCATANGCCTCGTCGAAGGTCTCGCCGAAGAGCGTGACATTCCCGCCCACGCTTTCGGTCTGCATGACCTTAACGCTGGGTGTGGTCTGCGGCATTACGATAGTGACCGGAACGCCCAGACGCCGGCCATGATAGCTCAACCCCTGGGAGTGATTCCCGGCGGATGCCGCGATCACGCCCCGCGCGCGCTGTTCCTCGTTGAGATGGAGCAGCGCATTGAGCGCGCCGCGTTCCTTGTATGCGGCTGTGAACTGGTGATTTTCGAACTTGAGCCAGATGTCGGCCCCGGAAATTTCCGACAGGGTCTGCGAGCGCAACATCGGCGTCCGGACCACGGCACCTTCGATACGCGCAGCGGCAGCGCGCACATCGTCGAGGGTAAGGAGCTCGGTCGCCTTGGCGGCAGCACGGACGGAAGATGCTTCGTTCATGTTAGCGGCCCTACGGCTAGGCGCCATGCGACGCAACGTCCGAAAGGGTTTGCGTGCAGCAAGCTATGCCTTATCGGATGCCGCTGGAAACGAGCACTGGATCGCCTGAAATGAAGTTCAAACTCCTTGCCACCACCTTTGCCTTTGCACTCGCCATGCCAGCAGCGGCCGACGTGCTGGTCGACAATGTGGAAGGGATTACCTTCGACGAAGGTGGCAAGATCAAGCGGTTCAATGCGCTGGTCATCGATGATGACGGCAAGGTCGCGCAGATCCTGTCATCGAAAGACAAGAAGCCCCAGACCGATTACCGCGAGAACGGCAGGGGCGCGGTCATGATCCCTGGGCTGATCGATGCTCACGCGCATGTGATGGGCATCGGCATCGGTGCGCTGACGCTGGATCTGTCGGAGACCAATTCGCTGGAGGAAGCGCTGGACAAGATCCGTCGCTTTGCTGCCGAGAACGAGTCGCGGCCCTGGATTCTCGGACGTGGCTGGAACCAGGAAAAATGGGGCCTTGGCAGATTTCCAACGGCTGCCGAACTCGACAGTGCGGTCTCCGACCGGCCAGTTTATCTGCAGCGCGTGGACGGCCATGCCGGCTGGGCGAACAGCATAGCCATGCAGGCTGCTGGCATCACTGCAGAAACGAAGAGTCCGGAAGGTGGCCGCGTCGAGCGGATGGCGGGATCACAGCAGCCCTCGGGCGTATTCGTCGATGCCGCAGAAGAACTGATGACGCGCGCCATTCCAGCGCCGCGCCCTAACGAGCGCGACCTTGCCTTCGCAGAGGCACAAAAGGTCCTGAACAGTTACGGGATCACTGCAGTCGCGGACATGGGAACGACCATCGAGGACTGGCAGGCATATCGCAGGGCAGGCGACAAAGGCGCCCTTACGGTGAGGATCATGTCCTATGCCGCCGGTCCCGAGCAGATGGAGCTTATTGCCGGCGCCCGGCCTTCGCCCTGGCTTTATGACGACAAGCTGCGGATGAACGGGATCAAGATCTATCTCGACGGCGCACTCGGCAGCCGGGGCGCGTGGCTGAAGCAGCCGTATGCCGACGATCCGGGCAATACCGGACTTCCGCTGACTGGCCCCGCCAAACTGCGCAACGTACTGGTGCGCGCCGCCCAGGGGAATTTCCAGCCCGCGATCCACGCCATCGGCACCGCGGCGAATGAGGATGCGCTGGATGCAATCATAGAGATTGCCGAAAGCTTCCCGGGTGATCGGCGCTGGCGCATCGAGCATGCGCAGATCGTCGATCCGGTCGACCTGCCCAAGTTCGGTCAGGACGGCATTATCGCGTCCATGCAACCTGTCCATCAGACGAGCGATCGCGTCATGGCAGAAGCCCGGCTCGGCCCCGACCGCCTCGCTGGCGCCTATGCATGGAACTCGATCCTGAAAGCGGGCGGGCGGCTGGCTTTCGGGTCCGATGCTCCGGTCGAATCGCCTGATCCGTTCGCAGCACTGGCCGCTGCGACGACGCGCATGGATGCAAATGGCGAACCATTTGGCGGCTGGCACCCCGAAGGACGCGTGAACCGTGAACAGGCGCTGGCGGCCTTTACCAGCGAAGCCGCCTATGCAGGGTTTGCAGAGGGCCGCTTCGGCAAGCTGCTACCCGGCGAACGCGCCGATTTCGTTCTCATCGATCGCGATCCCCTGATCTCCAGTCCGGGAGAGTTGCGGGCCACCAAGGTGATCGAAACCTGGGTGGGTGGACGGAAGGTCTACGACGCGGACTGAGGCTCTTCGGGCTTTTCGACGACTGCTTTCCGGCGTTTCTCGGTCAGACGCATCAGCACCAGCGAGCCTTCAAACAAGAGCAGAAGCGGAATTGCGAGCAGCAATTGCGAGCCGGGATCGGGCGGCGTGATGATGGCCGCGACCGCAACCACGAGCACGACCACATACCGCCTTGCCGCCACAAGCTGGTCGCGGGTCACGATCCCTGCCCGATGTAATAGCAAAAGCAGGACAGGCAGGAGGAAGCTCATTCCGAAAGCGAGAATGAACTGCATCACCAGACCGAGATATTCGTTTGCGGTCGGAAGCGCTTGAATTTCAAGACCGCCCGCCGTTCCCTGGAAGCCCAGAAACCAGCGAAAAGCGGTGGGCATGACGACGAAATAGGCGAGCGACGCACCCATCAGGAAAAGGATGGGCGTGGCCAGAATAAATGGCAGGAAAGCTTTCTTCTCGCGCGCATAGAGCCCTGGGGCAACGAACGCCCAAAGCTGATTGGCGATGACCGGAAAGCTCAGGCAGAACCCGGCGAACAGCGCCACCTTCAACTCGACGAAGAACACTTCGTAGAGCTTCGTGAAGATGAGCTGGCCTTCTCCTTCGGGAAAGGCATTCTTAAGCGGTTGGATCAGAAACCCGAGAATGGGATCGGCGAAGTACAAGCACACCCCGAAGGCCACCACCAACGCGAGGACGCATTTTACGAGCCGCGAGCGTAGTTCGATCAGATGATCGAGAAGCGGTGCCTGGCTTTCGTCGATGTCCCTTATCACCGCCATGTCAGCTGTCCTTCCCCGAAGGGGGAGGATCGAGAGGCAGCGGCGGTTCGTCCGAATGCTCTGGCGCCTTCACCGGTGCAGCGCGCCTGATCGCAGCTTCCGCCGCGGCATCGGCATCGGGGACTTCACCTACCGCCGACAGAGGCTCCATCTCATTCGGCAACAGATTTTCGGGCCCACCGCCTTCCGGTTGCGCGCCGTCGGGATACTTTGCCATGATTTCCTTGTTCCGTGCCGCCCATTTCTCTTCCATTTCCTCGATTTCGGCCTGACGAACGACTTCGTCGATCCCGGCACGGAAATGGTTGGACATGCGGCGCAGCTTGCCGATCCAGCGACCAGCCGTACGAAGCGCCTTGGGCATGTCTTTTGGCCCAATCACCAGGATCGCCACAATGACGATCACCAGCAATTCGCTGGCACCGATATCGAACATGGCTGCCTCCGCCCGCTAGCGGATTATTTCGGGTCGGTGGTCTGCTTGACCTGATCTGCGGTCAGGCCTTCGTCCGCAGGTTTTGCGTCATGAGATATCTGCTTGGCGGGCTTTTCTTCTTCATTCATGCCTTGCTTGAAGCTTTTGATACCTTTTCCGAAATCGCCCATCATCTCCGAGATACGGCCACGGCCGAACAGGACGAGGATGACGACGGCGATGATGGCAAGTTGCCAGACACTGAGACCCATGGGACCTTCTTTCTCGGTTATGCAGTTTCGATTATAGGCGTTGTGGGACGTTTGTACCAGTCAGTCCTCACCGGCAGAGTCGCGATTCCCATCTGCGTTATCGTCTTGTTGGTCGGCATCGCTCCCGCCAACCAGCTCATCATAAGCATCTTCGACAGGATCGAGTAGACCCGTAGCCCGCAATTCGGCAATTCCCGGTAAATCCCGACGGCTCGACAGGCCGAAATGTTCGAGGAATTCCGTTGTGGTGGCGTATATCGTCGGCCGCCCGGGCACCTCACGCCGTCCCGCGATTTTTACCCAACCGGCTTCCATCAGCACATCCAGCGTACCGCCGCTGGTCTGTACGCCGCGAATTGATTCGATTTCGGCGCGGCTTACCGGCTCGTGGTAGGCAATTATCGCCAGGACCTCCGTGGCCGCGCGGCTGAGCCTGCGAACCTGTTCTTTCTCACGCCGCAAGAGATGCGCCAAATCGGGTGCGGTTTCGAAGTGCCAGCGCTTGCCCCGCTCGACCAGATGCACGCCTCTCTTCTCGTAATGATCGGCGACGCTTCGCAATGCGTCGCGGACGTCGCCTACCGCAGCGCCGCCGAGAAAGCCCGCAAGCGCTTCTGCAGTCATCGGTTCCTCTGCTGCAAACAAGGCAGCTTCTACAGCGCGGTCCAGTTCGTTCATCAGGTGGAAACCCGGCGAAGGTGAAGCGGACCGAACGTATCTTCCTGCTGCAGTTCGGCTTTGCCCAACCTGGCCAGTTCGAGTGCGGCAACGAAACTGGATGCGAGCGCCGATCGTTTGAGGCGTGGCTCTGCATGGGGAGGAAGGAATTCGCGCAGCTCCATCCAGTCGAGCGTAACACCCAACATGTTCGAAACCCGGTCGAGTGCCGATTCCAGCGTCATGACGGGACGTTCGCGGACCATGTGAATGGCGGGTGCAGTACGCGCCTTCACCCTCCCGTACGCTTCTATCAACGAGAATTGATCGCACTGCCAAAGGTTCTTGCGCGCTATTTCCAACCCCTCCGGACTGCCGCGCAGGAAGACATCGCGCCCGATGCGGTCGCCACCTATCAGGCGCGCGGCCGCGTCGCGCATTGCGCCAAGGCGTTGAAGCCGCAACTGAAGCTTCAGAGCCAGTTCCTCGGGGCTCGGATCCTCCTGCTCTTCCTTGGGCAGGAGCATGGCCGATTTAAGGTATGCCAGCCAAGCCGCCATCACGAGGTAGTCTGCGGCAAGTTCCAGTTTCAAAGCTTCGGCTGTATCAATGTAATCGAGATACTGGTCGACCAGCGAAAGTATCGAAATCGAACGCAAGTCCACCTTTTGGCGCCGCGCAAGATCGAGCAACAGATCGAGCGGCCCTTCCCACCCATCGAGTTCAAGATACAGGGAATTTTCATCGGCAGCATTTTCGCTGGCGATGCCTTCCCACCCATCATGGTCGGCGGGCTCATTTTCGCTGAAGAGCAGGCCGTTTGCGCTCATGCCGGCTGTTCTTGAGCGATAGCCAGCAAGGTATCCCGTTTCGCCAGCAATTCCGCCGTATCCGGCCCATCATCCGGTTCGTGCATTGCCGCGAGCACCCGGTCGAGCCGTTCGATCGCCTTCTGCCCCATGGCGTTGCCGCTTTGGGCTATAGCGACCTGGTCATCCATCCTGGCCCAGCAGTTGAGTACGATATCGCACCCTGCATCGAGCGCGCGGATGGATCGCTCGACGATGGTCCCATCCAGCGCCTNCATGTCGATATCGTCGGNTAGCAACAGGCCATCGAAACCGATCCGGCCACGGATGATCTCGCGAATAACGTTTGCCGACAATGTTGCCGGGTGGTCCGCGTCCCAGGCTTCGAACACCATGTGCGCGCTCATGCCGAGTGGGTGCGACGACAAGGTGCGAAAAGGCTCGATATCGACTTCGAGCTCCTCATCGCTGGCGTCGACGCGCGGAAGTTCCTTGTGCGAATCGCTGGTCGCACGGCCGTGACCCGGCATATGCTTCAGGCACCCGACGATACCTGCCCGGCCCAATCCATCCAACACCGCCCGGCCGAGTGCGGCCACCTGCATCGGTTCGGTCCCGAGAGCACGGTCGCCAATTACATCGTCGGTCTCGGGCCGGCGCACGTCGAAGGGCGCATGGTAATCGACCGAAATTCCCATTTCTGCGAGTTCGCGGCCCATGGCTTCTGCATTCGCGCGCGCTGCCTCGATCGCGGAAGCCGGCGCGACATTCCATAGCGCAGCGAAGGCCTCTCCTGCAGGATAGCGTTGCCATACCGGCGGCTTCATCCGGGCGACCCGCCCGCCTTCCTGATCGATCGAGACGATCAATCGTTCGCGACCATGAATTTCGCGAAGGTCGTCCGTCAGTTTGCGCAACTGATCCTTGCTGTCGCAATTGCGCCCGAAAAGGATGTATCCAGCGGGATCGGCATCCTTGAAGAAGGCGCGTTCGTCGGCCGTCAATTCGAGGCCGGAAATGCCGAAGATGGCGGGTGTCATGGCTGGAAAGTGAGGCCTTTGCAGATTTCCCGCAAGATCGGTGCCGTTGGCGGGTGTGGAAATTGAGCCTTACTGCGCGCCTATTTGACGAAGCATGCCAGACCATCGGCCTTCAGTGCATTGCATAGCCTGTTGGCGGCGGCACGGTCGCCGGTCATAGCCTGCAACCGGAAAACTCGCCCGATGTCGACCTGCGCTTCGACGACGCGATGCCGCACTCCGTTCAACGCCTCCGTCTGGCGGATAAGGTTAGACCATGCAGCTTCCGCATCCTCGCGCCGCGGGAAAGCACCGACTTGGACAGCCCCTGCGGAAGACTGCGTCGTTTCGACCGGCGGCTCACTGACCGTGGATGCAATGGATGGGCTCGCGGCCACGCTGTCCATGGGTGCCGAAGCGGGTCGATCGGCCAGCTTGCCTTCACGCGTTTGCCCTTCGCCCACGGCGAAACTGGTATCACCGGTCCCGGCGAAGGTCTTGCCACCGGGATTTTCGGGTCTTGTCTTGTACGGCCCGTCAGGCGCTTCAATCAGGCTGCCATCCGCCTCGGGCTCGTTGGAAACCTGACTGGTCACGAACCATATTCCGCCGACCACCGCGGCCAGCAATGTAATCGCCAGTGTTCCGAGCATGACAAGCCTGGACGTATCGAACCCCGCGGCATCGCCTTCATCGTCCGCCGCCTCGAGCCAGGGCAGGCTCTCATCATCGGCGAGATCGAGTTCATCCTCGCTCTCCCAATCGTCTTTCGTGTCGTAAGGCGTGGACCCCATCATGCTCACATCTCCTCGACCGCCTCGACCCCCAGAATGGCGAGGCCGTTGCGGATCACCTGCCCGACCTGCGCCACCAGAAACAGGCGCGCGGCGGTCAATTCGGGATCGCTATCCTGAATGATCCGCTTCGAGGGATCGTCATTACCCGCATTCCAAAAGCTGTGAAAGGCCGCAGCCAGATCGCCCAGGAAGAATGCGATGCGATGCGGTTCGCGCGCCTTCGCGGCGGCTTCTACCACGCGCGGGAATTGCGCCGCTTCGCGCACCAGCGCCAACTCGCTGTCGTCCAACCGGTCCAGATGCGCATCGTCCGGCTCCACCCCGGCCTTGCGCAGCGTCGAGCGCATTCGTGCATGGGCATATTGGAGATAAAAAACCGGATTGTCCTTGGACGCCTCAACGACCTTGGCGAAATCGAATTCCATCTGCGCATCGGGTTTGCGGGTAAGCATGGTAAAACGCACCACGTCCTTACCCACTTCGTTGACGACATCGGCCAGCGTAACGAAGGTACCCGAACGCTTCGACATCTTGACCGGTTCGCCGTCGCGCAGGAGCTTGACCATCTGCACCAGCTTGACGTCGAAAGGCACATCACGCCCGGCGCCTTTGGTGAGCGCTGCGACTGCCGCCTTGATACGCTTGACGGTGCCTGCATGGTCCGCACCCCAGATATCGATAAGCGCATCCGCCTTCTCCGCCTTCTGGAAGTGATAGGCGAGATCGGCGCCGAAATAGGTCCATGCCCCATTCGATTTCTTGATCGGGCGATCCTGATCATCGCCGAATTCTGTCGAACGGAACAGAGGTAGTTCAACAGGTTCCCAATCCTCCGGCGGAGCCTTGCCCTTGGGCGCCTCGAGCACGCCATCGTAAACGAAACCATGTTCGCGCAGCCATGCTTCCGCTGCTTCGGGCTTCTTCGCCGCCTGCAACTCCGCTTCCGATGAAAAGAGGTCGTGATGAATGCCCAGAAGCGACAGGTCTTCGCGAATCATTTCCATCATCGCGGCGACCGAACGCTGGCGGAACAGCGCAAGCCATTCGCTTTCATCACCATCCCTGTACGCCGGGCCAAATTCCTGTGCGAGTCGTTCGCCGACCGGCTTCAGATAGTCGCCGGGATAGAGCCCTTCAGGGATATCCCCGATCTCTTCACCCAATGCCTCCCGATAACGCAGGTGCGCGGACCGGGCGAGCACGTCCACCTGACCGCCGGCATCGTTGACGTAATATTCGCGGGTGACCCGATAACCTGCCCATTCGAGCAGGCCGCAAAGCGCGTCGCCCACCACCGCGCCGCGGCAGTGACCCATATGCATGGGGCCGGTAGGGTTTGCAGAAACATATTCGACGTTGACCGTGAGGCCCTTGCCCATGTCCGACCTGCCGTAACCGGCGCCCAGCGACGCAATCGCCTGGATTTCGCGCCGCCATACGTCGCTTTCCAACCGCAGGTTGATGAAGCCGGGACCTGCGATCTCTGCCTCGGCAATCGCCGGATCACGCTGAAGGTGTTCAACGATCTTTTCCGCCAGTGCGCGCGGATTGCTTTTCGCCTGCTTGGCAAGAACCATCGCCGCGTTTGTCGCGAGGTCGCCATGGGACGGGTCTCGCGGCGGTTCCACGGTAACATTGCCGCGTGCCGCGTCGGCAGGCAGCGAGCCCTCCATTTCGAGAGCATCCAATACCGCGTCGATCCGGGCCGCGAAGGCCGCGTGAAGTGTCTGCATTTCAGCCATGGCGCGCGCCTAGCCTATCGACGCGAAATGGCAAGATAGCAGCGACTATCGCGTAGCGTTGTAACGCAGCTGATCTTCGGTCAGTTGGAACCCCACCAGCAGTTCGAAGGTAGCCCGCTGGAGTGCAGCGCGCACCGTCGGATCGGCCAGTGGATCAAGCGCAGCGTCGGGATCGCCAGCTTCGCGTTTGCGGGTGATCTGGTCGCGAATTTCAGCAGGAAGCGTGGCTTCGGCGCGATTTACATAAGCGCCAGCCGTGCCGCGTGCCTGAGCGCGTTCCTGCCCATCGGCAAACTGAAGGGTCACGCTGCCGATGCGCTTGGTCACAACCGAAGAACCGCCACGCAGGACGGTGGAGAAATAAGGCAGCGTAACGGTCCGGCTGCCACTGGTGTCCGCACGACGTGCCACGACATCGAAGGTCGCTTCGGTGTAAACCCGATCATCTGCGCTTTCATTGCAGGTCGAACGCAGGTTCGTGATCGCTGCCGTCACGTCCAGATCGGCGCTGGTGGTCGAACCGGGAGTACGGAACGTCGTGATATCGCCCGTGTAATCGGGAATCCCAACGGCAGGACAGGTACTCCTCACCGCGGTAATGCCGACACCCTGATCGATCACCAGGTCCCCTTCCTTGGCGCATCCGGCCAACGCTAGGCCCAAGGCGAGCGCGGGAAGAAGGCGGGTACGGATGGTCATGCGGCTAGTTTCCCTTTTACGGTCATTCGAATTCGTCGCCCCTCGGGACTGCGCTTGCCCTAGCTTGGCCTGCACGAAAGCGCTAGAGGGCGAGACATGAACGCCCCCTTTCCATCCACGCCTGCCATACCCGGACGCGATCCGCGTCTGCCTTTGAAGCTCATTGTCGCAGCGCCCCGCGGATTCTGTGCCGGCGTCGATCGTGCGATCGAGATAGTCGAGAGGGCGCTGCTCAAGTTCGGCGCGCCCGTCTATGTGCGTCACGAAATCGTGCACAATCAGTACGTGGTCGACAGTCTCAAAGCCAAGGGGGCCATATTTGTCGAGGAGCTGGACGAGGTTCCCGACGATGCGCCGGTGGTCTTCAGTGCTCACGGCGTCCCCAAGACGGTGCCTGCCGAAGCCGAACGCCGCAACATGTTGTATGTCGATGCGACCTGTCCCCTCGTCAGCAAGGTTCACCGGCAGGCGGAGCGGCAGGTCGAAAAGGGCCAGCACATCCTGTTTATCGGGCATGCCGGACACCCCGAAGTCATTGGGACGATGGGCCAGGTACCGCCGGGCCAGATCACTCTGGTCGAGACGGTCGAGGACGTTGCCGATCTCGATTTCACGCCAGAAGACAATTTGTCCTATCTGTCGCAGACCACCCTTTCGGTCGACGATACCCACGACATCATCGCCGCGCTGCAAGAACGCTTCCCGCAGATCGTCGCCCCGAAGGCGGAAGACATCTGCTACGCGACGAGCAACAGGCAGGCGGCCGTTAAGCGGATTGCGGCAAGCTGCGACCTGGTACTGGTTATCGGCGCACCGAATTCTTCCAATTCCCTTCGTTTGGTCGAAGTATCGGAAAGGATGGGGACTGACGCCCGCTTGATCCAGCGCGCCGATGAAATCGACCCGAGCTGGCTGGAAGGTGTCGGCACGGTCGGGCTGACGGCCGGTGCATCCGCACCTGAAAAACTGGTTCGCGAAGTCGTCGACCGGCTGTCCGACTGGCGCGCCGTGGAAGAGGATATTGTCACGGCAGCGGAAGAGAACATGATCTTCAAGCTGCCGCGTCAGCTAACCGAATAGGTGGCGGTCTACACCCATCTGGGCGCCGAGGACCTGGCGCGCCTGATCGCGGAATACGATGCCGGTCGACTGGTTTCGGCCAAAGGTATTGCCGAAGGCGTTTCGAATTCGAACTGGCTGATCGAAACNACCCAGGCACGTTATATTCTGACGATGTANGAACGCCGGATCGAACTTGCCGATCTGCCGTTTTTCCTNGCCCTGCTNGACCACCTNTCCGAANCGGGNTGCCCNGTGCCGCGCACCATACATGATCGTAGCGGAGCGCCTTTCCGCATGGTGGGTGAAAAAGCCGCGGCGCTGATTGAATTTCTCCCCGGCGTGTCGCCGACCACTCCCGATCCCGACCAGGCGCGCGCGGTCGGTTCTGCGCTCGCGCAGATACATCTCGCCGCCGGGAATTTCGCGATGAGCCGGCCGAACGATCTCGGCCCCCAACAGACCTCAGCCATCCTGCATGAGTGCGGCGCCGATGCGCTCGCTTCGATCGATCCTAGTCTTCCCGGCATCCTCGATGTTGCCACTGGCATCGCCCGAAGCTGGCCCAACGATCTGCCGCTTTCCATTATCCATTCGGACCTGTTTCCTGACAATGTTCTGATGCTGGGTGACCGGGTCACGGGCATGATCGATTTCTATTTCGCTTGCACCGGCGCCATGGCCTACGACCTTGCAGTTACGCATGCGGCCTGGTGTTTCGACCAGTCGGGCAAGCACCTGAACCAGGCGCTCGGCGCTGCGCTGATAGAAGGGTACGATTCGGTCCGGCCATTGAATAAGAGCGAGCGCGATCACCTGCCGTTGCTCGCGCAGGGAGCTTGCCTGCGCTTTATTGCCAGCCGCGCCCAGGATTGGCTGGACACGCCCGCCGACGCCCTCGTCCGCCGCAAAGACCCGATGGATTTCGTGCACCGACTGGAATTCTATCGCGACAAGGGGCACAGCGCGTTCTCATGAAGAAAGTCGAACTTTTTACCGACGGAGCCTGCAAGGGAAACCCCGGGCCCGGCGGCTGGGGCGCGCTCCTGCGCATGGGGGCGCATGAGAAGGAGTTGTCGGGAAGCGAAGCCGATACGACCAACAACCGGATGGAGATGACGGCTGCGATCAAGGGCCTGAGTGCTCTCATCGAACCGTGCAAGGTCGATCTCTATACCGACAGCAAGTATCTGATCGATGGTATTACGAAGTGGGTGCACGGCTGGAAGAAACGCGGCTGGGTCAATGCCAGCAAGAAGCCGGTNCGCAATGCCGAACTATGGCATGAACTGATCGACTTGACCGCGCGGCACAANGTGGATTGGCACTGGGTCAAGGGCCATTCCGGTCACGTGGAAAANGACCGGGTCGATCGCCTGGCAAGTGACGAGGCCGATCGGATAGCCGGGCGGAACTAANCTCGTAAGAAGTTCAGCCGAAGCGATCNGGCGANTAAAGNTNNGCATNGAGATNNGCTGTCATCTCGTCCCTGCCTTCGCCCAGCAACAATTGCCGCGNTAACCGTGCCGCAGCGGGGGACGTTTGTATCCCGAAGCCACCTTGCCCNGNNAACCACGCGAATCCGTCGATCTTCGGGTCGAATCCGTAAACCGGCCTGCGGTCGGCGGCAAAACTGCGCAAGCCAGCCCATTTGTGTTCGACCGCCTCGATCTGCCAGTCGACGACTTGCTCAAGCCGCGCAATCGCTTGTGCAACTGCCAATTCCTCAGGTGCCGCATCGCAAGGCACGCTCGGTTCTTCATCTTGGGGACTCACCCAGAGCCGCCCTCCCGCTTCGGGCTTGAAATAGAACTTGCCCTCGATATCGAGCACGAGAGGCAAATCTTCCGGCACGTTTGTCGCCAGGCGAAGCTGGGCCACCGTACGACGATAGGGCGTAATTCCCGCTTGCCGCGCTCCCGCCATCGCAGCCAGTCCGTCTGCCCACGCCCCCGCCGCGTTTACTACGCAATCGGCGTGATATTCTTCCCCGCGGACGTCGGCGATACGCCAGCGCCCTGATATCCGCTGGAGGCCCGTCACCCGCGCCCGGCATTGCAGGTTCGCGCCGGTATCGAGCGCTTGTCGAAGGTAATGGGCGTGAAGCGCTGCTACATCGATATCGGCGCAGGCCGGTTCCCAAACCGCAGCCGACCATGCCGGGCGAATCCCCGGAACGTGGCGTTGCACCTCGGCGGCCCCCAGCCGCTCCAGCACCGCCCCCGTTGCCTTGAACCGCTCGAGAAAGTCACCGACAAGTGCCGCATCCTTATCGCGCGCAACGTACAACGCCCCCCGTTGCTGCAAAAAGCCGCCGCTGCGCAGATATTCCCCGGATGCCAGCGTAAGCGGAACGATGTCCGGGCCGCCGTAACACTCCTCCCAGAATGCAGCAGAACGCCCCGTGGCATGATATCCCGGCCGGTCCTCCGCTTCCAGCAGCAGGACCCGTGCACCGCCTAGCGAGAGTTCGGCGGCCAGGCTGGCACCTGCAATCCCGGCGCCGATCAATGCGAAATCGTATGTGCTCACGAGACCTCTGGCGGAGCCACCCGATCGAGAAATTCGGCGATGCCGGCCATCGCACGCCCTCGTACGGGCTGAACTTCCCGCAGGATTTCATGGCGCGCTTCATTGCCGAACGCCAGCAACTCTCCATTGGGAAATCGCTGTGCGGCGCGCACCGCGGACGGATGACGAACGAGCTTGTCTGCAGACGTGCTGATGATGAGGACAGGCACCTCCACGNTCTCCATCGCGCCGCGCTTTTCCAACTGGCGCGTCGAGGCATANGCCCGCTCGACCCAGCCCCAGCTTCCCGGCCCCATGACCAGTTCGGGTCGCCTCTCCCGCCACCATAATTCGTCCGCATACCGACCGGCATCGTGTGTCAGCAGGTCGGAGCGATTCGCCGGCATTTCGCCGGGTTTCTCGCTCCACTTCCATGCGGGCCGTGTCCGCTTGCCGATCTTGGTCATGAACCAAGCGACGAAGTGCGATACCCCCAGCGGCAGCGGAGGACCCGACATGCCGAGCATCGGCGCGCTGAGTATCGCTGCGTCGGGATCGATCTGCCCATCCACCAGCGCACGCGTGACGAGGTGCCCCCCCATCGAGTGGCCGACGACTATATGCGGCCCGCGCGTCTCTGTTCTCCAAGTCTTCCAGAGAAAGGCCAGGTCATCGACCCAGTCGGAAAAGTCCCCGACATGGCCTGTGATTGCATCATCGCCCAAACGCCCCGATCCAGCCTGCCCGCGCCAGTCCGCCGCGGTCACGTGCCAGCCAGCGCGCCTCCACTCGACCAAGGTTTCGAGATACTTTTCGTAGAAGTCGCCGCGGCCGGGCATGAAAAGGATCGACCCGCGCTTGCCCCCATCCTCAGCCGGTAAATCGATCCGGCGGATTTCATGGCCATCCGCTAACGCAAACCTGCTTTCTACGGCCCCGGCCGGTATCGCGCGCCGATCGATGGATTGCCTTTCTGCCTGCATAACGGTGACCGGACATCCTCGTATGGTTACTGTTTGGTAAGCACGTTCGTGTAGCACCGGGCCCGAAGAAAGCCTGAGGTGCGACATGCAAAGCGAAATTTCCACCTACGTATTGCTCGCCGGATTGGCAATCGCACTGCTCTGGGTAATCGTAACGGATCTGAAGAGCCGTACGATCAGCAACCGGCTGACGATGGCGGTCGCCTTGGGCGCGCCGGTATTCTGGCTATCGACTGGTTTGCCGCTCTGGCCGGGCGTCGCCCTTCAGATCGGTTTGGCCGCCATTGTGTTCGCCGTGTGCTGCATATTGTTCGCTATCCGTCAGATGGGCGGCGGCGATGTGAAGCTGCTCTCGGCGCTCGCATTGTGGGTGCCGCCCTCGCAGTTCACTCTGCTGCTGGTTGCCATGGCGATGCTCGGCTGGGTGCTGACCATGGCGATTGGCGCCTGGCGCGTAGCCCATTCCACGACCGTCCGGACCCGCCCTATGCGCGATGCCATACTGTTGGGTCTGGGCACAGCCATTGCTGCGCTATTCGCAAGCGCCGTTCTGGGTGGACCACGCCTTTCAGTTCCGGCCGATCTGCTCGGCTCCGCAACAACCAGCCCTATCGCGGTCATCGGCCTGATGCTGGCACCCTTCATCATCCTGCTTGTCGTAACGCTTGGTTCGATCCGCATCATCCGGCGGCACGATCGCGATTTATGGGTTCCTTACGGTCCCGCCATTTCGCTCGCCGCTCTATGGGTGATGGCAAGCGGCCAGATGTTCCGCCCGGTCGGCGCGATAGCCGCTGGCTGACAACGCGATTTTAACCAATTCGCCCGTAAAGCTTGAAACCATACTTGCCCGCACTGGGATTTCGCGGGCTGAACTAGGGGGCTACAAAGCCATGGATAGGAAGAAGCTGGTTCTGCTGGTTGCTGCACTGATCATCGCGGTCGGTACGGCACTTGTCGCACGGAGCATGTTTGCCGGTGCAGGCGCACCGCAGGCCGAGGCTGCCGCGCAGGTCGAACCGCAGGGACCCAAGGTCCTTGTTGCACAACGTGCGCTCCCGGTCGGGACAATCATCACCGCCGATGCCATCGGCTTTCAAGCGTGGCCTGCCGAACTGGTCCAGGATGCGTATTTCCTCGACGGCGAAGCCGACATCACGAAGCTTCTCGGCACTGTCGTCCGCCATCCGATCACGGCTGGCGAACCTGTGACGCAGGGCTCTCTGGTTGCCCCCGGCGATCGGGGTTTTCTCGCTGCTGCTCTGACGCCGGGCATGCGCGCCATAACGGTTCCGGTTACCGCCCAGTCGGGTGTAGCTGGGTTCGTTTTCCCAGGCGACCGCGTGGACATGGTTCTGACCCAGCAGGTCGAAGGGAGCGAAGAGTCCAGCCTGAAGGCATCGGAAACCATTCTTCGTAACCTTCGTGTTCTGGCAACGGACCAGTCGACCGTTTCGGAAAAGGCGGAAGACGGATCGACCGTGGTCAAGGCGTTCAGCACTGTCACGCTCGAAGTAACCCCGGTCATCGCCGAGAAGGTCGCCGTGGCGCAGACGATCGGCACGCTCAGCTTGTCGCTGCGCTCACTCGCCGACAATCAGAGCGAACTCGAACGGGCCATCGCTTCGGGTGACGTCTCCATTCCGGATAATGCCACGCCCGAGCAGGAAGAACGGCTCCTGCGCGAAGCCATGGCGCGTCCCGATGACGGCAAGAGCACCTACGTGACCGGCGGCGACGTATCGCGCTTCCAGCGCCGTACGGCTCCTGCGCAGGGTACCAGCGCACCGCAAGCCGCCTACGGCGACGGACAACCGGTTCGCAGTGGTCCCAGCGTGCGGGTCACCCGCGGCAAGCAGACCGAGGATGTATCGATTGGTGCAGTCGGATCGAGCACCGCGCGCGGAGCCGCAAGTGCCGCACAGACATTGCCTGCCGCCCAAGCTGTAGGTGTGAGATGAGCAGGAAAAAGCAACAGGAACGCCATTCAGGGGGCAATTCCATGACACGTCGCCTTACAACGAAACTCCTGCTCTCCAGCCTGGCGTTGACGCCGCTGGCGGCAGCCCCGGTTACCACTGCCACTGCCCAGTCTGTGGTTCGTCCCAACTCCGAGATCGTTCTCTCCATCGGTCGCGGTGAACTGGTCAATGTGCCGGGCAATATGGCCGATGTCTTTGTCGCCGACGACAATGTCGCCGACGTCCAGGTTAAATCGCAACGCCAGCTCTATGTCTTCGGCAAGGCCGGTGGCGAAACGACGATCTACGCCAGCAACAATGCCGGCGACATCGTGTGGTCCGCCAATGTCCGCGTCGGATCGAATATCGGCAGTATCGACCAGCTACTCGCCCTCGCCATGCCCGAAGCCAACATTTCGGTCGCCACCATGGGGTCGAATGTCATCCTGCTCACCGGGACGGTCGCCGCTCCGGAAGATGCCGAAGAAGCGCAGCGTCTTGTCGAAGCCTTCGTCGGCACGGAATCGAATGTCATCAGCCGCCTGCGGATGGCGACGCCGCTGCAGGTCAATCTGCAAGTGCGTATTGCCGAAGTCAGTCGCAGCTTCGTACGTGCGATTGGGGTCAACTTGACCAGCATCGACAGCACGGGAGGCTTTCAGTTCGGCGTTGGTCAGGGGCGCAGTGGTTTCATCAATGGTGGACGGCTTCCCGCTCTCGGTGTGGGGAACACACCAATTGGACTGCTCCCTGATCCGGCAGATCCGACCAAGCTTGTACAGGCAGAAGGTACTCGGATTGGGGGAGTTTCCCCGGGCACCACGCTCGGTGCGATGGGAAGATTTCTTGGGCTCGACATTGGAGCCGCGCTGGATCTTGCTGAAAACGAAGGGCTCGTGACCACGCTCTCGCAGCCAAACCTGACCGCTCTTTCCGGCGAAACGGCAGAATTCCTCGCGGGTGGCGAGTTTCCGATACCCCTTAGTCAGGGTCTCGGCACTACCACCATCGAGTACAAGAACTANGGCGTAAGCCTCGCCTATACGCCCACNGTGCTCGCCAATGGGCGCATCTCGATGCGGGTACGTCCGGAAGTATCGGAGCTTTCCAGCCAGGGCGCTGTTGTCTTCGAAGGCTTCCAGATCCCGGCACTCGTAACGCGGCGTGCAGAAACGACGGTGGAACTTGGNTCGGGCCAGAGCTTCATGATTGCGGGCCTGTTGTCCAACAATGCCACGAACACGATCGACAAGGCCCCNGGCCTCGGAAACATNCCGATCCTTGGCAACCTGTTCCGTTCNACCACCTACCGCAAAGGCGAAACCGAACTGGTNATCGTGGTGACACCGTATCTCGTGAAGCCCGTCGATGCGAACGACATCCATCTGCCGACCGATGGCTTCCGCAAACCGGANGAATTTCAGCGTTTGCTCGGCTTCCAGCAGAGCGATGGCGTTTCGGGCGGTGAACGGCCGAAGCCGCGGGCGGTCGAAACCGCGCCGGGCGAGCCCNGCATTTCTGGCNGCCAGCCTNTGAACAATGGCGAACCGCAGGCGGCCCTCCAGCCCGATGCGCGACGCAATGAGCGCACGGCGTCGGCCAAACCCGGCTTCAGCTTCGACTAAGGGAGACCAGTACAATGGCAAAGGCAACCAATCGCAAGNTCGCCGGATCTCTGGCCGTCTCGCTCAGCCTCGTGCTTGGCGCATGCGGAGGCATGGGGACTGAAAATCGCACGCTGTACAGCGTGCACCAACCGGTAGTCGAACGCACCAATTTCACTCTCGATGCCAGCACCGGTGGCGATGGCCTGGCGGTTAGCGAGCAGCAGCGCATCGCCGACTGGTTCGATGCGATGAATTTGGGTTACGGCGACCGCGTCTCGATCGACGATCCGAGCGTCAACCCGGCTGTGAAGCGTGACTTGGCGGCGCTTGCGGGTCGGCACGGCGTGCTGATCAGCGAAGAAGCACCCGTGACGGCAGGGTATGTGAACCCTGGTCAGGCCAGAATTGTCGTGACCCGCTCGACCGCCAGTGTTCCGGGATGCCCTGACTGGTCGGCCAATGGCGAACACAACCCGACGAATGCGACATCACCGGGTTATGGCTGCGCTGTGAACGGTAATCTGGCGGCAATGGTCGCCAATCCGGAAGACCTCATCACCGGCCAGAAAGGCACCGGCGAAACGGTCGTCAGCACCTCTACCAAAGCCATCAAGGCGTATCGCGACCTTGCGCCGACCGGAGCAACCGGCGGACTGGCCGAAGTCAACACCCAAGAAGGAGGCTAACCAGCCATGAGCGCTTCACTGAAACCCGGTCTGGCCGGAAACCGCGATCCTTTTGCGGCCTATATCTGTGATGAAAACGCCCTCGACGTCCTTCGTCCGGTGGTGATCGAACTCGGCTGGCAACCTGAAAAATGCAACAAGGGTGGACTGCGCAACGCAATCCAGTCCCTGTCGGTATCGGCCAGCCCGAACATCCTGATGGTCGATCTTTCCGAAAGTGGCGACCCGCTGAACGACATCAATGCGCTTGCAGAAGTCTGCGAGCCGGGAACCGTCGTTATCGCGATCGGACAGGTCAACGATGTCCGTCTGTATCGGGATCTGCTCGCCAGCGGCATTCATGACTACCTGCTCAAGCCGCTATCCGCCGGCATGCTGCGGGATTCCCTCAACCAAGCGCAGGCCGTCTTCATGGCTCCGCGCGGGGGCGAAGAAGAAGGTGTAAAGCATCACGTTTCGACTGCCGTCATCGGTACACGCGGCGGCGTCGGCGCATCGACAATCGTAACGTCGCTTGCCTGGATCTTCTCATCCGAGAAGCGCATGCCGACAGCGTTGCTCGATCTGGACGTCCACTTCGGCACNGGTGCGCTNACGNTNGATCTCGAGCCGGGACGCGGCCTGACCGATGCNATCGACAATCCCAGTCGTATCGATGGGCTGTTCATTGAACGCGCCATGATCCGGGCGAATGACAATCTGGCCATTCTCTCCGCGGAAGCTCCGATCAACCAGCCGCTCATGACCGATGGCTCGGCCTTCATGCAACTACAGGAAGAATTCAAGCACACGTTCGAAATGACCGTGCTCGACATGCCCCGCAACATGATGATCAATTTCCCGCACCTGCTCAACGACGTAAACGTCGTCGTTCTGGCAACGGAAATGTCGCTTGCATCGGCGCGCGATACGATCCGTATCCTTTCGTGGCTCAAGAACAACGCACCGCATTCGCAAGTCGTGATCGTCGCCAACAAGGTTCAGCCGGGTGTCGCCGAAATCAGCAAGGCCGACTTCGAAGCGTCGATCGAACGCAAGATCGACGTGATGGTNCCCTTCGACCAGAAGGCCGCTGCNAANGCCGCGAAACTGGGCAAGACGTTCGTCGATGCGAACAATGGATCGAAAGCGACGGCCGCGATCAAGCAGCTNTCCGNTCAGGTCATTGGTGCCGGAGACGAGAATATCGCAGGGGCCGGCAACGGCGGCGGCGCCAAGAAATCACTTCTCGGCAATCTCGATCTCAAGAGCCTTCTGGCGAAGAAGAAAGACACGCGGGTCAAGGAACCCGCGCAGTAACGACGCGCAGTTTTGGGCTCGCGCGCATTAAGTTTGGACGGAGTTTGGCATGAACATAATCCAGCTGACATTGATGGCAGGGGGTATCCTCGCCCTACTGGCGATCGGCTATGTTCTGTTCTCCGGCCCTGACGCAGGAAAGGCCAGCCAGCGGCGTTTGCAGCAGGTGCGATACCGCCATTCGGACAGCACGGATACCAAGGTCGAATCGCAGCTGAAGAAGGCCATCGCTGCCCGTCGCCCGACGGCCTATAAAGTAGCCGGGTCGGGGTCGCGCATCGAAGCGCTGGCCAACCGCCTTGACCGCACCGGCAAGGGCTGGACGCTTAGCCAATATGCCTACGCCTCGCTTGGCCTGGGATTTGTGGTCGCCCTGCTACTTTTCTTGCGGAGCGGGTCCTTGCCGCTTTCACTCGGTGTAGGGATACTGGTCGGCGCAGGGCTTCCCCATTTCATCGTCAATCGCGCAATCAAGAAGCGGACCAACAACTTCAACAAGAAGTTCCCCGATGCCATCGAACTGCTGGTTCGCGGCCTGCGCTCGGGCCTCCCCGTCACCGAAACGCTTTCGGTTGTCGCACAGGAAGTGCCAGGTCCGGTGGGTGAAGAGTTTAAGGGCATCGTCGAACGGACCAAGATCGGCCGGACGATGGAGGAATCGCTGCAGGCGACCGCCGATCGCCTGGGCATTGCGGAGTTCAATTTCTTCTGCATTACCCTCGCCATTCAGCGCGAAACCGGCGGTAACCTTGCAGAAACGCTTTCCAACCTCTCGGACGTGCTGCGCAAGCGCGCGCAGATGAAGCTGAAGATCAAGGCGATGAGCTCTGAATCCAAGGCGTCTGCCTACATTGTCGGATCGCTGCCCTTCATCGTCTTCGTNCTGATCTACTGGGTGAATCCAACATATATCGGCGGCTTCTTCGAAGACGATCGCCTGATCGTCACCGGACTGGGCGGCCTCGTATGGATGAGCATCGGTGGCTTCATCATGGCCAAGATGGTCAGTTTCGAAATCTGAGTTGAGNAAAGACTAGNGCAATGGANCCCGTGACCGGCCCCACCCTCCTCGGCTTCGACGTCTATNTCGTCGGCTCGATCCTNGTCGGCATTGCTGCCGCGGCAGTNGTCTTTGCGATCTACACCGCGGTGACCATCAAGGATCCGATGGCCAAGCGGGTCAGAGCACTTGAGGGCCGTCGCGAAGAACTCAAGATGGGNCTCGTCACGTCGAGTGCCAANAAACGGCAAAGCCTGGTTCGCAAGACGGACACGACCGAGAGAATCAAGGACACGCTTGGCAGCATGAANGTGCTGCAGCAAAGCCAGATCGAAAGCGTACAGCAGAAGCTGGCCCATGCCGGGATCCGCAACAAGGAACTGGCGATCGTCGTCATCGGCCTGCGTGCCGTTCTTCCGATCCTGCTGGGCGGTTTTGCCTTTGTCATGCTCTACCTGGTTGAGGTCTATCCCGACTGGCAGATGAAGCGCGTCGCTGCGCTCGGCCTGGCCCTTTTCCTGGGTTACAAGGGTCCCGAGATCTATCTCAGCAACATCGCCAAGAAACGCGAAGATGCCATTCGCAAAGGCCTGCCCGACGCGCTCGACCTTCTGGTTATCTGTGCCGAAGCCGGACTGACCGTCGATGCGGCGTTCAACCGCGTCGCTCGCGAACTTGGCCGCGCCTATCCCGAGCTCGGCGAAGAGTTTACGCTGACAGCGATCGAACTGTCCTTCCTCAACGAAAGAAAGAAGGCCTTCGACAACCTTGCCTATCGCGTGAACCTCGACGCGGTGAAGGGTGTGGTCACGACCATGATCCAGACAGAGCGCTATGGTACACCGCTGGCCTCCGCACTGCGTGTCTTGTCGGCTGAGTTCCGCAACGAACGTATGATGCGCGCAGAAGAGAAGGCCGCGCGCCTTCCTGCCATCATGACCGTGCCGCTGATCATGTTCATTCTGCCGGTGCTGTTTATCGTCATTCTCGGCCCGGCGGCTTGTTCGATTGCCGACGCCTTCAGCGGAGGCATTGGCTAGCCGGTCAACGCGTAATTGATCTGAAAGCCCTGGTCGACTGCCTTAGTCGGCCAGGCTTTCCGCGTCGAAGTCTCCGGCCTGGTCGCGCACGCGCCCGAGCATATCGAGCAGATCCACTCGTTCTTGCTCGCTCAGCACGGAAAACAGCTCCTCCTGGATTTTCAGCGCCAACGGCATGATGCCGGCGTGCACAGCCCGCCCTTCACTGGTCAGTTCGAGCAGATGCGAGCGGCCATCGCTGGCGTTTGGCGAGCGCTGAGCGAGACCGCGCTGCTCCAGCCGCTTGCACGCTCGATTGACCGGCACCTTGTCCATGAGCGTCTGCTGCGAAAGCTCGCGTTGGGTCAGCGCGCCATGATCACCCAGCACCGCCATGATGCGCCACTCGGTAGTCTTCAGCGCAAACCGTTTGCGATATTGTTCCGCTATGCGCGTCGATACGGCATTCGAAGCGATGGACAATTGATAAGGCAGGAACTCTGCAAGGCGCTGGGCAGGCTGGTGTTTCGACATGCCGACGACCTTGGATTCCCGCGTTCGCCTTGGCAAGGCCGTTACGACTGTGACCGTCTCAAGCGAAACTATTCGTAGCCGGGTTCGTCCCACCACGGGTAGAAGTCGGGCAGGTTTTTGCTGACCGTGTCGGGATAGGCAGGCGGGCGCTTTTCCAGGAAGCTGCGGACACCCTCCTTGCTATCCTCGCTCTTGCCGAGCCGGTAGATCGAGCGGCTGTCGATCCGGTGAGCCATCATGGGATGGTCCGTCGCGGAGAGCCGCCACAGCATTGCCCGCGTCATGGCGACAGACACGGCGGACGTGTTGTCGGCGATCTCCCGCGCCAGGCCCACTGCCGCATCCATCAGTTCGCCCTGGGGATGTACCGACCGGACAAGGCCGCGGTCACGTGCTTCCCCGGCATCGAAGATACGCCCGGTCATGCACCATTCCAGCGCCGTCTGCATGCCCACGAGCCGCGGCAGGAACCAGCTCGAACAGGCTTCCGGCGTGATCCCGCGCCGGGCGAAGACGAAGCCGAAGCGCGCGTTGTCGCTACAAAGTCGCATATCGAAGGGAAGCTGCATCGTCGCGCCCACGCCCACCGCGACGCCATTGCAGGCACCGATCAGCGGCTTTTGCGAATTGAACAGGCGCAGGACCAAGCGGCCGCCGCCGTCGCGCACGCGGGTATCCGACAGATCGTCGACCGGATCGTGGCGCGCGAACACGTTGCCTGCACCTTCGTCGGGCGTGAGGTCGGCCCCGGCGCAAAACGCACGTTCGCCCGCGCCCGTCACGATAACGGCGCGCACGCTGTCGTCCGCATCGGTCATGTCGATGGCATCGATCATCTCCTGCATCATGACGCCGGTGAAGGCGTTCATCTTTTCCGGGCGGGAGAGCGTGAGGGTGGCGATACCGTCGGCAGTATCGAGCTTGATCTGGGTGAATTCGGTCATCGATTCGGCGCTCCGTTCGTCGTCNTCACAGAACACATGGACCGCATGTTACACGGTCCAGGCGCAAAAAAATCCGCCGCTCCCGATCCGGCTGCCAGGGCAAGCGAANGAGGAGCGGCGGAACATCATGGGCAGCACCCAATCACATTTCGGTCGAGTAGGAAAATCCTCTCTTGCGGATCACCGCGGTGCCATCCGGATCGCTCCGTCGAGACGCACGTCTTCGCCGTTGAAATAACCGCATTCGATCATGGTCATCGCCAGCCGGGCATATTCGTCGGGATTGCCGAGGCGCTTTGGGAACGGGACGCTGGCCGCCAGCGCTTCCTTCACCTGCGGAGGTGCCGCGTTCATCAGCGGGGTGTTGAAGATGCCGGGCAGGATCGTGTTCACGCGAATGCCTTCGCTCATCAGGTCGCGTGCGATCGGCAGGGTCATGCCGATGACGCCGCCTTTCGACGCGGAATAGGCGGCCTGACCCATCTGGCCATCTTCGCCTGCAACCGATGCGGTATTGACGATCGCCCCGCGATCACCGTCTTCCGACAGCGGATCGAGCGTCATCATGCCGGCCGCCGACTTGGCGATGCAACGGAAGGTGCCGACGAGATTCACCTGGATGACGAAATCGAAGGCGGACAGGGGGAAATGGCTGATTTCTCCGCTCTGCTTGTCACGCTTGGCGGTCTTGATCGCGTTGCCGATACCAGCGCAATTGACGAGGATGCGTTCCTGGCCGTGCGCCTCGCGCGCCCTGGCAAAACCCGCATCGACATCCTCATCGCTGGTGACGTTGACCTTGCAGAAGATGCCACCGATGTCCTTGGCAACCGCCTCGCCCTTTTCTTCGTTCATGTCGAAGATGGCGACCTTCGCCCCCTTCGCGGCAATTGCGCGGGCGGTGGCTTCACCGAGGCCGGAGGCCCCACCGGTGACGACTGCGGGGGTATTGCTACTGACTTCCATGAATATTCCTCTCAATCACTCTATAGGATCCGGCGATGGCCGGTATCATTCTCGCACGGGTTCGAAACTGAATTTCGCTTTCAGGCTTTGGCCGGATTGACGCGCTTCGTCAAAGCGCCTCGACGATAGTAACATTGGCAACGCCGCCACCTTCACACATCGTCTGCAGGCCATACTTCTTGCCCCGCGCTTTCAGCGCATGAACGAGCGTGGCCATCAATTTCGTGCCCGACGCCCCCAGCGGATGGCCCAGCGCAATGGCACCGCCATTGACGTTGAGCTTGTCCGGATCGGCTTCGGTATGCTTCAGCCAGGCGAGCGGGACAGGGGCGAATGCTTCGTTCACCTCGTAGAGATCGATGTCGCCTATCTTCATACCGGCGCGCTGAAGAGCACGGTCGGTCGCAAACAGCGGCTCTTCGAGCATGATGACCGGGTCGCCGGCAGTGACTGTAAGGTTGTGAATCCGCGCCATCGGAGCCAGGCCGTAGTCCTTCAGCGCCTGTTCCGACACGACGAGAACCGCGCTGGAGCCGTCGCATATCTGGCTGCTGGTGGCAGCGGTAATCCTACCCTCGGGGCTGAGCAGTTTGACGCCCGCGATNCCATCGAGCGTCGCATCGAAGCGGATGCCCTCATCGACCGTGTGGCATTCCTCGCCCTCGGCCGTATCGATCTCGACACCGACGATTTCCCGGTCGAACGCGCCCGACTTGGTGGCCTCAATCGCTTTCTGGTGACTGGCGAAGGCGAAGCGATCAAGGTCGTCCTTTGAAAACCCGTGCTTCTGCGCAATCATCTCGGCACCCATGAACTGGCTCCACTGGATGCCGGGATATTTCTCCTCCAGACCCGGTGACTTGTAGTTACCCAGGCCCTCTTTCATGTGGAACATGGCGGTTGAACCCATCGGCACCCGGCTCATGCTTTCGACGCCTGCTGCGATCACGACATCCTGCGTACCGCTCATCACCGCCTGCGCGGCGAACTGGATCGCCTGCTGGCTGGAGCCGCACTGGCGATCGATCGTGACCGCAGGAACACCCTCACCCAGATGCTTTGACGCGAGCACCGCGTTGCGCCCGACCTGCATCGCCTGCTCGCCTCCCTGGCTGACGCAGCCCATGACCACATCGTCGATAGCCGTGGCCTCGAGACCGCTGCGCTCCATGATCGCGTCCAGCGATTTCGCGGCAAGATCAACCGGGTGTACCCCGGCAAGACGACCCCCGCGGCGCCCACCGGCGGTACGGACGGCTTCGACTATATAGGCTTGGGGCATTGTCATCCTCTCGTCATACAACTGTAACAGCGTTAGGTTTCGATTAGGAACCGGTTTCCTAGGGCCGCCTTACGTGAACGTCAACCGGCGNACNGGTCGACTTNTCGAGTCTTGCGCAACNGCTTATTTCNGCGAAATTTTCGACCAAAACGCCCATTNGACCGTGTGTGACATCGGCGTCACACCCNTGGCNCCAAACCGCNCTGAATGTAACAAAACCTTTGCATTCGGCGCGNCCATAAAGGCACATGGCGCAATCCGCTGGAGGGAGTGGATATACGTAGGAGCGCTGCTTTGACGTGTTCTAATTTCCTCTCAGGGGTTCCTTGGAGATCCGACACTCAGGGGTCGGTCGATCAATAGAGGGATTATCAGAGTGAAACTCCAAACCTATTTCAAAGCCAGTGCGGCACCCGCCGTTCTCGGTCTTGCGCTTCTTGCGCAGCCGGCGATGGCTCAGGACAGCGACGAAGGTGGAATTGAATCCGCTGCAACCGCTGATGCACCCGCGCCAGGCCAGTCGATTGTCGTTACCGGTTCGCGCATTCAGAACCCCAACCTCGAGCAGGCGAGCCCGGTAGCAGTTGTTACCGCGGAAGAACTTTCACTTCAGCAGGCTAACACTGCCGAAGAATCGCTGCGTCAGATTCCGGGTCTCGTCCCGAGCGTCGGTTCGAACGTCAACAACGGCAACGGGGGTTCGACTTATGTCAACCTGCGCGGCCTTGGCGCCAACCGCAACCTCGTTCTCCTTAACGGTACGCGCCTCGTTCCCCAAGGCCTCAACGGCCTTACGAACATCGACGTCATTCCTGTCGCACTTCTCGAGCGCATGGACGTTTTGACCGGTGGTGCCGGCGCCACTTACGGTGCGGACGCTATTTCCGGGGTTGTGAACTTCGTCACGAAGCGCGATTTCGAAGGTGTCGATATTTCGGCAACCAACCAGATCACCGAAGAAGGTGACGGCTACACCTTCCGCGGCGACATGATCGTTGGCGGCAACTTCGGCGATGGCCGCGGTAACGCCGTGTTCGCAGTCGGCTACACCAACCGTGAAGCGATCTTCCAGGGTGATCGCTCTTATGGTGTGAACAACATCAGCTCGATCACTGGCGCAGCCGGCGGCTCGTCGACGGCTATTCCGAGCGTCATCACGGTTCCGGGCACAACCAGCGGCACTCTTCAGGTTTCGCCGGACGGTACTTCGTTGGTTCCGTTCTACGCCCCGTTCAACTTCAACCCGCAGAACATCTATCAGACCCCGCTGGAACAGTACCGCCTGTACGGCTCCTCGCGCTATGAGATTAACGATGCGATAGAAGTGTTCGCCGAAGGTATGTTCGTTCAGAGCACGACTTCCACGATCATTGCTTCTTCGGGTACTTTCCGTAACGTTCTCGACACGCCGCTGTCGAACCCGTTCCTCCCGGGCGGAATTCGCAACCAGATCTGCGGCTTCGATACAGATGCCGATCTTGCCGGGACGCAGCCGTTGTTCTCGCAGGCTGAATGCGACGCTGCGGCATTGGCAACGGACCCCAATGATCCTGCGTATCGCACCGTTGGTATCGACTATGGTCGCCGCTTCATCGAATTCGGCCCGCGTCTGAATGAATACCGCACCCGCCTCTTCCAGGTTAAGGCCGGCGCTCGCGGTGCTCTGGTTGCCAATCTCGATTGGGAAATTTTCGGAGCATACGGCGAGAGTGAAAACGTCTCCAGGCAGTCGGGTAACGGCACTTTCACTCGCCTTCAGCAAGCGGTGCTGGCGACCAATCCGAACACCTGCCTCGATGACAGCGACGGCTGCGTGCCAATCGATCTCTTTGGTCCCGCAGGCAGCATCACACCTGCAGTCCAGTCATTCCTCGATGTGGGTAACAGTGGTACCGAAGGTGCTGCACTGAGCCAGGTCCAGGCGTTCATTTCAGGCGACGTTGGTTTCGGCATTTCAGCTGAACCTATCGCGATCGCACTTGGTGCAGAATATCGCGATTACTCTGCATTCAGCCGTTCGGACCTGCTTTCGCAGACCCCGGGTGAAGTGCTCGGTAATGGTGCCGCTTCGCCGGACGTAGAGGGTGCATACGACGTCAAGGAAGTGTTTGGCGAGCTCGTCGTTCCGCTGGTGAGCGGCGCTGCCTTTGCCGACGAGCTTACGCTTGAGCTGGCAGGTCGTATCTCCGATTATTCGACGACGGGTACGGAATACACCTGGAAGGCCGGCGGTAGCTGGTCCCCGGTACCGAGCCTGCAGATCCGCGGTGGCTATCAGCGCGTTACCCGCGCGCCGAACATCTCTGAACTGTTCGCAGTTCCCGTAACTGGTCTCGACAACTTCGACACCGACCCGTGCGCGGGCGCGGCGCCGACGACCGATGCCAATCTGCGTGCGATCTGTCTTGCGCAGGGTGCACCGGCCACTTCGATCGGCAGCATTATCGTCGATCCGGCCGGACAGGTTAACGTGACGACGGGTGGCAACCCCAATCTGGCTGCTGAAAAGGCCAACACGTGGACCATCGGCGCAGTGTTCCAGCCCGTGTTCGCCCCCGGTCTTTCGATGACGATTGACTATTACAACATCAAACTGAACGATGCCATTACCTCACCGACGATCGGTGACGTCTTCAGTGCGTGTTTTGATAACAATCCATCGCCGACCAACCCAGCCTGCACCTCGATCCGTCGTAACCCGGCTACCGGCAACCTGTTCGGTAACGTGGGCACGACACCGGGCCTTCCGCTGGTTCTGACCAACCAGGGTCAGATTTTCACTGACGGTATCGATCTCGTTGCCAACTATAGCACCGATCTCGGTTTCGCTGGTCTCGACCTGGGCTTCTTCGGTAACTGGACGAACCGTTCGCGCTTCAAGGCGAACCAGGACGACCCGGCCAGCCTGAACCGTGAATGCGTTGGCTATTACAGCATCAACTGCGCATCACTTCAGCCGGAGTTCTCGTTCACGCAGCGTACGACGCTCAGCTTCGACCAAGTTGATCTTTCGCTTCGCTGGCGCTTTATCGACGCGGTCGAAGTCGAGCCTCTGGTTGCTGACGCGTTCCTCGAAGATTTCCGCACGATCCCGTCGGAACATTACTTCGATTTGACTGCAGTATTCAACGTGACCGACTCGTTCGCGCTGACTGCTGCTGTCATCAACCTGTTCGACAACGAACCGAAGGTAGTTGGTAGCAACATCGGTTCGACGGCTTACAATAGCGGTAACGTGTTCCCGTCGACCTACGATGCACTCGGCCGCCGTTATTCGGTAACTGCTCGCATGACGTTCTAATTTCATTTAGAACGAGAATCGAAAGGGGCGGCTTCGGCCGCCCCTTTTTTATTCCCTGCATTGAGGCACGCACGAAATTAATGTACACTCCCGTTCGCAACGGAGGATCTTATGTACTTACTCATGCTCTTTTCAGCCTTTATTCTGCAAACGAGCGCCACTGCACCGGCGGGGGAGCTGGTACGGACCGCTAGCGTGACAAGCCCCGCCGATGCTCCCGCGCCTGAGGAAGCAGAGGATGCAAACAAGAAAATTTGTAAGTCGTTCAAGGTGACTGGCTCGCGCGCAAAGCGCGAACGCATCTGCATGACCCGGACTGAATGGATCGATTACGAACGCGGCACTCGTAATGCTGCTGGTGAGATGACCAACCAAGAAGGTGTATGCTCTAATGCGGGGTTTTGCAGCAGAGGGTAATCTCCAAAACTGGGGCGCGTAATCAAGCGGCAATGGGAATTAGCCCCGGAGATGGGACTATGACATTTATTCCCTGCCATTGCCTTTCACGAGCAAGGTGGATCAAGCGCGCACGGAAAGGTTTTAAATCTGAAATTTAGCGCCAGCGCCCAAGTACTTGCTCACTATCAAATATATCAAGAATGTTCGTGTGCAGGCACGTGGCTCTATTTTAAAAGCCCAAGATAGAGCAGGTGATGAATGCCTCTGCGATACGGACGAGTGTATCAAAATCCCATAATTCGAAGCGGTGTTGCCGACGCCACTTAACCCGTCACATTTTTGATACACCCGTGCCAAAATCTGAATGATCTATGAGTTTTGGTTCCATACGGGTTGCCTGAGCGGCCTCACCTTGCTTCAGTCCCACGATGGGCCGGTTCCTCCGGCACAGTTAGGGGACTAAATAAATGAAAAAGACCTTTTCCGCCTCGGGTGGACGGGCCGCACTGCTCACCAGCGCCGGGCTCGCCGCCCTTGCGTTCTCGACTCCAGGTTTCGCGCAGGACGCTGATGATGCCGTCGCCAGCGACCCAGCTGAAACCGCACCTGTCGAAAGCAATGCAATCATCGTCACCGGATCGCGCATCTCGCGACCTGAGCTAACATCGCAGGTTCCAGTTACGACGCTGACGGGGGAGCAGATCTTTGAACAGTCGTCGATTAACATCGGCGATACGCTCAACGACCTTCCGCAGCTTCGCAGCACATTCAGCCAAGCAAACGCCGGTCGTTTCCTTGGTACGACTGGCCTCAATCTTCTCGACCTTCGCGGCCTTGGCACGGCCCGCACGCTTGTTCTGGTGAATGGTCGCCGCCATGTGGCGTCGGACATCCTGTCGAACGGCACGTCAGTAGACGTCAATACCATTCCAAACGATCTGATCGAACGTGTTGACGTAGTTACCGGGGGCAATTCGGCGATTTACGGCTCCGACGCAATCGCCGGCGTCGTCAACTTCATTCTGAAGGATGACTTTGAAGGCATTCAGGGCCGTGGCCACATCAGTGTCAACGACGAGGGTACGTTCCCCTCGCAATACGTATCGATCCTCGCGGGTCAGAATTTCGCGGATGGTCGCGGAAACATTACAATTCACGGCGAATACGCAAACCAGGATCGCGTTTTCGGATCAGACGTGAGCTTCCTTCGTCGGAACGACGGTTTCCTCGTTATCGACACGGATAGTGCCACCAATTCCGATGGCTTCCCCGACAGAGCGTTCTTTCGGAATATCGGGTCAACCACGATCGATTTCAATTCGCTCGTGCCCTTCCCGCAGCAGAATGGTGCGGCACCGTGTGGAACTGGTCTGAATAACGTTCCGTACAACTGCAACTACATCTTCACGCCCGACGGGCAGCTGGTTCAGCAAACGGGCACACGTACGTCGACCGGACCTTTTGGAAGCATCGTCAACAGCAATGGCCAAACCGGCCGCGAGGGTACGCTGCTTAGCGTGTTCCCGCAGCAGGAACGCTACAACGTTAACCTTCTTGCACGCTTTGAAGTGGCAGAAGCTTTTCAGCCGTTTGTCGAAGCGAAGTACGTTCGAATCAACACGCAGGGTCAACAATCAAGCCCGGCTTTCGTTCAGAGCGGATTTACGTACGGGGACCCGCGTGAGTTCGTGCGCCTCGACAATCCGTTCCTCAGCTCACAGGCTCGTGGCGTTATCACGGATCAGTTGATCGCTTCGGGCCTCAATAGCCGTCTCAGCGGTCAGGTTCCGCTTTCTCCAGACGACTTGGCGGCCATTGCTGACGGCTCCTATCGCTTTGCAATCGGTCGCTCATTGCTCGACCTTGGAAACCGTGACGAACGGTCCGAACGTGATGTTTTCCGCGTCGTGGCAGGCGTACGCGGCGACTTCCTAGACAGCTGGAACTATGAAATTTCAGCCAATTACGGGAAGGTGAAGGAAGACACTACAATTCTGGGTAATATCATTCCCCAGCGTTTCATGCTTGCACTCGACTCCGGCATTAATCCGGCGACAGGGCAAATTGCATGTCGTTCACAGTACGACCCGACCGCCGCTTTCGAGTACGGCCTTGCTGGCGACGCTGACGCACTGGCTCAGGACATTGCCAACTGCGTTGCGTATAATCCGTTCGGCCAGGGCGATAATACCGCAGCCGCAAACTACATCCTTGAAGACACCGTTTCCAAGGCTGAGTTGGAACAGCTAGTAATCAGCGGTTTCGTGGCAGGCGATACGAGCGGCTTCTTCAACTTGCCGGGCGGCCCAGTAGGCTTTGCTGTCGGGGCGGAGTACCGCCGCGAGAAACTGTTCTACCAAGCCGATCCGCTAGTTGAGTCGGGACGCACTTTCTATAACGCTCTTCCGACATTCGCTCCGGATCCGTTCGAAGTGACGGAAGCCTTCGGTGAAATCCGTCTTCCCATTCTGAGCGGCGTTCCGTTCTTTGAGGAACTCACGGTTTCGGCCGCTGGACGTGTCTCCGATTATGGTGGTTCTGTGGGAACGACATATGCCTATAATGGCGGTGTAGAGTGGGCCCCCATCCCTGATATCACCTTCCGTGCACAATATGGTCGGTCTGTACGTGCCCCTAATCTGAGCGAAACAGCGTTTCCAATCACGCAAAACTTCGCTCCGGGCTTCTCCGATCCATGTCTGCCACAGAACTTGTCACAGGGTTCGGCAAACCGTCGGGCAAACTGTCAAGCTGACCTCGGAGCCTTGCTCACAGATCCGCAGTTCATCGCCCTGCCGAACTATTCGCTCGAAATTCTCAGCGGTAGCAATCCCAATTTGGGCGAGGAAAAGTCCGACTCCTATACTATTGGCGCAGTCATTCAGCCGCGCGCCATTCCAGGTCTGGCTGTGACAGTCGATTACTTCGACATAAAGGTTAAGGACGTAATCACGGCTGTTTCCGCTCAAGGTATTGTAAATACCTGTTACGATCTGCCTGATCTTAACAATCCGTTCTGCGATCTGATCACTCGCTATCGCGGAGCCGGGACTGGTCCGAACGGCGAAGTGCCTGGCCAGGTTCTCGACAAGGATCTGGTGGTGAGCGCTGTGAACTTTGCAGCACGCACCGTCAGGGGCATTGACTCCACAGTGGCGTACCGCACAACCTTTGGGGCGAACAATGCGCTTTCCACCCGTCTGATCTACACGCACACTTTCGAGCGTAGTAATTTTGAAGATCCGACCAATCCGGACTTCGAGAACCGCATTCTCGAAGAATTGGGCGATCCGAAGGACGAGTTCCGTTGGAACCTCGACTTCGAGTTTGGCAAGTTCCGGATGGGTTACGAAATGCGTTACATCGGACCGATGTATCTCAATACGTACGAGGATTATAATAGCCTAAATGGCGATCCGCCGCAGAACGATGATTATGCGGACATTCGTAAGTACCCTGAAACGTTCTATCACGATGTTAGCTTCGGTTACCAAGTGAACGACAAGTTCGACTTCACTGTCGGCGTCGACAACATTCTCGGTACGAATCCTCCGTTTGGTCTCACCGGTATCGGTGGTGGCAGCGGAATCTATCGGATCCGAGGCACGTCCTTCTACGCCGGTGTCCGCGCTGGCTTCTGATAAAGAACTTCACGCGTAAACATTGAAAGGGGGGCGAGCATTCGCCCCCCTTTTTTGTTCCTGCCTAATCTTAACATACGAGGATATCCATGCACGACTGGCGAACCGAAGCCGACCAGCTCGTCGAGCGAAGGGGCGTCGAGGCCGCGTACAAGACGCTATTGATGGATACAGAAGCAGGCAATCCAACAGCTGCTCTGTGTTTAGCGCAGTGGCGTCTGACCGGCCATCTGATCCGGCGAGACCTGGCCGAAGCTCGGCGATTTTACGGGCTGGCAGCCAAGAGCCTAGAGGAAGCCCGGCAACCCTATGTAGCGCTACTTGCGAATGGAGCGGGTGGTTGCGACCGCGCTTGGCATCAAGCGTTAAACGAACTTCAGAATGAGAAAATCGATGAGGCGTCTGTTCAAATTGCGCTTCTAAATTGCATGAACATTGACGGTGCCGGAAACCCTACTGATACGTTTGCACCGGAAATCCCGCAATCGGTCCCGCATATTTCAGTTTTCAGATCATTTCTCACCGCGGCCGAAAGCAAGTATCTGGGGTCAGTTGCGCGCCCTCGTTTGCAACGAGCGACAGTCGTTCATCCCACCACCGGCCGACTGATCCACGACCCAATCAGAAAGTCCTCATTCACCGCATTTTCATTCGTTGAAGAAACCCCCGTCATTCACGCCATTAACCGGCGCATAGGTGCCGCGACTGGGACCCAATACGAGCAGGGAGAGCCATTACAGGTCCTCTCGTACGGTGAAGGTGATGAATATAAATTACATAGTGATGCCATGGCCAACGTCGCCAATCAGAGATTGTCGACGTTTTTGATTTACCTAAACGAAGAGTACTCCGGAGGGGCGACTGAATTTCCTAACCTTGATTTCCAATTTAAGGGCGGCATCGGCGACGCAATCTGGTTTGAAAATGCAGACAAATCCGGCCACCCCCTTTCTGCCACCAACCACCTAGGAGGTAAGGTCACGTCAGGAGAGAAAGTCATCGCTTCGAAATGGATACGTGCCAAACAGCTAGATATTTCGGGCCCACCAGGCCGTCCGTTCTGAGTCCAAAGCCCTTGCGCCCGTTGTCACACGACCACCATCTCCAGTTCCCCATCCCCTTCGTCAATCTGCACGGTCGACCCGTCCGGCACCTTGCCCGAAAGGATCATGTCGGCCAGCGGGTCCTGAACGTAACGCTGCACGGCGCGCTTTAGCGGGCGGGCGCCGTAAACNGGNTCNTANCCGACACGGCCGAGCCATTTCTTTGCCGCCTCGCTCAGCTCGAGCGTGACCTTGCGATCCCTGAGCAGCTTCTGCACGCGCTCGACCTGGATATCCACGATTGGCGCCATGTGTTCCTGCGCCAAGCGATGGAACAGGATGATCTCGTCCAGCCGGTTGAGAAACTCGGGCCGGAAATGGCCGCGTACGACATCCATCACCTGCGGTTCGACATCCGCAACTTTCTGATTGTCATCCATATTCGCCAGGTACTGGCTGCCCAGATTGCTGGTCAGGATGATGAGCGTGTTGGAAAAGTCGACCACCCTGCCCTGCCCATCGGTCAGACGTCCATCGTCGAGAACCTGCAGCAGCACATTGAACACGTCTGAATGCGCCTTTTCGACTTCGTCGAACAGGACCACCTGGTACGGTCGCCGGCGGACAGCTTCGGTCAGGACGCCGCCTTCCTCATAGCCGACGTAGCCTGGAGGCGCGCCAATCAGACGGGCGACCGCATGCTTCTCCATGAATTCGCTCATGTCGATGCGCACCATGGCGCTGTCGTCGTCGAACAGGAAGCCCGCCAATGCCTTTGTGAGCTCCGTCTTGCCGACGCCGGTCGGGCCGAGAAACAGGAAGCTGCCCAGCGGGCGCCCGGGGTCCTGCAAGCCCGCCCGAGCGCGGCGTACGGCCTTCGATACGGCATCGATCGCCTGGGACTGCCCGATGACCCGCTTCGACAGGATGTTTTCCATGTCGAGCAGCTTTTCGCGCTCTCCCTCCATCATCCGATCGACAGGGATGCCCGTCCAGCGCGAGACGACCCCAGCGATATCGTCTTCGGTGACCTCTTCCTTGAGCAGAGCGTTGTCGGTCTGCCCGGACGCTTCGGCAAGCTTCTTCTCCAGTTCCGGAATCCTGCCGTATTGCAGCTCGCCGGCTTTCTGCAGATCGCCGCCGCGTTGTGCCTGTTCNAGTTCGATNCGNGCNTGGTCGAGGTCTTCCTTGATCCGGGCNTCNGCATGGATCTTGTCNCGNTCGTTCTGCCANCGTGTCGTCAGTTCGCTCGACTGCTGTTCGAGTTCGGACAGNTCCTTGCGCAGGTTTTCGAGACGNTCNTTCGAAGCGTCGTCGGTNTCCTTCTGCAANGCCTGCTCTTCGATCCGCAGCTGGATGATCCGGCGGTCGAGCCCCTCGATTTCTTCGGGCTTGCTTTCGACCTCCATGCGAATGCGGCTGGCAGCCTCGTCCATCAGGTCGATCGCCTTGTCTGGCAGGAAACGGTTCTGGATATAGCGGTTTGACAATTGCGCCGCTGCCACGATTGCGCCGTCGGTAATCCGCACGCCGTGGTGAAGTTCGTATTTGTCCTTTATACCGCGCAATATGCTGATCGTGTCTTCAACGCTCGGCTCATCGATGTAAACCGGCTGGAACCGCCGCTGGAGCGCGGGATCCTTCTCGACATACTTTTGGTATTCGTCGAGCGTGGTCGCACCGATGCAGTGCAACTCGCCCCGCGANAGCGCAGGNTTGAGCAGNTTGCCGGCATCCATGCTNCCTTCCGATGCGCCGGCGCCGATCAACGTGTGCATTTCATCGATGAACAGGATGATCTGCCCTTCGGCNCCTTTGACCTCGTCGAGNACCGANTTCAGCCGCTCTTCGAATTCGCCGCGATATTTNGCGCCCGCNATCAATGCNCCCAGGTCGAGCGCCATCAATGTGCGGCCTTTAAGGCTGTCGGGCACGTCNCCATTGGCGATACGCAGGGCGAGGCCTTCGGCAATCGCAGTCTTGCCCGTTCCGGGTTCGCCGATAAGAGCGGGGTTGTTCTTGGTACGGCGGGCGAGGATCTGGACCGTCCGGCGAATTTCCTCGTCTCGGCCGATCACCGGGTCGAGCTTGCCGTCGCGCGCCGCCTGCGTAAGGTCGCGCGCATACTTCTTCATGGCGTCGTAACTTTCCTCCGCGCCCGCNCTGTGNGCNGCNCGNCCCTTGGTCACGTCCTGGATNGCNGCTTCCAGTGATTTGACATCGACCCCAGCAGATTTCAGCGCTCTGCCCGCATCGTTATCCGCCATCGTAAGCGCCTGGAGAACCCGCTGGACCGGAACGAAACTGTCGCCCGCCTTTTCAGCCAGTTGTTCGGCCTGATCGAGCGCGCGGACCGCATCGTTGTCGAGCCCAGGCGTCTGCTGCGCCCCGCCGCCCGAGACGGCCGGCACCTTGGCCAGAGCGTTATCGACCTCGGTAATCGCCACACCGGGATTGCCCCCGGCACGCTGAATCAACTGGGCAGCCATGCCCTCGCTATCGTCCAGCAAGGCCTTCAGCAGATGCGAAGGCGAGATCCGCTGGTGGTTCATGCGGATGGCAACCGTCTGCGCAGCCTGCAGAAAACCTTTTGCCCGGTCGGTGAACTTTTCGAGATTCATGAGTATCCCCGTGTGATTACCAACGCGATATGGTGTGACGTATATACAACACAATAGNTCGAGGTCGTTATTTTCGNCGAAGTCCTCTTTTGANNGTCGCGGTGTAAAGCGACCGGGCTGAGANCGCNCCGTTCGTCAGTGTCATGCNATCTCCGAANTTNAACGNCGGACGANCGGTTGACCGGCGCGTGTNGNTTTACANTTTTGTNCGCAATCAAGCCAGACGAGCACCGTTGGCTACGNTGGCTTCGGGCCGTGCGAGGANGATCGCGCCGTTTGCGNCNGGGAAGCCGAGCACGAGTATCTCCGACATGAAGGGNCCGATCTGGCGCGGNGCGAAATTGACTACTGCCATGACCCGNTGCCCGACGAGACTTTCAGGNGTGTAGTGTTCGGTGATCTGTGCCGAGCTNTTACGCTCGCCGATNTCTGGCCCCAGATCGACCCACAGNTTNATGGCGGGGCGGCGGGCTTCNGGGAAGGGCTNNGCNCGGGTNACCGTNCCGGCGCGAATGTCGAGCGCTGCGAAATGCGTAAAGTCTGCATAGTCCATCGCGCGGACTTATGCAGCACGGTGAGGGTCATCAACCTTGGGTGAGCGGTTCCAGTCCCGGCACCATGATCGTCCGGTCGCCGCCGAAATCTTCGCGCACTACGACCAGGCCCTGCCGTTCGAGGTGATCGAGCAGGCGCCGGATGCGGCCGGGCGAACTGGTGCCATAGGCCCGTGCAAGCGCATGTTCGTCAACCTGCGTTTCACCGGCATGCGCAGCCTTGGCGATGACCAGGAAGGGCCCGAGCAAATCCTCTTCGACGGTCCCGGCGAGTTGCATGATCCTCGCCTGCACGGACTCTTCCAGTTCGCTGAGCCCGGCCCCGGCAACTGCGAACCGGCGGCGGAAACCGCGCATGTCGGGCATGGGCCCAATCAGNCGTTCNCGGCGGCACCGGGTGAGAAACGTCTGNTACTGTGCGCTGGCAGACTGGAATGCGATGCCCTCTTCNCCGGCAAGCTCGGCGATAATCTCCGCGATNCGTGTCGCAACGGCAGACGTATCGATNGGCTNCGGCGCGGCGACCTGCCGTTCTTCTGCATGAGCGATGCTGTCTTCCATCTCGTCGATCCGCGGCGCGGGTGGCGGCGCGGGCGGCGGGGGCGCCTTGGCCACCTCGCTNGCGAGATCGGTGGTGAGCAGNGCCGCCATATCCTCGGGNGCCGTGTCAGGNAGCGCCATCAGGCCTTCGCTGCGAACNGTATGACCGGTTTTTACCGGGCCNATCTTCACCGCCTGCGGNACCCTNGTGATGGCAGGGCCAAGCGCGAGGAAATGGCCGCGCTGCAGTTCACGAATACGCTCCGCCTGCCGACGCTCCATCCCGAGCAGGTCNGCTGCACGGATCATGTCGATGTCGAGAAANGTTCGCCCCATCAGAAAGTTCGAAGCTTCGGCAGCNACNTTTTTGGCGAGCTTCGCCAGTCGCTGGGTCGCGACCACCCCGGCCAGTCCGCGCTTGCGGCCGCGGCACATGAGATTGGTCATCGCCGACAGTGTCATGCGGCGCGTATCCTCAGCCATCTCGCCCGCCGCCGCAGGGGCGAACATCTGCGCTTCGTCGACCACGACCAGGGCGGGATACCAATGTTCGCGCGGGGCATCGAACAGAGCAGTGAGGAACTGTGCGGCGCAGCGGATCTGCTGTTCCACTTCCAAGCCATCGAGATCGAGCACAACGCTGGCACGATGTTCACGGATACGGCGCGCAAGCGCTTCGATTTCGGGCGGCGAGTAGGCCGCGCCGTCGATGACTACATGGCCGAACTTGTCTGCAAGCGAGGGAAAGTCACCTTCGGGATCGATGACAACCTGCTGCACCATGCCGGCGCTCTCTTCGAGCAGGCGACGCAGCAGGTGTGATTTGCCGCTTCCCGAATTGCCTTGCACGAGCAAACGGGTTGCGAGGAGTTCCTCGATGTCGAACTCGACCGGTTTGCCGGAAGATTCGTGGCCGATGGTGATCTGAGTTGTCACTGCTGGCGTGTTAGACAGCCGAATCCGGATCGGGAAACAGCTGCCGCAGGGTTTTGCCCAATCGCATTGCGAGTTCGGCCCGGTGCCGCTAACCCCGTTGCAAGAGAGGACGGGATTTCATGAAGAAATGGTTGGGGCGCATCGGCTTTGCGCTGCTGGTGCTTGTGCTGGCAACATTCATCGCGCTGGCCACGTGGGAGCCCTTCTGGGCGAAACACGACGACATCGCCCTACCCGATCGGGCCTACACTGCCGAAATAAGCCGTGACGAATTCGGCGTACCGCACATCTACGGCAAGACCGATGCCGATGTCGCCTATGGCGTCGCCATCGCCCATTCGGAGGACGATTTCTTCACCCTTCAGGATGTGGTTGCGATGAGCCGTGGGCGATACGGCGCCATCGCCGGGCAGGACGGTGCGGCATTCGATTATGCGTATCACCTGCTCGATGCGCGCGGCACGGCGGAGAAAAGTTATCCGCGTCTGCCCGAAGATACGCGCGCGCTGTTCGATGCCTATGCGACGGGCCTGAACGATTATGCCCTTCAACATCCGGACGAGGTCAAGCTCGGCAATCTGTTTCCCGTCGACGGTGTNGACGTGGCNGCGGGTTTCGCGCTTCGCCAACCGTTCTTCTTCGGCCTCGGNGACGTCATNGGGCCTTTGGTAGANGGNAAGGAACTGCGCCCCGAGCATGGCCCTGCGATCCCGCCCAGCAGCCGTNAAGCCACGCCGGCGCCGGATGCCGTNGAAGTCATCCGCGACGANGAAGTTGCGCCGCCAANGCANACGAAAGCGCGCCCCCTGCCATGGGGCGAGGACGGGGCGNTGGCCGGATCGAATGCCTTTGCNGTGATGCCCGAAAAATCAGGCGGGCCGACCATTCTGGTATCGAATAGCCACCAGCCATGGCGCGGCGGCGTCGCCTGGTACGAACTGGTGGTCGAAAGCGACGAGGGCTGGCATTATGCCGGCGCCAACTTCCCGGGCAGCCCCTTCCCTTTCCTGGGCCACAATGAACATCTGGGCTGGACCAATACGGTCAACACGCCTGACATGGTGGACATCTACAAGCTGGTCATGAACGATGACGGGACACAGTACCGCATCGGTGACCAGTGGCGCGATCTGGAAAAGCAGACTGTGACCTTGCCGGTAAAACTTGGTCCCATCACACTGCCGATCCGTCGTACGATCTATCGGAGTGTTCACGGTCCGGTGATCAAGAACGACAATGGCTATTTCGCCGTCCGCTATGGCGGGATGGGGAATCTGGGGCAGCTCGACGCCTATTACCGTCTTAACAAGGCAACCGATCTGGACGAATTCCAGGCCATTCTTGCGCGGATGGACATTCCGTCCACTAATTTCATCTATGGCGATAAGGAAGGCAACATCGCCTTCATTTACAATGCTGCCCTGCCCGACCGTGCGAAGGGTTACGACTGGCGCAAGATCCTGCCGGGCGACGATCCGCGCGCGATCTGGTCTGGCCCGGTGCCCTATCAGTCACTACCCAAATATGTGAACCCGGCGAGCGGCTGGCTCTATAATGCGAACAATGCGCCCTACACGGCCGCAGGGGAAGGCAGCGATCTGTCGCCTGACGATTTTGCCCCCGAACTCGGCGTCGAACTCAAGCAGACCAACCGTTCCCGCAGGGCGTGGAAGCTCATGAGCGAGGCAGAGTTGCTCGNCCGGGCGACGCTGGAGAAGATCAAATACGATACCGCCTACGAACGCGAAGGCTACGTCGCGCGTCTGTGGGACGATCTGGCTGCACTCGATCTTTCGGATGACGCCGAGCTTGCGCGGGCGCGCGACATGCTGATGAACTGGGATTTTACCGCCAACAATGTCGGCGAAGCCGATGCGCTGGCACTGCTGATGATCCGTGAGTTCATGGCTTCCAGCTATCAGAACAAGCCCTGGCCCGATGTCCGCGAAGAGCTNGCNAAACAGGTCGCTCATCTCAAGGACCATTTCGGCCGCATCGATCCGCCGATGAGCGAATTGCTGCGTCTGCGCCAGGGCGATGTGGATCTGCCGCTGGATGGNGGGTCGGATACGCTGCGTGCCTCGACCCTATGGGATGTNGACGACGATGGCCGTCTGTCGGTTCGACATGGCGACAGTTTCATCCANTGGGTGGAATGGCTTCCCGGCCAGCGGGTTTCCTCACGCTCNATCCAGCCATTCGGCGCGGCCACGACGCGGCCTGCGTCGCCGCATTACACCGACCAAGCGANGTTATTCGTCCAGCACCGCCTGAAGCCGGTCCATTTCTGGCGNGAAGACGTGCTTGCCAATTCCGCGTCCCGAAAGGTCGTGACGCATTCTCGATGACGGGTTAGCCTGCCATCTGTCTGTTATATCGAGTCGAATCGAACGACTTGATCGAAGGGGGTTCTACATGAAAATGAAATCGGTACTTGCTGCGGGCGTCGCCTCGCTCGTTCTGGCAGCATGCACGACAACGCCGAACGGCCAGTCCATGGCCAATGCAACGGCGCCCGTTGCCGAAGCCGGCGCTCTGGACGAGCCCGCAGCGCTTGCTACGCTGATCGACGAAGTCCAGATTCCCTATGAAAAATTCACCTTGGACAATGGCCTCGATGTCATTGTGCATACCGATAAAAAGGCGCCCATCGTCGCGCTGGCCGTGTGGTACAATGTCGGCTCCAAGGACGAACCGAAGGGCCAGACCGGTTTCGCCCATTTGTTCGAACACCTCATGTTCAACGGATCCGAAAACGCGCCGGAAGACTACTTCCAGTACCTGCAGGAAATGGGTGCGACGGATTACAACGGCACGACCAATTTCGACCGTACGAATTATTTCCAGACCGTTCCCAAGCCGGCGCTCGAACGCGCCCTCTGGCTGGAAAGCGACCGCATGGGTTATCTGCTGGGCGCGATCACGCAGGAAAAGCTCGATAACCAGCGCGGCGTTGTCCAAAACGAAAAACGGCAGGGCGACAATCAGCCCGGCGGTCTGGTCTTCTATGAAATCGTGAAGACGCTGTTCCCTGCTCCGCACCCTTATGATCATACGCCGATCGGTTCTATGGCAGACCTCGATCAGGCTAGTATGGCAGACGTCCAGAACTGGTTCCGCGACAATTACGGTCCGAACAATGCGACCGTGGTGCTTGCCGGCGACGTAACCGCCGCCGAAGCCCGTACGCTGGTGGAAAAGTATTTTGGCCCGATTTCCCGCGGACCGGTCAACGATCCGGCCCAGGCGAACGTCCCCGAACTGGCGCAGGATGTGCGCACGGTGATGAAGGACCAGGTCGCCGCTACCGATATCTCGAAATACTGGAGCGCTCCCGGAATTACCGACCGTGAGCTTACCGCACTGACGGTAGGAACGCAGATCCTCGGTGGCCTGTCTTCCAGCCGNCTCGACAAGACNCTCGTCCGTGANGAGCANNTNGCNGTNGGCGTNTCAGCNGGCAATTATTCGTGGCAGCGCGTCGGCGTGTTGAACGTGGGCGCAACCGCGCGGCCTGGTGTCGACCCCGCCGTGGTCGAAGCCCGGCTCAATGAACTCGTTGCNCAGTTCATTGCNGAGGGCCCGACAGAGGANGAGGTGCGCCGCGCAGCNACGTCGACCGTCTCCCAGACGATCCGTGGGCTCGAGCAGGTAGGCGGNTTCGGNGGNAAGGCNGTNACNCTNGCCTCNGGNGAAGTGCTGGCCGCCGATCCGGATTTCTACGCCCGCCAGCTCGAAATCCTTGCCACGCTGACGCCTGGCGAAGTTCAGTCCGCAATGCAGCGCTGGATGACCCGGCCGGCCCTGACGCTGGTTCTCGAACCGGGNGAGCGCGAAGGCGAGTANGAAGAAGCGGCATCGGTTGCCTCNGCNACCGCGGCCACTGACNAAGCCNCAGGGGCGAGCGAGATCACGGTAACGAAGGAACGGCCAAANCCGCCCATCGCGACGACNGCTACGCTCGATTTCCCCGACGTCCAGCATACCAGGCTCGCNAATGGGATGGAGCTTCATTACGCTATGCGGGACGCGGTCCCCGCGACATATATAACGATGTCGTTCGACGCCGGCACCGCTTCCGACCCGGTNGACAAACGCGGTCTNGAAGCGCTGGCTCTCGGCCTGTTCGACGAAGGCACCACNACGATGGACTCGCAGGAAATCGCCGAAGCCAGCGAACGGCTCGGCGCNTCGATCTCCGTTGGCGGCGGTTTCGACCGGTCCAGNTTCACCCTGTCGACACTGTCGGCCAATCTCACGCCGTCGCTTGAGNTNATGTCCGACATCGTNCGCAACCCTGCATTCGCNCCTGCTGAAATCGAGCGCGTGCGNGCNCANCAGATCACCGGTATCGANCAGGAATTGCGCACGCCGCAGTCGATCGCGGCGCGGACGCTCGCTCCGATCATTTACGGGGAAGACAGCCCCTACGGCGGTGCCGACAGTGGCACAGTGGCTTCGGTCACTGCCTTGACCCGTGACGACATCACCGGCTTCAAGGATCGCTGGATCCGCCCCGACAATGGTCAGATCTTCGTGGTTTCGGATCGTCCGATCGGTGAAATCACCGCCGCGCTGAACAAGGTGTTCGGCGACTGGCAGGCCCCGACAGTAGCAAAGGGAACCAAGAGTTTCGGGGACATGGCCGCCGTGCCGGAAAAAGCTCGTATCGTTCTGGTCAATCGTCCGAACTCGCCGCAGAGCTTTATTCTCGGTGGACAGCGGACGCCGGTGGATGCGCGTGACGAGACCTATGTCGATTTCCTCAATGGGAATAACGCGCTGGGTGGCAATTTCCTCGCACGCCTCAACATGAACCTGCGCGAGACAAAGGGGTGGAGCTATGGCGTAAGCGGCTTCCCGCAAACACGCGAGAAGGCCGTCGCTTACAACATTGCAGCTCCAGTCCAGGCCGATCGTACCGGCGATGCGCTGGCCGAGCTGATCCGCGAAACCGGGGAATTCCTCGACACCCGCGGCGTCAGCGAAGCCGAGCTGGACCGGATCGTCACTGCAGAAATCGGCGAATTGCCTGGCCAGTTCGAAACCTCTGGCGCCGTGCTCGGAGCCATGCAGAACAACGCCATGTATGGCCGCCCGGACAATTACTATGAACTGCTTGCGGACCGGTATCGCTCGCAGACCCGCAGCAGTCTGGACGAAGCGGTGCGCGCCGCGATCGATGCAGACCGGTTTGTCTGGGTCGTCGTCGGCGATGCAACTGTCGTGGAGCCGCAGCTCGAAAAGCTCGGCCTCGATGTCGAAGTCGTACAGATGGGTCAGTGATTGCTATCGAGATCGCCCTTGTTGACATTGATGTCAGCAAGGGCGATCTAGCGGCCACTTCAGATTGCTAACCGAAGAGAGGAATTTTCATGTCCGTAGCAGGTACTTATGACACCGTCGTCAAGAGCCCGATGGGCGAACAGAAGGGCACCTTCACCGTAGTCCCCGGCGACGANGGGAACACNTTTACCGGATCGATGGCTGGCGGCATGGGCTCCATGGACGTCAAGGACGGCAAGATCGATGGCGACACGCTTACCTGGGCGATGGACATGACCGTNCCCATGCCGATGACCCTCAACTGCACCGCCAACGTGAACGGCGACCAGCTGACCGGTACGGTNAANGCAGGCGCCTTCGGCGACATGCCGCTGACCGGCCAGCGTCAGGGCTGAGCGCAAACCGATAAATGACAAAGGCGCCGGGAGGATTTCCCGGCGCCTTTTATTGTGCCTGCCGCGAACGGGGTCTTTCGGCTTAACCTACTCGCCCACGCCGAAGGCGAAAACGCGCGCGCCGGCTGTACCCGCACTACCCACGAGGCCGGGGCCGGCCCCTCCGCCAACGGCGAAGATGAAGCCATACTGGCCCTTCTCCAGCGCAGTCTCCGGCGTCAGTTTGTACACTCCCTGCGCCACCTGCTCGTAGGTGAAAGGGATCTGGTCCTTGTCCATCACGCCCGCCTTAGCACCGGCGATGTTCATACTGCCGATACGCGCTTCCCGGCGCCCCTTCTTCTGCTCCAGTTCCACGAGCGAAAACTCGTTCGGCGACTGGACCGATGCGCCGAACCCTGTCGAGAACGTTCCGCTCGCCTCGCCGTTGGCATTGCCGAGATAGACATAAAATACCGGGTTGGATTTGGGAGAAACAAATCGTGCTTCCTCCCCCGGAATGACCGCCTTCACGCTCGCGCTGGCGATTCCACCCGTCAGCGCATATCCGAAAATGCCGCCCGTTTTTGTCTGTGTGGAAGATGTCGGATCAATCTTCCACATCCGCGGCTCAGCCGACCAGTCGTCGTACAGATAGACGCCGGGAAAATGCGGAGCCAGCGGATCGGCTGCGCTGTCCGACATGGCCGGTGCGACGGATGTCTTCTTGACCATCGCCGCGATCACGGCGCTNGANACNCCCCTGNTNCTCAATTCCAGCAANGTCGCCGTATCGGTGGNGTAACTNCCTTGATCGGTTTCGATCTTGGCGATGACGGCTTCGTCCCCCAGCCCCGCATCGAGCAGAGTGAGGACATCGGCATTNGTAAGCGTTTCAGCGCAAAGCGGNGCCGACATTGCCAGCGCGCANGGTATCAAGACTGTCCAGAACTTCATATTGCTCCCCCNGGTGCAAATCATGTGTGTAATCGCGANACGAACGAACGAGACCGCGAAGTCTCATCCGTTCGTTCANTCATACTTCTCAATGCGTTAACGCACTACGTCCATTTCTTCGATCAGTGCCTGTGCACCATCGACCTTGTCCATCACCCACAGCATGTAACGGGTATCGACATGGATCGTGCGTGTGGTGCGCGGATCGAAATACCAGTCCGAATTGACGCTTTCGAAGGTCCCATCGAACAACAGCCCCACGAGTTCGGCGCGGGAATTGAGTGTTGCCGAGCCGCTGTTGCCGCCGGTGCTGTCGAGGTCCGACAGGAAGTTGACCGGCACCGATCCGATACTGTCGAGCGCATAGTCGCCATAATCGCCCGCACGGATTTCGGTCAGTTGCTTGGCCGGCGCATTGAACGGGTCTTCGCCCGTGTCCTTTTCGAGTATGCCTTCCAGCGTGGTGAATGGCAGATAGGCCATGCCATCACGCGGGCTACCGCCAAGAACCTTGCCATATGTGACGCGGAGCGTGCTGTTGGCATCAGGGTAGGTGGCGATGCCTTGAGAGCGCTGCCATTGCGTGATTGCCTGCATATAGGCCGGACGCAGCACCAGCGCGCGCCCTGCCCGTTCCTCGCTCTGCTGTTCCAGATCGATACCGTAGTCGTAAAGAGCGACCGCGAGCTGCATGAACGGGTCTTTGCTCGCTTCCAGTTCGGCTACACTTGCATCCATCAGCGCGAGGCGCGTTTCAGTATCGCCCAACGTCGTGTTGGCGTAATACCGATCGACGATCGGCTCGGCCTGCGCGGCATCGGTCACGCCTGCCAGACCTGTCGCCTGATCGAAGACGGCAACGCGTTCGGCCGCAGGCTGAGCCAGATAACCGTTCAGGAACAGGAGCCATTCAGCCTTGTCGACCGAAGCATCGTACCGCCGGTCAAGCGCCTGCAATCCCTGCCGGAAGAACGCCATGTCGCGTTCCTGATACCCGCTCTCNCGCTGGGCGTCGGGCTTCTCCTTTTCCTTCGCAAGGCGATAGAGACGCTGCGCGGTGCCGAGCAACTGCGGGTTGGTCACATTACCATACCAGAAATTGGTGCGAGCCGCCGTTGCGCTTTCTTCCGACAGTTCATCGAGAGCCGCGATCGCTTCGCCATAGCCGCTGCGCGAAGGGTCGGCAGCAATCCAGGCGTCGAGCTCAGCTTCGCGTTCTGCGCGCAGGCCGACGAGGTTGACCCGGCGCGCGCCGTCGATCTGGCCGCGCAGGTTCTTTTCGTAGTTGTTGAGACCGGCGAGGCGCGATTCATACTTCACGCGCGCGTCCGAACCTTCGGGCGCGGCTTCCTCGATCGTGTCGATCCAGTTGTTCAGCAGCGTGACGAATGTCGGATAGGTCCACTCGAACGTGTTCTTCACTTCGCCGAGCCGCGTGTAGCGATTGGTCGATCCCGGATAGCCTGCAGCCATAACGAAATCGCCGTCATCGAGACCGGCAGCACTCACCTTGAGATGATGCTTGGGACGGTACGGGACATTGTCTTCCGAATATTCGGCAGAGGTCCCATCCGGTGCGACATAAGCGCGATAGAATGAAAAATCGCCAGTGTGACGAGGCCACATCCAGTTATCGATATCGCCGCCATATTTGCCGATAGAATCGGCCGGCGCGTAAACCAGCCGTACGTCCTTCACCTCGAGCCGCTTGATCAGCGTGTATTCCTCGCCGCCATAGAAACTGGCGACCAGGCAACGATATCCAGCGTCCTGTTCGCATTCCGCGGTGATATCCTTCACCCGCTGATCGACGGTATCGTAACGCTCATTTGGCGAAAGGGCGTCGATGCCTTCGCGGACGCGCGCCGTCACATCGCTGATCTCGGTGGTGACATACACGCGCGATCCGGGTGCGGCGGGCAATTCTTCGCTCTTCGCCTTGGCGAGGAAGCCGTTTTCGAGATAGTTGTTTTCAGCCGTGGAATTGTACTGCACCGATCCACGGGCGCAGTGGTGATTGGTAACCACCAGCCCTTCGTCCGAAACGAAGCTGGCCGAACAACCCTGCAACTGGACAATGGCGCCCATCGGAAAGCCCGTCAGGTCCGACAAGGCTTCAGGCGACACTTCCAGGCCGGTTTTGCGCAGATCGTCTGCGATCTCTGGCAGTTGTCCGGGCGTGAACATCCCTTCCTTGGCAGCGAGCGGCGCTCCCAGCGACAGAGTGGATATGGCTGCGCCGGCGAGCAGCGCCGCAGCAATAACAGATTTTGACATGATAAGTACGATCCCTTCCAGCGCGCCGAACGCGCGTCCCGCCGATATCGCTAGTCCGCTTGGCTGCACCGTTCAAGCGAGGCCATGGCTTTGACCACACACAAAGTTTAGGCGCAGAATGGTGCAAGCAGGACGAGCAGCTTCTGGGAAGGGATCAGACGAATGTCGCTGCCTTGAAATGAACAAAACAGGCGCGCACCTTCCGCAACATGCTGGGTAAACACACAGCCATATGCCTTTTGCTCGCCACCGGACTGGCCGGTTGCTCGCTCGCCGACGANGGCAGCGANAGCCCTTCAGCCGTCGAGCCCAGTCCGGACCTAGCGCTGGAAAGCCGGGTCCTTGCCGTAGTCTGCGATAACGACCGTCCGGATACCCAGGAACAACTGGTTCAACTCGCTCGCTATGCGCGGGAACGCGACGGACGATCGGACCGCATCTGGGAAGTCGCGGACAATCCGGACTGTCCGCAAACGTTTAGAGTTTCGGACGCCGCGAGGCGTCGGAAAGTCGACGGTGCCCGAACCCGCGGGCCGCACGCGGTGCGCTATGGGGATTTCGACTTTGCGCTGATCCCGACGGCTGCTGACGGTGCCGATAAGCGGAAGGGTCCGATAGCAGCCGGTCCGATTTTGCGATGACAAAGCAGCCGTAGGACGCCGGTTCGTCCGATTTTGGTGATGCGACTACTGCTTTTGGGCGGGTAATATGCGGACGTCATCGCCGCCGGAAGCGTGGCTGCGGCGGGGNGGAACAGTGTCATGCCGAGCCGGGTCACGGCGCAGGTTGCCCGGATGGAGCGGCTGCGCTCGGCGGACCGCGTGGCGGATGGCAGCGCTGGAAGGTCTCGATGATGACCATGTGCCCGCCGCAGCAAGGGCATGGCGGGTGGGGATCGGGCGGTTCGACGGGCGCCTCATCGACGGCAGGCGGTGCGACCGCGAGCAGCTGGCGGGCGCGTTCGAGACGGGCCTTGCGAGTGCTTCCGGCGAGGAGGCCATAGTGGCGGATGCGGTGGAAGCCACGAGGCAGGCAGTGCAGCAGGAAGCGGCGGATGAACTCGTCGGCGCCGAGCGTCATGATCTGCTGCCGGTCTGGGGCAGAGCGACGATAATCCTTGTAGCGGAACGTTACGCCATCCTCGTCGAAGGAGATGAGCCGACTGTTCGAGATCGCGACCCGGTGGGTGTAGCGCGAGAGATAGGCGAGCACGGCCTCGGGCCCGGCGAACGGCGGCTTGGCATATACCACCCAGCGCTTCTTCCTCACCGGTGACAGATGGCGCAGCAACGCACGGCGGTCGGCCAACTCCGCCAGCTTACCGAAGAAGGCGAGCTTGCCGGCATCGTGAAGCGCCAGCAGCCGGGTCAGGAACAGACGGCGGAACAAGGCGCCCAGCACGCGCACCGGCAGGAGGAAGGCCGGGCGGGACGATATCCATCGGTCCCCGTCCAGCGCGATACCGCCGCCCGGCACGATCATGTGGATGTGCGGATGATGGGTCATGGCCGAGCCCCAGGTGTGGAGCACGGCGGTGATGCCGATGCGCGCACCCAGATGCTTGGGATCGGCAGCGATGGTCAGCATGGTCTGCGAGGCGGTCTTGAACAGCAGGTCGTAGAGCAGAGCCTTGTTGTGGAACGCGATGGCGGCGATCTCGGCGGGCAGCGTGAACACGAGGTGGAAATAGCCGACCGGCAGCAGGTCGGCCTCGCGCGCGGCGAACCAGGTCCGCGCGGCGGCGCCCTGGCACTTGGGGCAGTGGCGGTTGCGGCAGGAGTTGTAGGCGATCCGCCAATGGCCGCAGTCGGTGCAGGCCTCGACGTGCCCGCCCAGCGCGGCGGTGCGACAGTGCTCGATCGCCGACATGACCTTGAGCTGATGCAGGCTCAGGTGCCCGGCATGGGCGGCCCGATAAGCAGGCCCGGCAGCACGGAAGACGTCGGCAACCTCGAGCGAGGTGCGCACCGGCTCTCAGCCGCTCGGCACCTCGTTATCCGGTGCCGCCAAGGCCAGTCGGTCGAGCGGGCTGACAACTGCCCGCATCGTCTTCGTTGCCACCTTGGTGTAGAAGGCCGTGGTGTTGAGCTTGGCATGGCCGAGCAGTGCCTGGATAACGCGGATATCGACGCCGTCCTCGAGCAGATGCGTCGCAAAACTGTGCCGTAGGGTGTGCGGTCCGACCCGCTTGGCGATATCGGCTGCCTCTGCCGCTTGAACGACGACTCGGTAGAGCTGGCGGGTGCTGATCGGCACCGTCGCGTTCTGACCTGGGAAGAGCCAGCCATCGGCGTGAAGCACACCCTGTTGCCGCCCCGCGCGCCACCACTCCCGCAGCAGCACAAGCAGACCTTCGGGCAGCATGGCGTTGCGATAGCGTCCACCCTTGCCGCGTTCGATCCTGAGCAGCATGCGCTTGCTGTCGATATCGCACACCTTGAGCGCCGAGACCTCGCCGACCCGCAGCCCCGCACCGTAGGCCACCGACAGCGCGGCCTGGTGCTTGAGGCAGGTCGTGGCGTCGAGGAGCCGCTTCACCTCGGGCTGGGTCAGCACAACCGGGATCTTGCGAGCATGAGCGGTGCGGACCAGCTTGCGGGCAAGCCCGGGCCGGTCGAGGGTGTGGGTGAAGAAGAACCGCAGCGCCGCGACAATGCTGTTCATGGTCGGCGCCGGAACGCCGGCTTCCTGCTGTTCGATCTGGAAGCGGCGGATATCCTCGGCGGTCGCGGTGTGGGGCGAGCGCCCCAGCCAGGTCGCGAACCGCCCGACATCGCGCAGATAGTTGCGCTGCGTCTCCGGGCTGAACCGGCGCATGGTCATATCCTCGATCAGCCGCTGGCGCAGCGGGCTGATGGGCGAAACAGGTACAAGATCGTTCATCTCTCGACTCCTCGGTTGAAGGAGCCGGAATGGTCGGCCTTGTTCGATCTACTCGCTACGTTCTTGCTCTGGCGTCACCCGCGCCGCCAGCACCCCTCCCGCGAAGCGGGTTCGTGCTGCGTCCTGAAACAGCGCCCATGACGCGCTTCGACGTTCGCTTCAGCCCAGCTTGTCTTTCAGGATCTGGTTGACCACCGCAGGATTGGCCTTGCCCTGCATCGCCTTCATCGTCTGGCCGACGAAGAAACCGAAGAGCTTGTCCTTGCCGCCGCGATATTCGGCGACCTTGTCCTCGTTGTCTGCGATGATCTTGTCGATCGCGGCTTCGATCGCACCGGTATCGCTGACCTGCTTGAGGCCTTCGGCATCGGCGATCTCTTCCGGATCGCGGCCAGTCTTAAGGACGATTTCGTAGATTTCCTTGGCCTGGCCACCCGATATCTCGCCCTTGTCCTGCATGGCGAGGATGCCGGCCTGCGCCTGTGCGGTCGCATTGGCTGGATCGGCTTCGTCACCGAGCGATTTCAGGACGCCCGGCGCAACCGACAGAGCCCAGTTCGCCACCTGCGTTGCGACCTGCGCCTCGCTTTTGCCGATCTTCGTTGCGGTTGCGGCCAGTAAGGTCTCGAACCGGGCGAAAGTCTCGACCTCCGCCGTCAGTTCGCGCGCGTTGTACGGCGTCAGACCGAGCTCATTCTCATACCGCTTGCGCTTGGCATCGGGCAGTTCGGGCAGGCTCGCACGGCANTCGTCGAGGAAGCCGTCTTCCAGNTCCAGCGGNAGNAGGTCCGGNTCGGGGAANTAGCGGTAGTCNTGCGCATCTTCCTTGCTNCGCATNGTNCGCGTNGTGCCNCTCGCNACNTCGAACAGGCGCGTNTCCTGNTCGACCGTNCCGCCGTTCTCCAGCACATCNACCTGTCGGTTCGCCTCGTATTCGATGACCTGCATGACGAAGCGCACCGAATTGACGTTNTTCGTTTCGGTCCGCGTGCCGAATTCCTCGCCCGGNTTGCGCACGCTGACGTTCACGTCGGCGCGCATCGANCCTTCTTCCATNTTGCCATCGCANGAGCCGACATAGCGCANGATCGAACGCAGCTTNCGCACNTAGGCNCCNGCTTCGGCNGGGCTGCGCATGTCGGGCTTGGACACGATNTCCATCAAGGCCACGCCGCTGCGGTTGAGATCGACNTAGGACATGGTGGGGTGCTGATCGTGCATCANCTTGCCGGCGTCCTGCTCGACATGGATGCGCTCGATCCCGATGACCTTGTCNTCCGGGATNCCGGCCTTTTCATCTGCATCGATCAGCAGCTGCCCNTCACCCACGATCGGNTGNTANAGCTGGCTGATCTGATAGCCNTGCGGAAGATCGGCNTAAAAGTAGTTCTTGCGATCGAACCGGCTGTATTTGTTGATCTGCGCCTCGATTGCCATGCCGGTNCGCACNGCCTGGCGGATACATTCGCGNTTGGGNACNGGNAGCATGCCGGGCATNGCCGCATCGACNAGGCTGACCTGCGAGTTGGGCTCGGCACCGAAAGCCGTGCTGGCGCCGCTNAACAGCTTGGCGTTGGACGTGACCTGCGCGTGGACTTCCAGGCCGATCACGACTTCCCATTCGCCCGTTGCGCCCTGAATACGATAATCAGTCATCGTCTTTCGACTTTCCATTGTCGCTCTTGAAACGTGCCTCGCCGTGGCTGATGCGCCTCGAAAGGATTGCGGGCACCGCCATCACGCCGAGAACCGCCACGGCGGCTACGAGTGTGAAGATGGCCTCGTTCACCACCACTTCTCCGGCTTTGCCTCGAACCCGGCGCGCTGCTGGATCGCCAGCCCGGCATTCAGCACACCCTGTTCGTCGAAGGGCTTGCCAACGATCTGCAGGCCAAGCGGAAGACCGTCGGCGTTGAGCATGGCCGGCACGCTCATCGCGGGCAGACCGGCGAGACTGGCCGGGACCGCGAAGACATCGTTCAGGTACATCGCCAGCGGATCGTCCTGGTTTTCGCCCAGCGGAAAACTGGCCGTCGGCGTGGTCGGTGCAAGGATCGCGTCGCATTCGCCGAACGCTGCGGAGAAATCCTGGCTGATGAGCGTGCGGATCTTCTGCGCCTGCGTGTAATAGGCATCGTAGAAGCCTGCGCTCAGCACATAAGTGCCGATCAGGATGCGGCGCTTGACCTCATCTCCGAAACCGGCGGCGCGGGTGGCGGCGTACATATCCTGCAGCCCCGCCCCGTCGGGGAGATCGCGCAGGCCATAACGAACGCCGTCATAGCGCGCCAGATTGCTCGACGCTTCGGCAGGTGCGACGATGTAATAGGCAGGCAGCGCATATTTGGTATGCGGCAAAGAGATATCGACGATCTCAGCGCCCGCATCGCGCAGCCATTCCTTGCCCCGCTCCCAGCTCTTGAGGATTTCCTCGTCGGTGCCGTCCATGCGGTATTCCTTGGGAATGCCGATCTTCTTGCCTTTGAGGTTCGCGTCGAGCCCGGATTCCCAGGCTGGCACGTCCATTTCCAGGCTGGTCGAATCCTTCGGATCGAAACCGGCCATCGCCTCGAGCATGATTGCGCAATCTTCGACGCTGCGCGCCATGGGGCCGGCCTGGTCGAGGCTGCTGGCGAAGGCCACTACACCCCAGCGACTGCATCGGCCATAGGTCGGCTTGATGCCGCAGATGCCGGTAAAGGCAGCAGGCTGTCGGATGGATCCGCCGGTATCAGTGCCGGTCGCCGCCGGTGCGATGCGTGCGGAGACGGCGCTCGACGAACCGCCGGACGACCCGCCCGGGCTCATCGCGGCATTGGTGCCGCCTTTCTTCCAAGGAGACGAGACATTGCCGAAATAGGAGGTCTCGTTCGAGCTGCCCATGGCGAACTGGTCGAGATTGAGCTTGCCCAGCATGCCCGCGCCTGCATCCCAGAGATTCTGCGACACGGTGCTTTCATATTGCGGGGTGAAGCCTTCGAGGATGTGGCTTGCCGCGGTGGTCTGTACGCCCTTGGTGGCGAACAGGTCCTTCATGCCGATCGGCACGCCGCCCATCTTGCCGAGATCTTCGCCCTTTTCGCGCCGCGCATCGACCGCGTCGGCGGCCGCCGTGGCGTGGTCGGGTGTTGTCACGATGAATGCGTTGAGTTCGCTCGCGGCAGCGACGGCGGTATTGAAAGCATCTGCCACTTCGCGCGCGGTGAAGTCGCCCTTGGCCACCCCGTCGCGAATGTCCTTGACGCCTAAGTCGAGAATATCGCTCATTATTCGATCACCTTGGGCACACCGAAGAAGCCGTGTTCCGCAGCAGGGGCGTTGGCGAGCACATCGTCGCGGCGCCCGCCGGCGGTCTTCGGGTCGGCATCGACCACATCGTCGCGCAGGCGCAACGTATTGGGGATGACCGCGGTCATCGGTTCGACGCCGGAGCAATCGACCTCGCCCAGCTGTTCGACCCAGGCAAGGATCCCGTTGAGTTCGGGCACCATGCGTTCGAGTTCATCCTCGCCCATCTTGATGCGGGCGAGTGAGGCGATCTTGGCCACTTCTTCGCGTGTAACTGACATACCGCGCGCGTTAGCGGTGCGGGGGGCCTGCTTCAAGCGGCATCGCGCATCAGTCCAGCGGCGGGCCGAAAGGCTGGCCGTCGACGACGATGTAGCGGCGCTCGACCGGGCGCACTTCCACAGCGGAATCGGCGGAAATCGGGGGCGTGGACGCCGGGGGCGGCGCTTCGGTGAGAGGGCCGGATGCGGGCACGATGAGGCGGGTATAGGTGGAGCCCTGCAGCAGGGCGACCTGCCGCGCACCGCCAATTTCGCCCAAATCGACACCGATACACATGTCAAAACAACTGTATGAATGGTCCCGAACATACGCTTCGAGGCGCGACTCAAGCGCTGGATCGTCGAAAGTCATGCGAAGTTCCGGATCGGGATCGGGCCGCCCGTAATAACGGGTCTGGCGAGCGGCAGCGGCCTGCGCCAGTTCCCCCACCGGCCCGCCGCGTCTGGCAAGGCGAGCCAGCGCCTGCCGCCCGGCATCGCCGAAATCCCAGCGCAAGGCAGCGAAATCGAAGTCTTCAACAATGACCGCCCCCGATTCGAGCCGGGCGAGCTGGTTGCGCGTGGAGATCGCCCCGAAATCGAACAGCGGCAGGGCAAGGAGGAAGGCGAGCACGCAGGTGCCGACCGCAAGGTGCATATTGGCAGTTCGCACGCCGTCCATCCAGCCGGCCAGGGCCCCCGCCATCCGGCCGCGGATCGGAGCGATGAAATAGGCGGCACCGTAAGCCACTGCCACCGCCACCGCGATGACACCCCACAGCCGTTCCGGGCTGAGGCCGTATTCGGAGATACGCGTTCCGGTCGAGATCGCGGCGAGCAGCGCCAGCGGAAGGATCGCCAGCGCGAGGACCAGCGCCGCCCAGCGCAGCACGCGGTTGCCGCTCGCTTCAGCATCGCCATTGCGGACCACGGCATTGACCAGCACGAAGCAGGCCGCGGCGAATGAGAGCAGAAGCGGCGTGGGGCTTTCCGTCGCGTTCCACAGAACCGAAATGCCGCTGGCCACAACGGCCAGCAGGAATATGACGAGCGCGACCGCCAGCGGCACGGCGATGATCGAGAAGACCAGCATCACGACCGATTGGAGCGTGCCGATGATCCTGAGCTGATTGCGCAATACGCCGAGCGCGGCGCCGAAGGCAGCGCCCGAAAAGGTCCAGCCGAACCAGCCCTGATCGACGAGCGTCTTCAGGACATCGATCTTGATGGCGGCAAAAAGCTGCGCGAGGAGAAACAGCAGGAGCCAAGAAAGCCCGACGAAGGCGAGCGCCCCTGCCACGCAAATGGCATCGGTCCAGACGTGGAAATGCGTTTCATCGTAGGAAGTATGCCAGCGCCGGCGATGGAAACCGGCCTGGAACAGCGGCAGCGCAAGCGCGATGGCGACGATCCCGGCGGCGAACCAGAACGGCGCATCGACATGGGTTTCGCTGGCCAGTGCGACGCGCCAGGCGATCCCGCCCATGATCAGCGCCACGATGGCGGCAAAGGCGAGCGGCTGTTTCCAGCGGCCGCGATCGATGGTGAAAGCGAGAGCGAGCGACCCGAAAGCCAGGCCAGCGGTCAGCGCGGCACGCCACGGCGCCCACACATCCGCATTCCATTCGGCAAGGAAATACACGCCGAAGCCCGCCAGCCCCAGGAGGGCGGCAAGGCCCCACGGGCGAAGCGGCCAGTCGGAATGGAGGGAGGACGTATGCGGATCGCCGGGCTGGCTCATGCGACCTCCCCCCGTATCGGTTATTCGGCGGGTGGCGGCACCGGCTGGCCGGGTTCGCCCGGCTGGCCCTGCTGCTGCTGGCCCATCATCTGCTGGAGCGCATTGGCACGGGCCTGGAAATCGTCCCGGCTCATGAAATCGACGACTTCGACATCGAAGGTCAGATCGGCATTGGGTGGGATCGGCGAACCGGGAGGCGGTTCGGCGCCATAAGCCTGTTCCGCCGGAATGGTGAGGACGTAGCTGCCGCCCTTCTGCATCTGCGTCAGCCCTTCGATGAAGCCATCGATGATCGCCCCTTCTTCGAGCAGAAGCGGATTACCTTCCGGGAACAGGCCGGGCGGGATCGGCAGCGGCTGCGAGCGATCGAATTCAGTCCCGTCGGCAAGCTTGCCGACATACTTCACGAACACCACGTCGCCCATTTTCGGCGAATCGCCCGTGCCAGCGGTTACCGTTTCGACATCCAGCCCCTTGGGAATGGCGGCCCAGGCAAGGCCGGCACCCAGCAAAACGGCCACCGCGACGCCGAGCCAGAGCTTGGTCAGCGAGCCTTTCTTGATAGGCTGGAGAGGAACGCGGGTAATCTCGGTCATGAAAAAGTGTCCTGATACGCAAAGGGCGCGGATTTCTCCGCGCCCTCATGGCTTAGCTTCGTGGCAGCCGCAATAGCGACTTACTTGATGCCGTCGCGTTCCATGCGCTTACGTTCCATCTTGCGGGCGCGGCGAACGGCGGCAGCCTTTTCACGGGCGCGCTTTTCGCTGGGCTTTTCGTAGTGGCGGCGCAGCTTCATTTCGCGATATACGCCTTCACGCTGCAGCTTCTTCTTGAGCGCACGGAGAGCTTGGTCGACATTGTTATCGCGAACCATGATCTGCATAAACTTCAATACCTCAACTTGCGGGCCAGAGCCCGCGCAGCGGGTTTTGCCTCCTTGAAACGGTTTCGCCAATAGAACGAAATACGCGCCGAATCCGTTCCGGATCGGCTCGAACGGGTGCGCACATACGGATTCGCTCCGTAAATGGCAAGTCTTTGTAGCAATCGCAGATGCGGGCGCGTGCATCGGGATGACGAACGCGCAAATGGCGGCTAAGGGCACCGGCGATGTCCTCCTTTTCTCCCTTCGTCGCAGCGCTGCACGTCTTTCTGGGCGGCGGGGTCGGTGCGGTGCTCCGCTGGCAGCTTGGCCGTGCCATGACCAGCTGGCTGGGCGCCCCGATCATCAGCGTTTTCCCGTTCGCAACGCTGGCCGCCAATGCCGCGGGCAGCCTGTTCATGGGCCTGCTGGCCGGATGGCTGGCGCGCCACGGATCGGGCGGGAGCGAACAGCTGCGCCTGCTGTTGGGCGTGGGCCTGCTGGGCGGCTTCACGACTTTTAGCGCCTTCAGCCTTGAAATGGTGCTGCTGATCGAACGCGGTCAGTACCTGTTCGCCCTGCTTTACGCCTTCCTGTCGATCGCGCTTGGCATCACCGGACTGATGGTAGGCCTTGGTGTAATGAGGATGGCAGGATGAAGACTTCCGACGAAGTGCGTAGTTTCACGGTCGAGGCCGATGACGATGGCATCCGGGTGGACCGCTGGTTCAAGCGCCACCTGCCGCAGGTCGGCTTCGGCACGGTCAGCAAATGGGCCCGCACCGGTCAGGTGCGCGTCGACGGCAAGCGGGTGAAGCCCGACGACCGGCTGGAGCAGGGCCAGCAGATCCGCGTGCCCCCGGGCGGCGATGCGCCGCACAAGAAGGAAAAGACCAAGCGCGAGCTGAAGCCTGCCGAAATCGAGCAGGCCGAAGGCATGGTCATCACCAAGACCAAGGGCGCGCTGGTACTGAACAAGCCGCCGGGCCTTGCCACGCAGGGCGGAACCAACACGTTCAACCACGTCGATGGCCTGCTCGATGCCTATGCGCCGGGTGAGGACGAGGTGCGCCCGCGGCTGGTCCACCGGCTGGACAAGGACACCAGCGGCGTGCTGCTGGTGGCGCGCACACCGGGCAGCGCATCGTTCTTTTCCAAGCGGTTTTCGGGCCGTTCCGCCAAGAAGGTCTATTGGGCGCTGGTGATCGGCGTGCCCGATATCCGCGAAGGCGTGATCGAGGCCCCGCTGGCCAAGCAGCCCGGTTCGGGCGGCGAGAAGATGCATGTCGACCATGAAGACGGGCAGGCTGCGAAGACCAAATATCGCGTGGTCGACAGCGCGGGCAAGAAAGCCGCCTGGCTGGAACTGCAGCCGATGACCGGGCGAACCCACCAGTTGCGCGTCCATTGCGCGGCCATGGGCCATCCAATCGTGGGCGACGGGAAATACGGCGGCAAGGATGCGTTCCTTACCGGGACCATCAGCCGCAAGATGCACCTGCATGCGCGGCGCCTGATCATCGACAGTCCCGATGGCGGCAAGCTGGACGTAACGGCCGAACTGCCCGAACATTTCGCCGCATCGCTCGAACAGCTGGGTTTCGATGTGAACGCCAGCGACGCCACCCCCATGCGCGACGATCCGCCGCCCAAGAGCCGCGAGGAAAAGAAGCAGCAGGCGCGCCAGCACGCGAAAAACTTCCGCAAGTCGCAGCGTTCGCCGCGGCGCGCACGTGGCGCAGCCAGCGGCAAGCCGAAGCCCAAGGGCAAGCGCTGATGCATCCCAACCCGCTTTTCAGAAGCGAGGATCATGCGCTGATGCGCGAATGGATCGGCCGGGCAGCGTTCGGCATGGTGTTTCTGACCACGCCGGAAGGGCCGCGGGTTGCCCATACCCCCTTTGTCATGCGCGACGAGAACCGGCTGCAGTTCCACCTTGCCCGGGGCAATGCCCTGACGCGTTCGCTGGAAGGAGCAACCGCCCTCGCCGTGGTCAACGGGCCCGATGGGTATATTTCGCCGCGATGGTACGACAACCGCGACACGGTGCCGACCTGGGATTATGTCGCGATCGAGATGGAAGGCCCGGTGCGGCGCATCGCGGATGACGAACTCGACATGCTGCTTTACGATCTGATCGACACGCATGAACACCGCATCGAAGGCGAACGCTGGAGCGCCGGGGAGGCGAGCGAGCCGATATGGAACGGGCTGTTCAAGGCCATCGTCGGTTTCGAAATGGAGGTGCGCGAATGGCGCCCGACCTTCAAGCTATCGCAGAAGCGCACCCCGGCAGAGCGCGCGGCGATCGTCGCCGGTCTTGCCGGGAACGGTAACGAAGCGCTGGCCGCAGCGATCGGCGGGAATGCCGCATGAGCAGGCTGGTGGTGTTCGATTGCGACGGGACGCTGGTGGATGGCCAGGCCGCGATCTGCGAGACGATGGAACTGGCCTTTACCAGCAATGGGCTGGCCGCACCCGACCGGCACCATGTGCGCCGAATGGTCGGGCTGAGCCTGCCCTATGCGCTGCGCGAACTGGCCCCGGACGTCAGCGACGAACAGCGCCATGCGGTGGTGGAAGCATACAAGACCGGCTTTCGCGACCTGCGCCAGTCAGGCGGACTGCGCGAGCCGCTTTTTGCCGGAATTGCCGAACTGATCGAGGAACTGGCGGCCGAAGACTGGCTGCTGGCCGTGGCGACGGGCAAGAGCGATCGCGGCCTGCATTCATGCCTCGACACGCATGGCATCCGCCATCGCTTCATTTCATTGCAGACGGCCGACCGCCATCCATCCAAGCCCCACCCGGCGATGCTGGAAGCCGCCCTGGTCGAAGCGGGAGTGGCGCCGGGCGAGGCCGTGATGATCGGCGATACGAGTTTCGACATGGAAATGGCAGTGGCCGCGGGCGTGCGGGCGATCGGCGTTTCGTGGGGCTATCACGAAGCGCAGGAACTGCTCGACACCGGGGCCAGCGCGGTGGCCGATACGGCAGCGCAATTAGGAGAGATGATCCGTGGACCAGCATGATCCCGCCAAAACCCGGTTCCTTGCGATTCAGGCGATGCGCCTGTCCGGCCTGTTGCTGGGTGTGGTCGGGGCCCTGATCCTGGGCGAAGTCCTGCCGTTCCCTGAAATGCTCGGTTACCTGTTCATGGCGCTGGGGCTGGTGGGCGTTTTCATCGTGCCGACCACGCTCGCCAAGCGGTGGAGCAGCCGCAAGTGAAGCGGTTTTACAAGGACGTTTCCGTCGACGAAGTGGATGGCGGCTGGCAGGTTTCGCTGGATGGCCGGGCCATCCGAACGCAGGGCAGCAAGCAGCCGCAGATCGTGCCGAGCCGCGTTCTGGCGAATGCGCTGGCGAGCGAATGGCAGGATCAGGGCGACAAGATCGACCCCGGGCTGTTCCTGTTTCGCGACCACGCGGATTTCGCCATCGACATCGTCCGGGCGGACCGGGACGCGGCGATCGACAAGCTGATCGGTTATGCCGAGACCGACACGCTGTGTTACCGCGCCGATCCCGAAGATGCGCTGTTTCGCCATCAGCAGGACCGGTGGGAGCCGCTGGTCGAACATCTGGAAGGTCGGTTCGACATGCGGTTCCAGCGCGTGAGCGGAATCGTCCATCGCCCGCAGGCCGAAGAAACGCTGGCGGCGCTGCGCCATCATCTGGAAACGCTGGACGATTTCGCGCTGGCCGGCGTGACGGCCATGGCATCGCTTGCCGCGTCGCTGTGCATTGCGCTGCTGGCGAGCGAGGAAGCCGTCAACGATCCCATGGCATTGTGGCGGGACGCCAACCTCGAGGAAGAATGGCAGGCCGACAGGTGGGGCCGGGACGAAGAGGCGGAAGCCGTCCGCAAACGCCGGGCCGACGATTTCTCGGCCGCGCAGGTTTTTACGACGCTGGCCGCGACGCGTTAGGCGCCCTGGCCGACCCAGTCGGCGATCTGGCCCGCGACATCGTTGGCCGCCTGATTGAGCGCCGGACCGACGAAGGCCGTTTCCGGCGCTGCGACGGGAACGCGCGATTCGAACCGCCGCGTCGTCACATTGGACGAAGCGCCGTTGCGGACCGCATCGAACACGACCACCACATCCCTGCTGCGCGCGTCATAGCCGAAGCTGCGCAGCGTGCCGTGCAGCCGGTCGATCGCGCCGACGCCGGGATCGTCGCCATCGACGACCATGCGGCCGGTACGCGAACGGATGGTTTCGGCAACCAGCTGACCGAACAGGCGCGCGGGCCGATCGACCCACACGGCATCCTGCAGATAGGCCAGTTCGGTGTCGGTCACCTGGACCGGAACGCGGGTAACGTCGATCGCCTTGGTCGATCCGAATTCGACCAGCGCGATGGCGTTGCTTTGCGACATGGGCGCGCCTGCCCCTGCCGGAACCGTCGCGGTGGGCGTCAGCGTCAGCAGGCTGTCGGGCGCTTCGCCGCCGAAGCTGAGGCAGCCGCCCAGCAGCAGCGCCGGAGCCAGCGCGGCAAGTTTAATGGTGCTTTTCATGCTCAGGCCCCTCACGGCTTGTAATCAGGCAATGGCTGGCTCGACAGCAGCGAACCTGCACCCTTTTCGTCGATCTTCTCGGTCACGTCGCGCAGCGCCTTGCTGGTGGCGCGCAGATCGCGCAGCGTCGCCTCTGCCGCGGGCAGCGTGCTTTCGGTCAGCTGCTTGGTCGCGGGGCGGGCATCGTTCAGCGTGTCTTCCAGCGCCTTGGCCGCACCGCTGGCGGATTCCAGCGTCGAGCGAAGATCGCGGGCGATCGCTTCGCCTTCCTGGTTGATGATGCGATCGGTCGAACGGGTGACCGTTTCGAACTGGTCGAGCGCTTCCGCCGCTTCGCGCAGCGTCACCTGGAGTTCCGCCATCGTGCGTTCCATCTGCGGGGCCGCATCGGCGAATCCGGCGCTGGCGGCATTGGCATTGGCGAGAATCTGCGAAATCTGTTCCTGGTTGCGATCGCTCAGCAGGACGGTCAGCCGCTCGGTCAGAGTGGCCAGCCGTTCGAGCAACAGGGGCGCGCTGGCAAGCACGGCGCCGAAGCCACCGCCTGCCGTGGGCGGGATAATCGGCACGCCTTCGGTGCAGGCGGTCGTCTCGCACGAAATCGGCGGCGCACCGGTGCGCGCGCCGTCGAGCGTGATGGTCGATACGCCGGTGAAGCTGCCCTGGATCGTGGCGGTGGTGCCGACGAGAATGGGCACGGTGTCCTTCACCTTGATGCGGACGCGGACGAATTCGGGGTCCTTGTCCCACAGTTCGATCTGGGTGACCTGGCCGACCGGCACGCCCGAAAAATCGACGCCGCTGCCATTGGCCAGCCCCGATACCGACTGCTTGAAGAAGATGTCGTATTCGTCCTGCCCGCCGCCGCCCAGCCTGGCGAGCCAGACGATGAACAGCGCGAGCGCGCCGAGGATCAGCAGCGACACCGCCCCCACCCAAACGTGATTTGCCCGCGTTTCCATTGGTTTCGCCCTATGCCTTGCCCGCAGGCGGTTTGTCCAACGCTTTGACCACGTTCGCCGCGAGCGGCTTGTCCATATGACTGCGCAGTTCGTCGAGCGCCTGCGCCGTCAGCGCCGCGCGGCCGCGTGGCCCGTTGAAATATTCCTGTATCCAGGGGTGGTCCAGTTCCATCAGATTGGGAACCGTATCGACCGCGATCACCTTCTTGTCCGCCAGCACCGCCACGCGGTCGCAGATTTCGTGCAGCGTATCGAGATCGTGCGTGATGAGGAAGACGGTGAGACCCAGCGTTTCCTTCAGTTCGCGCGTAAGGTTGTCGAACGCCGCCGCGCCGATGGGGTCGAGCCCCGCGGTCGGTTCGTCCAGGAACAGCAGTTCGGGATCGAGCGCGAGCGCGCGGGCCAGACCGGCGCGCTTCTTCATCCCGCCCGACAGTTCGCTGGGATATTTGCTCACCGCTTCTTCCGGCAGGCCCGAAAGGATCGTCTTGTAGCGCGCGATTTCATGGCGCAGCTCGGCATCGATTTCGGGATAGAACTGCTTCAGCGGCACTTCGACGTTTTCGCCCACGGTCAGCGTGCTGAACAGCGCGCCGCCCTGGAACAGCACGCCCCAGCGGTTGCGGATGCCGATATCCTGTTCGGGATCGGTGCCGACCACGGAACGGCCGAAGACGCGGATGTCCCCTTCCGCAGGGTGCTGCAACCCGATGATGGAGCGCATCAGCACCGACTTGCCCGTACCCGAGCCGCCGACCACGCCGAGGATCTCCCCCCGCCTGACCTTGAGATCGAGATCCTGGTGAATGACCTGATCGCCGAAGCGGTTGGTCAGCCCTTCCACTTCGATAGGATACTCGCCGCGAAAACGCTCGTGGCGCTCGAGTTGGCGGCCGGTTTCGTCCTGTGCCATCAGGCCCACCCGACCTTGGTGAAGAACACCGCGAAGAAGGCGTCGATCACGATCACGGCAAAGATGCCGGTAACCACCGCCATGGTGGTGCGCAGGCCGACGTCTTCGGAATTCCCCTTCACCTGCATGCCGTGATAGCAACCGGCCAGCGCCACGATCAGGCCGAAGACGGGCGCCTTGAGCAGGCCGACCCATAAATCGTAGATCGGGACGACATCCTGAATACGGCTCAGGAAGGTCCAGAACGGTATGCCCAGCATGAACTGGCCGACCACGGCGCCGCCGATGATGGCGACGGCTGCAGCGTAGAAGCCCAGCAGCGGCATCATCAGCACTGCTGCCATGATTCGCGGCACGACCAGCGCTTCCATCGGGGATATGCCGATGGTCTGCATGGCGTCGACTTCCTCGGTCAGGCGCATGGTGCCGATCTGTGCCGCAAAAGCGCTGCCCGAACGGCCCGCGACCATGATCGCGGTCATCAGCACGCCCAGTTCGCGAAGGGTAATCCGGCCGACGAGGTTCACGGTCAGCGTTTCCGCCCCGAACTGCGCCAGCTGCACGGCCCCCTGCTGCGCAATGACGATCCCGATCAGGAAGCTCATCAGCCCCACGATCGGCAGGGCCGAAATACCCACCAGTTCCAGCTGGCGGACCAGCGCCAGCCAGCGGAACCGCTTGGGATGGCGGATCAGGCTGCCGATGGACAAAAGCAGCGCGCCCAGAAAACCGACCACGCCGTAAACGCCCTTGCGGGCATTGAGCATCTTCTGGCCGATCGCTTCGGGTACGCGTTCGAACACCGGCAGGCGCGGGGCGCCGATTTCTTCCTTCGAGCCGGTGTCTTTCAGCGCTTCGATCAGGCGTTCCGCCCGCGGGCTCGCCCCGGTAAGGTCGGCGTTGAATTCTCTGGAAATGCTGCAGGCGACCCAGGCGCCGACCGTGTCGATTTCGCTGATTGCGGACAGGTCGACCTTGGTTATCTGCCCGTCCAGCGCGCGCAGATCGTGATCGACCTGGCCGATCGTGGACACCAGGAAGGGGCCCGACAGGACGAGCACATTGCCCCCGTCATCCCCTTCGACCAGCTCATATTCGGCAATACCACCCATTGCGGGCGGGTATGAGGGGAAATGAGTCGCTTGCCAAGCGACTATCGCCGCACATCACCTGCAGCGTTGCATCGCAACAAGGGCGCTGGCAAAGGCGAGCCCATGAGCACCGAGCTACCGAAAACATTCGATCCCGCCGAAATCGAGGCGCGCTGGTACGCGCATTGGGAGGGAGAGGGCCTGTTCCGCCCCGACCGTCCGCAGGCCGAACCCTATACCATCGTCAACCCGCCGCCCAATGTGACCGGCAGCCTGCATATCGGCCACGCGCTCGACAATACGCTGCAGGACGTGATGATCCGTTACGAACGGCTGCGCGGCAAGGATGCGCTGTGGGTGGTCGGCACCGATCACGCAGGCATTGCCACGCAGATGGTGGTGGAACGCCAGCTCGAGGCCAGTCAGGACAAACGCACCAATTATTCGCGCGAGGATTTCATCGCGAAGGTGTGGGAGTGGAAGGAAGAAAGCGGCGGTACGATCACCCGCCAGCTGCGCCGTCTGGGTTGTTCGATGGACTGGAGCCGCGAACAGTTCACGATGGACGATCATTTTTCGCAGGCCGTGCTCAAGACCTTCGTCGACCTGCACAATGACGGGCTGATCTATCGCGACAAGCGGCTGGTGAACTGGGACCCCAAGCTGAAGACCGCTATTTCCGATCTCGAGGTCGAGACGCGGGATGTGAAGGGCAGTTTCTGGCACTTCAGATATCCGCTCGAAGACGGTGTGACGCTGGCGGACGGGCGCGATTACATCGAAGTCGCCACCACGCGGCCGGAAACCATGCTGGCCGACATGGCGGTTGCCGTGCATCCCGACGACGCGCGTTACGCATCGGTCGTGGGCAAGCATGTCGTGCTGCCCATCACCGGCCGCCGCGTGCCCATCGTCGCGGACGAACATGCCGATCCCGAACTCGGATCGGGCGCGGTCAAGATCACGCCGGGCCACGATTTCAACGATTTCGAAGTAGGCAAGCGCGCCGGGTTAAAGCCGGCCGACATGCTCAACATGCTCGATGGCGAAGCCAATGTCTGCCAGACAGCGGACGGGCTGGTGCCGGAGGAATTCCTCGGCCTTCACCGCTTCAAGCGCGACGGCGTGGACGGCGCACGCGAACTGGTCGTTCGGCGTCTGAAGGAACTCGGCTGTCTCATTCCGCACGTTACCAAGGACAAGGAAGGCAACGCTGTCGAGCACGATGCCGAACCGCGCACCATCGCGACGCCGTTCGGCGACCGCGGCGGCGTGGTGATCGAACCCTGGCTGACAGACCAGTGGTATGTCGATGCCGAAACGCTGGCGAAGAAGCCGATCGAAGCCGTGAAGAGCGGCGCAGTCGAAATCGTGCCGAAGAGCTGGGAAAAGACCTTCTTCAACTGGATGGAGAACATCCAGCCGTGGTGTGTCAGCCGCCAGCTCTGGTGGGGTCACCGGATCCCGGCGTGGTATGACGCCGACGGCAAAGCCTATGTCGCGATGACGCAAGAGGAGGCGCAGGCACAGGCTGGCGACGGCGTAACGCTGACCCGCGACGAAGACGTGCTGGACACCTGGTTCTCGTCCGCGCTGTGGCCGTCCGCCACCCTTGGCTGGCCGGATAAGACCGATCTCGTCGAAAAACATTACCCCAACAGCCTGCTGATTTCCGGCTTCGACATCCTGTTCTTCTGGGATGCCCGCATGATGATGATGGGCCAGTACAACACCGGCCAGAACCCCTGGCCCAGGCTCTACCTCCACGGCCTTGTCCGCGCGGCCGACGGGCAGAAGATGTCCAAGTCCAAGGGCAATGTCGTCGATCCGCTGGGCCTGATCGACCAGTACGGCGCCGATGCGCTGCGCTTCTTCATGGCGGCGATGGAAAGCCAGGGCCGCGACATCAAGATGGATGACAAGCGGATCGAGGGATACCGCAATTTCGCGACCAAGCTGTGGAATGCCACGCGCTTCTGCCAGTCCAACGGGATCGTCGGCGGCATCGGCGATCATACCGGCCCGGGGCTATCCCCCAAGCTGGCGGTCAATCGCTGGATCATCGGCGAGGTCATCGAAACCAGGGACGCGCTCGACAGGGCGCTGGCCGAACTGCGTTTCGATGCGGCCGCGAATACCATCTATCACTTCGTATGGGACCGGTTCTGCGACTGGTATATCGAACTGATCAAGGGCAATTTCGACGAGGAAACCAGGGCGGTCGCCGGCTGGGCGCTCGACCAGATTCTGGTCATGCTGCACCCCTTCATGCCCTTCATCACCGAAGAGCTGTGGTCGAAGCAGGCCGCGCGCGCCGATTACCCGCTGATCACCGCACAATGGCCCGACCCGCAGGCCGAAATCGATGCGGCGGCCAAGGCGGAGATCGACTGGCTGATCGCGCTGACCAGCGCAGTGCGGACCGCCAAGAACGAACTGGGCATTCCGCCGGGCGCCAAGCTCGAAGCTTTCTGCCCGGCGCCCAGCGCGCTGGCGAAATCGGTNGTCGAGGCCAATGGCGCNGCGATCGAGCGGCTTGCCCGCCTGACCCCGATCCACATGGCCGATGCCCCCGCCGGTGCCGCCATGCAGATCGCAGCCGGCGAGGATGCNTTCGTGATCCCGCTCGAAGGTGTGATCGACATNGCGTCCGAGAAGGCCCGCCTNTCNAAGGCGCTCGANGCGTCCACCAAGGAAGCCAAGTCGCTCGAAGGGCGNCTGTCCAANGCGAACTTCGTCGATCGCGCCAAGCCCGAAGCGGTCGAAAAGGCCCGCGCCGATCACGCCCATCANANCGCNGAGGTNGAACGCCTGACTGCNGCGCTGGCGCGGCTGGGGTAAGGTAGCNCTTTCCTACACGGGGACATTTTGCCTATGCCGGGGATATGAATCCCCGGCCCATCCGTATCTGCGCGAAACGCATGTGGGAAATCATCGNGACNGGGCCTGCGCGAAAGGTGACACCTTCGAATTGGGGAAAGCCAACTTTNCTGTTTTCTCACAATAGTTTGANCGCAGCGTCGCGGCCTGCCGGAGTTTNTATTTTGCATGGGGTCGGTGTAAACCCGTCAGGACTGGCATGGCGCTGATACTCGCGACCGACGATGAAGGNGGGCCGGAAATTTTCGCGTCGGTTCAGGGCGAAGGGCCGAGCATGGGCATGCCGGTCGCCTTCATGCGCCTGTCNCGCTGCAACCTTGCCTGCGTGTGGTGCGACACCGCCTATACCTGGCATTTCCAGGGCGACGAACGCCCGCATCGCGGCGGCGTGGAATACGACCGCAAGGCCAACCAGCTCTCGCTGCCGGAAGATGAAGTCGCCGCGCGCATCATGGCGCTGGGGCAAAGCCGCCTCGTCATCACCGGGGGCGAACCCTTGCTGCAGGCCCCTGCCCTTGNNCGCCTGCTCGAGCTGCTGCCCGATGTGTCGNTCGAGATCGAAACCAACGGGACGACCANGGCCCCCNCCCCGCTCGATATCCGCATCGACCAGTTCAACGTCAGCCCCAAGCTCGCGCATAGCGGCAATCCCGCCGAACTGGCGCTGCTGCCCGAACGGCTCGATGCCTATGCCACCGATCCGCGCGCNTGGTTCAAATTCGTGATCGCGGAACCCNCAGACGTCGACGAGGTCCTNGCGCTGCGCGACCGGTACCGNTTCAGGCCCGGCCATGTGTTCCTGATGGCCGAAGGCACCGANAGCGAGACCTTGCGCGAGCGCGAGAAATGGCTCGCGCCGCTNTGCGTGCGNCATGGNTTCCGGTTGAGCGACCGCCTGCACATCCACCTGTTCGGAGACACACGGGCCACATGAGACCGCCGACGCCAGCCAAGCCGCGCGATCTGACCAGCGGACCGGTGCTCAAGACACTGGTTCTGTTCAGTCTGCCCACGCTCGCATCCAATCTGCTCCAGTCGCTCAACGGCTCGGTCAATTCGATCTGGGTCGGGCGGCTGCTGGGGGAAGCGGCACTGGCTGCAACCGCCAATGCCAATATCATCATGTTCCTCACCTTCGCCGCCGTCTTCGGTTTCGGCATGGCGGCAACGGTCAAGATGGGGCAGGCGTTCGGTGCATCCGATACCGATCAGGCGCGGCGCACATTCGGCACCGCCATGGGGTTCTGCCTTACGCTCGCGCTGATCGTGGCGATTGCGGGCTGGCTGGCATCGCCCGCCCTGCTGCANGCGCTGGGCACACCGGAACAGGCCTACACGCTCGCNTTNTCATATCTGCGCGTCATCTTCATCGCGATCCCCGGTTCCATGGCCACGGTGATGATCGCCATGGGCCTGCGCGGTTCGGGGGATGCGCGAACGCCCTTCATCTTCATGGCGCTGACGGTCGTGCTCGATATCGTGCTCAACCCGCTGCTGATTGCCGGGACCGGCCCTTTCCCGCAGCTTGGTATTGCCGGGTCGGCGCTGTCCACCGCGATCGCGGGCTATGTCTCGCTCGCCGGGCTGGTAGCCTATGTTTACTGGCGCGATCTGCCGCTGCGTCTGCGTGGCAGAGAAATCGGCTATCTCATCCCGCGGCGGGCCGAAATGGGCTACATTCTCGGCAAGGGTCTGCCGATGGGGGCACAGATGCTGCTGGTGTCTTCGGCGGGGATCGTCTTCATCGGCCTCGTCAACCGCGAAGGGCTGCTTGCGGCGGCCGCCTACAGCGCGTCGCTGCAATTATGGACCTATCTCCAGATGCCCGCGATGGCGATCGGTGCCGGNGCCAGTGCCATGGCGGCGCAGGCCATCGGGGCGGGNAAGCTGGACCGGCTGGACCAGATCAGCCGCGCCGGGGTGANCACGAACCTGGTGCTGACCGGCGTNATGACCGCGCTGCTGCTGCTGTTCGACCGCGCGGCGCTGGTTCTGTTCCTNGGTCCCGAAAGTCCTGCCGTGGCGCTGGCCCGCCACATCCAGTTCCTGGCGAGCTGGAGCTTCATCATCTTCGGGGTGACGATCGTGCTGTTCGGCACCATGCGCGCTGGCGGCGTCGTCTATGCGCCGCTGATCGTGCTGGGGATCGCGCTGTTCCCGGCGCGGCTCGGCTTCTACTACGCCCTGGTCGGGACGCTGGGACAGGATGCCCTGTGGCTGAGCTTCCCCTTCGGCTCCTTCGTCGGCGTCGCGCTGGCGATCGTCGCCTATCGCCGCAAGGGCTGGCGCCTCAAGGCACGCGCCATCTCGCCCGAACGCGCGGCGGAAGAGGTCAATACGAATGGCGAAGCGGTCGGGCGGTTCAAGCCCGACATGTAACGCCGCGAGGTCGAATCAGCCCTGCGAACGCCAGCGCAACACGGTGCGCTGGACGGTTTCCTCTTCGCCGCCGGTCTTGTTCCACAGCTCGACGAAGCTCGGGTCTTCCGACGCCGGGCGCCGCGATTCCTCGAGATTGTCGAAGCTGACGCGCATCGGGATGGCCACGCCCTCGCCGCAGATGATGCATTCGCGATTGCGCAGNGCCGGGATCGCATCGAGGAACCCGCGCGCGCCTTCCGGCATGGCGGCCCGCACGAACTCCTGGTCGCGGTCATTGTTGAGGCGCATCGAAATGATCGTGCCGCATTGCGACAGCACGCCTTCGGCAAGGTCGGACGGCCGCTGCGTGATCAGGCCGAGCGAGATGCCGTATTTGCGGCCCTCCTTGGCGATGCGGCTAAGAATGGTGCCGACCGAATTGCCATCGGCATTCTTCTCGTTCGGAACGTAGCGATGCGCTTCCTCGCACACGAGCAGGATAGGCGATGTACGCTCCTCGCGGCCCCAGATGGCGAAGTCGAAGACCAGTCGGCTGAGCACGGCAACCACCGTCGCGGTAATGTCCGAGGGGACGCCCGACACATCGATGATCGAAATCGGCTTGCCGTTGGATGGCATGCGGAAGATCTTGGCGATGAAATCGGCCATCGTGTCGGCCACCAGCATGCCGGAGAACATGAACTGGTACCGCGGGTCGCCCTTGATCTCGTCGAGCTTGTTCTTGATCCGCATGTAAGGGGCCGAGTTGGTCGATTTGTCGAGCTTGCCCATCCCGTCCTGAATCTCGTTCGACAGGTCGGACAGGAGATAGGGAATGGGGGAATCGACCGTGATCTTGCCCATGCTTTCGGCAAGGCGGCTTTTCTGGCGGGCCTTTAGCAGACAGCGCGCCAGAATGTCGGCATCGACCTGGCGCTCATTGCCGTTGCTGGTGAGCAGCACTTCGCAATGCTCCTCGAAATTCATGATCCAGTACGGCATCTGGAGGTTGGAGACGTCGAGGATCACGCCGGTATGGCGGAACGCCGCCGAATATTCGCCATGTGGATCGATCATGACGATATGCCCTTCGGGCGCCGCCTCGCAGATACGGTGCAGCAACAGGGCCGCGCTGGTCGATTTGCCGGTGCCGGTCGAACCCAGCAGCGCAAAGTGCTTCCCGAGCATGGCATCGATATAGATGCCCGCACGGATGTCCTTCGTGGGATAGACCTTGCCGATCGTTACCGCGCTGCGTCCGTCGCTCGCATAGACCTGCTTGAGGTCCTGCGTCGACGCGGGATAGACCATCCCGCCCGGAACGGGATAGCGTGTCACACCGCGGCGGAAGCCATGAAGCTTTCCGGTCAGCTTCTCCTCGATCCCTTCGCCGAGAAAATCAATATTGGCGAGTATGGACCCTGCCTTGCGATCCTGGCGCTGATTGCGAACGCTGGCGAGAAGCCAGCTGTTGCCGACGCGGATCTTGACCTGCGAACCGACCTGTCCGGCCATCGCGATCGATGGATCGTCATCTTCGGTGCACTCGTTGAGGCGTTGCAGGTCGATGGCAATCATCGAACCGGAGCCGGCGATCTCCAGCACCACGCCAATGGGTTGGGTGGCATTCTCGCTGACCGGTTCTTCTTCTGCGGGGGCTTCAACCGCATTCGCGGGCTCGCGCTGCGGTGCAAGGCCCGACGGGCGCGGCGGCGCGTCTCCCAGCGTTGGTGTAANGCGTTCGACAGGCGCAACGGGTTCGACAGACACCGGTTGGTCAGATGTCACATCCGCGCAAGGCTGCGGCTGGTGAACATATCCCGACGGGGATACATATGGAGCGGATTGTTCGGCGCTGCGCCTGATCCGGTCCCGTAGCGAATTGCTGCGCGGCTGCGGCGGCTCTGCGCCATCTTCCATCGCCGGGTCGAAGGTACGGTAGTTGGGATTGCCCATTTCGGTCATCGGTCAGCTGTGCCCCACGTATGACGCCCCATTTGCGCCAGCGTATCGCCTGCCCGAAACTGCTTAAGATGTGGTCAACGCCGCCGCGCCAGAAAGGATCACATCAACGCGAACAACCGGCCTGCTGCCCAGCCCATCCCCACGGCAAGAGCGACCGCCATCAGGCCGTAGGCCAGCGACCATTCCTGAGAATATTCCGCNACNAGNCGTTCGAAGCCGACCTTCTTCACTTCGACTTCCGCCTGAGCCGATGCAATGACCCGCCCATCGCGAACAGCGAATGTTTCCGCCGTATACGTGCCGGTAGAGACGCTGGATGGCAGCGAAATGCGCGACTGGTAGAGCACCTGTTCGCTGATCTGAACGCCCTCGAAATCCTGTTTGTAAAGCTGCTGGCGTGTCTTGAGATCGACTAGCCCGGCTTTGAAGCGCGCCTGTTCTTCCGGATCGATCACGCCGCTCGGGGACAATTGGATGTAGTCGGTTCCGAACTCGTAGATCGCTGCGGTCTTCTCGTCGACGATCTCCGATACAGGGCGCGAAGAGGCCACGGCGAAGAAGGACGGGACGGAGCGGAAATCGCTGCTCGCCGCGTTGACCCACACGCCGACGAAACGCTCNTTCTCNCGCAGTCGAACCGGTTCGGACGGGCCCTTGAGAACGACAACGATATCGTAGTCACTGCCTGCCGCCCTGCCCAGCGGATCGAGCACCGCGCCGAAAAGCAGCAGCTCGGTTCCGGTAAAGCCTTGCCGTACGCGCACTTCATGCTGGCTCACTTCGGGCACGAGGATGGGATCCCGCTGCCCCATCAGCGCAAAAGCGAAGAGGATGAGAAGAAGCGCCCTCACAACGGATACAGCGTGTAGATTTCGTCCGGCTGATAGAACAGGCCGAGGAACATGCGGAACGCCACGAGCAGGACGATCGCAGCGAGGATAAGGCGCAATATCTCGGGCTTTGCCTTGACCGCGATCTGNGAGCCGATCTGCGCGCCCGTNACCGAGCCCACNAGCAGCAGGAACACNAGCACGATATCGACNGCCTTGGTGGTCAGCGAGTGCATNAGNGTNGTGGCCATGGTCACGAACAGAATATTGTAGAGCGAGGTGCCGACGACGACATTTGCGCTCATGCCCAGAATATAGAGCATGGCAGGAACAAGGATGAACCCGCCGCCCACGCCCATCAGCATGGTCAGAACACCGACCGCCACGCCCACCACCAGTGGCGCGATCGGGGAAATGTAGAGNCCCGAACGGTAAAAACGCCAGCGCATGGGCAGGCTCGCGATAANNGGGTGGTGCCGCCTTCGAGCCGCCTGCGAACTGCCGGTGCCACGNAGCGTCTGCACCGCTTCGCGTGCCATCANCATGCCGATCGTGCCGAGCAGNATNACGTAGAGCGCACTGATGACCACGTCGATCTGGCCGATCGAGCGCAGAAANCGGAACAGGAGCGCGCCGAATCCGGATCCGACGATACCTCCGGCCACCATGACCATCCCCATGCGATAATCGACACCGCCGCGCCCGCCATGCGCCAGCACGCCGGTGACACTCGCACCGGTGACCTGCGTCGATGCCGATGCGGCCGCCACGGTCGGTGGGATGCCATAGAAGATCAGCAACGGAGTGGTCAGGAACCCGCCGCCCACACCGAACAATCCGGAAAGAATGCCCGTCAAAGCTCCCAACGCGACGATCCACAGTCCATTTACGGACAGGTTCGCGATTGGGAGATAGACATCCATGCCCTCGCCCTATCGCAGCGGGGGGACGGTTGGAAGCCGGACTATGTCAGAAGCCGGTCGAAAGCGTCAGAACGCCACCATTTCCCGGCGCTGCATTGCCAGCAACACGCACGCGATAGCCTGCTTCCAGACGAACAGGCGCGCCCCCGGCGGATAGATTGAGGGTCACTGCGGGCCCCACATCGACCCGGGACGCCCCTTTCTGAGCGCCGCCCCAGGCACCCGCTCCAAGCGACAGACCACCCGGACCGAAATTCACCGCCCGGCGTTCCGCGACCAGAGCGCCATCTGCGAATGGCGTTGCGAAATCGCCGCCGACATAGCCTGCCTGGCCATAGGCTCGCGCCGTCACCTCCATCGGCAGCCTGCCTTGCTCGAATCCCCCCGCCACGAAGGCTGCAGGCCTCAATTCGGTTGATCCATCGCGATGCGTCGCCCGTGCTTCGGCATGAAGATCGATCGGTATCTTTGCGAGAGGGCGGACACGCAGGCCAAGGGCTGTATCCGTCTGTCCGTCGCTGCCGAGATCGCGGTTGGCGCGGAAATATGCCGCCGGTCGGCGGGCGCTGGATCGATCGAGACTATACGCCAGTACAGCGCCGACCTGGCTACCTCCATAACTGGCCGGCCGCGATCCGCCTTCNGTNGGCAAGGATCTACCCTCTCGCGCGACCANCCAGGCGTCGATCCGCCANGCCGAGCCCGCCGGTCGAGTATCCTCTCGCACAGAAGAAACTGGTCGATCGGTTGGCTCGGGCGATTGGTCTCGAGTGCTTTCGACCGCCAACTCGCCATGCGATTCTCCAAGTCGCGGAGCCACCGCCTGCTCAAGATGAAGGCTATCTGCCCCAGATCCAGATTTCCCGCTGCGCACAAGTGCGGCAAATCCAATTTGCTTTAGGCGCCCGGTTTTACGAGCGACGCGGGGAGCGCCGGTGCCATCATTTCCCGCTGAAATGCTCGGCGGACCGAAATTGCCTGTTCGATGATCCGTGTGTCCGGGTGCGCTCTCGATCTTGTCGAGCCCCATCATTACCAGGTCAGGCGTAATGGCTGGTGGCAGCAACGGATTTTCCCACGTCGCCGCGCGCAGTAAAAGCCATCCAGCCGTCAGCAGGCACAGGAACAGAACCGGTTGCCCCTGACGTTGCGCGATCAGATTATGCACCGGCTTTATCGACCGTTTTCAGCAGCGCCGGGTGATCCCAATGTTCCGTCTTGTCCCATATCACCGGGGCACCGCGAAGGGTTTTGATATAGGCTATCAAGGCGCGCCGCCCAGCCATGATCGCAATGATGTTCGATACGAAAGTTCGCGGGATGGCGATCAATCCCTGGCGCCAGCCATATTCGCGCGCAGTGAAGCAGGCACGCATCAGAAAGCGCATCGCCACCCCGAACAGATTGAGCCAGAGCAACGCTGAAAGTAGCGGTGAAATGGCAGGAAATGCCACGATATGCAGTTCACTCAGCATCATGGATATCGCGGCAAACACCAGCAGCGAATAGGCTAGCACCAGAAGTATGGCGGCGAGCGGCCCGCGCCGGTCGCGAAGCTGCATCCAGAGATCGACCGGCTTCCGGTCCCATCCCAGCCGGTCCCACCCCTGCAAGGCGATGCCGTGCATCCAGCGCGTCTTCTGACGCACCGATTCGTCGCGGCCGGTTGGGAAAAACGCGCGCGTCGCAATCAAGCGGCCATCGCAGCCGCGTACGCGAATGAACCGACCTCGTCCTCCAGCCTGGGCGATCTTGAGACCGAGTTCGTAGTCTTCGGTGAGGGATTCTCGCGCAAAGGGGCTGCCGCCTTCCTGCGTTGCCAAGGCTGCCAAAGCATTGCGCGCGATCCCGCAGCCGACACCGGCACCTGGGATGGCTGCCCCCAATGCGTCCCTGACGACAAGAGCCTTGCCATGCGATTCTGCGAATTCATCCGAATAATGCGAGCCTATCCAAGGCGAACGATGCTGCGGGAGAGCGAGCACCGGAAGCTGGACGAACTGTGCGTGCCATAACGCCTGATCCAGAAGGGAAAGCGCGGCGGGATCGACCATGTCTTCCGCGTCATGCAGCACAACCATGGAGGCCTTCTGTCCCGATCGCGCCTCATCCTCTTCCAGCGCCCGGTACAAGCGGTTGAGACAGTCAGCCTTCGATGTCGGCCCATCTTCACCGTGGATTACCAGCCGTACGCGCGGATCGCCCCGCGTCGCGGCGATAACGGCCGCCATGGTATAGGGATCGTTGCGATAACAGCCGACATAGATAGTCACTTCCGGCTGCGGCCAGACGTCCAGCATATGCACGAGCGTAGGGCCGATGACAGCTTCTTCGCGCCAGGTCGGAATGAATACGGCAGCAGGGCCGGCCAGGCTTGTAGTGGCCTCTGGATCGCCTTCTTTCAGGCGAGGTGTCGCGATACGTCCGGTGAGACGCATCCAGACATAAGTACAGTCGAGAGCGAACTCGTCGATCATGCCGAGTGCAAAGAATGCTGCCGCGAACAGCAGTAATTCGTGCTGCACGAGCACGAACCATTCCGCGAAAGTAAACGACCCCAGTACCATACGGCACCCCCTGCCTATTTCGTTAACCTCCGCTTTCAAGACTTGCAACATGGGACGCTTTACGGGAGAGAGCGTCGCCAAGATGAACCAACGTCCTTCAGGAATCCGCCTCGTATTTGCCCCCGTTCGCGCGCTTTTCGTCAGCGACGCATCGGCCGGCATCCTGCTCATCCTCGTGGCGATCGCCGCGATGCTGGCGGCCAACTCGCCGCTTGCAGGGGAATACGAGCAGCTTTTCTACGGGGAATTGCCCTGGACGCCGATCCCAAAACTCTACGACATGCATTTGTGGATCAACGACGGACTCATGGCGCTGTTCTTCTTCGTCGTCGGACTCGAAGTTAAGCGCGAATGGATAGAAGGACAGCTATCGACCGCTGAATCCCGCCGCCTGCCAATTCTAGCAGCGGTTGCGGGCATGGCAGTCCCTGCCCTGGTCTATGTCGGCGTGGTCGGCGGCGATGCCGAACTGATGCGCGGCTGGGCAATTCCGGCGGCGACGGACATTGCCTTTGCCATGGGCGTACTGGGTCTGCTGGGGAATCGCTGCCCGGCATCGCTGCGCCTGTTCCTCCTCACCGTTGCGATCGTCGACGATATCGGTGCCGTGATGGTCATAGCTCTGTTCTATACCGCGCAGATCAAACTCGGCTGGCTCGCTGCTGCCGGCGCGGTAGTCGTGGCCATGATGGTCCTGAACAAGATGCGCGTGGCACGATATTGGCCGTATATCCTGCTCGCGCTGGTCCTGTGGTACTTCGTCCTCAATTCGGGGATCCATGCCACCATCGCGGGCGTCGTCGCGGCGCTGTGCATTCCCATGGTCGGCCCCGACGACCAGACCATGGTCGAGCGTATGGAACACGGGCTTGCCCCGTGGAGCGCCTACCTGATCGTTCCGGTATTCGGCTTTGCCAATGCCGGGGTGCCGCTCGCCGGCATGGGTCTGGAACAGGTCTTCGCCCCGCTCCCGCTTGCGATCGCGGCCGGCCTGTTCGTCGGCAAGCAGATCGGGATATTCTCGGCGATCTTCGTTGCCGACAAGATCGGCTTCGCGCCACGGCCGGATCAGGCGAGCTGGCCCGAAATATGGGGAGTTTCCATCCTGTGCGGGATCGGCTTCACCATGTCGCTGTTCATCAGCGGGCTTGCCTTTACCGGCCAGCAATTGCTGATCAACGAGGCGAAGATCGGCATCCTCCTCGGCTCGCTGATCTCGGCAATAGTCGGCTACACCATCCTGCGCATGTCCGCGCAGCATCCCGACGATATGCGCTCCCCATATATCGACTGACGCGGCTTACCAGCTCCCGGTATTTTCCATGCTTGCCCAAGGCTCGCATGGCTCGAGAGATCCTTCCTGCAGCAGCTCGATCGAAATGCCGTCGGGCGTCCTGACAAAGGCCATGTGCCCGTCACGCGGGGGGCGGTTGATGGTATGGCCGGCATCCATGATGGCCTGGCAGGTCTCGTAAATATTCTCGACCCGATAGGCGAGATGGCCGAAATTGCGGCCACCCGAATAGGTTTCCGGATCGCTNCCGTCCTGNGGGGGCCAGTTGTAGGTAAGTTCNACNTCCGCGACGCCTTCCTGACCCGGGGCCGCCAGNAAAATNAGCGTGAAGCGACCCGCTTCGTTATCGAAACGGCGCGTTTCTTCCACCCCGATCAGCTTGAAAAACGCGACAGTAGCCTCCGGGTCGGTCACGCGGATCATCGTGTGAAGATATTTGGTCAATTCGAACTCCATTCATCTATATTAAAGCACGGTTCACCGAGCACGGTTTAGAATACGCTCCGTCAGACTGGCCAGAGAGGAACGCGATCATGTCCGACGAACCCGAAACGGTCGCGCCAAGTGCCACGCACAGGCGCGGGGATGCAACTTTCAAACGCTGGATTGCGAGCGCCGGCATAATTTCGGCCGGTCTGATCATAGGCGGATTTGTCCTCGGCGATGGGCTCGTGCGCATGAAGGCGGCCGAGCGCACAGTGACTGTTCGCGGCCTTGCCGAACGCGAAGTGACCGCGGATCTGGCGACATGGACTTTGTCCTTCGCGTCGACCGCCACAAACTTGCAGAGTGCGCAGGCAAGCACCGATAAAGACGCCGTGGCGGTGCGCGAATTNTTCGAACGCATGGGCTTTCCTGCAGANGCGCTCACGCCTGCCGGGATAAATGTCTCNANCTANACCGACAACGGNACGGTCTTTTACACCGTGCGGCAGCGTATCGTTCTTCGNACNGAAGATATNGATCGCGCNCAGCGCGCCGTGCGAAATCAGGCCGAACTGGTCCGTANCGGGGTCGTTCTCGAAGACGGNTCGGGTATCAGTTACACCTTNACCGGCCTCAANTCGATCAAGCCCGCNATGGTCGCCGAGGCGACGAAAGATGCTCGCGCCTCTGCCGAACAGTTTGCCCAGGACAGCGGTGCGGATGTTGGGGGCATTCGCAAAGCAACGCAGGGATATTTTTCAATCGAGGCGCGCGATGGNGAAGCGGGCGGNTGGGGCGTGGGNGACACGCCGTTCAAGAAAGTGCGCGTCGTGACGACTGTAGATTTCGCCCTNGATTAGGCGCGAAAAAAAGGGGGGCGCACCAACCGATGCGCCCCGNACTTCCTTGGNGCCCGCCGTTAGAAGCTGGCNGACAGGGTCGCCACGATAGCATCGTCGGTATAGCCGTCGATCGAAGGACCCTCNACNCCCACATAGGCCACNCCNAGTTCGAAATTGCCTTTCGCCANNCTCGCNCCAAGCGACCAGTCGAAGCCCGTATCGTCCAGAGTACCCGCCACGAAGGGAGGTGCCAGCNCGCCATCGGTATATCCAAGATGGCCGNTTAGGCTGATCGGCGTGTTCGGAATGCCGAAGCCGAGATCGGTGTAGAGATACAGGTTGTCCTGTCCGCTCAGCGAATCCTGCTTGGGCGCGTAGGCCACTCCAAAGGTCGCCGCGGCAGGCCCGAGCGTGGTGCTGACCGACGCGTAAGGTTCCCAATAGTCCGTATCAAGGCCGAGATCTTCCGTGGGATAGATGTAGTACAAGACCCCCAGATCGACGCTCACCGCTTCGGTCAGATTGCCGCTCCACCCGGCATAGATGTCCAGTTCAAGATCGCCATAGGATGGCCCGCCCTTGATCGAAGATGCCCAGGTTCCGACATAAAACCCGCTGTCATGGGCAACATCGAACCCGCCCTGGAGAGCCGGATCTCCTCCGGATTGGGAAATGCCGCGGAACCGGTAGTCGGTCGTCAGCGCAACATTGGCCGACGCGGTAATCGAACTGCTCGCGGCTTCATCTTCCGATTGAGCCATTGCCGGCGTTGCGAGAGAGATGCTCGCCATAGCGAGCGATGCGGCCATCAGGCCGCGAAAGGACGTTAGCATCACAAACTCCTGTACGAGTGTCGCTTCGTCCCACCTGCGAATCCGGCGGAGCCATTTTATTAGGCTTCTCGTCCAGATACGCTCATAAACCTGCCCAAAAGCGAAGCATTGCGCAAGATCGAGTCAAAAACCTTTCGCTTACGCAGCAATAGGTGTGCTTTTTCCGCAACTGCGAAGATGAGCGCCCCGCGCCGTCAGTTGCTCCTTGCGAGACAAGGGCGTATCTCCCGAACAGTCAATTTGCGCTACCCGGGTCTCTTTCAGGTACCATGTTCAATCTTGCGAAGCTTTTTGGTCGGCGTGGCGAGCCCACACGTCGACCGAGCGTCCCCGACGGCGAGCGCTATTACGTCATTGGCGACATACATGGACGCTGCGACCTGCTGGACCAGTTGATCGAGGCTATCGAGCGGGATGACGCTGCATCGGGAACCGCCGACAGTACGGTGATCCTGTTGGGCGATCTTATCGACCGCGGTCCGGAAAGTGCACGGGTGGTCGAAACGGCGCGCAAATGGGGAAAGCGCCGACGCGTGCATTGCATCGCCGGAAACCACGAGGAGATGTTTCTCGAGAGTTTCACGGACCGCGAGATGCTACGCCATTTCCTCAAGCATGGCGGGCGCGAGACAGTGCTGAGTTACGGTATCAAACGTAAACGCTATAACGAACTCACCATGAAGGAACTTCAGGTCGAGCTGAACGAACTGGTCCCCAAAAAGCACCGCAAGTTTCTGGAGGGCATGGAGAACATGGTCGTGGCCGGCGACTATGTTTTTGTCCATGCGGGCATCAATCCCAAACGCGCGATCGACGATCAGAAGCAGTCGGATCTGCGCTGGATCCGCGAACGGTTTCTCAAGCATGACGAACCCTTCAGCCATGTAATTGTCCACGGGCATACGATCTTCGAGGAGATCGAACATACCGATCACCGGATTGGCATAGACACGGGCGCCTTTCGCACCGGCAATCTCACCGCACTGGTCTTGGAAGGCGACACCCGCCGGGTCATTCAGGCGCGGGACGTGAACGGCGATATGACTACCGTGCACTCGGAATTTGCCTGGTGAAGCATTCTTATCGCCACTCGAAGCGATCGGATCGGAACCGATCCTGCCCCGACGAACGTTTCCCAACCTGTTTTTTCCCGAGGAGTATGACCTTTGTCGCTCGATCATTCTGAAGGTTTGGATAACCCGGCCGCAAAGTGGACCGTGGTCGTTACCATGGTGGCGCTGGTCCTGTTGATCGGTATTTCGATCTGGGCGGCCTTCTCCATCCGGCTCGACACCTTCGCTCGTATCGACGAAGGATCGGAACGCATCCATATACGCGGCACTGAAACCAAGTTCATCGGCCACGCGACAGGTAGCTATTCGGGACACGAGGTTCTGATCGAAGGCTTGCCCACCATCGAACAGCTGCAGGAACTGCCGATCGCCTGGCGCGCCCTGTGCGTGGTCCGCGACGATCCCCACACCGATTGGAGCACGGCCGACCCCATGATGAAGGTTCATCTCCATTCCGACGAAATGAACGAAGCCTGCCGGCCGTTCGAAGGGCTCGAAGTCGACGGGCAGCTCGTTCCGGAGAAGGCGCCCGAGCCTTCGTTGTTACCGGGTGCGACAGGTTTGCCAGGGAGCCTGTAAGCCGGGTTCTGTCCCGCCCGCGGTATGCTTGCACACCTGCCGCGCGGGGGCAGCCATTCGTCTAGGCCACGGATTGCTCCGCAGCTCGAGCAGCCAACCCGGGCGGTCGATGCGAAACGCACCTGCTGTTTCCAGCGCGCCGCCCCTATTCGGCCTTGCTCCGGGTGGGGTTTGCCATGCGGGCCGCGTTACCGAAGCCCCGGTGCGCTCTTACCGCACCCTTTCACCCTTGCCTGATCCTGTCCTAGGGCGAACCTCGGCAGGCCATCGGCGGTATGCTCTCTGTGGCACTTTCCCTGTGGTTGCCCACGGCGGGCGTTACCCGCCACCCTTGTTTCGTGGAGCCNGGACTTTCCTCGTACCTTCCGGCACGCGGCTGCCCAGCTCCCTGGCGCCTGTCGCGATAGATCAGGCGCCGCACATTGCCAAGCCGGCAATCGAGGAGGCCAGATTCTCCCTTAGTGAGACAGATTGTTTGATCCGAAACCGATTCATCTGCCCCAACTGGAACTGCGTATTACTTGACTCCAGCCGCGCGCCACCCTCTCCTGTCGTCAAGGAGATAGAGCTTGCACACGCCACTACCCCCAACGCTGCGGCAGGAAGAGCTCGATGAATTCCTGCGCGCCTGCGCAATGGTGACTGCTCCTACCCGCGACATATCGCGGGTACTGGTGCAGCAGCTATGCGAACTGCTTCAAAAAGCACCGCAATTTCTCAAGCGTTATTTCACACCGCCTATCAAGTCCGTTGCCGATCCCTTGTTCAATGCGGATGCTCTCGAGCAGATACTTTTGCTGACGACGCAACAGGCCGGTATTTTGACCTCACGCTCCCAATCGGGCAATTCCATCGCCACCGTCGCTTTGCCCGAACTCGACATCGAGCGGACGTTTGCGAGCCCCACCTGCCTCGCCGTGGCCATGGCCGGTGCCATTGCGGCTGGCGCACACGCAGCGATCCTGGCCCAACCCGGCGAAGGACTGAAAGAAGCTTAGACTGTCGCAAATTGGCGGATGTCTAGAGGGGCTACTCCCTGAAATTGGCCAGATGCCGCTCAACTGCGCTTAAGTTGACATTCAGACTGCGTGCGATGTCATTCTTGATAAATTCATCCGGCAAGTGCCACGCAGAGGCGGCNAGGATGCCACCAGGTCTTTCGCTATCGGCTGCCCATATTGCCTCCTCGACAATCTCCCTGCCTCGCGGCGATAGCTGCAGAGTAAAGTCATCGGAATCGGATCGATCGGGTGTGCAGAGCACAAACCTCTGTTCGACCAATCCATTCAAATGCGCCAGGAAACGCTCGCGCGGCACACGGGCGGACAGACAACATTCAGGGAAAAAAATTGACCTGTCGTTCGCCCTCATGACGAAGAGGTAAGCGAGAATATCCCAAATCTCCTCGTTCATTGCTCCACTGAATTGGTAATTTGCGAACGACTCGTCACCGTGTGGGGCGTTCCCCCTATCGCCTAGAAAAAGGAGGGCACGCTGCCAATCGGCTATGGAGATTACATGCCCCGCAATACTGCGCCGCACAGCGTCTTCGATCGGCGTCATATCAGGCGGCTTTCCCGCATACTGGTCACGCGCCTGCGCCCTACGACCAGATGATCGATGAGAGTAACGCCAAGGCATTTTGCTTGTGCCAGAAGCTCCTTGGTTTGCCGTATGTCGGAATTACTAGGCGTAGCATCCCCAGAAGGGNGATTGTGGGCGATCAGCATCTGTCGGGCATCCAGTGCGAGCGCGCGTCCGAACAACCGACGCGCCGACAGCACAACCTGCCCTTCCTGACCTTCGGCAATATTCTCTTCTGAGATCACGAACCCCGCCTCGTCCGCCAATATCGCGATCATCCGCTCGTGCCGCAGCCCGCCGATGCTTTGGATCAGGTAGCGATCGAGTGAGGAGCGATCGTCACCGAGACGTGTCCGTACGATCTCTTCGCGGCTCCCGTCATGAAGCAGTTGGCGAACCGCCAGAAGAGCTTCGACCCAGTGCTCACCATGCACGGCACATTCGCGCAGGTCCGCTTCATCGGCATTGGAAATGGCGCTGATCGAACCGAAGCGATGCAATAGCCGACCCGCAAGTTTGTTCGGCTCCGCAGATAGCGGAGTCATGAGCGCGGTCAGGTGGTGGTGCGCTGCATCCGTCGGGAATGGGCCATTGTGCCGATGCCTGTAATAATTAGCGCCAGCCAGACCGGCCACCGCTCCATTATTGCATAGACGAGCGGCTCGAGGGGCGCATGCGCTGCGCGCAGCAGGTGGGAAACCACGGCGATGGTTTGCGCCGAGCTCACCCATAAGGTCCACCAACGATCGGATGAAAGCGCCACGGCTGTAACCGCAACCAGAGCACAGACGTCAATAAGGAAGCGAAAGGTTTGCAGTGAGCCGTAGCCGTCCTGACTCCACGTACCCGTGGCCAGCCACCGGGCAATCCCGGCAAAGACCAGCACGAAATAGACTGTAGCGACATATTTCTCAGGCTTTTCGCCCCTGCTCCAAGCAAAAGCGAGGACTGCGAGCGTGAGCGCTACCTGGATCAGAAACCGGGTCATCGCTCATGCAATTGCGCCCTCGCTCTTGCTTAGGCAAGTCAGGCAGCGATCGTCGTTACATGCTCGGCAGAGGTGAACGATTTATCCGGGCAAGTTGGTTCTTCTCCTGCGCCCGTTTCAACGGCAATCTTGCGAAGCTGATCGTGGACCCTAGCCGCCTCGCCGCGAGCTTCGATTAGCCCGCCGACAATCTTTTGAAGGCGAAGCAACGCGCGCTGACTTTCCAGTTCAGGAGCGCCGGGCACATCGCGGCCGGCCATCGCCGCACTATGAAGGAGAGCAGTTGTTTTCGCCAACGCATCCGCGATGGCGACTTCGGACTCGCCCAGTTCGCGAGCAATACGGGCAGTGGCAGTAGTAAGATCAAGCGACATTGATTTCTCCTCAGGCGTTTCAGCCGAGGAGAGGTTGCAACCTAGACCATGGNGCCCAGCGCGTTTGCGAAGGCCATNGACAGCACGGCGACCATCATGATTGCCACCGCACCGACGAGTATCAGCAGCAATTTGCCACCGATTCCAAGATCCGAAGGTTTGATCCCCGGCTGCAGCCCCTGAGGCATCCGGTCCCAAGCCGCTCTTCCATCGAATGTGAGCGAATCTTCGAACGTATAGGATTGCCCGGGTGGCTGCGGGATCGTTGGTGCAGCATTGGGTGGAAAATTGGTTAGTATGGCCGGATCGTCTATGATTTGATCATACTGTTCTGCCCATGTCCGATAATGGCGAAGCACTTCGACGCGGGGCATGTGGCCAAGTTTTGCTCGCACCGCATCGATGCGCTTGTCGATCGTGACCGGAGCGAGTCCCAGTTCTTTTGCAATTTCCTTGGACGTCAGGTGCTGGCAAGCCAGCCGCAAGACCTCGTCCTGCTTATCGGTTAAACGGCCGAACACGGTATGGATGTCGTACTGATCCATAGCTGATCTGTACGCCATCAAAGTGGCAGGGGCAATTCCAACCGGCGTCCCGGGGTCGGCTGCATCCAACTGCGGGCTTCCGGATCGGTACGCTGCTTCGACTTGCGACCGGTGCGACTTACCGCGTGTGTCCGCGATCGCGATCCAGGAGTAACTGGAACAGGATGGCGCGAACCTCACCGTCGATTTCGCCGTTGATCTTCTCCGGACGCCAGCGGCGCTGGAACGCCTCGACCGCCTTGCGACCGTCGGTAATGTCGTAACCGAAACGTTCGAGCGCGAGGTAGAAGGCGGCATCGTTGTCGAACGGATCGCCGCGTTCGAGCTTTTCCGGGCGNGGCAGGCACAGGCCGTATTCGGCCAGCCGGTCCCAGGGGAAAAGCTCACCCGGATCGATCTTGCGCGCAGGTGCCACATCCGAATGTCCGACGACATTTGCGCGCGGGATGTCNTATTCCTTNACGATGCGCGCAACCANGGGNACNAGCGCTTCGAANTGCGCATCGTTGAATTCGCGATAGCCATATCTGTGGCCGGGATGGTCGAGCTCNATACCGATGCTGGCCGAATTCACATCCTTGTGTCCGCGCCAGTAGGATACGCCTGCATGCCAGGCGCGCTTTTCCTCGGGTACCAGCCGTACGACCTCACCCTGTTCGCCGATCAGGTAGTGCGCCGAAACCTTGGCTTCCGGATCGCACAACCGTTCGATTGCGAACCCCTTGTCCTCCATTTCGGTATAATGGATGACCAGCATGGAAATGGGCGAGCTGCGTTCGTCATGGTTCGGCGAAAGGACCTCCCGGTCGACGAGTTCGTCCTTGCTGGCTGGCAGCCCGTCGCCGACCTTGCCGAAATCGGAGTTCAACCGATCATTCCTTCACCCTGCGGCAGAACCGCGCCAAGCACCAATGCGTCGGCGCCTTTGTGATACTGCAAACCGCCGCCGTTTTCCGACGCCAGAAGATGTATCATATGCGCTGCTGCCGTGCGGCTGGTCAGATCCGACCGGTCGAGCGAACCGTCCAGCGCCTTGCCGATCGTCTCGTCGAAGGCGATCTTGGGACCCGCGGCACGAACCACGATTTCGCACGCGCCATCGCGCACTTCCGCACCGATATCGAGCGTCCCTCCACGCACCAGCGCATCGATGGCCAGTTGCGCAAAATTCAGCAGCACCTTGACCGCCGGCTTGGCGAGGGTCCGTTCGGCGAGCGCCCAGTTGATCGACACGCTGGGTTTGTCGGCAACAAGTGCTTCGATCAGCGTCTTCGGTTCGGTGATCTCCACCTGCTCGCCGAAGCCGCCCGCTGCTCCGAAAGCGAGGCGAAAGAACTTCAGCTTGTTCGTGCTGATGAGCGCACTTTGTTCGAGCAGCTCCATCACATTGGCACGCATTTCGGGATCGGTTTCCATGGCCAACAGCTCGAGCCCGTTTGACAGGGCCCCTACTGGGCTGAGCATGTCGTGGCACAGGCGCGAACAAAGCATCGCGGCAAGATCGATCGATTGGCGGTCGTCCATTTGGGTCCCGGATAGTGAAGATTGGTTTTGTGTCTTAGCGAGGGGCGACCTCATAGGGAAGCGCTTCGAACCCTGCATCCCCCGAACGCCAGAAGCTGATTCGCTCCGCCGCGATTATCGCCCAGACCGACCCATCCGGTGCTGCAATAGCTCGATCGGTCGCAGATGGCTCGGCCAGACCATTGGGGTGTGAATGGTAATAGCCCAGAACCTGCAGATCGCCATCGCGCGCGGCACGGTGCGCATCGATCAGCGCCTGCGGATCGATCTCGAAATGCTGTCGCGGGTCCGGGTGAACGTTCGCCGCAGCCCTGGCCTGCACTATCCCTTCGCCATGTCCCAGGAGTATGCCGCAACATTCCAGCGGATGGGCGCGCCTCGCTTCGGATAACAGGCGCTCGATTACATTGCTTGAGACTTCGGTTGCCATCGCGCATGGCTCTAGCATGCCCGATGGTGAAATCATCACTGGAACAATCACGATCGCCGGGCGCCTGGATAAGGCGCTGGCAGGTGCAGCAGATCTATCGCGGGAGCGGGTGAAGGGTTTGATTGCCGCCGGGGCTGTCCAGATCGACGGTACGACCGCACGAAACGGTTCGGCAAAGGTGAAGGAAGGGGCCGCTTATTCCATCAGCCTTCCCCCTCCCGAGATGCTGGCAGCCGAACCGCAAGACATTCCGCTGAATGTCGTCTTCGAAGATCAGCACCTCATCGTCATAAACAAGCCTGCGGGGATGGTAGTCCATCCTGCGGCGGGTAATCCGGACGGTACGCTGGTCAACGCCCTGCTGTTTCACTGCAAGGGGCAATTGTCCGGCATCAATGGCGTGGCGCGCCCCGGGATCGTTCACCGGATCGACAAGGATACGTCCGGCCTCCTCGTCGTCGCCAAGTCGGACGCAGCCCACGAAGGATTGGCGAAGCAGTTTGCCGACCATTCGATCATCCGTCGCTATCTCGCCGTGTGTGCCGGACATCCCAACCCGGCTTCGGGCACGATTGCGGGCCGCATCGGCCGGTCCGATCGCGATCGCAAGAAAATGGCGGTGCTTCCCGACGATGCGACGCGCGGCAAGCATGCCGTCACGCATTACGAGGTTCGCCAACGCCTGAACCACGCCTCGCTCATCGAATGCCGACTGGAAACCGGGCGCACACATCAGGTACGCGTTCACTGCGCGTCAATCGGTCATGCGCTATTAGGAGACCCTGTCTACGGACGCACTCCGAAGGGCCTGCGGGCCCTTCTCGAGGACCTCGGTTTTCGGCGTCAGGCACTGCATGCGGCACGGTTGGGATTCAGACATCCTATCAGCGCTGAAACCTTGGATTTCTGCGCCGAACTGCCCTCCGATATGCGGGAACTGATCGACGAAACCGCACGTTGAAATCGATGAAACGCGTGTGCATTTTCGCGGGCGTCAGCTATACGTAACCGACGTGGCCCGAGAGTCGGATGCCCAGCAGGGGTCCGCCATGTGTGGTCGACGCTAGAAAGGTCAGGGTACAAGTGAGCAATACCAAAACTTTGAGCGTTCCAGCGCTCGGCGGGGAGCAAAGCCTCAACCGCTATCTTTCCGAAATAAAGAAGTTTCCCGTACTGACGCAAGAGCAGGAATATATGCTCGCCAAGCGCTACGAGGAACATGACGATACCGAAGCTGCCGCGCAGCTTGTGACGTCGCACCTGCGGCTCGTGGCCAAGATTGCCATGGGTTACCGCGGTTACGGCCTGCCAGTGTCTGACCTTATCTCCGAAGGCAATGTCGGTCTCATGCAGGGCGTGAAGAAGTTCGAAGCCGACCGCGGCTTCCGCCTCGCGACCTATGCCATGTGGTGGATCAAGGCGAGCATCCAGGAATATATCCTTCGCTCGTGGAGCCTCGTGAAAATGGGGACNACTGCGGCACAGAAGAAGCTGTTCTTCAATCTGCGCCGNATGAAGAANAACCTCGATGCCTACGAGGATACCGACCTTCATCCTGACGATGTGACNAAGATCGCCACCGATCTCGGCGTGCCCGAGCAGGAAGTGATCAACATGAACCGCCGCATGATCATGGGCGGCGACGGTTCTTTGAACACTCCGATGCGCAATGGCGAAGAAGGGTCCGGCGAATGGCAGGACTGGCTGAGCGATGACGGTCCGTTGCAGGACGAACTGGTCGCCGATGCGCAGGAATCGGAAGTGCGTCACGATATGCTGGTCGAGGCGATGGATAGCCTCAATGACCGCGAGAAGCATATTCTGACCGAACGCCGCCTGACGGAAAATCCGCAGACCCTGGAAGAACTTTCGCAGGTCTACGATGTCAGTCGCGAACGTATCCGCCAGATCGAAGTGCGCGCATTCGAAAAGCTGCAAAAGGCGATGAAAGCCATCGCCGGGGAAAAGCTGCTGCCAGGCGTCGCCTGAGCCTAAGCTCTGAACGAAGAAAAGGGGCGCATCCTTAACTGGATGCGCCCCTTCTTCATTGCGGCGGCTTCGATCAGAACTTGCTGGTCATTTCCAGCGCCTTGTCGAAACGCCCTTCAGCCTCGGCGTTACGTAGGAACAGGACATTCTTGGTCAGCACCTCCTGAGGCGTTTCTTCTGCGGTGAAACCAAGCATCGTCTCTTCGATGAACTCGTCGAGCGGCATATAGCCTTCACGCGTGGACTGCCCGGGCGTCAGTTCGGTCTGAACCGCAGGCGGCGCAAGCTCGATTACCTCGACCTTACCCTCAAGCTTGGCGCGCAGCGACACCGTATAGCTGTGCATGGCGGCCTTTGTTGCCGAATATGTCGCCGTGCGCGGCATCGGCACGAAGGCAAGTCCCGAAGTCACATTGATGATCGCCGCGTTCTTCTGTGCCTTCAGATGCTCGATAAGCCCGTCGATCAGCCGGATGGGTCCCAGCAGATTTGTGGCTATCGTTGCCTCCGCGTCACCTAGCTCACGCTCCTCGGTAATATCCTCGAACCGCATGATCCCGGCATTGTTCACCAACACATTGATCGCCGGATGTACTTCAACGACTTTCTTGGCGAAGCGAGCAATATCCTCGGCATCACCGACGTCGACGATCATCGTATGGATGTTGGCATGTCCCGCGGCAGTCTCATCCAGCGAGGCCCGTGTCCGGCCTGCAACGATGACTGTATTGCCAAGGTCATGCCATTTATGCGCCAGTTCGCGCCCGATGCCGCTTCCACCACCGGTGATGAGGATCGTGTTTCCGCTCGTTTGCATGTCGTGTCTCCTTCTGGCTGGACATGCAATCCAGTTAGTGGCTTGCTTTCATTTCGGAAGAAGGCACTTTTTCGTGCGGTACTTACCCAAAGGTTAGAAATGGCGAATCCTGCAGTCACAAGTTATGCGGACGACGAGAAAATCGACCAATTGGTCAACGAAACCATCGCAAGGGTGGCGGACAAGTGGACGTTCCTCCTGATCGAAGCACTCGAAGACCGCGCCCCGAAACGGTTCAGTCAGCTCTCCCGCGAAGTGCCGGGGATCAGCCAGAAGATGCTGACCCAGACCCTTCGCCGTATGGAGCGTGAAGGTCTGGTGCTGAGAACTGTCTTCCCGGAAGTCCCGCCACGTGTCGAATATGCCTTGTCCGACCTAGGCTTCGAGTTGGGCGAGGCATTTTGCGGCGTATGGCATTGGGCAGAAGCGAACATCGACAAGATCGAAGAAGCGCGGGCGAGTTATGATGCCCGACGCTGACCCACTGATTGCGAACGGCTCCTTCCATCCGTAGAGGCGTCCGTCATGCAACGATTGATCATGTTTTTGCTGAAGGCAGTAATCGGCTTTATCGGCCTCAGTCTCGCACTCGTGGTGCTGTTCAAGTTTGTGCCAATTCCAGTGACGGCGACCATGGTGATGGATGCCAATGGAATCACCAAGGACTGGACTTCGCTTTCGAACATCGATCGCAGCATGGTTCGCGCCGTCATTGCCGCGGAGGATGGAAAATTCTGCACACACGATGGCTTCGACCGGGAAGCCATCGAGAAGGCGATCGAAAGCAACGCCCGCGGCGGACGTATTCGTGGTGGTTCGACCATAAGCCAGCAGACCGCCAAGAACGTTTTTCTGTGGCAAGGCGGCGGTTACGTCCGGAAAGGCTTTGAAGCCTGGTTCACTTTCCTGATCGAAAAGATCTGGGGCAAGCGGCGGATCATGGAGGTCTACCTCAATGTCGCAGAAACGGGCATTGGCACGTATGGCGTGGAAGCCGGAGCGCAGCGCTATTTCGGCAAGTCGGCGGCATCCCTCAACCCGACCGAAGCCGCGCGCATGGCGGCGGCTCTTCCTTTGCCCAAAGAAAGATCAGTCAAGAATCCTCGCGGGTGGCTGGCCCGGCACGGCAATACGATCGCGGCGCGTATCGGCGCCGTCCGTCGCGATGGGCTGGATAGCTGTATCTGACCCGCAGNGCNTGGCGCTNCNTATNCTGTAATGAGGCGCCGACCNCTGACGATCCGGCNGGTGAACCACGCACGCTATGATATTGCATATCCCNCTGTTTTTCATCGTTTTTCTTGTGTTTNGGCAGATCNGTACGGTACTCTGCTTCGCATANGGACCTGACTCAGGGCAACGGGCNAAGACATGAGCGTAAGTCACAAGCACAGTCATGATGGCGGCCATGGGCACAGCCATGCTCCAGCCGATTTCGGCAATGCGTTTCTGATCGGCATCTTGCTCAATACTGGGTTCGTGGTTGTCGAGGCGGTCTATGGGCGGATGTCCGGATCGATGGCGCTGATCGCGGATGCAGGCCACAATCTTTCCGATGTCCTTGCTCTGCTTTTGGCCTGGGGGGCGAGCGTTGCTGCCAAGCGCCCGGCATCGGTACGCTTCACCTATGGCTTTAAGAGTTCAACGATTCTTGCAGCCCTGCTCAATGCCGGCCTCCTNTTGATAGCCATCGGTGCGATCCTGTTCGAAACGCTCAATCGTATGGCCGAGCCCCCCGCGGTNCAGGGCGAAACGATGGCCATCGTCGCAGGGATCGGCATNGTCATTAACGCGGGGACTGCCGCGCTGTTCATGCGGGGGCAGCACGATATCAACATNCGTGGCGCTTTCCTGCACATGGCTGCGGACGCGCTTGTCAGTGCNGGAGTGGTTATTGCCGGATTGGCAATCATGTGGACTGGGGAAAGCTGGATCGACCCGGCTGTCAGCTTCGCCATCGTTCTGGTCATCGCCTGGGGGACGTGGGGCCTTTTGAAAGANAGCGTGGCAATGAGCATGCTCGCGGTGCCCAAGGGGATTTCTGAAAGCGGCGTTCGCGAATATCTCGAAAAGCTGTCCGGCGTCGAAGCGGTCCACGACCTTCACATTTGGCCGATGAGCACCACCGAAACGGCGCTTACGGCGCACTTGATAATCCCCACCGGTCATCCCGGCGACGAATTCCTGCGCGATGTCGCTCACGATCTTGAACACCATCATCGCATCGGTGACACGACACTTCAGATAGAACTCACCTTTTCNGCATGCGCTGCAGGCTGCTGATCGCGGTACGAAAAAGCCCGCCGGTGATGGCGGGCTTGATCTCTTAATCCGTTACCGAAGAAACTCGCGCTTCAGGCAGCTTCTTCCTTGTCCTCGGCCTTCTTCCCGCCGTGGACCTGGATTGGTTCTTTCTTACCTTCGACCACATCCTTGTCGATCACGATTTCCGTTACCCCGTCCATGTCGGGCAGGTCGAACATCGTGTCGAGCAGGATCGCTTCGACGATCGAACGCAGTCCACGTGCCCCGGTCTTCCGCTTGATCGCGCGCTCGGCAATCGCCCGCAGCGCTTCATCGGTGAAGGTCAGCTCAACGTCTTCGAGCTCGAACAGCTTATGGTACTGTTTGGCGATCGCGTTCTTCGGTTCCTGCAGGATTGTCACGAGNGCATCGACATCGAGATCGTGCAGNGTGGCAATGACCGGCAATCGGCCNACGAATTCCGGAATGAGNCCGAATTTCAGAAGATCTTCCGGCTCGCTCTTTTCCAGCANTTCGCCAACGCGGCGCTTGTCCGGATCGGCGACATGCGCGCCNAAGCCGATGGANCGCTTTTGCAANCGATCGGCAATGATCTTGTCGAGGCCNGCAAAGGCGCCNCCGCAGATAAACAGGATATTGGTCGTATCNACCTGGAGGAATTCCTGCTGCGGATGCTTGCGNCCGCCNTGGGGCGGGACGCTGGCNGTGGTGCCTTCCATNAGCTTGAGGAGAGCCTGTTGCACACCTTCGCCGCTCACATCGCGCGTGATCGACGGGTTTTCCGCCTTGCGCGTGATCTTGTCGATCTCGTCGATGTAGACGATGCCGTGCTGCGCCTTCTCGACATTGTAGTCGGAAGCCTGAAGCAGCTTGAGAATGATGTTTTCCACGTCCTCGCCCACATAACCCGCTTCGGTCAGCGTGGTGGCATCGGCCATGGTGAAGGGAACATCGAAGGTGCGTGCGAGCGTCTGTGCCAGCAGCGTCTTGCCCGAGCCGGTGGGCCCGACAAGCAGAATGTTCGACTTGGCGAGTTCGACATCGCCGGCCTTCGCCCCGTGCTTGAGCCGTTTGTAGTGGTTGTGAACCGCAACGGAAAGAACGCGCTTGGCACGCTCCTGGCCGATGACATAATCCGCAAGNGTNGCGCAAATCTCGGCCGGCGTCGGGACGTCGCCTTCCTTCTTGCCGGTCAGACCTGCCTTGGTTTCTTCCCGAATGATGTCATTGCACAGCTCGACACATTCGTCGCAGATGAACACGGTGGGGCCCGCGATGAGCTTCCTCACCTCGTGCTGCGACTTGCCACAGAAACTGCAATATAGGGTCGATTTGCTGTCGGTTCCGCTCAACTTGGTCATATCCTAAACGTCTTCCCCGCGCGCCCCTTGGGAGAATTCCGACTCTAGGGGACACGTGGTTTGGGTCAATATCCTAGGTAGCGAGCTGCCCTTGCCATAAGCTGAAGCGGCAAGGTTGCTNAAATCCTACGACATTCTTGCAACAGTCCCGCGCAGGAACACTTTCCGGCGCGGGCAGCTGCCGTTCTACTTACTCTGGCGCACCACCGCTGCCTTCGGCGTCACTGCCATCGGCTTCGGGACGCGTCTCGAAAACCTTGTCGACGATACCGAATTTCATCGCTTCGTCCGCTTCAAGGAATGTGTCGCGGTCCATCGCCTTCTCGATCTCATCGAGGCTCTGACCGGTATATTTCACATACAGATCGTTCATCCGCTTCTTGATCCGNAGGATTTCACGNGCCTGGATTTCGATGTCGCTGGCCATGCCNCGNGCACCGCCNGATGGTTGGTGAACCATGATGCGAGCGTTGGGCAGAGCAATACGCATTCCGGGCTCGCCCGCNGCGAGCAGGAAGGANCCCATGCTTGCNGCCTGGCCCATGCAGACGGTNGANACGCGCGGCTTGATGTACTGCATCGTATCGTGGATCGCCATACCGGCTGTCACCACGCCACCGGGCGAATTGATNTACATGCTGATCGGCTTGCTGGGATTTTCGCTTTCCAGAAACAGCAGCTGCGCAGTNATAAGCGAAGCCATGCCATCTTCCACCTGACCGGTGACGAANACNATGCGTTCACGCAGCAAGCGGCTGAAGATGTCGAAGCTACGCTCACCGCGGCTGGTCTGTTCTACGACCACCGGCACAAGCGCGCCGGTTATGGGATCGGTGGTGAACTGGCCCTGGGCACCAAAGCGGGTCTCTGGCGCATCGCTGCCGAACAGGTCGATCATGAAAAGTCCTCTCGTCGGATCGGTTGGCCGCCTATGTCGCCATGGAACGAGCGATGTTCAAGAGGCATCGCTTGGTAATGCGGGGGATACTTTCGGCAACAGTCGTTCGTCCGGTCGGGTTGTCGATCAAATTCGTTGATCGGCAGTTAAACGACGTCTGTCGAACCGGCGTAGGCCGTTTCGCCTACAAATGTAAACGCAAAGTCCGACTTTAGAGGGATTGGACAATCTTCATGCGTTTGCACGGACTGCTGCTTACTACTGCCACCATCGTCATCGCCGGCAGCATCGCATCGCCCGCCCTCGCCCAGGATGCGGCTACGGCAGAGGATGCGACGCCTGTCGCGAACGCTCCTGGCGGCTCCGCGCGGACCTTCGATCCTGCATATTTCGCACAGTTCGCCCCGCGCAATGCCCTGGACATGGTTACGCGTATTCCGGGCTTCATAATATCGGGCGGCAATGATCAGGGCCAGCGAGGTCTCGGCCAGGCNACNCAGAACGTCGTTGTGAACGGCGAGCGCCTCTCCAGCAAATCTGACAGCGTAGCNGACCAGCTTCGTCGCATCCCGGCAAGCGACGTCGTGCGTATCGAGNTGGTCGACGGCAACACGCTCGATATTCCNGGGTTGACCGGGGTGGTCGCCAATGTCGTTTACGAAAGCGATGCCGCTTCCGGCCAGTTCCGCTGGACGACCGGCTTCAGGCCTCACAACACGGCGGCTGAACTCTTCGGCGGCGAAATCTCGGTCACCGGGAAGACCGGCAAGCTGAATTACACCGTCGCGCTGTCCAATCCCAACAATCGCTTCGGCGCCGATGGCCCCATAACGATCACCGATGGCGCTGGAGAACTGATCGAAACGCAATATTCGGTCTTCTCCGGCAAATCGGACGAACCCAAGCTCGCTACCACCCTCGCCTACGATTTCGGCGGCGGCGTACAGGCCAACCTCAACCTGAATTATGCAGAAGATTTCTATTATCGCAGGGAGCCGGAAATCGGCATTCCCGTCGTTGGTCCTATCCGCACACGCCAGGTGCGCACCCATGAAGACGGCCCGCAATACGAAATTGGGGGCGATATTCAGTTTCCGCTTGGCCCCGGAACGCTGAAGNTGATCGGCCTGGAAAATTACGAACGGGACAATTTCACNCAGACGCTGATCGATCGCTTCGACGACGGCAGCGCCGCCACCGGAGTTCGTTTTGATCAAACCAACGGCTACGGCGAACGCATCGGGAGAGCGGANTATAGCTGGAAACTGTGGCAGGCCGACTGGCAATTGTCCGGGGAAGCTGCGTTCAACCGGCTGGATCGCAGTTCGGCCCTGTTCGATCTTGCACCCGACGGGGAATTTGTCTCGTTGCCTTTTCCGGGAGGAACGGGCGGGGTGCGCGAAGATCGCTATGAAACGAGCCTGAGCTTTTCGCGTGCCGTCTCGCCCACCTTATCGGTCCAGGCCATCGGGACGATGGAATTTTCGAAGATCGAGCAAACCGGTGCGATGCCCAATTCGCGAAGCTTCAAGCGCCCCAAGGGATCGTTGGCGGCGACGTGGAANCCCACGAGCGACTTCGATGTCTCGCTGACTGTGGCCCGGCGCGTCAGCCAGTTGTCGTTCGGCGATTTTCTCGCCAGCGTCTCGCTCAACAACGATAACGAAAATGGCGGCAACAATGAACTGGTGCCCTATCAGAGCTGGAACGTCGAGCTGGAAGCGAACAAGACGTTCGGCCCCTGGGGTTCGCTGAAGCTGGAAGCCCGACAGGCATGGTTCGAGGACTTCATCGATTTCTTCCCGCTACCTGANGGCGGGGANGCCCGCGGAAATATCGGCGATGCACGGCGCCTTCATCTGGAGGCCAACGCCACATTGAAAATGGACCCGATTGGATGGAAGGGCGCACGTTTCGACATCGTCGCGGTCAAGCGTTACATGTATGTCGATGATCCCTTCACCGGTATCACGCGCGGCTTTTCCTACGATCAGGAGGGCGCCCTGCAGATCGACTTTCGCCACGATATTCCCTCGACCGACTGGGCCTGGGGCGCAACCGTGGAGCATTTCGACAATGCACCCTACGCCAGGCGCTACGAGGAAGGGCGTGAATGGGAAGGACCGTTCTTCGATGCCTTCTTCATCGAACACAAGGATGTCTTCGGTCTCACTGTCAGGGCGCAGGCCGTCAACACATTGCTGGGCGCACGTAATTACTTTCGAANAACGGTATACGACGGTCCGCGCCCGGATGGCGAGGTGTCGTTCCACGAGTTTGCGGACCGCCGCATCGGACCGATCTTTCGCCTGACGATCAGCGGAGATTTCTGAACGGGGACTTGTAATGCGGCCGCAAGCTGGCACCCTGCGTCGATGATAAAGCCAAGCNTCGCCTTCGCGGCCATCGCCTTGGGGGCAACCCCCGCAACGCCGCTCTCGGCACAGGAAGCGCAGAACGATGCGCGCGCCTATCTCGACCGGATAGCCGCAATCGACGATGCAGGGCCCGAACTGAATGCGGTCATTGCGGTCAATCGCAATGCGCCGGACGAAGCGAGAGTGGCGGAAGCGGCCGGACTGCCACTGGCGGGCCGGACCGTNNTGGTNAANGACAATATCGAAACCCGCGAATTGCCTACCACCGCAGGTAGCCTCGCACTGGCCGGCAATAACACCGGGCGGGACGCTCCGCTGATCGCCAATCTTCGCGCGGCAGGCGGCGTGGTGCTGGGTAAGGCCAACCTTTCCGAATGGGCCAACATCCGCTCGAACAATTCGACCAGCGGGTGGAGCGCGGTCGGCGGGCTGACCCGTAATCCACACGCCACCGACCGCAATAGCTGTGGATCATCCGCCGGCAGTGGTGCGGCTGTCGCAGCGCATCTCGCCTGGGCAGCCATCGGCACCGAAACCGATGGATCGATCACCTGCCCCGCCAGCATCAATGGTGTCGTCGGGTTCAAGCCCACGGTCGGCTTGATCAGCCGCACGCATGTCGTCCCGATCAGCCATTCGCAGGATACCGCGGGCCCCATGGCGCGAAGCGTGGCCGATGCGGCCTTGTTGCTCAACGCGATAGCCGGCAGCGATCCTGCCGATCCCGCCACGGCCGAAGCCGATGCTCATGTCACGGATTTCACTACGGGCTTGGCGAATGCATCTCTGGAGGGCGTACGTATCGGCGTGCTCGTCAACCAGATTGGCGATCGCGAAGATGTACGCGCAATCTTCGAGACCGCGCTTGACGATCTGCGCCGTGCAGGCGCCGATTTGGTCGAAATCGCATTCGAGCCGAGCGACGAGATGGGTCGCGACGAGTTCGCAACGCTGCTTTACGAATTGCGCACCGATATGAATGCCTATCTCGCCACACTTCCGGGAAAGGATATGCCGCGCAGTCTGGCTGATCTTATCGCCTTCAACAAAGCGAACGCGGCTGAAGAAATGCGCTGGTTCGACCAGGGCCTGTTTGAAATGGCAGTCGAGCGTACCGACGAGCANGCTTACCGCGCAGCGCGCAAGAACGCGCTGCATCTCGCCGCAGATCGCGGCATCGATCGTCTGCTTGAGGAAAACCAGGTCGCTCTATTGGTGGTCCCTACCCGTGGGCCGGCATGGACAAGCGACCTCGTGAACGGCGACAACTTCGACGGCAGCATTGGCGCGGGCTCGCTCGCTGCCATCGCAGGTTACCCTCACCTGACCGTGCCAATGGGCTCGGTGGAGCGCCTGCCTGTGGGGATAAGCTTTATGGGACCGAAATGGTCGGACCACCTGGTGCTGAAAGCAGGGGCAGCATACGAAAGCGCTCGTACTGCGACGATCCCAGAGCCGTCACTGCAGCCATGGTCACTTGGCGACTGATGCGTCTGCCGGAATCGAAAAAGGGGCGGCGAACCTGAGTTCGCCGCCCCTTTTCGCTACTCGTCTAGCGAGCGTTACTTCTTCGGTGCGGCTTTCTTGGCCGGAGCCTTCTTGGCGGCAGGCTTTTTAGCGGCCGGCTTGTCGTCGGCCTTCTCCGCAGCAGGCTTCTTTGCGGCCGTCTTTTTGGCGGGAGCCTTTTTCGCAGCGGGCTTTTCGTCGCCGTCCTTATCGTCGGCCTTCTTCGCCGGAGCTTTCTTGGCAGCAGGCTTTTTCTTGGCCGCGGCCTTCTTCTTCGGCTTCTCTTCGGTCGTCTCTTCCGCCTCGATTGCAGCTTCGAGTTCCTCGCGCGTTACTTCGCGGTCGGTAATTTCGGCCTTGTCGAAGAGGAAATCGACAACCTTGTCTTCGTACAGCGGTGCGCGCAGCTGGGCAGCGGCCATCGGTTCCTGCTGCACGTACTGAATGAACCGCTCACGGTCTTCGGCGCGATATTGCTGTGCAGCCTGCTGGATGAGCATGTTCATCTCATTGGCATTCACTTCGACACCGTTCTTCTGTCCGATTTCCGACAGCAGCAGTCCAAGGCGAACGCGACGTTCGGCGATCTTGCGATAATCGTCCTTTTCGTCGTCCATTTCCTTGAGCATGGTTTCGGCATCGTCCGAACGCGCTGCTTCCTGCTGGAGCTGGGCCCAGATCTGTTCGAATTCGGCATCGACCATACCCTGCGGCACGGCGAAATCGTGTCCGGCGGCGAGCGTGTCGAGAAGCTGACGCTTCATCTGCGTNCGGGTAAGGCCCGACGTTTCCTGTTCAAGCTGTCCGCGCAGGAGTTCCTTCAGCTTGTCGAGGCCTTCGAGGCCGAGGTTCTTCGCGAACTCGTCGTCGATCTTGGTGTCGGTCGGGACCTTGACCTGCTGAACAGTGACGTCGAACTCCGCTTCCTTCCCCTTGAGGTTTTCAGCGGGATAATCTTCGGGGAATGTGACGGTGATCGTCTTCTTGTCGCCCGTCTTCACGCCGGTAAGCTGCTCTTCGAACCCTGGGATGAACTGGCCCGAACCGATCGTAAGCGGAGTGTTTTCCGCTTTGCCGCCCTCGAATTCGGTTCCATCGACCCGGCCCACGAAATCGATGATCAGCTGATCACCATCGGCCGCCTTCTTGGTCTTGGCGGCATCCTTGTAGCTCTTGTTGTTCGACGCAATGCGCTCAACAGCTTCGTCGACCTGCTCGTCGGTCACAGGAACGGTCAGCCGTTCAAGTGCCAGACCGTCTACTTCCGGTGCATCGATTTCCGGCAGGATTTCGAGTTCGACGGACAGTGATGCGTCCTTGCCTTCCTCATATCCCTCATCGAGCTCGACGCTGGGCTGCATTGCAGGGCGCAGCTTGTTGTCGGCCATCACCTTGTCGACCGATTCGCGGATCATGTCGTTCAGGGTCTGCGCATGCAGCTGTTCGCCATGCATCTTGCGGACGAGGTTGGCAGGAACCTTGCCTGGGCGGAAGCCCGGCATCTTCACCTGCGGTGCGATCTTCTTGACTTCGCTGTTGACGCGCTCGTCAATTTCCTTGGCCGGAATGGTGACGGTGTAGGCGCGCTTGAGGCCCTCGTTGGTGGTCTCTTTGATCTGCATGGATGAACTCGTGACTTTCCAAAAGCGATATATGCGATTGGGCCTTACGCCGGGCGAAACTGGTGCGGGCGAAGGGACTCGAACCCCCACATCTTGCGATACTGGTACCTAAAACCAGCGCGTCTACCAGTTCCGCCACGCCCGCAAACCCGAACGAAGCTGCGCGAAAGGCGCTAGTCCTCCGCGTGTAGGCGCGTGCCTCTAGTAGGATGCGATCAAATGCGCAAGCGCGGCGACAGGTGAAGGAACAGCTTCGCCTTACAAACCGTTCTTTGGGCATGCGCGATTATGATGAACCAGCCACTCCGGCCGACACCCCGCCCGTCATCGATCCGAAGGCAAAGGCAAAAGGCGGTACGAAAGGCCAGAATGGTCCTTCGGATGAGGACGACGAGAAGGTCGAACAATCATTGAGCGCCGCTCAGGACGGCGGCGAACAAGGTGCCGGCGAAGCAGCGCTGGATAAATCCTGATCCAATCAAGAGGAATTCACAACATGGCTACCCAACCAGATATCAATCCCGACACCATCAATCCCGGGTCACCCGATGAAATGCCGCCCGACAGCCTGCCGGACGAAGCGCCGATGCAAGAGCCGCCAGGGTTCGAGCCGCCCCAGCCGGATTATGACGATCCCGATCGCGGTCCCANGGAAACTCCCCCNCCGCCCGATTGAACTTGCCCGCGCCCATCCACCGCATTATCGGCGCGCGGCATGAGCGAAGAAACAAAAAGTCAGACCCCGCCCGACCACCTCTCGGTCAACCCGAAGAGCGAGCATTTCCAGATGGAGGTGCTTCAGCGCGGGGTCGGCATCCGATTCAAGGGGAAGCAGCGTACCGACATCGAAGAGTATTCGATTTCGGAAGGCTGGGTCCGAGTGCAAGCAGGCAAGACCGTGGATCGTCGCGGCAACCCGCTTACGCTCAAGCTGAATGGGCCAGTGGAAGCCTGGTTTGAGGACCTTGGCGATAATCCGCCTATCGCCAAGGCTGACTGAGACTATTCCGCAAAATCTGCGAATGCACGCGCGAAGCGCTTCGATGCCTTTGCGCGCGGCGGAGCAACGGCTATTTGCGCCGCTATCTGAGGTGATCCGTCCGCGTAAATGAAACCGTCGATGGGCCAGCGCGTGGTGCCCACCTCGCCCAAGGGGGCATACCAAACCTGCACTTCGCTCCAATCGTTCGACGGCGATGCATCGATAGCGAGCACTTCCCGCTCGACCTGTCCGCGGCGACCATCAACCGGCGACCAATTGGCATGGTCTAACAACACTCGCCGCGAATCGAGCACTCGACTGACGGTGGCTACGTGGCCGGATTGCATTCCCCTATGCGGGTGAAAGGCCATGACAGCACCGGGTTTAGGTAGCGAACCGGTCGCATAGCGGCCCTGGGCCTGCTGCCACCATGTGCGCGCTTCCCCGAATAACTGAATACCGGAAACCTGCCGCGCATAAGGCGCACACTGAATGTATGGTGCGAGTTCTTCGTTTCCGGGACGATCAAGGGCTTGGCCACTATCGGCTGCCGCCGGAACGGACGCTGCAAGTATCAGCATGGCGAGTGCTGTCTTCATACGTTCCACGCTAAAAAGAGAGGGTTAATTTTTTACAAACGCGCCTTCCTCCTTACGCGGCAAACCGCATCCGCTTGCAATGCGACGCGCAAAGCGCCACTTGCCGAGCCATCATGCACCCCTCATCTTCCAAACCGACAGTGATCATCATTGGCCGGCCCAATGTCGGTAAGTCGACGCTGTTCAACCGCCTTGTGGGCAAGCGGCTGGCGCTGGTCGACGATCAACCTGGCGTTACGCGCGATCGCCGGTTCGGCGATGCGACGATTGCGGGGCTGGATTTCCAGATCGTCGATACGGCCGGCTGGGAAGATGACGATCCCGACACCTTGCCCGGTCGCATGCGCAAGCAAACCGAAGTGAGCCTGGAAGGTGCGGATGCGGCGCTTTTCGTATTCGATTCGCGTGTCGGGCTGACGCCGCTGGACGAAGAAATCGCGCGCTGGTTGCGCGGACAGAGAGTGCCTGTTGTGTTGGTCGCCAACAAGGCTGAAGGCAGCCAAGGCGATGCCGGGATCTATGAGAGCTTCTCCCTCGGTTTTGGTGAACCGGCCGGAATCAGCGCCGAACACGGCGAGGGCATTGCGGACCTATTTGATCGGCTGTGGCCAATCATAGGAGCAAAGTCCGAAGCGAACGAGATTGAGGCCGAGATCAATGAAGAAGACGAAGAGGCTCTGCTCGCCGGTCCGCTGAAGTTGGCAATCGTCGGGCGCCCAAACGCCGGCAAATCGACGCTGATAAATCGCCTGCTTGGCGAGGACCGCCTGCTTACCGGTCCCGAAGCGGGCATTACTCGCGATTCCATTGCGATCGACTGGGACTGGACCGATCCCCGGGACGGTGAGAGCCGCGAGATACGGCTGATCGATACCGCCGGCATGCGCAAGAAGGCGCAGGTCGTCGACAAGCTCGAACGGCTGTCGGTGGCAGATGCCCGTCGCGCCGTGGATTTTGCGGAAGTCGTCGTGCTGCTGCTGGATGCGACGCGGGGGCTTGAAGCACAGGATCTCAAGATTGCCAGTATGGTGCTCGAGGAAGGGCGTGCGCTGATGATCGCCATCAACAAATGGGATGTTGCGGAAGATGCCAGCGCGCTTTTCAACGGCATTCGGGCTGCGTTGAACGAAGGTCTTGCACAGGTCCGCGGGGTGCCGCTGATCGCAGTGAGCGCCAAGACCGGCAAGGGCCTGGACCAGATGATCGGCGCGGCATTCGAGTTGCGGGAGATATGGAGCCGCCGGGTTCCAACAGCGGCGCTCAACCGTTGGTTCGACGACGCGCTTGAAGCCAATCCGCCTCCAGCCCCCAAGGGCAAACGCATCAAACTGCGCTATATTACTCAGGCAAGCATCCGTCCTCCGCGTTTCGTCGTGTTCGGCACGCGCCTCGACATGCTTCCCAAGAGCTACGAGCGGTATCTGGTGAATGGCATTCGTGACAAGCTTGGCTTCGATGCCGTGCCTGTGCGTGTGGTGCTGAAAAGTCCCAAGAATCCGTATCAAAAGGACTGAATGCAATGCTGCTGGACGTCTTGATTACTCTTCCTGGTAGCGAACTGCTCGAACGGACCAGTTCGAGCCTGCGCGTCCAGCAGGTCGTCCAGCTCAGCTTGGCACCGGCCTTCCTGCTTGCAGGTATCGGCGCCGTCATGAATGTCATGACCAATCGACTGATCTGGGTCGCGAACAAGATCGAACGCATCCTCGATGCAGGCGAGGATGGAGATGTCACCGCAATGCGCAGGGAACTGCCCGCACTTGAAAAACGGCGTGTATTCGCCCAGCGCGCCGTGATGTTCAGCACGGCATCGGCGCTGGCAATCAGCGTCGTCATCGTCTTGCTGTTCATCAGTGCCTTCGTTT